>Ga0247727_10000072_pt1 | contig 213806 bp, 175 predicted proteins | sample WisWelCaveWW1625_FD_202498 | JGI IMG/M metagenome (GOLD analysis project Ga0247727, IMG submission 202498) | Biofilm microbial communities from Wishing Well Cave, Virginia, United States - WW16-25 | ecosystem: Environmental > Aquatic > Deep subsurface > Groundwater > Cave microbial mat... | reverse complement strand
CGGTGTGTAAGTATAAGTTCCATCAGGATTGATAATCACTGTTCCGTTATCAGGTGCATCCAGCGGTGTTGTTGTATAAATCAAACTGTCACCGTCAATATCATAATCGTTTGTTGAGAGATCGCCATTCACAGGAACATCCGTGTTTGTATATGCTGCATCGTCAACCGCAACAGGAGGATTATTGAGCGTATCAATTCCTTCAATTACGTGAATGGTTACTACTCCAATATCGCAAAGCACAGGAATTCCATCATCGCACAATTGATAAGTGAATTGATCCTGACCAACAAAACCAATATTCGGAACATAATCAAATGTTCCACCTGCATTGATCACCACAGTTCCATTAACAGGATTTGTAACAGGAACTACAATGATGTCGATGTTATCAAAATCAGGATCATAATCATTTGCAATCATGTTTCCATCCGTAATGGAAGTGTTCACATAGATGATGAAATCATCTGCATTCGCAATTGGCGGATCGTTGTTTGGGAAATTTGTGCCGGGTAATATTTCAATATAAACCGTTGCTGTATCACACAAACTTGGAACACCATCATCACAAACGATATAGGTAAATTGATCTTGTCCGACATAACCTGTGTTAGGAGTATACGTGTAAGTTCCGTTTGGATTCCAAACCAATGTTCCGAAATCAACATCATCGAGAATTGATGAAACAACTAGATTATCTCCATCTGGATCGCTATCATTGGTCAGAACATTTCCATCTACGGGAATATCCATGATCGTGTTATTGATATCATCTGAAGCAAGCGGAGGATTATTACAGATCGAATCAACTATGGTTGCGGAATTTATCAGAACGCATCCGGCTCCATCTGTTACTGTAACTGTATATGTTCCAGCGCAAAGGTTAAATATCGTAGGATCGTTATAACTATTTGACCAATCGAAAATATATCCTGTACCACCCGGATCTCCACCACTAACTTGAACTGAAAGTTGACCATCACAAGAACCAAAACATGTAATCGGAATATCCAACGATATCGTAACAATCAATGGAGGATTCTGTGTCACAATAAATGAGGAAGAAGTTTGACATCCGTTTGCATCAGTAACTGTAACAATATAGGTTCCTGCAACAAGATTCACAATATCTTGCGTTACCTGACCTGTTGACCAGAGATAAGTATATGCTGGTGTTCCGCCACTTACATTAATATTTATCGCACCCGTATTTCCACCGAAACAACTTACCTCAGTAACAAAGTTTGTGGTAATCGTTATTGGAAAAGCAGGCTCGGTAATATTCACATTCAAAGTTGATTGGCAACCATTAAAGTCAGTAACCAATACTGTATATAATCCAACGCAGAGGTTCCCGATATCCTGAGTATTCGCTGTATATCCACTCGGACCAACCCATGCATAATTAACAGGGAATGTTCCGCCTGAAATTGAAAGATTGATAAATCCGGTGCATGATCCGAAGCAAGCTATTGGAGTAGCAACAGCAGTTAACGAGATTGCAGGTGGTTGTGTAATCGTGAATGATGCAACGCCAACACAACCTGCTGAATCGGTCACAATTACAGAATAAGCACCCGGAGCTAATCCGGTTATATCTTCATTCAAGGATGAATAAGAAGAAGGTCCTGACCATAAATAACTGTAAGGAGTTGTACCACCACTCGCAGTTATTGAAATTGCTCCGTCATTTATTCCGTTGCAGGTGACGTTAGCAACAAAGCCTGAAATGAAAACAGGAGCAGGTTCAAATATCGAAACGCAGGTAGAATCAATTTGTCCGTTAATATCTGTAACTGTCAAACAATATGCACCGGCACAAAGATTTGAAATGATACTTTGTGTTGAACTGTTTGACCATAAATAGAAATAAGGAGGAGTTCCACCGGAAACATTCGCAATAATTACTCCGTCACATAGTCCACCACAATTCGGATCGGTGATAGTGAAATTAAACGTGAATGAATCAGGCTGACAAACAAAAGCTGTTGCAATGGCAGAACATGCGTTGAAATCTGTTACAGTTAAAGTATAAGTTCCTGAAATGAGTGATGAAACATTTGGTGTTGTAAATCCATTCGACCATAAATAAGTGTATGGAGCTGTTCCGCCTGATACGTTTGTGCTGATAGAGCCATCGTTTCCACCATAATTTGTTGCGCAAATCACGAATGTATTGATGATGATTGGTTGTGGAGAAATTATAGTTGAGCAGGAAGATTGAACGCAACCGTTTGCATCAGTTACAGTCACACAAAATGTTCCGGATGTTAGTCCGAAAATATCTTCTGTGGTTGCACCATTGCTCCATATATAAATGAACGGAGTCGTGCCTCCACTGACTGTAATATCTATAAATCCATTTGTTAAACCGTTACATGTAGGATTAGATACAGTTGCATTAATTGTGAGAGGTGCAGGTTCTTCAACTATGAATGAACCACTGCCAACACATCCGCGTGAGTCTGTCAGGGTGACGAAATAAATTCCTGAACCCAAACCGGAAATGATATTTGTTGTGTCACCCGTACTCCACAAATAACTGTAAGTAGGTGTGCCACCAGTGGTATTTAAAATAATTTGCCCATCTGTTGATCCGGAGCAACTGATATTATTGATCACTTCATTGAAATCAAATGCATCAGGCTCAGTAACTGTTCCGCATGCTGTTGCGGTGCAATTATTTGCATCGGTGACCGTAACGCAATAAGTTCCGGCCGCAAGACTGAGAATATCTTCCAGTATTTCTCCGTTTGACCATAAATAAGTGTATGGAGCAGTTCCGCCAGCAACATCCATGAATATCGTCCCGTTGCTGAAACCATTACATGTAGCTTCGTTATCAACCAAAGTGAGAATGATTGGTGCCGGTTGTGATACGGTAATATTCGCAAAACCGATACAATCATTGTCATCTGTTACAACTACTGTATAAACTCCAGCGGTTAAATTGCTGAGGTCTTCCGTGTTTGCGCCATTTGACCAAACAATACTGTATGGTTGAGTTCCACCAGATATAGTGAGATTTATTGCTCCGTTGTTACCGCCATTACAACTTACGTCTGTTACAACAGAAGTAAATGAAATGGGTGCAGGTTGTGAAATTGCAAATCCTGCAAAGGCAACACAACCATTTAGATCCGTAACAACAACTGCATAAGAACCCGCGCAAAGACCTGAAATATCCTGAGTGGTAGCTCCGTTATTCCAATCATAAATAAAAGGAGGCGTTCCACCTGTAACATTAAGATTGATAAATCCATTGCACAAACCATTGCATGAAACTGTGGTAACAATCCCGCTTAGCGTAAACTCAGGAGCTTCGGTAATTGTAGCGCTACCGGTTGCATAACATCCGTTAGCATCAGTTACAGTAACGCTATAAGTTCCTGCAGTTAAATTCGTAAGGTCTTCAAAAAGCAATCCGTTACTCCATACATAAGAGAATGGGGCAACACCACCACTAATAATCAAGTTTATCAGACCATCATTTCCACCGTTACAAGAAACGTTTACGATTTCAAATGAGAGCGTTAATGCATCCGGTTGCGATACAGTTACAAATCCCGCAGCAGCACAACCATTTGCGTCAGTTACTAAAACACCATAAGTATCTGCACATAATCCGGATAAATCCTGAGTGGTTTCACCGTTGAGGAACCATAAATATGAATAAGGTGCTGTTCCACCGGTGACAGTTAAATTAATTGTACCATCGCAATCTGCATTACATAAAATGTCTGTTGAAACAAATGATAAACTTAATGGTGCCGGCTGAGTAACAGTAAATCCCTCAACAACCACACAACCGTTTGCATCGGTAACTGCGATGAGATAAGTTCCTGCACAAAGTGCAGCAAGATCTTCCGTTGTACTTCCATTTGACCAGACAATTGAGTAGGGTGCCTGTCCTCCTGTAATAGTTGCGTTAATTACTCCATTGCAAAGACCTGAACATGTTACATTACTTACAATACCTGAAATATTTATTGAGGCAAATTCATTAACTGTGATACAGGTATCATTACTGCATCCATCGTCATCAGTAATTGTAACGCAGTAAGTTCCTGCGGTTATTCCTGAGAGAAAAGTAGTTGTTGCACCCGTTGACCAAAGAACGGTGAAAGGTATTGCCGCGTTTTGAATATTTAATTGAATGGATGCATCACTGCCTCCGTTACAAGTTGGAGATTGAACCGTTGGGTTAAAAGTTATTTGAGCAGATTGAGTAACGTTGATTGTAACATTATCTGAAATTCCTGATCCGTTCTGATCAGTAACTGTGACTGAATAACTGCCTGCAGGAACACCAGTCAAATCCTCTGTTGTTGCACCTGTATTCCACAAATAGGTATAAGGAGGAGTTCCACCCAAAACTGTAATGTCTATTTCCCCTGTGCTATCTCCAAAACATTGCACATTGGTTACAACATATAATATCGCAAGGCTGTCAGGTTGATCAACAAAGTCGCAAATAGATGACGAACATCCGTTTGCATCGGTAACCGTAACGCAATATGTTCCACTCACAATTCCTGAAATATCCTGTGTGGTTGCTCCGTTAGACCAGATATAAATAAAGCCAGGTGTGCCTCCTGTAACAGTCAGATCAATTGAACCGTTTGATCCACCCGGAATGGTGACATCTGTTACGGCCGTACTCAAACTAAGCAATTGAGGTTCAGTTACTGTAACAGTTCCGGTTGCAGTACAACCATTCGCATCAGTTGCTGTGACGAAGTATGTTCCTGCTTCAACATTAATGGGATCTTCTCCACTCAAACCTCCGGTCCAAACAAATGTGAACGGTGCGGTTCCTCCGACAACGGTTGTATTAATAGAACCGTTACTTCCACCATTACATGAAGGACTAACTGACATGAAACTGAGAGTGAGTTGAGGCGGGTTGGTTACACTGAAAGTTTGCGTTGCCGAACATCCATTTGCATCTGTAACTGTTACAGAATAATTGTTCGCACTCAGACCGCTGATGTCTTCAGTACTCGCACCATTGGACCATGAATAAACAAATGCAGGAGTTCCGCCAATCACAGTAATATTTACTGAGCCATTCGCTCCACCGAAACACGATGGACTTGTTGAAACACCTGCAATATTTAAAGCTGCGGGTTGTCCTAAAATAATTGTTGAAGAGGAAGTGCAGGAAGTTGCATCAGTAACTGTAACTGTATATGTTCCGGCAGTAATTCCTGAAATATCTTCTGTGATTGAGCCATTGGACCAAACAAAAGTATAAGGTCCACTACCACCTGAAACAGTAATATTTATTGAACCATTTGACGAACCGTTGCATGAGGGTTGAATGGATACATTGCTCACATTTATTGCAGGTGGTTGTGTGAGTGTGTAACATTCACTGGCGGTAATACTGTTCGCATCAGTTACAGTAACGCAATAGACTCCTGCGGCTAATCCATTCAGATTTTGTGATGTTGCGCCATTTGACCATAAATAAGAAATAGGCGGTGTTGCATTCGTTATATTTAATGAAATACTTCCGTTTGCCAATCCGTTACAAGATGGATTTGTTAGTATTTCATCAATCGTTATGCATTGAACCAAAATCTCGAAAAGGTAAGTACCAGCTCCGGGTGTCGGGCATGCATCATCGATTACAGTAAGGGTAAACGTGTGCGGGGTTAGACTGATATCCGAACTATCGGGAGTCCAGCAGAAAGTTCCTGTTGGAACAGAATCAGGCGAAACAGTTAAAGTTGCTCCGGTAATTCCGTTGTTCCAAGTCATGGTTACAATTTGTCCGGCATCCGGATCAACAGAAGGAATATCAAAACAGTAAAGTCCGTTCGGACAAATGGTGGCGTTAAATATTCCGGTTCCATTAATACCGGTAACAATAGGCTCTATGTTCGCGCAGTTAATTACAATCACCTGCATATCGCGCGTAACTGTTCCCATTGTATCACCGGTTACAGGATCAATTTCCGCAACGAGAACTGCCATAATTGTGATATTCAATCCATCCGGTGTATAGGTGAGCAAACCAGTGTTCGGATCAATTGTAAAAGTTGTTGCAGGAGCAATATCAAGAGGCAAATTGGCGCTGTAACCGGGCAGCCATGGAACCGGATTGCCCACATTATCCAGCGGATCGGTCATTCCGTATGTCAACATATCACCATCAATATCGATGGCGGAATGCACATAGGTTTCTACTTGCATATTGCACACTTCGCTGACGGGAATAGTAGTGAAAGTGGGTGAACTGTTTCCGGGGTAATTTAAATTATCGAGTGTAGCTTCCACATACATTCTTACATCGCAAAAAGGGTGGTTCAAAGTAGTTACCGCGCAATTACGGCAGCAACGTCTGAAACTAAAAATCCAATCACTGCAAAATTTCAGATTCAAAGTATCACGATAAATAAATCTTGCATAATCAGTTCCATAACCACCGCATGCAGAAATAAGGGAATCATTACAATTGCTGGGAATGTGAAAGCTGTCAATCGGAGAAAGGAAAGAGGACATTACTGATCCGCAATTTGCAGAGGACGCAACCAATTGAAGGTTTAGCGGTGCTGGAATTCCTTTGCAATCGCGATAAAGAGTTATGGTGATTTCGTACTGCTGCCTTAATTGCCCTCCTACCATTACATCACCGAGATAGCGATAAGTAAGATCGGAAGCTGCAAGGTGTGTTGCATGTGCAGTTTGATTGGCGCCAAACATCAGCAGTAAAGCAATGATGGTTGATTTTACATAGAGAATTTTGCTGCCGATAAATTGAGTGATTTGGCTTTTTTCCCTTCTGTAGAGATGGTTCATGAGCGAATATTTATAGTGGTAGAAATGATTCTTTTCAAAAAAAACTGTTAGTTAAAAATTGTGTGCGCTTATTTTCTTAGTCAGATCAGTTGGATAATCTTTTCAAATTGGTTGCAAGATAGAGACTTATTCTATGAAAGGCAATACAGTACAATCAGAAAGTTTTCAAAAAAAACTGTTGGTAATATACTGCGAACTACATGACCGCAATCTTCGGCAGCGCGGCTAATGTATCTGCATTGGCATGGGCGCGAAACTTTTCAAAGTTTTTGACAAAGGCATCTGCCAGATCGTTGGCTTTTTTATCATAAGCATCCTTATCAGCCCAGGTATTGCGCGGATTCAGAATATCCGCAGGCACTCCGGGGCATGAAGTAGGGAAATCCATTCCGAAAACAGGATGATTCTCGAATTCAACATCATCAAATTTTCCTTCCAGCGCAGCATGAATCAATGCGCGGGTGTAAGAAAGTTTCATCCGTGTGCCCACTCCGTATTGTCCGCCTGTCATGCCGGTGTTGATCATCCAGACTTTTGTTTTATGCATTTTCATTTTCTCTCCAAGCATATCCGCATATTTCGTAGGATGAAGCGGAAGGAATGGTGCGCCAAAACAAGTAGAGAAAGTCATCTTCGGTTCCGTAACTCCGGTTTCTGTGCCTGCCACTTTTGATGTGTAACCGGTGAGGAAATGAAACATTGCCTGTCCTTCGGTCAATCGTGAAATGGGTGGAAAAACTCCGCTTGCATCATAAGTGAGGAAGAAAATATTTTTCGGAATTTTTCCTGATGATGGCGAAACTGCATTATCAATATAATCGAGTGGATAGGCTACGCGCGTGTTTTCTGTACGCGATATATCATCATAATTAATTTTTGTTTTGTCCTTGAATGGCTTTACGTTTTCCAACAGCGCACCTTCGCGAATGGCATTCCAGATTTGCGGTTCTTTTTCCTCCGATAAATTCACGCATTTGGCATAACATCCGCCTTCGAAATTGAAAACATTATCATCTGTCCAGCCGTGTTCGTCATCGCCAATTAATCCGCGTTCGGGATCGGCTGAGAGGGTTGTTTTTCCGGTGCCTGATAATCCGAAAAAGATAGCAGTGTCTCCATCCTTACCCACGTTTGCGGAGCAATGCATGGACAGCACATTTTTATCATTGGGCAAAACAAAATTCAAGACGCTGAATATTCCTTTTTTGATTTCGCCTGTGTAGGCAGTGCCGCCAATCAAAATAATTTTCTTCGTGAAGTTGATGATAGCGAAATTGGATTGGCGTGTTCCATCAACTTCCGGATCTGCCATAAAACCCGGGGCGGCAACGATCAACCAATCGGGTGTGATGTTTTGAATTTCATCTTGTGTTGGACGAAGAAACAAATTATTCGCAAAAAGATTTTGCCACGGATATTCATTGATCACGCGGATGTTTAAACGGTATCGCGGATCGGCACAGGCATAAGAATCGCGGACGTAAACATTTTTATCCTCAAAATATTTGACGACTTTGTTATAAAGCAAATCAAACTTTTTTGCATCAAAAGGGATGTTGAATTTTGAATTCCAATCAACGGTTTTTTCGGTGATGGAATCTTTGACGATGAATTTATCATCGGGGCTGCGGCCTGTGAATTTGCCGGTGTCAACTACTAATGCTCCGGTATCATTCAACCATCCTTGATTGAGTTGAAGTGTGTGGCGCGTGAGGTCTGCGGGGCTGAGATTCCAGTATTCTGTATTTGTATTTTTTATTCCTATTGATTCGAGATTTTGATCCGGGTTTTTATTGCCAACGATTGCCATCGTATTATTTTTTGGTTATGTAATTGTGCGCAAAAGTATCTTTTCAAATTAAAGAAAAAAATGAGGTTGCGCAACGGGTGTGGAAAAAGGTATCGGGTATCAGGTATCAGGTATTGCGAAGGGGTGGTTGCTATTGTTTACCGATAATAATAGTATTCAGTGCTATCCATATTTGTTCCTTTGACATGCAGATCTGAATCGTCAATGGAAATAATGATACGTTCTGCAAAAGGTTCTTGGTCTTTGTCTACGCTCAGAGTATATATGTAACGTCCATCTTGCTCGCGGAATGTCCAATACAATTCATCCTCGCGATCAGAAGGTTTATAAAGACGTTGAATAACCAGATTTTTTTTTCTAAAATCATAATAGCCACTGTCGCCCTGATAATAGTTTCCGATTGGGGGACTATAATAATTCCATCTACCCATCAATTTTTCTTTTGTTTGGTTGAACTCCCGTGAACGAATAATGCAGTCTTTCTCACAAGAAACCACCATCCCCATCAAAATCAACAAAAACGCGGTCATTGATTTCATGATGTTTGATTTTCTATCTATGTAAATGTTCTGTAGGAGAGTCGCACGGACCATCCGTATTGCATAAGTTGAGAAATGTATCAGTAAGGTCTACAATTGCATAAGTACTAACCTCACCCATCTTATTCTCAAGAATTAGAACCAAACCAATTCTTTTTCTTTTTATCTTCCATTTCCCTTCGCCTGTATATTCTGACTGGGTAGCCCATCGAATATGATAATCACCATTTTTCTCAAACGTCCAAACTGAATAACATTCAGTGCAAGCAGGTTCAGAAGGCTCAATCCAATCTCCTATCAAATCATTTTTGAATTCTGACTTTAGACAAGAAACCATCATCCCCATCAAAATCACCAAAAACGCGGTTATTCCTTTCATTGCTTTTATCGTTGATCAAATAAAAGTAGTTTAAATGTTGATTTTACAACTTGAGTCATGGATCACCAATGAGGATTAAGACACCGGACCAAAATAGAATTAAGAACAAGCCCGTCCGGTCAGTCTGGCTTGTTCTTAATTCACTTTTCAATTTCTTTCGCAATACGCGATACTCGATACGCAATACCTCATTCCCCGTTCCCTCAGCCAATCAAACCATTCCCTCAATTTATTTTTTAATTCATTGCCACCGCGTATATTCGTCTTTCCTAAAAACCAACTTTATGAAAAAATTATCTTACCTCAGTTTCTTATTTCTCATCCTGCTCTCCATGCAGAGCATGGCACAACTGCCCTATCAGGTGCAGCATTACGTACATCAATGGCCCTTCAATGGCGAGCATCCCAAACAGGTTTTGTTTGATGATAACGCAACCAGCTTAGGCATCGTTACATTGGGCGAAATTGATCCCATTGGCGGAGTATCCGTAGCGTGCAACAGCACATTTTTTATCAGCCCGGGCGGAGTCAACATCATGCACCTCACCAAACATGATGCAACCAACCCGTCCGCACTGCTTTGGTCAAACAGTTATCTGCCCACAGGCACCGTCACGCTTAATCCGGATATTCAATATGAAGTAACGGATATCTGCGAGCGCAAAACCGGAGGCGTTGCCCAACGCGGATATGTAATATGCGGCAACATCACCGAAACATTTACCAGTGGCGGCACCATCAAATATGGATTTTTATTGAAAACCACACTCACCGGCAGCGTGGTTTGGTTCCGCATGTATTGGTCAGGTACCAATGCCAACGCTGTACCCGGCAGCGATGAAATTGGATTCAATGCCATTGTTGATGTTCCGAATACCGGATACATTGTAGTAGGCTATCGCAAAATATTTAACTCAGCCAATCATCAGGTAGCCAGAATGATGAAGGTCGGCAATACCGGAGTGCCCGTAATGACCAAAGAAGTAAACGCGGGCGTGGCAGATGACAGCGAGTTTAAAGACATCTGTGCAATAAGCGCTGTCTCTTATGCATTAATCGGCAATTGCGGTACACGAAATATACCCGGTACAACTTGTCTGGGCGATGCAGATATTTTATTTACCACCTGCAATGCAAACATTGGCGGACAGGTGCACAGGCGCATTGGAGTAATGGGAGGAGGAAATATCGAAACCGGAAAATCATTGGTTTGGTATCCCGCCATCAGTAGTTTGGTTGTTACCGGTGAACATTATCTGCAAATAAGTCCTTGCGTTATCGATGGAGACCTTTTGGTATTCTCCATTACCACTGCCGGAGCCATTGGCTGGTCAAATATTTACGGCATTGCGGGAGTAGTACCCGATTTACACCCGCAGCAAATTGTTCTCGGACTCAAACAAGATCCACCAAATCCAAACGGACCATTCATGATGTGGAATGTGATCGGATATAAAAATGCAGGAATCGGATTTCCCGATCCATGGTTACTCGTGGGTGATTTAACCGGAGGCGTTCATACCTTCCAGGATATACCGGCACCTATTTTCCCCGGCTATCATCAGCCTGTGTCCTTAGTCGAGCGCCCATTCAATGCACTGTGGCCCGGCTTTGAAAACAACATCATCTGGTACGGATCAACCATTGATGCCAATGGATTAATCTCTGCATCATTGATCGAACGCAGCACCAATCAAGCACCTGTTGCCTGTGGCATTTTACCGGTCAACTTTTTTATCTCCCCGGTATTTCTTCCCGTTGCAACGCTTCCGAACAGCAACAGAACAACTGCTAATCTTGCCATCAGTTATTCACCCTATTGTCTGCCGATTAACGTAACCAAACCATGCACCGGTCCGTTGCGCGAAGGCGAAGACGAAATAAAAGCACTGAATGAAAATGATTGGAACGTATATCCAAATCCTACATCCGGTTTGGTTTATATCCAGATGCCTGCAGGAATTGAAGGACAATTTACGGTTGAAGTATTTGACATCAGCGGCAAATTGATGTTCTCCCAAATAACCGAAAGCAATTCAGCCCTCAGTGTTGATCTCACTGATTTCGATTCAGGCGTTTATCTCATCCGATTAATCGGCAGCGATAACGGAGAAGTAAAAACTTTGAGAGTTATAAGAAATTAACCCCCGTTCATTTATTGACGGATTGACGAAACTGGTCAGGCTTCAAAACCTGACCAGTTTTTTTGTTATGGATGATGAAGCAGCATTGATTTGCAAAACATAAACACCACTCGCCCATTTCGAAGTATTGATTTCTACCTCATCAGAAATAATTTTGGTTTGATAAATCAATCTTCCGTGGAGATCATAAACAGAAACTATTTGCGGAGATGAAAAATCAATCTTCAGTAAATCATGAAAAGGATTATTGTAAAAGAAATTTCCTTGCGAAGTTTCGATAACTGAATTGATGGTGTCAACAATAATTTCGCAATCAGATGGAAGCGGATTCAATTCAACCGGATTGCCCGGTGTCAATTCTCTGCCAACAAACGCAGGATAATCCGCAGCATAACGTGTTACACGAAACACAGTACTCATTGCCGGATCAATTCCCTGATCAACCGGACCTGCCCCACCAACAGGATTAATGTATTCCCAAACTAATGTGCTGTCTTTCATTACTTCAAAAAATCTACCGTCACCACCATCGCAGATCAACGCGTTACCATTTGGTAGTTGATGCGCACCCGATATAATTTGTGAGTAAAGATTATTTCCTGAATAACTCCATTCAAAAGAAGCAGGACCGTAGGCATTCACTCCCGGATCTGTATAAACACCCGCAGAAGTTTGCGGAGGATTCAGGATTTCAACTTCTGAATAATTTGCACCAGCCAGATTATTGAACACCATAATTTTTCCTTCATCAGGAAATCCCTCTTCAATCCAGTTTGCATCATGCTGACCATAAAAAATTTCATCGCTGATCGTTCCGCGATTGTATGCGGCTGCATTTCCGAACCGGTATAAAAGATCACCGCCTTTTCCGTAATCACCTCCTGAATGCGTTTCAGCTTCAGCGGTGGTTGTGCTGTGATCTACGATATAAATTTCGCAGAGATTACGCGAACTGATCATGATCTGATCTAACACTGGATTGTAGTCAACAGAATTTGCATGAATCCAATCAGCGCCCGTACCAACACCCACATCACCGGATAAATAATTGATGTTCAACAACTCAGGATGATCCTCAACTACCCCGTAATTCAATTTCGTTGAATCAAAATCCTGAATCAGATGATCCCACAAATACCATTGCCACACAACAATTCCCGTGTCATTTCCAATAGGTTGAATCTCCATCACATGCTCGCACCAGAGATTGTTATTGAATGTAGATGGATCGCGCCCATTCAGCACCGCATTATTATGTTGATGCACATCCCATGACAACACCAGGATGTTTCCATTCGGCATGGGTTCAATATCATGATGCTGACAGGAAGTTGCGTTGCATAAATCCATTTCCCAAATCAGGTTTCCATCCCAATCATATTCCTGAACTCTTCCTCCAGCACCGCCTGCTGTAAACGGAAAATTTGCATCGCGGCAAGTACGCAAAAGATTTCCGTTCTCCAATAAATAAACAGCATTGCCCACGTCATAACTGCTCTCCCACTGATTGATTACATATCCGCAGTTATCAATCAAATAAGTAGTACCGTAAGAAATCGGAGCAAACAAAGTGTAACCATTAAATGACCATGAATCATTCAAAAACAAACCAACCGTTTGCTGCGCACATAAAAATTGAGACGAAAAAATAAGGATGAGTAACCACGAAATTTTTTTCATACCTCCGAAGATTATTTCTTCAAATCATAATTCATAATTCATAAATCAGAAATCATCTTACCGCTGCCTGTTCCTGAGTGTTGGATCAATTTCAAAAGCTTTGTTGAAATACATATCCGATTGCACTTTGTCGCCAAGTATTCCGTAAGAAACACCGAGATTCAAATATGCATTGGCATAGTTCGGATTGATCTGAAGCAATTGCAGATTGGCTTCAATGGCTTTTGGAATATCGCCTTTGATTCCATAGGCAACACCGAGGTCTTCCCAAAAGACAATATTTTTTTCATCAAGTGCAATGGCCTTGAGAATAAACTCAATGCTTTTATCAAGATTGTTGTAATTGCGCCCCCACAACTGACCGATTTTATAAGTGGCGTAAGCATGATCAGGTTTGATGCTGACAATCGAGTTATAAAGTGTCATCGCGGAATCAATGCTTTGCACCTTCTCATACAAATCCGCAAGCGACATCATTTTGTCAATATTGTTTTTATCAGATGATAACTCTTTTCGGAGATTCGCAATATCTGTTTTGAAATATTTTTTTGCCTCTTCTGGATTCTGCTGTCCGAGCAGAATTCCGATTTTCATTTTCGCGTTCGGATTATCAGGAAATTTTTCCAGCAGCGCGCGATACGTTTGAATGGCAGAGTCTTTTTTTCCTGCGAATTCATAAACCTGCGCCAATGCATCATAAGCGGGTAAAATCTGTTTCGATTGACTTGCAAGTTTGAAGTTTTTTATGGCAACAGGATAATTACCCGCATCACGATACAACACACCGAGATTAAAATACACATCATAAAATCCCGGGCGAACCGCGAGCGCCTTCTCATAAAACTGCATCGAGGTATTCACATCCTTCAGTTTGTAATGAGTATTTCCCAAAAGCAATAATGCCTGCGAATATTTAGGGTGAAGCGCAATCGCCACATTCAAATGCTCCAGCGCTTCGCGATATAATTTCTCCTTTTCTATTTTGTCTTCCAGTTTATCAGCCTGAGTATTGATTTCTCCGCCTAAAGCATTTTGAAGTTTGGCGCTGTTTGGTGAAACATCAATATCCTGCCGGAACAAGGTGTAGTTGTCTTTCCAATCTCTGTTACGCGTAAAAGTTTTTGCAGAGTAACCAACAAGTAAAATCGTGAGCAGCGTAATCACAACCGTCTTTCGTTGCTGTAAAGCCATCCTGATTTTCTCAGAAGTCAGCAAGCGATGAAGAAGAATTGCAATCGCCAACGCAAAACCAAATGACGGCATATAAATAAACCGTTCTCCCATATTCGTTCCGATGGTGACCAGCACATTCGAAACAATACTGAAGGTGATGAAATAAAAGAGCAATGCGTAGCCAAGCGGATCTTTTTTTCTTGAAAGAATAATTCCGTAAATGAACAAACCGAGATTCGTGATTAAGCCAAGTATCGCCATGAGATTCATTCCCTCAACAGGAATTTGAAACGGATAATAGTCATGCGTTAAAGGATGCGGAACAAAAAGCAATTGAATGTATTTCCAGAACGTGGTGAATATGGCACCGAATTTATCTGAGCCGCTCATTCCGAGAAAAGGATTATTCATCAATTCCTGCGAAGGAATTCCTGACAAGCCAACGCCTGTAAATTCTTTTCTCAATAAAATATAGATGACACTCAGTACAAAAAACGGAATGACCAGTCGGACATAATCGTTCGTTTTTGCTTTTGTGAAAACAAACATGGTCAAAGGAATCACTGCGAGAAAGGTGATTGAATTTTCCTTGGATAAAAGCGCGAGAATATAAAACAAACATGCACTGATTACGAGTATAATATTCTGCGTCTTCACATATTTCAACGCCATCCATAAAGTCATCATCGAAAAAAGAAATGCCATGATCTCATCGCGTCCCTTGATGTTCGCGACAGCTTCTGTGTGAATCGGATGAGCGATAAAAAGTAAAGTCGCGAGAAAAGGAATCGAAAAATAAATTCCCTGAGCAGAATCTAGTTTGAACAAATACGAAAGCAAAATAAAAAGTACGATTGCTGTCAGTCCGTAAAGGATTGCGTTCATCGCGTGACTTTCACGCTGATGCGGTTTTTGTTTTTTCAAAATATAATCCGCAGGTGTGTCGCCTTTGATCGGAGCCGGACCGAATAAATCATATTCAATCGCAAACATGACCATCGAAAGTGGGCGATAACGACCACCTTCCACCATTCCTTCGCTATTCGCTCCGAAAAATCCTCTGAACGCATCGGTAGAAAAAATTTCCTTCAAACCACCGACACCTTGTTTGGTAAATTCATTATCAGTGATCACAATTGAATCATCAATCGCATAATCATTGTTAATCGTGTTGGCATAAAGAAGAAAAGAAAAAACGAAAAGAATTATTGCCGGAATGCGATGCTGTTTCAGAAAATTCCAATCAGAAAGATTGACAACTTTCTTTTTCGGTTGTTGAGGAGTATCCAGTAAATCTGACTTTCGGTATTTCTGTTTGCTCATAATTTCAATGTAAAGAAACAGAATTGACGATTTATCAGCAGATCAGTTCTGAACAAATCAAAGTTTGGAATTAAAAACCAAGCGCATCTTTCATCTTGTCAAAAATCGCGGTGTTCTCATAAATGCCACCGAAAGTTTCCGCACCGGGACCGTAAGCAAAAACAGGAATCATTACTCCTGTATGCTGATTGGTTGTGAAAGCAGTTTCCAATCTTTCCTGAGTTCCGCCATTGATCGCATAACCACCGGTTTCATGATCTGCGGTAATAATGACCAATGTATTTCCGTTCTGTCTCGCAAATTCATAAACCAGATCAACGGCTTTGAAAAAATCTTTGGTTTCATTGATGATGTATTCCGAATCGTTTGAATGTCCGCCCCAATCAATTTGTGATCCTTCGATCATCAGAAAAAATCCTTTTTCATTTTGTGATAAAACTTCGAGTGCTTTCTGTGATCCGTTGGACAAATAATCCCCGCGGCCATCACTCCATTTCGGAGGATAAATAGTATCAGTCAGGCAAATCACTTTATCCTTAGCGCTTGCTGGAATGGATTCTATTTTATTATAAAATTTATATCCGTCACTTTCCAATTCGCCCTTCAAATCAAAACCATCTGTTCTGTTCGTAAAAAATTTAGCGCCACCGCCAATTAAAATATCGGGTTGCGTGTTTAGCAAATCTTTGGCAATAGATTCATCCATCGCACGCGAAACCTGATGAGCAAAAAAACAAGCAGGAGTTGCATGAGTAATTGTGCAGGTTACCACAAGTCCGGTTGACAGTCCATCGTCAATCGCCATTTCCAGAATTGATGGTAGCGGTAATGAATCAGCACCAACTCCTATAGCACCGTTATAAGTTTTTTTTCCAGCAGAAAAAGCCGTAGCACCTGCAGCCGAATCAGTAATCAGATTATCGGATGAATAAGATTTATGTAATCCAAGAATTTTAAATTTTTCGAGTGGCGATGTATTTCCGTTTGCGTACATGCCGGCAGTTATCTGAGTCAGCCCCATGCCATCACCAATCATCAGAATTACATTTTTTATTTCATGGTCCGTTACATCTTTTTCACTGTTGTCCGATGCGGAACTGCTATTGCATGATTCAGAAGTCAGAAATAAAAATGCTGTTATCAAAACAAAAAATAAAGTTGTTGTTTTCATTATCACTTTTTTAAGTCAGAATAAATTGTTTGCCGGGTAGCGCTTTGATCAACCCCTTAAATTCAAGTTCCAGTAAAGTTGCAGCTACTTTGCTGTTGTTCAATCCGGCTGCAAAGTTGATTTGATCCATGTGAAGAGAATCGCCATTCTTAAAAAGTGAAAAAATTTCTTTCTCCTCTTTATCTAATTCAATAAATAATTCTTTCTGCACTTTCTTTTTCTGTTTCTCAGATTGACTCCAACACATTGCTTCTAATAAATCATTTGCATTTTCAATCAATCCCGCCCGGTTAGTTTTGATGAAATAATTGCATCCCTGCGAATAGGTTTCTTTCACCGATCCCGGAAATGCGAAAACATCGCGATTATACGAATTCGCAATTTCCGCAGTGATCAATGCACCACCTTTCACTGCCGATTCAATCACAATACAGGCATCACTCATTCCAGCTACAATACGATTCCGGTTTGGAAAATTTTCCTTATCCGGATTTGTTTTCGATGGATAATCAGTTAATAAACCACCGTTAACAATCATCTCCTTGGCAGTAGAAGAGTGTTGTGCGGGATATAATCTATCAAGTCCATGACCGAGAACAGCCACAGTCGGAATATTATTTTTCAATGAAGCGCGATGAGCACAAATATCAATTCCGTAAGCGAGACCACTTAGGATCATCACTTTGGCTGACGACAAATCTTCGATCAATTGCTCCGTCAGCATTTTTCCATATTCGGTAGCCTTCCGAGTTCCGACAATCGAAATCATTCGCTGGTGATTCAAATCTGCATTCCCTTTGTAGTAAAGCAAAATGGGTGAATCGGTGCAATTCAGTAATCTCTTCGGATATTTTTCATCAAGAAAAAACAACGGGATGATTTTATGTTTATCAATGAATTTAATTTCTTCTTCGGCTCTTTTCAGCAATTCACTATCCTTTGTAGAATGAAAAATATTTGCGGCTGTTGCAGAACCGATTCCGGGAATTTTTTCAAGTTTGGCTTTCGGCATCTTGAAAATTGCTTCCACACTTCCGCAATAACTGATCAGATTTTTAGCGCGCACATCGCCCACTTCAGGGAGAAACGTGAGCGCAATCTGATAAAAGAGAGATTCGTTGGTGGAGGGCATTCAGGCGATTATTTCGCAGTTTTGTGATGTTCAAAAAAAGTGAGCTAAAAATATGAAACTCTCCAACCTGATATTGATCGTTATCTTCATGATGATCATTTCTTTCCGATCATTCTCTCAATCAACTGTTGCGTACGATCCGCTCAACCCCCCGAACACTTTTCGCAATGAGGACAATCCGCATTACTGGAAAAACCGTCCGCCATCTTCAAGCTATTGGCAACAGGATGTTCATTATGAAATCAAAGCAACGATTGATGAAAAAACGGACATCATCACTGCTTCACAAAAACTGACATACTGGAATAATTCACCTGATACTTTGGATTTCGTATTCTTCCATCTTTACCAAAATTCTTTTCAACCCGGCTCTTATCTCGATGAACTCATCAAAGAAAATGGCGGCATTCCGAAATACGGGAAATATGAATCGAAAAATCTGGGAACAGAAATCAGCAAAATGCAATCGAACGGAAAAGATCTGAAAATAGAAGCAGATTTTTCGGTGATTAAAGTTTATCTCTCCAAACCACTTCTGCCTATTTCATCGGTTGTTTTTGAAACTGAATTCAAAACTTATTTCGATAACGGATCTGTACGCAGACGAATGAAATTCTATAACGCATGGGGATTCAAACATTATAACGGAGTTCATTGGTATCCGCGCATTTGCGTTTATGATCAAAAACTCGGGTGGGACACCGATCAACATCTCAATCGCGAATTCTATGGAGACTTCGGATGCTTTGATGTTGAACTCACTTTTGCAAACAATTTTGTAGTTGAAGGAACAGGAAATCTCACGAACCGAGATGTGGTGCTTCCAAATGATTTAAGAACGAAACTCGACATCAATAATTTTCTCCTGAAGCCTTGGAATGAATCTCCTTCAGTTGTTATTCCTTATGATTCAACCATAAAGAAAACATGGAAATATCATGCAGAGAATGTTCACGACTTTGCATTTACGGCTGATCCTACTTATCGTATCGGAGAATATTATGCTTACGAGCCCGGTGACCAAAGATTACCTGCAGGTTTGGAAAAGTCAGGTATCAAAGCCATTGCGCTTGTGCAGGAACCTCATGCAAGCGGTTGGTACAATGCGGCAGAGTTCACCGCAAAAGTTATTCAGATTTATTCTGAAGATTTCGGTATGTATGTCTATCCTAAAATAATTGTTGCCGATGCACAGGATGGAATGGAATATCCGATGATCACTTTGGATGGCGGTCAGGATCCCGGTTACAGAAGTTTGATCGCACATGAAGTTGGTCACAACTGGTTTTTCGGAATGCTCGGCAGCAATGAAACTTATCGCGCGTTTCTGGATGAAGGCTTTACACAGTTCCTGACTGTTTGGTCAATGGAAAAAATTGACGGAATTTATGATCCGAGAAATGAATACGTTTCAAAATATGTCGAGAAACACAGTGTCCCGAATATCACACGTGATATTCGTGCTTACTACGGATATCTCAGTGATGCGATCTCCGAGAGTGATGAACGCATCAATCAACATTCGGATGGCTTCAACGGAGCGTTGAATCAAGGAGGTGGTTATCGTCATGTTTATATGAAAACCGCCACGATGCTTTACAATCTGCAATATGTGTTGGGTGATGAATTGTTTTTAAAGGCGATGCAGCATTACACAGAGAAATGGAAAATCTGTCATCCGTATGCAGAAGATTTCCGCGAATCAATTATTGAATCCACGCATGTTGATCTGAATTGGTTTTTTGATCAGTGGATTGAGTCAACAAAAAACATTGATTACAAAGTCGGTAAAATAAAAAAGAGAGAAAACGAAAATGAATTCGCAATCACCTTCAAACGAAAAGGCAGAATGGAAATGCCGGTTGATTTTAAAGTTGTCGGAAAAGATGGACTCGAATACAATTATTATATCCCTAACAAATGGTTTCAAAAAGAAACGGAAGCATCAAAATTTTCAAAATGGTTTGGTTGGGATAAACTGAATCCTACCTATGAAGCTCACGTAACCATTCCCGGAGGAATTAAAAATGTAGTGATTGATCCGACTTATCGTTTGGCTGATGTCAACATCCTGAACAATTCTAAGAAATGTCCAACGATCTGGAAATTCGATTCACAGATTTTCAACTATCCTGACTGGAGACATTACCACGTTTACTGGAGACCGGACATTTGGTACAATGCAGTTGATGGAATTAAAATTGGTCTGCATCTAGATGGAAATTATTTGAACTACAGACATATTTTTTCATTTACTGCATGGTACAACACCTCAGTGCTAACAGGAGGTTTTGACAATTTTGAATTTGATTCTGCAACCAATGTTCTTCCTGCTTCATTCAATTTTTCCTATCGCCATTCCGTTGATAAAATCGTTAACAATGGATTTTTGAATCTGAAATTGAAATCGCTTGACGGATTAAATGGTGGCGAACTCGGAATCGATTCCCGACTCAACACCACGAATGATTTTGTTTATCTGTTTGTGAAAAGCATGTATCGTACGCGCAATTCAGATTTGACTTATCTTATTTCACCTCAGGAATGGGAAGCGAAAAATTTCAACAACAGTATCAATCTGATCTATTCCCATTCATATCAAAAAAACAAACTGAGCGGAAACATTTCTGCAACCCTAAGATCAAGCATGTTGCTCAGTGACTTTGATTACCACTATTTGAGATTAACTGCACTCCAAAATCTTTCAATGGGAAAATTTGATTTAAGAACAAGATTGATCGGGCAATTCGGAACGGGAACAAATTGGGCAAGAGAATCCTCGCTATTCTTTGCCGGCTCAAGCCCGGAAGAAATGATGGAAAGCAAATACACCCGTTCTGCCGGAATTTTTCCGCAGCAATGGGGTGGATACGGAGAATCATTGAATCATTTTCATGATGGAGGCGGTTTGAACTTGCGGGGATATGCAGGATATTATGTAGTGGAATCAGATGAGAATGGTAACACTTACGCAGCTTATCGAGGCCATTCCGGTTTTTCTGCCAATGCAGAAATTGAATTTGATAAATTGATAAAAATTCAACCAAAATTTTTGCGCTCATTGCATTTGGATACTTATTTATTTGGTGATGCAGGCGCAATCGTGTTTGAAAATATTTCTGGAAGTAATCAACTTTCTGAAATCAGATTTGATGCAGGAGTAGGTGCAGCACTGACCATAAAAAGATTTTGGGTTTTGCAAAAGCCTAAGCCGCTCACGATTCGTTTTGACATGCCATTGTTGTTAAGTCATGTTCCGTTTGCAGAATCATCAGCAGATGCAACATTCCCTTATTTCAAATTCCGTTGGGTGATTGGAGTGAACAGAGCGTTTTAATAAATGCCTGACAATAACCCTTCATTTTCTATTCTGATTCCTTCCTGGAATAATCTTGCTTATCTGAAATTGTGCGTCCGCAGTATCAGACAACATTCCATTTCTGATCATCAAATTATAGTTCATGTCAACGAAGGAAGTGATGGAACAACAGAATGGTTGAAAAAGGAAAATATCGAATTTACTTTTTCCGAAAAAAACATTGGTATCTGCAAAGCAATGAATCAATCTTTCAAATTGGCGAAACATGAATGGATCGTTTACATGAATGACGACATGTACGTTTTGCCGAATTGGGATTCAGCACTAATTGAAATGATAGAAAAACTCAAAACGGATATTCTCATGCTGTCATCAACGATGATTGAACCGAAAATAACTTCAAACCAATGTGTGATTCATGCTGACTTTGGAATCTCAATTGAAAATTTCAGAGAACAAGAATTACTGGTTTCGTTTCCCTCATTCAAAAAAAAGAACTGGAGCGGTTCGCAATGGCCACCTAATATGGTTCATCGCAAAATGTGGGAAAAGATCGGTGGTTTCAGCGAAGAATTCAGTCCCGGTTTATACAGCGATCCTGATTTTGCAATGAAAATGTGGAAGACAGGTTGTAGAATTTTTATTGGTGTTGGCAATAGTCTGGTTTATCATTTTCAATCCAAGTCAACCGGCAAGGTGAAAAAAAATAACGGGCGATTACAGTTTGCAAAAAAATGGGGCATCATGAGTTCTGCCTTTGGCAAGCATTATTTGCACATGGGCGAAGAATATTCGGGAAGATTACAAGAACCAAATCTGATCCAACTAATTCCTGGAAGAATAAAAGCGAAATTGCACAAGATGTTCAATACTCACAACGAAACATGAATCAGATATTTCTCACTGAAATATTCCTCATCGAAACATTCACTGATCGCATGAACCTGAGTGTGACGGGTTATTTTTTTTACTTCTGATTGAACATCTCCACCCTTGAAAACAATCAATCCATTCGGCAAAGAATTGAAGGATTTTTTGAAAATCAATTTCTGCGACCATCTGATCAGTTGCTCCAATTCAGCCACCGCACGCGTTACGACAAAATCAAATTGCTTTTTCATTTCCTCTGCCCTGCCATAATGAGTTCTTACATTTTGAAGTTTCAAGACAGTTGAAATCTCATCAACCACTTTTATTTTTTTTCCGATGGAATCACAAAGCGTGAATTGAACATCAGGAAAAAAAATGGCTAAAGGAATTCCGGGAAATCCACCGCCAGTTCCGAGATCAAGAATTTGTGATCCTGATTTAAACCGAATAAATTTTGCGATTGACAAAGAATGCAGCACGTGCCGTTCGTACAGCTGATCAATATCCTTGCGGGAAATCACATTGATCTTTTCATTCCATGATTGGTAAAGTGGCAAGAGTTGCTCGAATTGAACAAGTTGGGTTGCAGATAGATCAGGAAAATATTTCAGTAAGACATTCATCAGCTGCAAAGAAAATCAGTATTTCTCTGCACGGTTTTTCAGAATGTTGTACAATAATTCTTTGGCGCGAAATAGTTGCGCCTTTACTGTACCAAGTGGGAGTTTCAATTCCTCCGCTATTTCTTCATAAGCCTTCTCATCAAAATATCTCAATTGAATCAACTCGCGATATTTCGGATTCAGTTTTTCCAATACATCACGCATCAATTTCGCACGTTGTTCCTTGATAAAAACTTCTTCAGGGTCCAGTGCATGCGATTTAATGTTCTGCGAAAAATCAGCACCATCTTCATCATCCGTTGATTCATGAATAGAAAGAGTTTGTAATCTTTTCTTTCTCACATAATCAATTGTATTGTTCGTAGCTATTTTAAACAGCCATGTGCTGAAAGCATAATCCGGTGAATACTTCGGTAGATTATGGAACGCCTTGCCAAATGCTTCAATCGTCAAATCATCTGCATCATCACGATTGTGAACCATTTTAAGAACCATAAAATAAATGGAGTCTTTGTAACGCGACATCAATTTACCATAGGCTGATTGATCACCGTGTTCAAGCGCGGCTTTCACCAATTCATAATCTTCATGAGCACGAGATGAAAAATTCGGGTTTACTTCCACGAAGGGGGTGTAACTGTTCGCCATAGGATGCTTGTTATAAATATTAAGTAAAGAAGCACATAAGCTGTATCATAGAAGAGCCATGTTTTCCACAAGGACTTTTCTGCGACACGCTTTAATATACGATGATAAACAACAGACTGAATAAGGATTCTCCCAATAAACAAGGCTAATACGGAAACAACTTCCGTTTTGTTCCAAAGAAGGATGATTAATGTCGAATAAAATAAAAATCGTGTCAATGGAATCAAAGACAAAAGAATCTTATCCATCCATTTATAATGTAAACCGGCTTGCAGATGCCGTGCTTTCTGTTTGTACCATTCCGCAAAAGTTTCTTTTGGTTTTGAAAACATGAATGACTCCGGAGAAATTTCAATTGCCGTATTTGCGAATGTTGCTGCATGTTGGATCAAAAGATCATCATCACCCGAAAGGATTTTTGTATTGGAAAATATATCAGTATTAAAAATCTTTTTTCGGTAGGCGAGATTTCTTCCAACAGCCATGTATGGTTTACCCATCAAGGCGAATGAAAAATATTGAATGGCAATAAACAAAGTATCCCAGCGGATCATCCAATTCAAAAATGAATTCTGTTTTTCATAGGGTGAATAACCAATAACAATTTCCAAATTGAAATGCAGTGGTGTTGTCATTTTTTTTATCCATTGATCCGATTGCGGGAAACAATCTGCGTCCGTCAACAATATAAAATCATGCGCAGCATGCTTGATACCTTCAGTAAGCGCTCCTTTTTTGCCGGGGAATATCTTTTCCTCTTGATTTAAGTGAATAACTCTGAGATTTGAAAATTGGTTTTGAAAACTTTTTAAAATTATTTCGGTTTCATCGTCTGATTCATCGTCCACAACTATCAACTCGAACGAAGAATAATCCTGTTTTAAAATGGACAGCAGATTTTTTTTCAGATTCTCCGCTTCGTTCCTCGCACAAATGATTACTGAAACAGGTTGCCACTGCTCCGGAATTTGATTTGTTTTGCGATGCCACGCCAAACGACCGAAGACAACCAGATCAAACGTGATCTGAATCGCAGCAGCAGCAATAAACAGGAGGAGAATAATATTCAAGCAGAGAGAAATTTTTCTTTTGCTCTAAAAATAGAAGTTCACTGCACAAACATGATTTTCAAAGTCAATCACCACGATAAAAACTCTAAAGCGCGAACAGGAGAAATTAAACTTGATCACGGTGTGATAGAAACTCCCGTGTTCATGCCTGTGGGTACAGTCGGAAGCGTGAAAGCCGTGCACATGAATGAATTGCAGGAACTCGGATACAAAATCATTCTTGGAAACACTTATCATCTTTATTTACGTCCAGGAATTGACATTCTTGAACAAGCCGGTGGACTTCACAAATTCAATAACTGGAATGGTGCACTGCTCACTGATAGTGGCGGTTATCAGGTTTATTCATTGGGTGACAATCGAAAAATAAAAGAGCAGGGTGTTCATTTCAGTTCGCATATTGATGGCTCCAAACATCTTTTCACTCCGGAAAATGTTGTTGATGTCCAGCGAAAAATCGGAGCAGATATTATGATGGCGTTTGATGAATGCACTCCATATCCATGCGATAAAGTTTACGCAACGAAATCAATGGAGATGACACATCGCTGGTTGAAAAGATGCAGGCAACGATTCGAAGAAACAGATAGTCCTTACGGTTATCAACAATATTTATTTCCGATTGTACAGGGTTCTGTGTACCCGGATTTACGAAAACAATCAGCAGAAGAAATTGCGAATCATGAATTAGAAGCCTGTGCAATTGGTGGATTATCCGTGGGTGAACCGGCTGATGAAATGTATGCGATGACAGAAATAGTTTGCTCCATTCTTCCGGAAAATAAACCTCGCTACCTGATGGGAGTCGGCACTCCGGAAAATATTCTCGAATCCATTGCGCTCGGAATTGACATGTTTGACTGTGTCATGCCGACCAGAAACGGCAGAAACGGAACGCTGTTCACGTCAAACGGAATCATCAATATCAAAAACAAAAAATGGGAAAATGATTTTTCACCGATTGATGAAAACAGTTTGTCAGAAACTTCCAAAGTTCACACAAAAGCATATTTGCGTCATTTGATCATGACGGGTGAAATTCTTGGTTTGCAAATCGCAAGTCTGAATAATCTTGCTTTGTATCAATGGATCATACTGGAATCGAGAAGAAGAATTGCAGACGGGAGTTTTACTGAATGGAAAAATAAGATGACAAAAGTATTAATGACCCGACTATAAATGTTCAAAATCCTCGACCTCTATATTATCCGCAAATTTTTCGGAAGCTTTTTCTTCATCACTTTCCTGTTTCTGTTTATTGGAATGGTGATCGATATGACCGAACGCGTGGATGATTTTCTCAAAGGTGACGCACCTGTTCGCGGAATCATTTTTGAATATTATCTCCATTTCAATCCTTACCTGTTCGCACTGCTCAGTCATCTTTTCATTTTCATTTCCGTAATATTTTTTACCTCCTCAATGGCTTATAAATCTGAAATCGTTGCGATTCTTAGTCACGGGATTAGCTTCAACAGATTCCTTGTTCCTTATATTATTGTTTCAGGAGTGCTCACCGGGTTATTGCTGTATTCTAATCATTTCCTCATTCCTGTATCAAACAAAGTAAAATTTGATTTTGAAAACCGTTACGTGAATAAGAATACCGTGAATATGGATCGTGATATTCATTTACAAACCGATAAAGATATTTTCGTTTATGTAGAAACTTTTAATGTCAAACAAAACGAAGGATACAAGTTCACCTTAGAGAAAATCCGCAGAAATAAAATGTACTACAAATGGAGTGCACGCAAAGTCAGATGGAACGAAGAGAAGCAGATGTGGTCAATTTATAATTATGAGCTCCGAAAATTTGGTGTGCTGGATGACGAAATCACCGCAGGGGTTCAACTTGACTCTGCTTTTAATTTCAAACCGGGAGATTTTTTCAAAAAAATGAATCAGAAAGAATCAATGTCAACAACAGAATTGAACGAATTCATTGCGCGTCAGAAATTAGCAGGCGATCAAAAAGTGGTTTTCTTCGAAATCGAAAAACACCGGAGAACTGCCGAAGCATTTGCCACCGTTATTCTGAGCTTAATAGGTGTGGCAGTTTCTTCCCGAAAAGTGAGAGGCGGGCGGGGATTGAATATTATGTTCGGGATTGCGATCGCTTGCTTGTATATTCTAATGATGAAATTTTCGATGACATTTGCGACTAACGCATCGCTACCCCCTTTGGTTGCGGTCTGGATTCCGAATATTTTTTTCGGTATTGTTGCTTTCGTGCTGCTGAGAATGGCTCCGAAATAATGCGGATCAGAATGGTGCATCCTCCGCACCTTCAATTTCATTCAAACGCGATTTACGGGTAACAATATTTGACTCGTTGGTTTCTGATTCATTCCCGGTTACCGCCAAACTATATTCACCTTTCTCAAGCGGAACAAACTTCGCGAACTTATCTATGAAGCGCACCCAAACATTATCGAGTGCTCCGTTGCGGTGCTTGGCAACAATAATTTCGCACAGTCCGCGTGTAGAATTTCCCTCTTCGTCTTCTGTAATCTGATAATACTCCGGTCGATAGAGGAACATTACCAAATCTGCATCCTGCTCAATTGCTCCCGATTCGCGCAAATCCGCAAGCTGCGGTCGTTTAGATCCGCCACGTGTTTCTACTGAACGATTCAATTGTGAGAGTGCGATAACTGCCACATCCAATTCCTTTGCAAGAGCTTTAAGCGCACGTGAAATCTGACTGATCTCCTGCTCACGATTTCCCATTCTGTTGTCTCCCGTGCCACTCATCAACTGCAGATAGTCCACAATTACGACTTCAATGTTGTGCTGCATTTTTAATCTCCTGCATTTTGCGCGCAGTTCGAAAATGCTGATCGCAGGTGTGTCATCAATAAAAATTTGTGCTTCGGAAAGTTTTCCTGCAAGAGTGGTCAGCTGCGCCCATTCATAGTCTTTCAAATTGCCCTTTCGAATTTTATCAGCAGGCAATTCCGCTTCGGCCGAAATCAATCGCTTAACTAACTGGGTAGATGACATTTCCAAAGAGAAAAGTGCAACCGGTTTTTTAAAATCCATGGCTGCATTTCGTGCAATGGAAAGTGTGAATGCGGTTTTTCCCATACCAGGACGTGAAGCAATAATGATGAGATCGGATTTCTGCCAGCCGGATGTAAGTCTGTCAAGATCGGTAAATCCTGTCGGTACACCGATCACCCCATCCGTATGGTTGCGAACTTCATCAATCTCATTAATCGCTTTGCTAAGCAGATTACTCATTGTAGAATAATTGCGCTTCAGATTATTATCAGTGATCGCGAACAATCCTTTCTCCGCGTTATCAAGTAATTCGAAAACATCGGTAGTGTCTTCAAAAGCATCTTTGATAATATCGCTTGAAATACGAATGAGTTCGCGCTGAATAAACTTTTGTGAAATGATGCGCGCATGATATTCAACATTTGCGGCTGACGCAACCCGATTTGTCAAAGAGGCAATAAAAAACGGACCACCAACTGCTTCCAGTTCACCGGATAATCTGAGTTCCTCCGTGACGGTTAGAATATCAACCGGCTGAGATTTTTGGAACAACCGATAAATTGCATTGAAAATTCTGGCGTGTGCATCAATATAAAAACCCGAAGGAGAAATAATATCAATAACATTCGAGAGTGCATCCTTCTCAAGCATGATGGCACCGAGAACAGCTTCTTCCAATTCACGAGCCTGTGGTGGCACCTTTCCAAACATATAAGCGGAAAGGTCTGCTTGCGTTCCACGCTTCTTTTTTTCACGAATATCTTTTTGGATGTTTTGTTGATCCGACATAACCAGGAATAAAAATTTACATTCTTAAGAAAAATTATTTTCTACTTGCTGATTATTCCTGATTCTGCGTTGTGTTCATTGAAATTTTTTCTTGCAATGATTTGAATTCCCATTGATGAATCAATAAAAAAATTTGTTGAACCTTGGTGAAAAATCAGCGCAAAATCTGAAATAATTTCCTTTCAAAAAGGGAACGCAAGTTATGTTCATACAATTTGATTTCTCACATATTTTCGAAAAAAAATCTTTTCACGTTTCAAAAGCACGACTGATAAGCGTTTCATAATTCAATGCACAAAAACAAAGTTTTTATCAACAGTTTTACATGCATCATGAAGTTAAGAATTGATCAACGTCATGAAATGGTTTGTTGTAAACAAGATGTTGTTCAGAAAATAAATTCAGGAAGAACCAGCCGTTTATTCGAAAGCATTGATACCGGAAATATCCATGCCGGTGATAAGTAAATGAATTTCATGCGTGCCTTCGTAGGTAATCACGGATTCAAGATTCATCATGTGGCGCATCATCGGATATTCACCGGTTATTCCCATGCCTCCGCAAATCTGTCTTGCTTCGCGCGCAATGCGCAGAGCGATTTCTACATTATTTCTTTTCGCCATTGAAATTTGCGCGGGTGTTGCTTTCCCCTCATTTTTCAACGTGCCTACTCGCCATGCCAGCAATTGTGCTTTGGTGATTTCAGTAATCATCTCGGCTAATTTTTTCTGCGTCAGCTGAAATCCTGCGATCGGTTTTCCGAATTGAATTCGCTCCTGCGAATATCTCAATGCAGCATCATAACAGTCCAATGCAGCACCAATAGCGCCCCATGCAATTCCGTAGCGTGCGGATGATAAACAGGAAAGCGGACCTTTCAAACCTTTCACATTTGGCAGTAAATTCTCCTTTGGCACTTTCACATTATCAAAAACCAACTCACCGGTTGCTGATGCTCTGAGTGACCACTTACCGTGTGTTTCAGGAGTGGAAAATCCTTCCATTCCGCGCTCGACAATTAATCCACGGATTTCACCTTTTTCATCTTTTGCCCACACTACAGCAACCTGTGCAAAAGGTGCATTGCTGATCCACATTTTTGATCCGTTCAATAAATAATGATCACCCTTGTCTTCAAAATGCGATAACATTCCTGAAGGATCTGATCCGTGATTTGGCTCCGTTAATCCGAAGCATCCCATCCATTCACCGCTCGCGAGTTTCGGCAAATATTTTTTTCGCTGCTCTTCATTTCCGAAAGTATAAATCGGAAACATGACCAGCGAACCTTGAACGCTTGCTGTTGATCTGATTCCTGAATCGCATCTTTCCAATTCCATCATCATCAAACCGTAGGTGATATTATCCAAACCACCACCGCCATATTCAACAGGGATAGTTGGACCGAAACAACCGCATGATGCTAATCCCGGAATAATTTGTTTTGGAAATTCAGCACGCTGCGCGTAATCTTCGATAATTGGGCTCACCTCTTTTTTCACCCACGCACGAACCGTTTCGCGAATCAGTTTCTGTTCTTCAGTCAGCAAATCATCAACCTGGTAATAATCGTGGTACTGGAATTTATCAGCCATTGGCGGAGAAAAATATTCGAAGCGCAAATGTAGAGAAATGATGAATAAGCACGCGCCTGTTATTTTTGAAACATGACAATAAATCATCCGTTTTCAAACGAAGAAATTGCCGAACACTTCAAACTAATGGGCAAGCTGATGGAACTCCATGGTGAGAATGATTTTAAAGCAAAATCTTATGCTAATGCCTCGTTTCAGATTGACCGCAACCCTGAAAAGTTGATTGAGATGACCGCGGTGGATTTACAACAGCAGAAAGGAGTAGGAAAATCTGTTGCTGAAAAAATTTATGAATTGATTGAAACAGGAAGAATTAAATCACTTGACGAACTGGTTGCAAAAACTCCCGAAAGTATTTTGGAGATAATGAAAGTAAAAGGCCTCGGCCCTAAAAAAGTGGCGGAGATATGGAAGAACATGGGCATCGAAACGGTAGGTGAATTGCTTTACGCCTGCAATGAAAACAGATTGATGCTGGCGAAAGGATTTGGCGAAAAAACGCAGGAGTCCGTACGGAAAGCCATTGAGTTCATGTTTGCAAGCAAAGCAAAATTTCATTTCGCTTTTGCGGAAGCCGAATGCATCCCGATTATTGAAGAACTCAGAAAGTATTCTGAAATAGAAAGAATAGAAATCACAGGTGCTTTAAGAAGAAAATGCAATATCATCGATCGTATAGAAATACTGATCGGATCAACCAATGATGTTTCAACCGTTATGAAAAGCTTGAAATCCTGCGAACATATTTCCGATGAAAATAATTTGTTCGAGTTCAAAACCATTGGAGGAATTCCGGTTTTCGTTTCTGTCGCCACTCTTGATTCATTTGAGCTGAACTGGTTCAAATCAAGTGCAGCAGAAGCTCATCTTGAAAAAATTCTTCCATTCCTGAAGAATCAAAAAACAGAAAATGAGATTTACCAATCCATTCATATGCCTTTTATCATTCCTGAATTGCGCGAAGGAAAATTTGAGTTTGAAATAAAAACTCAGCAATCGCTGAATGATTTGATTGAAGTCAATGACATCAAAGGAATTTTGCACAATCATTCCAAATACAGCGATGGTGCCAATAGCCTGAAGGAAATGGCTGAATATGTCCGCGATCAGGGTTTTGAATATTTCGGTATCTGCGATCACTCCAAAACTGCCGTTTACGCAGGAGGATTGAAAGAAGATGATATCAAAAGGCAACACGAAGAAATTGATCAGCTCAACGAAAGAATGAAACCGTTCAGAATATTCAAGGGCATTGAATCAGATATTCTTGGTGATGGAAGTCTGGATTACAGCGATGATGTTCTCGCATCATTTGATATTGTCGTTGCATCTGTTCACCAGAATTTAAAAATGACCGAAGAAAAAGCAATGCAAAGGCTGTTGGCGGCAATCAGAAATCCATTCACTACAATTTTGGGTCATCCCACCGGACGATTGTTGCTCATGCGCGAAGGATATCCCCTTGATTTCAAAACAATTATTGATACCTGTGCAGAAAATAAAGTTGTGATTGAACTCAACGCCAATCCTTATCGCCTTGATATGGACTGGGAATGGATTCCTTATGCAATGGAAAAAGGAGTAATGATCTCCATCAACCCTGATGCCCATAGTACTCACGGAATTCATGACATATATTATGGCGTCTGTTCTGCGCGTAAAGGTGCATTGTTCAGAAATATGACATTCAATGCAATGACACTTGCAGAAATGAGTGAATTTATCATCAACCGAAAACGGTAGCGCTGACGCTGTGATTAATTACTTTCCTAAGAATTGTTAAATTCTCAAAAACGGATTGAACATTTCTTGTTGAACTTCTTTAGTTTTGGCACTCTAAAAATTGAAAAGTCATGGAACAAAATGAACAAATGCAAAATGAACAAATGCAAAATGAAATAGAAGAAAGCTCAGATAGCAGTAATGGTTTTTCCATCAATACTATTCTCCTTGGAGTTATTGCATTGCTGTTGGGTATTCAGGTTATTAATTCTTTTGGAGAGGGTGGTAATAATGGCGGTACAAATGAGGCTACAGTAGCTTCAACAGACCCGACCGTTAACGCGGCAAACAACACCACGCCAACTACCATTAATGATCTTACCAAACCAACACCTCCGGTAACAGAACCGGCTAAACCAACAGGTCCTCCAACATCGGTCATGTTTGCACAGAGCCAGCATGATTTCGGAAAGATCGATCAGGATACCAAGAATACTTACACCTTTAAATTCACGAATACAGGAATAAATCCTCTAACTATCACCGATGCTAAAGGCTCTTGCGGTTGCACTGTGCCACAGTACCCAAAAGAACCAATTCCTCCGGGAGGTTCAGGTGATATCCAGGTTGAATACAGTCCTGCAAAACAAAAAGGACCACAATCAAAAACAGTTACTGTAACGGCTAACACAAATCCACCAACAACCACGTTGACTATTATAGCGGATGTTCAGGAAATAGCAGCAGAGTAAGGTTGCATCCAATAATTTTGTCCCGTTCCGGTAAATACCTGAACGGGATTTTTTTTTGAAATGAAAAACTATTTATCGTTAATCAAATTTTCGCACACCATTTTTGCGTTGCCATTTGCGATGATCGGATTTTTTCTTGCGGTCTGGTATCACGGATTTGAATTTGAATGGATAAAATTACTGCTCGTTATTCTTTGCATGGTGCTCGCGCGAAGTGCAGCGATGGCTTTTAATCGCTATGCTGACAGGACCATTGATGCAAAAAACCCACGAACCAAGGTGAGAGAAATTCCTGCAGGGGTTTTAAGTGCGAATGCGGTTTTGGTTTTTACCATTCTCTGCTGCGCTGCTTTCATCGCAACCACATGGTTTATCAATCCTCTGTGTTTTTATTTATCACCTGTTGCCTTGACCGTGGTGCTTGGTTACAGTTTTACCAAGCGATTTACATCGCTCAGCCATTTTGTATTAGGACTTGGCTTGTCACTCGCCCCGCTTGGTGCTTATCTCGCGATAAGTGAAAAGTTTGATCTTCTACCTGTTTTATTTTCTCTTATTGTGCTTTTATGGGTTAGTGGTTTCGATATTATTTACGCGCTACAGGATGAAGAATTTGATCGTGATCAAAAATTATTTTCCATACCGCAGTGGCTCGGAAAGAAAAATGCGTTGTTGCTTTCAACCATTGTTCATCTGATTTGCGCTTCGATAGTCGTTTACACAGGACTGCGCGAAGATTTTTCTTTTTGGTATTGGATTGGTGCAGGAATTTTTATTTCACTTCTCATTTATCAGCATCTGCTGGTGAAACCAAACGATCTGAGCAAAGTGAATCTTGCATTTTTTACAACCAATGGAATTGCAAGTGTGGTGTTTGCGGTGTTTGTACTTATGAGTTTATATAATTTCTGATTTATGCGCCTCATGGCTTTTGATTACGGAACAAAAAGAGTAGGAATCGCGGTAACCGATCCTTTGCAGATTATCGCTACAGGTTTGCAAACCGTTCATGCCAAAGATGTAGTTCAATTTGTGAAAGACTATTTAAAAACAGAAGCGGTTGAATGTTTTGTAGTGGGTGATCCGCGGAACATGGATAACACTCCCTCTGAATCAAAAAAATTTGTGGATCAATTCGTTAAACAATTGAAAAATAATTTCCCTGAAATTTCCGTTGAATTAATTGATGAACGGTTTACATCAAAAATTGCGGTTCAATCCATGATCGAGAGCGGGATGAAAAAATCGGACCGCAGGAAAAAAGAAAATGTTGATCTGATCAGTGCGGTACTAATTCTTCAATCGTTTCTTGAATCGAAACAAAATAAATCCTTCTGAACTTTTAGAATTTCTATCTGTTAGATTTGCGAAAATTTTTTGTACAAAATGATTTACCCGATTGTAGCTTTTGGTGACCCGGTGTTGAAGAAACAATCTATTGACCTCACGCATGACTTTCCGAATCTTACGCAAATCATCAGCGATATGTGGGAGACTATGAACAATGCAAAAGGTGTTGGACTGGCAGCTCCACAAATCGGATTGAGTTTTAAATTATTTATTCTGGACAGTACGCGCTTTGATGATAAAGAAAAAAGCAAACAAGGGATGAAGCGCGTTTTTATCAATGCGGAAATTCTGGAACAGGACGGCACCGAATGGGCTTATGAAGAAGGATGCCTGAGCATTCCAACGATTCGTGAAAACGTTTCGCGCAAACCGATAGTGCGTGTAAAATATCAGGATGAAAATTTTGAATGGCACGAAGAAACATTTGACGGCATGAATGCCCGTGTTATTCAGCATGAATACGATCACACTCGCGGAATTCTTTTTACCGAACTCCTCCATCCGTTCAAAAAAAGATTGATCAAAGGCAAACTGGAAAAAATTTCCAAGGGAGAAGTATCAACGGATTACAGGATGAAATTTTATTCGAAGAAATAATTCCTGACGGAAGAACAAAGATCTAAAGTCAAACGCATTTCTTCCTAATATCCAAAATCTAACATCCAGCATCTAATCTTCCCACATTTTCTCCGCTTCCTTTTTCTTTTTATTCTCCTTCAGCATTTTAAAAAACTGAGCCCAGGCAAATGCATTGAAAATTCCCATGTAAGGCATCTGCCCGGCTGAATAAAAACTTTTTCCGTAAGCGCGCAACAAGCGGTCGGTCATTTCATTTCCGTCCATAGGCATGTACAAAACCAGATCGCTTGCTAAGGCATTCTGAATATTTTCAATGGCAATATCTGTAAGCGGATCATCCACATTCAACGCCAGAAAGTGCTGTTTGAAATCTTCCTGCGAGGGCCAGGGATAGATGGTTACCTTCTGAATAAAAACCGTATCCGTTTTCATTTCAATTTTTATACTCAGCATATTTTGTGTAATCGCCTTATCAACTACAAATTTTTCTGTCTGAAAACCAAGCGCGGAAAACCGAACTGTATCACCAGCCACCACGATGAGTGAAAACACTCCCGTCCAGTTGCTTAATGTTCCGCGACTGGTACCTTGAACATAAACATTTACAAATGGCACAGGAATTAAACTATCTGTGGCGACCACCACACCTGACAGCTGAACCAATTTCAGATTGGTTTGTGCAAATGAAAGTTGAACAGAAAAGAAAATGGCGAGGGAAACAAAAAATATTTTCAACAGATTTGGTTTATTCCATGCATAACGGCAAGTTGTCTGCTAAAGTGCATAAATTATCAGACCTGATTTCGGAATGAATGTTAAAATGAGTATTCAAGAAAATTTCAACGTATGATTTGGTTCGTTATTCTAAAATCGTATATTTGCGATAACAAATTAATATATCGTTAATAACCGATAAACAAACCAAATGGCATACACCAAATCAGAACAATTCAGCGAAACAGAAATTAGGCTGGCAAAATACGGCAAAGCGCTTTCGCATCCCGCAAGAGTAGCAATTCTCAAATATCTTTTTGAAAACGATGGATGTATGTGCGGACAAATAGTAGAAGTGCTGCCGCTGGCACAATCAACCGTGTCGCAGCATTTGGCTGAACTGAAATCTTCAGGATTGATTAAAGGCGATATTGATGGCGCCAAAGTTTGTTATTGCATCAATAAACAAAACTGGAATGAAGCGCGCGCAATGATTGAAACGCTGTTTAATCATAATCGGGAAATGGTGGCGGTGTTTAAAATAAAGACATGAGATATGTGATATGAGATGTTGGGTATAACAAGCGTCTCATGTCTCACATCTCATATCTATTTATCTCACATTGTAAAAACTTAAAACTCATGAATACAATCAAAGAAACAGTTCGCGAAAAATATTCTCAAATTGCGCGCAGTGCAAAAGAAAATTCTAGTTGCTGCGATGATACATGTTGTACAACAGATACGGTAACCGATTGCGGCTGTGGCAGCTCATGCTGCGGTGATGAACTCGCCACTTTTAATGATGATTACACAAAACTGGAAGGCTATGTTGCCGATGCGGATTTAAAACTCGGCTGCGGAATGCCGACACAATATGCAGCAATTAAAAAAGGAGATACTGTAGTTGATCTCGGTTCCGGAGCAGGTAATGATGTTTTTGTTGCACGTAGGTTAACTGGCGAATCAGGGAAAGTGATTGGCATTGATTTCAGCGATGATATGCTGAAGCTCGCCAATGAAAACATGACAAAGCTCGGAATCACCAATGTTGAATTTGTAAAAGGAGATATTGAAGACATGCCGCTGGAAAATGATAGTGCCGATGTAGTGATCAGTAATTGCGTGTTGAATCTTGTGCCTGATAAAAACAAAGCGTATCAAAACATTCATCGCATCCTAAAACGCGGAGGACATTTTGCAATCTCCGATGTTGTGCTCGAAGCAAATCTACCTGACGCGCTGAAAAAAGAAGCTGAACTTTATGTTGGTTGTGTTTCAGGAGCCATAGTTAAAGAAGATTATCTCAACGCTATTCATGAAAGTGGATTTGAGGATGTGACAATTCTGAGTTTAAAACCACTCAATATTCCAAATGATGTTTTGCTCAACACTATTTCTGTTGATGAACTGCGCAAGTTGAAAAGAAAAACAAATGGTGTGATTGCGTGGAGTATTACAGTGAGAGGACGGAAATAATCAATCTTCACTTCCGTAAGTCTGTGTAGCTTTTATTTTTGGAAAAGAGTTTTGTTCAAGGGATTTCGGATCAATCATCACTCCGCATCCCAGAAATTTATAGTCGTCTGAAGTAAATATTTTTTTGTGAGCATTGGATTCGTACCAGGATTCTACCAATGCAACACCCAGAGATAAATAGGTGTGCGCACTAAACTCCTTATCCGTATTCGCATAATAGTATTTCGTTTTATTGTTTACAATTTCCGTGTAATACTGTTTGCCGGCATCGTAGTTCAATAAAAAATCAATTGCTATATTTTCTGCCAGCCTGTTCCACTCAACACCAAAAAGAGCAGCTCTCAATGAATTCGTGCGTATCGAGTCTTCATAAAGATTTACATGGTTGAAAAAATTGTTTTCGACCATTGAAATAGAATGCACAAGTGCGGCATTACGAAGTTTTGGTGAAAATGCTATTGGCTTTTTTCCGAGTTTATTCCGTTTCTTATCGCTCATATAAAACACTGCCGCATTCATCAGATGAATATCAGGATTTGAAAAATCAATGGTGTCATTCGCAAAACTCAATTTTTCAAAAGCCTTGAAATCATATTCAGCATAATAGGAATCAGGAAAAGAAGTTTCCGATTGTAAAATATCATCGAGAATACTGCATGAAGTACAACCGGTTTGGGCTACCGCAGAATAAGAGAAGAAGATCAATAAAAAAAACTGTCTTGCAAATTTCATTTTATCAATAACGCAAAACAGTTATGCTTTGGTATTTACAATCTCATTTATTTCAGCTATCGGATCAGCGTAATATTCCCCTTCATAGTTTTTTGAATGGTTTGTCCGGGATTATCCGTATCCATTATTTCCATTTCCACATAATAAACAAAACTGCCCATGCCCTGCGGTTGTCCATTGTATGTGCCATCCCATCCTTTCGCGGGGTTGCTTAGTTCGCTGAGGTCGGTGGTTTGATAAACCATTTGTCCCCAACGATTGAAAATCATCAACTGCCAGTTGTCAACGCCCTGCGCATAGATGGTGAAATAATCATTTATTCCATCACCGTTCGGTGTAAACGCATTCGGTATCACCGCAAAGCCACCCACTTTCACGATCACGGAATCAGTTGCCACACATCCAAGCGCATCGGTTGTGGTTACATAATAAGTAGTCGTAATAGTTGGTGATGCATCAGGGTTTGAAATATTCGCATCGCTGAGTCCATCGGTCGGTGTCCATGAATAGGTTACACCGGTGCCGGTTGCATTTAACTGCGTACTTTCTCCTGTGGCTATCACCACATCTGGTCCTGCATCAATAAGCGGTATCGCCTGAACAGAAACAATCACATAAGCCGTATCAGCAGGGCAGCCTCCGGGAACTGATACTTCTACTCCAATAGTATAACTTGTATAAAGTGAAATTTCCTGAAACTGCAAAGTGGGATCAGTAAAAAGATTGGTGGGGAACCAGAGATAATCTGTTCCGCCACTTGCTGAAAGTTCAACAGGCACACCTTCGCAAACCAATGTATCCTGTTCGGCAAATGCAACTACTTCTGAAATAACAGTAATCTCGATTGTGTCAGATATTTCGCATCCGAAAATATCTTCCGCAGTTAAAATATATGTGGTGGTTACAGAAGGTGTGGCAATCGGGTCTTCGCAATCTGCGCAACTCAAACCTGCGGCAGGTGTCCATGTAATAATGGACGCGCTTGTGATGGTCGCATCAATCTGAATCTGATCGGTGATGCACATGATGTGATCAATGCCCGCATCAACAGTGAGAGTGGAAACAGGAATAGTGATGGTGCTGTCAATAGTAAATGTATCGCTCGGTGTGTAAACTGTTAGTGTAACGGTGTAAGTGCCGGCTGCAGAAAAATCGTGATAGGTGTTGCGGAGTGTGTCGCTGTTGTCAGCTCCCGAATTCGGATCGCCAAAATCCCAAAGCACGGTTGAAGGACTTTCCACCAGCGTATCCAAAAAAGTATATGACAATGTTGAATCGCAGATGGTAGTGTTCAAAACACAATCAATATTTTCTTCAAAAAATGACTCGATAAAATCAGGCAGTCCGAGATAGCAGGTTCCTCCATTGAGATAAATGGCGTTGTCAGTAAACACACAACCGGTACCGTAAACATTCGGATAACTGATGGTACCAACATATCCCGTGGTGTAAAGCGCTACATAAACAATTCCATCGGGACCAATCTGCAAAGCAAACGGCAAGCTTGCCGAAGTGCCGATCACATTTTCCGATGCAAGAATTGCAGCGGGACTTCCTAAGGTGACATCGTATTGATAAATATTATAATCTCCATCAGATGTAACATAGAGCAAAGTATTATCGGGAGAAAAAGTGAGGCCGTAAGGACCGAGATTTCCGAATCCACCCGGAGGCCAGACATTGTCAGTAAAAATATTGGCGCCAACAATTCCGGTTGCATTATCAAATTCAAAAACTTCAAGGATGATATCAAAATCAGATGCATAAGCGAGCATCGTTCCATCAGGTGAAAATTTCAGATAACCGATAGCCGCACCCCAACTTGTTGGAGTGGAGCCGGTCGCTGTAATCACAGCCGGACCAACACCAGAAGCAGAAACCTGATAAGCAAAATACTCGTTCGTATATTCCGCATGGGTCACCACCCAAAAGTCAGTTCCGTTCGCATGTTTAGTAGCATTAATTTTTTCGCCTGTCGGAGCTGCTAATTGATTCATACTTGATGTAACGGAGCCCAGACCGCCATTCATATTCATATCCACATAAGCCCATTTAACTCCGCCTCCATTGCCAACCGCTGCAACAGAAAAAACATAATATCCATCCGGGTTTCCGGGATCAGGAACAATAATTCCTGATTGCGAAGAACTGTTATCGCCACCGAGTCCTGTTCCTCCCGGCATCACATTATGATTCACATCCCAGATAGTCGAACCATCAGTATAAAAAAGAAGTACGCCTGTGGTGCGGTCTGCAATGGAGGCACATCCTTCATTGGTTCCGATCACGCCATTCGTAAGCGGCACCGGAGTTCCGCTGTTAAAATCCAATCCTGCGCCATAACCGAAATACCAAACGTTGGTTTCGTTCTGTGCGTTTGAAATCAGAGAAACGAAAAGAAGAAGTGGGAGTAAAACTTTTTTCATGTGTTCATGTTTTGAATAATCGTTGGTGCTTAAAAGTAAGATTCTTCAGTCATTGTTTGTTGAGTTCATCATATCAACACCATCTGAAAAAGATCACTGAACTGAAATAGCCGTTCTCTTACTTTTGCCCGCGAAAATCAAATAGAAAATTCTACGATAATGAAATTGAAATCTGCTGATGTTTTTGCCAACCGCCATATCGGACCATCTGAAGAAGAAGTAAACGAAATGCTCAAAACCATCGGAGCAAAATCACTCGATGAATTGATTGATCAAACCATTCCTTCTTCCATCCGCTTAAAAAACAAATTGAATCTTCCTGCTGCGCTGAGCGAGTTTGAATATCTCACTGAACTGCGCCATACCGCTTCAAAAAATAAGTTGTTCAGAAATTTTATCGGCCTCGGGTATTACGGAACCATCACTCCATCCGTAATTGCGAGAAATATTTTTCACAATCCCGGTTGGTACACACAGTACACTCCTTATCAGGCAGAGATTGCGCAAGGACGATTAGAAGCGCTGCTGAATTTTCAAACCATGGTGAGTGATCTCACCAAGATGGAAGTTGCAAACGCATCGTTGCTTGATGAAGGAACTGCTGCAGCCGAGGCGATGATCATGTTTTACAATCACCGCAACAAAGGAACCGATCATGTAGAAGCCAATGTGTTTTTGGTTTCCGATAAATGTTTTCCGCAAACAATTGATGTTTTAAAAACACGCGCACTTCCATTAGGAATTGAAATTAAAATCCTGAATCTTTCTTCCCCCCCCTCCTTTGGGAGAGGGGACGGGGGTGAGGGCGAAAAAGTTTTTGGCGCTATCGTTCAATATCCAGATGCCAATGGTGAAGTAAATGATTTCTCAGCGCTCGCAAAAAATCTTCATGATCACAACGCTCATATTTGTTTCGCTGCTGATCTCCTTTCACTTTGTTTGCTCACTCCTCCCGGAGAAATGGGTGCCGATTGTGTTGTCGGAAACACGCAACGTTTCGGAGTGCCGATGGGTTTTGGCGGACCGCATGCAGCTTACTTCGCTACAACGGAAACTTTCAAGCGTATAATTCCTGGTCGCATCATAGGTGTTTCTGTTGACGCACAAAACAATCGGGCACTGAGAATGGCATTGCAAACCCGCGAGCAACATATCCGAAGAGAAAAAGCAACTTCAAATATTTGTACAGCGCAAGCGCTTCTGGCTATCATGGCCGGAATGTATGCTGCCTATCACGGACCAAAAGGTTTAAAAGCAATTGCTGAGCGTGTCCATTCACTGACAAATATTCTTGCAAAAGAAATTTCCGCGCTTGGCTATAAACTCATCAACAAAAATTATTTCGATTCCATCACGATTGATCTCCAATCAGGGACAGGGGACAAGGGACAGGGGGCGAGTGAAAGAATGCATGACATCATGCAAGGCGCTGTAGGAAAAAGTATGAACTTCCATTTTCAGGAAAACTGCTGCGTCAGTATTTCAATTGATGAAACGCACAACGTCAGCGATATCAACGATATCATTGAAATCTTCGCACACGCTGAAGGAAAACCTTCATCTCACATCTCAAATCTCACATCTCACAACTTCAATGGTGCAGAATCAGGAATTCCAAATTCATTGAAAAGAACTTCTGATTATTTAACTCACCCCATCTTCAATACCCATCATTCCGAAACAGAAATGATGCGCTATATCAAATCGCTTGAGAATAAAGATTTGTCGCTCACACACTCGATGATTTCTCTGGGCTCATGCACGATGAAGCTGAATGCGGCATCAGAATTAATTCCCGTTTCGTGGGATCAGTTTGCAAACATTCATCCCTTTGCACCTGCCGAACAAACCGAAGGTTATCTCCAGATCATTCATGAACTTGAAAATTATTTAGCAGAGATCACAGGATTCAAAGCCACATCGCTGCAACCGAATTCAGGTGCGCAGGGTGAGTACGCAGGACTGCTCACGATTCATGCATATCATCAGCGAAATAACAAAGCAGTTTCTTCTCCACTCTCCTCCGGAGAGGGGTCGGGGGTGAGGTCTGTTTGTCTGATTCCTTCGTCTGCACACGGAACAAATCCTGCATCCGCAGTCATGGCGGGAATGAAAGTGGTAGTTACAAAATGCGATGACAAAGGAAATATTGATGTGGCCGATCTGCGCGCCAACGCAGAGAAATACAAAGACTCGCTCGCCTGTTTGATGGTCACCTATCCTTCAACGCACGGAGTGTTTGAAGAAACAATTATTGAAGTATGCGACATCATTCATCAGCATGGCGGACTCGTTTATATGGATGGCGCAAACATGAACGCGCAGGTAGGACTCACAAATCCCGCAACCATTGGTGCCGATGTTTGCCATCTCAATCTTCATAAAACATTTGCCATTCCACATGGCGGTGGCGGCCCCGGCATGGGACCCATTTGCGTAAACGAAAAGCTTGCCGATTTTCTTCCTTCACATCCGCTCGTAAAAACAGGTGGCGCACACGGCACACATGCAGTCTCTGCCGCACCCTGGGGCAGCGCATCTATTCTGCTCATCTCCTATGGCTATATCAAAATGCTCGGGGGCGATGGATGCACCGATGCTTCCAAATATGCAATCCTCAATGCCAATTACATTAAGGCACGGCTGGAAAAAGAATTTCAGATTTTATACCAGGGAAAAAACGGACGCTGTGCCCACGAGATGATTGTTGATCTCCGTCCGTTCAAACATACCCTGCATGTGGAAGCCGAAGATGTTGCCAAGCGCTTGATGGATTATAATTTCCACGCCCCCACCGTTTCGTTTCCTGTGGCGGGCACCATTATGATTGAGCCTACTGAAAGCGAAAGCAAAGCTGAGCTCGATCGTTTTTGCGATGCACTCCTTTCCATCCGCGAAGAAATCCGCGAAATAGAAAATGGTGCTGACCAATCAAACAATGTTTTGAAAAATGCACCCCATACCATGCACGTTATTACCGCTGACGATTGGAAATATCCGTACCCGCGCACCAAAGCCGCCTTTCCGCTGCCCTATGTGCGCGCAAATAAATTCTGGCCCTCGGTTTCCCGTGTCAACAATACCTATGGCGACCGCAATCTCATTTGTGTTTGCCCTCCGGTGGAAAGTTATGCGAGCCAAGAGGCTCTCATTTAGAAAAGAATTTTGGGCGGCCAGCGCACAAACCCATGCCGCGTGTTCCGCTTGTATCTTTTTTGGCAACGCACAAAGAAGCCATTCAAAAAAGGATACCGCTCCACCCGCTGTCGCGAACGCGGGCTTCAATTAATTTCATTTCATCTCCGAATAAAAAAATGCTGTGAGAGACTTTCTTTTAAAAAGAAATGCTTACCTTGTGAGCAAAACCAAATCGTCATGAACAAGCTAAACTCACTCTTAGGCTTTTTCCTTTTGATTTCTACTCTCGTTTCATCTCCGGTTTGCGCTCAGGAAGCAGGTCACACCTTGTTTGATGACTCAACCAGGTACTACACAAGTCTTGAATATTTGTCCTATGGTTTGATATATGCCAACCAACAAACAGTAGACAACGAACTTGCAAGAATTGTTTTTGAAAATGCTGCCTATGGCTTAGATCATTACTTCTGGGTTTCGTATGATACTTTAATTCAACGCTGCCTTGATGAAAAAATCGACCTGATAGCCTTAATGAATGAAGGTATAATAGAAGAATACAAGTTAGACGAAACCGTAGATTATGTGAGCTCCATTCTCAAAACAAACAGATTTGGAGAAAAGAATTTTACCTACCATGTTTTAGTGCCTTATCTTGACTCGCTTGTTGACAAACCTTTGAATGATCTACATTATTTGGAGCTAACGTCTGGCGATCTTGATGACTTAACGAATGTTAGACCCCTGACAGGTTTCATTACAACCGAAAGAACTTACCCAATTTCTGGATTTGAAATCTCAGGTAGTGATATCGTGGAAGCTTCAATTACAAAGAGTGAAGCTAAGGCGGGGCCACTTATTATTTCTTGTGGAGAAATTCCAATTGAAGATTTCATAGATGGAAGTGACCAATGGCTTGTTTATCTCGCTTGTGCAGCAACTACTCCTCTTTGTGATGCATGCTTGAATCCAATTCCACCCGAAGAAATATGGCAGGAAGGTAGTGGAAGTGGACTTTTTAATTATGAGGTCGAACTTCGCCTGAAAGATGCAATTGATCCTACAGGCTTTGGATGTTATACTTCTATGACTCCGTTGGTTCAAGGTCAAAGCGCAAGTCGGTATGCTCGTTTATCAAAAATTACGGAGATTGACTATTACGAGGGCGGTTCTTCTGGACTTGTACGAGTCAATCATCCCATTATTAAACCTGGAATAAATCCCACACGATACGATGAAGTTACTCTGTGTGAAGAAGTCAACAAAATATGTGATGCGATAGGATTCAATGCCGTCTGCGAGGATTACTATGCATTGGATTACGGTATTTATAAAATCCAGAAACTCAATCTTCAACCTTTTTATTTTGTTTACACCTACGCTGAACAGTTTTGGTTTGTTTATGGACAGGACGTAAGGATACAATACGGTAATCAAACTTTAAGTGGCGATCTTCAGGTTGATTGCAGCGATCTTCAAGAAATCATAGAAGATTATGAAGAACAAGGATGTTTAATGTGCTCTACTAATGAATTTGCCTATCCTCGAAAATATATAAGCTCTTCTGACCTGGATTTTCTATTAGAGTATTGGAACGATGAAGTTTTTACAGTCGGAATTACTCCTGAAAATTCTTGGAATGTCTTCGACTGCAGTTTCTATGAATTCCATGCGGATAATGATCCCTCGTTCAATTCCTCTTGCTCAAACATTACCGCGGGTGAGCCAAGCACTCTGGGTTCTCAAATTTTACAGATTTCTTCATCAAGTTCCTTTCTTCCGCTTCGAGATAATCTTCCAAGTGTATATCAAACTACAGATAAGATAGCAATTCATGTCGAAGCGGAATATCCTGGTGCTAATGATATAGATAGTTGGGCAACGATTGAACTTGACGCGAGCCAACCTGCCTGGCAGCGAATAACGATGTATTTCAGGGGTAAAATTCAAAACTATACCGTTACTTTTTATGAGGTTCCATAATGGATTTTTATTATCAGCGGTTTTCATTATTTCAGTCGTTAGCTATAACATTTGTTCAGCCCAGATCAATGAGCAATGGCATTTATTCCGAGAATTTAATGAGGACTCTTATTTTATTCTAAAGCACGATAATCAGCAGCACCTTTATCTTGCAGGAGAACGGGAAAATACATTGCTTAGGGATTCGGCTTTAATAGTATGTCTTAATAGTAACGGCAGTACAAGATGGGTAGACACTATCACAGCGCCTAATGACTATAGCTCCAAGGTATCGGATATTGCGATCAGTTCAGTGAATGAGATTTATCTGACTGGTTGGTATGATAGTATTTGTACGAATAAATCTTTTATAGTAAAATATGATTCTCTTGGAAATATCAATTGGGAAAGACGAAATCCCTTTATGGATGCTCCTTGTATCAATAGTCAGATGAATTCTGCACTACCAAACAGTTTAGGCCAGATTGTTTTTCTCGAATCTTCCGAACTTGCAAATGGCATTCGGGTCGGGGAAACCACCCAATCTGGCAACACAACTTTGTTAAACCAGTTTCCAGATTATAACTTGAACTTTCAACGGACAGCGTCATCACTAGGCCTTGATGAAACAAACAATATTTATTTTGTTGCTGATAGTATAATTGATCTTTTTCACCTCCCTTATAGAATCTTTAAACTCAATCCCTCAGGAAATCTTTTGTGGTCCAGTGATTCTACTCTATCGTCACAAAATGTTTTGAGACCAATGCATCTCGTTATTGATTCCAACAATAGCACCCTTGTTTTATTGCATAATTACACTACGGATATTAACGGAATTATTGTTAGCCAAGATTTTGAGTTGCTCAAGTTTAACTCTGCAGGTAATGTCCAATGGGACAAATTTCTAATTACCTCGGACTCAATAATCTCTATATCGAGCATTCAAACAGATGCGCTCGAAAACGTAATTATTTCTGGTAGTGTTTCAATAAACGCTACGAGCGTGGGATTTTTAATGAAACTTGATTCGATGGGTTCAGAACAATGGACGAAATATCATGGTGATACTGTTTTTAGCTCCTCGAACAAGCAAATCAGTGTGGATCAACATAATAAAATCTATGTAGCAAATACCGAAGGAGGTGGCAAACTTCTCAAGTATGACGAATTTGGAAATTTAATCTGGACTTATGACTTTCCAAATCTCTTCTACTTCAATCTCAATGAAGACAATCTTATAGTAGACGACAGTTTCAATATCTATGTATTCGGCCAATATAATGATGTACCTGAAGATAGTATCGGCACCATGATCGTAAAACTTTCTCAGCCAGGTCTAGTCGGCCTCAATGAAATTGAAATACCCACTTCATTTTCAATTTCACCAAATCCTTTTACAACACGGACTACAATCACTTTCCAAAATTCAAAATCTCTAATTCAAAATTTAGAACTGCAACTTTTTGATGTTCTTGGAAAAAAATATTTTACCGATTATTCCATCTCAAATAATTCCTTCATTCTTAAACGAAATGATTTACCAAGCGGAATTTATTTCTTCCGTATTCTTTCAGAAAATGAAATTTTAGTTAGCGGAAAAATTGTAGCGCAATAAAAAAAGCGCAACCACCCCTCATTATTTCTTCATCACCCCCTTCAACCGCGTCTGAAATTCCAACCCGCTTTATTAATCCTTTTAATCCTGCAAATCCTGGTTCAGACAATTTTTTTCAACCCCCAAAACAAAAGTTTCAGCCCAAAACAATCATTCCAGCCCAAAATAAACCCGAACGACCACCGTGCAATCCAGAATAGCCTCTGAACAATCCAGAATTCCACTTGCACAAACCCGAACGGCACATGAATAAACCAGAATTCCACTTGTACAAACCTTTTTGCCGTTGTACAAACCCGAACAGCACTTGAATAAACCCGTATTGCACTTGCACAAACCAGAATGACACCTGTTCAAACCCGAACAGCACCTGTTCAATCCAAAATGACCACTGTTCTTATTCGTAAATTCGTTTTCATTCGTTATTCGTACCGAAATCAATCCACATCAGCCAATTTCCTGAACTTAATCTTCGTTACCAACTTAAATTCAGGAGAGCTAAAACCATAAGTACTCCGCACATAATCTTTTGAATCCTGCCCCACATCCACCAATCCAGTTTTCGTTGTATAAAGAGCCTTGTTGCGGTTAATAATTGCAGTATTGTAAGGCATCACACCAGCTTTTACAGCATTATTCTTTGCTGTTATTGCTACCTGCTTAGCCTCCAGACTCACAATCTGCAAATCAACTTTATTAGGCGTGTATGCAGGTTCATTCTTCAATATCTCAACCATCTCATCCCAATGATCCACCATATTATCATAGCTCTGTTGAGATGCACTCGTTCCCGCAGGATCATCAGGCGTTGATACAGGATTACTAACTCGGTCACCCAAAATTTTCTTTATCACTGTATTTACATTGGTGTAAAATCCAGGAGCACCACCACAGCTTTTTGCAAAACTTCGTATTCTGCGCGCAAGCGGTTTCAGCGGTTTAAACTCCGCAATCCGCGCACTGCGTATCGGCAGGAAAATTCCATTTTGAGTATTCACTATTCCCTGCAACGTACTGCAGTTAGTGTGTTGCAAAACCATCGCAGGTTTCATAATTAACGGATTCGTAGGAGCGTAATCAGTTAATCCTGCATTAATCTGGTTCAGTTCATTTAGGTTAGCGATGTTTTTCGCATGACCCGTTTCGGAGGTTGAAGCCATGAGGATAAAGTTTTAAGGTGGTACAATAATTAATTAGGAAATCCGAAAGTAACTCTTTCCCTTATATCTCCAAATACTTTTCTTCTTTTTATTTTCTCATAAAGTGACAAATAAAATTTGGAATACCTTAGCATCAAACACAAACACCGATGTGCTACAACTACGAAACAATGATTCGCGCCAAGATTAAAAAAGGCACCTACTTCGAAGGAAAAGAAGCCGCTCTGGAATCATTAACTGATTTCGAAAAAAAGATCCTCGAGCAATCAGAACCTGTGTTTGATTTGCAATCAGGTGAAAGTCCATCAGGGCTTTATGAATCATCAGAAGAGGAAACGCATGCGGAGTCCACTTTCCCAGGTGCTGAGGTGCAGGTAATTTCAATCACAACCCGACAACGCGAATATTACCTGTTCGGATTCATGGCAGATTGGGTTAAACAAGAAAAAGATCAGCGTAAGAATTTCAATGCCCGTACAGATTCTTTGCGAACAAAACCCACCTGGAAGAAAGCGTGGTACAGCGGTCAGCGTTGTTTGGTTTGCGCAACCGGATTTTATGAAGATGACAGACCGAATAAAACGCGCTATTTTTTTTCGGTTAAAGGAAAAGATGAAATTTTCTTTGCCGGAATTTTTAATCATTGAGAAAACAAAGAGAGTGGTGTAATAGTCAAAACTTTTGCGATCATTACTACCGATCCAAATGAGTTGGTTCAAACCATTCACCCGCGCATGCCGGTAATCCTTGGAAATGAAGCACAACTCCTTTGGCTAAACAAAAATGCAAGTGAAGAATCTGCTTTCGAATTGTTAAAATCATATCCTGCATCGTTGATGGAGATGAAAGAAGTGCCGAAACCTCCGAGGAAGAAAAAAATTGATCCATCGTTAAGTTTTGATTTTTAGACTCTGATTAATCCGGCTGAAACTATTTGGGCAGCTGTCTTTAAGCCACTGATTAAATGGAGAGAATTCCGAAGTTGAAATCACTTTTGCTCATTGCTCCTGATACAATATTTCCTGTTATCATTTCCGTTCGCAACTTTTTCAACATGAGCAGCGATAGATTATTCTGAAATTACGGTGAAGATTTGTTGCCTCAATCTCTTAATAAAAAAAGCATCTCCGGTTGTCCTCCGCGGTTCATGTCGAATACTAATGAATCAACCGTGAGTTTGTTGATGCCCACCACGATTTCTTCTTTGCCTTCTTCGGTCGTGTAAAGTTTACCGCCTTTCACTTTGTAAGTGCCTGCAGCTTTGGCAATGCCGAGCGTAGAGTTGTAAGTATCATCCTCCATAAAACTGAAATGTACACCTGCTGCATCATTGCCCGAAGGTTGATTGTTGATGAGCCATGCAGTACCGTGCCAGTTACCAATGAGTATTTGCTTTTGTTCATCATTGCTCTTGCAGGAAAAAAGAAATGCAACAGCCAGCACATAAATTATTTTTTTCATATTATGAATGCAGGACAATGAAAGAAACTTTATCCGTGCGCTACTACTTTTCATCTGCAACATGCGAAGGGGTTTTAAAAAAATAATTCTCTTACTACACATTAAATCTGAAATGCATCACATCACCATCCTCTACCACATATTCTTTTCCTTCTACTGACATTTTTCCAGCTTCCTTGCAAGCCGCTTCTGATTCATATTTCACGTAATCAGCATAATGAATCACTTCTGCGCGGATAAATCCTTTTTCAAAATCAGTATGAATAACTCCCGCTGCTCCGGGTGCTTTGGTGCTTTTGGTGATAGTCCATGAACGAACTTCTTTTACGCCTGAAGTGAAGTAGGTAATAAGGTCGAGCAGTTTATATCCCGAACGGATCAATCTCGTTAACCCCGATTCCTCTAATCCGAGATCATCCAAAAAAGATTTGCGGTCTTCAATTTCAAGTTGCGCAATTTCCGCTTCTATCGCGGCAGAAATAATTACCACTTCTGCGTTTTCATTTTTCACCGCTTCCTTCAACGCATCAACATGTTTGTTGCCTGTATGAATGGATTTTTCATCCACATTGCATGCATACAAAACAGGTTTAGCAGTGAGCAGTGAAATATCTTCAATCCATTTTTTATCATCATCCGCCATTTCACAACTGCGTGCAGATTGGCCGCTCTCCAAATGTTTCAGATAAACTTTCAGCACTTCAATTCCTTTCAGAGGGTCTTTGTCACCTCCCTTTGTCAATCGGATTAAGCGATCAATTTTTTTCTCCACGCTCTCGATGTCTTTCAGCTGAAGCTCAATATCAATAATCTCTTTATCACGTACAGGATTTACCGAACCATCCACATGCACCACATTGTCATCATCAAAACAACGCACCACGTGAATAATCGCTTGTGTGTTTCGGATGTTCGCGAGAAACTGATTTCCTAACCCTTCTCCCTTTGATGCGCCTTTCACCAATCCGGCAATGTCAACAAACTCCATGGTTGCAAAAACAACATTAATCGGATTTACGAGTTCAACCAATTTATTCATACGCGAATCGGGAACATTCACCACTCCCACATTCGGATCAATGGTGCAGAAAGGAAAATTTGCTGCCTCTGCCTTGCCGCTTGATAAAGCATTGAACAAAGTTGATTTCCCGACATTGGGCATGCCTACTATTCCGCATTGTAAAGCCATCGAATTTGATTTTGAATTTTATCCTGTTAGAATGAAACGGGCGCAAATATAAGTTCATGACACTGGATGAGTGTTGATTGTGGTAGCTCCTGCCTCAAACAAATGCGAGTGGAAAACTTGAAGAAGCCCTCAAATACGAATACATATTTTCGTCACGTTACCAAATGAGTATGTTCAGCAAAAAAGATCCGCGACAACCCAAACGCGCAAAGCCCGGTTATTTCTATTCTGTTATCAGTGTTTCATTGGTGCTTACAGTTCTCGGTCTGTTTGGATTGATTTTGATTTATGCAAAAAATCTGTCTTCTCAATTCAAAGAAAATATCAAGATTGAAATAGAACTGAAACGCAACACGAAAGAAGCCGATGCGATGCTGCTGCAAAAAAAAATTGAAGAGGAAGATTTCACCAAGTCCACCGATTTTATTTCAATTGAAGAAGCTGCAAATATTGTGATGAATGATATTGATCCTGAATTCAAAAATATATTGGGTGAAGGGGATGAATGGATGATGGCTGTTTATCCTTCCATCAATCTTAATCTCCATGCGGAGTTTGCAAACGTTGACAGTATTGAAAAAATCAAAACCTATCTGCAACAGGAACCGAATGTAGTGAGCGTAGACTACAAAGGTTATTTGGTTGAGAATATCGATCGCAACGATAATTACCTCACTGTTATTATCGGCATTCTTGGTTTGGTTTTATTTCTGATCACACTCACTTTGATTGATCATACGATCAGGCTTGCGATGTTTTCAAATCGCTTTCTCATCCGCTCCATGCAATTGGTTGGTGCAACACGTTGGTTCATCATCAAACCGTATTTAACGCGTGCTATTTACAATGGTGTCTTGAGCGGGATTCTTGCCGGAATTTTTCTTGCCGGCCTGGTTTACTTAATGCAGGAACGTATTCCGGGACTGGAGCGCTATCAGGATTTCCTTAAATTTGGCGCCCTATTGATTTCAGTTATTCTTATCGGAATAATCATGTCATGGGTGAGTACCTATTTTTCTGTACTCAAATACCTGAAGATGAAACTGGATGATTTGTACTAAAAGATTTTCAAATGGCGCAGAAAGAAAACAAACCGAACGTATCATCAAATATTAAATCCGCTTCCACAAATGAAAGCGGTGCAACGGTAAGAACATTGACAAACACTCAATCCGCTTCTGCCACTGCAAAAAAGTCAACCGAATTTTTTCATAAAGAGAATTATTACTTGATGGTTGGTGGCATCGTATTACTGGTCCTCGGATTTCTGCTTATGACAGGTGGACATAATGACGATCCGAATGTGTTCGACACCAGTAAAATTTATAGCCCGCGAAGAATCATTCTTGCCCCGATAGTTGTCATCCTCGGATTTGTAGTGGAGATTTTTGCTATCCTCTGGAAACCCAGAGATTAAATTTTGATTTCTGATTTTAGATTCCTGATTTATGATTCCATTTCTTCTAATTCATAAATCATAAATCACGAATTATAAATTTTTATGTCTGTCATTGAAGTTGTAATTCTCGCGATTGTAGAGGGCATCACCGAATTTCTTCCCGTTTCTTCCACCGGGCACATGATCATTGCTTCGTCCATAATGGGAATTGCTGACGATGATTTTGTGAAAATGTTTACCGTTGGAATTCAGTTTGGTGCAATCTTGTCGGTGATCGTTTTGTATTTCAAGAGATTTTTTCAGTCGGTTGATTTTTATCTCAAACTATTCATTGCTTTTCTTCCTGCAGCGGTCGTTGGGTTTTTGTTAGGTGATTATATCGATCAGTTATTGGGAAACGTCATTGTTGTTGCTGTAAGTTTAATTGCTGGCGGAGTTATTTTATTATTTGTCGATGATTGGTTCAAAAAAAACGAAATTGAAATTCCTTTCTCTGATTCCCGAATTCCGGACGGGCAGCAATCATCAGCTAAGAAAGAAATTGAGATGAATTATACAAAGGCATTTAGAATCGGTGTTTTTCAAATTATTTCCATGGTTCCGGGAGTTTCAAGATCAGCAGCAACCATTATCGGAGGGTTGACTCAAAAATTGAATCGAAAAAATGCAGCAGAATTTTCCTTTTTTCTTGCAGTGCCAACGATGTTTGCCGCGACAGTTTACAAAATTTACAGCTACAACAAAGAAACCGGTTTGTCCAAAAATGATCTTGATTTATTTCTGATCGGAAATGCCGTGGCTTTTGTTGTTGCGGTGTTGGCGATCAAAGGATTTATTTCCTTTCTCACCAGAAACGGGTTTCGGATTTTCGGTTGGTATCGCATTGCATTAGGTGTGTTGATTCTAATTCTTCTGGCATGCAGAATTGATTTAAAAGTTGTATGATGATCGAAGATTTTGAACAGGGAAAAATTTTACTCGTTGACAAACCATTGACATGGACATCATTTGACGTGGTAAATATCATCCGCAAAATCAGCCGTGCTAAAATCGGTCATGCCGGAACACTTGATCCGCTTGCCACAGGATTATTAATTCTTTGTACTGGAGGTTTCACAAAAAAACTTGGAGAATTTCAGGGCTTCGATAAAGTCTATGAAGGATCACTCAAGTTCGGAGAAACTACTCCTTCTTACGATCTTGAAACAAAACCTGACCACACTTTCGGCACTGAGCATATCACTGAAGAAATGATTTACAATGAGGTCCAAAATTTCAAAGGAAAAGTTCAGCAGCTTCCACCGGCATTTTCCGCTATAAAAAAAGATGGAGTTCCTCATTACAAAAAAGCCCGCAAAGGCGAAGAAGTGATTCTGGAACCACGTGATATTGAAATTTTTGATTTTCAAATCACGAAAATTGAAATGCCATTTGTTCACTTCCATGTTCATTGCAGCAAGGGAACGTACATCCGTTCGTTAGCTCATGATTTCGGCAAAGCATTGTTCTCAGGTGCGCATCTAACTTCGCTTCGCAGAACAAAAATCGCTGAATACAGGATTGAAGATGCATGGAATTTGGAAGAATTGATACAGGATATTAAGAAACAAAGAGCCTCAGTAAATACATGAAAGTTTATTCAGGAATTGAGAAACTTCCGGCATTTAAAAATGCAGTCGTCACTATCGGCACTTTTGACGGAGTGCATCTCGCGCACCGAAAACTGATTTCAAAAATCAACGAACTCGCATTGGAAAACGAAGGAGAAAGTGTGATTGTAACTTTTGATCCTCATCCGCGAAAAATTCTGAATCCGGGCGATCCACGATTAAAAATTCTGACCACACTTGACGAAAAAATTTCACTTCTTGAAAAATCAGGAGTGCACAATCTTGTGATCACAGAATTTTCCACCGCGTTTTCTCAAATGCTGCCGGAAGAATATATTACTGATTTTCTTGTCAAATATTTTCATCCCAGAATAGTCGTGATCGGATATAATCATCGTTTCGGCAGAAACCGTTCAGGCGATGTAGAGTTACTCCGTAAACTTTCCGCCTCATTTCATTACGAAGTGGAACTCATCACAAAACAAACGATTGAGGAAGTGGATATCAGTTCAACACTGATCCGCGAAGCATTAATGCGCGGTGATATCAAATCGGCAAATCAAATGCTCGGTCACCCGTATCGCTTCAGCGGAAAAGTGGTGGAAGGTGACAAACGCGGAAACATGATCGGGTTTCCAACCGCAAATATTGAATTGAATGAGGACGATAAAATTCTTCCGATGGACGGAGTATATGCAGTCAGAGCATGGATGAATGAGTCTGATATTCATTCAGGCATGATGAATATCGGTTTCCGTCCAACGATGGATGGATTGAATCACAAAATCGAAGTCCATCTTTTTAATTTCAATCATAATATCTATGGAGAAATTTTGTCGGTTGAACCTGTTGTCTTACTGCGCAGAGAACAGAAATTCAATAGCTTAGAAGAATTGATTCAACAATTGAAGCGGGACAAAGCCGCTGCTTTAAATGCTTTAATTTAGAATCAGAAAATTCCTGAATATGAAAAAGATCTTTTTGCTGTCGTTCATTTTCTCCGTTGCTCTGGAATCAAATTCGCAAACGGAAATCAGCATTACTGAAAAAATGTACGGACCAAATTGGTTTACTGGCATGGAATCGGCCAAAGCAAATGCAAACGATGTTCACTATCTCGATTTAACGCTGTTGAAGTTGACTACATTCCCAATGAAAATCATCACGATGTTTCCTGATCTGAAAGAACTTTATCTCGGTTATAATAAATTCACTACGCTGCCTGAGGAACTCGGCAATATCAGCACGATTGAATATCTTGATCTGAGCGGAAATTATTTATTGAAGACTTTACCTGAAGGATTGAAGAATCTTACTCAATTAAAAAAACTGGATATCAAGGATCATAAGTTTATGCCGGAAACTGAAATTCAAAAACTACGAGGGTGGCTTCCGAACTGCGAAATCGTTTCCGAATAATCAAGGCATAATAATTTTCGGCATCGTTTTGATGCTGTCCACTTCAAAAGATTTCGCCTCACCATCTTTTTTATAAACAATCAGCGCCAAACCCATGTATGTTGGCGGCAAAATTTTTACTGTATCATTTTTTAGCTTTTCAGGTTGCTCTTCATCATAATGTTTCACAGGACTATTGGTATAAATTGTTCCCGATAAAATCAACGTATCATTTTTCATCATCGGAAGTTTCTGTTGGGTGAGTGAACGAAGCGTTTTCACCTTTAACATTTCGTCACCGATCCACACAGTCCCAAATTCAAGTTTTGAATCCGTTTTTACCTGAATCATGAATTCATATAATGTACCGGTGCCTTTACCTGCCGGTCCTGCACTCCAGCTTTGGCGAGTTGCATCAAGTAATAAAAAATCCGTTCTAGAACACGAAACAGCAACAAGAAAAAACAAGAAGAGCAAAATGTTTTTCATCAGTTCATGATTTTATAAACCAGTTCTTTCAATAACTCACCGTCAGCGATATTGCTCAAATTAACTCCAACTCCTTTTGATTTCAGATCATACTCCTGCAACAATCCCAGGACTTTTTCGGTTTTTACAGGAGAATAATGCTGTGATGCTTGTTTGAGATAATATGGACTCCCGATTCTCATGGATAAAATTTCCTTTTCAGATTTATTTTTTACAGAATGATAAACGTAAAGATTTCTGAAAAAATAAAACAAAGAGCCAATGACAACCGGCATCGGGTTTTCTTTTGGATTTTTTCCGTAATAGTCGATGATCCGATATGCTTTTGATGCATCCGCCTTTCCGAGTGCATTATTTAATTCGAAGCTGTTGTATTCTTTACTGATACCGATATACTTTTCAATTTCATCTTCCGTGATTTTTGTCTTCTCACCGATGTTCAACATCAACTTATCAAGTTCATTTACAATTTTTGATAAGTCATTTCCGAGATATTCAGCAATCAAACTGCAAGCGGTGGAAGAAATGGAATATCCCTTCATTTTGAGAAACTGATTCACCCAATCAGGAATTTCTTTCTCATTCATTCTGACTGCTGTAAGCAGTTTCGTTTTTTCCTTTATTTTTTTTGTAATCGCTTTTCTACCGTCCAGCGTTCCATGTTTGTGACAAAAAACCAGGATGGTAGAACTCAACGGTTTATCGAGATAGGGTTCGAATTTCTCCATCTCTTTTAATTCCTGTGCTTCTTTTACAATCACTACCTGATAGTTAGATATCATCGGATATCTGCGCGCCATTTCAATGATCTGAATGGGGTTTGTTTCCTTGCCATACAAAACAGAAAGATTAAATCCTTTCTCCGCATCACTGAGTATCTGTTGTTCGACATAATCTGAAACCAAATCAATCTGATAAGATTCTTCGCCCTGCAAATAGTAAATAGAATGATAAATCCTTTTCTTCAACTCCTCCAGAACAGATTCAAAAGTCATGACAATCAGAATTTGAGATGGCGAACAGTGTCGCCATTATTGATGAGTTGTTTGAGTGAATCAATACCAATCCGCAGATGGAGTTCAACAAATTTTTTCGTTACCCGCTGATCGCTGATATCTGTCTTCACGCCCTCCGGTGTCATCGGTTGATCGCTCACGAGTAACAGAGCACCTGCAGGAATTTTATTTGAAAATGCAGTTGTAAAAATCGTTGCTGTTTCCATATCAATTGCCATGCAACGGATTTTCTGCAAATATTTCTTGAATTCGTTGTCGTGCTCCCATACCCTTCGATTGGTTGTATAAACGGTTCCTGTCCAATAATCGCGTTTATAATCCCGTATGGTAGTAGAAATTGCTTTCTGTAATGCAAATGCGGGAAGTGCAGGCACCTCAGGAGGGAAATAATCGTTCGATGTTCCTTCTCCGCGGATTGCAGCAATCGGTAAAATCAGATCTCCGATTTTATTTTTCTTTTTCAGCCCTCCGCATTTACCCAAAAAAAGAATCGCCTTCGGTTTAACTGATGAAAGCAGATCTATAATCGTTGCCGCATTAGAACTACCCATTCCTATATTGATCATGGTGATTCCACCGGCTGTAGCGCTGGGCATGGTGCGGTCAAGACCGTTTACTTTCACTTTATTCCACTCCGCAAAAAGATTGAGATAATGACTGAAGTTGGTGAGCAGGATATAATTACCAAAATCTTTGAGTGCAGTTCCCGTGTAACGCGGCAGCCAGTTCGCTACTATTTCATTTTTGTTTTTCATTTGATTAATAAATGATTAATCGGTACGAATATACTAATGAAGAAAACAGGTTTCCCTTGTTCGATATTTGGTATAGATTCGTGATTCGTTGATAAAATCATGAGGGTTAAAGAAGAAAAAGGGAAAAGATTTGTGTTCGATGTGATCAGAAAAAAATATGTGGCTCTGACACCGGAAGAATTGGTGCGGCAACACCTTATTCATTTTTTGATCAATGAAAAAAAATATCCGCGTTCATTGATTTCAGTTGAAACAGGATTGCAATTACACGATCTTCAAAAACGAACGGACATTATGATTTACAACCGAGCCGGCAAACCAAAGATGATCGTTGAATGCAAAGCAGCCAGCATAAAAATTGATCAGAAAACACTTGATCAGGCAGGACAATATAATATGAAGTATCATGTGGAATTTCTGGTAGTAACGAATGGTGACAAAATGCTGATCAGCAAAATTGATTTTGAAAAGAAATCATTTGAATTCCTGAAGGAACTTCCCGAGGCATCCGAATTCGATTAATGCAGTTGGCAGAACTTTATTCATCTTCGCATTCAATTTCACCCATATGGCAGAGAAAAAACTGATTATCCTCGATAGCAATAAAATCCGGCAGATGACTGATCGAATTGCTTATCAAATTCTTGAATCCAATTATGAGGAGAAGGAAATTATCATTGCGGGAATAAAACATAATGGCTATTTGTTCGCTCAGAAACTTGCTGACACACTGAGCAAGTTGTCAAAAACTAAAATCACACTTACTGCTATTGAGTTAAACAAAACCACACCGCTCGAAAATGAAATCAAACACGATTTCAAAAATCTGAAATTAGATCAGAAGAGTTTGATTTTGGTTGATGACGTTGCAAACACCGGAAAGACTTTGTTTTATGCCCTTAAGCCGGTGATGGAGTTTAATCCGAAAAAGGTTCAGATAGCCGTGTTGATTGACCGCGTGCACAAAATGTATCCAACCAGTGCTGATTATGTTGGGCTGTCTTTGTCAACCACTTTGCAGGAACATATTACTGTTGATTTGATAAATGAAAATAAAGAAGCTGCTTTCTTGAGCTGAGAAAATTGAGCAATGACAAAATCAAAAGTTTTTACTCCTTCTTTATTCATCATGATCATTTTGCTGATGATGTTCACTACTGCTGTATCTGCTCAGAAAAAATTCAAATGGGAAGGCAAAAAATTGTCATCGGTTACCATCGTTGACCCCGGGTCGGTTTATGCTATCTATGTGATGAGCGAAAAAGAGCTGGAAACTTTGACCAATGATTTCGGAATCAATGAGGAGGTTAAAGCTCAAATTAAAAAATATTCCACTGAAGATCAATGGCCTGCAAAAATCAGAACATTATACAGCCGTTCGAACAATTCAGAAACGCTGATGAAATATTCTGCTTATCTCATTGGTGATTTTAATGAAAAACTGTTGCTAATCATTCCTGAGAAATCGAATCGCCAAATGCCGGATGGATTTATACCGCATTGCGACTTTTTCGTGATCATCGGTAGAAATGGTGTAAAAACTTCAGTTAAAAACTGAGGTGCAAACTGAGTTCATCCAACAACTCTTCAAACGAGATTTCATCTAATGGCACAATGATTTTTGCCTGTGAATAAAATGGTTCTCGCTCTATCATTTTACTACGGATAAATTCTTTGAGTTGTTTGTCACTCATGCCGGCAATCATTGGTCGGGTTGCTCTGACGCGTGTTAATCTCTCAAACAATTTTTTTTCATTCACTTTCAGATAAACACTCAACCCGTTTTCATTGATCCAGTTCATGTTTTCATTGTAACAAGGTGTACCACCACCACAGGCAATAATCGCTTCGCGTTCATCGATTTTTCTCAACTCCCTGCTTTCAATTTTTCTAAAGTACTCCTCCCCTTTTTTAGAAAATATTTTCGCGATACTCATTCTCTGCGATTCCTCGATGGTAATATCAAGATCAATTACCGGATACTTCAACTCATAGGAAAGCATATTTGCCATGGTTGTTTTACCACAGCCCATAAAACCAATGAGGAAGATTTTCATTTGGAATGAGAGAATTTATCCTTTCACTCTGATGCGCGGATCAAGTAATCCGTACAGGATGTCGACAAAAATATTAATCACCACAAAAATGACTGCGGAGAAAAGAACCATTGCCATGATAACCGGCAAATCAAACAAAAGCAAATGCGTAACGGTCATCAAACCCAAACCAACGTAATTGCAGGTTGCTTCAATAAAAAATGTTCCGGTGAGCAAAGCCGCAAACCAACCGGAGATGGAAGTAACTACCGGATTCAAGGCATTTTTCAATGCGTGTTTGAAAATCACTTTCACAAACGACAATCCTTTGGCGCGCGCAGTACGGATATAATCCTGACTGAGAACATCAAGCATACTACTTCTTGTCAATTGAGTAACAATGGCAATCGGTCTCAGCCCTAATGCAAGAGCAGGTATGATGAGATTTTTCCATGAATAAAATTTATTTCCCAGATCATCATACTCGATAAACGAACCTATATTATTGAGATGGGTGATATGACCTAATTCTTTCGCCAGCAAAACAATTAAAATCATTGCAGATAGGTAGGCAGGAATTGAAATTCCGATGGTGGAAAGAAAAGTCGCGAGATTGTCGAACCAGGTGCTTTGATAAACTGCGGACAAACACCCCAGAATAATCCCGATTGCAATGGCGAGAATCATGGCAGTCATCGCGAGCATCGCAGTATTTGGAAATCTTTCAGCAATCATCGCAGAAACCTGTCTTCCGTTTTGAAAAGATTTTCTGAGATACGGTTTCTTGATCACCAGTGACTGATTCCGGATGTTCAGCATTTTGGTGTAAGAATATTTTGTGCTGTCAAGATACCAGACACTTTTTGCATCCTTTGTGCCGTGAATTGAAATCGGTGATAAATCATTGAAGTATAATCCAAGACGAGTGAAATAAGGTTGATCCAGGCCAAGATCATGACGAATTTGTTGCAGCGTTGGTCCGTCCGTTCTTTGCCCTGCAGCTAACCTCGCGGGGTCAACGGGTAGAGAATTGAAAAGAAAAAATACAAGAAACACCACTCCGACCAGAACCAGTATTCCGTAACCAATGCGTTTAAGAATGAATTTGAACACCTTGAATTATTGATTCAGAAATTTATTATTGACTTTTTCAAAAGAAGGAATCTGTCTGTAATGCCATTTACCTTTTACAAATCCATCCTTAAGTAAAATCAATCCAGGATTTGAACGAGTCGCAGTTTTCAACGCCTTCTCATCAATAAATGTGAAAGGAAAAGCACATTGCACATCGTGTCTGAACTTCTCAATGTCCTCGGTAGAACCGGAAGCAAAACCATAAAATTTTATTCCTGCTTTTTCGCAAGCTATTTGCAGTTCATTAATTTTTTTGAATGCACTTTGCTTTGCTTTTTCCAAATCCCAAACAATAACAAAGAACTGATAGTTGGGACTATTGATCACATTCATTGTGATGTCCATTGTGGTGTCACGTTCAACGAGAAAAGTCGTATCAACTGTAAACGCAGAATCCGTTCCATCATACTTTACATAGTAAGTGTCAACTGGAACAGAAATCATCGTGTCCGCTTTGATATAAAAATCATGAATCTTTGCAGGCACACCTTTCTTAATCACTTTATCCTCCCGATCCTTGTACTCGTGTGCATCCATCCATGCTTTGTCTTTCCACAACAAAGGAGTAACCCCATCGAGACCGAGTGAATCTATTACCCGTTGATCAGCCTCCGTGCCAGTTGCTCCGCTGAAATATTTCGCCTGTTCACCGGTTGTTTTGTCTTCGTAGATATAAATCAATTGTAAAACATCCGGAATTTCTTTCATCTGATCTTCAATTTTATTTCCGACTTTCCAACCACGAAAATCTATCAGCGGTTCGCTGAACATCACGTTGTAAACGCTGAAAAATAAAATGACAACGGCAGTTATGATTTTTGATATCCTGAGAAATCCTGAAGTCAACGGAGATTTGATTTCTTTCACACCAAGAACCATGACGAGAATCATGATCGTGAGTACAATGTCTTTCCAGAACGACTCTTTGGGATGAAGTTTCATAAAATCACCGAAGCATCCGCAATCAGTCACCTTCATATTGGATTCGGTGAAATCACATTTGAAAAATAAGCCACCAAATTTTCCCGCAATCAGCATAGCTATTGTCAACCCGACCAATCCCACGGCATACTTTCTTTGAAATCCCTGTCTGGAAATAAATGGAACTATGGCAAGTAAAATCAAAATCGCCATGGAAAAAAATGCAAACGATTTTGTAAGACAAAACCCCGATAGATAGGTATATCCTGTTAGTGCGGTAAAATAAAGCGTGAGGAAATATATAAATGTGACTGTAATTTTTGGTTTCCATCCGATGATCAGCATCACTCCCAAAAAGAATTCCAACGAAACAAAAAGAATGGAAAGCGTAGTGGAATACTGGCCGAGGAAGTCCCAAAACCCCGGAATAAAATTGTCAGCACTGAAGGCACCAAAATAATCCTTCATTTTAAAACTCGTACCGAGTGGATCAACCGCTTTTACAAAACCGGAAAAAATGAAAAGCGATCCTACGATAATGCGAAACGCATTGACAAAATACTTCATGAGTTCCCTTACGGTTTTATGTATGAAAAAATGGAATAGTCAATAACATCGATTTGAATTGAATTAATACTTGGTGAAACAATCGTTTTCGCGCTCACGGTATTCTCTACTTTTAACAGAATAAATTGATTTTGATGTCGGTTAAAAATAGTTTTTTCCTGAAGAAGCAAACGCTTAATTGCCGGGGCAAATTGTTAATCATTCAAAAGCCCCTGGTGATGGGAATCCTCAACCTGACACCTGATTCATTTTATGACGGAGGTAAATATCAAACTAAAGAAGAAATATTAAATCGCGTTCAACAAATGGTTGATGAGGGCGTTGCCCTAATTGATATAGGAGGAATGAGTTCAAGACCGGGTGCGGATATAATTGACGAACAGGAAGAATTGGCGAGAGTTGTTCCAGCGATAACACTCATTTCAGAAAATTTTCCTGATTTGATTTTATCAATTGACACGGTGAGATCGGCAGTAGCCGAAGCATCGTTAAAAGCTGGCGCGCATTTGATTAACGATATTTCAGCAGGTGAAATAGACAACCGGATTTTTGAGGTAGCCGCCAGATATCACGCGCCTTATATCCTGATGCATATGCAAGGGAATCCCCAAACAATGCAAATGAATCCGAAATACGATAACGTGGTCAACGATGTGATGGAATTTTTCACTTCAAAGGCCAAGAAGCTGAAAGAACATGGTGTAGTAGATGTTATCCTTGATGCAGGTATTGGTTTTGGCAAAAATTTGGAGCATAATTTTGAATTACTCTCACGATTAGATGATTATCAAATTTTTCAACTGCCTATTCTGGTTGGCATTTCAAGAAAATCAATTGTCAATTCTGTTTTGAAAACGAAACCTGAAAATGCCCTGAACGGGTCAACCGTATTGCACTCTGTTGCTTTGCTTAAAGGGGCAAATATCCTGCGCGTTCATGATATTCGAGCAGCAACTGAATCTGTTGCTCTGACTGAACGGTTCTTAAAATAAAAAGAGGGAAAACTCTCGTGATCCCTCTTTTCATTTCTCGAAAATAACTTATTCCTTTTTCTCCGATTGATTCTCCTTCTCAAATTGTCGAACAATTTCCTCCGGAGTTTTGCCCATATTGTTTAATGAGAATTGTACATCATCAGCCAGTTCATGATCAGGAAATTCAATTAAAAACTTTTGATAATATTCCGTTGCAAGGTCGAATTCTTTCATATCATTCTCAGCCATGAATCCACACATAAATAATGCCTCTGGGCGTTTTTCAAAATCGGGATAGTTTTCATAAATGTCGTTATACGTTTTATATGCCTCCTTCCACTGTCCTGCGCTCCGATATAATTCTGCAACTTTAAATAAACTTGCGGCAATTTCGTCTGCATCTTTCAATTCTGATCTTTGGTTATCGTAGATTTTGATAAGATCAAAAACACCGGTAATAAAAAGTGGATCACCCGGATAATTACCGATGAATTCCAAATACAAAAGAATCGCAGATTCATGATCCATCAAGTTGATTTCTGTAATTACTGCCTGCGTGTAGAATGCATAACCCGCTTTCGGATGTGTAGGGTAATTTTTAGAAAATTCACTCAATGAATGCATCGCATCTTCATACTTTCCACTTTGAAATTGAAGTTCACCCGCCCGAATGAGGTAATCTGCAGTTATACTGTCCTCGGGAAACGCATCCACAAATTCAAGACATGCATCAATCAGACTATTCACATTTGATTCATTGATTTCTTTGCTCAACGATTCTTCTGCATCCATAATCTGATCTCTCAATTTCTGCTGATTAGGTTTTGATGAGCAGGCAAATATTGAAATCAACACAACAAAGTACAACGAAACTCTTTTCATAAATAATTAAAAATTACCTGGGTATGATTTCGGATGGAAATGTTTCTCAATTAGTTTTTCGATCGAAAATTATTTATTCTTTTGCTACTAACGTTTCTTCTTCGCCTTTAAAGTTTTCTTATTACTCAGCTTAACAACTTTTTTGTTCGATCCTGTTGACTTTTTTATCTTCTTTACAACCACCGCTTTTTTCTTAGGAATCAATTTCATTTTCGACTTTAAAACTCTCGGTTTAATAACTTTCTTGCTTTTTTTGATCTTTCTCTTTTGCGTTTTCCTGATCTCGGATTTGGCAGCAGCCTTGGATTTTTTTGATGCTTTTTTGGCAGCTTTTGCAGCTGACTTTGCTTCAACTTTTGCCTTTTCCTTAAATATTTTTTCCGATGCTAAAATCCTTTTTTTTGCATCCTTGATTTCTTTTGATGTGGATTTGCGCAGACGGGTTGCGACTTTCTGGCGTTTACCGAACCAATCTTTTTCAATAACGTCAAATGTTATCCATATTCCTGATTTGTCTTCAATATTTTTCGAAAATGGAAGGTTTTCGCTAAAAGGTTCTTCACTGAAAGGCAACTCATCTCCCGGCTTCAGATTCAGTTCTTCAACCGGTTCGCCAACAATAACGTACCCGGAATATTTTTCAGGAGCAGTAGAAACGTCTGTCAGTATGCTTTCGCCATAAAAATCATCGTGAATGATTGATTCCTTCGATTTAAGTTTACCTCTTGGCATAGTGATACGGGTTAGTTAACAGTGGAAAACAGTTATTTTCTTATTGAGCGCCTAAATTAGGTAGATCACTTGGGAATATTGAAAAAAAAGGCTTGAATTCTTTAAAGTCTCTAAACTCAATTCATAAAAAAATAAAGGGCATGTTTCCATACCCTTTACTCCCAACTAATTAAATAAGGCTAGATATAAATTGCCAGCTATGAAAGCCGGCAGTGAAGCCAATCTAAAATGATTGCGATAAATAAACCGCTATCAAAGAACTGTAAAAATTCAAGCTATTAAATGAAATGGAACTGTATAAAGTTCCCGATTAATAATTAACCACTCCTCTATTTAGGTAAGAACGGGTGCAAGTTTCAAAATGTTTCGTTTCACACAAAATATTTTTATTAACAAACTTTGAAGTGATATCATGGGAGAACTATCATAACAGTTGACACCATTGATTTACAGAGCAGAAAACAGTTTATTAACTCGTGTGTATTTAAATGTTAAAGTTTTGAAATTTCCTTGACTAACCGGTTAACTGGTAGCCCGACCACGTTAGTATAGCAGCCGTTAATCATTTCAATACCCACCAATCCAATCCATTCCTGAATTGCATAGGCACCGGCTTTATCAAATGGGTTGCTGCTTTTGATGTAATTAAAAATGTCCTTTTCCGACAAAACACTGAATACAATTTCGGTTTTTTCTGAAAATGTTTTTGTGATTGCTTTGCTCATCAAGCAGACACCGGTTATGACGTGATGCCTTGCACCTGAAAGTTCAAATAACATCCTCACCGCGTCATTTTCATCCTTGGGTTTACCAAAAATGATCTTGTCCTTGATCACAATTGTGTCAGCAGAAATTATCAAATCATTTTCTGATTGTAGTAGCTGCTTAACAAATTCCGCTTTTTTTAAGGCAAGGTATTCGGGAACTAAATCAGGCTTCATGTCAGTTGGATAGGATTCATCAACCCCAGACGGAAATACAATGAAATGATAACCGGCATTTGTCATCAACAGTTTTCTTCGCGGAGAAGCAGAAGCAAGAAATATATTCCAATCCTTCATCTCAATTATTCAACATATAAAATAAAGGCATCGAAAGAATTCCTGAAAGCATGATATATTTTATGAGATTACTCACCTGGTGAAATTGTTTTGGTGAATCTGCACGAGTAATCATATAGCAAGATATCATCCATGGCAAGATGACAGCCAGGAAAATATATGATAGCACGAATTGATTGTTATGAATTCCTGAGTAGGCTGGATGTTTAAGAATAACAACTGCGATTAGTATCATAACGAAGATACTTATGATCACTGCGGACAACTTTGCAGCTTTGATACCAAAGGCAATTGGCATGGTTCTGCAATTTTCCGTTCGATCTCCATCAATATCCTCCATGTCTTTAACTATCTCACGGACCCATGTAATAATAAATGCAAATACTGCGTACAGGAAAATCATGTTCCTGATTTCATTTCCTAATTCATTGCTGTTAATTTCAAAAAGAAATACAACGAGGACTACCAATGCACTCAAAAATGAAACCACCAAATTACCGATTACTGCCTGTCGTTTGAATGTTGTAGAATAGAACCAAAGAATCGTAATTGAAAATATTTGAATTAATCCTAACCAAACTTGATCAGCTTGCCAGGCTACATAAAATCCAAGAAGTGTTGCTGAAATATTAAACAACTGATGCAAAAGCATCGCGGTTCTACGCGAAATGGATTTATCAATCACAATGTCCCCACCTCTGTTTACCACGTCAATTTTAACATCGAAATAATCATTAATAATGTATCCGGAAGCTGTGATTAACAAAGTGGAAATGACTAATAGAAAAAAATCAAATTCACCCAGTTGTTGATTTTCAGAAAATGGTGCTATGAGAAAATGACGAACAAAATACATGGTCATCACGATGTAAAGCAGATTGACTACACGAACAAGTCGTAAAAAATCCCGCAGCAGAATCATTCTTTATGAAGATTTTGAATACTTTGACTCATCATCTTATACATTTTTTGATATTCGGGTTTGGTTTTCAAATATTTCAGATGGTCAGCAATCAGTATTTTTTCTCCGCGCCTGGCAGGTCCGGTTTGTAATTTTTTGAGATTATTTCCTGAAAGTAGTCTTGAAAATTCCTGCCTTGCCAATGATTTCAAAATATCATTCGGTAACTCTTTCTCATTTAAAAGTTGTTCTGCCATTACATATAGATGATGGACAAAATTATTGGCAAACACAGCCGCAATATGAATGACCTTTCGCTGATCATCGTTTACCTCGTAGACTTTTTTACTGATTGCTTTTGAAAGCTTTTTGATGGCATTCCTTGTTAATGCATCACTTCCCTGAATAAAAACAGAAGAAGAATTCAAATCAAGTTTAACACTTTTTGTAAATGGCAGTTGTACATATAAGACTCCATGTTGTTTCGAAGTACTTTTCAATACATTCATTCCTATCCCACCTGAAGTATGCAGCACAATTTTGTTCTTAGCAGAAATTTGGTTTGCGACTTTTTGTATCTGATCATCATTCACACAAATCAAAACAATATCAGCGAGCGGATTAATCTTTTTAATATCAGTGGAATACCCGCAGTTTAATTTTTGCGAAAGAATTCTTGCAGGTTTTGCTGTTCTACACAAGATTTGTAAAATCTCATGACCTGCTTTCTGCAACGCTTGTGACAAATGCCATGCAACATTCCCGGCTCCAATGATGGTAATCCTGTAATTCATGTTTCACGAATAAAATTCGTTCAGAAAAATATCACTTGCTCTCCGACCACCTTCTGTAAACTCCGAGCAAAATTCCAAAAACCATGACGAAAGACCCTAACCAAACCAGATTTATTCCCGGAAAAATAATCGCCTTCATAATAATAAAGTCATCGGTGGTAGTTGTTTCATTAAATACAATTAACACATTTTTTTCTTCCGGATTAATTTTCACCAACCTGAATTTCATTGCAGGCGATTCGAGTACAGCTTCAATAATCTGAACGCTGTTATTTGATTTCAAAATCAGGTAAACGGGAATTGCCTTCTGAACTTTACCGTCAAGAGAATGAATGTCCAGATCAGCGCCAACAGACAGGGCGAGATCAGATTTGTCAATTCCTCCTGCATCAACATCCGGCAACAAGGCACGTAGAATTACAAAAGACGATTTGGTAAAAAATGTATCACCAACAGCCAGATGAACTGAATCAAACGGTGCCTGCTCATTTTGTGATTTATCAGGAACAGAAAAAACATGCGTGAAAACATCATGTGTCAGATAATGTTTGGTTGATGGATTAGCCACCACACCCATTTCCGGATTTATCTGCGCATCAGGATAAAGCATGAAAGTTTCAATCACCTCGTCATTCTCATTCAATTTTTCGTATCTCACTTTGTAATAAATATTTGGTTCCTCGGTCGAATCGCCCAGATAGGTAACCCGATATTCATCCATAAATGTCGGAACATCTTTACGCAATAAAATATTTTCACGTTTACTTTTTGCGTCCAACTCGTTTCCAAAATCAATTCCTGCGTTATTAATTGAAATAACCTGTTTGTTGTAAGACGAAATCAAAATTCCTAACAACAGCAATGCAAAACCTGCATGTGCAATCGGTGAGCCCCACATTTTCCAATTACGTTTGACAATACTTACCAAATAAATGAGATTCGCAGTAAGCGCAAACAAACCGAACAAAAGCATAATCCAGAATTTTGAGACCAGTTTGATTTCGCCAATCCATGAAACATGTGCGGGAACAATTGCAGGGATTTTCAATATGACGCCAACGACAACTGTAAATACAAGCGAAATAAAAAGCGAGATCAGCAGGATAAGCAGATGTTTTTTATTCGCGGTTGATTTATACCGTAAAAATTGTACCGCTCCGGTAAGGGCTCCGATAATTACGGCAACCCAAATCTGAATATCGTTATACCATTTCACGGAATCGACAATTACTCTATCTCCGTTATAAAAATCTTTCAGAAACGGAATAGCTCCGATCATTTTCCCGAAGAGCGTGTTCTTTATGATCATATTGGTAAATGGCCAGCTTGTGTCATGTATAATTTGAACGGAAGCCACCAAAAAAACCAACGAACCGATAAACATCCAGAATTCACGCGAGAGAATGTGTTCTTCTTTTTTAGGAGAAGGAATTTTTTTCCAGCCGATGATTAAGAACAAAGCTGACAGCGATCCGAATATCAGTAGGAAAGTAATCAGTTGCCAAAACATACCAAGATCCGTAAATGCATGTACGGATGTATCACCAAGCACACCACTTCGAGTGAGAAATGTAGAGTACAAGACCAGCAGAAATGTGAGGATAAAAAGAATTACTGCCGCGATCATGGCATGACCACTGTGTCGAAAAATTATAAGCGTGTGTACCCCGCCTACCAACATCAGCCAAGGAACGAGCGAAGCGTTTTCAACCGGATCCCAAGCCCAGAAACCTCCGAAGCTTAGCGATTCATAAGCCCACGCACCTCCCATAATTATTCCTGTTCCGAAAACAGCCATTGAAAACAAACTCCATGGCAAAGCTTTCCGCGTCATACTTTCAAAATCACCCTTCCAAAGAGCAGCAGTCACAAAAGCAAAAGGTACAAGCGTTGATGCAAATCCAAGAAACAAAACTGGCGGATGAATGACCATCCAATAATTCTGCAACAAAGGATTCAAACCATTACCATCTGTCAGAAATGATAAGTAATCTGGTCTGGAAAAAATGGGCGCTTCCAAAGTATCACGCAAAAGCATGAACGGACTGCTGCCGATTTTGCTTCCTAAAATCCAAATGCCCATGATCATTGACATGATAACTGCCTGAACCAATGCGACCACAAACATGACCGGTGATTCCCATTTGCCGGATGTGAAAATCAGCAGAACACCAAGAATCACATGCCAGAACGCCCAGAGTAAAAAACTTCCTTCCTGCCCTTCCCAAAAACAGGAAAGCATATAATTCATTGGTAAAATATTGGAAGAATGCGAATAGGCATATTGATATTCGTAATAATGCCCGTGAATGATGGTGAACAAAACAGTAAAAATTCCGATGACACATAATCCGTGAATAAGAAATGAAACTCTCGCCAATCGTTTCCATGAAAACTTTTTTTCTTCGTCCTTTATGAAGGCTGAAAAAAAGAATGACAGACTCGCCAACAATGAAGCGCCAAAACTGAGAATAATCAGGAAATGACCAAATGGTCCGAGGAAGGAATTTTCACCGATATAATTAATTGTGTTCACGTGCCGCGAAAATACGATTCAAAAGGCTGGAGAAGCAAGGTAGGAAATCAATTACCTTGAGTCGGGTTTTCGCGCAGCTTTACTTCGTCCTCAATATATTTTGACGGACATTTCATGAGAATTTTTTCTGCACTGAATTCATCCCCGGTTAAATGTCCGGTGATTACAATTTGTTCAGTGCGTTCAAAGCCCTGTGGTTTGGTGTCATGATAAATCACTTTTCGGGTGTCACCGCAATTATCTTTTACCCAAAAAGAAAAATAATTCGGATTGATTTCGGGGTCATATTCCATTCCTTCCTCCTTAGCCCAAACACCCACCACCTGAAAATTTTCATCGTTTTGCGCAACGGTTTCAGAAAAACATTTATAGTCAGAGAAAGTATCTTTTTTTGCACTGCTGATCAAAATTGCACCGGCACCTGTTGCCAGCAAAATCAATGCGATCAAATGGGTTCTTTTCATTTCCTCCGGATTTTCAAAAATCAAAACTCAAAAGTAGAGAGAAATGTTCCGAATAGATTTGATGAAGATCATGAAATGAAATAAAAAAAGCCGCTTCAATCGGAAACGGCTTTTTGATTTTTCGAGAAAAGAAAATTTATTCTTCGTCTTTCATCTCCTCTGTTTTTTCAGCTTTCTCCGCTTTTGCTGATTTCTTGTTCATCTTTTCTTTGAGATCGCTGAGAACATCCAGATCCCCCAAAGTGGTTTTTTCCATTTTGAGATTTACTTCCTGAACAGTTTTTCTGGTGCTCTTGCGTTCAGTGGTTTTCTTTTTCTTGTCATCTGCAGTTCCTTCCGGTTCAGCAGCGCTTACTTCATGAGACTTAGTATGCGATACAAGGATTTTTTTATCACCACGATCAAATTCAATCACTTTGAAAGGAAGTTTTTCGTCCGCCTTAACAAATGTTCCGTCTTCTTTTTTCAGATGTCGTTTTGGAGAGTAAGCTTCCAATCCATAAGGCAGCAGAACAACTCCGCCTTTGTCATCAAGATGTATCAACGTAGCTTCATGAACAGAACCAACCGGGAACAGGGTAGCAAAAGTGTCCCATGGATCTTCTTCCAATTGTTTATGTCCTAAGGATAGTTTGCGGTTTTCTTTGTCAATATCAAGAATCACCACTGTTAATTCACTGCCAACTTTGGTAAATTCATTTGGGTGGTTATACCGTTTTGTCCATGATAAATCAGAAATATGAATCATTCCACCAATGCCATCAGACAATTCTACAAACACTCCAAACGGAGTAATGTTCTTCACCAAACCGGTATGCCTGCTGCTGATCGGATATGTTTCGGTGATTTCATTCCAGGGATCCTGAGAAAGTTGTTTTAAACTGAGCGACATTTTTCTTTCCGCACGATCAATCGTCATCACCTTGGCATCAAACTCAGCACCTACTTTAAAATGCTCACGCGAGTTAATCGGTTGGTTGGACCATGACACTTCAGAAATATGGATCAGACCTTCAACGCCCGGTGTCAATTCAAGAAAAGCACCGTAATCTTCCACGTTCACAATTTTGCCTTTTACTACTGAACCGATCTGAATCGTTTCGGTCAGCACATCCCAAGGATGAGGAGTCAATTGTTTTAATCCGAGTGAGATACGTTTTTTCTCATCATCAAATTCAAGTACTACTACATTGAGGTGCTGATTGAGATGAAGAACTTCTGTGGGGTGATTAATCCGTCCCCATGAAATATCAGTGATATAAAGCAATCCGTCAACACCACCCAAATCGATGAATGCACCAAAATCAGTAATGTTTTTAATAGTGCCTTCCAATACCTGACCTTTTTCAAGTTTGGAAATAATCTCTGCTCTTTGCAATTCGAGATCGCTTTCAATTAATGCTTTATGTGATACCACCGCATTTTTAATCGTCTCGTTAATCTTCACCACTTTAAAATCCATGGCTTTGCCTACGAACTGATCATAATCTGTAATCGGTTTAACATCTATCTGAGAACCGGGAAGGAAAGTTTCCATTCCGAATAAATCAACAATTAATCCGCCCTTGGTTTTGCTTGTTACTAAACCTTGAACAATTTTTTCTGTAGTGAATGCGTCAACGATTGCATCCCATGCTTTCATTAATCGCGCATTTTTCCGTGACAATTGCAACTGCCCGTTGAGATCTTCCTTTTTCATGACGTAAACTTCAATGATGTCACCAATTTTTATTGGTTCATCCTTGAATTCATTCATGGAAATCAACCCGTCTGATTTAAAACCGATATTCAATACAACATCCGTTGGAGTAATTGCAACAACAGTTCCTTTGATGATCACATTCTCGGTGATATCAGTAAATGTTTTGTCGTAAGATTCGGTTAATTTTTCGCGCGTGGATTGATCGTAGATTACGAGATCGCGTTTGTCGGCTGTCCAGTCAAAATCATCGTGTGCCGGAGCAGGTTTCTTGATTTGTTCTTGTTCTTGTATCAAATTTTTTGTCCTCCTTTTTAATTGTTTCCCCCTTAGCTTTTTTTAAGAGGGACACAAAGGTAAGTGCAAACCACCGGAAGAAACAAATGATAATCATCGAATATTGAGTTTTCGAAATTCCGATTTTTTATCGGGAAACAATCAGTCCGAATAAACGAATCAAAGGCAATTGGAGATGCAATAATTCAGGCTACGGCCATTGATTTACTGATAAGCCGGATATGCTCTGCCACCTGTTCCATCAGCCACATGGGCGTTGAAGTGGCGCCACAGATACCGACAGATTCTGTTTTTTCAAACCAAGAGGCTTCAATTTCTGAAAGATCGGAAACAAAATAGGAGCGAGGATTTTCTGCCAGGCAAACATTAAAAAGCACTTTGCCATTGGAGCTTTTCTTTCCGCTAACAAAAATGACGGCATCATAATTACGCGCAAATCGTCTTAACTGCGGTTCGCGGTTCGAGACCTGACGGCAAATAGTATCATTGGCAACCACCGATGACTGATTCAATGTTGCGTTTGAGCGTTCTTCAATCAATTGTTTGATGTGATAAAATTTTTCCGTGCTTTTTGTCGTTTGCGAGAATAATAAAACCGGACGCTTGAAATCAATTTTATCCAAATCTTCTTCGTTCGTTATTATAATAGCGTTGCCGTTTGTCTGTCCGATTAAACCGTTTACTTCTGCATGTCCCGGAATTCCGTAAATGACGATCTGTGCATCCTCATCCAGCCCTTTATCGAAAGCTGTTCTCACCCGATTTTGCAATTTCAAAACAACCGGGCAGGAAGCATCAATGAGTTCAATATTATTTTGCAAAGCGATCTTATATGTTTCCGGTGGTTCACCATGAGCGCGAATCAACACTTTACAGTTTTTCAATTCATTCAACTGTTCATGCGAAATTATTTTCAGTCCTTTTGCTTCAAGGCGTTTGACTTCTGTATCGTTATGAACAATATCGCCCAAACAATAGAGATGACCATTTTCACTCAGTTCATCTTCAGCCATCTGGATGGCATAGACCACTCCGAAACAAAAACCTGAATTCTCATCAATGACTACACGCATAGTGCAAAGTTATGGAGTGATGACAAATGAAACAGAAACACAATTGTTCGATTGATGGATTGTTTGGTTGTTGCATTTAGCAATCCAGCAATCGAACAATCTAACAATCATTTCAGAAAATCATTCAACCTTAAAGACAGCGTAAGATTGTTCGATGAAAACGCCTGAAGATAAACGCCATGGGAATAAGCAAAATAAAATTTCCTGATCCTCAAATTGAAACCGAATGAAAAACCACTTAATCCTCTTCGCGTTGGAACGGCAAGTTCCATTCTTCGCTGATGATTGTAACCTAGCCCCACATTGAAATTTTTTCCGAAAATAATTTCTGTGCCGATAATAAAATGCCTCATCACTTTATCAAAAACATATTTCTTCTCCTTGGGAGTGGTAGATGTATCTGTCAACTGATTGATTTCATCAGGCTCATTCGGATCGTTATAACGGATGTCCAACTGTTGTAGTGTGTGCGCAACGAATGAAATTCGGAAAGGTGCTTTCGCCAATTTTTTTGAAATTCCCAGTTGAATCTCAAACGGCAGCGGTTCAAGATTTCCTTTCGTGTATGGCTTGATCTGAGTGCCGATATTTTTTACTACCAACGAAGCAGTGAATTGCGCTGCCGAATCATGATACATGCCTGCAATGTCTGCAGCAATGCCAAATGAGTTGTGAAATTCAAAGACAGATTCAATCGATTTGAGGGTGGCGCCATAAGAATATTTGTCGTCATATTTTCTGCCTGCTGATACATACACCGCGATATCATCTGCTGCAAACGCACCCAAATCTTCGCGGTCCTCATTCGTCCATGAGAATTTTCCGTAAGCCATATTCTGCAAACCGAAGGCAAAAGTTGTTTGCAGTTTTTTGAAATGGTGCGAATAAGTTATCTGGCTGTAGTTCAGTTTTGCAGGGAAAAATATGTGGTGGAACGTAATGCGGTTGTTCATCTGCTCATTCAAAATCGCGGGGTTGAGATAGGCTAAACTCAAATCTCCATCATGGATGGTGATCAGACTTCCGCCCATAGCCGATGATCGGGCTGAGGGGGAAAGATTCAGAAATTCATAACTGTTGTTGCCGCCAACCTGGGCAAAAAGATTGGTGCCGATAACCAGGTTGATTAATAGTGCGGTTATAAATTGTTTCATTCAGGATTGTTGTTGCAAAGAAAACGTAAAATTACCTGATGCTGATTGCAACCTTTAAGATCAATAATCGTTTCAATTGCTGTTCTCATTTTTTTTTAACCTAAAATTTTATAGCCATGCAAATTTTATTTTACATTCTGTCTATCCTCAACGGAGGAATGGGCGGCCCAGGTCAACCAGCTTCAACAAGACCACAACCAACGCCAGCAGTTTGGCAGTATTATGTAAGTCACGAAGTACAGATCGATTACTTGTTCACAGACCAACAAGTTGCTGACTTTTTGGCACTGTACGGTGGTGGTTCAGGAACCGGTGGTGGAAACTAATATCCACAAATAAGTTCTTTAAGAACTTGTTGAAAATAAAGAGGCTACGCAAGTAGCCTTTTTTTTTGATGAAATGAAGAGGCAATAGCATCAAAACAGAAATTTATGATGAGCAAGGAATACTGATTGAAACCAAGGAATAAGAAAAGATAATTATTCAACCGTCACACTCTTCGCTAAATTGCGGGGCTGGTCAACATTGCATCCGCGTAATACAGCAATATGGTAGGCTAATAATTGAAGCGGAATGGTTGAAAGAAGCGGTTCAAGGCAGTCGCGAACGGCTGGAATTTCAATCGTATGCTCCGCCATGGCTTTTACTTTATCATCTCCTTGGGTCGTGATGGCGATAACCCGCCCTTTCCGCGCCTTCACTTCCTGAATGTTGCTCACCACCTTGTCGTAATTAACGCTTTGAGTAGCAATAAAAACAACGGGCATGTTTTCGTCAATCAAGGCGATCGGACCGTGTTTCATTTCCGCAGCGGGATATCCTTCCGCATGGATGTAGGAAATCTCCTTGAGTTTGAGCGCGCCTTCCAGCGCCACCGGAAATCCGTAACCGCGACCGAGGAAAAGAAAATTCTGAGCGCCAACATATTCATGCGCGAGTTCAACAATCTGTGGTTCGCACTCCAGCACCTTTTCAACCAACGAGGGAATATTTTCCAACTCTGTTAATATTTCTCTGAAATCTTTTGTACTGATAGTACCGCGCAACTCCGCCAGCGCCAGCGCCCATAGTGTGAGCACACTCACCTGCGCGGTAAATGCTTTGGTGGATGCCACTCCGATTTCAGGGCCCGCATGAGTATAAGCGCCTGCATCAGAAAATCTTGGAATGGAAGAACCCACCACATTGCATAATCCGAAAATGGTGGCTCCTTTTTTCTTCGCGAGTTCGAGTGCCGCATACGTATCAGCCGTTTCGCCAGATTGTGAAATGGCTATCACCAAATCATTTTCGTCAATAATCGGATTGCGATAACGGAATTCAGAAGCGTATTCAACCTCCACCGGGATGCGCGCGAGATCTTCAAACAAATACTCGCCCACCAAACCGGCATGCCATGAGGTGCCGCATCCAACGATGATAATGCGTTTCAGATTTTTCAGTTTCTTATCATACTCCGCGATGCTTCGCATGGCGATAATTCCTTTGGAGGAATCAATCCGTCCCCGTAAACTATCCGCAATCGAGCGCGCCTGCTCATGAATTTCTTTGAGCATGAAATGTTTGTAGCCGCCTTTTTCAATCGCCTCAAGATTCATTTCCAGCTTTTCGATGTAAGGTGTTTTCTTCACGTTATCAATGGTGACGATATGAAGTTTGTTATCCTTGATATACGCGATTTCGCCATCGTTCAGATAAGTTACATTGCGCGTGTATTCTACAATCGGAGTGGCATCGCTGGCCATAAAAAATTCTCCGTCACCAATTCCAACAACGAGCGGGCTTCCTTTGCGCGCACCGATTAATTTGGTTGGATCATTTTTCGAAACGATAACAATTCCGTAAGCGCCTACCACTTCGTTCAACGCAAGCCGAACGGCTTCTTCCAATTCAATATTTTCTGATGTTTTTATTTCTTCAATCAAATGTGCAAGCACTTCCGTGTCGGTATCGCTTTCAAAATGATGACCGCGGTTAATCAACTCTTCCTTAAGCGTTGCATAATTCTCGATGATGCCGTTATGAATAATCGCGATGTCACCGGATTGAGAAAGATGCGGATGTGAGTTTACATCATTCGGTTCGCCATGAGTTGCCCAGCGCGTGTGCCCCATGCCGAGATGACCGCTGGTATTTTTTCCATCTGCCAGCTTTTCCAGATCAGAAACTTTGCCTTTGCATTTGTAAACATTCAGATTTCCGTTAAGGAGCGCAACTCCCGCGCTGTCATACCCGCGGTATTCCAGACGGTGCAAACCTTTGATGATGATTGGATAGGCTTCACGAGGACCGATATATCCGACAATGCCACACATCGTTCAGAGAATTTTTGTGTATGTAATTAACAGTTCGATTTTATAATCAGGATGAGTGCCGCCACCAAAAACTATTCGCCCCGCATGGCGGGTACTGAGATTGGTGAGCAGATATATCCCATTGTTCTCTCCATAATTAGTATTGCCATCAATTACCAATTGAAAATGGCGGGCCAGATTAAACCGGTACTGAATCAAATCCTCACCATCTACATTAACTGTTTCTTTTTTTCCACCAAAATGATCAGAGCCTTCCAACACATCGTCAATAAATCCGTTGGCGCCATCATCTTCACGTTTGGTCATGGTCATTTGGGTCGGAAGTTTATAAATACTATCATCGGAAAATGATTCTGTCTCAGTAAATATCAGTTCTGCCTTGTTAATCGCCACATTGCCCAAACTCCCGATATACGGAAACTGCAACCATGCTTTTAATCCAGCCAATCCCTGAGCAAATACTAGATTATCTCCTGCAGGATCTGTTGAATTCAAATAGGGTTCAACTATAGAACCGGAATAATTATGGGTATAATGACCAACCCGAACACAATCCGGGTTGAAAACAAAATCGAACTTCAAAGAATCATCTTCATCGTTAGAATAATACATGGTAAGACTTGAAAATGCCAACAGGTTCACCAGATAAAGAGCGGAACCTGGAGTAGTGGTATCTGTAGTAATATAAATCCCATTGAGATAATTCAGAAACGCATCGTTATCTGCAAAGTTTGGTGTGCCTGATTGAGCAAGCAAATCATTTGCAAACACATCTTCCAAACGGATGCGGATGCAGGGAGGATAAGTGTCGCCATACGCAGTTATAATGGAATCTTTGAGATTGGGCTTCATGGTTTTTTCACCGATCAAAGTCTGATCAATTGTAAAAGTTTGATGAGAATAATAGAGAATTGAATCAACATCCGAATCACTTGGCATCAATTCAGTCATCCTATAGACCTGAAAAGTCTGTGCAACGGCTGTATCCCCATAATACGCAGTTAAATCCATCCACAATACCAAAGAATCCAATACCAGATTATCGCCAAGGTCAACATTTGCGGTAGGCAGTCGAACCTGAGTATAAATACCGGCCGAGGTTTTTCCAAAGATTGGATCCATCATGCAGCCAATCTGATTTGCTGCCAAACGGTTACTGATCAACGAATCTTCTCTCACCGTTTTTGCAATGATTGTAAATGTATCGGTGAAAAGCGCATTGATATCATCATCACCGGGGAGTATATTCTTTCCCAAGATAACAGGCTCTTTACAAGACTCAAAGGCAAATGCCCCGCAGAGTGCGAGGCATATGATTGAAATGATTTTCTTTAACACCATTATTTATCAAGGAGTTGGTGATAAAATTTAAGATAAGATTCAAACTGCTCGCCCGGAGCTTTGTATGCCAAGGTAGGTTTCTTGAATTTCTTCAATCCCTCGATCAGCTTTTTATCCGGTTTTGGGCTTCCCATAATAATTCCATGCGCATGTGCCGCACCGCCAAGAGTCAGATTGGTGTTATCCGCTTTTTTGAAATAGTCTGTATCTGCTTCCTTGATATTTCCTGTAACAGGCGATTTATCCATCAGTTTACTGCCAAAAGTTTCCTTAAACACGTTGTCATAAATTGAATAAACGATCTTGCTCTGTTTAAATACAGGATCATTTTTAAAACCAGCTTTTACATAAAGCGGAATTAAACTTGTCATCCATCCATGAAGGTGAACGATATGCGGAGGCCAGTTAAATTTTCTCATTGTTTCAACCACAGCTTTACTGAAAAACAACATGCGGTCGGCATTGTCGTCAAAGAAATTTCCTTTCTCATCCGTAAATGCGTTTTTTCGTTTGAAGAATTCTTCATTATCCATGAAATAAACCTGAAGGCGCGCACCGGGCAACGAGGCTACTTTAATCAACAATGGATAATCATCATTATCTATAATGATATTCATACCTGAAAGTCTGACCACTTCATGAAGCCTGTGCCTGCGTTCGTTAATCAGGCTATAACGTGGCATGAGCACTCTTATTTCAAAACCATGTTCGTTAAGATATTGAGGCAATCCTTTGGTGAGTTTCGCAATCTCGGTCAGCTCCAGATAGGGGCTCATTTCCTGAGTCACGATAAGTATTCTCTTTTTTTCCTGCATAATAAATTGGATGAAATCCCTTTGAAAACCGATGGCAACGGCTGAGTTTTTACTCTAAATTTGAGGCGCAAAGTTAGGCTTAAATAATGAAAATCCGGCTATCCGCCTAATGTAAAGCCAATAGTCATTGCAAAAAATCTCCCGTTGTTAGAGTTTATTAAGAAAGAAGATTTAAGAAATCATTTGGAAATCCTCCATCGGAACGGGCAGAAGGTTGGATTTGTGCCAACTATGGGGGCATTGCATCAAGGTCATATTTCTCTGATCGAAAAATCAAAGTCCCAAACAGAAGCTACGTTAGCCAGCATCTTCGTTAACCCGACTCAATTCAATGATAAAACTGACTTTGACAATTATTCGGTAACAATTGATGCAGACAGAAAAAAATTAAATGATGCCCGCTGCGACATATTATTTCTTCCTTCAGTTGGAGAAATCTATCCTAATGGAGTTCACGAATCGTTCAATATTTCATTTGGAAATCTTGAAAATAAATTAGAAGGTGCTTACCGACCTGACCATTTTAAAGGCGTTGGCAATGTGGTAAAGCGCCTTCTTGAAATTGTAGAGCCTGATGTTTTATACCTGGGACAGAAAGATTATCAGCAATATCTCGTGATCAAATCATTGATTGCTCAGTTATCAATGAATATTGAAATTGAATTGTGTCCGGTCATTCGAGAAGCAGATGGTTTGGCAATGAGTTCACGCAACGTGAGGCTGACCCCGGTAGAAAGAAAAATAGCTGCCACACTTTCTCAGATTTTATTTGAATTGAAGGATCAGGCTTTCAAAAAACCGATGAAAGAACTACGTCAATGGGCACATGATTCGATCAACGAAACTCCCGGAATGAGCGTCCAATATTTTGAATTTGCCGACCGCGATGATCTGACCATTCTTGATGATTGGAATGATTCAAACCGGATCATTGTTGTTGCAGTTGTTTTGGTTGGAAATGTCAGATTACTTGACAACATCATCATTTGCTGAATGGGAAACTATTTTTGCGCCAGTCAATAAAAAAATCGTTCATGATCATTGAAGTTTTAAAATCCAAAATTCACAGAGCTACGGTAACAGAAGCGGATATTAATTATGTGGGAAGCATTACCATTGACGAAAATCTGATGAATGCAGCCAATCTGATTGCCAACGAAAAAGTACAGGTTCTCAATCTCAATAACGGAGAACGCCTCGAGACTTACGTGATCAAGGGCAAACGCGATTCCGGAATTATTTGTCTGAATGGTCCGGCTGCGCGTAAAGCCATTGTGGGTGACGTGGTGATCATTATCTCTTACGCTGCCATGGATTTTGAAGAAGCAAAAAAACATAAACCGGTTTCTGTTTTCCCTGATTCCAAAAACCGCCTTCCGAAACGTAAAAAAGCGTGAAGCGAATTTTATCTTCCTCGCTCAAACTCATTCTCTCGATCAGCATCGGAGCATTTCTGATCTGGTATTTTCTCAGGGATTTATCGAAAGAAAAAAATATCACTCCCGGTGATGATTACAAAAATGTTTCATCGCTGAATATTTCTCATTGGTTGATTGAAGATTCATCATTGGTTCATTATGATGATACATTGTGCATTTTATCTGCTGACGGAAAAGAAAAAGTTTTCAAATCTCCTTATGAAGGAATAATCAGAATTAAGAAATCTGAAGGAGAGAATATTTCAATCGATGATGTTTTTGCAACTTCCAAGTTGAATGAATTAAAAGTAATAAAGGACGCATTCAGCCGTGTCAACTATTTCTGGATTTTGGTTGGTTTGATTTGCGGAATTCTCGCACACATGAGCCGAGCTTACCGCTGGGGTTTATTGATTGAGGTTCTCGGGAGCAAACCCAAATTCAGCAATCTTTTCGGAGCTGTAATGGTCGGATATTTTGCAAACCTCGCTTTTCCGCGTATTGGCGAAATAACCAAATGCGGTGTGCTGAAACGATATGATAAAATACCGATGACGGAATTAGTAGGTACCATGGTCATCGAACGGTTCGTTGATGTTCTTAGTCTCCTGGTTGTTTTTGCCATCGCCATTCTGTCTCAAATGGATTTGCTCTCCGAATTTTTCAGCAAAACGGTTTATGATCCGATGAAAAACAAACTTGGTGAAAGTGGAAATTCAGTCATGTTGTGGATTGTTTTGGCATCTTTCGTTTTGCTGTTCATAGTTGGATTGATTGTTTTCAAACATTCAAACCACAAACTAATTCTGCGAATGAAAGAATTGATGCGCAATCTTTTTTCAGGAATGAAAACGATTTTGAAACTCAAACGCCCGTGGGCTTTTATTTTTCATTCGATATTTATCTGGACCATGTACTTCATGATGATTTATCTATGCTACAATTGTTTGCCGGAGACCAAAAATCTTTCGGTCATGTCAGGATTGAGTGTACTTGCTTTCGCTTCATTGGGAATGATAGCGGTGCAAGGCGGCATGGGTGCTTATCCGGTTCTTGTCATGCTTACTTTGTTTGAATATGGTTTAGCCCAACATATCGGCTACGCATTCGGCTGGGTCATCTGGACAGCACAAACGCTCCTCATCATTTTACTTGGCGTAGTGTCCATCGTAGTTTTACCGATGATAAACAAAACATCACAGGAAAAATTCAATCCTTAATCGCAATCCTCTACTTTTTTTTAATGAATCATCTCGAAATCATCCGATCCAAAATTGTTGATCAAAGAAAACTTGACAGTATCCTTGCCGGTTGGCGAATGAAGAGTGATAAAATCATTTTCACCAATGGTTGTTTTGATTTACTTCATGGCGGACATATTCATCTGCTTTCATCAGCCAAAGATTTTGGAACAAGATTAATTGTTGGATTGAATAGCGATGCATCTGTAAAAAGATTGAAAGGCGATCAACGCCCGATTCAAAATGAAAATGACCGCGCAATTATTATGTCTTCGCAGCATCTCGTTGATGCAGTAATTCTGTTTGAAGAAGATACACCGCTCAATCTTATTCAATTCATCAAACCGGATATTTTGGTGAAAGGTGGCGATTGGGAAATTTCAAAAATTGTCGGTGCTGATTTTGTGAAATCCCATGGCGGGGAAGTAAAAACAATTCCATATCTTGAAGGAAACTCAACTTCTCTCCTTGAAGAAAAGCTGAAGAAATTGTAACTGTTGTTTTTTTTAAATCTTCAAAGAATCACTGATCTTCTTTGCTCTGACTTCTCTCTACATGTAGAATATGCAGCAATCTATGAACTATCGGTGCAAAGAAAACTGCTGTAATACTTAAAAAGGTGATTCCGCTGTAGAGTGCATAAAAAGAAGAAAAGATTTTTGCATTCTCTGTTTTCATTTCTGCAACGGGTCCCATGCCTGTAAGAATCATACTTGCCATGTGAAAACTATCCAGCCAATCTAGTTGTGCAAAATGATGATATCCCAAAGTTCCAATGCCAACTGAAAAAATAATCAGTGCAAAAGCAAACGAGGTATATCTGAGAAGCCTTAAAACAAAATGTCTCAACGGAGCTAGCTTCTGAGTCCTGTTCTCAAGTTTCATCACTGCTTAATAAATTTTTCCAATAGAATCTGAATCCAGTTCATTGACAATGAGGAACTGAAACGTCAAAATAAATGACGTCAACTCACCGTCTTCACGCCAACAGCGTTCAGACCTTTCGGTCCTTTTCGGACTTCAAAAGTTACCTTGTCGTTTTCCTTAATCTGATTCAGCGTTTCATTGATATGGACGAAAATACTTTCCTGTGATTGCTGGTCTTTGATAAATCCGTAACCCTTTTCATTATTAAAAAATGTCACGATCCCTGTCCTGATTAAATCAACAGGGTCAGCTTCTTCGTGCTTTGGAACACCGAGCTGAATATCTTCCACATTTATTTTTTTCTTCTTAGTTGGATCCGGTGGTGTTGATACGATGTTTCCGTTTTCGTCCACATAAGCGAGCATATCATCCAGACCTTTTCCTTTATTCGAATTCGCTTTTCGCTCTTCTCTCCTTTCCTCTTTCTCCTTCTTTTTTTTCTGTTTGTTCTTTTCGTTTTCTTTCTTGTTTGATGTTTCCTGCGATTTACCCATAATTTTTTTGCGATTAATTGTTTGCGTTCATTTTTTAAGAGTGATAGAAATAATATTTCTGATGAAAATAATCTGACGAAGATACAACATGCACCAAGCGCAGAAGCGAACACGAATTTATTACCATAAGTTTTTCAATACTAAAGATGCCTGATTTCAGAGGCTGACGCTATTTATATTTGCCGCGTCAAATTCTAATACCTCAAACAGAAACATGAATTTCCAACTCTCGGACGAACATTTAATGATTCAAAAAGCAGCGCGCGATTTTGCGCAGAATGATTGTTTGCCTGGAGTGATTGACCGCGATGCTCACAAAACTTTTCCCGAGGAGCAGGTGAAAAAAATGGCGGAGATTGGTTTTTTAGGAATGATGGTTTCGCCCGATTATGGCGGAAGTGGTCTTGATACTATTTCGTATGTCCTGGCAATGGAAGAAATTTCAAAAGTGGATGCTTCTTGCTCAGTGGTGATGAGCGTGAACAATTCGCTCGTTTGCTGGGGTTTGGAAATGTATGGTAATGAAGAGCAAAAGAAAAAATATCTGATTCCGCTGGCACAGGGAAAAATGATCGGTGCATTTTGTTTATCAGAACCCGAAGCAGGAAGCGATGCCACACAGCAAAGAACCGTTGCCGTTGATAAAGGCGACCATTATATATTGAACGGAACAAAAAACTGGATTACCAACGGAAGTACTGCAGGAATTTATCTGGTAATGGCTCAAACAGATGTTGCAAAAGGATCAAAGGGCATCAATGTTTTTATTGTTGAAGCGAAATCAAAAGGTGTTTCGACTGGAATCCGCGAAGACAAACTCGGAATCCGCGCATCCGATACTTGCTCAGTCATGTTTCAGGATGTGATTGTTCCGAAAGAAAATCGTATAGGTGAAGATGGATTCGGTTTCAAATTCGCTATGAAAACTTTGACCGGAGGAAGAATCGGTATTGCATCTCAGGCGCTTGGAATAGCGTCAGGTGCTTACGAACTGGCTCTGAATTATTCCAAACAACGAAAAGCATTTGGTGTTGAAATTTCAAAGCATCAAGCCATTCAATTCAAATTGGCCGACATGGCAACTGATATTGAGGCAGCGCGTTTACTTTGCCTTAAAGCCGCATGGGAAAAAGATCAGGGTATGGATTATTCACTTTCTTCATCCATCGCAAAAGTGTATTCATCAGAAGTAGCTATGCGTACCACCGTTGAAGCAGTTCAGATTCATGGCGGATACGGATATGTGAAAGAATACCACGTGGAGCGATTGATGCGCGATGCGAAAATCACCCAGATATATGAAGGCACTTCAGAAGTTCAGAGAATTGTGATTTCGCGAGCCATTCTCAAATAGTATCTGCATCTTTGGCATTAATTTTGAAAACCCGCGACCATTCAATCAAAACTTTAAAACACAAACTATGAAGAAGATCAGTTTACTCTTTATTGCAATTATGGCGTTGGCAATGTCTGCGTCCGCACAGTTAAAATCTAATCTTGTTTTTTTCGCTGAGGAAGGCGAGAAATTTTTTGTCATCATGGATGGCATCCGCCAAAATGATGTGGCTCAAACCAACGTGCGTATTACGGATGTGATGGGCACTTTTGCCAAATTCAAAGTGGTGTTTGAAGATGAAACCCTCGGAGAAATCAACGACACCAAAAACTGGAATGAAGGAACCGAAACTTCTTACAATATCCGCGAGAAAAAAACAGGCGCAGCAAACTCATTGAAAAAAGCCGGTGATTGGGCAGCAAAAGATCTGGGCGCAAAAGATGACACCGTAGCTTATGTACCCGTTGAAGAAAAATATGTAATCAAATGGTTCAAGGAAATTCCGATTGCGCAGGCAGCCCCGGTAGTAGCTAACGATCCAACAGTTGTTGTTTACCACACTCAACCAAATCAAACCACTACAACGGTGATCACACAAGGTGATCCGGGTTACAGTGAAAATGTAAGTGTAAATATGAGTGTTGGCGGTTCCGGAACAAATGGATCTGTAGGGATGGATATTCGATATACAGAAACTCAAACTTCGCAGACAACTGTAATCGGTGAACAGCAAACCGTGATTCATGAAGATCATTATATGATGCCCGGTTATTCCGGTCCGATCGGTTGCCCTTGGCCAATGAGTGATGGAGATTTTCAAAGCGCAAAAAGTTCCGTGGCTTCCAAAACATGGGATGAATCAAGACTGACCATGGCTGAACAAATTCTGTCAAGCAACTGCATGACTTCTGCGCAGGTTCGCGATATGATGAACACATTTGAATGGGAAGAAACCAAACTTGATTTTGCGAAATTCGCTTACGGTCATACTTATGACAAAGGCAATTTCTACAAAGTGAATGATGCATTTGAATGGGAACAAAGCATTACTGACCTCAATACTTATATGCAAAGTCATTGATCGGCTGATCAGTAAAAGAGAGACCTCGTTGTTCAATCAACGAGGTCTTTTTATTTTATCAGGTAAATTTTAAGCTGAAAATGAAGTTCCGCAACCACAGGTCTTCGTTGCATTCGGATTTTCAAAAACGAATCCGCGGTTGTTCAAGCCGATGTGATAATCCAATTGCATTCCGGCTAAATACATCAAATGAGATTTATCAATGATCACCGGCATATCTTCAAAAACATATTCCTCATCGTTTTCCTTTTTGCTGTCGAAGCCGAGGATATAAGAAAATCCGGCACAGCCCCCACCTTTTACTCCAATGCGCAGCATCATGTCATTAGCAATGTCCTGCTCGGTTTTGATCTTCTTTAATTCTTCAACTGCCTCAGCGCTCAGAATGACAGGGCTGGTTTGCGTGGTTAAGGTTTCCATCTTCAAAAAATTATTTTGCAAACCTACACAACATAAATTCACAAACAGAGTTCTGCATGTTGAGTATTTTTCAAACCAAAATCAAAAAAAATGACGTTCAACACTTTGCTTGAAATGCTTAAATATGTTATTCCTGCCCTGGTGGTTTTTCTGACGGCCTATGTCATGACGAAATCTTATCTCGACCACGATTTTGAAAAACGAAAATTTGAAACCCGATTGCAAAATCAGAAAGCGACATTGCCGATTCGTTTACAGGCTTATGAAAGAATGGCCTTATTCATTGAAAGAATTTCTCCCCACAATCTTATTCAGCGTGTTCGCAAGTCGAATATGACTGCCAAAGAGTTACAGATCGAAATGATTCAAACTATCAGAATGGAATTTGAACACAATATATCACAACAGATTTATGTTTCTCCGGAAGTTTGGGGAATGGTCAGCATCACAAAAGATGAGGTTATTAAAATCATTAATCTCACTTCAATGGCTCTTCCACCTGATGCATCAAGCATGACATTAAGCAAAGCCATTCTGGAGTTTTTTGCCACCAGTGAAGATGTTCTTCCCACACAACGCGCCATGGATGGAATTAAAATGGAAGTGCGAAAACTTTACTCCTGATTGACGGATGAAAGAGCAAAGCGAAGAAAAAAAGTTTATCACTGATTCAGGAATTGAAATTCAACGGGTTTATCCGAAACCAAATTCAGTTCTTGAACAACCCGGAGAATTTCCATTCACCCGCGGCATTCATCCAACGATGTATCGCAATAAATTGTGGACGATGCGACAGTATGCCGGATTTTCTACAGCAGAAGAATCGAACAAACGTTACAAATATTTATTGCAACAGGGAACTACAGGATTGAGTGTTGCTTTCGATCTGCCAACTCAAATCGGTTATGATTCGGATCACGCCATGTCAGAAGGTGAAGTTGGCAAAGTGGGTGTAGCAATAGATTCGTTGAAGGACATCGAAATTCTTTTTGACGGCATTGAGTTGGAAAATATTTCCACGTCAATGACCATCAATGCGACTGCATTCATTTTACTTTCTTTCTATATCGCACTCGCAAAAAAACAAGGATCTGATCTGAAAAAAATTTCAGGAACTATTCAGAATGATATTCTCAAAGAATATGCAGCGCGCGGCACATATATCTATCCGCCCAAACATTCTATGCGCTTGATCACGGATGTTTTTGAATATTGCGCAAAGGAATTACCGAAGTGGAACACGATTTCAATTTCCGGTTATCATATCCGCGAAGCAGGTGCCACTGCGGTCCAGGAATTAGCATTTACGCTCGCGAACGGAAAAACTTATTTAAAAGCTGCCATCGAAAAAGGATTGGACATTGATGTATTCGCACAACGACTTTCTTTTTTCTTCAACGCACACAATAATTTATTTGAAGAAGTCGCGAAGTTCCGGGCGGCAAGAAGAATGTGGGCTGCAATCACCAAAGAACTGGGCGCAAAAGATCCCCGCGCAATGATGTTGCGGTTTCATACACAAACAGGCGGTTCAACTTTAACAGCTCAACAACCGCACAATAATATTTCACGCGTAACCATTCAGGCTTTGTCAGCAGTTTTGGGTGGCACTCAATCCTTGCACACAAACGGATTTGACGAAGCACTTTCGTTGCCAACCGAAAATGCAGCAACGATTGCTTTGCGCACACAACAAATTATTGCACATGAAAGCGGTGCAGCCGATTCCGTTGATCCGCTTGCAGGTTCCTTTTTCATCGAATCGTTGACTGATGAAGTGGAACAAAAAGCATGGGAGTACATTCATCGTATTGATGCCATGGGCGGTTCGGTGAACGCGATTGAAAACGGATTCATGCAGGAAGAAATCGGTCGCTCGGCTTATGAATATCAGAAACAGATTGAGGGCGGAGAAAAAATTATCGTGGGTGTAAATAAATTTCTCTCTGACGAAGAAAAGAAGATTAATGTTTTCAGAGTGGATGATTCCATCCGTCAGTTGCAAACAGACAAACTCAAAAAACTCCGTGCTGAAAGAAAGAATGAAGACGTAAAAAATATTTTGACAGAACTGGAACAGAAGGCAAAAACCACCGAAAATTTAATTCCCATTGTAGTCCGTGCAGTGGAATCTTATGCCACCCTTGGTGAGATTGCGGACACGCTCAGAAAAGTTTTCGGAGAGTATAAAGCGTGATTTTTAATGCGGTTCCTTTTTCATAAACCAGATCGTAACATTTCTTTTTTCTACATGCCATGTATGATAAAGTTGGAAACCGTAGCGCTCATACACGCGTCTGTTTTTTTCAACGGTTGTTTCCAGATAAATCGGCAATTGCTGATTCCTTGATTCTTCCATGATCAGATTTTTCAATTCACGGGCAGCACCGTTTCCTCTTGCATCGGGTTTCACACCAAACATCCAGTAATAGATATAATTGCCATCTGCGGGTCGCTGACTTAGAATATATTTTTCGCGGTTCATGATTTCTCCAGCCCGCGCAAGGCCGATGCACCGAAAAGCAAACTTGATTTCGTTCCAATAATCCCTTAGCGAAGTTTTTTTGCCGTTGAACCGGAAATAAATTCCAACGCCCTGCCTGTCGGCAGACAGCACCACTCCATCCCTGGCAAACGCTTTTTCAAAAATGAAATCTGCCATGGCGCGCAATCGTTTTTCACGGTTGCCATTGTTTCCGATAATCCATTTGATGCCTGGAATGTGATCGAATGATTTCACGATAATATCAATCACCGCTTGTTTATCTGCTCGTGTTGCGTTCATGATTTTGCATTTTAAATTTTGACGTATCAGGCTGCCTCGTTAAAATGTTCAGGCAATTGTTTTGAATCCGGTTGTTTGTATTTCTTTTTTGCCGCTGCAATTTTTGCGGGGCTTCCGAAAATCAGCCAAAGGCGTTTTTTTCCAGCTTCCGGTTTCTCTTACATCTTTCAGAATATTCAGCGCTTCGTGAAAAACGATATGCAGCATATTGTTCGAAAAATCTTTGGTCACCAAACCGTAAACAGGTTTTTCATTTTCTTCCGCGAAGGATCCGAACATGCGATCCCAGATAACGAAGGTGTTGCCGAAATTTTTATCGAGATATTTCGGGTTACTGGCATGGTGCACCCGATGGTGAGATGGCGTGATGAAAATATATTCAATCCAGCGTGGAAGTTTTTTGATGAATTCAGTATGTACCCAAAACTCCATCACCGTATTCACCTGATAAACGAGAATATAAATGGCAGGATGAAATCCGATCACGGTGAGCGGAATGAAGAATAACATGCGTAATTGTTCAAACCACGACTGGCGGAAATTGAGCCACAAATTGTAATGATTTGCGCTGTGATGCGAAATATGAATGGACCAACAGATGCGCGATTCATGCATGATCCGATGTTCCCAATAAGCGCATAAATCATGAAGAATGAAACACGGGAGAATCATCCACCAATAAAATTCCATTCTCCAGGGCACCAGATTATAAAACCAAACGACCAGCGCATACACGAGAAAGCGCGTCAAAAAAGTGGAGCCATAATATCCTAATCCTACAGCCAGAGAGATGCCCGCATCTTTGGCGTTTGCTTTATGCTCTTTGCGCAAAGCCAGAAATTCAATGATCGCGAATAAGAGCATGAACGGAATTCCCCATAGAACAATCGGCTTTATTTCACCGTTGCTGATCAGGTCATGCAGGCTAATCTCAGGCGCTCCGAAAACGGACAGCAGTTGCCAATGATTGAAAAGTGAGTTCATGGATTCAGGATTTAATTGTTTTCGATTCGTTGAGTTTCTGTTTTTTAGCTGCCGCAATTTTTGACGGACTGCCGAAGATGAGATTCATGATTTCTCTTAACCCTCCACGTGCATTTCGTACATCGCGGGCAATATTGACGAACTCGTGAAACACAATATGGAATACATTGTTGGAGTGATCCGGAGTCACTAATCCGTACACCGGCTTTTCTTCTTCTGCCTGGAAAGTGCCGAACCAGCGATCCCACAGGATCAAAACATTGCCGAAATTTTTATCCAGATATTTTTTGTTGCTCGCATGATGAACCTTGTGATGCGAGGGGGTGACAAAAACATATTCGATCCACCGGTGAAACCTGCCGACATATTCAGTATGGTAGCCGATTTGAAATATGGCGGCTAACTGATTGGCAACAAAAAACAAAATAGGATGAAAGCCCGCAAGCAGAACAGGCAGAAAGAAAAGTTCTCTTAATTGTTCCACCCAACTCAGCCTGAAATTCACTGTCAGGTTATAATGATTGGCACTGTGATGAGGAATATGCATGGACCACCAGAAGCGCGAATGATGCATCACCACATGGCACCAATAAGCACAGAAATCAGTAAGCAGTAAGCAGGGTATCAGCAGCCACCAATTCATTTCCATGCGCCATGGAATGACGTTGTAAACCCAAACTACCCATGCAAGCTGGATAAACCGCGTGATGTAATTGCTGATCAAAAAACCCACACCGATTAAAAACGAAGCACGCGCTTCGGCAGGATCATATTCTTTTTTACGATGTTGATCATGCTTGATCACATACAATTCAATCAGCGCGCTGATCACCACGATGGGTGCAACCCAATAGATAAGCCCCGGTGTTTGGCTATGGAGAGAAACGAGGTCCTTCCACTCAATTTTCGGAGCCCCGAAAACAGATAACAATAATGATTGGTCAAAAAGATGGTTCATGATCGTGAGTTTTTTTTACATCAATAATTGCTGATGCAAATCTTGCTCGCGATTCAAAGCATCCGTTGTTCAATTATCGCAAAAACGGAAACGGGTTTTTGCGAAAAATGCGGACTGGAGAAAATGAATGCGGTTGGCAGGGATGCCAACCGATGGGGAAATGATGACATTATTTGATCTTCTTCAGCAATTCTTTCAACTCAGCGTCAGAAAGATTTTCTCTTTCTGATTTATCAAAAATGGAAAGAAGATAAACGATTTTACCCGAGACATATACATAGGTGATTACTCTTGCCCCACCGGATTTGCCTTTTCCTTTGCTTTTGATGGCAAGGCGGATTTTGTAACAGCTCTGACCTATTGGAATGCCTGAATCAGGATGAATTTTTAATTCGTCTCCTAATTGAGCAATATCATTTGAAATGGAGGGATACTTTTTGGAAAGACGCTTAAGATCCTTCAGAAAATCAGGTGACGTTATAAGATTGTAAATCACCTCAACTCTTTTAAAGCTTCATCAAGAGTTTTCAGCTTGATCTTACCTTGCTTGTGGAGATTTACTTCGCGAATTGATCTTTTCAGCGCTGCAATAATTCTTTCCTTCTCTGTTTTTTTCTTCCTCACTTTCCCGTTTGATTTTACAGGAGTAGTTTTTACTCCCTTCAGATTGTGAAGAAAATCTATGACCAGATCAGCTTTGCTTTCAGGAACATCAACCATTAATTTCATTTTGCAAATTTTTTATTCAAAGTTAACGAAGAGAAAATAAAACGGCTCACTCTTTACTGAAAGCTATTCACAGTGACACGGCAAGGGCAAAAAGTGTGGATGGGCGTTATTGCTTCACAAACTTCGGGCAGTAAACACTTTCATTATCGTGAGTTTTTTTTACATCAATAATTGCTGATGCAAATCTTGCTCGCGATGGAACACATCTGTTGTTCAATTATTGCCAAAACGGAAATGGGTTTTTGCGAAAAATGCGGAATGGAGAAAATGAATGGGGTTGGCAGGGATGCCAACAGTGGGGTTAACCCATTTCCATTTTCTTTCAAAATCGAAACCCCACATTGAAGGAGGCAAAAACGGGAAATGTAGAAGAAGTTATTTTGTTACTGTAAGTATCTTTCTGGTCCTCCATAAGTGTCCATGTCCAATCATTATGTTCTAGCTCCGGATCAAATGTCACTTCAGGTTGTCGAATTTTTCTGAAACCAATGCTCACATCAACAGGAATTCGGTTTTTAATCACCAATATTTGATATCCAACCTCGAGGCTGGCACCATATGTCCATGCAAATTGGGCAAAGCGGGTTTCATAATGGGTGGAGATTGTACCCCATACATCACGGGGCCGACCTTCATCGGTTTCATACGAAGCGTATTTACGATATTGTCCGGTAAGGATGGATGTCTGAAGATAAAATCCTTCAGGTGAAAATTTATCGAAATACCATCGTAAAAAAATTGACGCTCCTTTTAATTTTTTTGTTGGATAACCATTAAAAAACCAATAATTCGAATATTCCCTAAAGTAAGAAGCATCGAGCGTTGCTCCTGCAGAAACTCGTTTCGTAATTACTCTTTCATAGCGCAGTTGAATTTTTGTAAGTAAACTCACGGGTGTAATAGTTACCAAATTTTTGCGTTCGCTGATGGGTTCAGCAATTTGTGCAGGAGAATCATTTTTGTGTTTTTTTGGTCCTGGTTTTCGAATATCACCCAACATCAACCGAAAATGGGCACCGGCAAACGGATAGGTCGGATTCAGATCTGCATAAAGAGAAATGCCAAAGCCAAAGAAATGACTTGGCGTAACCATGGCTTCAATTTCAACAGGAATACCAACAGTCAGGAAATTAACCCTTTCATATTCTCTCCATCCACCAAACCAACCCGGGTGGGTCGAAATGAATTTTCCGCGTTTTAATCCTCCAACTAATCCAATTCCACCTGCAGCCGAAACCTGAACTATTCTTCCCTTTGTTGCCTTGCCAAAAAGCAACCCTATATCCCATACTTTTTCATGTGGATGTATGTTCGAAAAAAGAAAGTACTTGCCCAGTGATTGTTCGCCAGTTATATATCGCAAGGAAATTATTTTATCCTCTTTAAGCCTGCAGGATAGATTAACGTCAGCGGACATCATATCTGCAGTACCCGGTCCAATACCTCCTTCTACCCGGAAGTACTTATGATCGCGATCAAAATTTTGCGCCTTTAAATCTTCTGTTTTCAGAAGTATAAGCACGAGTAGAACGAGGATTGTATGTTTCATAACAGTTTGGTTTTTCTACTGCAATTCTACGACTGCCAACCCCCAATCCGTTGTCTTTTTTCGCAAAAACGAAAATGGGTTTTTGCGAAAATTGAACAACGGTTTAGAAAATTTGCTACTGAATTTTTCAGCATGGTGGTTTTATTTTACAACGATGAGCTTTTGTGCTTCTATAAAATCTGCTGATTGTATTTGCACAGCATAAACGCCCTTTGTAAAATCGTTTGCATTGACCTCAATCTTTTGTCCCTCTATAGCAGTGCTTCTATAAATTATTTTTCCGGTAACGTCTGCAATGGTTACAATAACTTTTTGGCAGCAGCTTTCAAAAGCGATAGTGAATTGATTTGTGGCGGGGTTGGGGAAAAGTAAAATGCCATTGTCGAGATTTTCAATCTCAATATTTCCCGTAATTAATGCAATCTCTAATTTGGCAATAAATACATCAGTCGTAGTACCGCTATTGTCTGCATTTGCTAAGGTGGTGGAGTCAAACGTGATGGTGGGACTTTGAAAATGTCCGGTCACAAACACATGCCCTATACCATCGAGAGCAATGGATTGACCATAATCGTAATTAGCTGATCCTCCTATTGCTTTTGCCCATACAAAATTGCCCGATCCGTCTAATTTAGAAATGAAGATGTCGGTGCCTCCAGCAGAAGTTAAATTGAAGTTTCCTACCCCCGGATCAAAGTCAGCGACTCCCTTAAAATAACCTGTAGTATAAACCTCCCCGCTTCCTGTGGGGTCAAGAGCTACGGATAAACCCCAATCTTCACTTGTTCCCCCCAATGCCTTTGCCCATACAAAATTGCCCGAACTGTCTAATTTGGAAATGAAAATGTCGGTGCCTCCAGCCGAAGTTAAATTGAAATTTACCGCGGAATCGGGGTCAAAGTCAACTGTTCCTTCAAAAACACCTGTGGTATAAATGTCCCCGGTTCCTGTTGGGTCAAGAGCGATGGAGTAAGCATCACTAACACCATTGCCATTTCCGTTCATTGCTTTTGCCCATACAAAATTGCCCGAGCTATTTAATTTGGAAATGAAAATGTCAAAGCCGGACGAAGTCAAATTGAATACTGCCGCGCTTGGGTCAAAGTCTGCTGTTCCGGAGAAATAACCTGTGGTATACACATCCCCGCTTCCTGTAGGGTCAAGGGCTATAGACCGACCGTAATCAGTTGCCCCTCCCATTGCTTTTGCCCATACAAAATTGCCGGAGGCGTCTAATTTCAAAATGAAAATGTCACTGAATCCAGTGGCAGTTAAATTGAATGTTCCCGCGCCCGGATCAAAGTCAACTGTCCCCTGGAAAGAACCTGTGGTGTAAACATCCCCACTTCCTGCGGGGTCAAGAGCTATTGACAGACCAACATCTTGATTTGCTCCGCCCAATACTTTTGCCCATACAAAATTGCCTGCGCTATCTAATTTTGAAATGAAAAGGTCATGGAATCCAATCGCGGTTAAATTGAATGTTCCCGATGAATCGGGATCAAAGTCGGCTGTTCCCCCGAAAGAACCTGTGGTGTAAACATCTCTGCTTGCTGCGGGATCAATAGCTATAGCCTGAACTTCCTCGCTATATGTTCCGCCCATTGCCTTTGCCCATACAAAATTGCCCGAACTGTCTAATTTGGAAATGAAAATATCGGTGCCTCCAGCCGAAGTTAAATTGAAATTTACCGCGGAATCGGGATCAAAGTCAACTGTTCCCGAGAAAGAACCTGTGGTGTAAACATCCATGCCTCCCGCTGGATCAAGAGCTATGGATTGACCATCATCGTAACTTGTTCCGCCCATTGCTTTTGCCCATTGCCAATCAGGCACTTGAGAGAAACTTGAGAATGAGTAAAGAATCATGGCAATGGTAAGAATGTAATTTGTTTTCATGACGATTAGTTTTTTTGGTGATTGAATTTGTTTCTGATTGCAATTCTACAACCGCCAACCCCCAATCCGTTGTCATTTTTCGCAAAAATGAAAATGGGTTTTTGCGAAAATTGAACAACAAGAGGCTTCATACCTCTTTCACCTTTGTGTTTTCATAACTAAAAACTCATCTACATGAAATCACGATTTGTCCTCCGTAATTCATACAGCATAGCCTTGCTGTTATGTTTGTTTGTATCACCACTTTCTCATGCCCAAAATGATGCACCGCCTCCTTCGGTAAGAACCTCACCCAAGCAGGCGATCTATTTCGAAGTACTTGGAAATGGCTTGACTTACTCTTTTAATTATGATTCGCGCTTTACTAAATCTGATCATGGTTTGGGTGCGCGTATCGGCATCAGTTATCTGACCGTAGATCAGGGCAACGAGATGATATTTACTTTGACTGTGGTGTTAAATTGCCTGCTTGGCAAGGACAGCAAATACTTTGAACTGGGTATAGGCGGTACCTTTTATGGCAGCGAAAATGACTTTTTCCTCACCGGTGAGGATAGTGATTCTCCGGTTATAGGCACTATGATTTTTGGCTTTCGCCATCAGCCGCTTGATGACGGTTTTATGTGGCGCATTGCGGTTACTCCTGTTTTATATGCGGGGGATTTTATTCCGTATTTCGGTGGCTTCTCGTTGGGCTATACATTTAAATAAAATCAACGCCCGACAGGTCAACAAATCATCCAATTACGAAATCACTCCTTTTTCTTCCTCTTCCGATACGGAATCCGAAACAGCCCCAATTTATCCGGCACTAAGGCGAAGATCACCCGCGCGGGTTCGTTCAGATGGCTGACAAAACCCACATGGGTTTTTACGAAAATCGACTAACAGAATCTCCGGTTTTTTTTGCATGGCAAATTTTTATCTTCAATGCCGATTCACACCCCATGCACCATGAAAAAAAACCCTGTCCCCACTACTTCATTAGGTCATCAGCAAAAATTTTTTGCGGAAATCACCAAGCGAACCATATCCAATCAACTGCTTGCCATTGAAATTTCTGATCTGCTGAAATGCAGTTCGGAGAGCGCTTATCGCAGAATCCGCTGTGAAACAGATTTGAGTCTGGATGAAGCATTGATTTTATCTCGCCACTATCATGTATTTCTCGATGGGTTGGGCAACACGTATGCAAACACGGTGATGCTTAATTACAAACCCATGACACCGGAGAATTTTGATTTCAAAGGCTACCTGGAATGGACAGTCAAGGATTTGGAATTGATTTCGTCATTGCCTGATGCAGAAATTATTTACACCGCCAAAGACATTCCGATCTTTCACTGGCTGCGCTATCCTTTATTATCCGCTTTCAAAATCTGGTTTTGGATGCGCTCAGTTTTTGCGGTCAAATCATGGCGCGAAACAAAATTCGATGCCTCATTGATTGATCCCGGTACCATCAACATCGGTAAAAGGGCAGCTGATCTTTACGCGAATATTAAATCAACCGAAATCTGGAATGAAGGAACGGCTTACACCATCTTCAAACAGATAGAACATTATTGGGAGAGCGGCTTGTTTGCAGATAAGAAAGTAGTGGAGCAATTGATTGATGAACTTGAAAAGTTTTTTGCCGATCTGAAAACAGCTACAGATACAGGAAAAAAACTCGGAGCAACAGCGGCTGATAATTTCAAACTGTATTACAACGAAGTGCTGCTGATGAACAACACGATTCTTGTTCACTCGGAAAAATTCAAAGCCGTTTATCAGACTTTTAATTCAATTGAGTTTCTCAGTACGACTGATAGGGTTTTTTATGATCACGTGAATGAATGGGTGCAATGGCAGTATGACCGTTCAGCGCTCATATCACGTCAGGGGGAAAAAGAACGGTTGAAATTTTTCCGTGTACAGGAAGAGCGGATTGATAAACTGAAGAAAATGATTTCCCGTTAATTTTTTCCGAAGTTTGAAGCCCGATGAAAAAATTTTCTGTTTGGCTGATTTTATTTTTTGCTCTTTGGAGCTGCCGGCAGGAAGTCTATTTTGCCGCTAAGGAATCAAACAAAATAAGAGTCACCGATTCAGTTGGAGTTGATTCAACATACATTCTACTGATACAGCCTTACAAAAAAACACTCGATGCACAGATGAACGAAGTGCTCGGTGTTTGCGAAAAAGAACTGAACAAAGCGCAACCTGAATCAACACTCGGAAATTTTATTGCGGACGCGCTGCTGATTCAATCACGAAAAACTTACGATCATGAAATTGATTTCAGCGTGGTGAACTATGGCGGAATAAGAATTCCTTCTTTAGCAGCGGGAAATATTACACTGGGAAAAGCTTACGAGCTGATGCCTTTTGATAACCAGGTGGTCGTCATGAATTTGAAAGGATATATTGTGCAGCAACTGTGTGATGCGATGGCTGTTGCTGGCGGCTGGCCTGTTTCGGGAATTGAATTCGGGATCCGAAACGAATCGGCTGTAAATATTTTGATCAATGGAACGGAACTGAATTTTGACAAAAATTACTGGGTTGCCATGTCTGATTATCTTGCCAATGGAGGAGATCAACTGGATTTTCTGAGGACAGAGCCCCGATACTATATTGGTATTGTCTTTCGCGATCTGATTATTGATCATATCCGTTCGCTTACTTCGCAGTCACAAAAAATTTCTTCACAACTTGATCAACGAATAAAAAATGTGGAGTAGAAGAAAATTCATCCGTTCATCTGCGATCGGTTCCTTGATGATCGGCACCAGTCAGTTTCCTCTTGATGCTTTTGCATCAGGTGAAAAAAACAAATTAGTCATCCTTCACACGAATGATGTACACAGTCGCATTGAACCGTTTCCGATGGACGGTTCAAAATATGCGGGACTTGGTGGCGTGGCAAGGCGCGCAGCGTTGATAGAAAAAATCCGGGCAGAACATGAACATGTTTTACTGCTGGATGCGGGAGATATTTTTCAGGGCACTCCGTATTTCAATCTTTACCACGGAGAAATTGATATGAAACTGATGAGCGAAATGAAATATGATGCAGCTACGATAGGCAATCATGATTTCGATGCAGGTTTGCAGGGATTGTATGATTCACTGGCGCATGCAAATTTTCCATTGATCAATTGCAACTACGATTTCTCCAACACGATCATGAACGGGAAAACCATTCCTTACAAAATTTTTGAAAAAGGAAAAATGAAAATCGGAGTGCTCGGTGTCGGAATCGAAATGCGCGGATTAGTGCCGGATGATTTGTTCGGAGAAACAATTTATCTCGATCCGATAGACAACGCGAACAGGATTGCCGTATTATTGAAGCAGGAAGAAAAATGTGATTTGGTTATTTGTCTCTCGCATCTCGGATGGAAATACAGTGATCAAAAAGTTTCTGACGAGATTTTAGCTGCTAATTCCCGCAATATAGATTTGATTATCGGAGGACACACACACACTTTTTTTGATGCACCATTGAGTTATAAAAATCTGGACGAAGAAGAAGTGATCGTGAATCAGGTTGGATGGGCAGGCATTTTTCTCGGTGAGTTAATATACATTTTTGATAAAAAAACAAGAACAAAAAAATATTTTTCTGGCACCAAAAAAATTTCCTGAAAAAGTTATGACGAAAATTTTTTTTTCAAACTCTCTTTAATCAATTTAGCCACCGATTGAAAAATCATTGTCAACTCCCATCCCACCGACCAAGAATATGACTACGACTCAAACACATGAAACAATTTGGAATAACATTCTGAAAATCATTAAGGACAATGTTAATCCGCAAAGTTTCAAAACGTGGTTTGAACCGATTACCTCTGTTAGTCTTGATGGAAATGTTTTGACTATTCAGGTTCCAAGTCAGTTTTTTTATGAGTGGCTGGAAGAACATTACGTTACACTTTTAAAAAAATCCATCAAGCGCGAATTGGGCGAAGAAGGAAGATTAGAATACCGCATTGTGATGGAGAATAGTACCGGTGGACAAAATCCTTACACTATTAATTATCCAAACTACAGCAGTGGCGCTCAGAAAAATCCGGAGACAACGGTTCCGCTAACATCAGGAACTGTGATCAAAAATCCGTTCATTATTCCGGGTTTGAAAAAAGTTAATATCGATTCTCAGCTCAACCCAAATTATACATTTGAAAATTTCATTGAGGGTGATTGCAATCGTTTATCACGCTCGGCTGGATTTGCTGTTGCTCAAAAACCGGGAGGAACCGCTTTTAATCCCCTGGTCATTCATGGCGGAGTAGGATTGGGAAAAACACATTTGATCCAGGCAATCGGCAATCAAACCAAAATGTTGTATCCCAACAAAACGGTTCTTTATGTTTCTTCCGAAAAATTCACCAATCAGTTTATTGATTCGTTAAGAAATAATGCGGCAAACGATTTTATTCATTTCTATCAATTGATTGATGTTCTGATAGTTGATGATATTCAGTTTTTTGCAGGCAAAGACAGAACACAGGATATTTTCTTCCACATTTTTAATCATCTTCATCAGTCAGGAAAACAATTAATCCTGACATCTGATCGCGCACCGAAAGATCTGGAAGGAATGGAAGAAAGATTATTGTCACGATTCAAATGGGGACTGAGTGCCGATCTTCAGACTCCCGATTTTGAAACGCGCATCGCCATCCTCGAAAAGAAAATGTATGCGGATGGAATTGAACTTCCTCGCGAAGTGGTTGAGTTTGTGGCATATAATATCAATACAAATATCCGCGAGTTAGAAGGCGCGTTGATTTCTTTACTGGCTCAGGCATCACTCAACAGAAAAGAAATTGATGTGGAACTGGCAAAAAAGATCGTAAAGAATTTTGTGAAGAGTATTTCGCGCGAAGTTTCGATTGAATACATACAGAAAACTGTTTGCGAACATTTTGAAGTACCGATTGAAAAACTTCGTGAGAAAACACGCAAACGCGCGATTGTTCAGGCTCGTCAACTTTCCATGTATCTGGCAAAAAATTTCACCAAAAATTCTTTGAAGGTCATCGGTAAACATTTTGGCGGCCGCGATCACAGTACGGTGATTCACTCTTGTCAGGCGATTCAAAATCTGATTGACACCGATCCGAAATTCAAAGAGAGCGTTCAGGAAATTCAGAAAAGAATTCAGATGAGCATCACCTGATGATCAAAAAAAAACATAACGAAAGCTCCTCTGCAAAATCAGTGGAGCTTTTTTATTCTGCATCGGTTAATCGGGTAACTGATTTTCCTATTTTTGCAGACCTCAATTCGGAGAGGTGCCTGAGTGGCCGAAAGGGCCGGTTTGCTAAACCGTTGTACGAGCTTAAACTTGTACCGAGGGTTCGAATCCCTCCCTCTCCGCTGAATTCAATTATGCTTTGGGAGGGATCATGAGTACCATTTAAAATCAATTATTGATAAACGAATAATCCCTCCCTCTCCGCAGAAATAATATGCATATTTGCGTTCTTTTTAAAAATCCTCGGGGTGTAGCGCAGTCTGGTTAGCGTATCTGCTTTGGGAGCAGAGGGTCGCAGGTTCGAATCCTGCTACCCCGACAAAAGGCCACTAAATTTCTTAGTGGCTTTCTTGTTTAGTAAAATGAAAAAACTGAGTCTGAAAATTGAAGGCATGCATTGTAAAACCTGTGCTGCTTTCATTAGAATGTTATTCGAAGATGTAGAAGCAGTTAAAGTGAATGATGTGGATTATCACTCAGGAGATGCGCTGATTGAATTTGATGAAAATAAAATCAGCAAGGAAAAAATCGTTGAAATAATTAACGATACGCATTACAAAGTGAAAGAAGCAAAATAATTCTGCGGAGAGAGAGGGATTCGAACCCACGGTACCCTTTCAGGTACACACACTTTCCAGGCGTGCTCCTTAAACCACTCGGACATCTCTCCATATTTCAAAATTCAAACGAGGCGCAAAGATATGTTTTGGATTGAGTCAGTGAGAAATTCCAAATAAATTCATCGCATTCTCAGTCGTAATTCTTGCAACTTCCGCTACAGAAATATTTTTTATTTCAGCAATTCGCTGAGCAATAATCGTAAGGTAAGAACTTTCATTTCTTTTTCCTCTGAAAGGAACTGGAGCCAAATATGGTGAGTCGGTTTCGAGAACAATATGTTTCAGATCAATTTGCGGAAGCAATTTATCAAGCCCGCTATTTTTGTATGTCACCACCCCTCCAATTCCCATGTAGAATCCAAGATTAATCACGCGTTGCGCCTGTTCGATTGATCCGCTGAAGCAATGAAAAACTCCTCTGAGATTTTCATCTTTTTCATCTTCTATAATTTTTGCAGTGTCTTCGAATGACTCGCGGGTATGAAGCACAATCGGCAATTTATTTTTCTTCGCCAGCTTCGCATGATAATGCAAAGAAATTTTCTGTTGCTCAACAAAAGTTTTATCCCAGTGAAAATCTAATCCTGTTTCACCGATTGCAAAAAAATTTCTATTCATCATCCAATCATCAAAGGTTTTCAATTCCATTTCAATATTTTCTTTCACTGAGCAGGGGTGCAACCCCATCATCGGAAAACATTGATCCGAAAATTCATCTGCAAGGTTCAACATGGACTCAATTGAGGACGAATCAATATTGGGCATGAAGATTTTTGAAACACCATTTTCAAAACAGCGCTGAAGCATTTCATTTCTGTCTGAATTAAATTCTTCTGCGTAAATGTGTGCGTGCGTGTCAATCAATTGCATCGGTTTCAATTTTTTTCATCAGATAAACTTCACTTGACAAAAAACCTAACAATTCCGGCAAATAACTTTTCAACCTCTCCCCTGCTTTCATACTATCATGCATCACCACAATTGAGCCGCTCCGCATGTTTTTCAAAACATACTCTAAACACTTTTCTATTGAAACTTTTTCATCAAAATCTCCGCTCAACACATCCCACATTACAATTTTGAATTTTGCTTTAAGCATTTTTATTTGCAATGGTCTGATTTTTCCGTAAGGTGGGCGGAACAGCCTTGATGAAATCAAATCGTCAGCAAGTTTCACATCTTGTACATACAAAGCAGCACTTGTTTTCCAACCATTCAGGTGATTCATCGTGTGATTTCCGACTGTATGACCTTCATCCTTAATTCTCTGAAACAATTCCGGATGCTTCAATACATTTTCCCCAATACAGAAAAAAGTTGCTTTCGCTTCATGCTTCTTCAATTCATCTAAAACAAATTCCGTTATTCCAGGAGTGGGTCCATCATCAAAGGTGAGATAAACAGATTTTTCTTTTGATGGAATTCGCCAAATCAATGAAGGATAAAACCATCTCAGAATTATCGGGTTGCGAACAAAATACATCGTAGCAAAATTGACCTCTTTACAACAACCGAACAATAGCGAAGCGAAACAATCAAACAATCTTTATCCAGTAACTAACTTTGTCGCAAAATATATTTCTGATGTCAGTTCGTGTGCGTTTTGCTCCAAGTCCTACAGGTCCGCTTCATATCGGTGGTGTGCGAACAGCACTTTATAATTATTTATTTGCCAAAAAGAATGGTGGCAAATTTTTACTTCGCATTGAAGACACAGATCAGACTCGTTACGTTCCCGGTGCTGAAGAATATATTATCGAATCTTTGAATTGGTGCGGACTGGAATTTGATGAGGGTGTTGGCAAAGGTGGAGATTTTGGTCCTTACCGCCAATCAGACCGTAAACATTTGTATGTTGACTATGCGCATCAATTAGTTGAGCGCGGTCATGCTTATTATGCATTTGATTCGCCTGAAGATTTGGAAGCCATGCGCGAAAAGTTGAAAGCGCAGGGCAATCCATCGCCTCAGTACAATTCAGTTACACGACAATACATGAAAAATTCAACCACACTTTCAGCGGATGAGGTGAAATCAAAATTGGACGCAGGCGATCAATACGTGGTACGGATAAAATTTCCGCGTAATGAAGAAATCCGTTTTGAAGATGAAATTCGGGGTTGGGTTACATTCAATACCAATCAGCTTGATGATAAAGTGCTTTACAAATCAGATGGCATGCCCACATATCATTTGGCGAATGTGGTGGATGATTATCTAATGAAGATCACTCATGTTATTCGAGGTGAAGAATGGCTGCCTTCCTGCCCGCTGCATGTTTTCATGTACCGTTCATTTGGTTGGGAAAATGTGATGCCGAAATTTGCGCATCTTCCTTTAATTCTTCGCCCTGATGGCAACGGTAAACTTAGCAAACGCGATGGTGATCGTTTAGGATTTCCTGTTTTCCCTCTTGACTGGGCTGATCCTGAAACCAAAGAAAAATCTTCCGGTTATCGGGAACTCGGTTTTTTGCCTGAAGCATTGATCAATTTTCTTGCATTCATCGGATGGAATCCCGGAACCAATGAAGAAATTTTTTCAAAGGAACAATTGATCGAACTTTTTTCTCTCGACCGGATTCATAAATCCGGAGCAAGGTTCGATTTTGAAAAAGCAAAATGGTTCAATCATGAATATCTGAAAAAGAAATCAGATGCAGAATTGGCAGAAATGGTTAAACCTGTTTTGATTGGGAAAAATATTTCAGTGAGTGAAGACTATCTCATCGAAGTTTGCCGCTTGATGAAAGAGCGCACTCATTTCCCAAATGAAATTTTTTCGCTTGGATATTTCTTTTTTGAAGAAGTGAAAGATCACGACATGAAAACAGTTTCGAAGAAATGGAAAGAAAATTCAAAAGAAAATTTCACGCAGATGATTTCAAAATTTGAATCCGTTTCAAACTTCTCTCACTATGCAATTGAAAATGCCGTGAAAGATTTCATGACCGAAAAAAATCTCGGAATGGGAGATGTTCTGCCATTGATCAGAGTAATGATTGCAGGAACCACACAAGGACCACCTGTATTTGAAATGATGGCGGTACTTGGAAAAGAAAAAGTCGTTTCCAGAATGAAGAATGCGATCGAATTGTTTGAATCTACATCTGTAAAGAATTGATTTTTATTTGTCTCAATACGCAATACTCACTACTTGATACTTTTTATATGCCCAGGAAAAAATCAAAAACCGGAAAACCCAAAGTTCACAAAGACCTTGAAGGATTTGAAATCAACATCAACGAATTCGGAGAAATAGTCACAAACAGAGATGTTGCTGATCTCAATAAATTTTTAAACAAACACGTTACGGATTTAAAGTTTGAAGGCAGAAAGGACATTGATGAAAGTTGGTTGTCTGTTGATCCGGAACCGGAAAAGGAAGAAACAATTGATGACCTGATGCGAGAGGTGGATGACAAAGAATTGAAAAAAGTAAAATCAAAAAAACTCAAAAAGAAAAAATGAGTCGACCGGTTCGGGTTCTTGTCGCTAAAGTCGGATTGGATGGTCACGATCGAGGAGCTAAAGTGATTGCTTCCGCTTTGCGTGATGCGGGAATGGAGGTGATTTATACAGGTCTTCGTCAAACTCCCGAGATGGTGGTCAATGCGGCTTTGCAGGAAGACGTGGATGCGATTGGCATTAGCATTCTTTCCGGTGCACACATGACCGTGTTTCCGAAAATAATTTCTATGATGAAACAAAAAGGACTGAACGATGTGCTCCTCACCGGTGGAGGAATTATTCCCGATGATGATGCCAAATCATTGAATGAAATGGGTGTAGGAAAACTTTTTCCTCCCGGTACTGAAACTTCTGCCATCGCAAATTACATCATTGATTGGGTGAAGAAGAACAGAAAATTTTAGCATCGCTTCACGCATATTCGAAATTTTCAAAAACTGATTTTATGAATTACAAAACGCTCATTACTGAGAAATTAGGCAGTGCTCTGGTTATTACGATTAACCGCGAAGACAAAATGAACGCGCTCAATCTGGAATTGCTTTCAGAACTAGATCTGGTGATGGACGAAGTTTATAATAACGTGGAAATCCGAGGTGCGGTAATTACAGGCAAAGGTCAAAAAGCTTTTGCAGCCGGGGCTGACATTGCAGAGTTTTCCCATTACACTTCAGATGATGCAAAAAAAATGAGCACTAATGGTCATCGCATCTTTAACAAAATAGAAAGCTGTCCGAAACCGGTGATCGCTTGCGTCAATGGGTTTGCATTAGGTGGCGGTTGCGAATTGGCGATGGCTTGCCACATCCGTTTTGCCAACGAATTTGCAAAATTTGGTCAACCGGAAGTGAACCTCGGAATTATTCCCGGGTATGGTGGAACACAACGACTCGTTCAATTGATCGGAAAAGGAAAAGCGCTCGAATTATTGATGACAGGAGATATGATCAAATCTGATGAAGCCTATCGTCTTGGTTTGGTGAATAAAATTTGTCATGCAGAAAATATGTTGAACGATGCACTGGACCTGATTGATAAGATCGCAACCAAATCACCACTTGTCATTCAAAACATTATTCATTCCGTCAATGCTGTTCATCAAAAAAATGAGGATGGTTTCAAACTGGAGATTGCACTTTTTGCCGAATCTTTTTCAACAGAAGATTTCAAAGAAGGTACCAGCGCATTTCTTTCCAAAAGAAAAGCCGACTTCAAAGGCAGATAGTCTGTTTTAACTTTGCAAAATATTTTATCGTTTCTAAAAGTACCCACTCAAAAACTTATCATGGAATTCAGAAAAGAAAAAGACACAATGGGAATAATCGAGGTTCCTGCGGATAAATACTGGGGTGCGCAAACACAGCGCTCAATAGAAAATTTCAGGATCGCCCATGACGTAAACAGAATGCCTCGAAAAATTATTCGTGCCTTTGCCTATTTGAAAAAAGGAGCTGCGATCACTAATCGTGATGCAGGAATACTTTCCAACGAAACCTGCGAACTCATTTCAAAGGTTTGTGATGAAATTCTGGAAGGTAAACTGGATGATCAGTTTCCGCTCGTTGTCTGGCAAACCGGTTCAGGAACTCAAACCAATATGAACGTGAACGAGGTAATTGCTTATCGGGGACATGTTTTAAATGGCGGTTTGCTTACTGATGAAAAAAAATCAATCAACCCTAATGATGATGTAAACAAATCCCAAAGTTCGAATGACACATTTCCAACTGCGATGCATATAGCAGCTTATAAAATATTGGTTGAACACACGATACCGGGTATTAAAAAACTTCGAGATACGCTTGCTGAGAAAAGCAGAAATTTCATGCATATCGTGAAGATTGGTCGAACGCACCTGATGGATGCAACCCCGCTCACTCTCGGTCAGGAAATAAGCGGGTATGCTTCGCAACTTGATCACGGAATTCGGGCGATTGAACACACACTTCCGCACCTTTCTGAACTTGCTCTTGGCGGCACTGCAGTTGGAACCGGAATTAATACGCCTCCGGGTTATTCTGAAAATGTAGCACAGAATATTGCGAAACTTACAGGACTTCCATTTATTACGGCTGAAAATAAATTTGAAGCGCTCGCAGCGCATGATGCAATTGTTGAATCGCATGGAGCGCTGAAAACAGTTGCTACATCTTTGATGAAAATTGCCAACGATATTCGTTTGTTGGCTTCAGGACCGCGTAGTGGTTTTGGTGAAATTTCAATTCCTGATAATGAACCAGGCTCTTCTATCATGCCCGGCAAAGTGAATCCAACGCAGTGCGAAGCAATGACTATGGTTGCTGTTCAGGTTTTGGGAAATGACGTTGCCATCAATATCGGGAATTCGAACGGGCAATTAGAGTTGAATGTTTTCAAACCCGTGATCATTTTCAATTTTCTTCATTCGGCAAGATTAATTGGTGATGTCTGTGTTTCGTTCAATGATAAATGTGCCGTTGGATTAGAACCCATTGAAGAAAATATTCGCGGGCATTTAAATAATTCATTGATGCTCGTTACTTGTCTGAATCCAAAAATCGGATATTACAAAGCCGCTGAAATCGCACAAAAAGCACATAAGGAAAATAAAACGCTTAAACAAGTTGCTATTGAATCAGGCTACCTCACTGCGGAACAGTTCGATGAATGGGTAGTGCCGGCAAATATGGTAGGAGAATTAAAAAAATAAAACCTGCAAAGAAAACTTTACAGGTTCTTGTATATCGATTCAAAATTATTTCGCTGCTGAAAATTTTTTGGCAACTTCATTCCAGTTCACTACATTCCACCATGCCGTGATATAATCCGGTCTACGGTTTTGATAATTGAGATAATAAGCATGCTCCCAAACATCCAAACCAAGGATTGGTGTTCCCTTCACTTCTGCAATATCCATTAATGGATTGTCCTGATTGGGTGTGGAGCAAATTGCAAGTTCTCCGCCCTGAACAATTAACCAAGCCCATCCGGAACCGAACCGTGTTGTAGCTGCCGTTGTGAAATCTTTTTTGAAATTATCAATTGATCCGAATTTTTTGTCAATCGCCTCAGAGAGATTTCCTGATGGGTTTGCCCCTGCATTCGGTGCAATGATTTCCCAGAATAAACCGTGGTTGTAAAATCCGCCACCATTGTTTCTTACTGCCGGTGAGAGTTTGGAAATATTTTTCAGAATTTCTTCGATGCCTTTACTTTCCCATTCAGTTCCCTGAATAGCCGCGTTTAAATTATTCGTGTAAGCCGCGTGATGTTTCGAATGATGAATTTCCATCGTGCGGGCATCAATATGAGGTTCAAGCGCATTGTACTCGTAATTGAGATTTGGAAGTGTGAATGCCATAACTTTTCTGAATTAAAAATGATGAATTAATAATGGAATGCAAATTTAATCACTCAGGTGTTGTTACTTATCTCTTGTTTCTGAAGAACTCTTTCATCAGTGTTGAACAATCATGCTCAAGAATGCCTTTGGCAGTTTTGATTTTGTGAGGAATTATTTTTTCTGAGAAAACAGTGTATCCTTTCTTCTGATCGGTTGTACCATAAACTATTCTCCTGATTTGTGCCCACGCAATGGCTCCTGCGCACATCGGACATGGCTCTACAGTAACATACAATGTGCAATCAGCTAAATATTTTGAATTAAAAAACTGAGCAGCCGATGTGATCGCAAGAATTTCTGCATGCGCGGTCGGGTCGTTGAGTTTTTCAACTTGATTATGTCCCCGCGCAATAATTTTTTCTCCTGCAACAATCAAAGCACCGATCGGTATCTCATCCTCACCAAAAGCATTTCGAGCTTCCTTCAAAGCTTCAAGCATGAAATATTCGTCATCAAATTTTACCATGAATATCTCTCAAATTTTGTTTTCAAACCATTCATCAAAACGGATTATTTCAAATCCCATTGGATCGTAATGAAAATTTCCTGATCCAATCTTAAGTTCTTCCAAATCTACGTTGTGCTTTTTGAGTGTCTTTTTAAAATTATAGGTGAATTTCACAAACGAACTGAGAATACGGGAAATGGATTTAACGCGGGTTATGTTTTTGTTTTTGCTTTTCTGTCTTTGAATCAGTTTGCGTAAACTCTCCACACGGAAATCTATTAATTCCTCATCACCGCTGTCAATCAATACCAGTATTTCTAATATTTTATACCCAAACAACCAACCCGATTTATCCTGTAAAAGCTTTTGGCATTTGTTAAGATATTTATTGGAATCATTGTAATTCCCTTTTATGAACTCAAGATTAGCGCGATAATAAAACCATTTATCTCGAATGAAATCGCTTGCATTTAATCTTGGATGCAACATGGAGCGATCTATCACCTGCTGTGCCACATGAATATGTTTGCTTCTTATCGAAGCAAAAAACATCACTTCCAATGCCTGGAGTTCGTTTAGCAACCCTTTTTTGAATCCATGAACTGCTTTTTCAGCATGCTGAATTGCTTTGAGATATTGTCCGAGCATTAATGACAACGAAGCAATTTGCATATTGGCTCCGGCAACGCGTGTGGTAGAATAAATGGGTCTTTCATTCTCCACAACATGAAGAAATTTTTCTGCAAACTCCAGCGCTTTTGAATGATCGTGTTTCATTTCATAATAAAACAACGCCACCTGATAATAGAAATAGGCGATGTTGGATGATTGCGTGTTTTTGTACGACTCTTCCAGCTTGGTTAGCGCATTTTCTGTGAAGTCGATAAAATTCTCCTCCTGATTTTTCTTAAAAATATTTGGAAGGAGGATGTTATTGAAATATTCCTTTGCCAGGAGAATGCTATTCAGCAATGATAAATGTTGATGAATGCTTTGGGTATATTTTTCATAAGCAACAAATCCTTTGGTGAATCCAAGATGAGTTCGAAGCAAATCTTTGATAATAATTTGCTCAGCCGGCAATTCGAATTCCTCAGCTAATTTGATTGCTCTCTCAAGAATAGAAATAGCACTCCGATAGACGCCTCTTTGCAAAAGCAGATCGCCTTCAATAATTAATCTTCGGCAATCAGTTTCGGCTTTACGGTATGGAGCAAGTTTGTACTTTTCAGAGTCTTGCAACAAAATGATGCCGAGGATATCTTTTCGTAATCTTCTTTTCAGATGCGAAAACGCTGAATTAGGTAATCTGTTGTAAATTTTCTTCGCTGCCTGTGTATCAGATTTAACTTCCTCATCTTTAATCAGATTGAAAAGAAAAAGTTTTTTTCGCTCTTCTCCATCAATTCCATTGACTTTGTAAAAGGACTTGAGATACTTTATCTCAGAAAAAGTCATTGCATTTATAAGCTGGGTCAATTCAAGCATAAAATAAATATTGAAAAGTTCTGATATTCACCAGATTAAAAATCATTCATTTTTATATTCAATGTCATTCTCATTATTTTATTTCCTTGAAGTAATCATTGTTTTCATAAATCTTGCAAAAACTGTAATTTGATCCCTCTTTATACCTGCATCGGTGGATAAGCCGAATGAATTGATAAGATTATGTTGAGTCAATAATAAAACCTTCCTTTTTACCCTAATACTCTGATTTTCAAGTTTGTATTAAACGACATCACAAATATAAGAAGTCAATAATCTTATCAAAATGTCTTTGGAGCTAGACTTTTCAACACAGACCTTTACATCCGTCATTTAATAACAATTAAAAAAAAGCTATGGAACTGATAATTTACATCTTGACGTCCCTCGGACTTATTTCCACAGGGAATAGTGTTACACTGAATGATGCAGTAGGAATTTTTAACGAGCACATTAGTTACATTAACGCAAATGTTGATCATTCAACCCTTGAAGGAATCACTGGTTGGGATGATACAGAAGGAATTACCGGATGGGATGATACAGAATAATGGTTTAGTATTCTCTATGTTTTTAAAATAAGTCAATTCGTCAATTGTCATCAAAGGGTCGGTCGTCAACCGACCCTTTTCTTTTATTTCAATCAGAAATACGGATTAAATTACTTCATCCATTTTTTTTGACATTGATTAGAATCATCATCGATTCAAAAAATTAACTTTGCCGCATTATTTTGTATGCAAATAATTAGACTGATTTTCCTATTTCCCTTTTCATTGATTATTTCCTGTAGTCAAATTGCATTTGCTCAAAATTCATGGACACTGGAAGATTGCATATTGAAGGCTTGGGATAATAATTTAACTATCAAACAGCAGGAATTAAATCTTGAACTCTCTGAAGCACATTTGCTTCAATCAAAACTCTCACTATTACCTAATCTGAATGCAGGAATTAATGGAGCAATGAATTTTGGTCGGTCTGTCGACCCAACCACTTATGAATTCGTAACTCAAACGATTCAAACATCAAGCGCGAGTTTGACAAGCAGCTGGACGTTATTCAGCGGTTTTCGAAAATGGAATTTCATCAAGCAAAATCAGTTTGACCTTAAGGCATCACAACTTGATTTACAAAAAGCGAAAGAATCAATTGCACTCACCGTAACATCGTATTATTTGTTGGTGCTCTTTGGATACGAAGAAGAAGAAATTGCATCTCAACAATTTGATTTAATCCAACTTCAGTATGAAAGGATGGATAAACTCGTCAAATCCGGTTCTTTACCGGAAGGATCATTACTGGAAATTGATGCGCAACGAAAGCGCGATGAACTAACATTGATAAACGCGCAAAATAATTTACAAAGTGCACTGTTGAATTTGAAATTGTTGCTTGATCTTGAATCAAATACGACCATCGAAATCGTTCGACCTGACTTACCAGATCCAGATACAAAACTGGTTTATCTTCTTGATCCGGCCGCAATTTATCAAACTGCTATTACCACCAAACCACAAATCGGAAGCTCCGAATTCCGGTTGCAAAGTGCTGAAAAAGGATTGGCTATAGCACGCGGAGCACACAGTCCATCCATTTCATTTTTTGCTAATCTGAGTACCAATTATGCGGACATTGCAAAGCGTATATCCAATATTTATCCGTTAGAGGATGGTCAAATCGGATATGTAGAAAATGATACTTCTCTTCATGTGCTGGCTCCGCAATTCGGATTTGATTTTGAAGAAGTCCCGTTTGCAGATCAGTTGGAAGATAATTTCAGTCGGGCAATTGGTGTAAGTATGAATATTCCGATTTTCAATAATTGGCAAACCAACGGGCAGGTTAGACAGGCAAAATTGAATTATTTGAACGCGCAATATTCCGTGGATATTCAGAAACAGGAATTAATGAAGGATATTCAGCAAGCTTACTCCGATGCTGTAGCTGCTGCGGAAACATACAAAGCAACTCAATCAAGCATGAATGCTATTGATAAATCTTTCTACTATACAGAACAGCGATTCAATGCCGGATTAGTGAATGCATATGAATATAATCTCGCAAAACAAAATCTTTCCGTTGCTGAATCACAGTTGTTGCGCGCGAAATATGATTTTATTTTCAAAATGAAAGTTCTTGATTTCTATCAAGGCTATCAAATAAATCTGAATTGATGAAACAAATCTGGATAGTTGTAATTGGACTTATCATTCTGATTGTGGTCATGATCGGCTTGAAGAAATCAGGAGTTCTTGGTAGTAAAGAGGGATTAGATATTGAAGCTGATCGTGTATTAAGATCAAATATTGTTGAATCCGTTTCTGCGAGTGGAAAAATTTATCCAGAATTAGAAGTTAATCTGAGTTCAGAAGTATCGGGGGAAATAGTAAAAATTCATATTGAAGAAGGTGACTCTGTAAATGCGGGTGATTTGTTGATTCAGATCAACCCGAATATTTACAGATCAATGCTCGATCAATCAGAAGCGAATCTGAATCAATCCAAAGCTGCTTTGGCAAATGCCAAAGCGCGATTAGCACAGGCTTCCGCCAATTTTGAACAGGCGCAATTGAATTTTAATAGAAATGAAAGTTTGCACAAAAGCAAAGTAATTTCTGATGCTGAATTTGAAAATGCGCAAATGGCTTTTACATCAGCAAAAGCTGAACTTGAATCAGCCGTTCAAAATGTTGCCGGTGCAGAATTCAGTGTACAGAGTGCGGATGCAATACTAAAGCAATCGCGAGATCAGCTTGCAAAAACAACCATCTATGCTCCTGTGAGCGGAACGGTATCAAGACTGAATGTAGAACTTGGCGAACGCGTGGTCGGAACTTCTCAAATGGCAGGAACAGAATTGTTACGCATCGCAAATCTTTATAACATGGAAGTACGTGTTGATGTAAGCGAGAATGATATTATCCGTGTGAATGTGGGTGACACAACAACGATTGATGTGGATGCATATCTGGACAGAAAATTTAAAGGAACAGTTACGCAGATTTCAAACTCTGCAAATATGAATCCTCAACAAGCACAATTAACGACAGAACAAGTCACCAACTTCACAGTAAAAATTCGTTTATTGCAATCCTCCTATTCAGATCTTATTTCTCTAGAAAACGAATTTCCTTTTCGCCCTGGCATGAGTGCTTCCGTTGATATTCAAACAGAAAGTGCCAATGCGGTAATGTCAGTTCCCATACAATGTGTAGTCGCCCGTGATACTATTTCCACTTCTTCCATTGACACATTAAAGGCAAAGTCTACTGAAGAAAAATTGAAAAATTATGTTTTCGCTGTCGAGGAAAATAAGGTGAAAATGATGGAAGTGAAAACCGGCATTCAGGATGATAAAGTCATTCAGATTTTATCAGGATTAAAAGGAGATGAACTAATTGTAACAGGACCGTTTAAGGCTATTTCGCAGGATTTGGAAAATGGTGATCTCGTAAACGTGACAGATAAATCAAAACGCGAAAAAACAAAAGATGAATAACCGCATCTACAAACTGCTCGTTCTCCCACCATCAGCAGGCAAATTAATCCCCGTGATATAACTCGCGGCAGGACTTGCCAGAAAAGCAATTGCCGCTGCAATTTCTTCCGCTTCACCTATTCGCTGCATCGGAATATTTGCCTTCATTGCAATCAAAATTTCATCTTTGCTTCTTCCGGTTTTCTTTGATTTATCAGAAATAATTTGTTTCAATCTCTCCGTGTTTGTAGCCCCAGGTAAAACATTGTTAACCGTGATCGCGAATTTCGCTACTTCGTTTGCCAAAGTTTTTGACCAATTTGCAACTGCACCACGGATCGTGTTTGAAACGCCCAAATCATTGAGCGGCTGTTTCACCGATGTTGAAATAATATTGATGATGCGTCCGTAATTTTCTTTTTTCATTCCCGGAATTAATAGTTGTGCCAGGATATGATTGCACAACAGATGCTGTTGAAACGCAGAAATAAAATCCTCCTCTTTCGCTTCAGCAACTGGTCCTGGGTTTGGTCCTCCTGAATTATTGATGAGAATGTGAAAGTTTTTTTCAGTCTCTCCAATGTATTTTTCAATTCGCTGTCTCACATTCGCAGCAGAAGCAAAGTCGACAGAAATAAAATCATGATCTTGACTAACAGAACGGTCCAATACCGAAACCACCGCTTTCAATTTTTCTTCGTCACGAGCGACTACGGTTACACTGCATCCTAATTTTGCAAGTTCAACCGCAACGGCTTTGCCGATTCCTTGTGAAGCTCCGCAGACAAGTGCGTTTTTTCCTTTTAAATCCAGATTCATCCAATCCTATTTTTAAGAATAAATAAACAACAAAGAACGCAAAGAACACTTAGTAAGAAGTAAATATTTTCGGCAATTGTGTACTTTGCAGTTCAATCATTCAAAAAAAACAAAATTGAAACTCATGGCAATCCAGCGTGCATTTAATTTAAAAAAGTGGGTAGAAGAAAATCGTCACTTGTTAAAACCACCTGTTGGCAACCAACAGGTTTACAAAGGCAATGAAGATTATATTGTGATGGTGGTTGGCGGACCGAATTCAAGAAAGGATTATCACTTCAACGAGAGCGAAGAATTATTTTATCAGCTTGAAGGAAACATCACAGTAAGAATTATTGAAGAAGGAAAACCTGTTGATATTGCATTGAATGAAGGCGATATGTTTTTGCTGCCTCCAAGAGTTCCGCATTCTCCACAACGCGGAGCTGGAACGGTTGGATTGGTGATCGAACGATATCGCAAACCGGATGAGAAAGATGGTTTCATGTGGTTTTGTGAAAATTGTCATCAGAAACTTTACGATGAATATTTTGATCTTAGAGACATTGTTGCCCAACTGCCCGTAGTGATGGGTAATTATTATTCTTCATTGGAAAAAAGAACTTGCAAAAGCTGCGGACACATTATGGAGCCCCCTGTTCTTGCGCCGGAAAAAGCAAAATTTGAGAGTTAATAAAATGTCGTTCTGAAATTCTTAGAGACTGCGCTGATCTGATTCACGCAGTCTCTTTTTTATTTGTTTATTCGTGACCGATTTGTAGACGCATGCTGAAAATTGACATCCACACCCATATTCTTCCAGAACATTTACCTCGCTGGGCTGATCAATTCGGTTATGAAGGATTTATTCATCTGGAACATCATGCATCGTGCAAAGCGAAGATGATGATCGGTGATAAATTTTTTCGGGAGATAGAATCAAATTGTTGGGACGGTCAAACACGAATAAAAGATTGTGATATACATGGTGTTCATGTGCAGGTGTTGTCAACTATTCCCGTTTTGTTCAACTACTGGGCAAATGCGGATCATGCCTGGCAAACAAGTCGTTTTTTGAATGATCATATAGCAGGGGTTGTCAGTTTGAATCCAAAACGTTTTGTCGGATTAGGTACCGTTCCACTTCAATCTCCTGATCTCGCGATCAAAGAAATGGAACGTTGCATGAAAGAATTAAAATTCCCCGGTTTGGAAATTGGTTCGCATTGCAACGAATGGAATCTGAGCGACAACGCATTGTTTCCTTTCTATGAAGCTGCAGAACAATTAGGCTGCGCCCTGTTTGTTCATCCATGGGAAATGATGGGTTCAGACAAAATGAAAAAATACTGGTTGCCGTGGTTGGTTGGTATGCCTGCAGAAACTTCACTCGCAATTTGTTCTATGATTTTTGGTGGCGTGTTTGAAAAATTTCCGAAACTTCGAATTGCTTTCGCGCATGGTGGTGGTTCGTTTCCTTCAACTATCGGAAGAATTGAACACGGATTTGATGTGCGCCCTGATCTTACGGCCATCGATAATGACAAAAATCCAAAATCTTATCTCGGAAAATTCTGGCTGGATTCGTTAGTCCACGATCATGATATGCTGAGTTATATTGTGAAACTTATCGGAGCAGATAAAATTTGTTTAGGCACTGATTATCCTTTTCCCTTGGGCGAACTTGTTCCGGGAAAATTGATTGAAGAATCAGGATTAGATGAAAAATCCAAAGAATGGTTGATGCACGGAAGTGCGTTGGAATGGTTAGGCTTGAGAAAAGGGCAATTTGAAAATTTGAAAATTTGAAAATGAAAGTACAATCCAAATCTCAGAACAATTTATCGCTGGAACAATTTTGCAAATAGTTTTCTTGATGAAGCAATCGAATACTAATGTAAATTTTGAAAACTCCATCGCTTTCGCCCAGGAAATGGATGCCCATGATCCGTTGAAAAAATTCCGCGATCGTTTTTATTTCCCCAAGCAAAATGACAAAGATGCAATTTATTTCTGCGGAAATTCACTCGGACTACAACCAAAAAAAGTACGTGAGTTGGTTGAACAGGAACTAAAAGATTGGGAAACACTCGGAGTAGAAGGACATTTGAAAGGAAAAAATCCCTGGTACTACTATCATCACTTTACGCAGGAAAAATTAGCACGTCTGGTCGGAGCCCAAAAAGAGGAAGTCATTGCGATGAATTCACTGACTGTCAATCTTCAATTGATGCTGGTTTCGTTTTTTCGGCCTCACGGTAAACGATGCAAAATTCTTTTGGAGCGTGGTGCGTTTCCTTCTGATCAATATGCCGTTCAATCACAATTGAAACTTCATGGGCTCGATCCGCAAAAAGATTTTCTGGAATTAGAACCGCGTGTGGGAGAATTGAACTTAAGAACGGAAGACATTCTTTCGTACATAAAAAATCACGGAGAAGAAATTGCACTGGTGATGTTTGGTGGAGTGAATTATTATACGGGGCAATTTTTCGATCTGGAAAAAATAACTACTGCTGCACATGAATCCGGAGCGATGTGCGGTTTTGATCTCGCGCATGCAGTCGGAAATGTTCCGCTTAAACTTCATCAATGGAATGTTGATTTTGCAGTTTGGTGTTCTTACAAATATCTCAACTCGGGACCCGGTGGAGTGGGTGGCGCTTTTGTTCATAAACATCATGGAAACAATCCTGAAATTCCACGGCTATCCGGATGGTGGGGACATGACGAAGAAAATCGTTTCAAAATGGAAAAAGATTATCATGTGATGAAAGGTGCTGCAGGTTGGCAGTTGAGTAATGCTCCGGTTTTACCAATGGCAATTCATGCAGCCTCATTGGAAATTTTTGAAGAAGCAGGTATAGAAATTCTTCGTGAAAAAAGTTTGCTGCTCACGGGCTATCTGGAATTTTTGTTGAAAGAAACTATTAAGACAGCTCTTCCTGAATTAAAAATTCTCACTCCTGAAAATCCGCAAGAACGTGGTTGCCAGATTTCCATTCTCACCGGAGAAAACGGAAAACATCTTCACGAAAAACTTACTCAACATGGAGTGATGGCAGATTGGCGTAATCCGAATGTCATTCGCGTTGCTCCCGTTCCTTTGTATAATTGCTTCGAAGATGTTTATCGGTTTGTGGAGATATTAAAATCCTGATGATGAAAAAAGCAACCATCGTTGGTGCGGGTTTAGTAGGATCGCTGCTTTCCGTTTTTCTTGCCAAGCGTGGATACCGTGTGGATGTTTTCGAAAGTCGTGATGACATGCGCAAAGTGCAAATGAAAGCGGGTCGTTCCATCAATTTGGCAATCAGTGATCGTGGGTTTCTAGCGTTAAGCAAAGTGGGTCTTGAAAAAAAAGTGAGAGAGATTTGCATTCCGCTGACGGGCAGAATGGTTCATGATGAAAAAGGGAACACCAATCTTCAGCCTTACGGAAAAGAAGGACAATACATTAATTCCGTCTCTCGCGGGGAGTTAAATAAAATCTTGATGGATGCGGCCGAAGGATATGACAACGTAGAAATTCATTTTAACCGTTTCTGTTCCATAGCGGACGAAAAAACCGGGACATTAGTTTTTCAGAATCAGAACGGAAAATCATTTGAACATCAAAGCGATTTAATTTTTGCAGCAGACGGGGCTTTTTCAAAAGTGCGCTACAATTTTATCAAGAATGACCGATTCAACTATTCTCAGACTTATCTTGAACACGCTTACAAAGAACTTCATATTCCCGAATCAACAGATGGAAAATGGAAGATGGAAAAAAATGCACTGCACATCTGGCCCAGAAAAAATTTCATGCTGATTGCGCTGCCCAATCTTGATGGCAGTTTTACCGTCACCTTGTTTCTGGCACTTAAAGGCGAAGTTTCTTTTGAGCATCTGGCAGATGAGAATTCAGTATATACTTTTTTCAAAAAATATTTTCCCGATGCGCTTGATCTGATGCCGACACTTGCAGATGATTTTTTCGCAAACCCAACCTCCGCACTCAGCTATATCAAATGTTTTCCATGGGCACATGGAAATACTTTATTGATTGGTGATGCGGCCCATGGCATTGTTCCGTTTTACGGGCAGGGAATGAATGCAGGCTTTGAAGATTGCACCGTTCTGGAAAAACTGATGGACGCCTACGAAGAAAACTGGACAAATATTTTTCCTGAATTTGAATTGAACCGAAAAAAAGATACAGATGCGATCTGTGATCTTGCCCTCGCCAATTTCATTGAGATGCGCGATCTCGTTGCCGATCCGAAATTTTTATTGAGAAAAAAAATTGAGAAAAAAATTGAAGCTCTTTATCCTGATAAATTCCATTCCGTTTATTCAATGGTTTCTTTTTCGCCTCATACTCCTTACACATCTGCACTTTCCGAAATGAATCGTCAAAATAAATTTTTCAATGAGTTGCTTTCAATTCCTGAAATTGAATCCAAAACGGATTCACCCGAAATCCTTGAGCGGATTGATCAATGGATAAAAGAAGATTTGGTTTGACGTAGATTAAATTTGAGTTCATTCTTATTTTTCCCAAATCACATGCGTCAGCCTCATTTTTCCACCCTCACCAAGCGTTGGGTAATCAATTCTCCTGATGAAGCAGAAGCACAAAAACTACATGCTGAATTAAAAACAACGAGTCTTCCTGTTTGTCGCTTGCTCATCAGCCGCGGAATAAAAACTTTTGATGAGGCCAAAAAATTTTTCCGACCGTCATTGGACGATCTTCACGATCCATTTCTGATGAAGAATATGGAAAAAGCAGTTTACCGGATTAAAGATGCCATTGACAACAAAGAAAAAATTCTTGTTTACGGAGATTATGATGTGGACGGAACCACCGCTGTTGCGCTCGTCTATTCTTTTCTCCGCGATATTTATTCTGAGATTGATTTCTACATTCCCAATCGCTACACCGAGGGTTACGGAATTTCTTTTAAAGGAATTGACTTCGCTGCAGAAAATAATTTCAAACTCATCATTGCGCTCGACTGCGGAATTAAATCAGTGCCCGAAGTGGCCTACGCAAATTCAAAAGGAGTTGATTTCATCATTTGCGATCACCACCGCCCCGGAGAAGTAGTGCCCGATGCAGTTGCCGTTCTCGATCCGCAGCAGGATGATTGTCCTTACCCGTTCAAAGAATTAAGCGGATGCGGCATCGGTTTCAAATTAGTCGAAGCCTATTGTCAGGCGAACGATTTGCCTTTTGAAAAAGCCTGTGAAAATCTCGATATGGTGGTAGTAAGTATTGCCGCAGATATTGTTCCCGTGGTAGATGAAAACAGAACACTTGCTTATTTCGGTTTAAAAAAATTCAATGAGAACCCTTCACGCGGAATGAGAGCGATGAAAGAATTAATGGCTCTGGAAAAAGAATACACTATTTCTGATCTTGTTTTCACGATCGGTCCGCGCATTAATGCTGCAGGAAGAATTGACGATGCACGCCATGCCGTCAAAATGCTGATTGCCGAAGAAGAAGATCATGCTAACGACAGCGCAGAAATTCTTCACGATCACAACATCACGCGAAAAAAATTTGACGAAGACATCACCAACGAAGCATTGGAAATTCTTTACACCAACGATGATCTCAAAAACAAAAAATCTACCGTGCTCTTTCGACCTCATTGGCATAAAGGAGTCATCGGAATCGTTGCTTCGCGGTTGATTGATCATTTCTACCGCCCTACGATCATGCTCACCGAGTCGAACGGATTTGCTGTGGGTTCAGCACGTTCGGTGCGCGGTTTTGATATTTACAATGCCATTCAGGAGTGCGCCCCGCTGCTCGATAAATTCGGTGGGCATAAATATGCTGCCGGTCTTTCCATCAAACTCGAAAATGTGAACGCATTTATCCAACGCTTTGAGGAAGTCGTTGCATCAACCATTGAAGAATCCATGCTCACTCCTGAAATTGAAATCGACCTCCAACTCGAACTGGGCGACATCAACGAACCCTTTTTCAAAATCATCCAGCAGTTTGAACCCTTCGGTCCTGGGAACATGAAACCCGTTTTCACCACTCAAAGCGTTTCCGATTCCGGTCATTCAAAAGTGGTGGGCGAAAATCATATCAAACTTTCACTCAAAAAAAACGGAGCACGCGCCAGCGGCATCGCATTCCGCGCATCAGCCTATTACGAAAAATTAAAAAATCGAAATGGCAACCCCGCTCCCGCTTTCGACATCTGTTACACCATCGAAGAAAATATCTGGAACGGCAACACATCTTTGCAACTCAATGTGAAAGACATTAAGATGAAGTAGGCAGTAGCAGTATAAAAATCAAAGATCAAAGAATCAAATATCAAATACCCCAACCAACAATCAGCAATCATACATCATCAATCAGAAATTTCTACTCATGCTCCTCCAAACCCAAAACCTCATCAAGCGCTATCGCAACCGCGCAGTGGTCAACGAAGTTTCTGTGAACGTGAACCAGGGCGAAATCGTTGGACTCCTTGGACCCAATGGAGCAGGCAAGACAACTACTTTTTATATGGTGGTAGGTTTGATCAAACCCGACAACGGAAAAATTTTTCTCGACCAGGAGGACATCACCTCCATGCCCATGTTCCGCAGGTCGCAGCGCGGCATCGGCTATCTGCCGCAGGAAGCCTCCATCTTCCGCAAACTCAGCGTGGAGGACAATATCAAAGCCGTGCTCGAAATGACCAAACTCCCAAAAACCGAGCAGCATCACAAACTCGAACAACTCCTCGATGAACTCGGCCTGCAGCAGGTGCGCAAAAGCCGTGGCGATGTGCTCTCCGGTGGCGAAAGGCGCAGAACAGAAATTGCACGCGCCCTCGCGGTTGATCCCAAATTCATCCTCCTCGATGAACCCTTTGCCGGCATCGATCCCATTGCCGTGGAGGACATCCAATCCATCATTGCCAAACTCAAACTCAAAAACATCGGCATCCTCATCACCGACCACAACGTGCACGAAACACTCTCCATCACCGACCGCACCTATCTCCTTGTGGACGGAAAAATCTTCACCTCCGGCACAGCCGAAGAACTCGCCTCCAACCAGCGCGTGCGCGAACTATACCTCGGCAAAAATTTCGAGCTGAGAAAAAACAGAGTGGAAGAAAACATTTAATCGGGTAAGTTGGAATACAAGGGCAAGCCAAATGCTTTTCTTCCATTTTCAAATTTCCAAATCATAACATTATCAAATTACCTTCACCCCCATGATTCTCTTCGATTCGCTGATCGGTTATTATCTGAAGCGCAGGATACCGCGGATAGAATTGTTTTTGCGCCAGCCCCATGATGTACAGCAGCAGCAGTTCACGGGCTTGGTAAATGCAGCGCTGTTTACTGAAATAGGAAAGGAGTATGATTTCGCAAGCATCCGCACCACCCAGGATTTTAAAAACCGGGTGCCTGTTTTTGATTATGAAACCTTCAAGCCCTATATTGAACGCGTGATGCGGGGCGAACAGAACATCACCTGGCGCTCGGATATTTACTGGTTTGCCAAAAGCAGCGGCACCACGAGCGATAAAAGCAAATTTATACCCGTGAGCAAAGAGGCGCTGGATGAATGTCATTACCGCGGTGGCAGGGATTGCATGGCGCTGTATCTGAATAATTTTCCCGATTCAAAAATTCTGAGCACCAAAGGATTGGTGATGGGCGGCAGTCATCAGGTGAGCCACTTGAATGAAAATGCGAAGTACGGAGATGTGAGCGCGGTGATGTTGCAGAACATGCCGATGATCGGCAAGATGATGCAGGTGCCTGACTTGTCCATAGCGCTGATGAACGACTGGGAAGAGAAGATTGATAAAATGGCGCGCGCCACCATGATTGAAAACGTGGGATATATGGCCGGAGTGCCGACATGGACGATTGTGCTGCTGAACCATCTTTTTGAAACAGGCAACACAAAAAATATTTTCGACATCTGGCCTAATCTGGAACTTTACCTGCATGGCGGAGTGAGTTTTAAACCTTACCGCGAGCAGTTTAAAAAACTGATTCCGTCTGACAAGATGCATTATATGGAAACCTATAATGCGAGTGAAGGTTTTATCGCAATTCAGAATGATTTGAAAACGGATGACCTGCTGCTGATGCTCGATTACGGAATTTATTATGAATTTATTCCGATGGAGGAAATAGAAAAAGAAAATCCGCGCGCTTTGGATTTGCATGAAGTGGAGCTGAATAAAAATTATGCGCTGCTGATTTCAACCAACAGCGGTTTGTGGCGCTACCAGATTGGTGATACGATTCGTTTCACTTCTTTGTCGCCATATAAAATTCAGATTGCAGGAAGAGTGAAACATTTTATCAATGCATTTGGCGAAGAGGTGATGGTGGATAATACGGATCGCGCAATTGCAGTGGCTTGTGAAAAAACAAATTCCACCGTGAAGGATTATACCGTAGCCCCGATTTATCTAGATGATAAAGGCAAAGGCGGTCATGAATGGCTGATTGAATTTGACATTCATCCGGACGATCTTCATGAATTTACAGTGCTGCTTGATGCTGAGTTGAAAAAAATAAATTCTGATTACGAAGCAAAAAGATTTAAAAACATCGCCCTGCAACTGCCGGTGGTGCATTCCATTTCATCAGGCATCTTTTTTAACTGGTTGAAATCAAAAGGAAAGTTAGGCGGGCAAAATAAAGTGCCGCGTTTGTCGAACGATAGAAAGTATCTGGACGATGTTTTATTGTTCGTTCGTCAAAATTCATGACCAAGGGTATTGACAAGCTCAAAGTATCCGATTAGTTTACCGTTCCTTTTCAGCCCCAACCCAAAAATTCACCCCGTCATGATACCCGACATATCAGACCGTCTGTTTATCTTTCGCTACCTGAAAGAAAGGAACAGGAAGAAAACGGGCATGAAGAACGGAAGCGGGAAAGGAATTCAAATACCCATTTTAATTATTGACGACAACGAAGCAGATTGCGAATTGCTGAGATTGGCTTTCGAAGAATCGAATCTTACCAATCCTGTTTATTCAGCTTGTGACGGAGAAGAAGCATTGAAATTTCTATACAATGAAACGCCATTCGAGGATAAAAGGAACGCTCCGCGCCCGGGAATTATTTTGCTCGACATCAACATGCCGAAAATCAACGGCACTGAAGTACTGAGGGAGTTAAAACAGGATAAGGATCTCGAACGCATTCCTGTAATCATGCTCACCACTTCCAACAACCGGAACGATATCAAGACGTGTTATGAATTAGGAGCAAACGGCTATCTCGTCAAACCCCGCGATTTCAAAGAATTCGAACTCACGATTGAACAATTCAAACAATATTGGCTCAGCGAATTGGAGAATATTGTTTCTCAATAAGAAAATTTATTTTGTCCGCTCGATTGTGTAATTGACCAAACCTTTCAACAATTCTTTCGATTCATTTTCAGGAAATTCATCGAGAATAGAAAACGCTTCATCTCTGTATTTTTTCATCGCTTCGCGCGCATACGGAATGCCGCCACTGTTCCGCACAAATTCAATCACTTCCTGTACGCGTTGTTTTTCCTGATTGTGGTTCTTGACGATATTGATGATTCTCCTTTTATCAGAGCGCGATGATTGATTCAATGCGTAAATCAACGGCAAAGTCATTTTTTTTTCTTTGATATCAATGCCATGCGGTTTGCCGATGTCATCTTCACCGAAATCGAGCAGATCATCCTGTATCTGAAAAGCAATTCCAATCTTCTCTCCAAACAATTTCATCTTCAGAATTTTTTCTTCGCTGATTCCTGTGGATGCAGCACCGCAGGCGCAGGCAGATGAAATCAGAGATGCCGTTTTCTGCCGGATGATTTCAAAATAAATTTCTTCTTTGATGTCGAGTTTGCGCGCTTTTTCAATTTGCAACAATTCGCCCTCGCTCATTTCTTTGACCGCGTCTGAAAGCAACTCAAGTAAGCGATGTTGTTTTTTCTCCAATGAAAGAAGCAAACCTTTTGCAAGCAAATAATCACCAACCAACACAGCAACCTTTGCTCCCCATAAGGCATTGATCGAAAAAAATCCTCTCCGCTCGTAGGATTCATCCACCACATCATCATGAACAAGCGTGGCAGTGTGTAATAATTCTACAAGAGAAGCGGCAACATAAGTGTGTTCCGTGATACCCCCGTTTAAACGCGCAGAAAGCAAAACAAACATGGGTCGCATTTGCTTGCCCTTGCGATGCACGATATAGTGCATGATTTTATCCAGCAAAGGAACTTTACTGCGCATGGCTTCTTTGAATTTATTTTCAAACGAGTCCAACTCCGTTCCTATCGATTTCCTGATCGCGTCAATGGCAGATGCCATGTTTCTGATTTTTTTGCAAAGTAAGTCTAAACCACGAACGGGCAGTACCCGATTAAGTTTTTCAGCGCATCAAGGATGATTATTTTAGCAAATCAAAATCAATTTCACTATGAAAAATATCCGTCTGCTTTTTCTTGTTCTCGTTGTAGTTTCTATTCTGACAAGTTGTAAAAAAGGGAAACCCAATGTGGCTGAAGAAGAAACTGATTTCAAAGTTTCCGCAGTAGAGTTTTTCTTTGAATACAACACCAATGAACTGAAAGCGGATGATCAGTACAAGGAAAAAATTATTGAAGTATCGGGAACGGTAGAGATGGTTTATGATGACAAGCAAACCGAATCTGCACGGGTGACATTGTTCACTGGTGATGAATTCGGCAGCGTGGAATGCATTTTTGAACTGGAACAAAAACCAAAAGCGCTGGCGTTGAATGAAGGTGATTTGGTGGTGATCAAGGGTTATTGCGAAGGAATGGTAACCAATGCGATTCTGAATTATTGTTTGCTTCTTGACAACAAAGGAAACGATCCTGAATTTTTGAAAAATTTAATGGAGGCGGAAGCGATCACAGATTCAATCATAGCTGCAAGCGAGGATTCGTTGAACGATGAAGATATTGCAGAAGAGCCCGAAGTAAAAGAGAATTAGAATTTTCTGATTGAAATAAATCAAGCAATCATTTTCAGAAAATCATCCTCCGAAATAATTTCAACTGTTTCGAGTTTCTCCGCTTTCTGAAGTTTTGAACCTGCGTTTTCTCCTGCAACGAGATAATTCAGTTTCGCACTTACTGACCCGATATTTTTTCCACCATTTTTTTCAACGAGTTCTTCGGCTTCATCACGCGTCATTTGTGACAGGGTTCCTGTGAAAAGAAAAGTTTTCCCTTCGAGTTTGTTACTCGTCAAAGTTTCTTTAATGCTCGTAGTATTCACGCCTGAATCTTTCAGTTTGCTGATCAGTTTTAAACTTCCGGGATGATGGAAAAATTCAAAAATGCCGTTGGCTACTTTAATACCTACATCTTCGAGCAACATCAACTGATCAACACCCCAGTTTGTGAACTCTTCGATTTCGTTCACTGCTTTTGCGAGATTTTTCGCGGTGGTTTCTCCGACATACCGAATCCCAAGCGCAAAAATCAAACGGTTCAATGGTTGCTTTTTGGACCCGTCAATGGCATCCTCCAATTTCTTTCTTGATTTTTCACCAAAACCTTCGAGCGATTCTATCTGTTCGAACGGCAGATGATATATATCTGCGATGGAATGCAGAAACCCAAGTTCAATAAATTTTCTGACAATCTGCTCACCGAATCCGCGAATGTCCATCGCATCTTTCGAAACAAAATGTATGATTCGCGCTGCCACCTGCTCAGGACATACGATATTCACGCAACGCCATGCGGCTTCATCAGGTGCTTTTACCAAAATTGAATTGCACACGGGACAAGTGGTTGGAAATTCAACGCGCGAAGAATTTGATTTTCTTTTTTTCGCAATCGCACCCACCACGTAAGGAATTACATCTCCTGCTCTTTCAATCAAAACATGATCACCGAGATGCAAATCTTTTTCGCGGATAATATCTTCATTAAAAAGAGAAATAGATTTGATTTCAACTCCTCCAACCTTTACGGGTTTCACTTTTGCAACGGGAGTTACAATTCCAGTTCTGCCCACCTGAAATTCTACACTTTCCAAAATGGTTTCGGCCTGACGAGGTTTGAATTTATAAGCAATCGCCCATCGCGGGTGATGAGATGTAAAACCTGCAGCAAGTTGATGCTTGCGCTCGTTGGCTTTGATCACCATGCCGTCAATTTCGTAAGTGATCGAATCGCGCTTCAATTCAAATTCATTGCAGACTTCAACGACCTCAGAAATATTTTTACAAATGCGTTCGATCGAAAACGGAGTTTTAAAACCCAGCTGATGCAGCATTTCAATGCTTTGTGAATGAGAATGAATTTTTCCATTCAACAAATCATTTCCGTTTTTGTCCTCTGCAACCGCTACCTGATAAAGAAATGCTTCGAGCCCTCGTCCTGCAACTTTCGAAGAATCTTTTATCCTCAACGAACCGGAGGCAGCATTGCGTGCATTGGCAAGTGGCTTCTCCCCCTCTTCAATTAATCGCTCATTGAATTTTTTGAAAATTGCTTTTTGAATCAAACACTCCCCGCGAATTTCAACCCGATGAATTCCGTATTTCGAAAACTCCGCGCTCAAAGGAATTGACCGAAGAGTTTTGATATTATTCGTGATGTCCTCTCCTCTTGCTCCATCACCACGCGTTGCTCCGCGTATGAGTTTATCATTTTCATAAACCAAGGCAATACTCGCACCGTCAAATTTCGGCTCTACGGAAAACGTAATATTCTCTTCCGCAGCAAATTCTTTCAACCGTTTATCCCAATCAAATAATTCTTCGGCATTGTAAGAATTATCCAGGGACAACATAGGAATGAGATGAGCTACGGTTGAAAATCCCTCTGTCAGCCCTCGGGCTATACGCTGAGTGGGTGAATCATCCGCAATCAATTCTGGATGATTTTTTTCGAGATTTTTCAGTGAAGTAAACAATTGGTCATATTCAAAATCAGAAATTTTCGGATCGGACAGAACATAGTACAACCAGTCATGAAAGCGAATGGCATCGCGCAAATCCTGAATTGTATTCTCCTGCTTATTCTCAGGAAACGGAACACTCAAAAGTGCGCGCGTTTTTTTCAGTAGGTTGTTTTGTTGTTCAGCAGAATACATAGTGGATGTTCCAAAAATAAAAGGGTGTCAGCCAATTGACTGACACCCAATCATGAATTAAGTTTTCATTCAAATTAATTTATCTATTGCTGCAGCAAGTTTCCTGTCTTTCTCCGTCACAATATCCCCAGCATCGTGAGTATTCAAAGAGATCGTGACTTTATTCCAGACATTTGACCATGTCGGATGATGATCCATTTTCTCAGCAATCAATGCAACGCGAGTCATGAAAGCAAAAGCTTCAGAAAAATTTTTGAATTCAAAAGTTCTGTTGAGAGAATTATTTTCTTCGGTCCACATCCTGTTTTATTTAAAAGTCCAATCATAGGTTTTCAAATCTTCAATACAATGACGAAGCATATCAATGCTCGCGCGGATATCTTTTTTATTTGACATCTCGATTACCTGATGAATATGACGGCAAGGAATGGAAACCGCTCCGCAAATCGCACCGTTCATACTCATGCGTTGGATGCCCGCAGTGTCTGTGCCACCAGCAGGCAATATTTCTGTTTGCCATTTGATTTTGTATTTGTCACCTGTTTTTTTCATGAAGTCAACCATTCTGTAATCGCAGATGGTTGAAGAATCCATGATTTTGATGGCTGTTCCTTCTCCCAATCTGGTAATCACTTCTTCCGGTTTTGCATTCGGAAGATCATAAGCAAGTGTAACATCCAAACCAAAACCAAATTCAGGATTGATCGTGTGTGCAGCAACCATGGCTCCGCGAATTCCAACTTCTTCCTGCACGGTAAACACACCATACACATCGTAATCATGTTTCTTCAATTCGCGCAAAGTTTCAATCAGAATAAAAACAGAAACGCGATTATCGAGAGATTTTACATTTACGCAATCACCCATTTCAATTAACTGACGTTCACGAGTAATCGGATTGCCTGCGGAAATATATTTTTTGACTTCTTTGCCTGGCATGCCGAGGTCAATATAAAAATCATCGAGGCGCGGAGGCTTTGCCCGCTCTTCCGGTGTCATGATGTGAATCGGTTTTGAACCCATCACACCGACCAAATCTTTTTTACCGTGAACTATAACACGCTGAGCGGTGAGCGTTTTCGGATCAAAACCACCGAGCGGATGAAAACGAAGAAATCCGTGATCGTCCACATGCGAAACGATAAAACCGATTTCATCCATGTGTGCAGCGATCATTACTTTTTTGGATGGCTTTGATTGTTTCGAAAGAGTGCCGCGTTTGAGTGCTGTCACATTTCCCATATTATCAATAGAGACATCATCAACGAGCGGTTTTACTTCGCGCAAAACGATTTCGCGCACGCGTTGTTCAAACCCCGATGTTCCTGCGACTTCGCAGATTTCTTTTAACAGACCTACATTGACAGACATAAAATCATTTTTTAAGATTAACAAATAACTGAACGTAGGATTTGATCGCTTACCGCCTTCATTGGAAAAGACGATGTGAAACTAAGAGTTTTCATATTCAAGATAGAGGACATACGGAAGAAAAATTGACATGGTTATTTGACAATGGTAACCTTCATCATATTGGTTCTTGCCTGATGATGCATCGGCATGCTTGCAAGATTGATCAGCACATCATCCTTTTTGACCATTTTGTTTTTCTTTAAAATGGCTACGATGTCGTGAATGGTTTCATCTGTTCCTACAAACCGGTCATAGAAAAATGCGCGGCAACCCCAAGTCAAATTCAAAATGTAGAGGAGATTCGGATTGTCAGTAAATATGTAGATGTTCGCTTTCGGGCGATAACTTGCCACCATAAAAGCGGTATAGCCGGAACGGGTCAAGCCGATGATTCCTTTTGCATTGACTTCTTCTGCCAGCTTGCATGCATTGTAACAAACCGCATCGGAATAATACGTGAGCGAAGATTCTTTTGCCCGATGAGGTCTGTTATAAATTCCATCGAGACGTTCTGTATTTTGCAACACACGATTCATCATCCGCACTGCTTCAACAGGATATTTTCCAACTGAAGTTTCGCCACTGAGCATGAGCGCATCAGCACCGTCAATCACAGCATTGGCAATATCCGTTACTTCCGCACGCGTGGCATTTGGATTCTGAATCATGCTTTCTAAAATCTGAGTAGCAATAATCACAGGCTTAGATGCTTCCGCACATTTCTGAACAATATGTTTCTGAATAATCGGAACCCGCTCAAGCGGAATTTCAACGCCCAGATCGCCACGCGCAACCATGATCGCATCTGAAACTGCAATAATCTCATCGATATTTTTTACCGCTTCAGGTTTTTCAATCTTTGCAATAACTTTTGTTTTGTTGTTGTCCTTAATCAGTTTTTTGAGATCAAGAATATCCTTTGCCGTGCGCACGAAAGAAAGTGCCACCCAATTTGCACTCTGAGATAAAGCAAATTTCAAATCCACTTTATCCTTTTCTGTCATAGCAGAAACTGAAAGTTTGCTTTGCGGAAGATTAACTCCTTTGCGCGAAGAAAGAAATCCGCCATAAATGACACGCAAGGCAATATTTTCTTTCCTGTCCGTAGAAATAATTTTCAATTCGAGTTTGCCATCATCCAATAAAACTTTTTCCCCGGCTTTAACTTCTTTGGCAAGATGAGCGTAGTTCACAAATATTTTTTCATCGCCTTCCTGTTTTCGGTTGGTGGTAAAAATGACGCGCTCGCCTTTTTTCAAAAATCTTTTTCCATCAGGAATATCACCCACCCGAATTTTAGGACCGGATAGATCTGCAAGCACCGAGATATGAGTATGATATTTCCGGTTATATGCATGGATTATTTCAATCACCTTTTTATGTTCCTCGTGATTGCCGTGAGAAAAATTAAACCGGAAAACATCAACGCCCGCATTAATGAGTTTCGCAATTTTCTGTGCTGAGGAAGAAGCCGGACCTACAGTGGCTATAATTTTTGTTTTTACCGGTAAACGATCCATGAAATAAACGTAAAGTGATTTTATCGGGACGAATATACGAACGGAGAAATGCGCAGGAATCTTAAAACAGTATGATAGAAAATAATTGATCAGAAAACAAGATTCTTTTTTGATCGGAGCGAAAGAACATCAACGGGCATGGCAACCTGGATTCCGGGAATTTGAAGCAGAATGGAAATAATTTTTTGCTGTTCTGTATCAGTGATAGGTCCTTTAAGAAATAGTAAATAATCCATTTGTTTCATTTCCGGAACAAGAAATTCGTTGCCCGATGAATTGATAAGGAGCCGGATTTCTCTTCGTCCATCTTCATCCATCCATTCATAAGAAGTGAAAAAAGATTGTTTTCTCTTTTTGGTCACAATAATTTCTATGTCTTTACTTTTTTGTAAATCGAAGCCAAGCGCTTTGTTGATGAAGTGGCATAGACGGTAATCTTTTTCGGCAGATGAAATACCAATCAGAATGAAATCAAAATCATAGTCGGCTTTGAGAATATTTCGTGCCATCGGGACGAAATTATCAACTGTGAGACAGAATCAATTGAGAACGTTGAATAATCAGAAAAAGCACCGATTGGATGTTTAAAATGATCAAAAAAAGCCTGAAAAAAGAGATGAAATTTTAGTTTGCATCACCGATTTCAAAGTGTTTACTTTGCACCGAATTTGATTTACTGACTTAAACCTCAAACACAATGTCTGATATTGCAGCACGCGTTAAAAAAATTATCGTTGATAAACTTGGAGTAGATGAAGGAGAGGTAACTCCCGAGGCAAGCTTTACCAACGATCTGGGTGCCGACTCACTGGACACGGTTGAGCTGATCATGGAATTTGAAAAGGAATTCAATATTTCCATTCCTGATGAGCAGGCTGAGACCATTCAAACAGTTGGTCAGGCTATCCAGTACCTGGAAGAGAACATCAAGTAATTTCTTTATCATTTAATGGAACTCAAACGAGTTGTTGTAACGGGCTTAGGAGCACTAACCCCTATAGGGAATAGTGTAAGTGAGTTTTGGCAGGGCCTTGTAGATGGAAAAAGCGGTGCCGCCCCGATTACTTATTTCGACACCACCAATTTCAAAACCAAGTTTGCCTGCGAGCTGAAAGGCTTCGACATCACACAATTTCTGGAAAAAAAAGAGGCGCGAAAACTTGATCGTTTTTCACAATTGTCGATCATTTGTGCTGATCAGGCTGTAGCAGACAGCGGTCTTCAAGCAGAAAGCGTTGACAAAGATTATGTGGGTGTTATCTGGGCTTCAGGAATTGGAGGCATCAAAACTTTTGATGAAGAGATGACGGAGTTTGTTCGTCTTAACCGCGTACCTCGTTTCAATCCGTTTTTTATTCCGAAGATGATTATTGATATTGCCTCAGGCCATATTTCCATTAAACATGGTTTTCGAGGGGTGAATTTTGCAACCGTTTCTGCGTGTGCATCTTCCACTCATGCCATTATAGATGCATATAATTACATCAGACTTGGAAAAGCAGTTGCGATTGTTTGCGGTGGTGCAGAGGCAGCAATCAATGAACCCGGAGTTGGCGGATTCAATGCGATGAAAGCACTGAGTGAAAGAAATGATTCTCCCGAAACTGCATCACGACCATTTGACAAAGACCGTGATGGTTTTGTAATGGGCGAGGGTGCGGGTGCTTTGGTGCTTGAAGAATATGAGCATGCAAAAGCACGAGGTGCGAAAATTTATGCGGAATGTGCAGGTGGCGGAATGAGTGCTGATGCACATCATATTACGGCTCCGCACCCGGAAGGATTGGGCGCACGCAATGTGATGAAATTTACTTTGCAGGATGCAGAAATGACCACGGATGATATTGATTATATCAATGTTCACGGCACTTCAACTCCACTCGGAGACATTGCAGAAACGCTTGCAATCAAAGCCGTGTTTGGCGATCAGGCTTACAAATTGAACATTTCTTCCACCAAATCAATGACTGGACATTTGCTCGGGGCAGCTGGTGCGGTTGAAGCAATATCTTGCATACTATCTACACAGCATAATATTATTCCCCCTACGATTAATCACTTTACTGACGATCCTGAATTGGACACGAAACTGAATCTTACTTTCAACAAAGCGCAAAAAAGAGAAGTACGAGCAGCCTTGAGTAATACTTTTGGTTTTGGTGGACATAATGCTTCCGTCATTTTCAAAAAAATTTAAACTGCTTTTGTGAGTTGGCTCAGCCGGGTTTACAATCTTCACTTTTCCACTGATAAGAAATATACTTCCTCGCTCAAAGAACTTCTGGGATTTACACCCGACAATCTGAACCATTATCGTCTCGCATTTCAGCACAAGTCGATGTCGAGTCTTATTTCAGAAAATAATGAACGGCTTGAATTTTTGGGTGATGCCTTGATCAATTCCATTGTTGCTGAAATAATTTATAAAAAATATCCTACGCGCGATGAGGGATTCATGACCAACCTCCGTTCGAAAATGATCAGCCGCGATTCACTTAATGCAGTAGGGCGAGAACTTGATCTGGATCAATATATCATTTCACAACACACCTTGAGAAATTTTAATCAGAATTCGATTCTTGGAAATTGCCTGGAGGCGCTTGTTGGTGCCGTTTATCTCGATCGCGGTTTCAAGAAAACCTATGAATTTGTTTATCAGCAAATTATCAAACCTCACTTGGATATTGACAAACTTGAATCACTCGAATCCAATTTTAAAAGTAAATTGCTCGAGTGGTCACAGAAAAGAAATCAACCAATAGAATTCAAACTGATTAGTGAAGAAACATTAAAACACAATCAAAAACATTTTACGATCGGAGTTTATGTTAACGGAGAACTGGAAGGAACAGGTGCGGGAAAGAATAAAAAGATTGCTGCCCAATGTGCAGCAGAAAATGCATACAGGAAGCTATCGGTCTCAGAAAAATGATCAATCTATTTTGACAATAAGAAAGTAATTTCACTAAACTAAAATAGTACTTCATGCCATCGTCAGCGACTCAGGAGCAGAAGCAGAAAAAAATAATTTCAAATAATTCTTTGGAAAAGATTAAGAATTTTATTGATGGAAGTTTCATTGACGCTATCTCCGGTTCGTGGATTGATAATATTGAACCTGCAACCGGAGAAGTTTATTCTCAAATCGCGGATTCAGATGAACGAGATGTTCAATTGGCCGTTGATGCCGCGAAAAAAGCTTTCGATTCATGGAGTAATCTGAGTGTTTCTAAGCGTGGATCTATCCTGAACAAGATTGCCGAATTGATTACTCGTGATCAGGAGAAATTTGCACAGGCTGAATCAAAAGACCAGGGCAAACCTGTTTGGCTGGCGAGAGAAGTTGATATTCCAAGAGCAGCTGCAAACTTTTTTTATTATGGAGGAATCATCCAAAATTTTTCATCAGAAACGCATGCTATGGAAGATCGCGGTTTCAATTACACACTTCGTCAGCCGGTTGGTGTAGTCGGATGTATTTCACCATGGAATTTGCCACTTTATCTCTTCACATGGAAAATAGCACCTGCACTTGCAGCAGGAAATTGTGTGGTTGCCAAACCATCCGAAATAACTCCGATGACGGCTTTCATGTTTGCAGAAATTTGTAATGAAGCAGGATTGCCCAAAGGTGTTTTGAATATTGTAAATGGCTACGGTTCAAAAACCGGGAAAGCCATTGTATCTCACCCGGATATCAAAGCCATTTCATTTACCGGAGGAACCTCAACCGGAAAAGACATTGCATCGGTTGCATCACCGATGTTTAAAAAACTTTCCCTGGAACTCGGAGGAAAAAATCCAAACATCATTTTTGCGGATTGCGATTATGAAAAAATGCTTGAATCAACTGTTCAATCTTCCTTCAGAAATCAAGGTGAGATTTGTTTATGCGGATCCAGGATTTACGTGGAGAAAAGTATCTATGAGAAATTCAAAAAAGATTTTGTTGCGCGGACAAAATCTTTGAAAGTTGGGGACCCTGAATCTGCAGATTCATATCTCGGTGCAATTGTTTCCAAACAACATATGGAAAAGATTTTTTATTACATCAATCTTGCAGAAGAAGAAGGTGGCAAAATTTTATGCGGAGGAAAACAGATTTACCCGGAAGGAAGATGCGCAAACGGATATTTCATCGAGCCAACCATCATTGAAGGATTGGGTGATAATTGCCGCACACAACAGGAAGAAATTTTCGGACCGGTGGTTACCATCTCTCCTTTTGAGACTGTGGAGGAAGTCGTTCAATCAGCAAATTCAACACAGTACGGTTTGGCTTCGATCATCTGGACACATAATCTGAATCGCGCACATGAAGTAGCAGCAAAAATTCAAAGCGGAATTGTTTGGATCAATTGCTGGATGATTCGCGATTTGAGAACTCCATTTGGTGGAATAAAAAATTCAGGAGTTGGCAGAGAAGGCGGATGGGAAGCACTGCGATTTTTTACTGAAACAAAAAATATTTGCGTTTCATTGAAGTAATAATAGACGATGGATAAAGAGATCATCGCATCAGGCGCGCCAAAACCCGTAGGATTGTATCCTCATGCCAGAAAAGTTGGGAATCTCTTGTTTCTCTCGGGCATTGGACCTCGCGAACCGAAAACAAATGACATTCCGGGAAATGAATATGATGCAAACAACTATCTCGTCAAATATGATATTGAAGCGCAATGTCACAGCGTTTTCAAAAATGTAAAAACCGTATTGGAAGAAAGCGGAAGCAGCTGGGATAAGCTAATTGATGTCACGGTTTTCCTTACGAACATGAAGAATGATTTCCCGACCTTCAATAAACTCTATGCGGATTATTTCAAAGACATGGAGAATAAACCTTGTAGAACAACTGTTGAAATCGGTGCTCTCCCAACCGAAATTGCAATTGAATTGAAATGTATTGCGGTGATTCAATGATGTCAGACCACATCATATTTTGTAGTTCTCCCCCACATTTCCTTTTCTTCATCGCTCCATAAATCTGGAAAGAAAATAATCAGCTTGTTTTTTGGGGGCATATATTGTTGCCAGTTGGTGCCTCCTGTTGCCTTGATCACCTCAGGATCGCGTTGAAGATATCGCACCGCAGATTTGTAATGTGCGAGCAACCATTGAACATTGACCAGCTCATCAAACTTTCTCAACTCATTTTTCAGTTCTTCAAATTGTGGATCGGTCAACTTCTGATCTAGAAATTTCTTCCAGATATTTTTTGAACTGTATTCATGCGCCATCTGGCTGAAAGTGTTGTAATATTTTTCCTCAAATTGACGAAGTGTCAATGTTTTTTTTCCACTTTTCAATTCAGTGGCTCCCTGTTTCCAATAGAGATGCTGCAGCAGTTTATCAATATCTTTTTCAGACGACAATTCAGTACGTTTTTCAAATTGAACAAGATTGATGACGTTTGTTGAAATCAGCTCAATCATCCGGAACTGTCCTGATTGAAATCCGCTTGCCGGCAACAACGCCATTCTGAATTTCAGAAACTGATCTTTATCCATTCCTTCCACCATAATTCCATAAGTGCGTGAGAGCGCATCGTAATAGGAATTGACGCGCTTCATCTGCAAAACAAAATTTTTGATATCAGAAGATTCCTGATCGCAAATTTGCTTTAACGCATGCAGCGTCATATTAAAAAACAACTCCGTGATTTGATGATAAATGATGAAAATTTTTTCATCGGGAAAAGAAGTTCTTGGCGTTTGCAAACTGAGAAGCGTATCAAGATGTATATAATCCCAATATTTCAAGTAATCTGAATACAATAATCCATCGAGGTAAGAATTAAGATCCTGACCCATTGCTTCAAATTTTTTTTGCAACAATTCAAGGCGTTGTTGCAACTCATCATTGATTTCCATCAAAAAAATGTTTGCGTCTAAAATAAGGAAATTGAAAACAGAGGAAAATGATAATGCGTCATGAATGAGTGACATGATTTATTTTCATTTTACGTTGTGCTTTGTTGTAAAGAATTTGAAGGATGACAAAGACGAGAAGGAAATATCCAAATACAACGATGGTGTAAAATGTCCGGTAAAGTTCCGCTCTGATTAAATGCATCATCAAACTCACCATGGCAATAGAAGCTATTGAAAGCATACCCAATACAACAGCTACGCTACGATCAGATAATCCCAGATATGCAAGATTGTGTGTGATATGATCCCGACCTCCGACAAATGGTGATTGTCCGCGCGCCATTCTGCGAATAACCACAGTAGTGGTATCAATTAATGGTACAATAAACAACAACATGGGAATTACAAACTGACGGATTTGTAATGCCGGGGCATCGGAAGAATAATCGCGCATTTCATTCCAGAAAAAACGGATACTGATAACCGAAAGAAATACACCCAGAAATTGAGAGCCGGTATCACCCATGTACATTTTCGAAGGATGCCAATTGAAAAATAGAAACCCGATGAGCGCACCAAGAACACCAAGCAGCATCATTCCATATACTTCTTCATCTGTACTCACGTTAAAGTACATCACTACCAAGGCACCGAAAATGATACAGATGGAAACCATGGTTGTAATTCCATCCATATTGTCGAGCATGTTAATGGAATTCATTAATCCGATAACCCAAAGCAGCGTGAAGAAATAGTTGATTATCTCATTGGGCGAAATGTTGATTTGGATTCCCATGTATATGAGAATATTCGCGCATGTAAACTGACCTATAAATTTTACCACAGGAACCGTGTTGTACGCATCATCAGATAGTCCGACAATAAATCCGAGTGTACATGCTGACACGATGGCTAAAATTTCTTTGCTCGGACGATATGAAAGATCGGAAAACAAAACGCCCAGTACCGCAACTGACATCAGGAACAAAATATAAAATGAAATGCCTCCCAGTGAAGGCTTAGAAGTAGAGCCCCAGCGAATGAATTCATTTTTGATATCCCGCATTCCCAGATTGCCGGAGAATTTGAGAAACAATCCATTGATTAAAACCGAAAACGTAATTGACACTACGAGAAACAGGAAATAAATCCAAACATTCAGATTACCGCTTTCAAACATGAAACTTCTTATTTACTACGACTAAAAATTCTTTTCAATAACGATTTTTTCTCAGGAGTATCATCGGAGTAATATCCTCCGCCATAACCATAACCGTATCCACCACCATAGCCGTAACCATATCCATAACCATATCCGTAACCGTATCCGTATCCATAACCATAACCATATCCGGAACCATAACCGTAATAACCCGAACTACCTCTTCCCATATCATTCAGAATGATAGAGAGTTTCGAAATTTTATTATCTCGCATCAAGCGATTAATACTGCCGATGAAATCGCGTCTTGAATAATCCGCCCTCAAAACATAAATCGGCACATCTACTTTCTTAATTAAATCCAGCGCATCGATGACAACACCGATTGGTGCGGTATCGATAATCACAAAATCGTAATTGTTTTTCAATTCTTCGATTACCAAATCTGTTTGTGCTGAAATAATCAGATCTGCAGAATTAGGAGGAATTGGTCCGGCAGGAATCAACTCCAGGTTTTGATATTCAGATTTTATTACGCAATCCCTCCAATTGTGCTTGCCAATAAGTATGGTACTCATTCCCTTGGAATTTTCCAACCCAAATGCTTTATGAATTCGTGGTTTGCGAAGATCAAGATCAATGATGATTACTTTTTTGCCCAGCATTGTAAGTATGGCGCCCACATTAACAGCAGCAAAAGTTTTTCCTTCTCCTGAAATTGTGGATGTCACCAAAATAGTTTTTGATCCCTGTTGTCCGGCAGAAATAAATTGCATATTGGATCGAATAGAACGGAATGCTTCTGAGATTACAGATTTCGGATCGGCATTTACAACCACTTGTGAAACAGGTAATTCTTTTCTGTACTGAGGAACAACTCCCAACACTGCCGCATCACAAAATGGCTCAATCTCCTGCACTGATAAAATGGTATTATGCAACAGATATCGAATAACGATTATACCGAGTGCTAACAGTAATCCGATGATCAAACCGATCGAACGGATCAGAAATTTTTTCGGGAAAAAAGGAACTGTTGGAACACTCGCTTCTTTAAGCACCAGATAATCGGAAACCATTCCGGCTTTTGAAATTGAATATTCTGCACGCTTGTCAAGTAGCATCAGATAATATTTCTGTTTGATATCTGTGAGGGTAAATAACCGGTTGTACTCGGATTCTTTATCAGGCAATAAATCAAAATCAGCTTGTGATCCTACATATTGACTGTTCAGAAAATCAAGTTTCTCGTTCAGTGACTGTATCTTGTATTTAAGTTTTTCAATCAGTTCATTTTTGATCTTGTAAACTTTATCGTTGATCAATAGAATTTTAGGATGATCATCCGTATGATAAAGTTGAAGCTCCCGCTTATTTGTTGCCAACTCGCGCAGCTCATTAATCCAGGCGCTGAATTCGCTCCAGTTTTCGTCTGTGAAAAAAGGAAAATCCGTTTCCAGATATTTATCCTGTTCCACCAAATTACTAACCCAAACCAAGGAATTAAGCTGATATTCTAAATCCTGCTTTTGAAGTTTGATTGTATTCAATCGGGAAAGCACCTCTGATAAGTCGGTTTCCGGATTAACATATTTCATTGATTTCCTGAAAATCGTGAGACTGTCCTGCGAAGCAATAAGGTCGTTTTGCAAAGTATCAAGCTGTTGCTGAATAAAATTCAGGACTTTGAGCGATTGTTCAGTTTTTCTTTCAATATCATATTTCACAAATTCCTGCGCAATCACATTTACGATGTCAGCAGCTTTTAGCCCATTCGGATCCGTATACTTTATTTCAACCGTTTGTGTTTTGGGATTGGGCTGAAGTACATCCACTCGCTGCCCGATTTCCTGAACAACTTCAGAAGTCGGACGAATGATGAAATAATAATCCTGCGTTTTATGTAGATTGATTTTTTCGAGAGCCGCTGGTTTCAGGTTTACTACAATATCTAATTGATCCTTGATAATCTCTTCTCCGAATTTGTGAAGCTCCTTTTTTATTCCTAAATCTTTCAACGTCAACTCAAATGATTTGTCATCTACTATGTCCACATCAATTTCCGAATTATAAACTTTGCTTTCAATAACCACAACATCAAATGGAGAAGATGTGTAAAGTTCTCTACGTACAAATTTTGTTCTTCCCCGGTTGAAATATTGAACCAATAGCGGAAGATTATCAACCACCCGTTTCATAATCACTTTTGATTTTATCAGCTGGATTTCCCTATACACTTCATTTTGGTCATCCTGTATGATATTATTCATTCCGATTACCTGGGCGGTATTATCACTTTTCATCATTAAGGTAGATCCCGCTTCAAATTTGGGAGTTACATATCTGATAAATAATTCAGACACAACAACAGTAAAAATGAAGGTAAGGATCAGCCAAATAATGTTCTTCCTGACGAGAGAAATTAAAAGACCGGGATTGAACTTTTGATTCACCGGGCGGTGTGGACCTTGAACGGGCGCAGGTTTAGCTTCCATCACTTAGTGTTAAAAGAACTTATGATAAGGATAATAGTGGCAACACTTGACAGAATACCGACAATCGGAGTAAGCTCGCGAAGAAGGCCGGTTGAGATTTTTTGTGTGGGCTCTACATAAATCACATCATTTGTTTGAACAATCAGATTTGCACTTTTCATTCCTTCGATGGTTGACAGATCAAAAATTTTGATGGTTGGGTTTCGTAAATCACCTCGGATTAATTTGATCTTATAGGCTTTGGTTCCTTCACGCAAACCACCTGAAATTGCCAACACTTCAAGCATGGTCATGTTTTCATTTTCAATTTCAACTACCTGTGCGTGCTCGCTGCCAATATAAACGGACACTCTTCGATTGGTTGGTGCAATCATAACTAATGGGTCGATATAGTATCTGGAATAAAGTTCCTTGAGTCTTTCCTGTGATTCAACAATCGATAATCCGGCAATGGAAAACCATCCGACAATCGGCAACTCAACCATTCCGTTTGCATGGACAACAAATTCGATAATGAGCCTGTTGAATGGTTCTGACGTTTGATACAAGTCGATGACTTTCAATCCACGCTCGGCAAAAACCTGAATTTCCAGCCTGTCTCCGGCTTTAAAAACATAATCAACAGATTCTTCTTTATCAAAATCGTAATAAAAATCATTGTTAGTCTTAAACATTACATTCGGATAGAAAACACGGCAAGAAGAAAAAGTAACTAGCAGAGAAAAAATCAATAGTCGACTCAAATCAAACAGGTTTTAGTTAAGTGCGCGCAAAGATAATTATTTGGTGATTACACCTTTATTATTGTCCTTTGAAATTGACTTCAACCTATGAAGAATACTGAATGAAAATCCTCGGAATATCAGCGTTTTATCATGATTCAGCGGCATCACTGATTGAAGATGGGAGCATTATGGCTGCCGCACAAGAAGAAAGATTTACGCGCAAAAAGCACGATGCATCATTTCCTGAAAATTCGATTCGTTTTTGTTTGGATTTTACTGACTCTAAATTGAAGGATCTTCATGCGGTGGTTTTTTATGACAAACCGTTGTTGAAATTTGAACGATTGCTGGAGACCTACTACAATTTTTCACCAAAAGGTTGGCTATCGTTTATACATTCCATGCCTGAATGGATTCGGCAAAAATTATTTATTAAGAAAATAATCCGTGATGAATTGAGTGAAATTGATTCCAGCTTCAACAGAAAAACGCTGCTTCTTTTTCCGGAACATCATCTGTCTCATGCATCAAGTGCATTCTTTGCTTCGCCTTTTAAGCAAGCCGCCATTTTAACGATCGATGGTGTTGGAGAATGGGCTACTGCATCGCTCTCGCATGGTGAAAGCAATCAAATCAAGATTCTAAAAGAATTACACTTTCCTCATTCACCGGGTTTACTTTACTCTTCGTTCACCTACTTTCTTGGTTTCAGGGTTAATTCCGGAGAATACAAATTGATGGGATTGGCTCCTTACGGCAATACGAATTCCGGCTTGACTGAAAAGTTTATTAAAAAAATAAAATCCGAGCTTGTTGATATTCAGGATGACGGATCTATTTGGTTAAATCAATCATACTTTCAATATGCCACCGCTTTACGAATGATTCCTGATCATAAATGGGGGAAACTTTTTGGCTTCAACAGAAGAAAAAACGATGAAGAAATAAAACAAAACCATTGCGACCTGGCCCTGGCAATTCAAACAGTAACCGAAGAAATTGTGATAAAGATGGCGCAAACGGCAAAGCAACTTACGGGATCTGAAAATCTTTGCCTGGCCGGTGGTGTAGCGTTGAACGCAGTGGCAAACGGCAAACTTCATCAATCAGGATTGTTCAAAAACATCTTTGTACAACCGGCTGCCGGTGATGCGGGTGGCGCGATAGGCGCTGCATTAGCTGCGTCACATATTTTTTTCGGAACAGAAAGAAAGGTTTCAGAATCAGATCAGATGAAAGGAAGTTTTCTTGGACCCGAAACATCCTCTTCCGAAATTGAATTCTTATTAAAAGAATATGCTGCTTCGGCAGAATATCTTTCTAATGAGGAAGAGTTGCTGAACAAAACAGCTCAATTAATTGCGGATGGAAATGTTATCGGCTGGGTGCAAGGCAGAATGGAATTTGGTCCGAGGGCACTAGGCTCAAGAAGTATTCTTGCCGATCCGCAAAATAAGGAAATGCAAAAGAAATTGAATCTTAAAATAAAATTTCGTGAATCATTCCGGCCATTTGCTCCATCTGTTTTGATTGAAGATTGTCACCATTATTTTGATCATGCTGTCGAATCGCCTTACATGACAATGGTAATGCCGCTATCCGAAAAATGGCGAAACATTCTTCCCGAAAATTATTTATCATTCAATATTCAAGATAAACTGTACACGGACCGCTCCGAATTTCAGGCAATAACTCATGTTGATTTTTCAGCACGAATTCAAACCGTTGATGAAAACAGGAATCCGCTGTTTTGGAAATTGATATCTGAATTCAAAAAAATTACCGGAACCGGCATGATGGTCAACACCAGTTTCAATGTTCGCGGAGAGCCGATCGTAAATTCAGCAGAGGACGCTTATCGTTGTTTTATGCGTACAGAAATGGATTATCTGGTTATCGGTAATTATTTATTTGATAAAAAAAGGCAGGCGGAATGGAAGGAGAAATTGTACGAGGAGCAAGTTCTGCCGATAGACTGAATATTTTTGAATCATGTTTGAATTCCTGAAAGACTTGTGGAATTTTCTTCGTGAGCGAAAAAAATTCTGGCTATTACCGATTATTATTGTTTTATTACTCGTTGGGGTTTTGATCATTTTTGGTGGAGGCGCTGCCTCCCCTTTTATCTATACACTTTTTTAGAATGAAAATTAAAAATCCGAAAGCATCTCAACTCATCATTCTTTCAGGATTCGTTATACTCTATCTTTTTTTTCAAAGAAATTGGATGCTCATTGTGCCTGCATCATTGGCAATCGTATTTCTCACCTTGCCCAAAATCTCACTGCTCATTCTTCAAGCATGGTATTTTATCGGGAAGCAAATAGGCTGGATAAATTCAAGAATTATTCTCTCCGTAATATTCTTTTTCATTCTCACACCCATCGCACTCATCAGAAAAATATTTTCTAACGACCCGATGAATTTGAAAAAACGGAAAAGGTCAACTTTATTTGTCGAGCGAAACCACCTCCTCAAAAAAGATGATTTGAAAAACCCGTGGTAATCAGAGAATAGATTTTTCCTTCAACAATCTTTTGTACAAAGCACTCATTTCTGTAACCAGTCTGCTGTAATGAAAACGCTCATAAACTTTTTCGCGTCCTGCTTTGCCAAAAGCAGTTCTCAAATCATCATCTTCTATCAGTCGTAAAAGATTTAAAGCAAATGATTCAATATCTCCGCTCGGAGATAAAAAAGCAGTCTGTCCAGGTATCGTGATTTCGGAAACACCTCCCACATCAGTCGTTACAATTGGTTTATTCGCGGCCTGCGCTTCTATCAAACTCACCGGAGTACCTTCATTGGACGAAGTAAGCGTTACAATATCTAACCCCGCATAAACAAAATCCATTTCTTTGATCCAGGAAGTAAGAATCAAGTTGGCATTTGAACTTTGAAAACCCGAAGAAACAAGAGATAACAGCAGTTGCGAACTCAATGCTTCAAATTGCTTTCTTTCTTCGCCATCGCCAACCACCACAAATCGAATTTTCCTTGACGTGCTGTCAAGAATTTTTCTTGCTACCCGGAGAAACATTGTCAGATTTTTTATCGGAGCAAAGCGTGCAACAATTCCGATTGCCAACTCATCATCAGCAATTCCATATTTCTTTCTGAACTCACTGCGCTTTCTATCCTGGTCATCCGTAAATTTTTGAAGATCAAACCCAAGGTTTATGACCTCCACTTTCGGTTCACGGGCAATTTTATACTTATTTATCAATTCGCTTTTTTGTTTTTGACTGATTGCAATTAAGCGGGTCGAATGTTTGGCTAAATATTTTTCGATTCCAATAAAAATGTTGTTTTTCAAAGAACCAAAATAGCCGGCAAGCACATTGCCATGAAAGGTGTGAACAATCACCGGTACACGATGATTGATTGCAGCAAGTCTGCCTAGTGCGCCCGCTTTGCTCGCATGCGTATGTACAATATGCGGTTTAAATTCTTTGATGTGATTTACGATTTCACGATAAGCCCGAAAATCATTCTTCAGTGATATTTCACGGAACATGTGCGGAACATAAATGGGACGAATGCCCAATTCTCTTGGAATATACTCGGAGCTTTCCTCTGCAGGATCAATCATTCCAGAAAGAAAACGTGTTTCAAATTCGGGTTCTAAATATTTTGAGAGCAATGACGCATTGAATGTCGGACCTCCGATGTTGAGGCGGTTCAATATTCTTAATACTCTGATTTTTCCGGTCATTTAATCAGCACTTATTTTCCGAAGTAATTTTTCCACCATGATTGGAATACAACAAGCGTCCAGATATGCGTGGCCACGTCACCGGGGTTATTGGAGAAAAGACGTTTCTTGTATTTGTCAATTTCGCCATATTCAAATATACCCTGCGAGTTGATGAATTTTTCAGAGAGCAAATCGTCCAGGATCAAATTTTTCAAATCATTCCTGAACCAGCGCAATAAAGGAACTTCAAAACCTTGTTTCGGGCGATGATATAACTCATCGGGCAAAACATTTCTGAACGCATCCTGAAGTATTTTTTTCCTTGCCATTCGATCAATCTTGAAATTCAAAGGAAGTGTGAAGGCAAACTCGACCACGGTGTAATCCAAAAATGGAACCCGTACTTCAAGAGAATTACGCATACTCATCATATCCACTTTGGCAAGCATATCATTCGGCAACATCATTTGTACATCGGTGTAGAAGAAGCGATTCATATTTTCCATGGAACCCCCGTTGGAATGTTTCAAATGCTGCAGAAAATAATTCTTTCGTTCGCTTAACTCTGTACCAAAACTTCTGGTCATAAATAATTCTTCAACACTTTTTCCATCCAGAAAACTCGCGAGATGCCAGTATCGTTCATGATCATTTAACGAAGCAACGGTTGCGAATTTTTTCGCCTGTCTTATCTTGTTACCAATTGCAGAATTTCTGGACGAAGGAAATAATTTCAGTAAAGGAGAAAACATTTTCATCAATCCGACCCTGGGCCCTCCGTTTCGGACCATATATTCTCCGTAGTGTTTATTGTACCCGCCAAACAATTCATCTGCGCCATCACCCGACAATGCAACGGTAACATGCCTGCGCGTTTGCTTGCTCAATGCATTCACCGCGATAGCCGAGGAATCTGCAAAAGGTTCATCGATATAATCCAATGACTCCATCGCACTCTCTAACAAATCCGATTGGTTGAGTTTGTAAACTGTATGATTGGTATTGAATTTTTTAGCAACTAATTCGGCATAGTGAGTTTCATCAAAAAACGGATCATCAGTAAATCCGATTGAGAACGTATTTAGCTTGCTTGTATGTTGTGAAGCCAGCGCAACAACCACCGAAGAATCAATTCCACCGCTGAGAAATGCACCGAGCGGAACATCTGCAATCAATCTTCTTTTAACAGATGAATCCAACAAATCAACTAATTTTTTTTGAGACTGCTCATAATTTATCGATGCTGATTCAAAAAATTCACTGTGCGAATAAGGAAGTGAATACCATTTTTTCGTTACAACCTTTCCGCTTTGTATGATCATTTGATGCCCCGGTTCAAGTTTGAAAATGTTTTTATAAATAGTATGCGGTGCCGGAATATAGGTGAGTTGAAAATACTGACGCATGGAAACCGGATCCATTTCCTTTAACAGAGGATAAGTCATCAGCGCTTTTAATTCAGAGGCGAAGAGAAAAACATTTTGATCATGATAATACACAAGTGGTTTGATACCCATACGGTCGCGAGCAATAAAAACCGACTGTTGGGATTTATCATAAATTGCTAATGCGAAAAAACCATTGAGTCTGGAAAGAAATTTTTCACCTTCTAACCGATAAAGTTGAAGAATAACTTCAGTGTCGCTGTTGGAGAAAAATGTGACACCTCTTTGCAGCAATTCTTTTTTCAACTCAGGAAAATTGAAAACTTCACCATTGTAAATAATTGTAAATCGCCCATTGTCAATGGTCATTGGTTGATTAGCCACTTCTGAAGTATCAATGATCGAAAGGCGCGCATGTCCGAACATTATTCTTCCATCTTTAAAAATTCCGCTTGAATCGGGTCCTCGATTGAAAAGTGTTCTTAAAGAATCGGGAAGAAAATCAAACCATTTTTTACTGGTCTCATTAAAAGCAATAATTCCGGTGATGCCACACATGCAGGCAAATTTACCGTTCTAAAAATGATTTTTTCCGTGAGCAACGAACGCCATTATAAATGACTTTTCCCGTGAGCGATGTATTGAAACTTCTCTTTGAGTTTAAGGAAATGTTTTTCCATCAGGTTATAACTCAGATAACTCAAAAGCATACTGAAACCGAGCGCCAGCACTGTTTCAATTATCATCACCCCAAACAATGATTGATTTGTTCCCATCTTGCTGCTGATGGTTAATGCAATGAGAATGCCTATGAAATGAAGGCAGTACAAACCGTAAGTATATTTTCCCCAATAAGAAAAAAGCTTGTTGTTACCCATTTTGAAAAATGAATTCTTCGCATAGTTCTGTTCAAGGATAGTGAAAGCAAAGAATACAGATAACACGATTCGCTCAAAGGCAATCCACCATCCACCGTAAAATATTTCTTTCGTAAACAAGATCACCATAATGCCAGCGAGATAAACAATTACAATCAACCATCGCGGAATATTTTCCAACTTATTCATGAATTTTTCGTTGTGAAAAGCGAGGTAGGCTGCAAATCCTCCCATGGCCATATCGGTGATTACGCTCAATGTATGATAGGTATACAAAAAATAATGTTGTACCTCCTTAAGGTGAAAAGCGGCATTGTAAAGACGAAAAGAAAATGAGCCAAGAATAAGTACCACAAAAACGTATTTGGTAAACTTCATAGGTGTTACAGCAAGTAGAAGTGGCCAAAGCAGGTAGAATTGTTCTTCAATACAAACAGACCACAGCACTCCTATGCCCGAAAAATCAGGGAGTCTTAATTGTGAAACGATATCGAAATTGCCAATGAACAGCAGGTATTTCCATGGCGTTGCATTTTCTGTTGAAATTTCTCCGAGAAAGGTTTTGATATATGGAAAGAATAAAAAGCCGAAAATCACGCAGGCATAATAAAGTGGCCAGATGCGGAGCACTCTGCGGACGTAAAATGAACCTACATCAATCCGCTTGTTTAGTTCTTTTTCGTTGATCAGAAGAAACGTGATAAGAAAACCCGAAAGCACGAAAAAAAAATTCACCCCAAGGTTCCCGTTTTGGAAAATCCACGAAGTAGTTCGATAAACCTGTGACGTTTCATAAGCAGGAACATCGCTGCCAAAACTGTGAAAAAGAAAAACGGAAAAAAAAGCGATGAAACGCCAGCCGTCAAGATGAGGAAAGAAAATTTTCTTTGTTGTCATGAAATGCCAAAGCTAAAAAATCACTTCACCTCAATGGCTACTTTTGCCGAATGAATTATCTGGATTACAAGGATTTGCTCGTAACACCAATCCTGCTGATCATTATTTACTCGGTCACGTACCTGATAAAAAATTCTTCGGGAAATGTTCAGATAAACAAGTATCTGATTCCGGGGCTAACAGTAAAAATTTTCGGGGCAGTCTTCAGCGTACTTATTTATGAATTCTACTATGGCGGTGGAGATATGACCATCTATTTCAAAGACGGCACCACGATGTTCAACATTTTAAGAACTGATCCGATTGCAGGAATTAAACTGCTATATCAACCGGCTAAGCATATTGACTCAGATACTTTTCAGTACACACCATATTTACATTATTGGGATCAGGCGGGGGGTTATCTGGTGGGTAAATTTGTTGCGATATTCAGCATTCTGACTTTTAATACTTATACTTCTGTTGCTGTACTTTTTGCATTGCTGTCCTTCACGGGCATTTGGGCAATGTACATCACGCTTATCAAAATTTATCCTGCGCTTGACAGAGAGTTTGCAATTGCAGTTCTGTTTATTCCTTCCGTATTTTTTTGGGGAAGCGGAATATTAAAAGACACTGTCACTTTAGGCTGCCTTGGGTGGCTAACCTATGCTTGCTATCATTTGTTCATTATCCGTTCAAGAATTTTTCTTTCAATCGGACTCATTCTACTCACCGGCTGGCTCATCTTATCAATTAAAGGATATATAGTGCTTGCATTTATACCAGGACTCGTTTTTTGGATTTTCCTGACTTATACCAGCCGACTCACCAATGACTTTGTTCGCTTTATTATCAAGCCTTTGATTTTTGCAGTTTCATTTTTGATAGGAATACTATTGATGAATTCGGTGGGTGCAAGCCTCACTCGTTTTTCAACCGGAAATTTTGTAGAGATTGCAGAAACATATCAATTTTCGCATACTAACTGGGAAGGAGCTGACGAGGGATCCACCTATACATTGGGAGAATTTTCGCCTACAACGCTGGGATTGATACGGGTATTTCCGGCAGCAGTAAATGTCACTTTCTTTCGTCCATATTTATGGGAAGTAAAAAATCCGGTAATGCTGCTTGCTGCATTGGAAAGTCTTGCATTATTTATTTTTTTCCTCTACGTACTTATTAAAGCCGGACCCCTTCGCTTTTTCGCGGAATTCTATAATAACCCGCTCGTTTTCTTCTGTATGATATTTTCAATTCTCTTTGCCTTTGCTGTAGGATTTTCTGCTTACAATTTCGGAAATCTTGTTCGATATAAAATTCCATGTGTTCCATTTTTTACCATTGGTCTGTTCGTGATTTATCACGAGACCATAAGAAAGCGAAAGGTCAACCCAACAATTGACGAAAATATTTGAGGTATACTTCTTTTTGCGACTCGAAAGAATATTTTTCGACTACCGTTTTGCGCGCGTTTTCACCCAATCGTTTACGCAAAGATTCATCTTCAATGAGTTTTGAAATACATTGGAACCACTCCTCAGCTGTCGATGCTAAAAAACCATTTTCTCCATCCTGAATGATTTCCGAATTTACCCCCACCGGTGACATGATTGTAGCAACTTCGAGTGACATGTACTGCAACCCCTTTAAGCCACATTTTCCTTTCGCCCATTCATCATCGGGTAACGGCATAATGCCTATATCCATTGAACTTATCTCGCGCACTTCATCTTCTTTTCTCCATGGCAATCCTTTAATTTCCAATTCTTCATTCTTGTAATTACCATCACCAATAACTTTGAATGCAACCCGGTTTCCATATTTCTGTTTAATCATTCTTAAAAAAGGAACCGCAAAATTGAAATGCTGAATGGTTGTCACGCTCCCACTCCAGCCTATTACAATTTGCGAATTGGGTTGCAGTGAAGTTGGGCGCTGATATTCGTCAGTATCAATGGTGGTTGGAATGATAACGACATGAGGATTAAACTTTTTTGCGTAGTCAGAGAGATAATGATTGCCTGCAAAAATCAAATCCGAACAGGAAATAATTTTGGACGTTTTACCGGCATCTTTCAGCACAGCAAATTTCTTATTTGCCTCGGAAACATTTTGCATCCAAATAGAATCATCAAAATCAAAAATCATTTTTGCCCTTGAGCGGCCAAATTTTTTCTCAAAAAAAGCAGTGCCAAGCATATAGCATTCCCTTTGCACAAAAATGATATCGTATTGAGATGCGCTGAATAATTCTCTTAATCTTTTAAATGTGCTTTTGAAAACAACAAATGCCTTCTTTAATAGCTTGCCGGAAGAGTAATAAATTTTATCATCCTTTGCGGTGAGCAAGTAAGAGAAGTCATACTCGAAACCATTTTGTTTGAGATAGCCAAGATATTGTTCGAATCGAAAACGTTGACTCGGTGAACGATCTGGTCTGTGAAGACCAAGAAATAATACCCTGGGCATAATTCAATCTTCTAACCAAACTGCCGGAAGTTTTTCAAAAATTTCAATGTTCTTGAATCTTTGACTTTTGTTAATACCGGTTTTCTTCGCCCAATCAGCCATCTGCTTTAATCCCTCATCAAGCGAACAAAAATCTTCATCCTTAATCTTGAATACTTCCTTTGCTCTTTCATGATCCGAATAAGCGTGCATCACTTCATTACGCGGTGGTAAATGTCTAAGATCCATTTTAATATCCATCGCATCCATCACCGCATGGGCGAGTTGGTTAACTGAATATGTGTTATCACCACCGATATTAAAAACCTGATTATAAGCTTCCGGAATATTGACGCAGTTGGCAATATAAGGAGCCACATCACCTATATAACTGAACGCACGCGACTGGTCACCATCGCCAAATACGGTGAGCGGTTTTCCCTGCATCAATTGGTTCATGAAAATTCCAACTACATTGCGATAGCGATCTCCAAGGTTTTGATACTCACCATAAACATTATGTGGACGGAAGATAACATAGTTCAAACCGAACATTTCATGAGTGACTTTCAGATCCTGTTCAACTGCAAACTTCGCAATTCCGTAAGGGTCTTCCGGCAGGGGAATCATGTCTTCGCGCATCGGCAGTTGATTAGCACCGTATACTGCAATCGATGAGGTAAAGACAAAACATTTCACTTTATGTTTTACAGATTCGTTGATGAGGTTGACACTGCCGATCAGATTATTTGTGTAATTGAAACGTTTGATAAAATGACTCAATCCTTCAGCTGCATATGCCGCCAGGTGATAGACATAATCGAATTGGTTTTCGGCAAAAAGTTTTTCGAGCAAAACGTGATCAGTAACTGATCCGACAACCAATTTTGCTTTGGGATTGACGTTCTCTTCAAAGCCACCGCTAAGATCATCGAGAACAACAACCGTGTGTCTCAATTTGATCAATTCATTGGTAACATGGGCTCCGATGAATCCTGCTCCCCCGGTAACTAACGATTTAACTGCCATGAGAATGCTTCATTTTTTAAGCGGCACAAATATAGATTTAAGAGATAAATCCAGAGGTTTCACGAATTCATCAGTTTCAGATAAACACTTTCATACTGCGCTACTCCTTTTTCCAATGCATAAAATTCCTCCGCACCTTTTCTTATCCGAATTGCTGCGTCTGTCGAAAATTTATCAATTTCAGAAACTGCTCTGTCATATTCCTGCTCGTTAAATTCATTCACAATAGTGCCTGCCTCATATTTCCTGATAATAAGATCAGTATCACCAATTCCTTTGTTACAGATAATCGGGATACCAAGACTCATGATTTCTCCTTGCTTGGTTGGCGATGATGCTGCCTTTGAAAATGCAGGCTTGATAAAGAAAACAGAAGCCGCGCTCAATTTCAAGAATGCCGGAACTTCATTCCGTTTGGCTTCAGTAATAATAATTTCCTGATTCGTCAGACCGTATCTTGCCGCATGATCAAAAATATAATCCGCAGGTTCAGGAGTAATGAACAAAAATCTCGCGTTGCCTTTTTTTTGTTTTAGCCGAACAAAAAACGCCAACATCTTGTCAAGCAGATACCATGTTCCAACTGAGCCAACATAACTTAGAACAAAATCATTTTTACTTATTCCAAACTCATTTCTTAGCAAATCAAGTTCTTCTGATGAGATTTTTTCTGAATCAAAAAGATCAGTATCCACGCAGCATGGTATTACTTCAATGGGAATTGGTTGATTCTGAATCCGATTCCATGAATGAATAATGTCACGGGCTTTAAATGTGAGGCTGATTGAATAATCTGCTCTTGAAAAGAATTCAATTTCCTTCAACTTAAAATATTTATAAATGAATTTGTAAAGTGGATTTTTCAAATTCCACAACTCACCATCTACCCGCTCATCTGCCCAAAAACCACGGATATCAAACAAAAATTTAGAACCAAATTTCTTCTTTGCCCATAAACCAATAAAGGCTGAGATATAACTCCGGCAATGGACAATATCAAATTTCCTCTCTGCAAAAAGTTGATTTGCTTCTCGCTTTAACTCACGAATATCAAGAACAGTTGACAACACCGGTGGGTTTTTGCGATAGAAAACAGTGACCCATCTGATTTTGTTTTCGCGCAGGATGTTTTCAATCAGCTCGCGGTTTCTATTGTAGTTGTGATGCTTTTCACAGGACAGAATGGTAATCTCATGACCTTTCGCTGACAACCCCCGGAGATATGGAATAACCTGCGACTGACCGAGTGGGTCAGTCATTCCATCGTAAGAAACAAATAAAACTCTCGCCATCAATCAGACTTTCTTTTCCAAAAACCATTTGTTCAAAATAATAAGCTGCCATAATCGATTGTAGAGATAATCTTCACCGGCAAAAAATCTTTTTTTCAGATCTTCCACGATCTGATAATTCACCACTCCGTTCTTAGCAATTGTTTGTTCAGACAAATATTCATCAATCAAATACCTCAATTCCTTCTTCAACCAATTTTGTAATGGAATTGCAAAACCCCATTTGGGTCGATTGAATAATTCGCGAGGTACGTAATCATAGAGCAATTCTTTCAGTAAATATTTCATTGTTCCCTGATGATACTTCAAGTCAGAAGAAATGTTCAAAGCAAATTCAACAATCCGGTAGTCTAAAAGAGGAACTCGCGCCTCCAAAGAATATTTCATCGAGGCACGATCTACTTTCACCAGCAAATCATCTTTCAGATAATAATGCAAATCAAAAAGTGCCTGCGATTCCATGGCAGAAAGTTTGCGCGCCAACGGAGGTTCTTTGCCAATGACTACGCTTTTTTTGAATTCAGGCAATACCAAATTCTCTACTTCTCTCCTGCTGAAAAGATATTGTTCCTGACTGAAAATATGACTGCGTAGATCATTGGTTGAATCAAAGCGAAAAAGATTTGCAGCACGTTTATATCGATTGCTTAACGAAGACAAAAACAAGGATAAAATATGTCTTGAATTTTTGACAAGTGGATTATTCAGTCGCTTTGCCCAGAGGTAAGATCCGTAACCGAAAAACAATTCGTCACCGCCATCACCGGATAAAGTCATCGTAACGTGTTGTCGCGCCAATTTTGAAACAAGCATTGTTGGAATAGCAGAAGAATCCGCATAAGGTTCATCATACGAATCAAGAATTGAATCCATCAGAGGAATGGCATCGTTGTAAGAAACTTCGAACTCGTGATGACGGGTGCCCAAATGTTTTGCTACTGCACGCGAGTATTCCGATTCGTTGTATTTCGATTCTTTGAATCCAATGGAAAAAGTATTGACCGGTTCGTTACTGATCGACTGCGCAACCGCAGTTACCAAACTTGAATCTGTTCCACCACTCAGAAATGTTCCAAACGGAACATCGCTGATCATACGATAACGAACAGAAGATTCAACCAGATTTTTCAACTGTGATTTTGCATCTGCGAAATCATTCAGTGTTTCAGATTTTATTTTATCATCAGGATTCCAGTAGGACTGGATTTTCAGTTGGTTATTTTTCAGAACAGCAAAACTACCTGCAGGAAATTTGTAAATATTCTGATAAACTGAATGTGGTTGCGGGATGTAACCAAGATGAAGAAAGAGACCGACTGCTTCCTGATTGATTGAAATATTCTTCCTGACTGATTCGTTTTTCAACAATGCTTTTAGCTCTGATCCAAAAACAAAAAGATTTCCATCCCAATAATAATAGAGTGGTTTGATACCCATCCGGTCACGAAATAAATAAAGCGTCTTTTCGAGCGAATCATAAATCACATGCGCAAACATCCCATTGAGCTTATGAACAGATTTTGTTCCTTCTTTCGCAAATAACTCCAGAACAACTTCAGTGTCACCAGCAGTTTTCAATGGCACGTTCAGTCCTTTCGATATTTCTTTGAAATTGTATACCTCCCCGTTGAAAATGATACAATATCTGTTGTCATGAGACCACATAGGCTGGTTGGCAACTGCGCGCAAATCAATGACGCTTAATCTTCGATGACCCAAACCGACATGTGAATCAAGAAAAAAACCATCCGCATCGGGTCCGCGGTGTGCGATAGAATCAGTCATCGCTTTCAGATCAGATTGATTGAAAGCATGATTGACCTGATAGAATCCAGCTATTCCGCACATTTATTTCAACAAATATTTTGCAAGCATTTCTGCTTGATGTTCACGCGAATATTGAGAATAATCTGAAGTGGTAGATTTCACTTCGCCATTTTGTTTCCATTCCGAATACATAGTATTCAAATGTGCTTTCACATCTTCTGCAGAATTACAAATCAATCCCGCATTTGTCTCCTTCATCATCTTCTCGTTAATGTCGCGATCATTTTTCACCAACAATATTTTTCGTTCGAGCGCAAAATATTCGAAAATTTTTGACGGAAGCAGAATATGATGATCATCAGCAAGCATCAACAAACAGTTTGCGGATTTAAGATTTTTCAGAACCTCCATTTGCGGAATGCGTTCGGTGGGAAAAAGATATGGTTTCAATGCCAGATCAAAATTCATAATTCTCTCCTTCCACTGAACTTTAAAATTTGCTCCATAGAAATAACATTGAGTTTGAATTCCGGGATTTGACTCAATAAATTTTTTGTACCCTTCAAGAAATAATTCGAGTGGTTGAAAAGGATAGATAGTTCCTGAATAACCTATTACAAATTTGTCATTTGATTGATGAATGTCTTTTATTGTGCTGATCAACTCGGTTTCAAACCCATTAAAGATGTTGACGATTTCTTTTTGAGGAAAAAGTTTTTTCAAATTCTCTACCACATCGGGATCGGAACAGATGATACTTTTGGCAGAATACACATATTTTTTCTCGAGCTTTCTGAAAAGATTCTTGTTGAGCCATTTACCCATCCTGCCCATTGAATCAATATTTGCAGAAGTGGTCCAATTATCACGATAATCCGGATGCCATGGAATATTGAATTTGCGACTCAGTAAAAATCCGTATCTGAAATTGATCCACGGTTCACCGGTTGCAATAACCGCATCCACTTTGTTATCCCGGATGTAATCAGCGGCAGCAAAAAAAATATTTGCCGAGTTATCCCATTTAAAACTGAAAAAGCGAAAAACAAGAATGAAAAAACTGAGAAATCTTCTCTGCAATTTATACTTCGTATAACCATGATCTAATATCAAACGATCCCGAAAATTAGGCTTGTGCGGGACACGAATCAGTGTTCCAAAATCTGATTTCTCAGTGGTGATTTCCTGCACAGATGTAGGTCGGATATAGTCCGTTTCAGAATCAGACTTTTCGTTCCAATGACGGGTCACAACAACAGGTTCAACTCCATATTTTTTGAGATAGCGAAACCAACTATACGGGCGATGTGCGCCAATAGAATTATATGGAAGGAAATCGTAACAAATGATCAGAACTTTTTTCATTGAAACCATTTCGCAAAAAATACCAAGGAGGCAAAAAGATCAACTGGATAATTCAATAACTGATTGCGCTATATATTTTATTTCATCTTCAGCCAGTTCGGCAAACATAGGAAGCGATAAAATTTTATGCTGATAAACCTGCGAAACGGGAAACTGCAAAAGATGACTTCCCAAATTCTCAAACGCTTTCATTTGCGGGAGAATACCAGGATAGTGAATGGCAGTTGAAATTCCCCGCTTTGCCAATTCCTTCATTAGTGTATCCCGGTTTTCGGTTTGAATAACATAGAGGTGAAAAACGTGGGTAGATCCGTCCGGTATTTTCGGAGTTTTTATTTCTGAGTTTTTAAAGAGCTCCGAATAAAGTTGTGCATTTTTCTGACGCATGATCGTCCACTCACTCAAATGTTTGAGTTTAACACTCAGCACTGCAGCATGAATGGTATCAAGCCGACTGTTACGGCCGGACATTAGGTGATGATGTTTTTTGATCACTCCGTTTGTAACGATTTGTCCGTGATTGGCAATCATCCGCGCACGATCTGCAATTGAGTCATCATTAGTCACCATGCAGCCCGCATCACCAAAAGCACCCAAATTTTTACCCGGATAAAAACTGAAGGATGAACAATGTCCGATTGATCCGGTAATTTTTCCTTTATAAAAAGCGTTGTGCGATTGCGCGCAATCTTCAATCACGATCAAATTATATTTCTTCGCCAATTCCATGATGGGATCAAGATCAGCGGGCAAACCAAAAAGATGAACCGGAATAATTGCTTTTGTTTTCTTCGTAATTCTCTCTTCAATTTTAGAAGCATCAATCGTGAAAAAATCAGGATGTGAATCAACAAAAACAGGAATTGCACCTTGTCGAACCACTGCTTCACCGGTTGACATCCACGTATGAGCAGGGATAATTACTTCGTCACCATTTCCTATCCCGTATGATTCAAGGAGAATTTCAATTGAATCCGTTCCATTGGCACACGCAATACAATTCTTCACTCCCAAAAACTCAGCCCACTCCTTTTCGAATTGCTTCACTTTTGACCCGCCAATAAATTCCGCGTTCTCTAAACATTCCTGTAAGGCGCTGTCAATTTCATTTTTGATAGAATGATATTGCCGCGCCAGATCAACAAATTGAATTTCTTTGATTGCTAACATCTGAAATTATTTAATCCACTTTACTGAGTTGTAAACGCTTTCAATTATTTCCACCACTTTCATTCCTTCCATAGCATTGGTCATAATGCTCTCACGTCCGTTCAACGTTTCCACCACATTATGAATGATCTTGTCATGATTTGACATGGAGCCCTGATAAAATCCGTAATCATTTGCAGGTCCTGAAGCCGGAAGGTTAGTGATATCAATTCCATTCGTGCGTTGATAATCCAGCGTATTCAAGTATTGTCCGCCAATTTTTATTGTGCCGTTCTCAGCAAAAATGGTAAAACTGCCTTCCATATTCTTTTCATAAGCTGCAGTTGTATAGTTAAAACAACCCAATGCGCCATTCTTGAATTTGAAAGTGAAGCTACCTGTGTCTTCAAACTCAATAAGATCGCCATGGTTAACATTTTTTGCAATGCCGCTTATGGAACTGATATCGATATCACCAAATAAATAATACAGAATGTCGACAAAATGACTGAACTGCGTATAAAGAGTTCCGCCATCCAAATCTTTCTTTCCTTTCCAATCTGATTTGAGATAATATTCTTTATTGCGATTCCAGAAGCAATTTGTAACCACGTAATAAATCTCTCCTAGTTTTTTTTCGCTGATCAGTTGCTTAACCGCCTGCACAGGAGGATTGAAACGGTTTTGTTTCACTACAAATAACTGTTTGTTTTTTCTCAATGCGAGATGAACTAAATCTTCGCACTCCGCCTTTCGCAATGCCATTGGCTTTTCAACAATTACATTTTTACTGTTTGCGAGCGCTTCTTTGGCACATTCAAAATGTAAACCATTGGGTGTGCACACGTTTACGATATCAATATCATTTCGCGATAAGAGCTCCGAAAGTGAAGATGACTGAATTGCGTTGTATTTCTTACAAAGAGCTTCTGTCTTTTCAGGTTTGATATCGAAAGCGGCAACCAATTCTGCCTCCGGGTGTGCAGTAATATGCTCAGCATGTCTGTTTCCGATATAACCACAGCCGATAATTCCAAATCTGATTTTCATTGCTAAGAAAGTAAAATTCCGGTGGCAAAAATAAGAGAGTAAAGGTCAAGTTATCTGAATAGAAATTCAGAATGAAAACCCGAATACTTCCATTCGATCAGCTGATTTTTCCAAACTGCTTTTCAGAAATTCGAGATCACAAAATTCAAGCAATGACGAGTCGCGCTCCACCATTTGAATCATCATTCTCAGGTAGGTTTTTTCCGAGCCGTGTGCTCCGTCTTTGGCTTCCAAATCGCCCGAAACATCATCAATCCATACTATATCAGAGAAATCAAAAAGTTCAAAATGATGTAAATCAAATAAAGGTTTCAACGAACGTTCAAGTTCAAAAACATTAGGATACAATTCTTTCTCTTTTGACATGGGTTCATATAGTTGATGTGCATAGGGGGGCAGAAAACCAACCACTTTTATTCCCTTATCCTCGCATAGTTGAAGAAATTTTTTCAACTCTTCAACCGCATTCCCGTTGATTGAATCGCAAATTGAAAACCATCCTTTCCTGCTTTTGTATAACTCAATTTCCTGTTTAAAATTTGATTCAAGGCTCGCATCATAATCAAAATTTCCATAGTAATAGCTGCCGTCATTTCTGAATCCCATGTTTTGCATCAGCGCACTGATTCCAAAACGTTGATAGTCAGAAAAATCTTCGAAAAGTTCTTTCACTTTGATTTTACCCTCCAGCCAATCGTAATAAACAGATTGATATTCATCCTTCAGAATTCTTAAATCATTTGGCGCTTCTTTCAGGTCGGCATCGAATTGCTCAGATCTTAAATCATCCCATTTCTCATTAAACCACCAATGATCAAGACCTACAAATAAAAGTTTCGGAGAATAATCAGCGGGAAGGGATTTGAGGAACAAACGGAAGAAACGAATTTTATTTACTGCGCCAGCTGCATTGTAAAAAGAACGCTCCGGTTTAAAAAACTTTGAACGAAACTGCATGGCGCGGGATGATCCGAGAATTAAGATCTCAGGTTGGTGGATTTTGGTAAGCTCAAGTTTATAATATTTCACCGGGTAACTATATGCCAAACCCCAAATGGATGGTTTCGCAAATTCCGATTGGTTGCGAATAACTCTATTGATACTCAATATTTCATTTGACTGATAAAGAATAAAACCAGGTACTGCAAAAAATATCGCAACAGGAATCAGGAGCAGAAAAATTTTAACGGAGAATTTTTTCATTGATAAATTATCGCGAAATTCACAACTGTTATTTATTACTCTTCATCGATTGTAAAATCAATCCGGCACCTTGCTTGAATTTCTGCCACTTCGAATTGATTTTACTGATTTCGAAATACGGCATTTGAATGCCGCCAAAATCACGCAGATAATTTTCTATAGGCTTGATCATTGATCCGCAGAAATTGAACGGCAGATTCATTTTTGACGCAATTTGAATTCCTTGCCAGAGCAACAGTGTTGGTGCCGAGGATTTATACTTCGGATCTGCACCTGATATCAAACCGTAGACTGAATGTTTATCCCAAACAATGAACAAAGCGCCATGAATATTTTTCATTTCATCTTCTGCAAAAAATATTTTTCCGGATTGTCTATTTATACACTCTTCATAAATATTTTTTATGACTTCAACCGATAACGGTGTTTCCATTTTTTGCTTACCAAATGTCATCATCCATTGACGATATAATTCTTCAATGGTACCATCAGAATGAATTTTCAATTCTTTCTCCGCATTTCTGATTTGCTTGCGCATTTTGTCCTTCATATTATTCCAGACAATTTCCGAATCGGATATCTCGCCTATCACATAGTGATACTTTGTAGTCTGACTAAAACCACTCCAATACATCGGCAACCAATTGGTTCGGGTGTAGTACCAGCGCTGTTCAAATCGCGCGAATGGTGGAAGTTGTTCAAACAATTCATTCAGATAGTTTACTTCGTTGGAAATTTTTTTTGCGTACTTATCGGAATAAATTTTCCACCATGGTCCGAGAAACGGGGTTAATGCCGGCATGCGAATGCTGCTCCCTGCAATTACGTAAGGCATCACCGCATAAATTTCCTCAGGATTTTCTAAAAGACAAACATCCCATTGATCTTGCGCCACCAGATCCAACCACCAGGGCTGAAGAAAGAGAGGAATATCCTCCCAAGAACGTTGACGGTATTTTTCTTTGTTTGTCATGACTGACCAAATGTTTTTTCCACAGCCGATCTGATAGAATCGAAAATAGATGATTCAAGATAAATGCGGTTCGGGTTTTCATCTATTCGAAGAGTTGAAGAGCCTTCAAATTTCAATTCCAGGTTATTGCGCTTAAAGAAGTCTTCAATCCTTTTCATTTCGCTGTAAGTATCAGCACACAACTCTTCAAACGAAATCTCCAAATAAGCAGTTGGGTTAAATAGATTCTTATCCTGTTCAATTTGTTTTTCAATAAAATAAATCTGCGATGCTATCTGCTCTTCGGCCGTAAGAATTTTTATTGATTCATACTCTTTGGGTTTTACTGATAACCATTTTTGAACATCACCGCTCTTTTTCAATCGCGCTTTATAAAGTGACTGTGCTGTGAACAGGGACTGACGCTTGATATGAATGATCAATGCTTCCGGAAAAATTTGATGCAAAGCCTGCAACCTTACACTGTGATTCAGATTTTTAAAAACAATCGGGCGATTGTGTTCATTGACAAGCGTTGCAATCACTGAATAAATTTCTTTTCTTGATGCCTCGCTAAGTTCGTTTTGCATTGTAAAATGTTTGTCAAAATCGAACCACTGATACCAGAAATAACTCCCTTCAGCTGGTCCTAAGGGCGATTCAGTTTCGCCAAACTCAGATGAAAACGTGTTATGCTTAACAAAGCCGTATTTCTCAAATTGTTTTTTTGAAGTTTCGAAAATGATCTGAAAATTTTCAATCATATAATTGCTGAAATACTGAACAGGAAAAAAATTAGTGATCAGCTGGTAGAGTATGGTAGAGCCTGTTCTTGGCGCGCCCACAATGAAAATGGGAGGATATTTAATTTTCTGTATGGAGAATTTGGCCACAAGAGATTTTCTTTCTCTCTTGCCGAGCCAATTCAACCATTCATATTTTATCCTTCCTTGCATCTGATTCTGTCCCTCTCAAAGATTTTTATACAGGTCGGATAATTTTTTCTTCTCATCACCCCATGAAAAATGTTGGGTTGATTCCTTCGCATTGCGCAAATAGATGTCATAATGATTTATCAGTTCACCCATTGCTTTCTCAAAGTCATTCTCAACGGTCGGATTATAAAATGTTCCGTTCCGATAAGTGTTGAGATAATGCACAAACTCAGGCTGAGCGGTAGTGAACAAAGGTTTGCCACTCTGAAAGGCATCAAATAATTTATTAGGACATAAAAACCAATAACTTAAAAACTTTGGTTGCCAAACAGGAATCACGGAAGCATCCGCTGCACGGATGACCGCAGGCACCAACTCTTTGCGTACCGGTTTTTTAATGTGTACGCGATCCTTCACTCCATACAGTTCTGTCAGTCGTGCAATGGCATCAGAATAATTTCCCCGAATCAATAAGACCAATGAGCAATTCAAAAACCTGTTCATCTTTTTATAAAATTCCACTTGTGCATGATCCCATCCGGAAATGTATGACCCCACATAAATAAACAGGAAATGATCTGCAGGAATATTGAATTCTGACCTTAAATCAAACTGTGTGTTAAGATCTTCAACAGAAATCTCAGCAATATTTCGCAGTACTACCACTTTTTTCTTCAGATTGAATCGCGTAAACATATCATTCGCAATCTGATCGCCTACAGTTATGACTTCGTCTGTATATTGAATGTACTTGCGCTCTGTATTGTTCAGAAATTTCTTAATTATTGATAATCTGAAACGGGTGATCAAATTCAATTTGTTGACGACCGGATATGCCGGATAACCAATGAAATATTCATGAGAATCATAAATCAATTTGGGTCTTTTGCCTGCAAAAAGATTTTTTGAATAAATCAAACCAACGATCCATAGCGCCTGAAAATCGTGGCAATGGATGACATCATAATTCTGCTTCGCGATGATACCCGCAATATTCAATCTGCCTGCAGAATTGAAAAATCTGAGATGATCTGATTCAAGTAAATGATGATAGACAACGTCATCAATCACGCGAATATTCGGGTCATCCTTTGGTTGCACAGCGCTGTCATAAACATCCACTTGATGACCTTGCTCTAATAAAACTTTTACTTCGCGAATGATTCGCTGATCGACCAAAAAACTGCTGAAAGTGACGACTCCAATTCTCATTGATTCAAAAATGAACTGTACTTCGCAGTATTTGCACGGAATGTATATTGATTTAAAATCTTTGTTCTTCCCAATCTTCCGATTTCATTGAACTCATTCCAACGCACAAGCGCTTTTTCAATAACATGCTCCCAATTTTCCTCTTGCTCAACTATGAAACCATTTTGATTGTCATCAATGATTTCGTTGTTCGCTGTTATTCCTGTTGCGATGCTCACAATTCCCAACCCCATGTATTGAATAAGTTTGAAACCGCATTTCCCTTTTGCAACAGCAGTTAGCCAAAGGGGCATCAGGCCAATATCCATTTTCATCATATCACTGATTTCAGTTTCAAGACTCCATCTGCAATTCATGATTTCAAAATCAGTCTTCGCTTCGTAGTCTCTGCCTGTAATCACCAGTAATTTAATTTTTCGCTTTTTCGAAATGCGATTAAGCGCAGGAATCAGCAAGTCGAGATAAGGCATGTTACCTGTTCCGCCTATCCAACCGAAAATGATTTCATTTTTCTCCGATGGATATTCCTTGGGGAAATATTGATCATAATCCACGCAGGTTGGTATCACTAAAATATTTTGTTCCTGCACGGTAGAATTGCATTGCTTCACATAATCGCGGAGATAGTTACTGCCTACAATAAATCCCTTGTAAAGTAGAAGTGATTGGCGGAATTTATTTCCCTGCTCGAGCATCAACTGTCCGAAAATATTTTTGATTTCACGTGGTTCTTTCTTTGCAGCAGAAATGTCATCATCGAAATCGAGAATCACATGAGGGTGAAATGAAATTAAAAATTTCTCCATAAAAAGATTCCCGTAATCATTAAACAAAATCAAATCCCTCCGGACAATCACCGTTTTATACTTCATACAGGAAAGTACCTGAAGAGTTCGTTTCCAAAGCCACTTAATATGAAATAGAATATTCTTTTCAGCCAGCCAAAGATCATTTTCCTGTCTTGTCATAACTGATTTCACCCGAGAACGAAATCCCTGATTCTGAAAAATATCGCTCCATAGTTTTGAACGATAGTGATATCCGGCATTATCAGGAAACCATGCTTCGAGAAAAACGACCGATTGCTTTTTTCTGTGAAGTGACTGTAAAATGCTTCTGACAGAAAATATCATGAACAGGAAGTGCAGGATTTTGACAACAGCAAATGTCACCCAGAATTGAATGAAAAAAAGCAAGGCAAACAGTTTTTTCACGATAGATAGTTCAGTTTTTTCATCCACGAAATTTGAGCCGCGTATTGTATCAATTCAGATTCATCCGTATTCCTGAACGGCTCTGACTTTGAGGGATCCGCTAATTTTTCTAAATGAGATCGCAGACTTACACCAACAAATTTTTCAAGTTTTGAAATTTCAGATTGGTCTGATCGAATCAAATTTTCATAGCGTAACGTGATCATCTGTTCATTCAAAATATTTTCAAAAGAAAAAGCCTGGTCCAAATATTTCTGCCAAAGATCCATCCCCCTTTGCTTTTCATTCAAACCGGCACTGAAATGTTTATCTGTGCTTCCTAATTTCTGATTACGAGCAAACAAACTCAAAGCAACGTCAATTCCATTCCTATAGATATGAATCACTTTCGCCTCAGGAAATTTTTTCAACCAATGGTTTAACGTGAAAGTATTCCGCGGATCTTTCCATCCCCATTTCATGCCTGAGTAAAATGAAATCAATCTTGAAGGATGGTTTTTAACGGCCAAAAAGTCGCGAACAAATATTTTTTCTGAGAATCCAACAGAAGTTGTGTTCACGGAAATTCCGGGATTGTCCCACGAAAATCCATTCGCTTCAAGCAGTTGCTTATTCAATGATTCAAAAAACCAAGACTCATGGTTCCCGGTTAAATCAGCACCCATAAAAATTCCCGCTGCACTCAGCAATTTGGACAACATAGTTGTGCCTGATCGGTGCATGCCGATGATGATATGCGGTTTATGATTGAACGCGAAAATCATTTGGCTTTTGAAAAGAAACTTAACCTATTCAGAAAAGCCGGTTTAAACAAGTAAATGAAAATTGCAAAAATTATTATCATGATTAAAGTCTTCACGCCAAGTGCCAGAAACAACGATCCCGTAAGCACTCGATCCAATTCAGCATTGGTCAGAAAAAACAAAATACAAAGCGCAATCATCACGGAAAAAAGTCGCCACGAAAAATCAACCTTAAACAAACGTTGTGAAAAATAGTATCGTAATCCGGTCCAAATAATTCCACCGACCATGCAGCCGATAGCAATACCGTCAATTCCAAAGTGACGAACAAGTAAAATTCCGGTTATCGTATGAAAAATAATGGAGACAATTGCCGCATAGGTTAAATATTTTGTTTGTTTGGTAATATGCATGCCTACTGTATAGATAGGCCCAATACCGTTCAGCAAGTTATAAATACCGAGATAGAAGATCATATTGAATGCATCATGATAGTTCGGTGCAAAAAAATCAATCAATTCTTTTCTGAAAAGAAGTATCGTGAGGAAGAACAAGCCGAGAGCAAAAACATAAAAATCATGAACACGGCTGTAAACTTTTTTCGCGTTCGGATCATTTTTTATTTCCATAGCATTTGGGAGCCATACCATTTGAAACGAATAACTGACAAACAAAAGAATATCAGCAATCCGCTTTCCTATTGAATAAACACCATTGTTTTCCAAACCCACAAATGTTTTGATTAAGTAGCGATCAAGAATATTGGTTGCCTGAAACATGACCATCACGGTCATAAAATTGAATCCATAAGAAAGCACCTCGCGTGCAGTGGAGGAATCATAATCAAAGTAGATTTCCTTTCTGACAAAAAAAGCGGAAAGCAATAGTGCCACTGTGATTCCTATTGCAGCAGCGCGGTAAAAACCTTCAATCCCCTGATCAAAATATTTTACAAAAACAAAACCGCCCAATGTGAGAATAAAAAAACTACTCAAAGAGACTGCCGCATAACCCCATTTATCAAATTTGGATCGTTGTATATTCTGGAAATAAGAAACCAACACACTGGCCACTGCAATATAGATGCAGAGAAAATAAATTTCATTGAGGAGAACATTTCGATCACCGCCTGTTTCAAAATCACCGATAAACGTGGAAAGAAAAAGCGGGCGCAACAAAATCATGATGGCTGAATAAATCAGACACAGACCCGCAAGCAACGAAAGATTGGTGCCAAGAACTAATTTTTTTTCGTGTGGTTTGTCTTTAATGTCAACCCACCATCTTATGGTGGTATTAACCAGACCGAGAGGTAAAACGATGATGGCAAAATTGTTCCAGACATTGAAAAAATCCTGAATGCCATATTCTGTTTTCGTAAAAATTCGGGTGTAAAAAGGAGTAAGAAAGAGTGCGGCAAAAACAGTGAGATAGCGCGTGATACCGTAAACAACCGAATCAGAAATAAGCCTTCGAATAAAACTTTTGCCTTGCTGCATAAAAGGTGTGCAAATTTAAGTTCGAACAGCCGGAAATACACTCAAACCGTAAAACCAAGCGATCTCACAAATTGAAGATGCTCTTCAGGAAAAATATTGAGATCCCGCTCTTTGAATCTCCCCATGGTTGAGGAAACAGCAGGAAGTTTTGTCAACTGATTCAATTTATTTTCGTCAACTCTGATGTTTAAAAAAGTCAGCATGTTTTTGATTTCAGGAATTGGATCCATACACAACGCATCGTAGTTGCAGAGATAAAATCTGTTTCCAAAAAACTTTTTCCCCTTTTCAATTGCTGATTGATTCGCATTAACCCAATATTCCAATTGCATTTGTGGTTCGCTTGCCGGATCAACAGGAAGATTGATATCATACAAATCTCCCCAATTATTCAATTGCTGAAGATTTCCACTGAACGCCATATCGAGCCCATGACGCACGACATGGATATAGCTCATGTCAGGAAAATGCTTCGCAAGTGGTTCAAGAAAAATGTGCGTATTCGGTTCCTTCCATCCCCACTTCTCATGGAAGGAATTTGTATGAAACAAGATTTTATTTCTGCGCTGTGAATGAAAATTTGCCGGATAGATATCACGTTTGAAATATGCTTTCAGAAAAACCTGCCAGTCAGAAATGGAAAACGATTTGCCACACATGTATTTTTCGAAAACACGAATGTTTTTTTGAACCCATGTCTGCGAAAACTTGAATTCGTCCGGTCTTTTAAAAAAGAAAGTAAAAGTCAGATTATCGTTGGCAGAATTCAGATCATCACCAAGGAAGATCCCCACATCCATAAGGATCTGGGCTACCAAACGTGTTCCGCTTCCTCCCAAACCTCCGATTGCAACAGGATACATAGATGAATTCAATATCAATTTCGTAAAAGTAGATATTGATCATTGCAATTAATTGGAAACTCTTTTCCCCGTCTTACGTAAATCGCCCTATGAAATTGTTGGGAGACCATTTCATCTGACATTTTGATGTGCATTGAACAGGGAACAAACCTCCTGCTCTCTAACTAATTTTGAAATACACTACTAATAAATCTATGAAGCAATTCCTCAACCCAACTGTAAAAATTCTTTTAATTGTTGTTTTCTGCACTCTGCTTTCCTCATTGCAAAATAAATTGAAAGCGCAGTGTCCTGATGCGGAAATATCCGGCAGCAATATTGTTTGTTTAAACGACACATTTTCCCCTGTCAATGCAAGTTCAAATGCCGCATCCTATCTATGGGATTTTTGTGGCGGTGATTTGGAAGGCACTCCTGTAAATTCAAACCTTGGTGACCCCGGAAACGGAGCACCTTCCGGCTTAACCACAGTGGAAAACGGTTCTGACAAATATTTGTTTGTCACTAACCGTACCGGTGGAGATAATCTGGTGAGAATGGATTTTGGTACATCCTGGGCAAACACACCAACCAATACCAATCTCGGAAATCCATTTAGCGAGTTCAACAATGTCCGCCACGCTATGCAGTTTGTTTTTGAGAATAACAAATGGACGGGTTTTGTTTCTACCAGCAATAATCGTTTTGTGCGATTCAATTTTAACAATGGTATCAACTCAGCACCGACCAGCTACTTACGATACACGAATACTTTCGGAATGAACCTCGACAACCCACGGGGGTTCAGGTTTGTTGAAAATAACGACACCACATTTTTGTTCATTGCGCAATTAGGTGCAGCCGGAAATAATTCAGGAAAAATTTCGGTTTACCGGTTTCAGGATTCCGTTCGCACAACGCCCATTTTTCTTCATCATATCATCATTCAAAATGCAGGTGTGAACATTTCATTTGAAGATATTGAACTGACCAAAGTCTGTAATAACTGGCACGCTTTTGCAACATCTGCTGATCGTTTGTACCGTATCGATTTGGGAACCAATATTAAGAACCCTGCTCCGACTGTAACAGAAATAACAGGAACGGGCTTGGTAAGCGGACGGTTTGTGCATGTTATTTATGAAGACGATAATTATGATGTATTTGTCATGCAGGGAAATTCAGACGGCACCAAACGTTTCATCCACGAAGATGTGATCACTGATCCAACTCCTGCAATCTCCAACATGGGAAATTATGCAGGTACGAATGGACAAGGTTTTGATTTCAGAAAAGAAAACAGTTTGTGGTATATGTTCAGCACAGATCGAAATACAAAAGCGGTTTTTCGGGCTGTTTACCCTGACCTCTGTGCAACTGCAATACCTATTTCGTCTCTCAGTAACCCTGACGTGATTTATTCTTCAACAGGAAATTATACGGCTACGTTGAGCGCGATGGCAACCGGAGGAAAAATTGATCAGCATAAAATCATCGTAACTGTTTCTGAAAAACCGATTGCAAATTTTACTGCTCCATCAGGTGCCTGCACAGGAGAATCTGTCTCATTCAATGATGCATCAACATACGGAACTGTACCAATCTCCACATGGTTATGGGATTTTGGCGATGGAAATACTTCAGTACAACAGAATACAAATCATGCTTATATAGTTGCCGGAAATTACTCCGCAACATTGACCGTTTACAATCAGAACGGATGTTCATCTCAGTATTCTCAAAACATTACAATTAATTCAAATCCGGTTGCGGCATTTACTTATACAGGCAGTTGCCAATTTTCACCAGTCAGTTTTGCTGATGTTTCTTCGGTCAATTCTCCCGATGTAATCAGCTCATGGTTCTGGGATTTCGGAGATGGCAATAGTTCAACACAACAAAATCCATCAAATACATTCACCACTGACGGCAGTTTTAATGTTTCACTTACTGCTACTTCCAACAACGGTTGCAGTCATACAATTATTTCTGCAGTTTCAATTAATGCTTCTCCTTCCGTTTCATTTACAGCTGATAACACATGCTCGGGTGATTCTACTGAGTTTATTTCATCAGTTACTATTTCAAGCGGAACTATCACCGGTTATTTATGGGATTTTGGCGATGGCAGCACATCATCACAACAGCATCCTTTGCATTTCTTTGTTACAAGTGGAAATTATTTGGTTTCGTTGACAGTGAGTGCATCTACAGGCTGTTCAACTTCTTATTCAACAAATATCGGGATCACCAATCCTGCCATTTCGAATTTTAATTTTACAGCAGCCTGTTCGGGGAGCGCAGTACAATTTACGGATCAATCAACTAACGGAATCATTCTTTCCTGGCTGTGGGATTTTGGAGATGGCAATTCTTCTTCGGTTCAAAATCCTTCACATATTTACGCGAATGCCGGCAATTATTCTGTTACACTCGATGTGTTCACTTCCGTATCCTGTTCTGACGATACGTCAATAAATATTTCAGTTTCGTCTTCGCCTCTTGCTGATTTCAGTGCTGATACTGTTTGCCTTGGAAGCCCGACTTCGTTTAACGATATGTCATCTGTTTCCAATCCTGATAGTATCATTTCATGGATTTGGAATTTTGGTGATGGAAACAGTTCTTCATTACAAAACCCAAGTCACATTTATCTGGCTTCAGGAAATTATTCTGCTTCGCTAACTGTGACTTCAAATAACGGATGTGTTTCAATCATTTCGCAAACAATAATCGTTAACCCGGGTCCTGATGCAGATTTCAGTTACAACTTCGTTTGTCAAGATGAACCGATTCAATTCACCAATCAATCAACCTTCAGTGGCGGTGCAATTGTTTCTTATCTCTGGAATTTTGGTGATGGCAACACGAGCAATCTGCTGAATCCTGATCATGAATATTTGTCGCAAGGAACCTATGAGGTTACACTGACCGTCATTGGGTCAACCGGTTGTTCAGATGTTTTTTCTGATTCTGTTTCGGTTCTTCAAAATGTAATTCCCCTTTACACTTACTCTTTGGAATGTGTAAATGAAACGCTGGTTTTTGATTACATTGAAAACTATCCCGTAAACTATTCATGGGATTTCTGCAGTGGTGATCTGAGCGGAACTCCAATAAACAATTCGCTCGGAAATCCGAATGGTGTTGCTGATGGAATGACCGGAATATCAATACTTAAAGAGAGCGGAAACTGGTTCGGATTTTTAGCAACACAAGACAATAAACATTTGATCCGATATGATTTTGGTTCTGCATTGAACGGAAGTGTGACCGGAAATGATCTTGGTAATCCATCAACTCTAATTAATAATCCCCGTCATTCATTACAATTTGTAAAAGAGGGAGCAAACTGGTCGGGCTTTCTTGCTGATGGCACAAAACTGATCCGCTATGATTTTGATAACGGAATAGATCAAACGCAAAGCGCAACTACTTCATACACGCTTTCTTCTTATTTCAGCTCACCGCGCGGAATGCGATTTGTTACCGATGGAGCAATCACCTATTTATTTGTTTGCAATGTAACTTCAAAAAAGATTGAAGTCTTTTCGTTTCCATCAACAGTCAGAACAACACCCACCCATGCTTTTACCATTGATACTTTAAGCATAGCCAACCTCGAAGGACCGGAAGACATTGAAATTTTCCAGCAATGCGGAAAATGGTATGCATTTGTAACTACCTCAACCAAATTATATCGTTTTGATTTCGGAACTTCATTGACTAATCCAAATCCAATGATCACTCAATTCTCCGGATTAGGAATGAACACAGCAAGATTTCTTCGCGCATTCTATGAAGACAACAAATATTATTGCTTCATTCAAAACGGTGCACAGAACGGAACTTACAAAGTGGTTTTTAATGACAGCATAAATAACCCCACGCCTGTTTCAACTGCAATGGGAAATCTATCAGGCTCCAACGGTTTTGGATTGGAGATGATAAAAGACCAATCCAATTGGTTCATGTTCCAAGTGGATAGATTGAATGATGTTCTTCGCAGAATGGATTTTCCAAATAATTGTTCAGCCACTCCTGTTATTTCTTCCAGCAGTGTTCCATCTGTTATTTATTCGCAGCTCGGAAGTTATAATGTTCTGCTAAGTGCAACAGACATGAATGGAACAACCGAACAATATTTTTCTTCGATCACTATATCTGAAAATCCGGTTGCCTCCTTTAACTACTCAGGATTAACGTGCGAAAATTATTCGTTGCAATTCAACAATAGCTCAACGTATATCAGCATTCCGATAACTGGTTACAACTGGGACTTTGGGGATGGAAATAACTCGGTTGATCAAAATCCTGTTCATATTTTTTCCAATGAGGGAGTTTATGTCATCAGTCTTACTACTATCAATGCAAACGGATGCACCGATACTTTCAACGACACGATAAATATTTATGCAACACCTGTTACTTCATTCAATTCCGCGGGAGGCTGCGAAGAAGATTCGATTCTGTTCAACAATACCAGCAATATTTCAACTCCTGATTCTATCACCTCATGGTTATGGAGTTTCGGAAACGGACAAAATTCAACAGATGAAAATCCATTTGCTGTTTATAACGGATTTGGAAATTTCAGCGTGAGCTTGACTGCAACATCAAATCACGGATGTGCTGATTCTGAAACTTCTTCCGTTTCCATCTTACCGCTTGCTGATTTTTCTATTGACATTTTCAATACCTGTGTTGGAGATGCAACTCTATTTCTGAATAATTCAACTGTTCCTGATTCGAGCGGGATTGCTTCATGGTTCTGGGATTTTGGTGATGGCGGTACATCTATTCTTCAATCACCGGTTCATTCATTTTTAACTCAGCAAACTTTCAATACAGTCATAACAGCAACAAATAATAACGGATGTATTTCTGACACTGCGCTCAGCGTCAATATCTCAACTCCTCCGGTTGCAAGTTTTGGTTACAGTCAGGTTTGCGTTGGAAATCCGGTGATCTTCACCGATAATTCCGTTGCAGGCTCTTCTGCGATTACTGCGTGGCTCTGGGAATTCGGAAATGGCGATACTGCAAACGGACAAAGTCCCACATATGCTTTTCAAAATACCGGCACATACAATGTAACACTTACTGTCACCTCACCAACTGATTGCAGCGATGACACCACCATCTCAGTTGTGGTGACTGAATCACCTACTGCTGATTTTTCAGCAGATACGGTTTGCGCGGGAAATTCAACATCGTTCACTGATTTGTCTTCTGTTCCTTTCCCATATACAATTGTAACTTACGAATGGAATTTTGGTGATGGCTCAACAAGCAATCTGTCAAATCCAATTCATGCATATTCTTCATCAGGAATTTATTCTGTAACGCTGAATGCAATTTCAAACACCGGATGCGAGGGAACAATAACAATGAATATTGAGGTTCTTTCAACGCCTCAAGCGCTGTTCACTTACCAAATTAATTGCGTTGATTATCCTGTTGATTTTATGGATGCATCCACTATCAGCGGTGCCACCATCACCAACTGGCTGTGGGATTTTGGTGATGGAAATTTTTCTGCACTTCAAAATCCATCACACAATTATTTAGTACCCGGAAATTATCCTGTTACTCTTTTAGTAACAGCCGATAACGGATGCGCAGGTTCATACGCTGACAATGTTTCTGCAACTTCAGCAGTTGTCACCACTTTCAGTTTCAATAATGTTTGCGCAAACGACACTTTAATTTTCACAAGCACCGAAAATGAGCCGGTTGATTATGCCTGGGATTTTTGCAGTGGTGATCTCGAATTAACTCCTGCAAACATTCCGCTTGCCAATCCGGGGATTGTTGATGGAATGACCGGCATGAAATTGATTCAGGAAAACAACAACTGGTACGGATTCACTGAAGGTCAAGACAATAACAAAATAGTTCGTTTCAATTTTGGAAATGATTTAACAAACACCTCGATAGTTGCGACAGATCTCGGCAATCCAAACAATCAGATTAACAGCGCCAAACACTCGATGCAATTTGTCAAAGAAGGAAATATATACACCGGTTTTGCAACCAACAATACTAAGCTTCTGCAGTACAATTTTGACAATGGTATTGATCAGTTGACAACCGCACAGGTCTCTTATTCCGCAGGCTTAAATCTCGGAACCACACGTGGATTCCGTTTTGTGAAAGAAGGAACTTCAACTTATTTGTTCGTTGCCAATCAATTAAATAAATCGGTAAAAGTTTACTCCTATTCAAGCACGGTGCGAACCACACCAACATTTGTTCACGATCTTGATAGTTTGAATAATGCATTGCCATTACCCGAAGATGTTGAGTTGATAAAAGTTTGCGGTGAATGGTATGGATTTGTACTCACCGGAACTTCATTGTTCCGCCTTGACTTCGGTTCCTCGTTTTTGAATCCAAATCCCGTAAGACATGAATTGACAGTTACAGGATTGAATACAGCGCGATTCCTCCGGCTGATTCACGAAGACGGAAAATATTATGCCTTCATACAAAACGGAATTAATCACGGGACATATCTGGTCGAATTCGGAACTGATATTACCTCCATGTCCTATACAACTTCCTATCTCGGAAATTTGGGTGGCAGCAATGGTTTTGGTTTTGACATTGCCAAAGATGAAAGCCGTTGGGTGATGTATTCTGACGACAGAACAAACGATATTCTCACACAAAGTATTTTCCCCGATTCCTGTTCTGCAACAACTACTGTTTCATCAGATTCAATTCCCTTCACAACATATCTGCTTGAAGGAAGTTATCTCGTGACTCTTGCAACCACAGACCTGAGCGGAAATGTTGAGCATGTAATTGATACCGTAACCATTTCCGAAGCCCCCATTGTTGATTTTGATTTTGTGACAACGTCATGCATCAACGATTTTATTCAATTCACGAATCTGACCACTACCAATGCTTTTCCGGTTGCTTCATATCTCTGGGAATTCGGGGATGGATCAACAAGCGCTCTGACCGATCCAACACATACCTATTTCTCAACGGGAATTTTTACCGTTCGTTTGACAGCCGTAAACACAAACGGTTGCGAATCATTTCATGAAGAAATTATTCAGATCAGTAACAAACCAGTTCCGGATTTCAGTTATGTCGCTTCATGTGAAGATGATTCCACCTTCTTCACGAATTTATCTACCATCATTTCTCCCGATTCAATTGTTTCGGGAATATGGGATTTTGGTGACGGAACATTCTCAACCAATCTGAATCCATTTCATATTTATAATAGTGGAGGAAATTTCTTGGTGAGCCTGACTGTGTATTCACAAACCGGATGCAGTGATGTTTTTTCAGACAACATCACCATTCTTTCGCGCCCTGTTTTTGTTGTTGACGTAATCAATACTTGTTTGGGTGATAACACAACATTCACTAATAATTCTTTTGTACCGGGCGGTGGAGTCATTACAGGTTATCAATGGGATTTCGGTGATGGAAGCACTTCATCACAGATTAACCCCCAACATACTTATTCTGCCGTTGGTGATTATACCATCATATTGATCGCAATCAATTCAAACGGATGCGATGGTGATACTTCATTCAATGTTCACATTGCACCCGAACCTGTTGCAGATTTTTCTTCCACCAATGCCTGTGCGGGAAACAATATTTCATTCACTGATCTTTCCACTTCAGCAGAACCGATTACAGAATGGATCTGGGATATGGGAAATGGTGATACGATTGTTGGACAAAATCCTGTTTACTCATTCCCTCTTCCCGGAAATTACAATGTCACATTAACCGTTGTTGTTCCGACCTATTGCGATAACAGCATTACGAAAATTGTAACCGTAATTCCATCACCCGTTGCGGATTTTTCTGCTGATACAGTTTGCGCTGGATCACCTACCACATTCACTGATCTATCAACCATGGTTTCTCCTTATATCATTGCTGCGTGGAATTGGGATTTCGGTGATGGCGGAACTTCTGCATTACAAAATCCTCAGCACAGTTTTTTATCCGCAGGAAATCATTTGGTCACGTTAGCCGTTGCCTCTGATTCGGGTTGCACAGATATTATTTCAAAAAATGTTTTTGTCCGCGCACAACCAACTGCTGCATTCAGTTCTTCGATCACTTGTCTCGGAGGCACAACCAATTTCACCAATCTGTCCTTTGTTAATGGCGATGTCATCACTTCTTATCTCTGGGATTTCGGTGATGCTGCAACTTCCAATTCAACTAACCCGACTCACATTTATGCCTCAGGCGGAGAATTTCAGGTAACACTTACCGTTACCACTGCCGGTGGATGCATGGATACTGAAATTGATTCTATAGAAATATTTCCTGCGTTGGTTGCCGATTTCAGTTTCACTGAAATTTGTGAAGGTTCACCCGTTCAATTCACGGACATGTCACCCTCTTTCTCAATCATTGCGTGGAGTTGGGATTTCAGTGACGGTACAAACTCTACTCAACAAAATCCATCGCATTCATTTTCTAATCCCGGTATATATAATGTATCGCTCACCGTCACCAACGTAATCGGTTGCAACACAACCATCACACAAGCCGTCACGGTTTACGATATTCCTGTTTCGCTTTTCACCACTTCCAATGTCTGTTATGGGGAACCTGTTTATTTCACCAATAACAGTTCATCACAATTTGATCTGATCAATCAATGGACTTGGGATTTTGGTGACGGCACAACCAGCAACGCGCAGGAACCGCAACATCTCTATACTGACAGCGGAACATTTACAGTCACATTGATTGCCGTTACAGATCACGGATGCACGGATAGTTATTCTGCTTCTGTAACAATTCATTCCGCACCGCAGGCAGCGTTCTCTTACGATCCGCCTTTTGGTCAAGCGCCATTCGCGCTCAACTTCAATAATCTTTCTGTAGATGCCGCAAACTATTCATGGGATTTTGGCGATGGCTCCACCAGCGTAGCTGAAAATCCGGCTTACATTTTCACTTCAAACGGAACTTATATTGTCACCCTCATCAGTTCGAATGCGAACGGATGCAGCGACACGACTACACAAACCATTTTGGTTGCCGATGCATTCCTCGATCTTACGGTCACAGATATTATTCTCGATCTGATTGAAAATCCTGATGCCACTTATTATATGTCTGTGGCTGCGGTACTCGCCAACCTCGGCACCGCACCCGTTTACAATTTTGATATTCTCGCCACGCTTGGCGATGGCAGCACTATGGTCGAGCAATGGAATTACCAGTTCCCCGCATATTTTGAAAGCGGCACAACGATGAATTATTTATTCGGTGCTCAATTTTTTGTCAGCAGTCCTGATGTGGTCAAGTTTGTTTGTGTGGAAGTGCAAAACCCGAATCATGCGGTGGATGAAAACCCTGCGAACAACGAAAACTGCAATCCGTTTCAGGGCGGCATTCAGTTTATCAAACCCTATCCTAATCCTGCCGATGATGAATTGAATTTCGGGGTCATCCTCGTGCGCGATGGCACATTTGAAGTGGAAGTGTTTGACATGCTCGGTCAGCAGATAGATTATCTCATTTATGAAAACGGTGTGGAAGGCCTCAATCAGGTTTCGCTCTCCACCATGGCGCTTGCCAATGCCGCTTATCTCCTGCGCGTGATGCAGGCCGATGATGTCTTCGTCAGCAAGTTTGAAGTGCAGCATTAAAAAGAAAAACAAGAAAAGAATGATGGCGGCCGGGGCACAGACCTCTGCCCGGCTTTCCGTTACAATCTTTTTTGGCTTCACTCGAAGAAGCTATTCATAGGAAGGATTTCCACTACAATCCGTGTCGCAAATTCCCGCTTCGACTTTTGTCATTCTGATCCCGCTTTTTGCGGGAGAAGAATCTCTTAATCCAAACCGAAAACTCAAATCGAAGCCGTTCTTATTCCCCTCTGCGTTTAGCTTCTTCGTGCGTTTGCGAGAGGGGTTAGCACGCGCAAATAAAATAAATCATTCATGCGGGCGGGGGTGTGCTCTTATTTCTTCAATCCTTTAATCCTGTAAATCTCGGTTCAGACAATTTTTTTTCATCCCCAAAAAAACCATCCTCCAATTTCCATCGTATCTAATCACATCACATTTAAAAAAAAACATTTTCTAAACCAAAAAAAACTTTTCAATTATGAATCAACGTCAGGAAAACAAATCAAACATGTATCTCGTGGTCATCGGTGTATTCAATCTCTACCCCATACAATTGGCAACCATCGCGGCACTCAACGCACTCGTCACTTTATTCAAAGGACTCAACACAGCCCTCAACGGTTTTCGTCAGCAGCAATTAAATGCAACAAACGGAGTAGCGTCCGACAAAGCATTTGCTAAAAACGCAATGGCAGAATATGCAGCCATCGTTGCAGGTGCCGTCTTCGCTTATGCAGATAACCAAACACCAGTGAACGAAACCCTCAAAGCCGAAGTCAACTATTCCAAGTCTGATATTCTAGGTGCCGATGATACCGAAGCAGAACAAATCGCGCAGAAAATTCACGACAAGGCAAATGCAAATCTCGTTGCCCTCGCAACCTACGGCATCACAGCGCCAATCCTTACAACCTTGCTGGGACTCATCACCACCTATCACAATTTCATTGACGATCCCCAGTTCGCCATCAACGACAAGGAAATCGCAACCATCAACATCCGCGATACAATGTCAGCAATGGATGATATGCTCAAAGACCGTATTGACAAACTCATTCCTCAATTCCTCATCGCAACACCTCCAAATCAGTTACTCGTTGACCGCTATTTCCAGGCACGCGAAATCATTGACCTCGGTGGCGTGGGCACTACCTCTGGCGACACAGGCATTCTTTCTCTCAACGTGTTTTCCTCAGTGGGCAACACACCAATCGTAAATGCAACAGGCGTAGTGCAGGGTTCGGGCGATTCACAAACTACTGATGGAAACGGCAACGCAGTATATGATGAAGTAGAAACAGGCGCTCAGCAAATTCTCGTTTCCGCTCCCGGTTTCGTCAGCCAAACCGTTTCCTTCAACGTCACCGCCAATCAAACCACTACACTCAACGTCACTCTCATTCCGGTATAACATCCGCACATAGCCTGTCATCCTGAGCTTGTCGAAGGATCTTGTATACCAAAAGGGTTAGCCGAAGTGCTAACCCTTTTCTATTTCTGCAACAATCACTAACAAAAACATCTGCCGTTCATTGTAAACTTTCTGTAAAATTTTTCAGGTATGATGAATAAATGAAAAACTGTGACTAAATTCGTTAACGACAATTGACTGACTTTTTTAAAATCATGGTTGACAACCAAAACATTTTCTAATCATCCCAAAAACGCATTCATGAAAAACGATATTGTCCTTTGATTCCGTTTGTTGCTTTCGGAACGACCCTCTGATAAAACGGCACCCCGCAGTTTTTGAAAAGCAACGGCTCTCAAATATTGTTTGACTATTTATTAAATCACCAACTTATGAAAAGGCAAATATTGGTTATTATATTTTTTTCTTTATTGCTCTGCATTGGAAGAAATGCAGATGCGCAATGTGTATTGAGTGCTGATTATTATTTTACACCTGACAGCCCATATGTAAATACTCCTGTTTCATTTTACTCGTTGGCGGATACCTCTTGTGGTGCTTTGAATTATCAGTGGTTTTTTCCTAATGGCAATCCGGCAACTTCCAATTTGGAAAATCCGGTTGTTACCTGGATTGACTCCGGTTCATTTCTAATCACATTCATTGTTTCTAACGAGAGTCAATCTGACACATCGGAGCAAACGCTCACAGTGCTTGGTCCTACAAATGCTGATAATGATTGCGATGATGACGATTGTCTGGTAGAAGATCCCTGTAATCTAATTTGTAATCCGGAGTTCATTTCAAAAGACATGACCGCATCCTCAATAGTAAACGGATTCGCCCAAATGGTTTTCAACTGGTTCCCCAGTCACGGTACACCTGACTGGAATTTAACTGATGTAGGTTCACCACCTGTAAATCCGGGATTTGGTTCTATGTGGGCCAATTCGAACAACGCAGGTGAAGGTATTTATACATGCGCACCATTTGCTCAAGGAGATTATATCTTTTCATTGTATAGGGCTGCTTCTTCAAATCAGGGTGGTGATGATTTAGACATGGTTAACATAATTCTTTCCAACGGAATTTTGCCAAATCAAAGTACCGATTATCCAACCATTTTTGCCCCGTTAGAAATTATCTATTCAGAATCCGATATTCCGAATACGAAAACATGGGAGCAACATGTAGTATGCTTCAGCACGCTGGATGATTACAATACAATGACTATCCTGCCGGGTGAATTCCTGCCTCACGATATAGGAAGATTATGGATTGACCAAGTAGAATTAATGCCCGATGTTTTTGGAGCAGGGCCAGATCATACAGTGTTATGCGGAGAAAGCGTCCAAGTTGGTATTGACTTATGTGAAATTACCAATATGGAATATCAATGGTATTTAGGACAAGATTTAGTTGCAACAGGAGATCAGCCAACTTTAACACCTCCATGTCCTCCGGCTTCTTACGTCTATACGTTGGTAAGGACATTTGTCTCCAACAATGATTATCCTGTATTCTTTGACGAAGAAATGTGTGAGTTAACCGAAGACATAATTGTGACTGTTTTGCCCAATAATGCATTGGCCGATGCCGGACCTGACGAAATCATTTGTGTGGGAGGCTCTGTGCAACTTAATGCATCCGGTGGAACGACCTATTCTTGGCTACCGACAACGGGATTGAGTGATCCGGATATTGCAAATCCAGTCGCCTCGCCCACCGTAACAACAACTTATACTGTGACTGTTTCTGATAATTGCTGTGTTGACACGGATGAAGTACTTGTAACTGTTACGGACGAAGGACCGTGTTTTTGTCTTCCCGATTTCGATTTCGATGCGGACATTTGGATTCATCCTGGCTGGCATTCCACAACAGATCTGCCCGCTCAATATGTGGCAGGTTTTAATGGTTTCACCGGATATATTTTCATTGAAGGTACTTTCTTCATTGACAATGATTTTGCTTTTAGCAATTGTCCTAATATATACCTGGGAACAGATGCCACAATAGAGTTGGAGGGATTTTCAACCAACGATCAGGCAACTCTAAGAATTATTGATTCACATTTGCGGGGTTGCGATTATTTATGGACCACCATTCGAGCAGACAATGAATTTGAAAGTGTAAGTGTACTTTGCACAGGAGCAGGAACAACGATAATTGAAGATGCGAAAGAAGCGATTATAGGACTTGGTCAGGCAAACTTTATTTCCAGTGGAACAAATCAGTTGCACCTGGTGCAATTTAAAGACAACAGAACACATATAAAGTTAACTGGTGATCCGGCAAATCAACTTGCTCCACTTATCCTTGCGACTGAATTTAAATGCGGGACATTACTTCCTGAATTTGGAATTCCGGGCGCACCTGTTAAAACAGTTAACGCAGTACGATTCATTAATATGGCGGGAGTTGTTGTTGGCGATTCAGACGGATTAGATGATATTTTAGGGACCGCGGATGACATTGATTTGCGAAATCATATTACTGAGTTTACCCAGTGCGGCATTTTCTCTCAGAATAGTACGCTTGAGGTTAGAAACACACGATTTGAAAATTTCTTAAGCAGCGCTACAAGTACATGGGGGATCAAGTCTGAAGTTAGCGGGGCTATCCCGCCAAACCGACATTTATATGTAATTGGAAATATCAATGACCCGTTAACGACAAATAGATTCATCAAACTGCAAACAGGAATCTCTTCAACCCCTCCGGTAGGTCAATCAAATTTTACAAACATGGATGTTTTTGTTACAGATGGAAACTATTTTTCACATTCTGGAACGTTCGGTAAGTACGGGGTATATGTTAGTCGCGCTAATCGAATTCGTGTTTGGGATAATGAATTCAACTATGCGCGCATAACCGGTGGTGGAGCGGCTATTGAAACAACCACAAACAACAACGCTACCGAATTAAAAATTTATCGGAATACAATTACAAATAATTTCCAGGCAACCGGTCAATCTCCTTCCGATTGTTGGGGCATTAAACATTTTCAGCCAAGCGATATATCTGTTAAAGTGGTAATATGGGATAATATTATTTCTGGAGGCAAATTCGGAATTGAAGTGAATGGCGATCATGGGGTAGAAATTGATCAGAACACCATTACTCAGAACCGGTGTTGGGATTCAGGAAATTTCGGAATCAGGACGGTGAGCGCCAATTACACTAATATAACTCAGAACACAGTTAACAAAACTTATGTTGGCTCGTGCAGTTCATCAAATTTTAAATTCACGGGTATTTATTGCGATGCGAGCATTGATCCGAATATTTGTGAGAATACTTTAACCGGAGTGAGCGGAACAAATTTGATTGATGACGGAATATGGCTGAACTCGACTGCGATTGGTACTGTAAGCACAGACGTTTTGAAAAACTCATTTAAGTATTGTGCTCGCGCTTTTAAAATGTCCCAAGGTGCAGATATGGGTTTCCAACCGAAAACTTCTAACCCCGCTACTTCAGAAAACGACTGGCAAAATTGTGTTGATGAAACTTATTATGCTTTGAGTGCCGCAACTAATGGAAGCGGCACATCCAATTTCAAATATGATCCAGCTTGTCCGGGTTATGCTATAAATTGTTTGCCTGATCTAAACAACGGTGATGCTGGAGTTATTTGGCAAGCTCCTGTAACAGTTACATATAATTCCGATCCTGATTGCGGACCTTGGTTAGATGATGGAGGAGGAGAAGGAAGAATGGTAGCGATGATCAATGAGTACAACGAGATGGGTGAAGATGAGGTGAAGTGGATGAAAGAGCAGATGCTTTATGAATTTGCGGAAGACAGCTTTGCCAATTCCTCGTTATCTGCAATTCAGAATTTTATTGAAGATGCCGGTGAAAAACCGGTAAGTGCTTTCAAGACGATTGAATCGTTGATTATTGCAGCCCATGCAGATACAACTCTTGAAACAGACACGAACATGATCAATGTCGCTAAAATGCTGAATGATGGAATTTCGGAGGAAACAGATTTTGATCTATACCGGAAGCAAGTGAATGATGTTTACCTGCGCACGACTGCGAAAGGAAAACCGATTGGCAGCAGCGATCTTCAAGTCTTGCTGAGTATTGCATCGCTTTGTCCATATCAGGGAGGGACAGCAGTTTACCAGGCAAGAGTTTTGGTTTCGGAGTTTGATACTACATCATTCGATGATAGTGATTGCATGATTGATGTGTCATACCGAGTCCAAGGGCACGATGATAAATTCGACAACAAGTTTACAAGCAGTTCGACAGCGTTTAAACTTTATCCTAACCCTGCCAAAGATGAATTGACTATTCAGTTTGATCAAGATTCAGAAGTTCCCGTGAGAATTGATTTGATCAATAATATCGGGAGCTTAATAAAATCGGTGGATTGCAGGGAGGATAAATGCGAAATTGATCTCCATGCAGTACCGAATGGAATTTATTTTCTCAGGTTTGGTTCAGATGATGAAAATCAGGTTGTAGAGAAATTGATTATCGCGAAGTGAGATGCTGAGATTGGTGCTGATTTGTTCTTTTTTATTCAGCAGGGCATATTCCCAATGCCTGCAGGATGCCGTATGGTGTTTTGGCGATTCTGCAGGCATTGATTTTTCTGATAAAAGCAACATTGCTGTTTTTACTTCTTCTGCCTTTAATGACGAGCCTTGTGCGTCAATTTCGGATTGCGATGGAAAACTGCTTTTCTATACAGGTCAATATCAGTTACTACAGAGTTTTTTTTCCATTTACAATGATGACCACGTGATCATTGAAAACGGAGATTCTTTAATCGGTAACTATTCCATTGCCCAAGGTGCAATGATTTTACCTTTTATGAATGATACCAATAAGTTTTATCTTTTTCATATGAACAAGGGCTCAATGTTTTCGGCTATGAATGGTTTGTTCTATTCAATTATTGACATGAACTCGAACAATAATGCTGGTGAGGTTATCTCGAAAAATTTACAACTGTTCGATTCTCTAATATCAGAAAGGATGACTGCAGTTAAGAATTCAGATTCAGATGGCTACTGGCTACTCAATCTTTCAGTGCATGCAGACACTTTCATGAGATATTTTGTTAATGGAAATGGCATTCAAGGGCCTTTTTTTCAAATAGTTAATCAGCATTACGATAATACCGGAGGTGGGGCTGTTTGTCAAATGGTATTTGACAAGATGGGGGAGCAGTTGGCTATCACTGCGGGTCGAGGCATTTCAGTTTTCGACTTTGATCGCTGTACTGGATTGGTTAGTAATATGAAGGCAATATGTCCTTTCACAAATGAAATTGATGCTGGAGGAGTTTACTATGGAGTTTGCTTTTCTCCAAACAGTAGATTCTTGTATGTTACTAAAATAGCCTCAGGATTTTTCACTCCGCAGATTGATACGTTATTCCAATTCGATTTGAATGCAAATGATGTTTGCGCTTCTCGATATTTTTATCCAAGTTCCGAAAATGTAGTTTGTCCTGATCATAACTCAGCAATGGGACAAATGGCGTTGGCGAGGGATGGCAAGATATATTTGAGTAGTGAATATTATTCGTTTCAAAGTAATTTGTCTTGTACAACTAATACATACCTCAGTGTGATTAATAATCCTGACCAGAAAGCGCCAGCCTGTAATTTTGAAGAGTATTCATTTTATTTAGCTGGTGAAAGAAGCTTTTTAAGCCTGCCCAACATGCCGAACTACAACCTTGGTCCAATTATTCCACCGATAGTAAATGCAGGTGAATCTACAGAAACCTGTGCCGGAGTACCCGTACAACTGCAAGCTGTTTCGTGCAGCAATTGTAGTTATAGCTGGGGGCCAGCAGAATTTCTGAGCAATGCAAATATTTCAAATCCTTTTGCAACTATAAATGCATCAACCATATTTACGGTCACAGTTACTGACACTGCCATTAATGCAAGCTGCAATAAAACAGCGAGTGATACTGTAACTGTTTTTGTAATCGATAATACACCAGCAATTCAAACACTTTATGTAATTGCTGCGGGAGATGAATATTTTGCATTGCAAGATTTACAACCAAATACTTCATTGGAAATTATCAGCGTAAATGGTCAGCGCGTTTACCAAACAGATAATTATCAAAATGATTTGGAGTTAAAAAATCTCGCAGCGGGTATGTACTACTACAAAATGAATTTACCGGATTGCTATGAGATCGAAGGCAAGTTTGTGGTTGTAAGATAAAACTCAATCGTTTTTTCTCCGCGTCTCTGCGTGCAATTCTCTTTCTTCATCATCAAATAATCAAATTACCAAATCATCAAATCAGCGTTTCGCTAACTCAAACCCCTCAATCTTCGCCTTGCACACAGCAAGCTCCTGTTGCAGATCACTCACCTGTTTAGTCAGTCTATCTTTATTCGAGTTCATCGTTTTCAAAACCTCCCGTTTCTCAATCTCCTCATTCATTATTTTCAATCTGTCCTCCTCCGTCAAAAACTCAATAAAAAAATTCTTCCCCAGTGCCTCACTCATTTTTCTAATCTGGTCAGTATTCATCTTCTTCTGCAAAAGCAGTTTACTCAGCGTAGAATAAGGCATATTGATTTTCGCAGCCAGCGCCTTCACCCTTAATCTTTGTTTGGTTATTTCAAACCTCATTACCTTCCCAATTGCCGTGTTGTTCGTTACCATATATATATGTATTTGTTTTTTCTTCTAATTCCCCTCTCCTAAAGGAGAGGGGTTAGGGGTGAGGTTCTACAATCCTTACCCACCAACCATTTCACCCCCAAAACTAAAAAATTACAACCAACTTCCCGCATTTGCAGATCAAATTTACGCATCTTACATCTTAAAATAAGCAATCTACAGTATATTATTAGCATTTTACACCCGTAAACACGCAATTTACAGCCGTACTTTCGCAATTTACAGCTAACTTTACGAAATTAACAGCCGCATTTACGCATTTTACAGCCTGCTTTCAGCAATTTACAGCCAAAAACATGCTGATAAATCTTTAATTTTTAAGATCGAACCTTGCTGACACAAAAAAAACCTTGAAGAAATTCCCCAAGGCCTCTATACCCGATACTTGATACCCGATACGCGATACTCTCTCAATCCATTTCCCTTCCTCTATTTTTACCGTACACATCGCTGATCAGTGAAAAACTTTTTTCTTCTCCCGTTTTCTATTTTCATTCTCTTCATTTTTTCATGCAGAACATCGCCCGAAGGTGCGCTGCTTGATAACACCGCACCGGAAACACACACGGTTGTTGATACGATTCTGCGCGCGGGTGAAGACCGGTTGAATTCACAAATCGTGATTGAATGGTGGGGCGATGATGAAGACGGATTTGTGGCGGGCTATGAATTCAGTTTTGATGAAATGATCAACGCGCAAACACAGTGGACCTACACCACGCGCACAGACAGTAGTTTTATTTTGGCACCGCCCCCCGGTGAGGACACGGCAGATTTTTATTTCACCATCCGCGCGATAGATAACAACGGGTTGAAAGATGAAACACCCGCGCGGGTTATTTATCCTGTAAAAAATTCGCCACCAACGATTTCATTTGTGGCAGGAGCAAATAATCCGGTGATCAGTTTTCCGGTAGTTAAATTTTACTGGCAGGCAAATGATCCCGATGGGGAAGAAAATATGATTGCGTTCGAATTATTCTGGAACGATACTACGAACAATCCTTTCCAATTAGACATCAATAGCAAGAGCGCCACTTTTATCGCAGTGAATCCCCAACCGGGAAGTGTGCAATGTGAAGTGTATGAAAACAACAGCCTCACTCCGGTTGACAGCCTGATGGAGGGAATGATACTGAACGATACCAATCGGCTTTTTATCCGCGCGATAGATCAGTCGCTTTCAAAATCTGCATTTGCGGTTTCATATTCCGTTTTTATCAAAGCGCCCACATCGAATGTGCTACTGCTGAATGCTTACACGCCACCCAATATTCCGAAAGAAAATTTTTACGCAGCAGGATTTGTCAATAACGGAGTCACCGTATTTGATACTCTCCGTTTATTTGAAACTGCATCAGGAAATTACACGCAGCTGGCTCCGGATAATCTAACGCAATCAAGAATTTTTAATTTGTTTGATGTGATCATCTGGTTCAGCGATGAAGCGGATGCATCGCTTTCGCTAGCGCAAAAAACAACGGATGATTTTTTTAATGCTGGCGGAAGATTATTGCTCGTCACGTATGTTTCGAGTTTGTTCGATGAGCAATCAAATTTTTTAGAGTTCACTCCTGTTCAGGAAATTGAAGTGCCTGATGATTCAACTTTGATCATGACGGATACGTCAGCAATAAACTCATTGCAGGCGGGTTATCCTGATTTGTTGAGCACGGCATTTCTTGCTGTGGTCAGACCGTTCACGGTTGTCCCCGGAGGAACAGCATTGTATGATGCGGAATTATTAGCGCGTGATAATCTCACGTTGAATGTTGCACCGTGGACAGGCGTAAGCACGATCATGGCGAAAAAGGAAAACGCTTCAGGCGAAACCAATTTTATTATTTCAACCGTTGAGCTGGATAAACTGAACGGCAATGTAAACATGGATGCATTGTTTCAGAAAATATTAGTGGATGAATTCGGATTGTAGAATTGCCACCAAAACACCAAAACACTAAATCTCACCAATTTTTTTGTGTACTCTTTTTTGTGTTTTAGTGCTTTGGTGGCAGATTTTTTAAAATAATATTACCAACAATGATTTTCCGAAAATGTCTGATAAATTAAAATTCAAGTTGGCAATTCTCGCTTCGGGTAAAGGATCGAATGCGCTCAATATTATCAGCTATTTTAAAAATCATTCTGACATTGAAATTGCTTTTGTCCTTTCCAATAATCCGGAAGCGGAAGTATTAAAACGCTGCGAGGAATCGGGAGTAGAAACATATGTATTTCACCGCAAACAGTTTTATGAAACCAACCAGGTGCTTGAATTTCTGGAGGAAGAAAAAATTGATTTCCTCGTTCTTGCCGGATTTCTCTGGCTGATTCCGGAAAATATCCTGCACGCTTTTCATGACCGCATCATCAACATTCATCCTGCATTGCTTCCTGATTTCGGAGGTAAAGGGATGTACGGAAAGAATGTTCATGCAGCGGTGCTTCAGTCAGGTGTGAAAGAAAGCGGCATCACCGTTCATTTAGTGAATGAAAAATATGATGAAGGAAAAATTATTTTTCAGAAAACCTGCGGAGTTGATGAGAACGAAACCGCTGCATCACTTTCCCAAAAAATAAAAACGCTCGAACATGAAAACTATCCGGGCGTTATCGAAAAATATATTCTTGAAAAAGAAATTATCTGACCAGCGTTACATTGCCTTTGTAAGACCTGATCTCGGCTCCGCATTCAATCCGTGCATAAAAAGTGTAAACTCCCAACGGATACTCCTTACCATATTTATCTTTTCCATCCCAGGAAAAATCGTAGTTGTGTCCGTTCACCCATTTTCCCCAGCGATCAAAAACTTTCAATTCCAGCATTTGCTCACAAGGAATAATGCTCGCATATTGAAAAAAATCATTGATGCCGTCACCATTGGGAGAAAACGCATTCGGTACACCGATGAATTCTTCTACAGGCGGTGGTGGTGGAGGTGGAGTAGTTGTATCAGGTATTACAATGATCGTGACACAAGCTGAATCCCAGCATCCATTGGACGCAATTATTTCGCAGCAATAAGTTGTAGTGACGGAAGGTGTTGCAACCGGATTCCAGATCGTAGGGTTGCTTAAATCATTCGTGGGAGTCCAACTATATGAAACTGCATCAGGTGTTAAGGCCTGTAAAACGGAACCGCTGCCTTCATTGATTATCATCGGATTTGCTGTAACAGTAACAGACGCACCGGTAATTGTTATGTAAACCTGATCACTCACCGAGCAACCCCGGCTGTCAGTTACGACAACATTATAATTACCTGACACCTGCGGTTGAAAATTGATATTGGCTCCGGTCATTCCGTTATCCCAAGCGTAAGTGACTCCTCCTGTACCTGTTCCGACCGCGGTGAGATCCACGAAGTCACCCAAACAAATTGTTTCAGGACAACAGGCAGTTGCAGTCAAAGCAACAAATAAAACCGCGCTTTCAGGAATAGCAAGTGTGGTCAACGCACCACCTGTTACTCCGTTGGTGGCACCATTAGAAGAATTCAAACAAGCTGCATTTGCATTCGCATTTACAGTAATTCCGGCTATTCCACCGTTGCTAGTTAAAATAATATTTGCAGGTAATACAGCAGGACTTATCCATAACATTCCGGCACCACCGCCACCGCCCGGACCAAAACAAGAATCAATACTTAATCCGTTATCTACATCGCCTCCATTGCCTCCTGATAAATCAATATTCAATACAGAAGAAATGGTAGGAACATCAAGAAGAACAGTTCCACCTGCACCACCGCCCCCTGCACCATCCTGCTGCGCAATTGTTGCAACAGAATCACCTTTGTTAATGATTGATTGACCGTTGCCGCTAATACTATTTGCGGTGATGATAACGATCGCTCCTCCGTTTCCACCAACTGTTCCCTGATTTGAATTCTGATCACCGTTTCCGCCTGCACCACCCATAAAAATTTGATTGTTAGCATTGCTATAAGTTAGCAAGTGTCCACCAATACCCGGGTTATTTCCGGCACATTGGTTTGCCGGGACATTCAATCTTTGACCACCCAATCCACCATCACTAAAATTTCCACCGCCACCACCACCGGTATTATGATCGTTTCCACCGCCACCACCATTTGATGGAGCTCCGCGACCAACATCCGGCCCAATTGAACTATGAATTCCGTTTCCTTTTGCGCCACCGCAATTATTTCCCGAACTGCAGACATAGCCGGAAAAACCAGCACCGCCTGTATAACATCCTGCATTATTGTAAACCGCACCGGGTAGAAATCCAAGCCCTGTTACATCAATATCAGCAGCAAAATTGACATCACCGGAAGCTTCAAAAATTAAAACACCGCCAATGATTCCATCCCAAGGAAGACAAGTTAATGTAGCATTGATAGTCGGATTAGTATATTCAGGAACAGAAACTAATTGAACCGCGCCTGCCGCTACATCATAATTTCTGAGCATTGCAAATTGAAAGGTGATAATATTCGCATTGATACTTTGAATAGTCAGCACTTCATAATTTCCTGTATTACCGTAGCTCGATATACTTCCGTAAGTAGGTGAATCTGTCAAATCAATTGTAGCTCCGTTCATTTGAATTACGAGCACTTTATCACCAACAACGAATTGTTGCGCTTCATTGATGGTGGCTAACGCAACAAGATTATTGCAGAAATCCACCGCTGTGACTTCTGCGTATTCATTGATAATACCGGAGATATTTTGGGCGCGCACACAAACTGATCCTGCAAGCATAATAATGCTCAGGAAAAAAATCTTCTTCAAGTTCATTGAATTAATACTCAGATGCGTTTAACGTGGAATGAAAACTACTTTTTCGTTTCTGTCTTCGTATGGGGTTCGGAATCGAACAAAATATACACCCGGAGTAATATTATACTCCTGGAGATTAAAATTCAGTTTGTGACTACCGGTTGTTAAGTCAGCTGAATTTCCACTTAATAAATCGGCAATCATTTTTCCATTCACATCGAATAAACTGATTTCAATTTCCATCGATCTTGTTAATGTGTATTCGATACTAAGATCATTTGTTACGAGAGTCGGATAAACATTGAGCCATGAGCTATTGGTGATTTCATACTCAATTCCGACAAGATTTTTGTAATGTGCAATCACCGTGTCCTGATCGAAGATCGTAAAGTTCACGGTTTGGTTAGTAGAATTGGGGTTCACCAAATGGTTTCCCATTTCCCAATATTCAAACTGATAATTTGGATTTGGATTTTCAGTCATATCAACAACAATTCCGCTTGTGTAATTGGATAGAAATGGATATGAGGGAGGCGTTACACCTTCAATAGTTACATCTCCTGCATTTGCAGGTTCAATGATTACGGTTACGTCATAAGTAGGAAGTGGTTGGTTGTCCTGAGTGAAATGCGCAATGACAGTATCACCTGATGTAATATTCATTGACACGGAAGAATCTGTTGTGTTAGGATTAAAACCGTTGCTGTTTGATTCCCAATAATCAAAGGTCCATCCACCTGCAGTGTATGGTTTTGATTTAAGCAAGATATCAATATTGCCAAAATAGTCTCCGTTAAAAGGATATGTAGTCGGCTGAATGGAATTTATCTGAATTTCATTTCCCATATTAGGAGGATCAACGATAAACGTGATGGGATAAGGCCCTGTTACTTGATAGCAATCAATCATTCCCTGATCAATCATCACACACCGATCATTGATAAAATCGCGCATATCCTGAACATTAGCAAGCCAGTCATTATATCCATTGCCAGCGTTTCCGGGTCCCCATAAAGTGCAGTGTGCGGGCATTTCAGGATCAATAACGCCAACCAAACTATCAAGAAGCGGAATCATAAAATCGCAACTGAAGTAGGTGTTTCCCATATCAATATATCGCGAAATATACCATTGCTCGAAAATCGGGTTGTCAAATAACGCATTCAGTACCGGAATGTGACCTTCGCCTCCCGGATCACCCAAATTGTCTGCATTACAGGGATCTGCATCAGGGTAGGTATTTGGTAACCCAGTATAGTTGATGTAATGATTGAAAGTCGCGTCCTGATCCCAAAGTGCATATCTCCATTTCTTTTTGTCAGCTCCCGGATTGAGACCACGCCACCATGCGGTATTCCAGTTTAACCAGTCGGTTGTTACAATGTAGGAGTTAAGCACCACATAATCCGCCAGACTTTTCCAGTTATAGAGACTATCCATGTAATCCCAGTTAGGTTGAAGTGACATGTCGTTCGAAACAATAAAATTTTTCAAATCTGTCCAGTCGGTTAAAGCTTGATTTCCGCCATACTCAGCCCAGGTACCACCCCATGTTTTGATAAACTGTAGATCAAATTGACCTGTGTTATAATAATATTGGGTATAATCGTGATCGTCCACTTTTTCGCGAATGTCATACACACCCCAATATGCTCCGTTCAGATAAACCACACCTGACTCATGTGTACGCTCATCAACATGAAGATCTGCCATCTGTGACAATGCATGACAATATGAATCGCGGATATGTGCACCTCCCAAATTACCTGGTGCACCACCGTCATATGAAAAAGGAAAGTTATCGTTTGCAGCAGCTTTCACGATTAATCGCTGATATTCATCGCGGGGCGATGCTGTAAAAACAGGATAATTAACGGCATTATTTATTCCGAACTGATCACGCATGATGTAGTCAAACCCACGTTGTGGGTAAGCCCATGAATCATTCCCATGTTTGTTGTATTCGCCATTTCCTTCATCGAGTAAAGCACCGGATGCGTCATAAATTTCAAAATGTCCTTCCGGATTACCCCCTCCGCCATTCAGAAGATCATCCACTTGATCACCGCAAATGGAAAGAATATAAACCGTATGAGTAACATCAATTAAGTAGGTATTTGTTTCTACAAAACTTGCAGGCGTATTTGGATCAGGACTGAAAGCTCTTGCGCGCACTACTGTTGTCGCAGAAATATTTATTGGCGAGGAATATATGGTAGATCCGGAGGTTGGTTCGCTTCCATTTGTAGTGTAACGGATTGTAGCACTGCCATCCGCACATGTAATAATTAAAGATTGCGCGCCTGAATAGTATCCACCATTTAGAGAAAACTGCGGTGTAGGAACATATTCATTCTTTGGGCTTGCGTTTGAATAGCCCGGGGTTGGAGAAGTAAAAACACTCCATGTTGAACCTCCGTTTGTTGTTCTTCCTCTCGAATGATTTTTTTGATTTGTAAGATTGATACTGTCCATATCCAGAATGACTCCGCCCGCATCCGCAAATACAATGTCCTCGCTTGCTTTACATTGGGTGAGCTTAAAATTTGTATGGATATTACCTCCTGAAACAACATCTCTTGAAGACAGCCAAATCAGTTTATAAGCTCCAGCGGCAATAGTTATACCTGAAGGAAAAACCCATTTGGTTGGACTTGATTCTTTGTCGCTCAGGTGATAGCCGGTTAAATCAACCGTTGCACCACCTGCATTATAAAGTTCCACCCAATCGGAATACTCACCGTTATTATCCGTGATCTGAGAGTAATTGGCTCCTGAATATTCATTGATTACAACCTGCGAAAAAGCGAACCCACTGATCAGGCACATCGCGACAAACAAAGCAAGGAGTTTACTAATAATTCGCATACTCATGACTAAAAATTTAAGGTGTCTAAAAATAGTAACATTGCACGGGTTTGTCAAAAGAGATTTGATAATTTTTCGTCCACCTGATTAATCTTTTCAACCACAAAATTTCCCATTCACAACATTCATCCCGGATTAAAATTTTTCCTGCGAAACCAATCTATTACCCCCTCGTTTGTACATAACTTTGCCACTCATTTTTCAGAATACATTTTTCTTTTTTTTATACTGTTTCTCATCTCCATAAATGAAAATTCAATCAGCATTAATTTCTGTTTATCATAAAAATGGATTGAATGAAGTTCTTGAGCTACTCACACAGCTCGGGGTCAAAATTTATTCAACCGGAGGTACTTACGATCATATTCAGCAACTTGGATTTGAAGCCGTTGCAGTTGAGGAAGTAACGGATTATCCATCCATACTTGGTGGAAGAGTAAAAACTTTGCATCCGAAAATTTTTGGTGGCATATTGGCGAGGCGTGATAACTCATCTGATCTTGATCAATTGATTGAATATGAAATTCCAACTATTGATTTGGTGATCGTTGATTTATATCCGTTCGAACAAACCGTGCGAGAAACAAAAGATGAAAATGAGATTATCGAAAAAATTGACATCGGTGGGATTTCTTTGATTCGCGCAGCAGCGAAAAATTTTCATCACACATTGGTGATTGCATCACAGGAAGATTATGATCCGCTGATTCAGATTTTAAAAGAAAAAAATGGTGAAATAGATACTGAAACAAGATTGCATTTTGCTGCCAGAGCGTTTCATATTTCTTCTCATTACGATTCGGCTATTTTTAATTACTTCATGCGCAATGAAGAACCGAAGGCATTCAAACAGAGCGTTTTCCCTGCTAAAAAATTGCGCTACGGAGAAAATCCTCATCAACAAGGATTTTTCTTTGGCAGTCTCGATGAGATTTTTGATCAACTAAATGGAAAGGAAATTTCTTACAACAATTTAGTGGATGTTGATTCCGCAATTAATCTGATAGATGAATTTGAAAAACCAACTTTCGTAGTCATTAAGCATACGAATGCATGCGGTGTTGCATCGCGCGAAAAACTTTCAGATGCATGGAAAGATGCGTTAGCCGGTGATCCGGTTTCCGCTTTTGGCGGTGTAATCGGTACCAATAAAAAAATTGATCCTGCAACTGCTGAAGAACTGAACAAATTATTTTTTGAAATCATCATCGCTCCGGATTTTGAAGAAAATGCATTGACTGTTTTAAAATCAAAAAAGAATAGGATTATTCTCAAAAGAAAATCTTCAAATAAACAAATCAATCAGTTCAAATCTATCCTCAACGGGGTTATTTCTCAGGATGCAGATTTGAAAACGGAAACTGCCGGTGATCTGAAATGTGTAACAACAAAACAACCATCACCGAATGAAATGAATGATCTGCTGTTTGCTTTGAAATGTGTGAAGCATTTAAAATCAAATACCATCACGTTAGTGAAAAACGAACAATTGCTGAGCATGGGATGCGGACAAACTTCCCGTGTGGATGCATTGAAACAAGCTATCACAAAAGCAAAAGATTTTGGTTTTGATTTACACGGGTCTGTAATGTCATCAGATGCTTTTTTTCCTTTTCCTGATTGCGTTGAAATCGCACATCAGGCAGGAGTCACCGCGGTGGTTGAACCCGGTGGAAGTTTAAAAGATCAGGATTCGATTGATGTATGCAACAAAAACGGAATGGTGATGATGTTCACCGGCATGCGCCATTTTAAACATTGAAAAAAATATTGAAAGAAATTAATTGTTACAAAACCCCTTTCACTCCCCAAAAACCCCATGAGACTATTTGATTTTTTTACTCATGAAATTGCGATTGATCTCGGCACTGCGAATACGCTGATCATTTACAAAGACAAAGTAGTTGTTGACGAACCCTCTATCGTTGCTATTGATCGCGTGACCGACAAAGTAATTGCTGTCGGGAAAAAAGCAATGCAGATGCACGAAAAAACGCATGATAATATTAAAACTGTTCGTCCTCTCAAGGATGGAGTGATAGCCGATTTTCAAGCGGCAGAAGCGATGATTCGCGGGATGATCAAAATGCTTTACCCGAAAGGAAGTGTTTTCAAACCCTCTTACAGAATGGTGATTTGTATTCCATCTGGAATCACCGAAGTTGAAAAACGTGCGGTGCATGATTCCGCGCAACAGGCCGGAGCCAAAGAAGTTTATCTCGTTCACGAGCCGATGGCAGCCGCAATAGGAATTGGAATTGATGTGGAAGAACCAATCGGAAATATGATTATTGACATTGGTGGAGGTACCACGGAAATTGCGGTCATCGCGCTTTCGGGAATTGTTTGCGATCAATCCATCCGCATTGCCGGTGATGAATTCACACTTGATATTATTGATTACATGCGCAGGCAACACAACATGCTCATTGGCGAGCGTACTGCGGAATCAATAAAAATAAATGTTGGGGCAGCACTACCTGAGTTGGATATTCCGCCTGATGATTATGCCGTAAACGGTCGAGATCTGATGACCGGTATTCCAAAGCAAATCATTGTTTCCTATTCTGAAATCGCGCATGCCCTTGACAAATCAATTTCAAAAATCGAAGAAGCCGTACTGAAGGCTTTGGAAACTACACCGCCTGAATTGGCGGCTGATATCTATCGCACCGGATTATATCTCACCGGTGGTGGTGCTTTGCTTCGCGGTCTTGATAAACGGATTTCACAGAAAACAAAATTGCAGGTTCATGTGGCTGATGACCCGCTTCGTGCGGTTGTTCGTGGAACCGGAATTGCCTTAAAAAACATCGGACGATTTACATTCCTGATGACCAATTAAATTGTTGAGCGGAGATGCGCAACCTTTTGCAGTTCATCTATCGCTATCATGCGTTTTTTCTTTTCCTCTTGCTGGAAATTTTCAGCATTGTTTTAATCTACCGGAATAATCATTATCAGCAAACCGGATTCATTAACTCAACCAATACTATTTCATCCGGCATTTACAACAGATACAACGCGTTTATCAGCTACCTTCATTTGCGTTCAGATAATGACAGCCTGCTGAGGGAGAACGCATACCTTATGCAATTTCTTCCAAATTCTGTTTATCAGAATTATGTAATCATTGACACAGTAGAAAAAATATCTCCTGACAGTTCCAAACAAATGTTCCTCTACATTGCCGCAGATGTAATTACCGGTTCGGTAAACCGCGCAAATAATTTCATCACTATCAACCGCGGAAAGAATCATGGGATCAAAAAGGACATGGCGGTGATCAGCGAAAGCGGAGTGGTAGGAATGGTGAAAGCGGTGTCAGATGATTTTGCTGCGGTGGTTACATTGTTACATCAGGATTTTCAGATCAGTGCGAAATTGAAAAAACAAGGCAACTGGGGTTATGTGATGTGGAACGGAACCGATCCTTCATCTGCCCAACTACTGAATATTCCGAACTCGGTGAATATTGAAAAAGGAGATGAAGTAATCACGAGCGGAATTTCTCTTGTATTTCCGGAAGATGTGGCCATCGGAAAAGTGAGCGATTACAAATTAAAACCCGGCAGCACTTTTTTTGAAATTGATGTTGACCTTGCCACTGATTTCAGAAAACTCAATCACGTTTACGTGGTGCAATCTTTAATGAAAGCAGAAATAGACTCGCTTGAAAATATCATGATCGAACCATGACCGGCATTATCTTCAACAATATAATCAGGTTTATTGCACTGATACTTTTTCAGGTGTTGATCATCAGCAATGTGCATTTGCAGATTTCGTTTTATATCAATCCCTACATCTATCCGCTTTTTATTTTATTGCTGCCGATGCAATTGCCAAAATGGGCGGTTATTCTCGCCTCATTTTTTACAGGAATCGCGATTGATACTTTTCTGAACACTGCGGGTTTTCATGCCGCCTCCTGTGTGTTGATCGGGTATCTCCGTCCCTATATTCTTCAATTGCTCACACCGAGAAACGGATATGAAGCAGACGATCAACCTACCATCAAATACCTTGGCTTTACCTGGTTTATTACCTATGCCACATTGATTTTGCTGATCCACCATCTGATTTATTTCTTTATTGAAGTGCATGCATTCAATGAAATCGGCAGAACATTTTTTAAAATCCTGATCAGTTTGTTTTTTTCACTCTCGCTTATTTTATTGATTGAAATTATTGTTTCACCTGTATCGAAAAAGAGATTTGAATACAATTAACCAAAAAAGAAATTAGTTTTTCCGGTTCTTTCCAAATCAGAATCAGGATATCATGGCAACCGATATTTATTACAGCAGAAAAAATGCATACCGCTTCCTGGTGGTTTTTGCCGCATTGATTTTCATCACCCGGTTATTGTGGTTGCAGGTGATTGATGATACTTATGCTCAAAAAGCGGATCGTACGGTAATTCGGAATATTACGGTTTATCCATCACGCGGATTGATTTATGACCGCAATGAAAAACTCATCGTTTATAATAATGCGGTTTATGATTTGATGGTTATTCCGGCACAGGTGCAGGAAATGGATACCAACAAATTCTGCGAACTGCTCAACATCGAAAAAAGTTTTTTCATCGATCGTTTAAAAAAAATCAGAGAAAATTCAGAGTACAAACCGGATGTGCTGATCAAACAAATTCCGGCTGAAGTGTACGCGCAGTTCCAGGAATTTCTTTTTGAGTTTCCCGGATTCTTTGAGCAGGTGCGAACCATTCGCAGTTATCCGTATAAATCTGCCGCGCATATTCTGGGTGACATTGCCGAAGTGGATTCTTCAGATATAAAAAAATCAAATTTCTTTTATCACGGTGGCGATTATATGGGCAACAGCGGTCTGGAAAAAATGTATGAACATGCATTGATGGGAAAACGAGGATCGAGAGCAGTAGTAGTGGATGTTCACAATCGCGAAATCAGCAGTTACAAAAATGGAATTTATGATACGGTGGCAGTGGCAGGAAATGATCTCACCACAAGCATTGACATTGACTTGCAGATGTATGCAGAACAATTGATGCAAAACAAACGCGGAAGTATTGTTGCCATTGATCCGTCAACCGGAGAGATTCTTTGTATCGTGAGTTCTCCTTCATATGATCCGAATTTATTAACCGGTAAATATCGCGGCAATCATTATCTCGAATTGTTGAACGACACAGCAAACCATCCATTGATCAATCGTGCTATCACGGGTTTTTATCCTCCCGGTTCTACATTCAAAACATTGATGGCGTTGATGGGATTACAAGCCGGATCACTTCATCCTAACTCTACTTTTTCATGCAGCATGGGTTATCATGTGGGAAGTTTTTCTATGGGTTGTCACTCACATCCGCAGGCAATGAATGTGATTGCAGCAGTTCAGAATTCATGCAATTCATATTTCGCTCATGTGTTCCGCGATTTTGTGGATCAATCGAAATTCGATGATGCAGGAGACGGAATACAGGCATGGCACGATTACGCTTCACAATTCGGATTAGGAAAACCACTGGGAGTTGATTTGCCTGGAGAAGACCCGGGCTTGTTGCCAGATGAAGCCTACTATGATAAAAAATATCCGAATTGGAGATGGGGTTCGCTGACAGTCGTTTCGCTTTCTATCGGGCAAGGGGAATTAGCTACAACTCCGATTCAGATTGCAAACATGATGGCTGCAATTGCGAATCGCGGATATTATATTATTCCTCATCTTGCAAAATCATTTGCAACGGACACGGTCAGTTCGATGGAGAAATATTCCGAGAAACATTTGATCGAAACCAATAAAGAATATTTTGATCTGGTGGTTGACGGAATGGAAAAAGTAGTTTCAGCAGGCACCGCGAGATTGGCGGCTATTCCCGGCATGGCAGTTTGCGGAAAAACAGGAACGGCAGAAAACGCAGGCATTTCACATTCCATATTCGCAGGCTTTGCGCCTAAGGATAATCCGAAAATTGCGATCGCTGCCTATATTGAAAATGCAACATGGGGAGGCACTTATGCTGCACCCATCGCCAGTCTGGTAATTGAAAAATATATGAACGATTCCATTTCTACTCCGCGCTTGGCTATGGAGAAAAGATTGATGGAAACAAACCTGCTTGATTTCCATGCGCCATAACCGATCATTCACCCGCGACATTGATTGGCTCACCGTTTTTCTTTACGTGGCTCTCGTATTCATCGGATGGGCTAATATTTATTCGGCCGATTACAATCCGAAACATCCTTCCATTTTTGATTTCGACTGGACTTACGGTAAACAAATGGTGTGGATTGCAGCAGCGTTTGTGCTCGCTATGATGATCATGATTGTTGACAGTAATTTTTATACTGCCACTTCATTTTTCGTTTTTGGTGTCACCATCGCATTGCTTGTCGTCACTTTCCTGATTGCGCGCACTGTTCATGGCGACCGCAACTGGATTGATATCGGTGAATTCAAATTGCAACCTTCAGAATTCGCCAAATTTGCTACAGCACTTGCGCTCGCAAAATTTCTCAGTTCGCTCAACATTTCTTTCAAATCAAATCAAACCCGCTTTTATACGCTCGCCATTATTCTGGTGCCAACCATTTTAGTTCTTGCGCAGGGCGACACAGGATCAGCACTTGTTTTCTCCGCTTTCATTCTCGTTTTATATCGCGAAGGATTTCCAACCGTGTTTTATATCATCTGTTTTTACATCATCGCGCTTTCGCTTTTGATTTTATATAACATGGAATGGATAAGCGATAACAGAGTCATTGTAATTACTGCGGGAGTTTTAATGATTGTGGTTACAACCGTGTTGGGTTTTGTTTACAAAAGACGAAAACGACTCGCACAGTTTTTTACCGTTTTGATTGCCGCCTCATGCGCTTATCTTTTTGTGGTGGATATGGCGTTCAACAAAGTGCTGGAAAAACATCAGCAAAACAGGATCAATGTGCTGCTCGGAAAAATTCATGACCCGCGTGGCTTAGAATGGAACGTGGAGAATTCGAAAATGGCGATTGGCGCTGGCGGATGGACAGGCAAAGGATTTCGTGATGGCACAGTGACAGCCACTAATTATGTGCCTGAGCAAAGCACCGATTTTATTTTCTGCACCATTGGTGAGGAATGGGGTTTTCTCGGCACCTCTTTTTTAATTCTTCTTTTTCTCGCGCTGATGATCCGCATCTTTCAGATTGCAGAACGGCAGCGATCAACCTTCACCCGCATTTACGCTTATTGCACCGCTTGTATTTTCTTCGTTCACTTCACCATCAATGTCGGTATGACCATCGGTTTGGTTCCGGTGATCGGAATTCCTTTGCCGTTTATCAGCTATGGAGGTTCTTCCATGTTTTCATTCACCATCCTGCTTTTTATTTTGCTCAAATTAGATTCGAATCGGTTTATGGTATTGAGGTAAAATAGGTTTTGGGGAAAGTGGTAAATTGACCCAATGCATCACTGATTATCTTTGACAGAAGAAATGTATGCCCACGGTTGATTGTAAATCTGTCATCACCTCATTACACGCGTTGAAAAGAATGATCAGCCGCAGCATTTCATCTGATGAAATAAAAGAAGTATTGAACAAAGGTGAAATCATCAAAGAATATCCTGATGACATGCCTTATCCGAGTATGCTGATTTATAAAGAAGTGAATGCAAAGCAAATTCACATTGTTACAGGCAGGAATTCTGCAACAGGTGAATGTGTGATTATTACCGTTTATATTGCGGATGAAGAAATCTGGGAACAGGATTATAAAACCAAAAAATCTTTGACATGAATTGTGTGATCTGTAAAACAGGAACCACCAAGCACAGCAAAACAAACTCGTTGTTTGAACGGAACGGATGTTTTGTAATTGTAAAAGACATTCCTGCAGAAGTTTGCTCCCAATGTGGCGAAGCATATTTTGACGAAGCCACAACCCGCGATATTCAGAACAGAGTAAACGAAGCGCTTAAAAATGGTGCTGAGTTAGAAGTGCTGAGTTTGAAAGCTGCATAAGTCAGAATCAGGATTCACAGGATTTTCAGAATTATTCGCTTCTTCATTATTTAATCCTCCAATTCTGTAAATCCTGTTTCAGACAATTTTCTCCTTTTGCGTTTTGCGGAGATGATAATATTAATCCCGCTCCGTGTCTCTCGAAGAGGTTTTGCGCGGCTGAGGACACGGAATTAAGGAAGAATTATTTAAGTTGTTCAAATACTTCCAACAATTTTTTCAAAAGCAGTTTGAGGGCTTTCACAAATTTGGAGAGAATGGATTCATAAACCTGTTTAACATCCTCTTCGTCATAATCATGCGAAGTAATGTTGCGCGCTTCCAGCATTTCGAGAAACGCATCTTCATCCGTAATCCAGTTTAACCGAAATGCCTCTTTCAATGTTGCACGCGGGTTGTTTGCATCCGTTCCGTTTTCGCGCAAAAACAAACGCAAACATTTCCAGCAGGCTTCAAAAGAAAATTCAAATGCCTGAATAGTTGCCTCAGGATGAATATCCGTGCGCGGCAATAATGCAATATGCTCAAGCCTGGTAAATGCTTTTTGAAATTTCTGTAATGATTTTTCTACATCACTTTTCATAAACCACTTTTCCTGTTTCAAAAATGATGTCGCGGAATTCTTTTTCCAATGACGGAAGAAACACTAAATCCACTTTATACAATCCTGAGGCGCTGTCCATCTTTTCTTCTATTTCAAACCGCCTTTTCAGCGAAGGTTTTTCTGCATCCACCGCCAGATCAAAATCGGCATGAACCTGCCACGCTCCTTTTCCTCTTGAACCAAACAAAATGATTTGTCGTGGATCAAGTTCATACCCGATCAGTTCAATCAATGATTGAAGGATTTGTTTTTCACGCGATGATGATTCTGTTAAAACTGTTCTCATTTCCAAATTCAAAGATCAAGGATTTATAGCAAAGACAGAAAGTCAAAACTTTTATTGTGCTTTTCTGAACACCTGCATCCTCCCATCATTGTTTCCAACGATTACCAAAAAATCATTTCCGCTTTTTCCAATAGGGATGATTTCCATATCGCGCACCATACCGGGGGTGAAGAATCCGCTTTCGTTTACAGAGATTGGTTCAAAATTTCCTTTGCCGTTTCCGAGCAGCAACAAACCGGTTCCCGCATCGGCATCACCAATATCCCAGGGTGAGTTAAATGTGTTTCCTGCAATCAGCAGATCAGCATTGCCATCGATGTTAGCATCCAAAACCAAAATGGAATTGACAGAAGAGAGCTGCGCCAGATAAGGCAAATGTGTGACGGTGTAATTTCCTTCTCCGTCATTTCGGATGTAAACAGATTCCATTATCCATGCTTCCAGAATTTTATCAGCTTTGCCGAACAATTCTTCCACCGTAAGGTTTGAATAGTTCTCATAACTGCCGTAGCCTTCAATAAAATTCTTGAAAGCATTTTCAAAAACCTGTTCGTTGCGGAGAGGAAAATATTTTCCATCCACCAGCCGCGCAAAATATGGTTCCGGAATTCCGTTTTTGAAATAGTCAATTAAAAAAAGTTTGAGGGGCATATCAGACGCGGCACTGTAGCGGTAATTGGTTCCGATATTGCCGGCAACAAAATCTTCATCTCCGTCTTTGTCAAAATCTTCTGCAACGATGGTGTTCCAGAATCCGGAAGTTTTTTCAAACGCAGGTATATTCCATTTACTGAGTTTGCCGTTTTCATTTTTGAAAAGTGAAATGTTCATCCACTCTCCTACTAATAATAAATCAGCATCACCGTCTTTGTCTGCGTCAGTCCAGAGAGCATCAGTTACCATTCCTGGGAACATTAAATCGGGAGCGATTGAATCGGTGACATCTTTAAAAATTCCATTGTCGTTTCGAAAAAGATAACTCCGTGGGATTTCTCCGTAGTGTCCAACAGCTATCTCATCTGTCGCAAATAAATCCAAATCACCATCGAGATCAAAATCAGAAGTGTCCGTGCTGTTTGATGTAATTAGAAAATTTTTCATGTTTCTGTTCACTTCATTTGAAGTTCGATTTGAATCACTCCAATATAAATGCTCATTCGCATACAGATGTAAGGTTCCATCAGTCTCCAAATCGAAATACACCGGATGCAGGGATGAGCCATGCGTAGAAAAACTTGCATCAAAACCGCGGGAAGTAAAACCTCCCCCAGCATTTTGCAGAGAGATTTTCGATTGTAAAATACCTCCTGCCGAAACATAGAAATCTTTTAAGCCATCGCGATTAATATCGGCAACAGAAATTGCAATGTCCTTTCCTGATAATTTTTGCGGCTGTAACAGGTATTCGGCATAGTCGTCAAACTCTTCTGCCGCGTGTGTGAAATCAATTCCGCTCTTAAGTATCTCAGTGAAATATGCTGATTGTTCAGGCTCGGGATAAAGATCAAAGAACGGCTGCTTCGCATCCTGATAGTTGATGGTCAGAATCTGATTTGCATTTACATCTGTCAATAATTGTTGCCTTCCATCCGTCCATGTGATTTCAATTTTATCAATCACTACTTCACTACCCAAACCAAAATGAAGTATTGGTTCTGAAGATGATTGAAAACCTTTGGTTGAAAAAAGAACCTGATATTGTTTTTTATTTCCAGCATAAACAGAAACGTGCGTTCCTAATCCAAAAAGATTTTTTTCCGAACCCTGACATTTTATTTCCAGATAGTTCCCGGATTTTTTTTCTGCTGCGGTGTTTTCATAAACAAAAGAAGTATCCATGAGATTGTTGATCACCAGATCAAGATCACCATCCTGATCGAGATCACCATAGGCCGCCCCACTGCTGAATGTGGGTTGATCAAAACCCCAACGCTGCGAATGATTTTCAAATTTCAAATCTTTTATTCCTCGGTACATGTAATTCCACAACTTGACTGAAGGACAATGCTCTTCATAAAATTCCTGCGGCAGCGTTTTCCAATTATTTGCTTTCACAGATGAATCAACTAAAGCAAGCCAATCGCGGTTTTGTGTGTCGTGCAAATATCCATTGGTGACCAACAGATCATTCAATCCATCGAGATCAAAATCAGCAAACAACGGCGTCCAGCTCCAGTCGGTAGCATCAACACCTGCGTATTGCGCAATGTCGCTGAAAGAATTATTTCCGCTATTCAGATAAAGCGTGTTGCGCATCACCTGGTGATGCAATCCTGAATCCGCATAAATCTGTTTCCTGCTTTCATTCATCTCCATCAGGTTCAACGCTTCGCGCTGATAATTTTCGGGTAGCATGTCCACGCAAATCAAATCCATGAATCCGTCAAAATTCAAATCTGCTACATCCGTTCCCATTGAATAGAAACTACAATGCGGAAAATATTCTTTGAGCTTATCGGTAAACGTTCCGTTTTGATTATTGATCCACAAATAATCGGGAGTTTGAAAATCATTCGCAACAAAAATGTCATCCCAGCCATCCTGATTGGCGTCAATAACTATCGGACCAAGTCCATGGCCGAATTCTTGAATTCCTGCTTGCAAAGTGACATCAGCAAAAGTTCCGTTCGAGTTATTCTGATAGAGATGATCGGAAATCAAATAATCAGGATTCCGCATCATTTGCATTCGCTGCGTTAAAGTGCCGTTGAAAAAATCAGGATGATTAGCGACATAGAGATCGAGATCGCCATCATGATCATAATCAAGGCAAACGGATTGCACAGATGCCCCACCATCGGCAATTCCGAATTGCATGGCACTTTCTGTAAATGTCATATCCTGATTATTGATGTAGAGATAATTTGTTCTATCCATCGGTTTTTTTGTATTTCCTCCGCGACAGACATAAATGTCCAACCATCCGTCATGATTAAAATCAAATATTCCAACTCCGTTTTTCCAACCTGTTTGATTTTCAATTCCGCATTTTGAAGTGATATCTTCAAAATGCATTTCACCTTTGTTCAGATACAAACGATCATTGACAAGGTTACCCGTAAAATAAATATCAGGCAGATCATCGTTGTTGATGTCACCAATGGCAACACCTCCACCGTTATACATATATTGAAAGTTGTAAAAATTGAGTTGACTCGTTTCCTTGAATTCATTGACGAAATTGACTCCACAATCAGATGGCGCAAGTAAATGGAAAAGCGGATCACCGGTAAATTGCTTATCAGTTTCCGGCTGAGATTGAAAATTCTGAACAGCCTGAACGGAAGAAGATTTTTTTTTGCATCCGAAGAAAAAAAAAGTCAGCAAAAGAAAAAAAAGAAAATAACCACGAATCATGGATTCAAAGTTAATGGCTGCAAAAACAAAAAGCCTTCACAAAAAAGTGTGAAGGCTCTGTTTTATTAATAAATAAGATTCCCTTATTCCGGATTTTCCCGCTGATCCTCTTTCTCCTGTTGTTGTTCTTCATATCGAACGTCCTCATAGTACAGAGTACCTTCAATTTCTCCAACGGCTTTGAATTCTGTTCTGCGATTTTTCTGGTGACACGGGCAATCTTGTGATGCATCATCTGTGCAACCTTCATCTGCGGCTTCTGCAACACAGTCTTTAAGCATTTTTGCTTCGCCATAACCAACTGCAGATAAACGCAAAGGATCAGCACCTTTCACCTTGATCAGATAATCCATTGCTGCTTTAGCACGATTTTGTGAGAGTTTCTGATTGTACTCGTCCGAACCTCGTGAGTCAGTATGAGAACCCAACTCAAATGTTACGAGTGGATTATCAACCATGATCTCATATAAAGAATCTAACTGTTTTTCTGCTTCAGGCAAGATATCCCATTTATCAAACGGATAATAAATATTCTTGAGCGCAAGAATTTTTCTTTGTTGAATATATAAGTCAACACGCAACGTATCGGAATTTTCCATCCCAACAGTTGTAATTGATTTCGAACTTTCATCCACCACATACCAACCTTTCTTTTCAGCCTTTAATTTGTAATTCTCGTTGACATTCAAACTGAAGAAATACATCTCCTTGTTTGCTGTAATGGCTGTATTAATAATTACATCTTGTCCACTTTCACTTCCTGTCAATGCGAGATATACTCCTGCATCATCAATCGGGGTTTTAACAGGGTTCTTGTCATCTATATCATATACATAACCCTGCACTGCCAGCTTGATCACTTTAGGATATTCAAAACGCCAGATATCATCGCAGCATGTCTCGCTTCTCAATGCAAAAGTTCCGGGACGGTTAGAAACCATATACCCTTTTTTCTGATCTGCATCGAGTACATAATACATGTCATCCACACTCGAATTCACCGGATATCCGATATTTTCCGGTGTACCCCATTTAGTTGTTCCGCCTGAAGTTTTGTAAATATCGAAACCTCCGATTCCTTCCCAACCGTTTGAACTGAAATAAAGAATTCCGTCTGTGTTATCAAACCATGGAGAATATTCATCGCGGGTAGAATTGATTTTACTTCCGCAATTTTTCGGCAAACTGAAATCACCGCTTTTGTTGATAGATGAATACCAAATATCCAATCCACCTTTTCCTCCTGTTGTGCGGTTAGAAACATAGTACAATACGTCACCTCCTTTGGCCTGCGAAGCGATTGTCGGTTGTGTGCTCGTAAATTCAGGATCATTCACACCTCCGCCAACTTCTTCGGCATCTGACCATTTTCCTTTTTCAAATGTGCTCACATAAATATGACAGATAATCGAATTGCCTTCCAAATCCTGTTCGCATCTGGTGAAGTACATTTTTTTTCCATCTGCAGAAAAAGCCGGGTTTGCGGAATGTTCTCCCTGTATATTGAATTGTGCTAACAATTTCCTGTCAGAAAGAACTTCTCCTTTCTTTTTTACTTTGTAGAGATTGACAAACTTGGTAAGTTTTTCTCCCTTGGGAACGATGATTACGCTGTCATAAGCAACAGATGCGAAAACCAATGCGGTATCGCCCAACTGACGTGGAGAAATATCTGAACTGTTTGAATTTATTTCTCTTCCAAGGTGATTGATATTTACCACCGTAGGATTTTGCATTACGCGCAACGCAAGATCGCAACCTTTACTTTCTGTCTTAGCCCATTTTTTGTATTCACTCGCACCTTCGCCCTTTATCGTTTTTGCAACATCATCAAAAGTTTTCTTTGCCTGCTCATATTTCCCGTTCATCTTCATCATCATGGCATACCAATACTTTGCAGAGGGATAAGAATATTCATCCAATTCCATTGCTTTTTTATACCAACCTTCTGCGTTTGCGTAATCGCGGGAGAAATAATATGCCTGCGCAAGATTCCAGGATACATCTGCATTATCCGGTTGCACTTCCATCACTTTTTCGTATAAATCAACGGCACCATAAACGTTGCCGAGTTCCATCATTTGATCTGCTTCTTTCCTTGCTTTCTCCGGTTTGAATTCTTTTTCATTCGGTTGAGCAAAAGAAAATGTGGCGAAGGAAAAAATGATAACTGCTGCTGATATAATCCTCTTCATACTGTTCAGAAAAATTTTTGAGTTTGGTAACAAATGTTAAATGAAAAATCATAAACGCGGACACGGAACTAACATCGGCTTGGTTGGGCCTTTAGCCAAACATCCGAGATAGGTCAATGAAACTTCAAATCCTCCACGACCATTTGAGGCGGCTGTAAGATCTGAGATATTGATATCATAACTTAGCCCAATTCTTATGTTTTTCCATTCTACAGTCGGAACAAGAATCACCGCATCACCGACTCTGAACCATGCGCCCAATCCAAGAATGGCTGATTTCACATCCGCTGTTTTTGAAAGATCATATTCAACACCGGTTCCCACGTTGATTTCTCTTGCACCATTCTGCATCATCACAATTATATTCGGAGTGATTCCGATTTTTGAATTCACACTGTATTTTGCTCCTGCATGAATGGTCATGCGGTTCGATAATTTATTCGGATCACCAAGAAAAGATTCTTTTGGTGCAATGATGTGGAACATTGAAAAACCCGCGAAGGCTGTAACTTTTTCTGAAAACTTATCGCTGAATAATCCGCCTGCATGAAAATCAGGGTAAGCGAGATTGTCGCTGATGTTTTCACCGCTCGGAAAGAGCGGATTAAATTGATCCACATCAAACTGATTCGGAAAAATCAACAGGCTTTCATCGATTGAGCGTTGTGTGTAGGAGAGTTGTATTCCCAAACTTGCATCCATATTATTGGTTGCACCAAATACTTTATGATAAGCTGCCGAACCGGCAAGAGTGAGATTGGAAAGTTGACCATCTCCTGCTTTGTCATTCATGATTACCAATCCTACACCAGCCATATCATTGCCGGGTAATTTCTCTTCCAGAATTCGCATATCATAGGAAGCAGAAAATGTTACGTATGGTGTGGTCACGCTCGCCCACTGATTTCTGTAATTTGCAGTAGCACGATAACTGCACGGTACCAAACCTGTCAATGCAGGATTCAATGTCATCGGGCTTGCATAAAATTGCGAGAAGTGAATGTCCTGTGATTGACCAATCGTGATCAAACCAACCAGTGCGGATAAAACAATTAAAAATCTTTTCATAACAAGTGGTGATTATTTAATTAAAGTGATATTTCCTTTTGCTTTTATTTCTGTGCCGTCAATTGCGGTTCCTTCGATATAATAAACATACACGCCCAATTCCTGATCGCGACCTTTAAAGTTTCCATCCCATCCGATGTTGTGTGCTTCTGCAACATCAAAGGTTTCGTAAACTTTTTCTCCCCAGCGGTTAAAGATGATAAATTTTATCGAAGCAAACTCTTCTGCATGAATCGTAAAGTTATCATTTAATCCGTCTCCGTTTGGTGTAAATGCATTTGGGACGTCAAAAATAGGGGGAGGTAAAACAATTAGGTGAATAGTATCTGCATCAGAACAACCCAATGCATTCTCTGCGTAAAGCGTGTAAGTAATATTTTGATCAGGAGTAGCAATCGGATCCTGTGAAATATCGTCATTCAAAAAAGTGGAAGGAGTCCATGTATAGAAAGCATAATTTACTACAGAACCATCAATAGGATAAGATTCACCTTTTTTTATTGACACCGATAATTCTGAAATATCGACAACAGGATTTGGTACAACTGTAACACTCACCGGTCCGGCAGTTGTCGAACATCCTATTGAGTTTGTTGCAGTAACGGTATAAATTTCTCCGCCAACAGGTGTTACCGTAAACACACTATCTGTTTCACCATTTGACCAGAGGTAATCATAACTTCCGTCTGATATCAAATAAATAGTGGCACTTTGTCCGGCACAAACTGAATCTGTAGCATCTACACTTAATATGGGAGAGGGCGAAACATCGATGGTTACGATGTCCGTACCTGTGCAACTTCCGCTTGTTGTAGTTCCGAGAACTGTATAAGTTGTTGTTGTTGAAGGAAACGCCATTGGATTGTCGATGTTTGGATCACTTAATCCGGTGGAAGGTGTCCATTGAAAAGTTGCGCTGACCGTTGAAGTCGCGTTCAATTGGGTAGCCTCGCCCTGACAAATAAAAATAGTATCCGGCTGCAGGATGGTAACCGGAATAGTTGTGTAAATATCAATGTGAACAGTATCTGTACCCTGACAACCGGCTGCATCCGTTGCCGTCACGGTATATGTTGTTGTATTAAACGGAGTAGCAATCGGGTTTTGAATATTTGGATTATTTAATCCAAAAGTCGGAGACCAAGAATAGCTGACTGCACCGGGAGCAACGGCAATCAAGGTGGTGGATTCAAGCAGGCACAGAATGGTGTCATATCCTGCGAGAACGGAAATGGAATTTACATTCACAATAATCTGATCTGTGTTTTCACAACCATTTGCATTGGTACCGAGCAGCGAATAGGTGGTTGTGCTTGTTGGAAATACAAATGGGTTTGATATACTTTGATCGGTGATATTTACATTCGGTGACCACCAATAAGTTGTTGCACCTGTTCCAACCATCTGAATAGAATCGCCCAAACAAATGGTTACACTTGGAAATCCTGCGTTTACGATTGGCAGTGGATTTACAGCAACTGTTACGTAAGCGGTATCCGGTTGACAAACACCACTTGAAACAATCACCATATAAATGGTAGTTGAAACAGGATTTGCATCCGGTGATTGAACCGTTGTTGAACTTAAACCTGTAGCCGGAGACCATAAATAATTATTCCCTCCGGTTGCCCAAAGCGTAATTGTTTCACCCGAACAAATGCTTGTATCCGGAATTGCCGCAGCGATTAATGTTGTATTTGAAACATTTATGGTGATCTCATCAGAATCAGTGCATCCATTCACATCTGTAACGGTAAGCGTATATGTTGTAGTCACTGCCGGTTGAGCAGTAGGGTTTGGAATATTAGTAGCGCTCAAGCCGGTTGCCGGCAGCCATAAATAAGTAGCAGCATTGCTTGCCTGTGCATTTATCTGCGCAATATCACCAATGCAAATAGTCAAATCAAATCCGGCAAACACTTCCGGTGTTCCGACATTTAATGTTATCGTGTCGTTACTCTGGCAACCGAATAAATCCGTTGCAGTTAAAATATAAGTAATGGTATCGGATGGAGATGCGCTGGGATTTCCAATGTTCGGATTACTCAGTCCGTTTGGCGGAGTATAAACGTAGGTATATGCTCCTCCCGCATTCGGATTCAGCTGAACCGAAATACCAACACAAAAAGATTGATCAGCACCAAGGTCAATAACCGGAAGCGGATGAACTATGACTGTTGTGATTGCTGTATCCGGAGGGCATTGTAAATTATTTGAAACGATCAAAGAATAAGTGGCGGTGACAGATGGTGATGCGTACGGTTGTGCAATATTCGGATTGCTTAATCCTGTAGTTGGAATCCATGAATAAATTAAACCGGTACTTCCTGATCCGTTTAAGATTGTTCCCGCACCAAAACAAATTGAATACTGAGGTGGCACTACCGCATCAGCAGCAGGATAAATATTCACGAATAAGTTTAGTGTATCCGTTTCGCATCCGTCATTTCTGATTACGGATACATTTCCAAAACCGGTTGGACCCCAATTGACAGTGATTGATTCACCATTCATTCCTGAAGAAATTGTCCCCCCCAACACCTGCCAGCTATAATTATAATTCAAAGTAGTATCTCCAACACTGTAAATGACTCCGCTTTGTCCGGCACAAACTACCTGAGGACCAAGAATCAGATCAGGTTCAAGCAGTTCAGGAATTACAGATATACAAAACGGGAGATAATTTGATTTTGGAGGGCAACCGTTATCTTTTACAATCGCAAAGAAATAATATGGTGTTATGCTTCCGACTCCACAATAAGTTTCCCAACAAAACTCAGTTTGCGCAGAACCAAGTCCATTCACTTCAGGGCATGTGGCAGGTGGATTAAATTGACTGCCATCGAAAATGTCACCAACAATCTGAAGATAAACACTGTCACCATCCGGATCCTCGTAGAGAATAGGGAAACAAAGTGTGTCGCCTTCATTCACTGAATAGGAAACGCACTGCGGTCCGTTTATAGTTGCGCCTGAGGTATCTGTAAATACCGGGGTTGCCTGAGGAGGACAATTAATCACAATGATTTGTAAATCGCGTCTCACGGTGCTCAGCAAAATTCCATTTCTGTATTCCTGAATTTCAATGGCGATTACATAATAACCTATGTTCGGTGCATATAAAGTGGTGATTCCTGTTGACGCATTGATCAGTGCTACTCCTCCGGGACCGAAAGGATTTGTTGCACTATAGCCCGGGTTATATAGAACTGTATCGTTCAAAGGCGGAACAACATTACCATCATCATAAGGAGTAACGAATTTAAAAATCAGTAAATCACCATCAACGTCATAAGCAGAATTATCCATGGTGGTGGTATCATTCGCACACATGTAAGGAACAGGAATTTCATTAAAGCATGGTGAACTGTTGTTATAGAATGTTGGTGGAATGATCGAATAAAAAGTAAAGCCTGCATTTAATGGACTCAATATATTGGTGATCAAAGCATTGCGGCAGCATGTGGTATGAATCATAAAATATCCGAGCAGAGAGGGTGGTAAATCAACGGTTCCCTGATAAACACATTCCTGAACATCAATCGGAAGATTAAACGGACATTGAACGGGAATTGGATTTACAACCTGCATGCTGATGGAATTCAGTGTTACTGATGTGACCGATGAATAAGTCGGAGGATTGTTATTATAAACGTTGAATGTGACATTTGTAGGGCAGTCAATTCCGCTCATGTCACGATACAAATAAACTGTTATCTCATACTGATACGTATTGGTAATCGAATTGTACCCAAGGTAGGAATAACAGGTGTTGCCTCCCATGATATGAGTCGCTTCAGATTGAATCGAAGCAACACAAAGTAAAATAAACGGGATCAGGTGTAAAAGTTTTCTCATGGAAGAGATTTAACAGAATAAATGTAATAAGAATGAACAGAAGAACCTGCTTTACTGAATGATTATTTTCTGCGTTTGCAATCTGTTATCAATCACCATTTTCAAATAATAAACTCCTCTTGAATAATTTGAAAAATCAAATGAAATTTCATTCTCAACAATACCGTTTTTAACGAAAAGCAGTTGTCCGAATATATTGAAAACTGAAATGTCAACGCCATCGCTGACATCTTCCGCTATTGAAATATGGACGTTACCTTCAGTCGGATTCGGATATACGTTTACATGAAGTTCATTATCCAATTCATGTACACCTGTGTTATTCCAGACATAAACTGTTTTTGCAATCGAGTCCTGGCAATCATCATTCTCAACATATAGTGTTACACTGTATGCACCATCATCTGCGTAAATATGAAGAGGACTTTGAACCAGTGCAGTTCCGCCATCTCCGAAATTCCAACTCCAATAATTGATATCTGCAAAACTTTCATCAGTAAATAATACATCTCCGCCCTGATCCATATAAATTATATAGTTATCCGGTTCAAAGCGCGCTACTGCTGCTTCAACAGGAATCTCCATTGTAAACTGATCTGATCCTACTCCATTGAAAGCGGTTAAGGTTACACTAATGGTATCATCTACTGTTGCATGATCATAAGTGTGAATTGGATTTTGATTGTTGCTGGTAGTACCATCACCAAAATCCCAAAGCAGAGAATCAGCCGCGATAGATTGATCAATGAATTGATAGGTAAGATTACACTGATCACTCAAACTCCAATCAACTGCAAAGCCCGCAGTAGAACCCTGTATGCAAGTAAAATCCGCTTCAAAACCGTAAAGTGATCCAAATGCATCTGTAATCTGCTGAAAGGTTATTGCGCCACCTGTAGAAGTTATTGTTCCTCCATTCGGTAAAACAAAACCTGTGTAAGAATCAATTAATGGACTACTGGTTGATGGTCCGTCATAGATGTATAAATAGTCCAGGAAATTTTCGTAATTAATATTTGAAGGAAAGGTGACGGTGATTTGTGATGCACCGGGAGGTGCGATGGTAAGAATGCTGTTTGAGCTCAGAGAATAATTCTGATTAGGTCCCCCATCATCATAAATAGTTCCTTCGCAACTTGTGACGGTTGTTTGACCGGTAACAGGCATATTAAAAGCGCAGGTTACCTGAACAAGGATATAATTTGTTTTGGTCAATGAATCTGAACCGTAGGAATTGGATACAACAAGTTTTACAGAATATGTTCCGGGATTGAGATAGAAATGCAGCGGATTCTGCAATCCACTGAAAGTGCCATCTCCGAAATCCCATTGCCAATTTGCAACACTATTCAATGTGAGATCAACAAACTGCACAGGACCATCACACGCAATAGTAGGTGTTGCTTCAAAATCGCAAATTGGTGCTAAAATATTTTCTTCAATAATCACGGTATAATCTTCAGCTTGCCCGCGCAGGGGCGATGTACAAGGCAGTAAACCGCTTCCTGTGTAGTCGGATGAAATTCTCATTCGCAGCGGAGTGTTGAAGACAGCAGAATTTGAAGGCACATATATGATCCCAGTGTGTATGTATTCATTTACAGAATAAAACATTTTCTCCGCAACCGGATCAATAATTCCGTTATTATCAAGATCAATCCAAATGGTTACGTCTTCAGGATTATCCGGTCCTGTTGCGATAGTAACCGGTGCAGGATATGCTTCGGTAATGGTAAACTGAACTTCACAAGCATAATCCTCATAACTCACTGAAGCATCAGGTGAATTATTTGTAACACCCGCCATAATTACACTTACAATTCCGTAGCGGCAACAAAAGGCAGAAGTATAGGGTATGCAGGAGGCAGGAACAGGCAGTGAATTCAAATTCACTTCGATATAGGCTGTTTTTATAATTGTATCCTGTCCGTAATTATTTACTGCAATGAGCGTTACGGTATATGTTCCGCTGGATAAATAATTGTGAATCGGATTAATTTGATTGGAAAAAGTTCCGTCACCAAAATTCCAAAGCCACCCTGCCGGATTGTTTAATGTTTGATCTGTGAAATGAACAATGCCATCGCAGGATATTAAATGATCAGCTACAAAATCGCAGTCAGGTGGATTTGTATTTTCCAAAATCGTTACAGCATAATCTTCTGCCTGTCCGAATTGAATATCATCACATGGTGCCGGAACGGGTAAACCGTAGGCATCAGAAATTACTCTGAGCCGGAGCGGAATATTAAGTGTAACGGTTGTAGGAATATAAACTGTACCTGCATGCGTACCGGTAATATTGATAGATTCAAAAACTCTTTCAAAGGGATCGTTAAAATGTCCATCACTATTAAAATCGATCCATGCTCTTACATTTTCAGGAGAGGTAGAATTTGTTTCTACAGAAAATGCGTACATGGATCCGTTGTAAACATTTGTACCGAAGTTGCAAGTATAATCCTGATATCCCTCTGAACCATCCAGTGAAGTATTCGACATAGTATTTAAAGACACATTATATATCCCCGCACTGCAACAGTAATTCAGCGTTTGCGGCTGACAATCCGGAGTGGAAACACCCAGGCTGTCATAAAAAATATAATTCGGCTGAAACAGAGTTGAACATCCGTAAGAGTTGCATGCAGTCAACGAAACATCGAACTGACCGTAAATCGAATATATATGTGATGGATTTTGTGCATTTGAAGTTGTTCCATCTCCGAAATCCCATAACCAAGACGTGATATTACAGGCGGAATTTGCGAAAAAATTGATGATGCCGCTGCATGTAAGTGTATTGTCAGAACCAAAACTAATTATCGGTCCAACCACCTGAACATAATTTATTTTGATCAACGTATCAGCACCATATTGATTGGTTACGATTTGAGAAATCGTATAAGTACCTATGGCGGCATAAGTGTGCGTTGGATTCTCCAAATTTGATGTTGCTCCATCACCAAATGTCCAAAAATGTGTGTCCTGCAATCCAACTGTTTGATCAAGGAATTGGACTGTGCCGGTACAATTGATAGTATCATCCACTGAAAATTGAACAACAGGTGGTAACGAATCAGGAATATAACTGATGGTCATATTCGGTCTGTTTGGCGAAACATAACCATTCTGTACGGCACATACACCTGCAGCATCCTGATTATAATACACGACCGAATTAAATGATGTGGTAGTGTAATACATCTGAGCATTGTTTACATAGCTTGAATTATTGAAACAAGTTTCAACCAGAATATTAGAAACTCCGTCCCAATAAAAAGATTGTCCGAAAACGTGCAGGTTCACTCCTGTTATGTCAGCATAATTTGCGGGTCCATAAAAAACAGTAAATCCACCGGTATTGTCAAAATCAGTCAGCGCATTTACTGAAGTAGATTTTAAACTGATTGTAAATCCGGTGTTGGTTACTCCTGATGCGAGAAAGTTGTGGAATGAAAGAGAGTTAATAAATCCCGCTACCATTCCGGCTGCAGTTAATTCTGATGACTGTATTAATATCTGATGCTTTACACCCCAATACCAGTTTCCATATGGCGCAGGATAGGAGGTATTGAAATTGTAACTCGTTCCGTTTCCCAGAATAATATCAACCTGAGCATTTGAATTTTTACCGAAAAATAAAATGGAGAATAAAACGAAAAATGCGTAAACTTTTTTCATTTCCAAAGCTTTGGTTTGAATGAATAAACTTGAGACCGTACTAAATCTCTCTCTCAACAAATTACACTTGCCTGCGAAATCTGCTGATGTTTTCCTTAGTTGGAAGCAACAATAATA
>Ga0247727_10000071_pt1 | contig 215592 bp, 214 predicted proteins | sample WisWelCaveWW1625_FD_202498 | JGI IMG/M metagenome (GOLD analysis project Ga0247727, IMG submission 202498) | Biofilm microbial communities from Wishing Well Cave, Virginia, United States - WW16-25 | ecosystem: Environmental > Aquatic > Deep subsurface > Groundwater > Cave microbial mat... | reverse complement strand
CAATATCTCCGGGTATTGGAACAATATCTTTCGGGATTGGAGAAATATCTTCGGATATCGAAGCAGTCCCTTTGTAGATTGAAACAATATGGCTTTCTATCATTCCAATATTATTTCATATCAGGCGTGTATGTCTTTATAATAGAGGTGAAAAATTATCTAATTCAGAGTTACCTCCTGCCTGCCCGCAGGCACGGCGAAAATTTTTTCACGGTAGCTTTCTCCGCTGATTAGCTTAACTTTTGATTTTGCTGTGTTGAAATGCTCTGCGATAAGCTCAATAACTTTTTTGTTTGCCTTACCTTTTTCCGGAACAGCAGTTACTCTTGCCTCAAATGAATCTTCCGAAATTTTTTTCAGCTCATTCGTTGAGCTTCGAGGTTTCACTTTGACTTTAATTCTTTTTTCCATTTTCACATCTTTGAGTAATTAAATTTACAGACATGAAGACATCAATAACTTTATTCATCGCATTACTTTTCATCTTTGCATCATGCAGTAAAAAAACTGAGCAAACTACCGAGAAGAAAACAGAGCAGAAATCAGAACAAAAAACCGAGCAAAAAACTACTGAGACAAAACCTGCTAACGTTACAACAACTGAATTCAAAACAGCTGGACTGCATTGCTCCGGCTGTGAGCAGACCGTTACCGAGAGCGTTCAGAAGATTGACGGCGTTGTTGAAGTAAAAGCTGACCATAAAAGCCAAACGGTAAAAGTTTCATGCAAAGAAAAGTGCGACGTAAGTAAAATCGAAGCGGCAATTGTTGAATCGGGATACAAGGTCGTTTCACACAATTAGTTTATTTTCAGAACTCGTCCGTTCTTAATCATCGTCTCAAGATGGTTCACCCCGAAGTTATAAAGCAAATGTTTATAATCAGGCAAATCGAAAATTAAAAGGTCTGCCTGCTTTCCTTCTTCTATATTTCCAACTTTATCCGATACACCAAGTGACGCTGCTGCGTTAATTGTCACAGTGTTAATAGTTTCTTCTATGTTCATTTTGAGCATTCGAACAGCCAATGACATCACAAGCTGAATGTTCTGCGTCATCGAGCTCCCGGGATTGAAGTCGGTTGCAAGTGCAACCGGAATTTTGTTCGCAATTAATTTCCGTGCAGGAGCGTAAGGTATGCCGAGAAAATATGAAACTGCCGGAAGCAAAACTGCTATGATGTTTGTTCCTGCAAGATGTTTAATTTCTTTTTCTGTCATCACTTCAAGATGGTCAACGGAAATACATTTTGTTTTGATTGCAGTTTCAATCCCGCCGATTGAATTAAACTGGTTTGTGTGAAGCTTCGGGACCAACCCGAACTTTCTTCCCTGTTCAAAAATTGTTTGTGATTCCTTCGGAGTGAAGTAATTTTTCTCGCAGAATGCATCGATAAATATTGCAAGCTCACGTTTTGCAATCAATGGAATCATCTCATACAAAATGGAGTCGATGTATTCTTTTCGCGAAACATCTTTCGGGAAAGCATGTGCTCCGAGGAAAGTTGAATAAATATCGAGTGGACTTTTCTTTTTAAGCTCAGAGATAACTTCAAGCATCCTGATTTCATTTTTCACATCAAGCCCGTAACCCGATTTTATTTCAATCGAAGTTACACCAAAGTTCTGTGAAACTTTCAACCGCTTCATCGCAAGCCGAACGAGTTCTTCCTTAGAAGCTTTTCTTGTCGCTTTGACTGTGGAAATAATCCCGCCGCCGGCAGCTGCAATTTCTTCGTAGCTCATTCCGCGAATCCTCATCGAAAATTCATTCGCTCTGTCGCCGGCAAAAACCGTGTGAGTATGACAATCGATAAATCCCGGCAGAACGATTTTATTCTTCGCATCAATCTTCCGCAAATCTTTCTTTAAAATAGTAGAGGGAATTTTCTTCCCGACCCAACTGATTATTCCTTTTTCAACCAGAATACTTGCATTGTCCAGAACGCCAATCTCTGATTGGTACTTTCCGGATTTAAACTTTCTTCCGTGAGTGTGACAGGTTACAACCTGTTTCGCATTTTCAATTAAAAGCATTGGCAAATATAATTATAATTTGCCTGATAACAGCATTTTTTCTGTTAATAACTTGGGTAAGAATTTCTGTAAGGTTCAGGATTATGTTTGTAGTGTTGAAAACAAAAAACAAAAATTTAAAAACCAAAGGAGAAATAAAATGAAAACCTTCAACTCAACAATCAAATCATTACTCGCAACTTCTGTTTTTGCAATCGTCTTTTTATTCACAGCTTGTTCAGAAGATAACTACATTATGAACGGCTCATCAAACACAGCTCATTTCCAAACCGATAATCCCGAAAGCACAGTTACAGTTACACCGCGCTGGATAGGAAACGTTTTATCATTTGACATTCAGAACCGTTTACCCGGAATCATCATCAACGATTTCCACGTTCAGTTTGACAGCACAGTAAAAATCATCGGATGGTCAACACTTCCGGGATGGCAGATTGACCCAACCACAACTGATACTGCAAAAGGTAAAATCGGAACCAGGAATCATAACGGTCAGCCGATACTTCCCGGACAGAACAGGAACGGAGTTATAGCTGTGCAGTTAAAATTCACCGGTGTTTCCAAAAAGAGAATGAACCCATGGTGGGATTTCACATGGCAGGCAACAAGAGACGGTGTAGTTGTATTCGAAAGACAAGGAACTTTTCCAAGATAAATCCTGAATTCCCATCCTCTATAGGGAATAAATTACCTCCTTATCCTCCTACGGCAGAGTATCTCATAATGATGCTCTGCTTGTTTTTTTATTGCGAGTCCGTCAGTTGACGGATGTGGCAATCTCGTAAAATAAAAAAACCCGCCACTTCTGACGGGACTTAGACCTCCCCTTTATCCCCTACTTAGTAAGGAGGGGAGGAGCGAAGCGGAGGGGTGGTCTAAAATTACTTCATCAAAATCATCTTTCTCGTCTCTGTGTATTCTCCTGCTACTAACTTATAATAATAAACTCCACTCGCAAAGTTACTCCCATCAAAATCAACTTCATACGTTCCGGGTTGGAGTTGTTCGTTTACAAGTGTTGCAACTTCTCTGCCGAGCAAATCGTAAACTTTAAGCGAAGCAAAACTGTTAACTGCTAACTGAAAACTGATAACTGTTTTTGGGTTAAACGGATTCGGATAGTTTTGCGAAAGAGAAAATTGATTTGGGATTTCATTTGAGATTGGTTGAATACCTGTAAGCTCGCCAAGCGGTCTTCTGTAAACACCACCACCGAACGTGCCGGCAAATATGTAATTATTTAATATACATAATGCATATACTGAAGTACTATCTCTAAAACCCTCATTTCTTTGTGTCCAGCTTGTTCCATTATTATTGGATACATAAACACCATTTGAGATAGTTCCGGCAAAGATATTATTTCCGTTTACCGCTAATGCAAAAACTTTTTGGTTATTTAGAGAAGTTTGAGTCCAGCTTGTGCCGTTGTCTGTAGATAAATATACACCGTAAGAAGATGAAGGGTTATTAGTTCCGGCAAAGATATTATTTCCGCTCGTTGCTAATGCCCTTACGAATCGATTATTCAAAGAAGTTTGTGTCCAGTTTGTCCCGTTATTTGTGGATACATATACACCATAACTTCCGGCAAAGATATTATTTCCGTTTGCTGCAAGTGACCAAACAGATTCATTATTAAAAGAAGTTTGAGTCCAGTTTGTCCCGTTATTTGTAGATAAATATACTCCGTATAGAAAAGTTCCGGCAAAAATAGTGTTCCCGTTTACTGCCAATGACCCAATACTTCGATTATTTAAAGAAGTTTGAGTCCAGCTTGTGCCGTTATTTGTAGATACATATACACCATAACCAGACGTTCCGGCAAAGATATTATTTCCGTTCACTGCTAATGCTTCAACAGTTCGATTATTTAAAGAAGTTTGAGTCCAGTTTGTGCCATTGTTCGTAGATAAGTATACACCATTAATATAAGTTCCTGCAAAGATATTATTTCCGCTAAATGCTAATGAGTATACAACTTGATTCCCCATTCCATTATTCACCTGCACCCATTGGCTAAAACAATTATTAATGTTCAATGTGCAATGGACAATGAGAAATAAGAATAATATTTTTTTCATAATAACTTTCTTTTTGGTTACCACAAATATACAACACAAACTCACCGATTACGCACACATAAAATCTCTCACATCCCGGCAAGCTGTTTGCCTTTATCTGAAATCACATACACGCCTCTGAAACGCGAGCCCTCGTATCGGAGCAGTCCGCCTTTTTTAAGTGCGGCGGAATCTCTTCCCCATGTTGCCTGCGAGAAATTAAAATGCTTAATGATTTCCTCTGCCGATGCGGAGCCAACCTCGGCGAGATAAAAGAGCTCGTTCACAAGCCGCATTTTGGTATCTCTTTTCGCCTTCCTGTCCACAATTTTATCAATAACAAGCAGCATTCGGTAGATAAGTGCCTCACGCTCATCTGCTGATAATTTCCGCTCCTTAGTTGATGGTTTCCGTGACTCCGCAGATGATTTCCGCTGGTCAGTTGATAATTTACCCGACTCCGTTAATAATTTACCCGACTCCGTTGATAATTTACTCGACTCTGTTGATAATTTACTTGACTCCATCGATAGTTTACTCTCCTCTGTTGACAATTTCCGCTCAAGGATGTTATCAGTATTGTCAAGGATATTATCATCTGACTGGCGGAAATCCTCAGGCATGTGGCGGAAATCATCTATACGGTGACGGAATTCATTTATATGGCTACGGAAATCCTCTGTATGCTCAATCATATCATCATCCGATAGCTGTCTGAGACCAGCAATGTCACGGATAAGCTCTATCTCATGAAGATAAAGCTCGTTCAGCTTCCGCAGAAGTATGTTTTCTCTTTCGAGGATTTCTGTCTTGTTCATGATTAGGTTGGTTGGTTATTCAAAATTAACTACGCAGAACAGATGGTCTTGGGTAAAAAGAAATCCTTATTAGCGGGAATCCATAAATGAAAATCCCGCCATTGCTGACGGGATTGAATTTACCATTTCACTCTTTGCTATTTGATAAGAATCATCTTCTTGGTATCGGCTTAATCTATATAAGCTTATTGTCCTCCTGTTCGGAACGTGAAATAAAATGATGACCAATAAAGAGCTGAGTAAGCAAATGAGCCGACTTTCCAGTAATAATAAGTATTCGGCTGAAGTATTCCTTCCGGCATCTGGTAAGCTTCACCGGTTACATCTGAAGTGTGAATAACATTTGTAAAGCCTTGGTCTTTGGCAATTTCAATTTTACCTCCGTTCCCCGACCATTGAAATAAAGGTGTTAATGAAGTTTCATTATTGTAATCAGGCGGAGACACCAAGGAAGGCGGCTGAACCAATGCCCCTTTGCTTTCAACGGAGGACTCACAACCTGATACTGAAAAAGAAATTATGAAAATTGAAATGAGTGAAAGAAAGATAAGTGTGTATTTCATTACTAATTATTTAAATTATGAACCTGTACAAATATAGACTCACAATTAAAACAAGTAAAGCGGCTTTAAGCTTCATTTATTAGTGCTGAACGTGATTGATTAAATTAATTTCACCTAACTGACATACTGAAATGTGAGATTTTAAAGGGCTAAAAAATAATTGCTGGGGGGTATTGAAATATTAAATAAATGTAACACGAAGATTTTCCATTACTGGTTCCGGCAAATATATTATTTCAGCTCGTTTCTAAAGCACGAACAGCCGTTGAATTTCATTGCAAGCTAAAACGCTTATGGGTAAATTTGTAGATTCACTAAATTATACTTCAACCCAAAGCACTTTATGGCAAAACCCCTCAATATACTTTACTGCACAAGCGAAGTGACTCCTTACTCCAAAACCGGGGGGCTTGCCGATGTTTCAAACTCACTTCCGCAGGATTTGAACGTTGACGGAAATGCCGTGAGAATTATCACACCGAAATACGGACCGATGAATGAAAGGCAATTAAAAGTTTACGAAATCAAACGGCTCACGAACATCGAAGTTGAAATTGGTAACAAAATCACGAAGTGCAATATAAAATCCTCGTTCATTGTTACGCCAAAAGGCAAGACACAGGTTTTCCTGATTGAGAATGACGAATATTTCGGAACGGAAAGTCCTTACACTGACCCGAAGACAAAAAAAGATTATGCAAACAACGACGAGCGATTTATCTTTTTCAATAAAGCAGTAGTTCAGGTTCTCAATTTGCTTGGATGGAAGCCCGACATAATTCACTGCAACGACTGGCAGACAGGATTGATTCCGGCATACTTAAAAACAATTTACAGCAAAGACCCGCTTCTTAATTCCGTCAAAACAGTTTTCACGATTCACAACATTGCGTTCCAGGGATTGTTTCCTTACGAATCTTTTTTGAAGACCGGGCTGCCGCATAATATTTTCAGCGAAAACGGGCTTGAGTATTACAAACAGATGAGCTTTCTTAAAGCGGGTTTGGTGTTTGCCGATAAGGTTACTACCGTTAGCGAAAAATACGCAGAAGAAATCAGCACAACACATGAATACGGAATGGGGTTTGAGGGGATTCTGAAAAAAAGGAAAAAAGATTTGCTCGGAGTTTTGAACGGAGTCGATTACTCGGTTTGGAATCCGGAAAAAGACAGGACTATTCCGTTCAGATTCAGCTCCAAAGAGCTTCCGCTGAAAAGAGAAAACAAGAAAGCACTCTGCAAACACTTCAAGCTTGTATATGCACCGGAGATTCCTGTCATCGGAATCATTTCACGATTAGTCGACCAGAAAGGATTGGACCTCATCGAAAAAGCGATGAAGCATTTGATTAAAGAAAATATATTCTTCATCCTGCTTGGCACTGGTGAAAAGAAGTATGAAAAGTTCTTCGAGGGGTTAAGAAAGAAATTTCCTTCGAAGGTCGGAGTGCATATCGGCTTCGATGAAAACCTTGCACATTTAATTGAAGCAGGCAGTGACATTTATCTTATGCCGTCGAGGTATGAGCCGTGCGGCTTGAACCAGATGTATAGCTTGCGTTACGGAACAATTCCTGTTGTAAGAAAAACCGGCGGACTTGCCGATACAATTACAGAATTCAAAAACGGAAAGGGCAACGGGTTTGTGTTTGAAAAATATGATGCGGGCGAGATGCTCAAAGCAATCAAGCGTGCGTTGAAACTTTATACCAAACGTGAAGAATGGATTCAGCTTACCCGTGATGCGATGGGATACGATTATTCATGGGGCGTTTCCGCAAGAAAATATATCGAGCTTTACAAATCACTTCTGAAAATAAAATAATTTTTATTCGTAAATACTCTGCTGGATTTAAGTTGTTCAGATGAAGACTTCCAAAGCATTATTTCTTGACAGGGACGGAACAATCATCAAAGAAATTCCGGGAGAAGATTCCAGCAGCTACGGATATATTACAAAACCGGAGCAAGTTGAGCTGATTACAGGTGCAGCGGAGGGAATTGCAATTGCACGCGAGCTTGGATTCAAAATAATTATTGTAACGAACCAATCTGCAATTGCACGCGGCTGGCTTTCGCTGGAAAAGTTTCATGAAATTAATTCCACAGCTTTCGGGTTATTGAGAAAAGAAAATACAAATGCATTGATTGACGACCTTTTGTATTCACCGTATCATAAAGACGGAATCGTCGAAGGGTTGAACATCGAACATCACACACGCAAGCCCGGAACCGGGATGGTGCTTGAAGCAGAACAAAAATATAATTTGAATCTCAGCGAATCATACATGATTGGTGATGCTTACACAGACATGCTTTGCGGACAAAACGCCGGAATGAAAAATATTCTCGTAATGACTGGCTACGGAAAAGTGGCATATCAGAAATGTCTTGATGAAAAAATAAAAATTAATTTTATTGCCGATAATTTATTAGATGCGGCGAAGTATTTAAAGAAAATCTCTACCGATGAACAAAGGAACGATTAAAAAATTTTATTTCCCTCTCGCTTTCTCTTTTCTCGCATTGCTTTCAATCATAACATTCAATTGTGCAGATGACCCGTCATCTCTCGGGCTGGGTTTTATTCCGCCCGGAGAAACGACAGGCGTCAGAACTTTCGATTCGTATGTTGATACTCTTCCGATTACTTCTTCAAACATTAAAAAGTATATCAACACATCACAGTCAACTTATTTGATGGTTGGCAAATCCGGAAATTATGATTCCAAAGCAATCTTAAGATTCACGGCGTTAAGCTCTGACTACGACAGTGCAGTTGTAAACTATGCAAAGATAAATCTGAAGTATAAGAATTATTATTTTCCTTATACTGCGATGGATTCGCTCGGACAAATTTCGTTTGACGTTTATACCATTCAATATAAAATCGACCCGTTCACAATTACTATCGATTCAGTTAACTCGATGACTTTCGGAACAACGCCGATTGGAAGCTTCACGGGAACACCGACATTCGATTCATCAGAAGTTTCTTTTAATCTTAACGCAGCAACTGTGAAGGGCTGGCTGGATTTTGCCGCTGATACAAATTCTGCAATTAAGAATTACGGAATAGTTTTTATCCCGAACGGCGGGTCGATGACAATCAAAGGATTTAATTCTGCTGTTACATCCGCGGACATTCGTCCCGAAATAGAAATTTCTGTAACAAAGAACGGTGTGACAGATACAATCACAAGCAACCTATGCCAGAGCACTTCACTTGTGAATACTTCTTTCGTTTCAAACCCGGAAATATTTAATATTCAGTCCGGTGTTGCTTTCGACCAAATCATGAGATTCGATTTAAGCCGCTTGGCTTCAACGGTAATTTTAAATGACGTGCAGATTTTCTTAACGCTTGATTCTGCAAACTCTAATCTTCATAATCTTACTTCATTAAAGATACTGAGAACTTATGTGTTCAGTGATACAGCCGGGTTTATTCTTGAAACAACTATCTACGACAGCAGGATTGTAAACAACCAATACATGATTAGAATTATTAATCCGTTTCAACGCTGGGTTCAGGGACAAACCAATTACGGAATTCTGCTTACTGCAAAAAATGATTTCCAGAGTTTAGACCATTATTCTTTTTATGATATGACAGCGAGTGACCCGAACAAACGACCGAGAGTAATTATTAAATATACTCCGAGAATAACTCCATGAAAAAGATTCTTGCAATAATTTTATTTTGCTCACCGATATTCTCACAGGTAGAGCTTGATAAAAACGGCGGCTCAATTTATTCTATCTTCGGTCTCGGTGATTTGAATTATTCTACCAGCACAAGAACTGATGCTATGGGAATTCTTGGATTAGGGCTTTACGGAAATTATTCCAACTCGATGAATCCCGCAGCATGGTCAAAGATTTCGTCAACGAGATTTTCAACACAGTTTAATTATCTCGGAATTAAATCAACCGACGGCATCAGCACAGCAAAAAGAAATTACGGCAACTTCGAAGGATTTAATCTTTCGATTCTTGCGAACAGAAACAACGGCTGGGTAATAAATCTTGGGTTTAATAATTACAGCACTGTAAACTATGACGTGAAATCAAGCGGCATAGTCGGCGGTGAAAGCTTCACTCAATATTACAGCGGCAACGGCGGAATCTCAAGAGTCAATGTTGGGTTCTCTTACAATCTTTCCAAGTCGCTGAGCTTCGGAACACAGTTTAATTATGCATTCGGAACTTTTGCAAAGACTGTTCAGATAGATTTTTCAAACAACGAGCTGTTCGATTCCAAACAGAGAATTTCCGAAAGTGTTTCCGGATTTTATTTTAACTCAGGTTTGGTTTTCCATGGCTTCGATAAATTATTCAAGTCGAAGAAGCTGAACAATATGGCACTGGGACTTTATTTCGCTTCTCCGTTCAAGCTCAAATCAAGCTTCACCGGAATTTATGAACGACGCTCTGAGAACGATACTGTTGATTACAAAAACGGGAACATCAACGTGCCGCTTTCTTTCGGTGCAGGAGTTTCAAATGTTTTCAACAACCGTCTAATTGTTGCAACTGATTTTCTAATGCAGCTTTGGGACAATTACAAATATTACGGAGCACATCCTGTGGAAATTAAAAACAGTATGCGCCTCGGATTCGGAATAGAGTTCACCGAATCAAAAAAACCGGAAGCATCTTTTTTCAAAAGAGTTTCTTACAGGTTGGGAGCGAATTATACTTCGGATTATCTCAAGCTACTTGGTCAATCAATCAATGCATGGTCAGTCAATGCGGGTTTTATGATTCCTCTGAGCAGGATGAACACGATGGACTTAGTTGTAAGCTACATCACACGCGGTAAATCTACAAACGGATTAATCAAAGACGAAATGTTAAGGGTAGGAGCCACGATAAACATCGGAGAGTTTTGGTTTCTTAAATCGGGCGATGATTTTTAATAAAATAAATTTTGCTTCTGTTCAGCAGCATCAAATGTGAGACACGAATTACACTAATTTCCACTAATGAAAACTTAGAGGATAATAATTCGTGTTAATTCGTGAAATTAGTGTATAGAGTTTTGCGGTTCAAAATAATTTTTAAAATAAATCTTCAAACAAATTTTCGAGGAAACATTTGAATGAATTTTTTACCTGACCACGACGAGCAAATCTATAATGCCATCCGACAAGAATTAGAACGGCAGAACAACAAGCTTGAGCTGATTGCTTCCGAAAATTTTACAAGCATCGCTGTGATGGAAGCAATGGGCTCGGTGATGACGAACAAGTACGCCGAAGGTTATCCCGGCAAAAGATATTACGGGGGATGCGAATATGTTGACATCGCAGAGAACGTTGCACGCGACAGGGTTAAAGAATTATTCGGTGCAGAATACGCTAACGTTCAGCCGCATTCCGGCTCGCAGGCGAACATGGCAGTTTATTTTGTTCTTGTTAAGCCCGGCGATAAAGTTATGGGAATGGATTTATCACACGGCGGACATCTCACTCACGGCTCACCTGTAAATTTTTCCGGACAGCTTTATAATTTTGTTCAATACGGAATCAATCCTGAAACTGAGCTTCTCGATTACGACCAGATTGAAAGCGTTGCAAAGAAAGAAAAGCCGAAGATGATAACTGTCGGGGCAAGTGCTTACTCACGCAACATCGATTACAAAAGATTCAGAGAAATTGCAGACAGAGTAAACGCATTTTTGCTTGCAGACATTGCCCATCCGGCAGGTTTAATTGCAAAAGGTTTTCTCGACGACCCGCTTCCGCATTGCCATGTTGTAACTTCGACAACGCATAAAACTTTACGCGGACCACGCGGCGGAATTATTTTAATGGGACAGGATTACGAAAATCCTTTCGGGAAAACAGCAGCGAAGTCGGGCAGAACAAAAATGATGAGCGAGCTTTACGATTCAATGGTTATTCCGGGAATCCAGGGCGGACCGCTGATGCACGTAATCGCAGCAAAGGCGGTTGCGTTCAAAGAAGCACTCGAAGGAGATTTTGCAACTTACGCTGGACAGGTTATCAAGAATGCACAGGCGTTTGCAAACAAGCTAATCAGCTTTGGCTTCAAAGTAATCTCAGGCGGAACGGATAATCATTTAATGCTCGTTGACCTTCGCAATAAAAATATAACCGGCAAAGCTGCACAGGAGTTACTCGATGAAGTCGGAATTACATGCAACAAGAATGCGGTTCCGTTTGATGATAAGAGTCCGTTAATCACAAGCGGCATTCGTCTCGGAACGCCGGCACTCACAACACGCGGTATGAAAGAAAAAGATATGGAGAAAATCGCAGAGATGATTCATGATATCTTATCCAAACCGAATGATGAAAATACCAAAAAAGACGTGACGCAAAGAATTGAAGACCTGACCGCCGAGTATCCTCTTTACCCGGAATTGTTCACGTGGTAATCCAATAAAAATCTATGACAGAAGAACAGCTCAATCCGGTTACGGAAGAAGCGGAGATGGGTTTCCTCGAACACCTCGAGGACCTGAGATGGAGAATTATCAAAGCGTTAATCGGGTTGGTTGTCGGAGCAATCGTTTGCGGATTCTTCATCGACTGGATTATGAATAATTTCCTGCTCGCACCGGCAAAGAAAACAATTCCTCCTCTTGAGCTTATCAACCTGAAACCATACGGTCAGCTTGTTCTTTATATGGAAGTGGTTCTCGTGGGCGGAGTGATTCTCAGCATCCCGAATATTTTTTACCAGATTTGGAAATTTATAGAGCCCGGACTTTTACCTTCTGAAAGAAAATATATTTCATGGATAGTTTTCTTTTCTACTTTCTGTTTTCTCGGCGGAATTTCATTCGCTTACTTTGTTATGATGCCGACTGCTTTAAATTTTTTCGCAGCATTTGGAACGAAGGATATTTCAAACAACATTGCCGTAGATGAATACTTCAGCTTTGTAATTTCTGTGATGCTTGCCGCAGGAGTTGTGTTCGAGCTTCCGATGGTTTCGTTTTTTCTTTCGAAGCTTGGAATTCTTACCCCTAAGTTCATGCGGAGATACAGGAAACACGCAATAGTAATAATTTTAATTCTTGCAGGCATACTCACACCAAGTCCCGATTTGACAAGCCAGCTTTTGCTCGGCATTCCTCTTCTGATTTTATATGAGATAAGTATATTTATCTGTAAGTTTTCGCAAAAGAAAAATTGAAGAGTGAATTAAAAGACATATCGAAGTATGTCGAGCGGGAGCTTGATGAATTCAAAATCGAGTTCAGGAATGCAATCAGGTCGAAGGTTGCACTTGTTGATTTAATCAGCAAATATATTTTCAGGCAAAAAGGAAAAAAGATTCGCCCGATTCTTGTTTTGCTTTCTGCGAAGCTGTGCGGAGAAGTGAACCGCCGGACTTATGTTGGGGCAACTCTTGTCGAGATGCTTCACACTGCAACTTTGATTCATGATGATGTTGTGGATGACGCACAAACAAGACGCGGCTTTGCTTCAATCAATGCTGTGTGGAAAAATAAGATTGCAGTGCTGATGGGTGATTATATGCTTTCACGCGGACTGCTTCATGCGTTGGAAAATGATGAATGTGAATTTTTGAAAATCACTTCGCGTGCAGTTAAAAGAATGAGCGAAGGCGAGCTTCTGCAGATTCAGAAGAACAGGAAGTTCGACGTCGATGAAAAAACTTATTTCAGAATTATTTCCGACAAGACCGGCTCGCTGATTACCGCATGCTGTGAGCTTGGTGCATTGAGTGCAACAAATGACAGAGAAAAAGTAAAAAGCATGAGCGACTTCGGTGAGAATCTCGGAATTGCTTTCCAGCTTCGCGATGACGTGCTTGATTACATCGGCGAGAAAAAAATCATGGGCAAGTCATCCGGCACGGATTTAAAAGAAAAAAAATTCACGCTGCCGCTGATTCATTCGCTCAGCAATTCTTCCAAAAAAGATTCAAAGGAAATTATGGGGCTGATGAAGGACGGGTTTGATTCAAAGAAACGGAAATACATTATAGATTTCATCAACGGGCACGGCGGGATTGAATACACGATTGGCAAAACAAAAGAATACTGCTCTCAGGCAAAGTCGGACATCTCTGGTTTTAGCAGCTCACCTTCTAAAGAAACAGTGCTCAGCTTTGTAGATTTTATCTCGGACAGGATAAATTGAAATGGTGAATGGTGAATGGTGAATGGTGAATTAATGTCAACGGATAATTTATAAACGATAGACGATAATTATTTTATAGTGCCCGATTAGTTCGGGCATTTTTAATTTTACACTTTGAATTAATTATGGGGTCTAATCGCTCCCTTTATGTGTTATATTAGTAGTAACCAAAACCTGAGGAAAAAGATATGAGGAAACTTATAACTAACTTTTTGTGTGTGGTTATTTTTATTATTTTACCGTTAACAGAAACCATTGCTCAATCTTGTTTTTACCCGGACCCTAATATAATTCCTATCTCAAGATACGAAGAAGGCGGAGGCAATGCTAAGCTTCAGTTTGATAGAACAAAACAGCAATTTGCAAGAATGAGGCATTTGGATGATGTAACTTTTATATCTAATTTATCTACTTTGATTGTGGATATTTCATTCAAAGCCGCTATAACGGGAAACCTAGACAATAACCAGACAATATTAAGCCAAGATTTTAATAACGATGGTTGGTTTATTTTTTATCGTGGTAGTGATGATAAAAAGATATATTTTTACACATGCAGTCCTGGAGTACTCACTCAATATGAAATGGCTGATAATTCACAGCCCCTCTCGCAAGAAAAAATATTTAGAATTGTTTATAATAAATCTGCTAACACATTAAGGACATACATAAATGATGTTTGGAACCATGAACACCTCCTAACTGCACCATTTACAGTAGAACCTACTTCCGCTTTTGGAATAGGTGCAAGAAATTTATCAACTGATATATTACCGGGGATTCTTGGAAGTGACCATTTAACCGGAACATTCGATGACCTTATTGTGATAAAAGACGGGGTAACAATAGCCGATGTTAATTTTAATTGGGGTGCGGGACAGTATGTTATGGATAAAGGCAGTTTTTTTAATTTTGACAGGGATAGAATCGAAGACCCTTTGGGTACTAGCCTTGCTTTTATGCTTGGGCAAACAGGTTGCCAGGACATACATGACCCAACTTTCGATATTCAGAATATAAGTTATCCTGTCGCAAATTTTACTACACTTGGTACCGGTTTTTGGGGTTGGCAACAAGGGAAAGAACAATATCTCCAGGTTTTTCAGGCAAACAGTATTTCATATGGTAGCGACTTATATGTTACAGGAAATCATAATCGTGTTAATGTATCTCCAACATCTCCGAATTATGATGTTTCAAATGGTATTTCTAAGTGGAATGAAAGTCAACAGAAATGGCAAAATGTTGGTTCAGGATTTGTCCGTAGTGATAATTACCTTAACGCTGTAAACAACCATGTAAATGTTTGGAATAATAAACTAATTGTAGTCGGATTTAATAATGTTGTTAATGATTTTCCAGCATATACAGTCATAAACGGAATTGCTTTTTTTGACCTTCTTAACCCAACAGAGTGGAAGCCATTAACAGACCAAATAACCGGTGGTGTGGGTTTGACCAATCTTGGTGGTTTTGAGATTGGCAAAACGTCAGGTTTTGTTACAGCAGATTATAACGGTGGTTTGGTTGTAGGCGGCAGCTTTGCAATAGCTGGAAGCGTTCCTGCAAGTAACATTGCAATATGGAATGGAAGTACTTGGTCAGCATTAGGCAGTGGCTTAGGCGGGGGTGGTGATGGGGTGTTTGCATTAGCAGTTTATAATAATGAACTTTATGCAGGTGGAGTTTTCATAGGCGACAACATAAAAGGATTAGCGAAATGGAATACAAGTACTGGTACTTGGGTTAGCGTTGATTTTCCGACTGAAGCAATCCGTAGAATACAAGCGATGCATGTGTTTGATGATAAGTTATGGGTCGTTGGTAGTTTTAAATATATAAACGGTATAGTATGTCATGGAATTGCCAGTTGGAATGGAAGCAATTGGAGCAATATTAATCCCGGTGAAATTGATGAAAATAAAATCGGTTTGGGAGGTCAAAGCTATTTACTTTCGGAGGGTGTAGATTCTTCTGAAGGAACTGATATTGTTTCAGCAAACGGTAAACTTTATGTATGCGGTTCATTTACGAGAATAAATAATAATCATCTGTGTAATAAAGTAGCTAAGTTCGACGGTACAAATTGGTGTGCTATTGGCTGGGGTGTAGAATTGCGACCGGAAGGATTAAGTATTTGGAACAATTCTTTTGGGAACAGTTATTTGGTTATTACAGGCGATTTATATTCTGCAGACGGTATGGATGTAAATAATATTGCATTATTTGATATAAACTCTGACGATAATCCGATAATGCAAACTAATAAAAATAATATGCCAACTCGTTTTGCACTATTGCAAAACTATCCGAATCCGTTTAATCCGAAGACAATTATAAAGTTTCAAGTTGCAAGTTCATCAAGTGTGAAGGTTGTTGTCTTTGATGTTCTTGGCAGAGAAGTTTCGTTACTTGTAAATTCAAAACTCGAAGCAGGAAAACATGAAGCAATATTTGACGGAACAAATTATCCAAGCGGAATCTATTTTTATCGCATTGAGGCGGGAGATTTTGTTGACTCTAAAAAAATGATATTGTTGAAATAGTAAGTTGAAGTCCAGATATATCTGGACTGAAATCCCGCTCTGCGGGAAAAATGGTTTTAATAAAATAAAGTCCGAAGGACTCCTTCGGAGGAGATTCAAAATGAAAAATTCATTATTTCTTTTCTCGTTTGTTCTTTATTCTTTGCTCTCTGGTATTTGCAATGCCCAATGGGTGCAGGTTAATAATGGGATGGGGAATCAATATGTTTTATCATTAGCATCAAGCGGAAATAATATATTTGCAGGAACACTTTTTTCAGGTGTATATTTGTCAACAAATAACGGCACAAGCTGGACTCAAACTTCTTTAACTACTAATCTAACTGTTTATTCACTCGCAGTAATCGGAAATAATATCTTTGCAGGAACTGATTTTTTAGGTGTATATTTGTCAACAAATAACGGCACAAGCTGGACTCAAACTTCTTTGAATAATCGTAGTGTTTGGGCATTAGCAGTAAACGGAAATAATATCTTTGCCGGAATTGATAACTCTTATGGTGTATATTTATCTACAAATAACGGGACAAACTGGACTCAAACTTCTTTAAATAATCGAAGTGTTTATGCATTAGCGGTAAACGGAAATAATATCTTTGCGGGAACTTCTACTTATGGAGTATATTTATCTACAAACAACGGCACCAACTGGACTCAGACATCCTTGAACAATCGGGATATTCGGTCATTAACAGTAAACGGAAATAATGTCTTTGCAGGATGTTTATATCCTAATGGTGTATATTTATCTACAAATAACGGGACAAACTGGGCTCAAACTTCATTAAATAATCATGATGTCCGGTCTTTAGCTTTAAACGGAAATAATGTCTTTGCCGGAACTAATAGCAATGGTGCTTATGTCTCCAATGATAACGGAACAAGCTGGATACAGAGAAATGAGGGATTAGGGAATGCTACTGTATTTGCTTTAATGATATTAAACAATTATATATTTGCCGGCACAAATGGGAATAGCGTTTACAGAAGACCGCTTAGCGAGTTGGTTGGTATTCAGCCAATTTCAAATGAAGTGCCGAATCAATTTTCTCTTGGGCAAAATTATCCTAACCCGTTTAATCCAATGACAAATGTCAAATTCCAAATGCCAAATTCGGGATTTGTACAATTGAAAATTTTCAATCTGCTTGGTCAGGAAGTTGCAATGCTTGTGAATGAAAATCTAAACGCCGGAACTTATAGAGTTGATTGGGATGGGACAAATTTTCCGAGCGGGGTTTATTATTACACACTGCAAACAGAAAGCTTCACCGAAACAAAGAAGATGGTATTTATCAAATAGTGAAATAGTGAAGTGTAAGATAGTGAATTAAGCCCCGATGAAAGTCGGGGCTTTTGTTTGGAACCCCTCGTCACGTAGACGTGACACTCCCCTTTGGTAAAGGGGAGACAAGATGTTGTTTCATGTCAAAAGGAATGTCGGAAAACACTGCAAGGTTCAAACGCCTGCGGGAAGCCCGACCCAGAGAAAGAGACCACTACCAGAGGACACCCGAAAAAAAGACCCCCTCGTCCTTCGGACACTCCCCCTTCATAAAGGGGAGACGCTAATCTATAAAAACCGGCTTTATATTTTATTTCATTGCAGCCCTCAAGAGAGAGGATTATTTTGCAAGCTATGTCATCAAAAATTGTTGCAATAATCGGAAGACCGAACGTGGGCAAGTCGTCGCTCTTTAATCGTTTGATTGGGAAGCAGGTTGCGATTGTCCACGATACACCCGGCGTAACGCGTGACAGAAACTACGGCGAGGCGGAATGGAACGGGAAGAAATTTTTCCTGATTGATACAGGCGGCTACGTTCCCAACAGCGATGATAAGTTTGAAGCGGCAATCCGCGAGCAGGTGGATATTTCTATGGATGAAGCCGATTTGATTTTGTTTGTGGTGGATGCAATCAGCGGGCTGGCTCCGCTTGACTTGGAAATTGCTTCGATGCTCAGGAAGAATAAAAAATTGTTGATGAAAAAAATTATTCTTGTCGCTAATAAAGTTGACGGCGAGAATAAAACTTTGTACAAATCCGATTTCTTCAAGCTTGGACTCGGCGAGCCGAACGAGGTCTCTGCACTGGTCGGAAGAAAATCCGGCGACCTGCTCGATATAATTACATCCAAGCTTCAATCGGATGAATCTGACAAATCTGAATCTGACAAATCGATTAAGTTCGCAATTATTGGTAAGCCCAACGTCGGGAAATCGTCTTTGCTTAATTCGATAACCCAGACAAGCAGAAATATTGTAACTGATATTCCCGGCACTACACGCGATTCAATTGACACGAAAATAAAATTTTACGGCAGGGATGTTACATTAATCGACACGGCGGGTTTGAGAAGAAAAAGCAGAATCAGGAAAGCGGTGAACCTTGAATATTATTCTGCACTGAGAGCTTACCGTGCAATTCAAAGATGCGACGTTTCAATAATTGTGATTGATGCAACGGCAATTCTACACAAGCTGTCGAAGTCGAGCACAATAGAAGAAGCAACTTTTAAATTGAGCAGAGAAGATGTTGAGATAATAAACGAAGCGGCTCAGATTAAAAAAGGAATTCAGATGGTGATTAACAAATGGGACCTGATTGAAAAAGACAGCAGGACGGCAAAGCTTTATGAGCAGAAAGTAAAAGAGCATTTGAAAACCTACACATACCTTCCTTTCATTTTCACTTCTGCAATTACGAAGCAAAGAGTTTCTAAAATTCTTGAAGCAGCCGTAAAAGTTTTCGATGAACGCGACAGGGAAATAAAAACAAGCGAACTGAACGCAAAGCTGATTCCTGTTATCAAAATAACTCCGCCTAAATCGAAACGTCACAAGGAAGTAAAAATGAATTATGTAACACAGCTTAAGAAATCACCGCCCGTGTTTGGATTTTTTGTAAATCATCCGCAGGAAATTGAGGAGAACTATAAAAGATTTCTTGAAGGGAAGATACGCGAGAACTGGGGCTTTGAAGGTGTACCTCTCACACTGGTGTTTAAGAAGAAGAATTAATTCGATTGTTTAAAGATTCAATTCGTTTCTGAACTTCAATTGTTTCAGTATGTTCTTCTCCGTAAATCTGAATATATAATTGTGCAGCATGCTGAAAATATTTCATCGCTTCATCAAGCTTTCCTAGATTTTCATAACATTCTCCGGTATGTTTTATGGAATCGGCAAAATAATTGTGCTTCTCCCCAACTGTATTTTTGTAAATGTCCGCGGCTATTTCGTGAAGCTCAATTGACTTCTCCGGCTGACCCATGCTTTTATAAATCTCAGCAGTATCAGATAACGAATGTCCCGTACTCGGATGGTAATCACCAAGCAGAATTTTTCTGAGCTCGTAAGATTTTTTGAGATGAGCAAGAGCATTTTCAAGCTCTCCGATTCCATAGTATGCATTTCCTAAATTATTCAGCACCGATGCATAACGCGGATGATTCTCTCCGACATTTCTCACAACGATATCAAGTGCTTTGCTGAAAAACTCGATTGCGTCTTTGTATCTTTTCTGGCTAAGGTATGCAGATGCAAGATTATTGATTGCATCGGCGTAATGAACATGATTTTCGCCAAGAGTGTTTTTATAAATCTCTGCTGCTTTCATATTCAGCTTCACCGCTTTTTCATACTTGCCTGAATTACTGTATACAACTGCCAGGTTATCAATTACGTCTGCGTATTTATTATGATTCTCTCCTAAAGTTTTTTTTCTAATCTTAATAACCTGCTCGTACATTTCTTCTGATTTCTGAATTTCACCGAGATAATAATATATAGTCGCCAGGTTATTCAGAAACGAAGCATACATATCGTCTGTTTCACCGAATACATTTTTTATTGTTTCAAAATTTTTCTCAAGCTGCATTAAACCTCTCTTGTATTGTCCGAGATTATAAAGTACCGAGCTGAAGTAAATAACTGTTGAAGCATACTGGGGAGTGTTCCTGCCTATCGTTGTATCAAGAATATTTACCAGCTCTTCATACAGCGGACTGAGCATATTCCATTTCGCAGCTTCGTTGAATGGAATACATATTTCGGAAAACCATTTCTGAAGCTCCTCCGGTTTTAAAGAATTTTTAGCGTGATAGAATGCTTCATTCAGGACAATGCAGTTTTCATTTGTGATTTCCTTTTCGGTTTTAACAGGAATATCTTTCGAGTAGTAACTGAACAATAATTTATGAATGCTAAGCCGGGTTCCGCTGTCAAGCTGATGCAGTAGACCTTGTCTCATTAAATCATGAAGCAAGTATGTTTCTGATTCAACGGCTTTGTCAATGAATGAAAACCTGCAAAGAACATTCATTGCAGAAACAGGATACCCGGTTTTGTATTCATCGATAAGGAGCTTAAAGATTTTTGCGTTCCAATATTTCGGCACAGAAAGAACTTTCAAAGTTTCAATTTCGCCCTTGTCAAGGTAACGTAAAAATCTGTTCAAAACCTCCTGCTGTGTCTTTGCGAAGTCCTTATCCTCCGGCACTCTGTTGAATTTTTGTTTTATCTGAAAATATGTATCGACAGCCAAATCAAGATAATGCGGAACTCCATTGCTCGAGATTATGATAACTTTTTGAATTGCTTCATCGGCTATCCCGCATGATTTCAGGAAACGTGCTGAATCCAATTCGGATAATCCGCCGAGTAAATGCTGCTCAATAGAATTCTCCCACTCAATATCAATCTCGTTCCATCTCAATTTTTCTCTGCCGAATATTACCCATAAAATTTCAGGAAGCTGGGCAACGAGTTCACGTAGCCATTCATCCCTTAAAAAAAATCCGCCTTCAAGATTAAAGTTTTCCCACAGTGCTTCATAAGTATCTAAAAAAATTACAGCACTTCTTGAGCTTGTATGCAGAAAATCTTTTAAGTCCAAAGCAAAATACATAGGGAGACGGTCTAAAATTTCTTTCGGACTGAGAGACGGCAGGTCGTATAATTCTTTCTGTCCTCTTTTTGTCCACCACTTTTTAAACAGCTTCTGTCCGCGGTAAACGGCTTTTGCTATCGATGGCAATAATCCCACAACAGGTATTCCGCCTGCGTTTGAAAGCAAATCCGATACTATTGTTCCGTCTTCTAAAAATGGAATACTATCTTTTGCAATTGTAATCTGGGGATGTGTCTTCTGCCAATAGACAGTATAGGCAATATCGAACGTTGGGAATTCGATTTTATATTTCTCTCTTAGATTTTTTCGGATGTGATATAATGATGTTTCTGACTCACGGAATGGCTGAAGCTCGAAATCTGCATAGGACCAGATTGTATCAGGATACTCCTTTGATAATATTTTACCAAGCTCTTTTCTTAATGTGGACTTGCCGATGCCACCCACACCATAAAAAGAAAGTATGCTGTAATCTTTTTTGTTTTCAGCAAGCAGTTTCTTTTTGAATGCGTCTATGAATTCTTCTCTGTCAGTGAATTGTCTGGCAGCAGGAATATTTTTTCCGGAAATGTTATGCTTTGGTTTTACCGGCATTGCTAACTGATTCTTACTTCATTTGAAATTTCATCAGTGTCATCATCAGCTATCGGAAATTCCTTCTTCAATACTTTTTCTATGTCTTTGATAACGCTCAAAACGCCTGCAAGGTAATTTTCCTTTGCAAAGTTTTCTTTCAGCTCGTTCTCGACTCTGTCCCAAATCTCAAATGGGATTTTCTTATGTATGCCTTCATCGGCAAGTATGTTGAAGTATCTTTCATTAAAAAGAATGTAAACCAGCACTCCCGTTTTATCTTTTGTACGGTGAGCACCGAGACGGTAAAAATGTTTCAGTGTCAGCTCATCGTGGTCGTAAAGCCTTTCGAGCCAATTTCTTTTCTGCTGAAAGTAAACGACAATCTCGCCGCTTGTTTTCTTTTCCGCTTCTGCTACGGAATGTTTTATTTCGATGAGGTCATCATCGGAGAAATATTTATTTAACCAATCTTTCAAATAGTGAAATGGTGAAATAGTGTATGAAAAATTCTTAATTCTTAATTTTTAATTCTTAATTGTCTTACCAGCTCCCGCTCGACCCTCCGCCTCCGAATGACCCGCCACCACCACCGAATCCGCCGCCGCTAAATGAACTACTTCCGCTTGACCATCCGCTTCCGCCTCCACCGATAAACCAATTGCTTCGGTTGCCGCCTCTGCCTTTTCCAAAAATTCTTGAAATGATGGGTAAAAAGAAAATTAAAAAGAAAACTATAAAAAATATAAGCGCGGGAAACGGTATGCAGCATAATGAAAATCCTGAGTCACTATCTTCAGATGTTTTCTTATCAGCAGAATACTCACCTTTGGTAGCTTTAAAAATTGCATCAACTCCAGCATTAATTCCTTCGTAATATTTCCCCTGTTTAAATTTCGGTGTGATTTCATTGCGGATAATCTGGTCTGCCAATGCATCCGGCAGAGCACCTTCGAGTCCGTAGCCGACTTCAATTCTCAGCTTGCGGTCATCTTTGGCAATGAAAAGAAGAACACCGTTGTTTTTTTCTTTCTGTCCGATTCCGTTTTTCTCTGCAATGTCGTGAGAAGTTTCTTCCAGCGAGCCGCCGTCGAGTGAGCTAATCATATAAACAACAATCTGTGTAGAAGTTTCTTTATCAAATTTTGCAAGCTTCGATTCCAGCGATGTGATTTGGGAAGAAGTCAGCGTTCCGGTTTTATCGGTAACGTAGTTTCGGACTTTGATTTCATTGGGAACGGGATTAGGTTTTTGTGCAAGCAATGCACCGGTCGGAAAAAATAAAAACAATATGAAAATTTTTTGAAGCACTGTTACATTTCTATTTATACTCTTCCAGACTTTTTATCTCAAGCTCATCAATCGAGTGTTTGTAAATCAAGTTGACAAACAGAGTTGCAATCTTAATGTTATTGATAAGAGGAATGTTGAAGTCAATTGCTTTGCGCCGGATTGTGTAACCGTCCTGCTCGCTGAACGGTTGTTTGATTGATTGTGAATTTATTACGAGGTCGAACTTTTTTTTCTCGAGAAGTGTGAGAATATTCGGTGAGCGTTTCTCACTGATTTTGAAAACTTTCTTTGAGCGGATTCCTTTTTCTTTGAGAAGGTTGTGAGTGTTAGTCGTTGCGAAAATTTTGAATCCCATTTCAACCAGCTTCTTTGCACTGTCCAAGAATTCTATTTTCTCTTCAAGCTCGCCGAGAGTAAGCAGAATATTTTTCTTCGGCATTTTAAATCCTGTCGAGAGAAGTGATTTCAAAAATGCTTCTTCCAATGTATCTCCGAAGCATGCAACTTCACCTGTCGATGCCATTTCAACACCGAGAATGGGGTCGGCACCGCTCAACCGCGAGAATGAAAACTGCGGAGCTTTTACAACTATGTGGTCGAGGTCGAGAGTTTTGTAATCACCCTGAATATCGTGTCCAAGCATCGACTTAACCGCAAACTCAATGAAGTTGTAACCCGTCGCTTTCGATACAAACGGAAACGAGCGGCTTGCACGCAGGTTGCATTCAATCACTTTGACTTTATTTTCTTTCGCCAGAAATTGAATGTTGAACGGACCTGTTATTTTCAGCTCACTCAGAATTGCTTTCGTGATTCGCTTAACCTGATGAACCGTTTCAAAGTAAAGTTTCTGCGGAGGAATCACAAGCGTTGCATCTCCTGAGTGAACGCCTGCATTCTCGATGTGCTCGGTCAATGCGTAAATTACAAGCTCACCGTATTGTGCAACGCCGTCAATCTCGATTTCCTTCGCACCTTCTTCAAACTTTGAAATCACAACTTTATTTTTATCGGAGATGTGTGCATTGTCAAGTAAATATTGTGCGAGAGTTTTTTCATCGTAACAAACTTTCATTCCGCTTCCGGATAAAACATACGAAGGACGAAGCAGAACAGGGTAACCGATTTTTTTTACGAACAGCTTTGCTGCAGATAATGTTGAAAGCTCTTTCCATTCCGGCTGGTCGATTTCAAGCTTATCCAGGATGGAAGAAAATTTGTAACGGTCTTCGCATTTGTCAATCGATGTCGGCGTTGTTCCGAGTATTCTAACTTTGTTTTGATGGAGCTTCATCGCAAGGTTGTTCGGAATTTGTCCGCCCATCGAAAGAATTATTCCTTTGGGTTTTTCAAATTCATAAATATCGAGAACACGTTCCAAACTCAGCTCTTCAAAATATAATTTATCGCAGATGTCATAATCGGTGCTCACGGTTTCGGGATTGTAATTTACCATGACAACTTTATATCCAAGGTTCCTCAGGAACTTTGCAGTTGTTACACAGCACCAGTCAAATTCAACCGATGAGCCAATCTTGTAAGGACCTGAGCCGAGAATCATTATTTTTTTCTTATCGACTTTTTTTGTTTCAGAAATATCATTTGCAGTTCCGTGATATGTTGTGTAAAGATAATTTGTCTCGGCAGGATATTCCGCCGCAAGCGTGTCTATTTGTTTTATGCACGGCAAAACTTTTAATAATTTTCTTTTAGTTCTGATTTTCTGCTCGGTTGAATTAAGCAGAATCGCAAGCTGAACGTCTGAGTAGCCGAGCTTCTTTGCTTCAAGCATAAAATCTTTTTCGATTTGCTTTGATTTTTTTCTTTTGCGGAACGAATCAATCAGTTTGATTTGATACAAAAACCATTTATCAATTTTAGACATGTCATGAATTTCATCAATGGAAATTCCGGAGAGCAACGCTCTTGAGATTGCAAATAATCTTCTCGGTGACGGTGTGATTATATCTTCACGAATCGTTTCCGTTCGTGACTTGTTCAGCACCAAACCATACTTCCCGACCTGAAGCATACGAATTGCTTTCTGCAAAACTTCGGGGAAGCTTCTTCCGATTGCCATAACTTCACCGACACTTTTCATCTTGCTTCCGATGTCCTCTTCAACTTTCGGAAATTTCTGTAAATCCCATCTTGGAATTTTCAATGCAACATAATCGAGTGCCGGCTCGAAACATGAATAAGTTTTTTGTGTGATTGAATTTTTCAGCTCGGTTAATTTATACCCAAGTCCAAGCTTTGCTGCGATATACGCAAGCGGATAGCCGGTAACTTTTGAAGCGAGTGCTGATGAACGGGAGAGACGAGCATTTACTTCGATGACGCGGTAATCAAGTGAGTCGGGATTTAACGCAAACTGAATGTTGCATTCACCAAGTATTTTGAAATGACGAATTGTTTTGATCGAGATGTCGCGAAGCATGTGATATTCAGTGTTCGATAAAGTTTGCGACGGAGCAATCACAATGCTTTCGCCGGTGTGAACTCCAAGCGGGTCGAAGTTTTCCATGTTGCAAACAGTGATGCAGTTATCTATTGAATCACGGACGACTTCGTATTCCAATTCTTTCCAGCCGCGAAGGTCTTCTTCAATTAAAACCTGCGGAGAGTAAGAGAAAGCTGACTTCAATGCTTTCTTAAGCTCGCTCATCTTATTTACAAATCCCGACCCGAGCCCGCCGAGTGTGAATCCGGCACGTAGAATTACCGGAAAACCAATTTGCTTCACAGCTTTCAGCCCGTCAGCTACCGAGCGAACTGCAATGCTCCTTGGAGTTTTTACATTTATCTTATTCAACTCTTTTACAAACAGTTCGCGGTCTTCCGTTTTATTTATTGAATCGACAGGTGTGCCAAGGACTTTTATTTTATATTTTTTTAATATGCCGAGACGCTCAAGCTCGAGTCCGCAGTTCAATGCAGTTTGTCCGCCGAAGCCAAGCATGATTGAATCCGGTTTTTCTTTGCGGATAATTTTTTCTACGAAGTATGAATTAACAGGAAGCAGATAAATTTTATCGGCAAGTCCAAGGTCAGTTTGAACTGTTGCAATGTTCGGATTGACAAGAATGACTTCTTTGTCTTCCTCTTTCAATGCTTTGATTGCCTGTGAGCCGGAATAATCGAACTCACCTGCTTCACCGATTTTCAGCGCGCCAGAACCGAGCAATAATATTTTTTTTACTTCACTCAAATAAAATCTATGAATTTGTCAAAGAGCCATCCAGTATCATTCGGACCGGGTGATGACTCGGGATGAAACTGCACAGCAAAGAACGGTTTTGTTTTATGTTTCACTCCTTCATTGCTTCCATCGTTGTTGTTCACGAACCATTCTTCCCAATCTTTCGGCAAAGTTTTTCTTTCAACTGCGTAACCGTGATTTTGAGATGTGATGTAACATCTTCCGTTTGTTTCGATGCACGGCTGGTTTTGTGAGCGGTGCCCGAACTTTAATTTGTAAGTATCTGCTCCTGCAGAGAGAGAAAGGATTTGGCTGCCGAGACAAATTCCGAAAATCGGTTTGTTCAGCTCAAGTGACTTACGAAGATTTTCGATTGTTGCTTTGCACATCTTCGGGTCGCCGGGTCCGTTCGATACAAAGATTCCGTCATAATCATATTTCGATGTTGTCGGGTCGAAGTCGTGAGGCACACGAATTACTTCAGCCCCTCGTTTCATAAAATTTCTGATGATGTTATTTTTCACGCCGCAGTCAATCAGCAAAATCTTTTTAGAGTTTTTATTTTTCGGCTTATATATTTTGGGTGACCTTATGCAAACCTGACCTGCAAGATTTTCTTCGTTTGGGTCAACCACAGAAAATTCTTTTGAATCTTTTTCTTCCGTACAAATCTTTCCGAGCATAACACCTTTTGTCCGTAAAATTTTCGTCAGCTCGCGTGTATCGATTCCATAAATTCCGGGGATGTTGTTTTCATCAAGCCAATCATGTAATGACTTCACCGCATCGAAGTGGCTATACTCGAAGCTGTAATCGGAAACCACAACTCCGCGAACCTGAATCTTTGAGGATTCAAATGGAGAATCGATGTCAGCTTTAGTTTTTGGAATTCCGTAATTGCCGATGAGCGGGTAAGTGAAGACAAGAATCTGTCCTGAGTATGAAGGGTCAGTGAGCGATTCGGGGTAGCCAGTCATTCCTGTTGTAAAGACAACTTCGCCGTCAGCTTCGGAATTTTTCCCGAATGAAAATCCGTGAAAGGTCATTCCGTTTTCAAGACGGAGATATACTTTGTTTGGTTTTGTCAATTAATTTTTTGTGCGGGGCTTTTCCCGAGCAGTCGGGACTAATCGGTTAGATACAAATTTAATTGTTTAATGAGTAATGAACAATGAATGGATTCAATCCTAAGAATAATTTTTTTATCTTTGTGAAAGAGAATTTTTCATGTGGCTTATCAGGAATTGTGTATTTACAATTTGTTCAATAGCCACAGCCATCTCCTGCCTTCTTGTTTTTCCATTTGATTACCGAAAGAGCTTAACGTCATTGATTGTAAAAGCATGGTCGAACCTTACGATAATTATTTACGGAGTGAAGGTAGATGTTTACGGAGCAGAAAATGCAGCAGAAAACGAAGGCAAGATTTACGTTTCAAATCATCTGAGTTACTTCGACATTTTTGTTTTGCTTGCAAAGCTTCCGGGCAAGGTGAGAATAATTTATAAGAAAGAGTTGAACCGAATGCCGCTGATTAGCTGGGCGATGATGGCGTCGGGGTTTCAATCGATTGACAGAAAAAATATCCGCTCATCACTTGAGTCGCTTGATAAGGCAGCAAAGAAAATTAAAAACGGATTGTCGTTCGTGATTTTTCCCGAAGGAACACGAAGCGAAACAGGTGATACGCTTCCTTTTAAAAGAGGAATGTTTGTACTGACTGAAAAAGCTGAGCGGGATTTTATCCCGGTATCGTTATGGAACACTCACAACATAACGCCAAACGCAAGCTTAAGAGTAAGACCGGGAAGGGTTATACTTGTTATGGGCAAACCGATGAAATCGAAGTCATGGAATGATAAAGAGTTTGTGAATGAAGTGAGGGATTTAATAATTTCAAACATAAAGAAATTTTAATATGGCAGTTTCAAAAAAAGAAGTCGAACATATTGCAAAACTTGCAAAGCTGAAATTCACCGAAGAAGAAGCCGGCAAGCTTCAAAAAGAAATGAACGTCGTGCTCGAATACATCGACCAGTTGAACGAGCTTGACCTTAGCAACGTTGAGCCGTTAGAAAATATTAATGATATGGAGAATGTTTTCAGAGAAGATGTTTCGGAAAAATGTTTGACGAAAGAAGAAGCGTTGAAGAATGCTCCTGACAAAACGGATAATTTTTTTAAAGTGCCGAAGGTTTTGGATAAGTGAAAATTGTTGGAGTCATTCCTGCACGCTATGCTTCAACCCGTTTCCCGGGCAAACCGCTTGTGATGATTAACGGAAAGCCAATGATTCAGCATGTTTACGAAAATTCCCGAAAGTCCAAAAAACTTAACAGGCTGATTGTTGCAACCGATGATGAAAAAATTTATAATACTGTCATGAGGTTTTGGGGTGAAGTCGTTATGACATCCACAAAACACAAAAGCGGCACGGACAGAATCGGCGAGGTTGTACAGAATATTGATTTCGATATCGTTGTAAACATACAGGGTGACGAACCATCTATCAACTATAGGAATATTGACAGAGCAATCGAGCCGTTAATAAAAGACAATAGGATTAATGTCTCGACACTTTGCTGTAAAATAACTGACATTAAAGAAATCAATAACCCTAATGTTGTAAAAGTTGTTTTTGATAAGAATAAATTTGCCGTGAAATTTTCCCGCAAAATAATTCCGGACAGCAGTAAACGGAAAGCAAATTATTACAAACACATCGGGCTTTATGTTTACAGAAAAAATTATTTGATGAAGTTAGTAAAGATGAAACAATCAAAACTAGAAAAGTCAGAGAAGCTTGAGCAGTTGAGAATATTAGAGAATGGAGAGAAAATAAAAGTTGTTGAAGTCAAGCAAGATCCAATTTCTATTGATACAAAGGAAGATTTGAAAAGAATATCAAAACATCGTTAATGACAGAATGCGTATTTTGCAATATTGTAAAGGGAGTCTTCCAAAGCAGCAAAGTTTACGAAGACGAATCCATACTTGCTATTATGGATATTAAACCTGTTAACAAGGGACATGTTCTTATAATTCCTAAAGTGCATAATAAATTAATATCTGATGTAGATGATGATACAGTAAGAAAAATATTTGCTTTAGCAAATAAAATTAATTCGGCTGTAAGATTGTCTGGTATTAAGTGCGAAGGAATTAACTATTTTCTTGCAGATGGCGAAGAAGCAGGACAAGAAGTATTTCATACTCATTTACATTTAATACCAAGATTTAAAAACGATGGATTTAGTCTGAAGTTTCCTGAAAGTTACAATGATAAAATAGAGAAAGAAGAATTAGATATAATTGCCGGTAAAATTAAAGCCAGATTGAATTCTTAAAAATTTAAACTTTGTGCATTAGTGTCTTTGTAGCAAAAAAATTAAATCAAATAATATAATTTGAAACAAGTAAAATACATTTTCTTAACAGGCGGTGTGGTTTCATCGCTTGGCAAAGGCATTTGTGCTTCGTCACTTGGCTTGCTCCTTAAATCACGCGGGCTGAAAGTTACGCTTCAGAAGTTTGACCCTTACATCAACGTTGACCCGGGCACAATGAATCCTTTTCAGCACGGCGAAGTTTTTGTAACCGATGACGGAGCGGAAACCGACCTCGACCTCGGTCATTACGAACGCTTCCTCGATACGAACATGACGAAGATGAACAACACAACAACAGGTCAGGTTTATTTCGAAGTCATCAATCGTGAAAGACGCGGTGATTATCTCGGAGCGACAGTTCAGGTTGTGCCGCATATCACGGATGAAATAAAAAAGCGGATGACGAATCTTGCTTCCTCAAAAAAATATGACGTGGTGATAACCGAAATCGGCGGAACAGTCGGTGACATCGAATCATTGCCGTTTCTTGAAGCGATGAGACAGATTATGCTGAAAGTCGGAAGAGAAAATTCATTATCGATTCATCTTACTTATGTTCCGTTCATCGAATCAGCGGGAGAAATAAAAACCAAACCAACCCAGCACAGCGTAAAAACTTTGCTTGAGATTGGAATTCAGCCTGACATTCTGGTTTGCAGAAGCACGGAACAGCTTTCGGGCGAAATAAAATCTAAGATTGCTTTGTTCTGCAATGTGCAGGAGGACGAAGTTTTTTCAGCATACGATGTGAAATCGATTTACGAAGTTCCGCTCACACTCGCCAAAGAAGGTCTCGACCAAAAAGTTTTATCAAAGCTTCACATCAGGAACGGCTCACCGAATTTAACAAAATGGACTAAGCTTGTTACCAGGATAAAACATCCGAAGGGAGAAGTGAACATCGGGATTTGCGGCAAGTATAATTCTGTGCCCGACGCTTACAAAAGTATTATGGAAGCATTCATTCACGCCGGAGCAGAAAATAATGTCAGAATAAATTTCAAATGGATTTCAGCGACGGAACTTGAATCGGAAAAAAGTATTGCGAAGCATTTGAAAGGAATCGATGGATTGCTTGTGCCGTATGGTTTTGGTGAACGCGGTATAGAAGGAAAAATCAAAGCGATAAAATATGTCCGTGAAAATAAAATTCCGTTCTTTGGAATTTGTTTGGGGATGCAGTGTGCAGTGATTGAGTTCGGCAGAAATGTTTTGAAGCTGAAGGAAGCGAACAGCTCGGAGTTCAAGCCGACGAAGTACAATGTCATCGATTTGATGGAAGAACAGAAAGGCGTGATGGAAAAAGGAGGAACGATGCGTCTCGGAGCTTATGCCTGTGCGGTGAAAAGAAAATCGAAAGCATTTGAAACTTATCGTTCTGCACTTGTCAGAGAAAGACACCGGCACAGGTTCGAGTTCAATAATAAGTTCAGGAAATTATACGAAGATGCCGGAATGGTTTTCTCAGGAATTAATCCTGATAAAGATTTGGTTGAGATAATCGAATTAAAAAATCATCCGTGGTTTGTAGCATGCCAGTTTCACCCGGAGCTCAAATCAAGATTGACAAATACCCATCCGCTGTTCAGAGAGTTTGTAAAGGCAGGCAAAAAATACAAGCATGCTCACCGCCGCAAAAGTTAAATCTGAATTAAAGTCTTTAGTGAATCCTGAGAAAGCAAAATTTCTCCGTAGATATTTTAAAACAGGAAAGGGAGAATATGCCGAAGGAGATAAATTCATAGGCATTACAGTTCCTGTTCAAAGGACAGTTGCAAAAAAATATTCTGACCTTCCTCTGAATGAAATTCAAAAACTGATTAAAGACCCCGTTCATGAAGCAAGGGTAACTGCCGTTTTCATTCTTTGCGGACAATATTCAAAAGCAGTTGATAAGAGAAAAAAATTTTTCGTTGATTTCTTACTCACTAACAAAAAGTTTATCAACAACTGGGATTTGGTTGACTCTTGTGCTCACCAGATTCTCGGAGATTACCTTATTAACAAGCCGCATAAAATTTTATTCAAGCTTGCAAAATCTGAAAATGTCTGGGACAGGAGGATTGCAGCCGTATCAACTTACGCTTTTATCCGTAACAGGAAGTTTGATTCAGCACTGAAAATTTTTGAAATGCTTCTTAATGACAAACACGACTTAATTCATAAAGCCGCTGGCTGGATGCTTCGTGAAATCGGGAACAGAAATGTTGAAGTGCTGGAAAGTTTTTTAGAGAAACATGTTCCGGTTATGCCGAGAACAATGTTAAGGTATGCGATTGAAAAATTTCCTGAAGCGAAAAGACAGAAGTATCTTCAGAGAAAAACTGCAAAGAGTTAGTTCGAATCAATCTTCTTTTCGATGCGAAGAAGACATACAAACAATCCAATCCACAAAACAAGAACCGATGCAAGAGTTATATAAACAGATTCATTCATTAGTTTGCTTTTTCAGTTCCTCCAGAGGCGGACAAGTCTAACTTTCCGAGTTTAACTTTCATTCTTAAGAGCCAGACAAAAATTCCCGTGAAGCCGAGCAATGAAGAAAGAAAAATTAATAACATCGAAGTATCCATATTTATTTTTCCCTGTGCATTGATAATCGGGTCGGGGTGAAGTGACTCGACAATTCTCGGCATGATAAAAACAAAGAACGGCACGGTAACACCAGCCAGCACACAATAAACCGAAGACAACCTTGCTCGCTTTTCTTTTTCATCGAGCGATGAACGAAATGCAAAGTAAGCTCCATAGATTAACAACAGCATGAAGATTGAAGTTTGCCTCGGGTCCCAGTTCCAGAATGAGCCCCAGTTGAATCTCGCCCACACCGCTCCGGTCACGGTTGCAAGAATGCAGAATAAAAATCCAAGCGATGCGGCTGAAGATGCTTTAACATCATACTCAAGATTTCTCGTTCGCAAATATTTTATTCCGTAAAAAAGCGAAGTGAGAAATGCGATGACTGTTGTCCATGCAGTTGGAACGTGGAAATAAATTATTCTTGCTTTGTCACCGAGAGCGGGGATGTATGGGATTGGATAAAGCAGAGCTAAAGAAAAAACTCCGCACATCCAGAAGAAAAGAGCAAACTTAAATAACTTCATCAGTGTTTTCGAACTCGATTCCTCTCACACGTTTGTCATCTCGTCTTTTTTCAACTGCAATGCGAAGCTCATCAAAAAGTCTTTGCGGGTTTGGAATTGCTTTAAGCATAAAAGAAGGTGTTGAAGTGTCAGCAGTAATAAGCTTCAGATTTCCTTTGCCGAAAATTCTGAACAGGAACGGCTCGAAGACTTCGAGGTCGCGAACTCTGTACAGCTCAATCATATCCGTCTGCTTTGAAAAAATTCCTGTCTTTGAAACGACTCTTTGGTTTGTGATTCGGTATTTTACCGAGCGGATTAAAATAATTTTCCAAAGGATAAACAGAATCGGAAGTGACATCAATGCTAAAAAAATAAATCCTGCGAGCGGGAAAATAATTGACAGTGTTATAAAAATTCCAGCCATTATAAGAGCGAGAATAAAATTTCCTATGTTTAAAATCTGCGACTGGCATCCTTCCCAGATTACCAATTCGTTTTGTGTTGAGAGCGTTGGTTGGTTTATCATTACAACGAAATTAATATTTCATTTCTTCAATTGAAATTTATTATTCGTTCACGTGCTAAATCCGAGTGCTCGGGACTAATTCAATTGTAATAAAAATTTTATTTTAAGAGTTTTGTGTTTTATTAATGATTTCAAAAGAGAAGATAAAATTCGACTGTGTTTATTTAAGGGGAGACATTCCCTGCAAGCCGAACAAGCTTAGAGGAAAGATTTGTGATTCATGCGATGAATATAAAACTGATGAGAACAAAAATATTCCCTCCGCACAGGCACATAAAAAATCTTCCGCTGAAAATTTCTCGAACAAAATTTTAATAATAAAGCTCGGTGCTGCCGGAGACGTGATTCGCAGTACACCGCTTTTAGCCCGCTTCAAAAGAGAATTTCCTTCTTCTAAAATAGAATGGCTGACACAGAACCCGGAAATTCTTCCACAAAACAGCACCGATAAGATATACACAGACACAGAAGAAAATATTGACACAATAAAAAAAACATCCTACAAGATTGCCATCAATCTTGACAAAGATAAAGAAGCATGTGAGCTGTTGAATGAAGTTGCTGCAGAAAAAAAATTCGGCTTCACGTGGGAAGACGGACACATTTCAGCAACGAATGATGCTTCATGGCGAAAGCTTATCACCGGAATCTTCGACCAATACTCGAAAGAGAATACTCAAAGCTATCAGCAGGAAATATTTTCAATCTGCGGATTTGAATTTAACGGCGAGCTTCCGTTCTTGAGCGTAAATAATTCTCTTTCTGAAAAATGGAAATCAATTCTGAGTGAAAAATCTTCCGGTAAAAAAATAATCGGGCTGAACACAGGATGCGGAAGCAGATGGAAGACACGTTTGTGGCAAGAAGAAAAATGGATTGAGCTGATTAAAATGCTTCAACAGAAAAATTATTTCCCGATGCTGCTTGGCGGACCTGATGAAGACGAAATGAATCGGAGATATGAAAAAACTACAGATGCATTTTACGCCGGCACATTTTCGCTTGAAGAATTTATTGCAATCTCCTCTAACTGTGACGCCATAGTCACAGCCGTTTCGATGATGATGCACATTGCAACAGCTTTACAGAAACCCCTTGTACTGTTCAACAATATTTTCAACAAACATGAATTCGAGCTTTATGGAAACGGAAAAATCATTGAGCCGTCAACAGGATGCGATGATTATTATGGCCAATCCTGCACACGTGAATGTCATTGCATGAACGATATTGGCTCTGCCGAAGTTTTCATAACAATCGAAGAACTTACGAAATGAGAATCGCTTACCTTTCAACCTTTTATCCTTACCGGGGAGGCATTGCTCAATTTAATGCAAACCTTCTCAACGAGTTCAAGAAACAGCACGATGCAAAAGCATTCACTTTCACCAGACAATATCCCAACATTTTATTTCCGGGTAAGACACAATTAGTCACCTCAGATGATAAGACAGAAGAAATCGAATCGGAAAGAGTTCTGGATTCAATCAATCCTTTTTCATACTATTCAGCTCCAAAAAAAATTCTTGCTTTTCAGCCGGAAATTCTTTTGATGAAATACTGGATGAGTTTCTTTGCTCCTTCACTCGGTAAGACAGCACGTCTATTGAAGAAAAAAGGAATCAAAACAATTTCAATTCTTGACAATGTTATTTCACATGAAAAACGACCGGGGGAAATTGTCTTAACAAAATATTTTCTCAATTCCAATTCGGGTTTTGTTGTTATGACAGAGAGCGTGAAGAATGATTTGCTCAGATTAAAACCTGATGCAAAATATATTATTGCTCCGCATCCGCTTTATGACCACTTCGGAAAGAAAATCGACAATGCATCTGCACGAGCACAGCTTAAAATTCCAATCGATAAAAAAGTTTTGCTTTTCTTTGGGTTCATCCGTGATTACAAAGGACTCGACCTTTTAATTGAAGCAATGAAACATCTCGATGAAAGTTATGTTCTGGTTATTGCAGGCGAAATCTATGGTAGCTTTAACAAATATGATGAGAAGATTAAACAACTTGGTGTTCAGGACAAAATTATTAAGCATGTTCGTTACATTAACGATAATGAAGTGCCGTTATTTTTTTCTGCGGCGGATGTTTGCGTGCTGCCATATAAAAATGCAACACAGAGCGGGATTGCGGGAATCTCGTTTCATTTCGATTTGCCCGTGATTGCAACAAATGTTGGCGGGCTTGGAGAGATGATTGAAAACGGAAAATCCGGATTGATTGTAAATGAAATATCTTCTGAAGCAATTGCTTCGACAATAAAAAAATTCTTCGCAGAAAAATCTTCTGATTACTTCTCTAAAATCCAAGTTTATAACCAAAAACATTCGTGGGAAAATCTTGCAAAGTCAATTATAAAGTTCAGTAAAAGTATTTCATAATTTAGAATTAAAATGGGGTCTAACCGCTCTATTTGTTGCTTATATTTGTAAATACAAAAAGAGGTTCAAAATGAAAATCACATTTACCTTTCTGGCTATTCTTCTCTTAGGTATTAATTCAAACTCCCAATGGCAAACGGATATGCGTCTCACTAATGACCCTTCTGTTTCCGGTACATCGTGGAATAATATGCGTTGTATATCAGCAAGCGTGAATAATGTGTATGCAGTTTGGCACGAAAACCGTGATGGAAATTTTGAGATATACTTTAAACGTTCAACGGACGGAGGGATTAGCTGGGGAACAGATACCCGTCTGACATATAACTCTTCAGATTCGTGGTATCCTACTGTCTTTGCTTTTGGTTCGACAGTGAATTTAGTATGGCATGACGAGCGTGACGGAAACAAAGAAATATATTACAAACGCTCGACAGATGGTGGAATAAGTTGGGGAACAGATATGCGTCTAACAAATAACTCTGCGGGTTCATGGTATCCTTGTGTTGCGGTATCGGGTTCAGTTCTGCACGTGGTTTGGTGTGATTTACGAACAGGAGCTCAAATATATTATACACGTTCAACTAATGGTGGTTTAAATTGGAGTACTGATTCACGTCTGTCAAGTCCCACTTCTCAATCATATACACCTTCTATTACAGCATCCGGTTCATTTGTACATGCTGCATGGTACGACTATCGTGATGGTAACGAAGAAATATATTATAAACGTTCATCTGACGGAGGTATAAATTGGGGAACAGATACACGTCTGACAAATAATCCTTTTCTTTCATACACACCTTGTATTTCATCTTCTGATTCTACTGTGCATGTAGTATGGCATGATTTGAGAGACGGGAATGCGGAAATATATTACAAGCATTCTGTAAATAGTGGCATTAATTGGAGTGGTGATATACGTTTAACAAATAATGTTGATACCTCTGGTTTTCCTTCGGTAGTTGTTTCAGGTTCATCTGTGCATGTAGTATGGTTTGAGAAGCGTGATGGAAACGGTGAAATATATTATAAACTTTCAACAAACGGAGGAATTAATTGGGGAGTTGATACACGACTAACGAATAACACTTTTGAATCCAAACATGCTTCAGTTACAGCATCCGGTGCTATGGTACATGTTGTTTGGACAGACCATCGTGATGGGAATGCCGAAATATATTATAAACGGAACCCTTCGGGTAATCCATTTGGCATTCATACAATCTCTTCTGAAATCCCGAAAGAGTTTTCTCTTTTGCAAAACTATCCCAACCCGTTCAACCCAAGTACGAAAATCGAATTTCGAATTTCGAAATTAGGATTCACAACGCTGAAAGTTTTCGATGTTCTCGGCAGAGAAGTTGCAACACTTGTTAACGAACAATTCCAAGCGGGAACGTATGAAGTTGATTTTGATGGAAGTAATTTTGCAAGCGGAGTTTATTATTATAAAATTACTGCAGGGGACTATACAGAAACAAAGAAAATGATTTTGATAAAATGACGGATAAGGCTAACCTATTCTGTTTCTAATCCAACGCAGAAAGATTATATTCGTATCACTTCAAAACAAATTATCTAACATGAAAAAGATTTTTTCAATTTTATCTCTTACTATTATTCTATGTACAAACATTTTCTCTCAGGAAGCAAATGTTGTTCCGGGCGAAGTGCTCATCATGCTTAAACACAACGCAAGCATTAACTCGGTTGTAAATAATCTCAAAGGAATCGGTTTGACGATGAAAGAGCCGGTTGTCGAATGGATGAACATCTGGCTTTGCGAGTATAACCAAAACACTCAGCCGAATGCGGCTCTCTCAATTATTCGCAGTAACCCTGATGTGGCAGTTGCTCAGTTTAATCATTATGTAACGGAACGTTCTTCAAATGAGTATGCGATTCTTCCAAACGACCCGAGCTTCGGACAGCAATGGTCATTGAACAACACCGGGCAAAACGGAGGAACACCCGATGCAGACATCGACGGACCTGAAGCGTGGAACCTTACAACAAGTGGATTGACTGCAATGGGCGACAGTATTATTGTATCAATAGTTGACGGCGGTGCTTATCTCACACATCCCGATTTGAAATTCTGGAAAAATTGGTTCGAGATTCCTGCTAATAATATTGACGACGATTTGAACGGTTATATTGATGATGTAAACGGCTGGAATGCAATCAGCCAGACCGGTACTATTTCAAGCAACACACATGGCTCTCATTGTTCCGGAATTGCCGGAGCATTGAGCGATAACAATTTAGGAATCAGCAGCATTAACTGGAACATTAAAATCATGGCAGTTGTCGGTTCATCAGGAACTGAGGCGGTTGTTGTCCGAGCCTACGGTTATGTATTGAAGCAAAGAAAAATTTATGACCAGACAAACGGACTAAGAGGTGCTTTTGTTGTTTCAACAAATTCATCTTTCGGTGTTAATTACGGACAGCCCGTAAATTATCCGCTCTGGTGTGCTTTTTACGATTCGCTCGGTGCAGCAGGAATATTAAATGCTTGTGCTACTGCAAACCTGAACGTTAATGTTGATGTTGTCGGTGATATTCCGACTGCTTGCCCTTCACCATGGATGGTTTCGGTTACAAACACAACTAACACCGATGTAAAAAACAGCGGAGCTGCTTACGGCTTAATCACAATTGATTTGGGTGCTCCGGGAACAAGTATTTATTCAACAACTACATCAGGGAATTATGGAAATCTGACAGGAACATCTATGGCAACACCTCATGTAGCTGGTGCGATTGCCTTTATGTATGCAGTTGCTCCGGTATCGTTCATACAAAGTTATAAAACTAATCCGGGACCGACGTCTTTGATTGTAAAAGATAAAATATTGCAGGGCGTTGACCCGAAACCAACACTTACAGGATTTACAGTTTCAGGAGGCAGATTAAATATTCATAACAGCGGAATCCTGATGCAGAACCCGACGGGAACTTTAGGAAACCAAAATGAAATTCCGAAACAGTTTCGTCTTTATATGAATTATCCGAACCCGTTTAATCCGACAACACTTATTAAATTTGATATTCCAAAGATAGGATTTGTGTCTTTAAAAATATTTAACATTCTTGGTGTAGAAGTTGCAGTTTTAGAAAACGGAATTGTTCAGGCGGGAGTTCATCAAAAAGTGTTTGATGCGTCGAACCTTCCGAGCGGAGTTTATTTTTATAAACTGGGTGCGGGTGATTTCAGCGAGACAAGGAAGATGACGCTTATCAAATAGAGAAGTGCGAAGTGTGAAATATAATAGTCCAGTTATGATAATTCTTTCCACAACATCAAATATTTATACAAATAAATAATGACTAATACAGAAATAAAAAAGATTTTAAAGCTAAACAAAAAGGAGAAAATTAAACTTGTTAAGACACTGTGGGACAGCATTGAAGGGGAACAAAAAGGTTCCCCAGTGCCTAAGGAACATATATTGTTGCTTGATAATAGAATGAAAAATATAGCACAGGGAAAATCAACATTCAAAAACTGGAGTGAGATTAAGAGAAAGTTTAATAATAATTGAGCTATAAAGTTTCACTAAGCAATGATGCAGAAAATGATATTGATTGCAGTTTTATGTGGTATGAAATCCAGAAACCAAAACTGGGATATGATTTAATCAAGAGTATTGATAAGAAGTTAGAAACCGTTTCACGCAACCCCTTCGCTTACCCTATCGTTTATAAAAACATAAGAAGAACTTTGATTAAAAGATTTCCTTTTTGTATTTATTATGATGTAGATAATGAGATTAAAGGAGTAAGAGTTATTGCAGTATTTCATAACAGCCGAAATCCATTGGTTTGGAAAAAGCGAAAGTGAAGAAGTTGTAAAGATACAGAGTGAATTGTAGTCCTGCTTTAGCGGGGCTTTTTTATTGATGAAATGTTATTAATTGAAAACTTATTTTTGACAGAGGTTAAAATGAGAAATGCTTTAATAATTTATTTGATAATTGTCAGTGTGACTTCTGCACAGCAAAAAGATTTTGAAATCACAGAAGGAAGCGAGACAGAAATCTGCGGAAGAATCGTTACGATTGACGGATTCTGGCTCAGTAACTATGAAGCGAAGGCGGACATCTCCGTTCAGGTTAATAAAATGTCCAAGCCGTTTACAGGCGGTTACAGCAAAGGCGACACGATTGATATTACGAAGGATTGCAAATATTATGTTGTCTCGGTTTTAAAATACGGCATGCATCAAAAAGGAAAAGTGAAGCTTTCTACTTCGCCGGATGTTCTGCAAATTGCTAATCATCCCGGTGAATTCACAATTGACACAACAGGAAAATATAAATTCGGAGATGAAGAATGGAGCATCGGAAAAGTTTACATCGATTCAGCAAAGATTGAAATCAAGCAAGAGGATTTAATTACAAAAACATTCTATCTCAAAAAGAATGACGTCGTTTGGTTCGGTGAATATGCTTTCTCCGTTAACTCTTTTACATCTTCAGAAAAGCAAAGCAGGATTGAGCTGAAGAAAGTCAGAGATTATTCTTACGTAAACTTTCCTGTCATTCCCGGCGAGTTGATTAACGCTAATCCGGATAATCCGACAAGCCAAGAAGAGCTTATCATTAGGAAGATGAAATATTATCCCAAGAAGAAAATTGATAAGGAAGAATTCAAGAACACGCCAGTAAAATACTGGGTGCTGAAAATATTTTTTTATCCGCGGGGTATCGCAAGCCAGGTAATTAAAATTACACGTTTCGGAAAAGATAAGTTCGTTGAGTTTACCGGCTACAAATCTTTTGACACGGAGGAAGAAGTGATGGAGTTTGCGAAGCTGAATAATATCAAAGACATTAAACTGGAGGACGAATGAAAGACCAACTTATAGAATACACAAAATACAATCTCTGGGCGAATACAATGCTCGTTGGCTTCATAAAACAAATCGAGCCGACGCTCCTTGATAAAAAATTAACAAGCAGCTTCGAGACAATTCGTTTGACTCTGCTTCACATCTGGGATGCGGAATTGATTTGGAAAAAAAGGATTGAAGGTAAATCACTCACCGATTGGCCCAGCAAATCATTTAAGGGAAGCGACGAAGAAATGTTCAAAGAATTTCTTGCTTGCTCCGAATCATGGATTGAGCTTGTTCAAAATAAAACTGAAGAACAGCTTAACTCAATGTTTGAATACTCAAGCATGGAAGGAAAACAATACAGCAACAAACTTTGGGAATCTGTTCATCATTGCATGAACCACTCGACTTTTCACCGTGGACAGCTTGTAACGATGCTTCGCTGTGTCGGCTTCACGGAGCTTACATCGACGGATTATATCACATATATAAGAGAAGCGTAAATCAAAAAGTCACGTAAAACCTTATAAATTTTTTACTCTGATTTAGTTAGAGAAGAAAACAGAACGGCTTTATATCTTGCCTAAATTTTTTTATAAAGATGCCTGATAAATACACTTTCACAGCACTTGTAGCAGCAGTACTGATTCTGCCATGGGTTTTTATTTTTATTTACAAAAGATTCTTTTCAAAATCTTCAAACAAGCTTTATGACAAGCTAAAAAAAAATTACAATCTTTCAATGAATTACACTTCTGAGAAAGACGTTTCGGCTGATGGAGTTTACCGCGGCAAGAAAATATCTCTTGCTACAGCCACTAACGGAAAGGAAAGCGGGGTAACAACAGAAGTTAGTGTTGATGCAGAGAATAATTCCGGTTTTTATTTTAATGTTGTACGGAGGAAGACTTCGAACAATTTAAAGTTCAGCAAAAAAAACTCGATGACAGAAGATGATGAGTTCGATGAGAACTTTATTGTTGAAACAAACGATACAGAGCGGATGAAAAAGATTTTCGATTTCAACAGCAGGTTCAAATTGCTTCAGGCGATGCAGTTCGGATTGAAAGGTGAAATCACGCTGAACGGGAACACAATCACTTACATTGAAAAAGGCAGCATCAAAGATGATGCTTCGCTGATGAGAACAGAATTAATCCTCCACGAAATGTGCGACATGGCTGATGCGCTGAAGTTTCACTGAAGCAATTAGTAATTAATAATTAGTAGTTAGAAATAGGCGGTAATAGACCGTCTATTTCATTTTAGTCATTGTTTGTTTCGCTTCGTTAATCAACAATGTCGGTATGAACTATCCGAACAGGTGATATTGCAAAAGAAATTCCTGGTGACAATTCCCTTGTTAGATTTGATAAGGCGACAGTCCCTGTGATAATTCCTATGCTGGAGGTGATAAGGCGATGGACATGGTGATAATTCTTACGCTGGTAATGATATGGCGATAGAGCCAGTGATAACTTCTATGTGAAAGATGATAAGACGATACTCCCAGTAATGACTTGCTTGTCAGATTTGATATGACGAAATTCATGGTGATAAGTTTCTTGTCAATACGACGATAAAGCTTTAAAATCATCTTAATTCGGGGAATAAATTTATGCCAGAAGAAATAAATCCACAGAATCTCCAGTCGGAATTAACTGCATTGAAAACAGAGGTTGAAGTTCTCAAAAAAGAAAATGAGTCTTTGCGTCATGAGCTTGCAGCAGAAATAGAAAAGCAGAAAGTGATTACGATGCAAAAGCGTTACAAAGAGAATCTCGGCAAGGCGAGGGAATTGCTTGCATCGCGTGTGCAAATTAAAGCCAAAGGCAGAACGAATGTCCGCCTGCTGAAAAGAGCACATGAAATTATTGAGCTTCTGATTACTCACGGAGCAGTGAAGCACACGGAACTCAGAAGCAGGTTTAAACTTTCCGTGCCGACCGTATCGCGTTACATAAATCTTTTAAGAAAAGCAGGTTTGGTGAAAAGCACTTTCCGCAAACGGCAGGGAATTGTGATTCTTACTCCGGCAGGCGAGCTTCTCGGAAAAGAATTCGAGCGGGTGGTGAATGAAGTGTAAACTAATCTTGTAATGTGCAAATGCTCCTTCCTTTAAACTTTCCACGAATTTTAGTAACTTTGTATTCCTTCAATAAAAAATTCCAAATTAATTATAAAATAATTAAATGAAAAGAATCGGTATATTATTTGGTCAGGAAAGTTCTTTCCCGCAGGCATTTGTTGAGAAAGTAAACAGGAAAGCTGTGGAAGATAAGCTTGACGTTGCCGCAGAATTTGTGAGCATCAATAAAGTTATCCAGGGCGAGCCGGAAAGATATGATGTTATCATCGACAGGATTTCGCAGGACGTTCCTTTCTACCGTGCGTATCTTAAGAACGCAGCGGTTAGCGGAACGGCTGTTATCAATAATCCGTTCTGGTGGAGTGCGGATGAAAAGTTTTTTAACAATGCGTTGATGACAAAAACCGGAGTGCCCGTTCCCAAGACGGTTCTTCTTCCGTCAAACGAATTGCCTGCCGATACCAGCAACAACTCGTTCAGAAATCTTTCTTTCCCGCTCGACTGGGAATCGATTTTTAATTACATCGGATTTCCAGCTTACTTCAAACCTCATTCAGGCGGCGGATGGAAAAGTGTTTATAAAGTTAACAACCCCGATGAGTTTTTCAAAGCATACAATGAAACAGGTCAGCTTGTGATGATGCTTCAGGAAGAAATTAAGTTCGAAGAATACTATCGCTGTTATTGTTTAGACAGACAGGACGTTTGGCTCATGCCGTACGAGCCGCGTAATCCACATCACTTAAGATATGTTCTGGACGGAAAAGAAATCGAGCCGAAGAAACATGAGATGCTTAAAAACATCGTTCTGAAAATCAACCGGGCACTCGGTTATGATTTCAATACTGTTGAGCTTGCTCTCCGCGACGGAGTTCCTTACGCAATTGATTTTTGTAATCCTGCACCGGACGCAGAGGTCGGCTCGGTTGGTCAGGCAAACTTCGACTGGATAGTTGAGAATGCGGCAAACATGGCAATCCGCAGAGCATTAAATCACAAAGCGAGTTTGAATAATCTTACATGGGGCGATTTTGTTTATGCTTTTGCTAACAACACAGAAATCGAAGACGGAATGTATGACAACTCGTTAAAAAAAAAGTCCGGTCGCAAGAGTGATAACGTAAAAGAAAAATCATCTTCAAAGAAAAAAAAGAACGCAGCATAATTTTAAGCAATGGACCCAAGAGATAAAGATTTTTTCACAATAGGAATAGAAGAAGAAGTTCAGTTAGTAGACCCAAATACACGGGAATTGGTTTCGCACGTCCGTCAGGAATTATTTGAAGAAGGGAGCTCAGCTCTTCAGGACCAGATAAAACCTGAGATGCATCAGTCGGTGATTGAGATTGGAACAAAAGTTTGCAAAGATATTTCTGAAGCGAGAAAAGAGGTAACAAAGCTTCGTTCCGACATTGCCAAGCTTGCAAAAGCTAATGGCTACAGAATAGCAGCTGCCGGCACACATCCGTTCACTCATTGGAATACCGTTGAGATAACAGACAACCCGCGTTATGAAGAAATCGTAAACGAAATGCAGGAAGCCGCAAGAGCGAACCTGATATTCGGTTTACACGTTCATATCGGAATAGGGAACAGGGAGGTTGGAGTTCAAATTATGAATGCAGTCAGATATTTCCTTCCGCACATATTTGCTTTGTCAACCAACTCACCGTTCTGGCTCGGCAGGGATACAGGATTCAAGTCATACCGCGTAAAAGTTTTCGATAAGTTTCCGCGAACAGGAATTCCCGATTTCTTTTCGAGCTTGGCTGAGTATGAAAGTTATGTGGCACTTCTCGTCAAAACAAATTGTATAGACAACGGAAAAAAGATTTGGTATGATGTCCGTCTGCATCCTTTTTTTGATACACTCGAATTCAGAATTTGTGACGTGCCGATGAGAATTGACGAAACGATTTGCCTTGCTGCAATTATGCAGGCAGTGGTAGCAAAACTTTACAAACTGCTGAAACAAAATCTTGGTTTCAGAATCTATCGCCGGGCTTTGATTAACGAAAACAAATGGCGTGCTGCACGTTACGGCATCGAAGGAAAGCTGATTGATTTCGGACGAGAGCAGGAAGTTGACTTCAGAGTTCTTGTTACCGAGCTTCTTGCTTTTATTAATGATGTTGTAGATGACCTCGGAAGCAGGGAGGAAATCAATTACGTGCTTAACATTTTACAGAACGGAACTGGAGCAGACAGGCAGAGGAAAGCTTGGGACGGAACTGAGGAAGGATTCAAAAAAGTAGTTGATTTAATTATTGAAGAAACTCATCTTGGATTAAACTTAAAATAAATTATTAAATATTTTTCAATGTCAAATACAGATACACTTGTTGATTTTGATAAAGACATGAGCGAAGGTGCTTTCAATGCGATAAACGTATGCCTGAAGCTGAAGCCGGAAGAAAGAATTACTGTCATAACCGATAATGAATCTCATGAAATAGCAAGCTCGCTTGTTCATGAGATAAAAAAAGTCGGCTCACCTTATAACTTATTGGTCATGGAAGATTTTTCCCAGCGCCCATTGAAGAATATGCCTCAGCCAATCCTCGATGACCTTGCAAAATCCAATGTAAGTATTTTCTGTGCTGTTCCAAAAACAGGAGAGCTTCGTTCCCGGATTGATATGACAGAGACGGTTGACAAGCATAATTTAAGACATGCACACATGGTCAGTATCAGCAAGCAGATTATGAAAGAAGGAATGCGTGCTGATTTTAATAAAATAGATCAGCTGAGCCAGCGGCTTGTAGAGAAAGCAAGGAAAGCAAAAGTGATTAAAGCAGTTTCTGACGGCGGAACAAATATTGCTGCGGAATTTTCAACGAAGATAAAATGGATAAAGACGAGCGGTTTAATCTCAGTTGAGAAGTGGGGTAACCTTCCGGGCGGAGAAATTTTTACTTCACCGATGAAAGTTGACGGCAAGTTTGTTGTTGATGGAGTCGTTGGCGATTATCTTTGCCGGAAATACGGCGACTTGAAAAATACTCCGCTTATAATTTTCTTGGACAACTCACGCATCACAAAGCTTGAATGCGACAACAAAGAGCTGCTCGAAGAATTCACCGCCTACATTATGACTGATGGAAACAGCAACCGTGCCGGTGAGTTTGCAATCGGGACGAACTTTACTTTGGAAAATGTTATCGGAAACATCCTGCAGGACGAAAAGCTGCCGACAGTTCACATTGCTTTCGGACACCCTTACACAAAATATACTGGAGCGGATTGGAGCTCAACAACTCACATTGATTGTGTGAGCATAAAGAACAGTATTTGGTTTGATGATGAGCAGGTAATGGACAAGGGAAAGTTTCTTATATAAATAAGAATTAAAATTATGAATTACGATTTCATTCCCGACACATGTGTCGGGATTATTTTTATAGAATAATGATTCCTGAGATAAGAAAAAAATTTAATTCTGAATTTACTGAGGAAAAGTATAATAACTTTTTAGCAGACCTGAACTCACAGTATAATTTAAACGTAGGATTCAGAGTTGCTGAAACACCAATCTTTATCAGCAGAGAATTTAAAAAAGAAATTATTAATGCTGCCAATACTATTGTAGATTATCTGCGGAGCGATGAATACAAAAAGATTTCTGTGAACGCAATTCCCGAAGGGCTGAATGTTCCCAATGACCCGGATTATACCGACGTGCTTGCAATTGATTTTGCAATCTGCAAAGATAAAAATGGAAATTTTATTCCGCAGGTAATCGAGCTGCAGGGTTTTCCGTCATTGTTTTGTTATGAGCTTCTGCAAAACATGATGTATCGCAAACATTTCAATATTCCTTCAAACTTTGGAGGTTTGTTTTACGGTTTGATGCCTGATTCATATATTGAATTTCTTAAGGAAGTTATTCTTGGCGATTCAAAGCCAGAGAATGTTATTCTTCTTGAAATTGAACCGGAGAAACAGAAGACTGTTATTGATTTCAAATGCACAGAAGATTGGCTTGGCATCAAAGCGGTTTGCTTAACGGATATTACAAAGGAAAGCAAAGAGCTTTTTTATAAACTCAACGGGAAGAAAACTAAGATAGAAAGAATTTATAACCGCGTAATCTTTGATGAGCTTCATAAACGCAATGATTTAAAATTCAACTTTACCTTTCATGATGAGCTTGATGTGAAATGGATTCCGCATCCGAATTGGTTTTACCGCATCAGCAAATATTCGCTTCCTTTTTTGAAAAACAAATATGTTCCCGATACAAAATTTTTTTCTGACGTTTCATCTTATCCGGATGATTTGGAAAATTATGTTTTGAAGCCGCTGTTCTCTTTTGCTGGAGCAGGAGTAATTTTTGATGTAACAACAGAAGCACTCAACAATGTTAAAGACAGAGCAAATTACATTCTCCAAAGAAAAATAAATTACGAGCCGGTAATCGAAACGCCGGACATTCCTGCAAAAGCCGAGCTTCGTCTTCTGTTTCTCAACAAAGATAAAAAACCATTCCTTGTTAATAACCTTGTTCGTCTCAGTAAAGGCAAAATGATGGGCGTCGATTTTAACAAGGAGAAAACGTGGGTTGGCTCAAGCTTGGCTTACTTTGAGGCAGATTAATGGCTTTGAACTTTAATATAAAATGTATATGTTTATAATATACGAATGTGAGTATACGCTCAGCATATACAAATGATTGACTTCACAGATATAGTCGGGTTTGACTGGGATGAAGGAAACATTAACAAGAACCAGATAAAACACGGAGTCAGTTATAAAGAAGCCGAAGAAGTTTTCAGAAACGAGCCGCTAATAATGGCAGAAGCAAAAAACACTGCGAATGAAAACAGATACCAGTCACTTGGCATTACAAATAAAAAGGAATTACTTTCTGTAATTTTTACAATAAGAAAAAATAAAATCAGGGTCATCTCTGCAAGAAATCAAAGCCGAAAAGAAAAGGATTTTTATTATGAGAAATCAAAAGAACAACCAGCATAAGACAATACCTTCGTTCAAGACAGAAGATGCGGAAAGAAATTTCTGGACCAAGGAAGATACGTCGCAATACTTTGACTGGAAGAGTGCACACAAGGCAAAGTTCCCAAACTTGAAGTATTCAACCGAAGCCATTTCGCTTCGTTTGCCGAAATCAGTTCTTGATGATATTAAAATAATGGCAAACAAAAGAGATGTTCCGTACCAGTCCCTGATAAAAATGATTTTAGCAGATAAGGTGGAAGAAGAAAAGATAAAGTATGGCAAGAAATAACCTTCCCCAAAACCGTCTAACCAAATACGCTTCATAAAGTATCAGCCTGCCTGCTGCAGGCAGGGAATTGATACTGCTTCAGTAAAGTTAAAGATTATATTTGAAGCAATGAAATATTTACTTTCAATAATTTTTCTAACGACAGTTATTTCCGGGTGTTCACTTTTTCAATCTTCCGGTGACGACGACCCGTCAGACGGCTACTACTGGTCACCAGATGACGAAAATCAATCTGGTTCAAACCTAAAACCCATATATAAAATGAATGTTGAAGTGAAAAACGTTCTCAGGAAAGATATAACACTCGATTCTTTTCAAACGGGGAAAATAAATTTTACAATTACCAAAAAGGAAATTTATAGAATAATCTTCCGATGCAAATGGCAGGGAGCCGATTCAAGATATGTGATGTTTCTTCGTCTGGAAAATTTTGAGAATATCGTTTACCTGATGAAGTTCAAAGGAACATCGAAGAATGAACAAACAATCGAGCTGAAGCCGGGAAACTATGAGCTTTTGTACGGCTTAAAGGAGCGTTAGCCCTGATTTTATGCGATAAACTCCCACCAATTTTCTAAATTGTTTTTATAACCCCGATAAATTATTTTTGCTATCCTTTAATTGAAAATTCCTCACTATAGAATACCTATGAAATTTGGTAAATCCTTAACGGTAGTACTTTTCGTATTTATATTTACAGCGAATCTCCGGTCTCAGTTTCCAAGCATCGAGCTTTTCGGAGGAACATCTATTGGATTCTATTTTAACGATACAAAAGATTTGAATGCGGAGTTGGTTAAAGCAGGATTCCCGGAGCTTGACAAACAGTTTCTAACTCTCGGCGGCGGGGGTTATATTGATTTGGAAATAAAAGGTGATTTCCTGAGAATCGGCGGGCTTGGTCTTGGGTTCAGCTCTGTTAAAGAAAAAAAAGTGAACGATTCGCTTACAAAAGCTGTGAACTATGATTTCGGTATGGGCGGAATTTCAATTGAGTATGTGAAGGTCATAAAAACTTTAGACCTCACATTCGGAGTTCAGATTACAATGGGAACTTTGAAGATTGACCTTTATCAATACGGACGTGATGCAGAAAACTATAACGGAATTCTCGGCAACTATTCTTTGAATGGTTCGTCGCAGAACATAACGAAGAATTTTAAGATGAGGTTCTTCGGTTTTCAGCCGCAGGTTGGTGTTGGATTTTTAATGAACAAATTTTTGTATGCGAAGCTAAACACTGGGTACAATGCAACTCTAAACGGCTCGTGGAAAGTTGACAACGACATCGAAGTTACAAATTTCCCGGAAGGAATTAAGCCGGGCGGATTCAATGTGAACTTATCAATTAACGTGGGATTGTTTTTCAGATAAGGTGAAAAGAATTTTAGCAACCGGCGGAGCGGGATTTATCGGCACGAATTTTGTTTACTACATGGTGAGCAAAGGTTATGATGTTGTTGTTCTCGACAAGCTCACTTACGCAGGAGGAAAAGATAATCTTGAACCTCTTGGTGGTAAGGTCAAGCTGATTATCGGAGATGTTTGTGATTCAGACACAGTCAAAGATTCGTTGAGAGGAATCGACGCAGTTGTTCACTTCGCTGCGGAAAGCCACAACACACGAAGCGAAACCGACCCCGATGTTTTTTACCGAACAAATGTTGAAGGAACAAAAACGATGCTCGAAGAATCTTTCAAAGCAGGTGTGAAAAAGTTCATTCATATTTCAACCGATGAAGTTTACGGCTCGATTGATAAAGGATACTTTGCAGAGTCAGATAAGCTCGAAGGAGATTCACAGGCAACGTCTGCTTACTCAAAATCGAAATCAAAGGCAGATGATATTGCAACAGAGTTTGGGAAAGAGCATGCGGTTGTTATTCTTCGCCCGACAAATAATTTCGGTGCGTGGCAGTATCCCGAAAAAGCTTTGCCCCGATGGATTAGCAATTTGATTCTCGGTGAGAAAATTCCGTTGTGGGGAGAGGGCTTGCAAGTTCGCGACTGGCTTTATGCAAACATCACAGCGGAGTGTATCGAGTTTCTTTTACATAACGGAAAGAACGGTGAAGCATATAACGTTGCAGCGAATCATCAACCCGAAATTAAAAATCGTGATGCGGCAGCAATGGTTTGTGAAATGCTTGGAATTGAGCCGCACGAAGGAATAGAATTCGTTCCAGACCCGCGACCTAACCATGATTTCAGATATGCGTTGAACATAGACAAAATAAAAAAGCTTGGGTTCAATCCGACGGTTGACGTCAAAAAACAATTCGGGGAAACAGTTCAGTGGTATAAAGAAAACAGAACCTGGTGGGAGAAAAGGAAAGCCGAAGCTGAAAGCATTTATAAGTAGCAGAATTATTAATTAAACCAAAAACATTTAATGAGCGAATTACTTAAAGAAAAAATCAAACAGAAGAAAGCAAAGATTGGTGTTATCGGTCTAGGATATGTAGGCATGCCGCTTGCAGTTGAGTTTGCACTCAAGGGTTATCATACAATCGGCATCGATACCGATTCAAATAAGATAAAGCTTATTCACATGAAGAAAAATTATATCAAAGATGTAATGAACAAAGATTTTCTTTACGCAATCAACAACGGCTATTTGAAAACATATGACGGTTACGAAAAAGCGGGTGACCTCGACATTGCTTTTATTTGTGTCCCTACGCCGGTTACTGCGAACAAGACACCCGATATTACTTTTATCATGCATGCTGCAACCGAGCTTGCAAAAAGAATGAAGAAGCATGGCTTGATAGTTTTGAAGAGCACATCATTTCCGGGCACTACTGAAGATTATGTTCAGAAAGCATTCGAGAAACGCGGATGGAAAGTCGGTAAAGATTTTTATCTCGCATTTTCTCCGGAAAGAATCGACCCGGGAAATAAAATGTATAATACTTCAAACACACCAGTAGTTGTCGGAGGAGTTTCAAAGAGATGCACGGAGCTTGCAACAATGATTTCTCAGGAAGTGGCGACACGTGTTCACCAGGTTTCATCACCGAAAGTTGCGGAGATGGAAAAACTGCTCGAAAATATTTTCAGAAGCGTAAACATCGCTCTTGTGAATGAAATGGCAAAGCTTGCAGAGAGAATCGGGGACGTGAACATCTGGGAAGTTATAGAAGCCGCTTCCACAAAGCCGTTCGGATATATGCCGTTTTATCCGGGACCGGGAATCGGCGGGCATTGCATTCAAATCGACCCGTATTATCTCGACTGGCTTGCCAAGCAATATGATTTTCAAACGAAGTTCGTTGAAGTTGCCGCTGAGATAAACGAAGAAATGCCGTATCATGTCCGCGACCTTGCAATCAGAGAGATTGCAAAAGCCGGAATCAAGCTGCATTCTGCAAGCGTTCTGGTTTTGGGTGCGACTTTCAAAAAAGATGTTGACGATGCAAGAAATTCTCCTGCTTCGAAATTACTGGAGCTTCTGCACAAAGAAGGCGTTAAAGAGCTGAACTACACGGACCCATATCATAAATCAATCCGCTTAGATGACAAAATTTTCCGCTCACAGGATTTGGATGAAAAGCTTTTGAAAAGCTCAGACCTTGTAATAATAATTACAGACCACAGCATTTATGATTATGAATGGGTGGTATCATTCTCGAAAAGAATTATCGATACGAGAAATGCTACAAGGAAAATTCGTAACAACCGCGAGAAGATAACTCTGCTTGGTCACAGAGTGATACCCGTGTAAGTATTCAGAAAATTTTATTCAGGGAGCATGAATTTCGCAAGCTGAAGCTTGCGGCTACGGGATATTAGAAAACGTTAGAATTATTTCATTTGACTTTTAAGGCAGACCTATTAACTTTGTTTCACTAACAAATTACAATCAATTTAATACAATAAAGTTATGGCTTCAAATTCAGAGACCGGGCATGCGGTAAACATTTCAAACTTTAAGATTATGATTGATAAGTGCAGTGCTTTCGGTGCGACTTACAATCCAAGCAATGCCGACCTTATGATTGCGAGCCTGACTCCGCTCTGGGTAACAGGCGACACGGCACATCAAACGCTGACAACGGCAATTCAAAATTCAAAAGGACCAATCAATGCACGGCAGATATTGTTTGAGCCTGCGGATAAATTGGTAACACGGACTTTGAATTATTTTGAAAGTACGAAAGCAAGTTCCCAAATAAAGAAAGATGCAAAAGGTCTTGCAGACCGTTTCAGAGGATTCGGTGTTGAGGTAGCTAACTTACCGAGCGGAGACCCAGACCCAAACGATGTGAGCACGAGCCATCAGAGTTATGTGCAGAAGGGTGATACCTTCAGACAGTTAGTTGATTTGTATAATTCGGAACCGCTGTATGCACCGAATGAAGCTGAGCTGACGATTGCAACGCTTACAACTTTGTCGGTTGCTATGAAAAGTGCAAATGATAATATCGGAGCAATTATTGCGCCGGTTGAAGGTGCACGGATAACAAGAGACCATGCTTTGTATGATGCAGATACAGGGATGGTTGATGTTTCGGCTGCGTGCAAAGATTATGTGCAGGGTTTGTTTGGAGCAAATTCGCCGGAGGCGAAGATGATAAGAGGGATTGCGTTTAGACGGCAATAATAAAAAAGCTGGCAGAAGGCAGAAGGCAAATAAGTAAATTGAAAAGCCATTGTTGTTGAAATGATAACGATGGTTTTTTTATGACTTCACAGAAACCCCCAACCCTCCGCCAGTGGGCTGACAAGCTCTTTCTAAAAGGGGGACAAGAGGAGAGGTGAATTTGACCTCACCCCTAACCCCTCTCCTAAAAGGAGAGGGGAAAGAAGAAGTGGAATATCTAAAAGAAGGGACACGATGCGATTGTGACCGATTACAATGCGATACGGATGGATAACGGAGCGATTCTGATGGACAACGTAGCGATTGTGACCGATGACGATGCGAATCTGACCGATTACAATGCGAATCTGAAGGATGACGGAGCGATTCTGATGGATGACGATGCCTATCTGACCGGTGACGGAGGAAACTGAAGAGAAAATGAGGTTTTTGGGAGAGAAAGAGTTTTTGCCACGAATTACACGAATTTGCACGAATAAGAATGACAAAGGTCTAAATTAAACAAAAAAGCCCCGAATGTTCCTCCATAGGCGGACAAGTCGGGGCTTTAAATTTTTGCTTCTGTTTTGCCTATTTGATTAACACCATCCCCCGCCTTCGCGAGGGCAAGCTTCTTACTTAATCAGCACCATCTTCTTAGAATCCCTCAACTCACCGTTTAGATATAGCGAATAAAAATAAACACCACTCGGATAATTCGTAGCATTAAATTCTACTTCATACGTCCCTGGTTTCATTTGTTCGTTTACAAGCGTTGCAATTTCTTTGCCGAGTACATCAAATATTTTCAGGTTAGTCATTCCGGCAACTGACAACGAATAACGAATAACTGTATTTGGGTTGAATGGATTCGGATAGTTTTGTGAAAGCGAAAATTGCTCAGGAATTTCAGAACCAACTTGTCCAATGCCTGTAAGTGTTTGGGAAAATTTAACGGTTAACATTTTTTGCGACACCCCGCCAGTAACATATAAATTATTATTTCTATCTAATGCAATTGCAGTAGCCACCCCACCTGAGCCTCCATAGTAATATGCTGTCCAGACTAGATTTCCGCTGCTGTTATACTTAATCAACAGATAACTGTACCTGCTTTCCGTAGTGCCAGAAACATAAATATTCCCCTGTGAATCTTTTACTATTTTTGATGAACCGCTAGTAGGATAGGTTATTGATGTAGAAACATACCTGCTGACCCATTCCTCTTGAAATTGTGCTTTCAAATTAAAACACAATATAAAAAGAATAAATATTGTTAAAGAAGTTTTAAACATGGTTATCTCCTTTTTTTATAAAGAAAAATTTTACTGTATGTGTAACTTAATACAATATTAATTAATTTGGTAATGCTTTTTATAATTAAAGATGAAAGTAAAGTTTAAACAAAACAAACTCAACAATACAAGAGAAGAATTCAAAGTTCTGAAACCAATAATGTATTTCTTATTTGCTTCTGTTCTTATTTATGGAATAATAAGAGTAATAAATTTAATCTGGGTATGCGACGACATCTTTATAACCTTTCGTTACGCTGATAATTTCATTCAGGGCAAGGGCATCGTATTTAATGAAGGCGAACGTGTCGAAGGATACACGCATTTTCTTTGGTTTGTTTTATTATCGGCTTTCAGATTTTTCAATCTTGATTTGGAGCAAATATCAATCTGGCTGGGAATCGCTTCTTATTTAGGAACGATTGCAATATTTTTATTTATTTCATTCAGAACAGCAGACAGAAAAATTTTAATCATTCCTTTCACCGCCTTAGCACTCTCAGTTAATTATGACTTTGCTGTCTGGGCAACGGGCGGGCTTGAAACTTCCTTTATCACATTTTTATTGTCGCTGACGTTTTACATTTATTTCAGCAAGTTGACACGAATTAAAAAGCATCTCATCACAGGTCTAATACTTACATTATGTTTAATGACCAGACCTGATGCCGCTTTGTTTTATCTTTATGCGAATTTATTGCTTCTGTTAAGCTTCATCTACAATAAAACTTCTTTGCGTGAATCATTAAAAGAACTTATGTTAATAAATGTGTCATTTATTGTGATATATATTCCATACTTCTTATGGAGGTATAATTACTATGGAGATATTTTTCCGAATACTTATTATGCCAAGCTTGCAAATGAATCTTATTACGAACAGGGTTTCCTTTATATTTGGACATTCATTTCCTCGTATAAAACATCTCTGATTTCTTTAGCAGGAATTTTCCTTATTGCAAAATATTTCTTTCAAAAAAAACCACTAATAGATAAACTGAAAAACATTTTTGATGATAAAGAATTAACCGCCATGGTGATTTTGTTCTTGAGTGTTTTAATTTATACGATATTTTATGTCGCACGGGTAGGCGGCGACTTCATGTTTGCAAGATTTATAATTCCCGTTCTCCCCTTTATATATTTTACAGCAGAAGTATCTCTAAAAAAGCTTTTAACAGATTATAAAAAAGGTCTATTAATAATATTTCTGGTAATACTGGTATTAATTTACTTTGAGAAAAACATTCGCGACGACAATTTTCTGAAAAACGAAAATGGAAAGTTAGTTAGAAAAAGTGTTGATGAAACCAATGGAATAAGTGATGAAAGATTATATTACATGTCCTATTGGGATGCATTCCCAAAATCAAAAAATCTTTATGAAGGAGTAGTTACGGAGGGTAAAATTCTTAATCCTTACTTTAAAGATTTGGATATAACTGTTGTTATAGGTGGGGCAAGAAATTATATGGGTTATTATGCAAACTTTAAAAATATAATTGTTGATAATGGTCTTACTGATAAGTTCATCGCAAAGCAGCAAATTGAAACAAGAGGAAGAATTGGTCATGAAAAATACGCAACACTTGATTACCTGATAAAAAGAAAAACTGTGTTAGGTTTCTATGATAAGTTCAGGAACAACACAAATGACAAACCATATTGTGTAGCTTATGTACGTTTGAAAGAACTTGGATTTAAAAATGAAAGTAGAAATTATTTACTATGATAAGAAAACATTAATAGAGCTAAAAGATAGAATGAAAGACAATTTTACATTTGCAAATATGGATGAATATCTTAATATATATATTTCTGAGGTCATGAAAACTAAAACCAAAGAAGAAGTTATAAAAGATTATAATAATCTTAAAGAATTTTATTTTATGTATAACTCTGACGCAAGAGAACAGGATATTCTAAACTATATATCGAAATGAAATTTTCACTTGAAATATTTATCGGAAATTTCAAAAGAAATGTTCGGCAAACATGACAAGGTTCAAACGCCCCCTTGGAAGCCCTGTAGGTGCTTTGCATTTTCAATAAGACAAAAATAAGATTAATTTCGTATTGGTGAGAACAAAGAACTATTTTATTTCCGATGTTCATCTCGGCTTGAAATCGCATGAGGAGGAAAAACAGAAAGAGAAACGACTCGTTAGCTTTTTAGATTCGGTTAAAGATGAAACTGCAAAGCTGTTTATCGTGGGAGATTTATTTGACTGCTGGATTGAATACCGAAAGGTTGTACCGAAAGGTTATTACAGAACGCTCGCTAAGCTGAACGAATTTGTTGAAGCAGGAGTTGAAGTAGTTTTTTTTTCGGGCAACCATGATTTCTGGCTTAACACATATTTAAAAGATGACGTCGGGTTGAAACTTGTAACCGAAGGATTGGAGTTAGAAATAAACGGTAAGAGGTTTTATTTGATTCACGGCGACGGACTTTCTAAAGGTGATACAGGATACAAAATCGTAAAGAAAATTTTGCGGAGCAGAGTAAACCAATTTCTATATTCACTGATTCATCCAGACATAGGAATTAAGATTGCTCAAAGCTCGTCGAAGAAGTCGAGGCATCAAACTAATGAAAAGTCGAGAGGAGCGGTTGGAATGTTTGAGTTTGCAGAGAAGAAGATAAACGAAGGATTTGATTACGTTATCATGGGACATTTTCATAAGCCCCAGATGATTGAATTAAAAAAACAAAACGGTGATGCAGGATTTTACATTACACTTGGTGACTGGATTAATAATTTTTCATACGGTGTTTTTGAAAACAATAAATTTGAATTGAAAAAACTCAGCCACGAATTACACTAATTTCACGAATGGGTTAGGAGTGATAAAAAAAACTTAGCGGATGTTTGGTAAGAAAAAACAAATAGACAGGAAATCAGAGCGGGAAGAATATTTCAGCAATCGGGAATTCCGCAAGCAGATGATGAACAAGAAGAAAAAGAAAACTTCAATGTTCACAAAAGGATTTTTTATTGTGTTCATTGTTCTTGCAATCCTCATCGGACTATACGTTGCAAATCTTTTCAACGGATTACCTTCGCTTCAGGCACTTGAAAATCCAAAGACCGACCTTGCCACAAGAATTTATTCCGAAGACGGCGAGCTGATTGACCAGTTCTTCATCCAAAACAGAACTGTTGTTTCACTTGATGCTGTGCCGAAAGATTTAATCAACGCTTTGATTTCAACAGAAGACAGAAAGTTCTGGGACCATTGGGGAATAGACGTTGACCGAATTGTAAAAGCGACTTTTAAAAACCTTGCCAGCTTTTCTGTGAAGGAAGGAGCAAGCACAATTACCCAGCAGCTTGCGAGAAATTTATATTCGTCTATCGGCAGGGAGATTTCAGTCAGCCGAAAGCTGCGTGAAGCAATCACCGCAGTTCAAATCGAAAAGACTTACACGAAGAATGAAATTCTGATTCTTTATATTAACCAGGTTTATTTCGGCAGAGGTGCTTACGGTATTGAAGCCGCCGCAAAAACTTTTTTCGATAAATCTTCTTCCGAGCTAACGCTTGACGAATGTGCAATGCTTGTTGCGATGCTGAAAAATCCTTCCGGCTTTTATGACCCTGTTGAAAATCCGGATAACTGCAAAGAGAGAAGAAACCTTGTGCTCAATAATATGCGTGAGTCGGGCTTCATCACAAAAAATGTTTACGAGCTTGCAAAAAACGACCCGGTAAAAAGCCAGCAGAAGCTTGGACCTCTTGGTTCTTCGGGAAATATTTCATCACAGTTCAGCGAATATGTCAGACAGCAGCTTGAAAGGATGTCGGAGAAATATAAGTTTGATATTTACCGCGACGGACTGATTGTTACAACAACGCTCAACACAAAATACCAGCAGTTTGCCGTAGATGCCGTGAAAGAGCATCTGAAAGATTTTCAGAAGACGTTTAACACAACATGGAACTGGAAGAACAATAAACAATTGATGAACGATGCAATCGACAGGAACATAAAGCAATCGACTCTCTACAAAAATGCCAAGACGGAAGAAGACAGACAAAAAGTTTATGCAAAGATGAAAGCTGATGAAAAGTTCGTGGAGCAGGTGAAAGAAAAAGAGATTGCCGTGCAGGTTGGATTCTCCGTGATAGACCCTAAGACAGGGCACATCAAAGCGATGGTGGGGCAGAATCCGAATTATCCATTTAAGTATGGTTTGAATCACGCATCACAAATCAAACGTCAGCCGGGCTCATCGTTCAAGCCGTTTGTTTACACGACTGCAATCGATAACGGTTACTCGCCGGCTTATAGTATTTCCAATGAGCCACTGAGAGTTGTCATCGGCGGAAAAACATGGGAGCCAAAAGGCGGAGGAACAGGCGGAAGCTTAATGCTCCGTGAAGCGTTGCAGCATTCTGTAAATGTTGTTGCTGTGCGGACATCGATGGAGCTTGCTCCTATAGAGTCGGTGATTCGGCTTGCACATAAAATGGGAATCACCTCGGAATTACCGAACGTGCTTTCGCTTGCACTTGGAGTCGGTGATGTGAATCCGCTTGAGATGACTTCTGCATTCGGTATTTTCCCGAACGAAGGAATTTATGTGGAGCCGATTTCAATAACAAAAATTGAAGACCGATACGGAAACATCATTGCCGAGTTTATTCCCGAAACACGCGAAGTTATAAGCGAAGGCGTTGCATACATTATGTGCGACATGCTGGAGGAAGTTGTGAACGGCGGAACAGGTTCGAGCATCCGCTCTTTCTTCACACGCCCTTGCGGAGGAAAGACGGGAACGACTCAGGATTTTACGGATGCGTGGTTTGTGGGATTTACGCCTCAGCTTGTTGCGGGTGTTTGGGTCGGGTTCGATGACCAGCGGATTAAGTTCGGAGGATGGTATGGTCAAGGAGGAAAAGCTGCTGCACCAATCTGGGGAAGGTTTATGAAAAAAGTTTATGACGACGAGGAGACAACAATGCCTCTTGCATATTTTGAGATGCCGCCGGACGTTGAAGAAATGAGTGTTTGCACTGTAACGGGTTTGCCTGCCAACTCAACCTGTCCGTCCGTAGTAGATTTGGTTTTGAAAAAGTTTGCTTCAAAGAAATGTCCGCAGACACATGAGACCTTGCCATCGGGAAATCCTGACCACCCGAATGACCCGCCGCCGGGGAGCATAGGATTTTAAGATTGAAGATTGAAGATTTGTAAGATTGAAAATTGGTTGCCACTAAATAACACTAATTACCCCAAAGTTTTTTTCAAAAGTATAGATTTGCTTTGAGTTTCTCTCTCGCAATGTCGGTGTCATTTCATTTCACACGCCGTAAAATTATATTCGTATAATGTACCGCATCAAGCTGAACGAGTTCGAAGGACCTCTTGACCTGCTTCTCTTTTTTATTCAGAGAGACGAGCTGGATATTCATAACATCCCGATTTCAAAAATCACAAATGAGTTCTGCGAATACGTGAAATACATGCAGGTTCTTGATTTGGAAGTTGCGAGCGAATTTATACTGATGGCTGCAACACTGATTCAAATCAAAGCGAAGATGATGCTGTTCGGTGACATGGATGAAATCGAGGAAGAGGAAGACCCGCGTTATGAGCTTGTGAAACGGCTGCTTGAATACAAAAGATATAAAGATGCGTCGATTGACTTTTCGCATTATGAGGAAGAGCAGCGGAAAGTTTTTTACAGAAATGATTTCGACGGCGACGTGAAGATTGACGAAAGAATAGAAGAAGACGTATCGATTCAAAACCTTACGCTGTATAATCTCATCAAAGCATACAAGTACGCGATTGAGCACAGACCGAAGGAAGTGATTCATAACATCATGCGGCTGAATGTTTCGCTTGAAGAACAAATCGAAGCGATTCACTCTGCGTGCAATGCAAATGAATATGTTTCGTTTCTTGAACTTATAAACCGGATGGAGAAGATGCGGATAGTTGTAACGTTCATTGTAGTTCTTGAGATGATAAAGAACGAAGTGATTGGCATTAAGCTCAATGACTCGCTGACGGATTTTTTTATATTTAAAATTTCGGATGTACCGATTGAGAGTTTAGCCACGAATTACACTAATTACACAAATTAATTCTTAGGAAATGTCTGATTTAATATACCCGGAAGAATCATACGAAATAATCGGTTGCTGTATGGAAGTATATAATAATTTAGGGAGAGGATTTTCAGAAATAGTTTACAAAGATGCACTTGAATATGAGATAAAAAAGAAAAGTATTATTTACGAAAGAGAAAAAGAGTTTACGATAAAGTATAAAGATATTATCTTACCTCATAAATTTTATTGCGACTTTGTTTTGTATGATAAAATTATTTTAGAAGTAAAATACTCGAAGATAATAATGGATGAACACATTAAACAAACGTTAAATTATTTAGCAGTTTCAAATTTTAAACTTGGATTAATTGTAAACTTCGGAGAGAATTCATTTACATCTAAAAGAGTTGTAAAATAAAATTCGTGCAATTGGTGAAATTAGTGGCGAAAAAAATATAACTAATATGGAATTAAAAAACATCGTCGAAGTTCTGTTGTTCTCATCAGACAGACCGCTTTCACTGAAGCAGCTCAAAGACATTATCCTTGAGGAGCAGTCGATAAAAGCAGACATCAGGTCAATCGAAAAGGCGGTGAACGAGCTGATAGAAAAATATTCATCATCGGAATATTCTTTTGCACTTATAAAGATTGCCGGAGCATACCGCTTTGCAACGAAGAAACAGTTTGCCTCATGGCTTGCGAAGCTGAGCAAGGAAAAGCAGAAGAGAAGATTGTCACAGTCAGCACTGGAGACACTTGCAATCATTGCATACAGCCAGCCGATAACACGACCGGAAATGGAAAACATCAGAGGCGTGAACGTTGATTATATTCTTGGTGCATTACTTGAGAAAGAGCTTATCACTATAAAAGGCAGGGCGGATGTGCCGGGCAGACCGATGCTTTACGGAACGACTGACACATTTCTTGAATACATGGGATTGAACAATTCAGAAGATTTGCCGTCTCTGAAAGCAATCGAAGACATAATAAAATCGGGACCGCCTGAAGGAGTTACTCAATCGGATATGGATTTCTACGAGGAGATAAATCGTATCCGTATAAAAACACAAAACGAAAATCCGGAAGATGTTGTGAATGAAACCGAAACTGAAACATCAATGGAAGCTTCAAACGAAATCATAATTAAAGACACGGATATGGACAGCAAGGATACATGAACGAAAGCGGAACGGTTCGGTTAAATAAATTTATTTCCTCCTCGGGAATATCGGCACGAAGAAAAGCGGATGAATTGATACAAGCAGGATGTGTAACAGTGAACGGTAAAACCGTTACTGAATTTGGATTTCAGATTGACCCTGAAATTGACGAAGTGAAATGCGACGGACGGCTCGTCAGACAGCCAAAGAAATTTGTTTACATACTTCTCAACAAACCGAACGGCTACATCACATCAACTTCAGACGAAGCAGGCAGAAAAACAGTTCTGGATTTAATCGGACTCAACCAAAGAATTTACCCGATTGGCAGATTGGATTACGACACTGAAGGGTTGCTTCTGCTCACCAACGACGGAAACTTTGCGAACAAGCTTATGCATCCGAAGTTCGGAGCAGAAAAAGTTTATCATGCAAGATTAAGCAAGCCGATTGATTCAAAACAAATCGAGCGTCTGATAAAAGGTGTATCGATTGACGGGTTCAAGACATCACGAACAAAAATTTCCGTTGTTCCGAATACTTCGAGCTGTGAAATCAGAATCAGTATTCGTGAGGGGAAGAACAGGCAGATAAAAAAAATGCTGGAGTCGATAGGAATATTTGTTCGCAAGCTGAGAAGAATTGAATACGCAGGGTTGAAGCTGAAAGGGTTGTCTGTGGGAGGATGGAGGTATTTAAGTCCTGCTGAAGTGCATCAATTAATTTCCGGAGAACGAAGAGAGCCGCAAAAGCCGAAAAATTTTAATACGAGAAATTCCGATAAACAAAATGAAAGAGCAAATATCAAATATCAAATAAGGAATGAATAAAGAAACTTATTATAATTGGAATAGAACTGATAAAGACCATATGTATATTGATACTTATGAAAATGCAATTGATTCATTAGAAAGTGTTGTATTATTTCTGCAAAGAGAAGATAATTTAAAATGGAAATGGATTGTACTAAGTTTATATCATTGCCTGTACATGTTTTGTGTTGCAAATCTTCAAGGGACAAATTACAATAGAGTAATTTCAAAAGGTAAAGATGATGAGGAAACAACCTATATAAAAAAAGACAATGAGAAGTGGAAACGTTCTAAAAAAATAAAAATTTCAGAGAGAGGCGCATATAAATTAGAATGGAAGGAAATAGAAAGTGAGCCTATAGTTTCGGATGGAAAAGTTAAGTATGGTGCCAAGAGGGAAAAACTCATTGGCTTTTGGACTGCATTAGCAAGAGTTCAGGATGGAGAATGCTGGATGTATCAGTATATTTTTTCTAACCCTCTTGAATTAACAGAACATCAATTAATAAGTATTGAATATTTAGTTGAATACAGAAATGAGTACTCTCATTTTATTCCAATTAGTTCAATGTCTGGAGTAAAAAAATTTGCAGAGATAGGTATAGATGTCCTAGATGTGATTAAATTTTTAGCTTTAGAAACCGGGAATATATTATATCATGATCATGAGGAAGCAAAGATGAGAATAAATAAGTCTATTGATATTATTAAAGAAAAATTTAATAAGATAATAAAAAATGAAAATAATTAAATTAGAACTAAATTTAACAAAGAATACAACTTATTTTATTGATTACGATTCTCATATGCTTTTAGAAGGAATAATAACTAAAGAGGAAAATATATATTGTGCTATATGTACGGAAATAAATATTGTAACAGAGGGAGTTACAAAAGAAGAATCAATAAAGAATTTATTAGAAGCTATTAAAGATTATATAGAAGTAGCTGTTGAAAAGAATTTACCGATTTATCGGCCAGTCCCACTTGAGGACAATCCACTAATCAATGACAAAGAAAGTATAATTGAAATTTTTAAAATTGAGACGAATGTAAGCTTACTACAATATGCCTAAATTTCCGGTTGCTAAACCAAAGGATGTTATAAAAGCATTGAAAAGATTAGGGTTTGTTGAAACAAGGAGCTCCGGCAGTCATATTCAGTTAAGCAAAGAAGATAAGTTAGTAACAGTTCCATACCATAATAGAGATTTAAGAATAAAAACACTTAAGTCAATCATTCAACAAGCAGGCATAACCCAAGAAATTTTAAAAGGTAATTTATAATTAATTAATTGACCGAACAAAACGATTTAATTAAACGCCGTCTCGAAGAGCTTGAGGAAATCAAGAAGCTTGGGTTCAATCCTTATCCGCACAGGTTTGATGTAACAACAAACTCGAAAGAAGTATTGGGGAACTTCGTTGACCCGAAGGATGAAAAAGAAATTGAAGCAGCCAAACAAAAAACCGTTTCTGTTGCCGGAAGAATTATGACGATTCGCAAGATGGGGAAAGCTAGCTTCTTTCACATTAAAGATGATGCAGGGAGAATTCAGATTTATGTTCGTAAAGACGATGTGGGCGAGAAACATTATGCATTGTTCAAGTTGCTTGACATTGGAGATATTATCGGAGTAAAAGGATTTGTGTTCAGAACGAAGATGGGTGAGGTTTCGATTCACACAACCTCATTTGAATTGCTTGCGAAATCAATTCAGCCGCTTCCGGTTGTGAAGGAAGAAATCACTGAGTCTGGAGAGAAAATTATTTATGATGCGTTTGCTGATGTTGAGCTGAGATACAGACAGCGTTACATTGATTTGATTGTTAATGACAACGTGAGAGATACTTTTATCAAGAGAACAAAAATTATTCAGTCAATAAAAAGAACTCTTGAAAAATATAACTTCCTCGAAGTTGAAACTCCGACACTTCAAACAGTTTACGGCGGTGCGAATGCGAAACCGTTTGTGACTTATCTGCGTGCTCTTGACATAAATTTATACCTTAGAATTTCCAATGAGCTTTTTCTGAAACGCATTGTGGTTGGCGGATTCAACCGTGTGTATGAGTTTGTCCGTGATTTCCGCAACGAAGGAATTGACAGAACACACAACCCGGAGTTTACCCAGGTCGAATGGTATCAGGCATACGGTGATTACTTCGACAGCATGAATTTATTTGAAGAAGTTGTAGAGCAGGCGTGCATCGATATTCACGGAACAACGAAGATAACATACCATGGAGTTGAAATTGATTTCAAGCGTCCGTGGAAACGAATGAAAATGGTTGACGCAATTAAAGAAAAAACCGGACTCGATGTTTTGAATATAAAGAAGGATGAAATTATTTCTTATATGAAGTCGAACAACATTGAGTTCGACAAGAACATCACACATAGCAAAGGTTTGCTGATTGCAAATTTATTCGAAGCAACTTGCGAGGAAAGTTTAGTTCAGCCGACATTTATAATCGAACATCCGATTGACACAACTCCGCTTTGTAAACCGTTGCGTGAATATTCTCTTGAACAACTTGATGAAATGAAAAAAGATTCTGAACAGGTAATCTTTGCAGAGAGATTCGAGCCGTATATTTATAACTGGGAGCTTGGAAATTCTTATACCGAGCTTAATGACCCGATACTTCAGCGTAAATTACTTGAAGAACAGGTTGAACGAGGCAGAGGAGGGGAAGAAGAAACTCATCCGCTTGACGAAGATTTTTTGAATGCAATCGAAGTCGGTATGCCGCCGACAACAGGTGTAGGACTTGGCGTTGACCGGCTTGTGATGCTACTGACTGATTCGCATACGATAAGAGATGTGATATTTTTTCCGCTGATGAAGCCGGTTTAGTCAATTAAAAATTACGAATTAAGAATTACGAATTATGCATGACATTGCAGGTTAATACAAACATACTCGAGCTCTTCGGCAACACTCCGCTTATTAAGCTGAACAAGATTACTAAAGGTTTGAAAGTGAATGTTTATGCTAAGATGGAATCTTTAAATCCGGGTGGAAGTGTGAAGGACAGAATTGGTTTAAACATTATTCTTGAAGCAGAGAAGAACGGACAACTGAAACCCGGCGGAACTATTGTTGAAGCAACAAGCGGCAACACTGGAATCGGTCTCGCACTTGCTGCTGCTGTAAAAGGTTACAAATGTATTTTCGTTATGACTGATAAATGTTCAGTTGAAAAAGTTCGCTATTTAAAAGCACTCGGAGCGGATGTTGTTGTCGTTCCGTCAACCGCTAAACCTGACTCGCCACAATATTATGTGAACACAGCTCAACGAATTGCAAATGATACACCGAATTCTTTTTACGCAACGCAGTACACAAACTCTGCGAATCCCGGAATGCATTACAAAACAACCGGACCGGAAATCTGGGAGCAGACAGAAGGAAAGATTACTCATTTTGTTTCCAGCTTGGGAACAGGCGGAACAATCAGCGGTACAGGGAGATTCTTGAAAGAGAAAAATCCAAACATCAAAGTAATTGGTGCTGATCCTTACGGTTCGATTTTCAAAGCTTACAAAGAATCGGGTGTGATTGTTGAAGGCACTCCTTACCTTGTTGAAGGAATCGGGCAGGAGCGGATTGTTGAGAATGTTCACTTCCAATACATCGATGAGATAATAAATATTTCCGATAAAGATTCTTTTAATATGTCAAGGCGACTTGCACGCGAGGAAGGAATTTTTTGCGGCGGAAGTACGGGAACAATTTTGTGTGCTGCACTGAAAGCTGCGAAAAGTTTGGATGAGAATGCTCACGTTGTTTTTATTGTGTGTGATACAGGTGAGCGTTACCTCACCAAACATCTATCCGATGAATGGATGAGAGAAAAGCGTTTGCTTGAAAAAGATACAACTACAGTCGGAGTGGTTTATCAAACAAAAATTTCCGGTGGCTTGCCCAAGCTCGTTTCGACAACTTCCGATGAATTGCTTTCAGATGCGATGAAGAAGATGGAAGAGTATAATATTTCTCACATGCCTGTAATTGAAAATAATAAGTCCGTAGGTTTAATTGACGAATCTGAGGTCATGAGTAAGCTGATTGATAATCCTGAGACAGCAAATAAAAAAGTGAAGGACTTAATGGAGAAGCCGCTGCCTGTTCATGACGAGCAGGATGATATTAAAAATGCGATTAAGAGCTTGAAAAAATCTCCGGCTGTCTTGGTGAGTGAGTACGGAAATATAGTGGGGATTTTGACAAGGTATGATGTTCTGGATTTTGTGTAAACAAATTTATTAAATGAAATTTTCTACTAAAGCCATACATATCGGCAACGACCCTGACAAAGAAACCGGAGCAGTCAGCGTTCCAATTTATTCTACATCGACTTATGCGAATGATGAGTTCGGTGTTTCGAAAGGATATGATTACGGACGAACAATTAATCCAACCCGTGTTGCATTGGAAAAAAATCTTGCAGCACTTGAGAACGGAAAGTTTGGTTTTTGTTTTTCGAGCGGAATGGGAGCGATTGATTCTGTTGCGAAATTACTTCAGCAAGGTGACCATGTAATTGTAACAAGCAACGTTTACGGCGGGACATTCCGTATCTTCGAAAAGATTTTTAGAAATTTCGGTTTGGATTTTTCATGGGTTGATACTTCATCTTCAGATGAAATTAAAAAGGCGTTTAAACCAAATACGAAAATGCTTTACATTGAAACGCCGTCGAATCCAATGTTAACATTGACCGATTTGCAAAAGGTATCAGAAATTGCGAAAGAAAAAAATCTTATTTCAGTTTGCGATAATACTTTTATGAGTCCATATTTCCAGCGACCGCTTGATTGGGGAATTGATATCGTTCTTCACAGCACAACGAAATATATCAACGGACACAGCGATGTAATCGGAGGATGTATAATCACAAACAGAGAAGAGGTTGCAGAAAAAATAAAGTTCATTCAGAACTCTGTTGGTGCAGTTCCTTCGCCGTTCGATTGCTGGCTGACACTTCGCTCTACGAAGACACTTGCGTTGAGAATGGAACGGCACAATGAGAATGCAATGAAGATTGCAAAAGAGCTTGAGAAAAATTATTTAAAGAAAGTTAAACGAATTATTTATCCCGGACTTGAATCACATCTGCAGCATGAACTTGCAAAAAAACAGATGAGCGGATTCGGCGGCATCATTTCGCTTGACCTTGGCTCATTTGAAAATGCTAAAACATTTTTCAACGGATTGAAAATATTTTCCCGTGCAGAATCGCTTGGTGGGGTTGAAAGCTTAGTTTGTCATCCCGTTAGCATGACTCACGGCAGTGTTCCGAAAGAAGAACGAGAAAAATTCGGATTAACAGATGGCTTAATTCGTTTGTCTGTCGGGATTGAAGATTATGAAGATTTGATTGAAGACATTACAAATGCCTTGAATAAAATTTAATGCTTCATAACCACGACTCTATCCGCGAGAGATTTCCCTTCCTGAAGAAATATATTTATCTCGACTCTGCACATTATACACCTTATCCGACTCACGTCGTGAATTCATTGAACGAATTCATTAAATCTTTTTCTGAAGATTATCTAAATCTCAGCAAGTTCAATATCAGCATCGCTCATGAACTGAAACAAACAGTAGGCAAGTTGATTCACGCCGATGAAAATGATATTTCAATTACTTCATGCACAACTCACGGAATAAATATTTTTGCAAACGGAATTAACCTTGACACGAATGATAGCAATGTTGCATTTCTCAACACGGAATTTCCTGCTGTGGTTTACCCCTGGCTTAACCAGGAAAAACTTGGTCGGACAAAAGTATTTATGATTCCATCTGACAAAGGTTATGCTAATGAAACTTTGATTAAACATGCATTGCTTGAAAATAATATTCGGGTGTTCACAATCAGTCTGGTTCAGTTTCTCGGATATCGTTATAATATAAAAAGCATTGCTGACTTTTGCAGAAAGAATTCTATCCTCCTTGTCGTTGATGCAATACAATGCACGGGAATAATTCCAATCGATGTTCACGCAATGGATATAGATTTTCTTTGTGCGGGAAACCAAAAGTGGATGATGTCTCCGGCTGGAACGGGTTTTGTTTATATGTCACGTAAATATCGGGAATATATTAACCCAACTTATGTCGGAACAACAAGCGTTAATTACGACTTCGATAATTTTCTGGATTACAATCTTGATTTACGTAATGACGGCGGAGCTTATGAAAACTCCACATTGAATACGCTTGGTATGATTGGAATGAACGAAGCACTGAAATATTTTCTTGAGCTTGGAGTTGAAAATATTTTCTCTCACATCATTGATGTGCAGGATAAGTTCATTGAGTTGATTGATAAATCCAAATATCAGATAACCAGCGAGCTTTCACCAAAGCATCGGTCAAACATTTTAATCTTCACGCATAACGACCACTCACTTAACAAACAAATTCAAAAAACTCTCGAAGAAAAAAATATTTACATCGCACTTCGCGAAGGTTACCTTAGAATCTCACCTCACATCTATAATAACCACGCAGATATAGAAACACTCACAGAAGAGCTGAGCAAATTCTGATGTCTTACTCAAAAATTAATTTAAAGAAAAACGAAGAGCATCGCATCAGGAAAGGACATCTTTGGGTGTTCAGTAATGAGATTAAATCAATTGACGGCGAGGCAGACAATGGAGATATTGTGAATCTTTACGATTACAAAGAGGACTTACTTGGAGCAGGGTTTTATAACAGGAATTCTCTAATTGCAGTTAGGTTACTCGAAAAATCTTTCGGTGGAAATATACGTGATTACTTTAAAACAAAAATTTTGAAAGCGTTCGGGCTAAGACAAGAAATTTACCCAAACAGAAATTCATATCGTTTGGCTTTCAGCGAAAGTGATTTTATACCCGGACTTATCATAGATAAATATAATGATACGTACGTTCTTCAAATTTCATCTTACGGTATGCAGAAGAATATCAATCACGTAGTTGAAGTCTTGAAAGACGAATTGAAAGCTAAAAATATTTTTTCAAGAAATGAGAATCATTTCAGAAAACTTGAGGGATTGCCGGAAGGAGATGAAGTTTATTTTGGGGATGTGAGTAAAGAAATTATAGATGATGGAAAAGTTAAATATGAAATTGATTTCAACAATTCACAAAAGACAGGTTTTTATTTTGACCAATGCGATAACAGAGAGTTCATTGAAAAAATAGCCAGAGGGAAAACCGTTCTGGATGCTTTTTGTAACGTCGGTGGATTCGGCTTGTACGCTGCATTTGCAGGAGCTAAGTCGGTTACTTTTGTCGATTCATCAAAGCAAGCTATTGCTCAGACAAAAGAAAATATTTCCTTAAATGGATTTGAAGAAAAGAATTTCGAGCTTTTTGCTGAGGATGTTTTCGATTATTTAAAAAAATGTATCGATGAAAACAAAAAGTTTGACATTGTAATGATTGACCCGCCGGCTTTTGCAAAAAATAAAAAATTATTATCTACAGCAATTAAGGGTTATGAAAAGCTGAACAGAATGGCTTTAAGTGTTGTCAGTGAAAAAGGGTTTCTTGTAACATCATCGTGCTCACACCATGTTACCAAAGAAAAATTTATTGAATTAATTTCGGCTGCTTCACAAAAAGCTAATAAAACAATCCAGCAAATTCATTTCAACGAAGCATCGCTTGACCACCCACAGCTTCCGGCAATGCCCGAAACTTCATATCTCAAGTTTGCTGTCTTTAAAATAATCTGACGTCATACAAATCTATCTTTAATTATTAAACATCGAACTTTATTTTGACTTATTCAAAAATTTAATCCGAAGATGAAAAAATCATATCCATCGATTTATTATTCAGATTATCTTGAGCTTGAGAAACTGCTGTCATCACAAAAACCGAAGAGCGATGAATATGGCAAACATGCACATGACGAAATGCTTTTCATTATTGTTCACCAGGCATACGAGCTTTGGTTCAAGCAGATACTTCACGAACTCGGCTCGGTAAATAAAATGTTTACAGATGAAATTGTTGATGAAAGAAGTATGGGCGTTGCTGTTTCGCGAATTCAAAGAATTACCGAGATACAAAAACTGCTGACAGACCAATTGAGAGTTCTTGAAACAATGACTCCGCTTGACTTTCTTGAGTTCCGGGATTTTCTTATTCCAGCATCAGGTTTTCAAAGTTTCCAATTCAGATTAATTGAGAGCAAGCTGGGATTAAACGATGAACAAAGGATTAAGTATAACAACATCGATTATCTGAAAACGCTTTCGGATGAACACCAAAAATTAATCCGGGAAACTGTTCAGCAAAAATCGCTCTTCGAGCTTGTTCAAAACTGGCTCGAGCGAATGCCGTTTCTTGATTATAAAGGATTTAATTTCTGGAATGAATACAAATCTTCGGTTGAAAAAATTCTTGAGGACGACAGACAAATAATTTTGAACAATAAAACTTTCACGGAAAGCAAAAGAGAAGTTCAACTTAAACAGAATGAAACAACGAAAGAGCATTTTGCTGCCTTGTTCGATGAGTCGAAACACAATCAGCTGATGAAAGAAGGATTGAAAAAATTATCTGCACGTGCAACACTTTCCGTATTGTTCATTAATCTTTATCGTGATGAGCCGATACTTCACATGCCGTTTCGTTTTTTGAATTTACTGGTTGAGATGGATGAGCTTTTTACGGAGTGGCGTTACAGACATGCTTTGATGGTTCATCGAATGATAGGTGCAAAGATTGGAACCGGAGGTTCGTCGGGTCATCAATATTTAATGGCGACAGTTGACAAACACAGAGTATTCATCGATTTATTTAACTTGTCAACTTATTTAATCCCGCGTTCCGAAATTCCAAAGTTATCAAAAGAATTAATCGGTGAACTTGGTTTCACGTTCACTAACAAAAAATAATTTATGCAGATAGATTTATCAAATAAGAACGCAATTGTTTGCGGCAGCACACAGGGGATTGGTAAAGCAATCGCTTTGCAGCTTGCATCTTCAGGAGCGAATGTTGTTCTTGTTGCGAGAAACGAACAATCATTGAGAGATGTGCTTCGACAATTGCCTGCAAAAAAGCAGAATCATAATTTTATAGTTGCAGATTTTTCTGAGCCGGAAATACTTCGGGAGAAAATGAAAAACTTTGTTTCTGAAAATCCACCTGTTCATATTTTGGTGAACAATACGGGAGGACCAAAGTCCGGAGAAATAATTAAAGCAGACACAAAAGAATTCGAAGATGCATTCAGGAATCACCTGCTCAGCAATCATATACTTGTTCAGGCATTGGTTGAAGGAATGAAGAAAGAACATTACGGAAGAATCATAAATATTATTTCGACATCAGTAAAACAACCGATAAAAAGTCTCGGTGTTTCGAACACAATTCGTGCGGCTGTTGCAAACTGGTCTAAGACTCTATCTGTTGAGCTTGGTCCTTTTGGCATTACTGTCAATAATATTTTGCCGGGTGCAACAAAAACAGAAAGATTATTCTCATTGTTTAAATCGAGAGCAGAAGCTTCCGGTAAATCTGAAGACGAAATTCAAAAAGAATGGCTCACAGAAATTCCAGCTGGACGTTTTGGTGAGCCGAGTGAGCTTGCTTATGCTGCGGCGTTTCTTGCTTCGCCGTTTGCAGGATACATCAATGGAATAAATTTGCCTGTTGATGGCGGGAGATTAAATACTTTATAAAAAATCTCAGCCACGAATTACACTAATTTCACAAATGGTTGCTGTTAAAAGAGTTGTAAAATTAAAGTCGTGCCTGAAGAAAATTAGTGGCTAAAAATAAATAATAAATCTATGATACTCTACAACGTTACAATCAACATCGATGATTCAATTCATGATGAATGGGTTGAATGGATGATGAACACTCACATCCCGGCAGTAATACAATCCGGATGCTTCATCGATTACAAAATTTACCGAATGGTTCAACCGGAAGATGAGGAAGGGACAACTTATTCTGTCCAATACTTCGCTGATGAGCTTGAGGATTATGAAAGATACCAGATTGAACACGCAGCAATTTTACAAGCCGAGCACAACGAGAAATACAAAGGAAAGTTCACGGCTTTCAGAAGTGTTCTCGAAGAAGTTCTGTGAAAATAATTCAACCGAAAATCTGACAAATGGATTTAATAAGAAATTATATAAACGGAGAATTAGTTGACCCGGTTTCGAAAGACCATTTCGAAAATTTCGACCCAGCTACCGGAGAATCTTATTCCGTTGTTCCTGATTCCGATGAGCGTGACGTGAACGAGGCTGTGAAAGCAGCAAACAGAGCTTTCCCTGAATGGTCATCCATGAAAACTGAATTGCGTTCAGAAATCATGCTGAAGATTGCGGAACTTATCAAAAGAGATTCGACTGAGCTTGCAAGAGCAGAGAGTGTTGATAACGGCAAACCGATTTCTTTGGCAAAAGAAGTTGACATTCCGCGTGCTATAAAAAATTTTGAATTCTTTGCAACGGCAATTCTGCATTTTGCAAGCGAATCGCATTCCACAAACGATGAAGCAATCAATTACACTTTGCGTCAGCCACTCGGAATTGTTGGTGCAATCTCTCCGTGGAATCTTCCGCTTTATCTGTTCACGTGGAAAATTGCACCTGCACTTGCAACTGGAAATTGTGTAGTTGCAAAGCCGTCGGAATTAACTCCGATGACAGCGTTTATGTTTTCCGAACTTTGCATCGAAGCAGGTTTACCGAAGGGAGTTTTGAATGTTATTCACGGCTACGGAAATAAAGTTGGCAGAGCAATTTCTTCTCATCCGGATATTAAAGCTATAACATTTACCGGCGGAACAAAAACAGGAGCAGACATTGCAGGCATTGCTGCACCGATGTTTAAAAAACTTTCGCTTGAGCTTGGGGGAAAAAATCCGAATATAATTTTTGCTGCCTGCCTGCCTGCCGAAGCTTCGGCGCAGGCAGGTGATTATGATAATATGCTTGAGTCAACAGTTCAATCATCATTCAGAAATCAGGGAGAGATTTGTTTGTGCGGCTCAAGAATTTCTATCGAGCATTCGCTCTATGATAAATTCAAAAAGGATTTTATTGCACGAGTGAAGAAGCTAAGAATCGGTGACCCGCTTGAGTCATCAACTGAACAGGGAGCCATTGTTTCAAAGCAGCACATGGAAAAAATTCTGTCTTATATCGAGCTTGCAAAACAAGAAGGCGGAAAAATTCTTTGCGGAGGAAATCAGGTTAAACTCGAGGGACGTTGTGAGAGCGGCTGGTTTATCGAGCCAACTGTAATTGAAGGTTTGCCTTACAATTGCAGAACGAATCAGGAAGAAATTTTTGGACCTGTCGTAACTTTAATTCCATTTGAAACAGAAGATGAAGCAATCATGATGGCGAATTCAACTGACTATGGACTTGCTTCTATTATATGGACGGAAAATTTATCTCGTGCACACAGAGTTGCCTCGAAAATTCAAACAGGAATTGTCTGGATAAACTGCTGGATGCTTCGTGACCTGCGGACGCCTTTCGGAGGAATGAAAAACTCCGGGGTTGGACGCGAAGGCGGTTTGGAAGCATTAAGGTTTTTTACTGAGCAGAAAAATATTTGTGTGAAGATTTAATCACGCCAAATCAATCTTTTCATTGACATAAAATCAATACTAACACAGGAAAAATCCTATGTCAGTATATAAACCTACCTTAACGTCTTCTTAGATCTAAACGGTTAGTAAAAAATCCTGAGAGCGTGTAAGAAAAATAGCAGTTCGAAAAACGAAATCAGTAAAAACTAATCTCTGTTGTATCCTCTGTCTCTGTTTCCTCTTGGTTTGTCCCCGCCGGTTTTTGGTCTTGCCTTGTTAACAACCAGTTTTCTGTCTTTGAAATCTGCGTCGTTAAGAGCTTCTATGGCTTTGTCGCCTGCTGCTTCATCTGCCATATCAACAAAAGCGAAACCTCTTGGCTTGCCCGTGAAATTGTCTTTTAAGATTTTAACTGATGTCACTTCTCCGTGCTCGGAGAAAAGTGCACTCAGGTCTTCCTCTGTTGCCTGGTAGCTGAGGTTTCCTACGTAAATTGTCATGTAAATTGAATTAGGTTAAGAAAAAAATATGAGGTAGATATTTGAATTAATATTTACCAAACCGACTGCAAAGATAATAATAGTTTTTGCGTAAATAAAGTGCTCGGTGTAGGGTGTTTAAAGAGATTAATTATATTGTTAATGCGAGTTAGCAATATTAGTTTAGCCGCACAATTATTTTAGTGTATTGAATTTAGAGAACTCAATAAACTCCAGCAAAGCACCTGAGCCGGTCGGCTTGTATCCTCACGCTAAACGCGTTGGCAATTTTGTCTTTCTCTCCGGAGTGGGACCGCGTGAAAGAGGAAATAAAAAAATTCCGGGCGTTGAGCTTGATGAAAAAGGAAATATTATTTCTTATGACATTGAAACACAATGCCGTTCAGTTTTTCAGAACGTGAAATGGATTTTGGAAGAAGCAGGTTCATCGTGGGATAAGCTCGTTGATGTAACGATATTTCTTACAAACATGAAGGATGATTTTCCGGTTTATAATAAATTGTGGGCGGAATATTTCAAAGACAGCCAGCCATGCAGAACAACGGTTGAGATTAAGTCACTGCCGACTCCGATTGCGATTGAACTGAAGTGTATAGCGACAGTTGATTAATAGGATTTATCAAATTTATCCCGCCTGCTGCGGGCAGGCAGATTCATCAGATTGAAAATTTTTGTTTCCTTAATAATATTTCTTGTTATTAGTTCAATGACGATTAACGAGCCAAAAGAATTTACACATAAATATTTAGCGCTTGGAGATTCTTATACAATCGGTGAAAGCGTTGATGAAAGCGAAAGATTTCCTGTCCAGTTAGTTTCAAAGCTGCGAAAAGATAACATTGACATTGCCGACCCGATGATAATTGCGAAAACCGGATGGACAACCGATGAACTAATGGCAGTAATCGAAGAAAGAAAAATTATAAACTCTTTTAATCTTGTTACACTTTTAATTGGTGTCAACAATCAATACAGATGCAGAGAAATTGAAAACTACAGAGCCGAGTTCAAAACCCTTTTGGACAAAGCGATTTATTTTGCCGGCAACAATCCGAAAAATGTTTTGGTAATCTCGATTCCTGATTGGGGAGTAACACCTTTTGCTGAAGGAAAAGACAGAGTTAAAATTGCGAAAGAGATTGACGAATTTAACTCGGTGAATAAAGATGAAGCAATAAAATCTGGTGTAAATTATTGTGACATCACAGACATCTCCCGCAAAGCTAAAGATGATTTAACTCTTATTGCAAGCGACGGGCTTCATCCTTCAGGGAAAATGTACTCGGAATGGGTAGAAAAATTTTATTCGAACGTAAAAAATATTTTGAAGTAATTTTATGCACAAAGAAGATTCTGAAAAGCTTGTTACAGTTTTGAAATCCGGTCATCAGGGAATTATTGCTTTAGCAAAATCAATCCTTGATGAAGCAGAGATAAAATATCTTGTCAAAGGTGAACATCTTCAAAATCTTTTTGGTGTTGGCGTTATGGGTACTGGATTTAATCCGCTCACAGGACCAATAGAAATTCAGGTTTTGACTGGAGACGCCGAAACTGCACAAGAGCTTCTCAAGGACATCGAAGAATCAGAAGAGACAGAGGATGAGGATGAATAATTTTCTGATGATTTTGCTTGACATGTTTTCAGAGCAAAAGACAATCGGACGCGTTGTGATTTATGTTTGCATTGGTGTTGTAATGATTGCTTTAGCTTCAATTGTTCTGATTATAATTTTAAGGAAACGCAAGCCTTCAAAATAAGTTGAATCGTCCAGAACCTGTAAATCCCAAAGAGGTCTCAATTAAAGATTTCACTTACGAGCTTCCGCCGGAGCGTATTGCCAAATTTCCTTTGCGGGAGCGGGATGAATCGAAGCTGCTGATTTATCGTGAAGGAAAAATTACAAACAGCAAATTTAAAAACCTGCCAGAACATCTTGCAGAAAATTCTCTTGCAGTTTTCAACAATTCAAAAGTTGTAAATGCTCGATTGTTTTTTCACAATAAGAATGGTGCAAAGATTGAAATATTCTGTCTTGAACCAAGTGATATAAAAGAAACCCAAACTGCTTTTCAATCGAAGACATCATCGAAATGGAAATGTTTTGTAGGAAATTTGAAAGCATGGAAAGATGAAATTCTTCGTCTCTTCAAGAATGAATTTGAACTTAATGCTTCAATCGAAAAAATAGAAAAAGAGTTTGTTGAAATAAAATTTTCGTGGAAACCAGAAGAGCTCTCCTTTGGAGAAATTCTTGAAAAGGCAGGAGTAGTCCCTTTGCCGCCCTACATGAAACGTGATGCAGTTGAAAAAGATAAGGTTACTTACCAAACAATTTATGCATCCATTGACGGCTCTGTTGCTGCACCTACTGCCGGACTTCATTTCACAGAAAATGTTTTGAAAAATCTAAAACATAAAAATATTGAAAACGAAAAAATTACTCTTCACGTTGGTGCCGGAACATTCAAGCCGGTGAAATCCGAGACACTTGAAAGACATGACATGCATTATGAAACTTTCCTCGTGAAGAAATCAACAATCGAAAAGTTATTGGAACACGTTGACGGAAACATAATTGCTGTCGGCACCACATCACTCAGGACAATCGAGTCATTGTATTGGCTTGGCGTACAGCTTATCGTGAGAGCGAAACGCTACATACCGCAAGGTGGGAAAGGAAAAACAATGGATGAAATTATAATCGGACAATGGGAACCTTACGAGAAACAAGTTTCATATCAGCCAAAAGAAACTTTAGAAAAAATTTTAGAATGGATGAATGAAAATTCTTTAGGTTACATTTCAAGCAGAACAGGATTGTTGATTGCTCCAAGCTACGATTTTAAATTCGTGAACACACTTATTACAAACTTTCACCAGCCCAACAGTACTTTGCTTTTGCTTGTTGGGGCATTTGTTGGAAGCGATTGGAGGAAAATTTATGATTACGCTTTACAAAATGATTTCCGATTTTTGAGCTACGGTGATGCATCACTCCTTTTCAGAAAAAATTAATGACACAAAATAAATTCAAGCCGCTTAAACAGATTATTGCTCTCGGCGGCGGAGGTTTTTCCGACCAGCCGGATAATTTAATTCTCGATGAATATATTCTTGAGCAAACGACTAAATCAAAACCGAACATTTTATTCATTCCCGCTGCAGGAGGTGACCATCCGGACTACGTTACAAAATTTTATGCAGGTTATCAAAATTTTTCCTGTAACCCCGACCACATTGCTTTAACGAGAGAAAAATATTCTTATTCAAAGCTTGAAAAGATTGTTATGAAGCAGGATATAATTTTTGTCGGAGGCGGAAGCCCATTCCGTTTAATGAACGTTTGGAAAGAATGCGGAATGGATAAACTCTTAAGACAAGCATATCAAATAGGAATCATCATGTCGGGAATGAGTGCGGGCGCGGTTAGCTGGTTCGAAGATGGTTTTAGAAATCCAAAAGGAGATGAGTATTACCGCATCAATTGTCTTGGTTTGCTCGAAGGAAGTTTCTGTCCGCATTACGATGCACAACCAAACCTTAGAAAGAATTATCGCCGTCTTGTTCGTTCAAAAAAATTGCAAAGCGGTTACGGTGTGCAGGATGGTGTTGCATTGCATTTTATCAACTCAGAGTTGGCACATGTCGTCAGCTCCTATCCCGAAGCGAAAGCGTTTCTTGTAAAGAAGTCGGCTTTCCGTTTAACAGAAAAAATTATTAAACCAAAATATCTGGGAGTATCAGAAGTGAAAAGCAGATTAATTGAAAGCACAAATTTATTAGAGATAGAAAAAGCAGAAAACGGTGTGAGGAAATTTATTGATGTAATCAATCGGGGGGAAGCAAATGAATTGAAATCATTAATGACGAATGACCATCTTTTTATTGACTCGCTCGGAGTAATGTTTGAAGGAAAAGATATCATGCGTGCTGCATGGGAAGGATATTTCAGCATGGTGCCGAATTATAAAATCGAAATTGAAAGTATTATTACAAAAGACGAGGCGGTTGTTATTTTCGGCAGAGCTAAAGGAACTGTTTCATCAAACGGGCGGCTTTACAGACAGAACAGCTTTGATATTCCCGCATGCTGGAAGGCAATTATTGAAGATGATAAAATAAAAGAATGGCGGGTGTATGCTGATAACACCAACGTTCATAAGCTGATTGAAAAAGTTTTTTCAGAAAGTTTAAGTAAAAAATAGTTTACAATTAATGACTAAGAAAATTTTACTTCTCGGCTCAGGTGAGCTTGGGAAAGAATTTGTTATCACTGCTAAACGGCTCGGACAATTTGTTGTTGCAGTCGATTCATATAACAATGCACCTGCACAGCAAGTTGCAGATGAGCGTGAAGTATTAAATATGCTCGATGGAAATGAGCTTGATAGAATCGTTGCAAAACATAAACCTGATATCATCGTTCCTGAAATAGAAGCAATCAGGACAGAAAGATTTTATGATTATGAGAAACAAGGAATCCAGGTGGTGCCGTCAGCAAGAGCAGCAAACTTCACAATGAACAGAAAAGCAATTCGTGACTTGGCTTCAAAAGAATTAGAATTAAGAACTGCGAAGTATCGTTATGCAAAAACCCCTGATGAGTTTAAAGAAGGTGTGAAACAAATCGGGATTCCATGTGTTGTGAAACCGTTGATGTCTTCTTCGGGTAAAGGACAATCAGTTGTGAAGTCAGAGTCAGACATTGAGAAGTCATGGGAATACGCATCAACAAAAAGCCGCGGAGATTTGAATGAAGTTATCATCGAAGAGTTTATTTCTTTTCATACCGAAATAACTTTGCTCACTGTCACTCAAAAAAACGGCAACACTTTATTTTGTCCACCTATCGGACACAGACAGGAACGAGGCGATTACCAGGAAAGCTGGCAGCCATGTGCGATTTCCGAAAAGGATTTATTCGAAGCTAAATCGATGGCTAAGAAAGTTACAGATGCTTTGACCGGATTTGGAATCTGGGGTGTTGAATTTTTTCTGACGGAAAGTGGAGTTTATTTTTCCGAACTTTCTCCCCGTCCGCATGATACAGGAATGGTAACTCTTACAGGAACACAAAACTTCAACGAGTTTGAATTACATTTGAGAGCAGTTCTCGGTTTGCCGATTAAAGAAATAACTTTGGAAAGAGCGGGAGCGAGTGCTGTGATTCTTGCAAGGGATGAAAATTCTAATCAGCCGGCATATACCGGAATAGAAGAAGCAGTAAAGTTTAAGAATACTGATTTGAAAATTTTCGGAAAGCCGAACACACGAATGTTCAGAAGAATGGGCGTTGCCTTGGCTTATGATGAAGCTGGAACGAACACAAATGAATTGAGAAAACGTGCGAAGGAAGTTGCGGATTGCATTAATGTTAATTAAAAACTGAATATGCTTAAGCTAAACATAGAAAACGTTTTTAAATTTATTCCACTGCGTGAGATTGAATTATTACAATCGAAAATAATTGATGCAAATGAAATGCTTTATAACAAGTCAGGCAAAGGAAAAGATTTTCTCGGGTGGATTAATTTACCATCAAAAATTACAGGTGAAGAAATCAATTCTATCAATGAATGTGCTGATGAGTTGAAAGAAAAATCTGATGTGATTGTTGTCATTGGAATCGGAGGAAGCTATCTTGGAGCAAGAGCAGTGATTGATGCATTGTCAAATAATTTTAATCAACTGCTTACGAAAGAGAAACGCAAATCTCCTTTGATTCTTTACGCTGGGCAAAATCTTGGTGAAGATTATCATTCTGAGTTATTAAAAATTCTTGATTATTTGGATTACTCGTTGATTGTCATATCCAAATCAGGGACAACAACCGAGCCGGCGATTGCATTTCGTTTACTGAAAGAACACATCGAAAAGAAATTCGGGAAAGAAGTTTCGAGAAAGCGAATCGTTGCGGTTACCGATAAATCAAAAGGAGCATTAAAGAAACTTGCTGACACAGAAGGATATAAAACTTTTGTAATTCCGGATGACGTCGGCGGGAGATTTTCTGTTTTAACTCCTGTCGGATTGCTTCCGATTGCTTCAGCAGGTTTTGATGTTTTGAAATTGATTGCTGGAGCAAAGGAGATGGAAGAATTATGCCGAACAGAAAAATCTTTGAACGAAAATCCTGCTGACTTATATGCTGCAACAAGAAATGCTTTATATAATAAGGGGAAGGGTATTGAGATACTTGCAAGCTACACAACGAACTTAAATTATTTAATTGGGTGGTGGAAACAGCTTTACGGCGAGAGCGAAGGGAAAGATGGAAAAGGAATTTTTCCTGCCGTTGTAAATTTCACAACTGACCTTCATTCGATGGGACAGTTGATTCAGGATGGAGTGCGGAATATATTTGAAACTGTTGTATCAGTAGAGCAATCGAAAAATGTTTTGACAATTCCGGAAGATAAAGCTAACCTCGATGAGCTGAATTATATTTCAGGCAAGCGACTGAGTGAAGTGAATCAAAAAGCTGAGCTGGGAACTAGAATGGCTCATGTTGAAGGCGGTGTCTCGAACATTTCTATCTCAATAGAAAGAGTTGACGAGCATAATATTGGCGGGTTGATTTATTTTTTCGAGAAAGCTTGTGCAGTCAGCGGTTATCTGCTTGGAGTGAATCCATTCGACCAGCCGGGGGTGGAAGCATATAAGAAAAATATGTTTAGGTTATTAGGAAGATAATTAAAATTTCAAAATTTCAAAATTCAATTTAATAAATTTAAAGTTATGAAAAATTTATTTTTGTCCTTTTCAATTTTACTTTTCTTTGTAGCGGTATCTTTTTCTCAAACAAAAAATTCCTGCTGTGATGAAACTAATTGCGAAACGACGACTGCTCCCAACAAGATGGCATCATTCAGCAACGACGAAAATTTCCGTAACGCACATCCCGAGCCGCTTGCGTTTAAGCTCACAGACGGAAAAGGAAAGATGATTACATTTAAAATCAATGACGGCAAGGATGCGAATGGTTACGAAATTAAAGCTGATAACCCAACGAACAAATGGATTTTCGTTTTCCACGAGTGGTACGGCTTGAATGATTACGTTAAGAAAGAATCGGAAGAGCTTGCAACTAAGCTCGGAGTGAACGTGCTTGCAGTTGATTTATATGATGGCAAGATTGCTTTGAACAATGAGGAGGCATCGAAATATGTGAAGGAAGTTGACAACACGCGAGCCATTAATATTATTTATGGATCAAGAGATTATGCTGGGACAGATGCGGTGTTCGGAACAATCGGCTGGTGTTTCGGTGGAGCGTGGAGCAACCATACAGCAATTGAGCTAGGTGACAAATGCAAAGCTTGTGTGATTTATTACGGAATGCCTGAGAGCAATACTGAACGGCTTGCAAAACTGAAAGCACCCGTACTTGGAATTTTTGCCAAGCAGGACGGGTGGATAACGCCGGAAGTTGCAGCGAAATTCGAAGAGAATTTAAAATCCCTGAACATCTCAGTTGATATAAAAATTTATGATGCAGTTCATGGATTTGCAAATCCGAGCAATCCAAAACATGATGTTGATGCAACGAAAGATGCGAAGGAAAAGACAGTGAAGTTCTTGAGTGAGAAGATGAAGTAATTTATGCGACTCGATAAATGGCTTTGGTGTGTCCGTGTGTTTAGATCACGCACACTTGCGACGGGAGCATGCAACGGCGGTAAAGTGAAAGTGAAAGGAAAAAGTGTAAAGCCGTCACATGAAATCAAAATCGGAGAAGTCATTATAGTTCAGAACGGATATGCCAAACGAGAATATAAAGTCAAGGGTTTACTCGAAAGAAGATTGTCGGCAAAGCTAATTACAAATTACGTTCAGGACATCACACCGCCGGAAGAATTAATTAAGCAAAGCACACTTCATCTCAAACCATCCTATCGGGAGAAAGGACTTGGAAGACCGACAAAAAAAGAACACAGATTGCTTGATAAAATAAAATCATAAAGGAGATTTTAATAACTCACCTTACGCAGAATTCCCGCGAAGGCGGGAATCCAATCATTGAACTTTGTTATTTTAAAAGAATGTCTAAAGAACAAATATTATAAAAAACATAAACCTTGAATCTTAATGTTTTACAAGAAATACCTTAAATCCATTTTTCTAGGTTCTTTAGTGAATTACCATAATAGATTCCCACTTTCGTGGGAATGCGTAACATGAGTTAATAACGGAAAATTCCTTTACCCTGTGTTCTTTTAAACTTAATTTTGTGTAATCAAAGCCTGCCTGCTGCAGGCAAGGAGACAAAAATGTTATCTAAGAAACTACAGGACGCAATTAACGAACAAATCAACCGGGAATTTTTTTCGGAGTACATGTATCTTTCAATGGCGGCATACTGCCACGAGCTTGACCTCGACGGAGTAGCCAATTATTTTCACGTGCAGGCACAGGAAGAACATTTCCACTCAATGAAATTTTATAATTTCGTAATCGACCGGGGCGGGAAAGTTACTCTCAAAAAAATAGATGCTCCGCCTGTTGCTTTCAAATCTGTGATTGATATATTTCAGCAAACTCTGAAGCATGAACAGTTTGTTTCAAAGTGCATAAATGATTTGATGGACTTAGCAGCAAAAGAAAACGACCATGCGGTAACAAGTTTTCTGAAATGGTTTGTCGATGAGCAGGTTGAAGAAGAAGCGAGCGTAAACAAAACTCTGAACCGGCTGAAGCTTATCAGCGGCGAAGGACATGGCTTGCTGATGATTGACAACGAGCTTGCATCGAGAACTTTCAACCCTCCACAGAATGCATAAAACTCATAAAATAATTTTTATCGGGGGAAGCGGGAACTTCCCTTTTTATTTTTGTAAACTCGTTTATGTTTGAAGAATAATGTAATTAAGATATTCGTAAAATATTTTTTATTGAGAACATAGATTATAAACCAGTCATTAAAATAAAATGGAGATAGATACAGCTTGGAAATCAAAGTAGATAAAACAAAAGTAAAAGAGAAAGAATGGAAGTGGAAAGTAGAAAGAGAGCTTTATGATTCTGTCAATTCATACAAAGAAATCCTCACTTGGGTAATTCACAAGTTCAAAAAAGGAAAGTTCGTAAAGAAAATAATCCGCAAGCAGAAATTCACACATTACCTCAACAACGGACCGGTGAATCCTAATGTTCCGACCGAAGTTAATATAGAGATTTATGAGAACCTGATTAAAGCAATGGAAGTAATGGGCGGTGCAAATCATTTTTTGAAGCTGTGGCTCAATATTAAAAAAGTTTATTCAAGGGTAGTTGGTAAAAAAAATATAGAGACGGCATCGAAAGACATTTTAATTAAGATTCAGGGAAACATCGTTGATATTTTTAATAAAGAAATTTATGCAGGAGAAATTGAAATTGAGTATGGCAGGATTATAAACATAAGTAAAATCGAAGGTGAGTTTGAGAATTTTATTTTGCCGGGATTTGTTGATGCCCACATCCACATAGAGAGCTCAACTCTTATTCCATCTGAGTTTGCACGTCTTGCAGTCGTTAATGGAACTGTTGCAACAGTTTCAGACCCACATGAAATCGGCAATGTGCTTGGCATCGAAGGTGTCAGATATATGATTGAGAACGCAAAGAAAGTTCCATTCAAGTTTTATTTTGGTGCACCAAGCTGTGTACCCGCAACTATTTTTGAAACTGCAGGAGCTGAGATTACAGCAAATGACATTCGTGAACTTTTCGAGAAAGATAATTTAAAATACTTAAGTGAGATGATGAATTATCCGGGAGTTCTTCACCGGGATGAAACAGTGATTGAGAAAATTCAAATTGCACAAGAGCTGGAACGCTCTGTTGACGGGCATGCACCCGGTCTAAAAGGTGAAGCCGCAAAAAAATATTCCGAAGCGGGAATAATGACTGACCACGAATGTTTTACTCTCGAGGAAGCGTTGGATAAAATAAAATACGGGATGAAAATAATTATTCGTGAAGGTTCTGCAGCGAAAAATTACGAAGCTCTCCATTCTTTGATAAAAGATTATCCTGATAAAGTGATGTTTTGCAGTGACGATAAACATCCAAATGATTTAATTGCCGGCGAGATAGATAAACTGGTTGCCCGCTCAGTTGCTTACGGTTATGATTTGTTTGATGTTTTGAAATGTGCTTGTGTAAACCCAGTAGAGCATTACAATCTTGATGTAGGATTACTCAGAAAAGGTGACCCCGCAGATTTTATTGTTGTAAATGATTTGAAAGATTTTATTGTTCAGAAAACGTATATCGATGGTAATCTCGTAGCTGAAAACGGAAAAACATTAATTGAAAAAGTTGAATCAAATGTAGTCAATAACTTTAATGCTACAACGAAAAATGTTTCTGATTTTGAAATTGTGGATGAACACGGTTCATCCAATCCAAAGATACGTGTGATTGAAGCTATCGACGGACAGATAATTACGAATGAAATTCATGCTGACGCAAAAATCTTTGACGGAAAGCTCGTTTCAAATGTTGAGAACGATGTGCTGAAACTGACAGTTGTGGAAAGATATAATAACAGTAAGCCGTCAGTTGCATTCATAAAAAATTTCGGATTACAAAAAGGAGCAATAGCATCATGCGTTGCCCATGATTCACATAACATAATAGCAGTCGGTGTTAGCGACGAAGATATTTGTAACGCAGTAAATGCTGTTATTGAAAATAAAGGCGGTCTGTCGGTTGCTCATAACGGAGATATTGAAGTTCTTCATTTACCCATTGCAGGAATTATGACAAACGAGGACGGTTATGTTGTTGCTGAGAAATATATAAAGATAGACAAGCTGGCAAAAGAACTCGGCTCAAAGTTAAACGCACCGTTTATTACATTGTCATTCATGGCACTCACGGTAATCCCACAGTTAAAACTGAGCGATAAAGGATTGTTTGATGGCAAGAAATTTGAGTTTGTAAATTTATTTATTGAATAATGTATTCTCCGGCTTATTACAAAGAGAAAGTATTTAAAATCAAAAAAAGACAATCTTTCAAATGAGCTTTCCCGTTACATGAAAGAGGAATTAATGAATCCTCTCAAACATTAAAATTTTCTCGGAATTGCTATTTTCATCTACTCTATTTACGGTATTCCCCCATATCCATACTTGAAATAACTTAGCAGCATTATTTTTATGTTAAGCCCAATCATTTCAGACTATAAAGCCATGGAACCAAAAAGAAAGCTTGAAACTGTTTTATCTTCAAGTAATAAAGCAACTCTTTCAGTTGCCGAAGCAATGCTGAATGATACAAGTATCAGTTATGTGATAGTGGCGAATAATTCAAACGACGGTGAGGTAACAGATATTCAGGTTTCTGCGGAAGATGTTGTAAAAGCAAGACAGATTTTGCATGAGCTTGAAGAAGTAGATTTTTAATTTTTCCTATTCATACTTTCTCCTTCCTTGATTACACCGTCTTAATGGCGGTGTTTTTTTTTATGAGCAAAAATATTTTTTCAGTTGAATTGACAAATAATAATTTTTCTTTTAACTTTGTATCACAAAGTGCTTTCCAATAGAAATTAAAATCTAATTATGGACTCAAACAAAGAACACCTCGACAATCTTTCCGAAATTCGTTCGCTCATGGAACGTTCATCCAGTTTTCTATCGCTCAGCGGTCTTTCCGGGGTGTGTGCAGGAATACTTGGAATAATTTCGGCGGTAATTATGAAATTGAAATTTGCATCGCAGGTGAATTACCAGGATTATGTTTTTTTGAATTCTGCCCAAAGAGTTGAGTTGCTCACCTTCGGAATTATTCTTATGCTTGCTACACTCATTTTAACTTTCACGTTCGTGATTTTCTTCACTGTAAGAAAAGCTAAAAAAAATAATTTACCCATTTGGGACAGCTCTGCCAAAAATTTACTTATAAACTTATTCATACCTCTTGTTACAGGAGGTTTGTTTTGTATTCTGCTTGTGTATCATGCGTACGATTGGCTTGTGCTTCCTTCGATGCTGGTTTTCTACGGGCTTGCTCTTATCAATGCGGGAAAATATACTTTAGATGAAATCCGCTGGCTTGGCTTAACTGAAATTTTTCTTGGGCTTCTTGCGGCAGCATTTTTCAGTATGACAATCTGGCTTTGGGGAATTGGCTTCGGAGTAATGAATATAATTTATGGATTAGTAATGTACTTCCGTCACGAACGATGAAAGATATTCTTATAAGAATAGACAAGCTCTTTGAAAGCAGGATACGGTTAGGGATTATGTCCGTGCTTGTTGTCAACGAGCGATTGGATTTTAATTCGCTAAAGCAAATGCTTGACCTTACAGACGGAAATCTTGCAAGTCATATAGGGGCATTGGAAAAAAACAGATATATCAAAGTGAATAAAACATTTATCGGCAAGAAAACGAATACATCTTATTCGGTTACTGCTTCAGGAAAGAAATCATTTAACGAACATCTTGACGCTTTGGAACAACTAATAAAAAAAACATCATAGGAGAGAATGTTTAACAAACTTAACAAGCCATTATTATTTACGATTATACTTCTTACTGTTTTCAACTTCTTCTTCTGGCAAGAGAAACTTGGAGTCAATCTTTTAATTTTCATTTTATTGAGCTGTGCTGCATTATTTATTCTTAACCAAACCTCAGTAAAAAAATTTTTAACAATGATGTTATTCAGCTTAACAATCTTCGCATGTTCGATGGTTGTATTCAGTAACTCTGTGTTTAGCCAGATCTCATCTATATTTTGTTTTATTATATTAGTTGGTTACATACATCAGCCGGAAACAAAAGCAATCACAACTGCGATTGGAATATCACTGGGCAGTTTTATTATTTATCCATATAATATTCTTGAAGGTATTCGTATAACAAAGAATAAATACAAAATTGCGAATGTAATTTACCGTTATTCAAAGCTCGTCGTTCTGCCGTTAATTTGCTTCATGATATTTTATTCTATTTATGTTTACGCAAACCCATTGTTCAGCTCTTACTCGGTTTCATTCTGGGATGAAATCCGGAACTACGTCAGTGATTTTTTTATCAACTATCCTTTTGTGCGTTTCATGTTTCTTCTGCTCGGTTCGTTTTTGGTTATCGGTTTTTTATATAACCGAAATATTAAAATATTTGTAAATTTTGAAAAAAGTTTTATCGACAAATTATTAATGAACACAGAGGGTAAAGCTTATTCAAGAATTTATCCGGAAACAGGCGAGCCGAAGAATGAATTCCCTGATAGAATCATTAACGCAATTCCACCAGCCGGTGAAAGACGGACAGGAATTATTTTAATTGCGATGGTAAATGTCCTGCTTTTGATTTTAAATATAATTGACATAAGATTTACATGGTTCAGCTTTGACCCGAAGGAAATAAATAATCTTGCTTACTATGTTCATGAAGGCACCTATGCTTTAATCTTCAGCATTGTTCTTTCTATGGCCATACTTCTTTTCTTTTTCCGTGGAGGAGTGAATTTTTTCGAAAAGAACAAGCCGATTAAATACTTCGCATATCTTTGGATAATTCAAAATGCAGTTATGACAGTTTCCGTTGCTATAAGGAATTACCATTATATAGAATACTATTATGCTTTATCTTATAAGCGTATTGGCGTTATGATTTTTTTGATTCTTACATTCATCGGACTTGTAACTATGTTTCTGAAAATTACAAACAAGTGGACATTATTCAAGCTTGTAAAAGTAAACTGCTGGGCTGTTGTAATAGTTTTTCTGGGAATGAGTGCGGCCAGCTGGGATGTGGAAATCGCAAAGTATAATTTATCTAATCCTAATATCTATTCTGTTGACATAGATTACCTGTTGAATTTATCTGATGATTCATTGCCGGTTTTGCAAAAACACAGTGAAGTTTTTGACAGAGATTATACTGTAAAAAAATGGTACAAGTCTGAAACTCATTATGCTGCAGCAATTCTGTTTAACAGGATACAAAGCTTTAAACATGATTATCAAAATCGAACATGGCTTTCATACAATTTTGCTGATGCAAATGCGTTTGAAAAATTAGTAATTAGTAAAAAATAAAAATATGAAAACAAAAATCTTTTTATCAATTCTCGCATCAATTATTTTTATCTCATGCTCAAGCGATGAAAAAACTATCGGCTTGAAGCAAAATATCCACCACGATGATTTTGAATATTCAGTTCAAAGCATGGAGAGGGCTGAATACATTGGCTCTGCAAAGGCAAACGGAATTTTTTATATTGTAACCTTTCAAGTGCAGAATGACGCTAAAAGAGTTGACCACAAATGGGATAATAAGATTGCATACCTAATTGACGAAAATGGAAAGGAATATGAAAACTCTTATGACCAGCAAATGAATCTCAAGAAAACAAAGGATTTTATTTTGAAAGAAAAATATGCTACACCTTCCGGTGAAACCGAATCTACAATACTGGTTTTTGATTTACCGAAAGATGTGAAAGAAACTTATCTCAAAGTCCGCTGCGATTTTTTAATGGGAGATATGTTTGACGGCAACCAGTTTAAGAAAACAAAAGTAAAGTTGTTTTGAACTAATTCAGTTTTGTTTCAATAAAATACGGAAGCATCTTTCGCCACGAGGGCCAATCATGAGGAATATCGTAGCCCCAGAGGTCGAGTGTGTGGTCAATTCCTTTTGCGTTCAGAACATTCGAAAGATTTCTTGATGCATCGGGATTTTCGTAGTTGCCTTGTCCGGTTGTGATGTAAATGTGTGAACTCTTTTTTATCTGCTCCAAAATATTTTCATCTTCAAGATGTGATAAATAATCCACAGGCGAGTTGAAATAAACATTCTCATCGTAATAACCCTTCGCATAATCTTTCAAATCATACGAGCCGCTCATTGCAATCGTTCCGTCAAATAAATCAGGTCTGCGGAAAAAAGTATTTGCTGCATGCAAAGCTCCGAAAGAAGCACCGGTCGTGATGATTGCAGCATTATCTCCGCAAAGATTTTTTATAAACGGCACAACTTCATTTGCAACATAATCATTGAACTGCTTGTGGCGTTCTGATTTCATTTCAGAAGGTATATCGTCACTCAGCCAGCTTTCGCTGTTGATGCTGTTGATTGAAAAAGCCCTGACCTTCCCGCTCTCGATGTAGGGTTTAATCGAATCTACCAAATGAAATCTTTCGTATTCAAGGAAGTCCGCAGCTGCAGTTGGAAACATCAGCAAAGCATAATTTCCGCCATCGCCGTAAACAACAAGCTCCATTTCTTTATGAAGGTTTGGACTCCACCATTTGTGAATTTCTCTTTTCATTAATTTTTCGGAATTAGTTTGGAATGATTTGCACAAAGATAAAAAAATCGCCCTGCACTTGAAAGATTAATTAAGATACCTTTTTAGGATTGGCTCATTAGGTTCAATGTTTTATTTTTACAACTCTCAAAATCCAAATGACTGACTTGAAGAACACAATTTCATGGTTTGAAATACCGGTTTACAACTTCGACCTCGCTGAGAAGTTTTACAATTACATTTTCAAGATTGAGCTTCACCGCGGCGAATCGAACGGAGCGTTGGTTGGTGTTTTTACAGGCGGAGATGATGAGGGAGTTCACGGAGCAATCGTAAAAGGCGAAGATTATATTCCATGCAATCACGGGGCAATAGTTTATCTTAATGCTGGCGATGACATAGAAGGAATTTTATCGCGTGTGGTTGAGCTGGGCGGAGAGATTGTTCTGAACAAAACTCTTGTTAACGATGAAGTGGGTTTTGTCGCGTTGTTTCATGACATCGAAGGGAACAAAATTGGTTTACATTCAAAAAAATAATTAACACCATGGGTAAAAAAGACAAACAAAACAAACAACCAAAAGACAAACAGGCAAAGCTCAACAAAAAATTCGAGGAGCTTGCAGACGACATTAAAAAAGCGAGAAAGAAAATCGTCAAGCTTCTTTCCAAATCCGCTGCAATGGATGTTCAGGATTATTCTTTCAAAGACTGCGACGGAAATGATGTAACTCTTTCGCAGATGTTCGGAGACAAAAACGACCTTGTGCTGATTCACAACATGGGTAAGTCATGTTCGTATTGCACTCTTTGGGCTGACGGATTCAGTGGTGTTGCATACTTCGTTGAAAAGAAAACTGCATTCTGTCTTATCTCGCCTGATGCATGGGCAGTGCAGAGAGAGTTCGCCGATGCTCGTGGCTGGAAATTCAAAATGTATTCCGGTGCCGAATCAACCTTCATCAAAGACATGGGTTATCAAACTGAGACGGGTGCTTATTGGCCCGGGGTTTCAGTCTTTCACAAGGATGAGAGCGGTAAGATTACACGTGTCGCAAAAGATTATTTCGGACCGGGAGATTTTTACGCAAGCCCATTCCATCTGTTCGATTTGATTCCTTCGTATGAAGGCGATTTGCACTAATAACTTTCAAACTAAATTAATAAAAATATTATGCCTCTCTCATCATTTAACTTTAAACAATGGATTGAAGAAAACCGCCATCTTTTAAAACCACCGGTCGGAAACAAGTGCATGGTTGACGGTGATTTGATTGTCATGGTTGTCGGCGGACCGAACGCAAGAAAAGATTATCATTACGAAGACGGTGCAGAATTTTTTTATCAGGTCGAAGGTGATATAATTGTAAAGATAATCGAGGACGGAAAACCGCGGGACATCCACATCAAAGAAGGTGAGATGTTTTATCTTCCGCCGAACATTCCGCATTCACCTCAGCGTCCGGCAAACACAGTCGGATTAGTTATTGAACGCAAGCGTGATGAGAAAGAGCTTGACGGCTTCCAATGGTATTGCGAGAAATGCGGAACAAAGCTCTACGAAGAATTTGTTAAACTCGATAACATCGTTACACAGCTTCCGCCAATCTTCGAAAGATTCTGGAATGATGCTGATAAACGCACCTGCAAGAATTGCGGAACGATTATAGAAAAACCGGTTAAAGCCAATTAAAAATTACGAATAAAAAAAACGGAACACAGATGACGCTGATTAAGTAGATTTTCGCTGATGAAATCATAATTTATCATAATCATCTGTGTCATCTGCGTTCTATTAAATTGATAATTGCCAATTGAAAATTGATATACATACTCACATCTTGCCCGAGAACTGGCCTGACTTAAATCAAAAATATAACACTCACAGGTTTGTTACCATCGAGCATTACAAGCCATGCTGTGCAAAATTGATTGGCGATAATTTCTTCCGCGAAATCACACACAACTGCTGGGACGAAAAACAAAGAATGAAAGAATGCGATGAACACGGTGTCGATATTCAGGTTCTCTCGACAGTTCCGCTCATGTTCAACTACTGGGCGAAGCCGGAGCAAACGCTTGAGCTTGCAAAATATCTGAACGACCACATTGCTTCCGTTGTGCGCGGACATCCGAACAGGTTCATCGGCTTGGGAACAATACCTATGCAGGATTCAAAGATTGCAATTAAAGAGCTTGAAAGATGTATGTATGAGCTGGGTTTGGCTGGAATTGAAATCGGAACACATATTCACGGAAAAAATTTAGATGAAGATGAAATCTTAGACATCTTTCAGGCGTGTGAAGAATTGAATGCTGCGGTGTTTGTTCATCCGTGGGACATGCTCGGCAAAGACAGGATGCCGAAGTATTGGCTGCCGTGGTTAGTTGGAATGCCGGCGGAAACTTCGCTTGCAATCTGCTCGATGATTTTCGGCGGCGTGTTTGAGCGGTTAAAAAATCTTCGCGTATGTTTCGCTCACGGCGGCGGCTCGTTTCCGTTCTCGCTCGGAAGGATTGAACACGGATTCAACGTCCGTCCCGACCTTGTTGCAACAAAAAATAATGTTAACCCGCGTGAATATCTCGGGAAATTTTATCTCGACTCACTCGTTCTCGACGAGAAAGCTTTGCAGTATATTATTCAGGTGATTGGTGAAGATAAAGTTGTGCTCGGCTCCGATTATCCTTTCCCTCTCGGCGAGCATCATCCCGGGAAATTAATTGAGTCCATGTTTGAATTGAACAAGGCGGTAAAAGAAAAACTCCTTTGGCGTAATGCCGCGGAGTTCTTGGGACTTGAGAGATTGATTAAAGCAGATTTGTTCAGACAGCTGTAATCAAACAAAATTTTCGTGTAGTGTGACAATTTTTCTATTTCCTACGGCAGTTTTACCTATTCCTACACCAGTTTTAGCATTTCCTACGGGAGTTTTACCTATTCCTACACCAGTTTTAGCATTTCCTACACCAGTTTTACCTATTCCTACACCAGTTTTACCTATTCCTACACCAGTTTTAGCATTTCCTTCATCAGTTTTACCTATTCCTACTGTAGCTTTGGCAAGAATCCTTGTAGGAAAGGCAAGAATCCTTGTAGGAAAGGCAAGAATCCTTGTAGGAAGAGCTAAAATCTTTGTAGAAACAAGACAAATTGTCCTTCTACGCACAATTTTCTTTGCAGGAAAGCTCTCTTTGAATGATGTAAAATAAAAAAGCCGCCTCGTTTTATCAAGGCGGCTAATAGAAAGAATCAAAGAGTTATTTAATCAAAAACATTTTCTTTGTCTCTGTAAAATCACCCGAAGTCAAAGTATAGAAATAAATTCCGCTGGATAACGCAGAGGCATCGAAGTTAATGTCATACCCCCCAGCTGACTTGAATTCATTTACAAGCACAGAAACTTCTTTTCCGAGAACATCACATACAACAAGATTTACATTACCTGATTTAGCAATACTAAAGCTGATAGTTGTATTTGGGTTGAAAGGATTCGGGAAGTTTTGTTTTAAACTATACTCATATGGAGATGAGGTATTATTGGAATTATTGGAATTGTTATCACAATTTCCATAAACCAATGTTATTGTTTGCTCATGACAGTGACCACAATTATTGCAGGCAATGAAAGTTTGATAGGGATCATTGCCACCTAAATATGCATAATAGACTGCGTCACCCGATAGATTTAAAGCACCTGCTTCGCTACATCCTAAGGGTTCTTCTGTTACAATACCCCCCACATATGTAGATCCAAAAGCATCACGCGGTCCGTCCCAAATATCCACTAATAAGTTCGTTACGGGGTCATTATTACAATCAACTACGCAGAGTGTAATTTTGCAAATGTCATGAGCTTCTTTAGGTTCTTTTGAAGTATTGCCCTGAGTAAGTATCAGGATAGCGAGTAGAGAGAGGAATGAAAATGTTTTTAAAAATGAAGGTTTCATTTTTGGTTTCTCCGTTTTGGGTTTAAAGGTTTCGTTAATTAAAAATTATGAAGCTGATTACAAGTTCTCCTTTCTTTTAATCTTCATAATGGGTTTTCATTTATTTAATAATAAAAGCCCATCCCATAAATGGATGGGCTTATGAATTAAAAACAAATTGATTTTATTTCATCAACACCATTTTCTTTGAATCCTTGAAATCACCCGAAGTCAAAGTATAGAAATAAATTCCGCTTGAGATATTTTTTGCATCGAAAGAAACATCATAATTACCAACCGTTTTGAAATCATTGACAAGCACTGCTACTTCTCTGCCAAGTCCGTCTGTTATGGTAATGTTTACGTTTCCGGATTTAGCGATGGAATATGAAATTACTGTCGTTGGATTAAACGGATTAGGATAGTTTTGTTTCAAGCTGTATGATTCAGGAAGCTGATTGTTATTATTTCCTACACCTACAATCGTGCAATTAAGCAAGCATGTGTCTGCAAAAACCGTAAGAGGTCTTGTAGATAAAGTTCCAATTGCCCCTCCCGGTATCCAAACTTTAACGCCCTGCCTGCCGGCACAGTTTGTAATTGAAGCTGAGATAGCTCCCCAATAGTTAGAGCCAGCAAATGGATTGCCCGGGAAATTAGTCCATGTATTTGCAGTTGTATCATAAACGGAAACAATTCCTGCGCCCATTCCGCCCGTGATTTCACCCTGAACTACATAGAACCTCCCGTTAATTGCAGTTCCGCCCGGACGGCTTGTCATATTAGAAATAATAGGTCCTGATGTCCACGTAATTGTTGTTGGACTGGTAGGGTTAATAGTACCCCTCCAGAAATCGTTTCTGAATGTGCCGGAAAATCCTGCACATACATAAAGATTATTGCCAAGAATTCCTCCTGCAAATGAACGTCTTCCGTTTCCCGTAGTTATCGGTGTACCCACTGCCCATGTGTTTGTGTTTACACTATAAATCTGAATTTGTGTTCCGTAGGTTGACCAACCTCCAAGCATAACATAAATTAAACTGTCTCTCCAGGATTCACCAACGTTCCCGGTTACCACAATAGGTATAGGTGTTATTGTTGTCCATGTACCGTTTGCGGGGTTATAACTATATTGTTCAGGAGTGCCGGCAGTTACAGCTGCACTTCCGCCGCCGACATAATAAAGTCTTCCTCCGCAGGCAACGAGGTCTCCTCCGGTTTTCATACCGGGTAAGTTTGTTCCGGGTGACCATGTATTACCGCTAATAGAATAACGTAAAAAAGTGTTTGAGGGCGCACCTGTTCCGCTTCCGCCTGCAACATAAATTGTGTCTCCTAAGACGCAAGATGCATGTCCCCATAAAACACCTGCACCGGTTACTGCTGGGTAGTTAGTACAATACTCATCTGCTTGAAAAATTTGTGAATTGGACGTGAATGATGTTACCAGCAAAAACAATAAAGTAAAGATTACTTTTTTCATTTTATTTCTCCTTGATTTGTTTTAAAAAAATTTATTGTGATACATAAACATAAACTATTTTTTAAGAGGTGTCAAGTAAATTATTGAATCATAAAAACCAGATACTTTTCCGCTTCCCCAATCCTGTCTTCACTTTCTAATTTAATCTTTAGAGAAAGAGAAGTCCTGCCCTGCACAAGCTGAATGTTTTTTGTGTCCGATAAATTCAGATGCGTAACTATCCGCTCCAGCTTTCCTTCCTTAAAAATACTTTCGTCTTCCATGCTGACGATTCTATCAGCACTGACCGTAGCGTCAGTGTTGAAGAAAAGCTCAGCATCATTTTTATGCAGTGTAAATTTATTGAACGGCGATGACGCAAGAATAATTTTCAACTCAACCTGTTTGAACAATTGCTCAACTTCATCGGGAAGCTTCCCGAATCTGTCAAGCAGTTCATCTTTAATAGAGTTTACTTCCTCATTCGAATTAGCTTTAGACAGCCGCTGATAAATTTCAAGCCGTGCATTTTCATCTTCGATGTAATCTTCGGGGATGAACGCACTCAGGTCTGTTTCAATAGTAACTTCGTGAATTTTTTTCTCATCAGGTTTTTCTTTGGGTTTAATTTCCGGCATCGCTTCTCCAAGCTCCGATTCCCTCAGCTCATCGATTGCTTCATCGAGAATCTGCATGTAAGTATCAAACCCCATCTCAGAAATAAAACCGCTCTGCTCGCTGCCGAGAAGATTTCCCGCACCGCGGATTTCGAGGTCACGCAATGCAAGATTCATCCCTGAGCCGAGGTCGGAAAATTCTTCCAATGCCTGCAATCTTCTGACTGCCTGCTTTGTGAGAATACTTTGCGGCGGAGTAATCATGTAAGCAAAAGATTTTATGTTCGAGCGTCCGACTCTTCCGCGAAGCTGGTACAATTCCGCCAGCCCGAAATTATTCGCACGGTTTATTATAATAGTGTTGACCGAAGGAATATCAAGCCCCGATTCGATAATCTTCGTGCAGCACAGCACGTCAATTTTCTTTTCGAGGAATTTGAGCATCACTTTTTCAAGATGTGCCGGCGCCATTTGTCCGTGTGCAATCCCGACTTTCGCAAACGGAACAAGCTCTTCAACCATTCTTGCAATGTCATCGAGCTTTGAAATTCTGTCATTCACAAAATAAACCTGCCCGTTCCTCTGAAGCTCACGCAGGACTGCATTCCTGATTTTGTTTTCGTCGAATGTAATAATTTCTGTATGAATCGGCTGACGGTTTTTTGGCGGTGTGTTAATCAGCGAAAGGTCGCGTGCACCAAGCAAAGAAAAATTCATTGTTCGCGGAATCGGCGTTGCTGTCAGCGTAAGCACGTCGATATTTTCACGCAGCATTTTCAATTTCTCTTTTGCTGTAACTCCGAATCTCTGCTCTTCATCGATGACCAGCAATGCGAGTGCTTTAAACTTCACATCTTTCGAGAGCAGGCGGTGCGTCCCAATGATAATATTTATTTTCCCTGCTTCAAGCCGCTCAAGAATTTCTTTCTGTTCTTTCTTCGTCTTGAAACGCGAGAGATGTTCAACTTCGACTGCCCAATTGCTCAACCTGTCTTTGAAAGTATTGTAATGCTGCTCTGCAAGAATTGTTGTGGGCACAAGAACAGCGGCTTGTTTATTATCATTCACCGCTTTGAACGCAGCACGAACTGCAACTTCGGTTTTCCCGAACCCAACATCGCCGCAAACCAGCCTGTCCATCGGTGATTCGCTTTCCATGTCCAGCTTCACCGATTGCGTTGCTGTAATTTGGTCCGGAGTATCTTCATACATGAAACTTGCTTCCAATTCCTTTTGCCAAACCGTGTCGGAAGAAAATCGAAAACCTTTCTGCGATTTTCGTTTTGCATAAAGAAGAATCAGGTCTTTTGCAATCTCCTGAATTTTCTTTTTCGTCCTTTGCTTCAGCCGTTCCCATTCGGCACTTCCAAGCTTGCTTAATCTTGGGTGAACGCCTTCCTGTGCTGAAAACTTTTTGATGAGATGCAGCGAGTTGAGATTCACAAAAACCGAATCGTTGCCTTCGTATAAAAGCTTGACAGCTTCCTGCTGAACGCCACCGACCTTAATTCTTTTTAAACCCAAATATTTTCCGATTCCAAAATTGTGATGAACCATGAAGTCACCGGTATTTATTTTCGCAAGCTCTTTGAACGTAATTCCTTTTATATGAGTTCGTTTTTTCTGCGGCTTGTAATATCGGTTGAAAATTTCATGCTCAGTGTAAACTGCGAGCTTGATTTCCGGAAGAACAAAACCCCGGTGAAAAGAATTGTCGTGATAAATAATTTTAGTAAGCTCATGGCTTTCATCTTCATCATCGATAATTTCCTTCATCCGTTTCGCCTGGTAATCATCGCTGCAGGTTAGATGAATTTCAAAATCGTCTTTTTTCATCTGATGAAGATTTTCCATCAGTAATTTAATATTTGAATTGAATGACGGCTGTTGTTTGGAATCGAAAGAAATTTTTTGTGGCGGAGAAATGCTTGTAACATTTGAGAGAGCAGAGATAAAATTTGTTTTATGACTCAGAAGTTTGGCAAAAAGAATTTCGTCCTTGTCTTTGATTTCATCCGGCTCATCGATGATGAATGAAAAAGTTTCATCGAAGCTCTCATAAAGCTTTCTGGCTGAGCTGAGCTTGTCAAGCAGTTCAAACGGCGGAAGGATTTCAGTTTCATTTAACTGACCGATTGAGCGTTGAGCGGAAATATCAAACTCACGGATTGATTCAACCGTTTCACCGAAGAACTCGATTCGAACGGGCTGGGAAAGATTCTCCGGAAACACATCGACTATTCCTCCCCGAACCGAATAATCATTTTCTTCTTCGACAATATTTTTTCTTCTGAATCCGAACGCTTTCAGTTTTTGCAAAAGCTCTTCGAATAGAAACTCGTCGCCCTTACGAAGCTTAATGATATGCTTCCTGAATTCATCCTGTGAAATAATTTCCTTGTTCAGCGAATCGGCATCGGTAAGCAGAATGAAATCATGTTCAACTTCATGTTCGCCGGTGAGCAAATTTAAAATTGCTGAAAGCGGTGAAACATTTTCTTCGAATTCCTCATCAAACTTTGTCAGATAAACAAAAACTTTTTTCTCAGGAACGATTAAGCTGAGGTCATCTTTAAGACTGAAAAGCTTTTGCGTGTCTTCCGAGCAGAAAATTAATTTTTTGTTTTGCTGAAAGTTCTTTGCAATTATAAAAGCGTCTAACGAACCTCTGATTCCTGTGAAAAGCAGATTCGATTGGTTGAGGTTTACAAACTTTTCCCAGCCAAATATTTTCTCGGAGAGAGTTTTCATTTGTTCATAGAAAAAAGCTGGTTTGAAAGTTTAATAAACTCCTCAACACTCAAGCTCTCCGCTCTGCGTGAGAAATCGAAATCAACTTCATCCAGGTTCATTTTCAGTCCGCTCAAAGAATTCTTCAAAATTTTTCTCCGCGTTGAAAACGACATCCGCACAAGCTTCCTGAAGAATTCTACATCAATGATTTTATCATCCATGCTTTTTGTGAAATCAATTTCCACAACACGCGAGCTGACTTTCGGCTTAGGATAAAAGCAATTCCTTGAAACTTTAAACAACAGCTTAACAGAAGCAAACGCCTGAAGCTGAACCGAAGGAATTCCGTACTGTTTAGTGTTCGGTTTTGCAATAATTCTTTGAGCAACTTCTTCCTGAATCATAAGCTGTGCAGAAGAAATAAATTTTCTCTCGTCTAAAAGCTTAAACAAGATTTCGCTGGTGATGTTGTAAGGAATGTTACCAATGATACGGAGTGCGGAGTGTGGAGTGCGGAGTGTGGAGTAAAGGTCAAGCTTAAGAAAATCTCCGCGGATAAAATTTATTTCAGGGAATTTTTCTTTGAGAAGAGTAAAGATATTTTTATCGAGCTCAACTCCAACGTAGTTTTTTGTTTGCTCTATGATATACTTTGTTATTGCTCCTTTGCCGGGACCAATCTCGACAATAAAATCTTCCGGCTTAATATTAAAAGCTGTTACGATGTTCCTGCAAATGTTTTCGTCAGTTAAATAATTTTGTCCGAGAGATTTTTTTGGCTGCGGAGAAAATGGTTTCACGGAGTTAGAATAAGCAGTTTATAATTTCTGTCAATCATTTCAAGCTCATTAGTTGTTGTTGACTTGAAATCACCATAAAGCCAGAGACGTGTCTGGTCTGAATAATTTTTATGAAGCGGCTGTCCGTTTTGTCCCGTTGTGATAATAGTTTGCGAATGCTGAATGTCGCTGAAGTCCATAATAAACCTCATCGAAGGTCCTAAAATATTTTCGAAACTTTCTTTCGCAAGAACATTGTTGAATCTGTACTCGGAATTATTCACAGTCGTCTGGTCGCCGCCGACTTCAAACGGTCCGATGTTGAATGATTTATCTAGTGCAGCAACGTATCCAAGCGGATGGCGGTGTTTCACTTTGTGTAATTCTCCCCATGTCCAGTTATAAACATCCTTGTTCGGATACTTTGATTTCAAAAATTCTATTGCCTGCTCAAAACTGATTCGGATTATTTCATCTTTCGATTCTACTTCGTCTGAGTTTATCTTATCGAACCAAACAGAATTTTCTTTTGAAAGAAGCAGCATCGCAGAGCGATACGGCAGGTTTTGAATTGTCAGGAAATCATGAAAAATATTTTCTCCAAGCTCATCTTCAAAAATATTTTTGAGAAGGAAAACAAAAAAAGTATTGAACAAGCTTCCGAAAGATTCATTCGCATGCATTGTGCCGTCCCAGTTATTCATCAAGCTCAAAGCATCATTTAAATATTTATCATCAATGATTATGCTTTTGTAAGAGTTCAAAATATACGAAGCAATTTTTTTTGCATAAGGCGATTCGTAACTCATCTGAATGTAACGCATATCCTGTGCATCAAGCTTGGTTCTGCTTTTTAAAACTGTATCAATTCGTTCAAAGCGTGAAGTTGGCTCCCAGAAATATGAAATGTAAAACTTGTCTTTAGAGTCAAGCTTCATTGTTTCAAAAGGATTCGTGTTTGCAGTAACGATGTAACCTTCTTCCGGATTATAGCTGGAAGGCATCTTATCGAAATCAACAAATTCTTCCCAATCGTAATCACTACCGGATGGATAAACGTAAAAATTATTTGACGCAGATTTTCTGACAGGAATTTTTCCAGCAGCATGGTATCCAATGTTTCCGTTGACGTCAGCATAAATAAAATTTTGTGCAGGACAGTTGAATTCTTTTAATGCGTTTTTAAAATCATCCCAGTTTTTTGCAGAGTTCAATTTATAAAATGCATCTATATCATCGGAGAATTCGTAGCCAGTCCACTTAAAAGCTACCAGCTTTGAGTTTGAATGATAGTTTGCTTCAGCACCAGCGAAGCCATGTTTCGTCAGACCGGAAATTATTGTGCCCGCCTTCGAATGCTTAACATTAAACACAACTTCATCGGAATCTTTGACAGAAATTTTTTCCTGCAAAGTATCGAGTGTATAAATCTGGTTTTTGTATTTGTATTTATTTTGGTCTGAAGGGTCTTTTTCCAGAACAAAGAAATCACAGTCGTCGTTCATTAGGTTTGTCATTCCCCAGCCGATTGAATCATTGTGACCTATGATGATTGCAGGGATTCCAGCTACTGACATTCCGTAAACATCAAGTGCCGAACTTTTCAAATGAACTTCATACCATTTTGAAGGAGCGGAGAAAGCAAGATGCGGGTCGTTGGCAAGCATTGGTTTTCCTGTAATGGATTTTTCACCGGACACAACCCATGAGTTGCTTCCTGCATGAGAACAATTTATGTTAAAAAATTTTCTGTAACTTTCGTTTGAAGAATAAAAATCTTTGAGCAGAAAATTCAGCGAAGAAATTTCTTTCACGACATTCAAAGAATCATTTTGCAGAGCAGGTTTTTTGAAAAGTGAAATCGTTGTGTCGGGAAATATCTCCGAAGTTTTTTCCAAGCCAACTTTCTCTACAATTTCGCCAAGCGTGTAATCGGTGTACCAGGCAAGATTCAAATCCCAAGCCATAAGCCGTGCAATCATCAGCGAATGTTCGGGTTTCCAAAAGTCGGGTTTATAATTCAGAGCATCAAACTCAACAGGTAAATTTTCTGAATGTGTCACGATAAATTTATTAACACCGTTAGAATAAGCCGCGAGAGTTTTTTGTGAAGAAGGTGAGATGTTGTTTGAAAGATTGTATGCTGTTCTTTTAATGCTGATGGTTCTGAAAAGCTTATCGAACTCGATTGCATTGCTTCCGAAAATTTCTGAGAGGCGTCCTTCGGCAACACGGCGTGTTAAATCCATTTGCCAGAGCCGGTCTTGAGCATGCATATAGCCAAGAGCAAAGTAAACGTCTTCATCATTCGAAGTAAAAATGTGAGGCACTCCGAAGTTGTCCGAATAAATTTTCACTCCGGATTTCAGTCCCTCTGCTTTTAATATTCCTTCGTTGGGATAGAAAGATTTTTTTGTCAGGTTATTGAAAAACAATCCTAACAATAAAACAGCAGGGACAACGACAATTGCCGTGCCCGCAACAATGGAAAAAAATTTTCTCATTTTAAAGCACGAATATAACATATTAGATTTGAAGTTTAATTGTTATTTTACCTTCAACGCAAACAAAACCAAAATGAAATATTTAACACTTACACTAATTTTACTTTTTGTAAAACTTTCTTTCACCCAAGTTCAGTTCACCGAGGGCTCTCTCGCCGACGTAATGACAAAAGCAAAAACCGAGAACAAAGTTTTAATGGTCGATGTCTTAACTGACTGGTGCAAGTGGTGCATCGAGCTTGACAACAAAGTTTATTCGAAAAAGGATGTTGGTGACTTTGCAAATGCAAATCAAATCAATTACAAGATTGATGCAGAGAAAGGCGAAGGTATTGACTTCGCAAAAAAATACGGGGTAAGCGGTTATCCAACCATATTATTTCTTGACAAAGACGGAAATGAAATTGACAGGATTGTCGGCTACATTCCTGCAAAAGATTTTCTTGCAACGATTATGGATTACAACAAAGGCGTTAACACTCTTGCTTACCTGAAATCTGCTCTTGATAAAGACCCGAATAATATAGAAGCTTGTTTAAAAATGGCTGACAAGCAAATGACATTCGGAAATAATGCCGAAGCAAAAAAATATTTACTGAATATTATTACACAGGACCCGGAAAATAAATCAGGCAGAAAAGATGATGCAGAATATAAGCTTGCATCGATGTCCGACAAAGAAACCGTCATTCAGAATCTTACTGTATTCATTGAAAAAAATCCGAACAGCGACGTATTAAAAGATGCTATGATTTCTTTGGCAGAAAGCTATTCTTATTTAAAAAGCGATGCTGAAAACACGGATAAAATTTATGCTCAGCTCAATGAAAAATTCCCGAATGACGAAACTGTGAGCTCAAGCCGCGGGCAGTATTTAATTGCAAGGTCAGGCAGTATCGCCGATAAAGAAAAGGAAGATGCTAAATTTAAAGAAGCACTGCTTCTGATTGAAACCGCAATGCCTTTGGTTGCCGGCTCTGTGAACGAAGCAAGTGCAAATTATGTGAAGTCGAAGCTTCAGTTCAACCTGAAAGATTACGAGGCAGCACTTGAATCGGTTAATAAAGCATTGAAAATTTTTAACAGGAAACTTTACAGAGACCATAAAGAAAAAATCGAAAAGCAGTTGAGCGTAAAATAAAATCACGAAAAAATTTTTCCACATATCGAGGTCAATTCTTTTTACAGTTGTTGTTGCAGCTTGTGCTTATTCCTGTTTTGACCTATACAATAATTTCGCTTATGAAAAAGCAATCCTAAGAGATTCGCCTTACGGAGTAACTCCTTTGCTTGCCGACCCGATGAGCCGTTCAAGTTACAATGGAGTTGTCAAAAGCGGGGATTATGTTTATGTTCAGGATTGGCTCTCGGCTTATGACGGAAGAATTGTGTTTGCAAAAATAAAATCAAAGTTCAGAGAAGGATATGTGAACAAAGAATTTTTAGTGAGAACGAACATCAACCCGATTCCGATTTTGTCGGCATTATTTCTTTTGATTGTAATATTTTATTTCTCGGTTAAACTTATGAGGAAAATTTTAAGATATCAAATTGTACACAGCTAAAATAAAAGTAACACTCAGAAAATCGATTTTAGACCCGCAGGGAAAAGCAATCGAGCATTCTATTCAGTCGCTTGGCTATAAAGATATTCTGGATACACGGATTGGAAAATTTATAGAGCTTAAGCTGAACGCAAAAGATAAAACCGATGCTTCAAAGCAAACAGAAGAAATCTGCTTGAAGCTTCTTGCAAATCCTGTGATGGAAGATTATGATTTTGAAATTTTGGAGGAAGCATGAGCAAAGCAAAGTTTGGTGTTGTTGTATTCCCCGGTTCAAATTGTGACCACGATGCATATTATACTCTGTCGAATACTTTGAATCAGGATGTAAAGTTTTTGTGGCACAAAGATTCAGATGTTGGTGACAGAAATGTTGTCGTTCTGCCCGGAGGATTTTCATACGGCGATTATCTGCGATGCGGAGCGATTGCAAGGTTCTCCCCGATTATGAAAGATGTTGTTCGGTTTGCAAACAAAGGCGGAATTGTTCTTGGAATCTGTAATGGTTTTCAGGTTGTTTGTGAAAGCGGACTTCTTCCCGGAGCGTTGATGAGAAATGCAAACTTAAAATTCATTTGCAAAAAAGTTTCGCTAAGAGTTGAAAACAACAATTCAATTTTCACAAAAGAGATTCGTCAGGATAAAATAGGAATTCCGATTGCTCATGCTGAGGGAAATTATTTTTGTGATGATGATACGTTGAAACAGATGCAGGATAATGACCGGATACTTTTCAGATACGAAGACAATCCGAACGGCTCGCTGAATGACATCGCAGGGATTGTGAATGAAAAAGGAAACGTGCTTGGCATGATGCCTCACCCGGAAAGAATGAGCGATGACATACTTGGCGGACACGATGGAAAATTTATTTTTGAAAGCGTAATAAATTATTTAAACTAATAAGGAGAACAAAATGTTCGGACTTGGAACACAAGAAATAATTCTTATCTGCATCGTCATCCTCGTGCTTTTCGGTGCGAAGAAAATTCCCGATATGATGCAGGGACTCGGAAAAGGTATCCGTGAATTCAAAAAAGCGTCACGTGATATTGAAACCGAAGTAACAAAACCCAGCGAAGAGAACAAAACTGCATAATGTACCGTTCTTATTCTGAGCTTCGTTCTGACGTTGAAGCAGGGAAGACAAGCTTAACCGAAATTGTAAAAGGTTATCTTCAAAAGATTGAAGAAGGAAAGCATCTCAATGCTTTCCTTTCTGTTTTTTCCGAGAAAGCTATTTCTGACGCTAAAAAAATCGAAGCAAAAATAAAAAACAAAACAGCCGGCAAGCTTGCAGGCATGGTGATTGCAGTTAAAGATGTTCTTTCCATCAAAGGAAAGAAACTGACATGCGGTTCAAAGATTCTTGAGAGCTTCGAGTCACTTTACACTGCAACTGCTGTTCAAAGATTAATTGACGAAGATGCAATCATTATCGGAAAAACTAATTGCGACGAATTTGCAATGGGTTCTTCAAATGAAAATTCTGCGTTTGGAATTGTAAGAAATCCAGTTGATGAAAGCAGAGTGCCTGGCGGTTCATCGGGCGGAAGTGCTGCTGCGGTTTCCGCGGGAATGTGTCTTGCTTCGCTTGGAACGGATACCGGCGGCTCAGTTCGTCAGCCCGCTTCGTTCTGTGGAATCTTCGGAATGAAACCAACTTACGGCAGAGTTTCACGTTACGGGCTTACAGCTTTTGCTTCATCGTTTGATACAGTTGGTGTGTTTGCAAACAATATTGAGGATACAGCATTTGTATTGGAAGTAATTTCGGGTTATGATAAAATGGATTCAACTTCTGTCAAACAAGATGTTCCGGAATTTTCTTCTCAGCTAAAGTCAGCCAAGAAACCTGTTGTCGGATTTTTGAATGTTGAAGAAAAAGACGACTTACAAAAAGAGATAAGCTCAGCTTATAAAAAAACACGTGAAGAGCTTTCTTCAAAAGGATTCACACTCAAACAGGTTGAGATAAAACATCTCAAGTATTCAATTCAAACTTATTATATTTTAACGACTGCCGAAGCATCGAGCAATCTTGCAAGATACGACGGAGCAAAATACGGCATTCGCTCAAAAGATTCTTCGACGATGGAAGAAATGTTTGTGAACTCACGGACAGAAGGATTCGGAACTGAAGTTAAAAGAAGAATTATGCTTGGCACTTACGTTTTATCTTCGGGTTACTATGATGCGTATTACAAAAAAGCACAGCAGGTGCGAAGATTAATCAAAGAAGATTTTCAAAAAGCGTTCGATGAAGTTGATTTGCTCATTTTGCCGACAACTCCAACCACTGCATTCAAGCTCGGTGAAAAGATTGATGACCCGCTTGCAATGTATCTGAATGACATCTATACTACTGCTGCAAACTTATCCGGTAATCCTGCGATAAGCATTCCGCTTGGCAAAGATAAAAATAATCTTCCGTTTGGTTTACAGATTATAGGGAAAGATTTTGATGAGGTGAGTGTACTGAGGTTTGGAAAGTTTCTTCAGGCGTAATTGCTGATTTGAAATTCTTCCAATTCAGAAATTTCCATTTCAACATTTTCTTTTAACTGCATCAGAACAACTTCTTTCTGGTCACCGAGATACCACGTCTTGCTTTTCCTGAACTTAAACTGCTTTAAGATTTCATTTTCAATTATACTTTTTACCCTGCTAACGTCATCAGGATTGTTCAACACAAGCCCCCGTACAACAAAATATCCCTCGAATACAACATACTCGATATTGAAGTCGATAGAAATATTTTTTAAAGCGTGGATTGTTTTTGATAGCTCTTCTTTTGTCATAGTTCACAAAGTTAATGACACACTTAAAAAGTTTAAAGACAAATCATTCTTGTATTAACTAATATTATTTGTATCATTATCTTTGTCTAAATCAAATTCAGACGGATGTCAAAACTAATAATAACCGCTTGCCTTTCGTTTCTAATTTTCAGCCAGCAGAATTTTTCACAGCAAAAAAAAGAAGAAAAGAAAAAAGAATCAAAACCGGATGTTGTTAAAGAGCAAACAGAAACTGAACAAACTATTCCTGATACTGTAAAGATTGGCGTGTATTTATTTTCTCTTTACGACCTTGATTTTCCCGGCAACAAAGTTAATGCCGATTTTTATGTTTGGTATAATACTACAAAAGACAGCATGAACCTGCCGCAGAACTTTGAGCTTGTAAACGCAACACAGTTTAATAAAGCCGGTTCGACCGATGAAATGCGCGGGAACATCATCTATCAAACACTTCGGATTAACTCACAGTTAAAAAAACAGTGGGACGTAATGGATTTTCCTTTCGATAAACAAACAATACAAATCATAATTGAAGACATTGAAAAAGATAACACGAAGCTGAGGTTTGTTGCCGACACAATCGGAAGTAAAATAGACAAGTCGGTTCAACTTGAAGGATGGAAAATTAATGACTACAAAATAAAAGTAATCGACCACACTTACGAAACGAGCTACGGTGACCCGAACCTTTCGTTAACGGATTATTCAACTTACTCAAGAGTCGTGGTCGAGTTCACAATCGAACGCGAAGGCAAAGGAATTTTTTTCAAGCTATTCATAGGGCTTTTCATTTCCGTCCTGATAGCAATGCTGACATTTTTCATAAGCCCAACCGACCTCGACCCGCGTTTCGGTTTACCTATTGGTGCAATCTTTGCTTCTATCGCCAGCCAGTATGTTATCAGCTCAACTCTGCCGCAAAATTCTACGCTCACACTTGTTGATATTTTGCATGACGTTTCATTCATCTATATTTTCTTATGCCTGCTTCTTTCTACAATTTCACTTTCACAGATGAAAAAAGAAAAAGGTGAAGTTTCACAAAAGCTTGACAGATATTCATTCTTCATCCTGGCATTCAGCTATGTAATTATTGTGGGATTTTTTGTTTTGAAAACTGTAAATTAGTTTCCTTAGTCATCTACATCGGTAAAAAATATCATTTGTCTTTTATCGTTTGTTATTTGTAATTTGTACATGTTATGCGGGTAAAATATATTTTCATCTCATCGGTACTCGCCCTCTCTCTTACATATTCTCAATACGTCGATTTCGGAAGAAACAAAGTCCAGTACAACGACTTTGAATGGTACACTCTTTCCACCGAGCATTTCAAAATCTTTTATTACAAAGAAATGAAAGAGCTTGCCGAGATTGGTGCAGCTCACGCCGAGGAGTGGTACAGAGTTCATCAGCAGGATTTTAATTATTCGCTCAACGATACCGTCCCTATAATTTTCTATGCAACCCCGACTCACTTCCGTGAAACAAACGTTACACCCGGCTTGATTCCCGATGGTGTAGGAGGATTTTTTGAATTCATCAAGGGTAGAGTTGTGATTCCTTTCGACGGCTCGCTTGGAAATTTCAAGCACGTCATCGGTCATGAGCTTACACACGTTTTTATGACTGCAAAAGTCGGAAATGTTCTGAGAACACACCGTAAATCTCCGGACAACATGCCGCCCCTTTGGTTCACAGAAGGTTTGGCGGAGATTTGGTCAACCGAATGGGATGCAACTGCTGAGATGGTAATCAAAGATGCTGTGCTAAACGGTTACATGGTCGGATTGAACAACTGGGAATATTTTTACGGAACATTTTTTATGTATAAGCTGGGACAGAAAGCACTCGAATACATTCGTGACACTTACGGTAAAGAAAAAATATTACTGCTCATGGAAAACATGTGGATGAGCGAGGACTTTTCAGCTGTGATGAAAAAAACAATCGGAAAAGATTATGATGAGTTCGATAAAGAATGGCTTTATTATTTGAAGAAGCATTACTTTCCGATGCTTACAAATCAGGACAACTCTTCGGCTATAAGCGAAATTGTTTTCAAGGAAGGTTTCGGACACAAGCCGGTTTATTACAACGACGGAAGGAATGAATATGTTTTTCTAATCGGCAACATCGATGGATACACAAGCGTTTACAGGGTTAACTTAAAAGACAAAGATGATAACGAAGTTATTATCCGGGGAGAGAAGACGGAAGAGTTTGAAGAATTTCATTTCTTCAGGACAGGCATGGACATTTCATCAAAAGGAATTCTTGCTTTCGCAACAAAGAGCGGAGCGACCGATGCACTTCATCTTTATGATGTAAAGCGTGAAAAAATAATCGACAATATTTTTTTTAAAGACATCATCCAGATAAACACACCGTCTTTTACTTCAGACGGAAACTTGATTGCGTTTTCAGCACTGGAGATGAGCGGCAAGAGCGACCTCTACACTTATAATCTACTCACGAAAAAATTAACACGGCTCACAAACGACTACTATGATGACAGGGACGCCGACATTTCTCCCGACGGAACGAAAATAATTTTTTCATCGGATAGAACTCATCATGGTTACAAAAACCGTTACAATCTTTTTATGTACAATCTTTCTGACAACTCGGTTAGCTATGTCACGAACGGAGACCAGATTGATTTCAGCCCTCAGTTTTCAAACGACGGAAAGAAAATCTTATTCACTTCAACACTTGACGGAATTCAAAACATCTGGCACATGAATTTAGATGATTCAGTAAAGCAAATAAAAAAACTGACGAACTTCACAACTTCTGCTTTCGACCCGCGATGGATTAACGATGACAAAATAGTTTTTTCAAGCTATGAGTACGGAACAATCAACGTGAGAATCTTAAGTGTTGCGAAAAAACTGATTGATTCAGCCAAAACGAAAACGCTTGAGTTCAGCGAAATACAAAAACACTGGTCAGCTGATAAAATAAAAAGCGAGCCGAAGAAAAATCAATTGCGTTACCAAAAAGATTACACTCTCGACATTGCTACGACAGGTTTAAACGTTGACCCGGTTTTCGGAACATCGACGGGCGGAATTCTTGCGATGAGCGACCTGCTCGGTAATGATGAATATTATTTTTTGGTTTACAACAACTCAGAATCGGGCGAAGAATTTTTCAAAAGCTTCAATGTTGCAATCTCTCGTGTGTCACGTGAGAAACGGCTCAACTATGCTTACGGAATTTATCATTTGTCGGGAACAAGATATGACTTCGGTGATGCGTTTTCATATTACGAAAGAACTTTCGGCGGATACTTTGCTTTAAGTTATCCGCTTTCATATTTCAGAAGAATCGATGCGGGGATTTCACTCGCAAACTCCAAGCGTGACGTAACCGAAGAAACAATCAACCGCCGTGCACTGCTTTTAACAAACTCAATTTCTTACACACATGACAATGCAATCTGGGGACCGACCGGACCGTTAGACGGGAACAGATTCAATCTTAGCTTAAGCTATACGAGCGACATTCAGTTCTCGAACGTAAATTATTACACGCTCATCTTCGATTACAGGCGTTACTTTCGAATTGCAACGCTGACTGCTCTTGCAACACGCTTTGAATTTTTAATGAACGAAGGAAAAGAAGCAAGACGCTGGGTGATGGGCGGAAGCTGGGATTTACGCGGCTACCCGAGATTTTCTGTCCGCGGAAAAAAACTTTGGTTCGCCAGTGCGGAGCTTCGTTTTCCTCTCATAGATTTGTTTGCACTTCATTTTCCGCTCAACATTAATTTCAATTTTCCTTATATACGCGGTGCAGTATTTTTTGATGCGGGGAGTGCGTGGGATAAAAAATACAAAGAAACTCTCGGAAGTATCGGTGTTGGTGCAAGAATGAATTTGTTCGGAATAATCGGTTTGCGTTACGACATGGGAAAGAGAATTGAAAATAATTTTAAGTCACTGCAGAGCGGTTTGTTCCACCAGTTCTTTTTTGGATGGGATTTTTAGAAGATGAAAAAAATATATTATTATTATACATTCTTGATTACGCTTATCTCAGGTTGTGCCGGCATCACCCTTAACCAAAAAATTGAAACAACTGAAAACGACTGGGCTATGTGCGGCGGAAATCATTTACAGCAGAATGTTGCTAAGTCAGTTCTCGCTCCGCCGTTGATTCTAAAATGGTCGTATAACATTGATGCAGGAGTCGGTTATCAATCTATCTCTGTCAGTGATGCAGTTGTGTTTGTGAACACATTAAACGGTGAGCTTCATGCAATTGATGTTTCATCAGGAAGCAAAATCGGGTACATCAGCTTACTCGGAAGCGAAGCAAGTTCTTCCGCACTAATTAACGGAAACAATTTGCTGATAACTTTTGCAGGTGATAAGAATAATTCGATGATGAATTATAATCTCCTCACCGGAGAAGTTAATTGGACAAGAAATCTCGGGTTCATCCAAACCTCTCCTGTTATGTTTGATGGATTTGTTTACTCTGGAACTCTTGAAGGAAAGTTTTATAAAACATCAGTTGATAAAGATTCCGTTTACTGGTCATTCGATGCCGGGTCACAGATTCACTCTACATGTGCATTAAGCGAAGGCAAAGCTGTATTTGGTTCGGATAACGGCTCGGTTTTTTGTTTGAACACTGATGACGGTAAAGAAATCTGGAAATATAAATTTGCAGCTTCTGTTTTTTCAGCTCCGATGATTAACGATGACAAAGTTTTCTTCGGCTCATATGATTCAAATTATTATTGTCTGTCTCTTGATAGCGGGAAAGTGTTATGGAAAAAAAACCTCAAGACTAAAATTTTTTCCGGCTCATCTTTTCATGAAGGAAAAATAATCACGAACGGAATTGACGGAAAAGTTTATGCATTAAATTTTGCTGATGGAAACATTGCATGGACGTTCGAAACAAAAGGAGCAATAGTTTCAACTCCTCTCGTTTCAGGAAATTGTGTTTACATAACCTCGTATGATTGGAACCTGTATTCACTCGATGCAGCAACAGGAAAGCTTTTGTGGACATACACTCTTGATGGAAAAGCAAAGACATCACCTGTAGTGTGGAATAAATTTTTATTTACAGCAGCAGACAGATTCGTTTATTGTTTCATATCCGACACAACAAAAGTATCATCAAAATGAAAAAGCTAATTTTATTTATACTTTTAATTTTTCTTCAAGTGAAATTATTTTCACAGGAAGATTCTTTGGAGATTAAATACAATTACATTAATTCAATTCCACAGAACGCTGAAGTATTTATAAACGGAGAATACAACGGAAATACTCCTTGCAGATTTCCTGTTGACGTGAAAATAAATTCTTGTTTGATAAAGAAAGACGGATACAAAGATGAGCAGAGAAGTTTTTCAGAGAGCAGAGAGTCGATCAGCCAAACATTCGTGCTGATAAAAAAAAATAATCTTGCCAATGAAAAATTAGTTCTTAGCAAATCTCCTTTTACATTAAAGCCGAGGCGAAAAATTATTCCGGTAATTCTTTCGTCATTGATAACAGCAGGTTCAATCGGATTGAGCTATTACTTTAAGGACAAGGCAAACACTCACAACGAACTATATACATTCAGCGGCGACCAGAGCGAGCTGGATAAAGTAAAGAAGTTTGATTTGTACAGCGGAGTGTTCCTCGGGGCTTTCCAGGTTAGTTTTATCGGATTGATTTATTTTTTCATGGTCGATTAATCCCGAGTTGTCGGGATTAAATTTTTCTTCCAGCTTTCAGTTTCAGTTTCCATTTTACAATTCTTTCAGCATCGCCCCAAGCTTTTCGCAGTTCATCTTCTATTAAGCTCACTGGATTTTCGTTCTTCTCCTTTAAATAGTTCTGTGCAGATGACCATGTGAAAAGATAATTCATATAATCTTTACAAGAATAATTTTTTTCCATTATGATTTCTGGCATCGTAACTTTCTCAAACGGCAAATGAATCCGTTCCTCAAAATTCCACGCATTCTGAGCTGATGCATGCCAGTGGTTACGGACAATATCAGAAAATTTTTCAAAGACAGAATTGATTTTATCTTCAACGAATGATTCGTAATAAACCCAGACGGCAAGCACACCATTTGGTTTCAGAATTCTTTTTGCTTCAGGATAAAATTTTTCTGTGTCGAGCCAGTGAATTGCTGTTGCAACGGTAATTAAATCAACATATTCTGAAGGCAATCCGCTTTCTTCTGCAGTTGCAACGGAATATTTTATCTTCGGATGCTGAACTGCATTTTCAATCTGCGATACACTAGCATCGGTTGCAATAACTTCATCAAAAAAATCAACAAGACCTGTTGCACACTGACCGCTGCCTGTTGCACAATCCCATGCTCTTTCGTTTTTGTCAACGATTGAAGAAAGAAATTCGAAAAGTTCTTTCGGATATGTCGGTCTGTACTTGGAATATTCTTTTGCCTGAACAGAAAATAAATCTTTGAAATTCATTTGAAGCTTATGTGCTGTGAAATGTATTTAAAGCTGACATCGTACCTGTATTGAATGTTCATGTGTGTGTCGTTGAATTCCTGATAAACGTGTTTAATATTATTTTCTTTTAATCGCCGGCTGAAAATTCTTGAACCGGTAAAAAGCTTAAACTGGTCACGTGTTCCGCAATCGATGAAAATTAATTTCAGCTTCTTCAGATTCGATTTATATTTTCCCACAAGCTGAACTGGGTCAAACGTCAGCCATTTTTTCCAAACAGAAGGAATCAATTCTCCTGTATAAATATCAAACGGTAAATCGAAATTATATTCTTTGCGTTTCGGGTTCGGTGAGTAACACGCAGACATTCCAACCATATTCAAAATATCATGGAACGAAGATGGCTTAGGTTGTTTTTTGTTAAGCTCCGTTTGAATAAAATTTCTTACTGCATTATGTCCCTGTCCGTATTTTTGAATGTTCACAACAAAGTCAGGGAAGTCACGCATGTAGCAATACTCGAATGCTGAGTCACCCGAGTGTGTTACCATCAACCCAAACACCTGCGGATACCTCATCGAAAGCCACATTGCACCGTAACCACCGGAAGATTTTCCGATGATGCACCGTGAATTTGCTTTTGCGATCGTTCTGAAATTTTTGTCGATGAACGGAACGATTTCTTTTATGATATAATCTTCATATCTGCCGGTAGCTGTCGAATTCACATACTGTGAGCCGCCATATTTTGTCATGCAATCCGGCATCACAAAAATCATTTGTTTAATTGTTTTTGATTTTATTAATCTGTCGAGCCGGTCTTTGATTGTTTCACTGAACGGACTTTCGTTCAAGTTCATCCTTCCGTAACCAGTAAATCCTGCAATCAAATAAGCAACCGGAAATCTTTTTTTGCTTTTAAAATATGACGGCGGAAGATAAACGAGCAGTTCCCTTTTGTATGGGTCTTTCAACGGGTTCGATTTGAGAGCTTTGCTTTCGTATTTGATTGAAATTATTTCACTGGGCATTATAAATTCAGTTTAATGTTTTTTAATGATTCAAATTTTTTATGGTCGGTCAAATCGAAGTGAAGCGGTGTAATTGAAATAAAATTTTCTTTCAATGCTATCGTATCTACATCATTTTCTTTATCAGTAAAAACCATTTTCCCTGTTAGCCAGTAATATTCTCTTCCGTTAGGGTCAGAGCGGACTTCAAACGAATCATCCCAAAAAGATTTTCCCTGCTGTGTAAACTTCACTCCTTTGATTTCTTTAACGTCAACAGCCGGAATGTTGATGTTGAGTAAAATATTTTCTTCCAGGAGTTTTTTGCCGAGAAGTACTTTAATGAGCCTTGCAGAAATTTCTGCATAAGATTTGAAATCAATTTTCTCGAAAGTCGCAAGAGAAAGTGCAATTGAAGGGATGTTCAAGATTGCTCCTTCGGTAGCTGCTGAAACTGTTCCCGAATAAATAATATTTATTGCTGTGTTTTCGCCCTGGTTGATTCCGGAGATAACGAGGTCAAACTTTACATCTTTAAAAAAATGAAGCACCCCGAGCTTCACAGCATCTGCGGGTGTTCCATCGATTGCAATTCCGAAAAGCTCACCGTTGCGGTAATGTTTGTGTGCACGCAACGGATAATAAATTGTAATCGAATGTCCGACCGCACTTTGCTGGTGCAATGGTGCCGCAACATAAACATTTGCAAACTTTTTTAGCTCGGATGCAAGTGAAACTATTCCGGGAGCATCGATTCCGTCGTCGTTTGATAGCAGTATATTTATTTTGTCCATCAATTTATCAGCATCCAGATTTCATTTTTAAGTTTATCTAAGTTTTCTCCGCTCAATGAAGAAATTTTAAGAACAGGAATACTTTCGTTCTTCTTTGTAAACTTAATTTTATCTAAATCCTTTTTTTGTGACGGAGTCAGGGCATCTATTTTTGTGAAACAAATTATTTTTGGTTTGTCAAGCAGCGATTTGTCGTAGCTTTTTAATTCGTTAAAAAGAGTTTCGTAATCTTCTTTTTTATTTTCCTTGAATTGTATCAAAGTTGAGTCGATGAGAAACACTAAAACTTTTGTCCGCTCTATGTGTTTCAGAAATCTTATACCGAGTCCTTTGCCGAGATGTGCCCCTTCAATCAAACCCGGAATATCTGCAACAACGAAACTGCTGAAGTCTTTGTATCTCACGATTCCGAGATTCGGCTGTAAAGTTGTGAAAGGATAATCTGCAATCTTCGGTTTAGCCGCAGAGATTTTTGAAATCAAAGTTGACTTGCCTGCGTTTGGCAAACCGACTAACCCAACATCTGCAAGAAGCTTCAGCTCTATTTCTATTTCAAGCTCTCCGCCTTTTATCCCCGGCTCTGCATGACGCGGTGCCTGGTTTGTTGAAGTTGCAAACCGTGCGTTTCCTCTGCCGCCTTTTCCGCCCAGCAAAGAAATGAATTCTTGATTGTGCTCGGTCAGGTCAGCAAGAAATTCTTTCGCAGCAAAATTTTTTATAATGCTACCACACGGAACTTTGATGATTAAATTTTCGCCTTGTCGTCCGGTTTTATCGCCGCCCATTCCTTTCATACCGTTTTGAGCTTTGTAATTTTTTTTATAGCGAAGGTCAAGCAAAGTTGTTATCTGTCGGTCTGCTTTGAAAATTACATTACCGCCTTTGCCTCCGTCTCCGCCGTTCGGTCCGCCTTTAGGCACAAACTTTTCCCTGCGAAAGCTGATACAGCCGTTTCCGCCGTCGCCGCTTTTAACCGTAATTTTTACGTTGTCAATTAAATGCAATGATGTGAGATGATGTGATTAACTCGTTCTGAGCTTTGCTGAGGAATATTCTTCAGTTGTGAAATAATGATTTTGTAATAAGTCAACAAACTTGATTGCTTCAGGTGAATAGAAATCGATTTTATTCTCATCGAAATAATTTTCAATTTCATACGAAGCTTCAGTCCAGGTTTTTGATTCAAGAATTGATTTTACTTTTTCTATGAACTTGTTTTCATCTTTTGCGAAAAGACGTTTGATGATTTTTTTTCTGTAAGTTTCTTCGCAGAAAATTTCTTCAATCAGCTTTGTTGTGATTTGCTGCTCATCATTATCATTCACTAATGCTTCATCACTTGATTTAACCAGAAGGTCTTCGGAGTAAAGTTCTTTGTTAGAAATTATTTTTTCAGTTTTAACAACCGGTTTTTCTTCTGCAATTGTTTTTATCATTGTCTCAGTGTCTTCTATCTTTTCCCCTGAATCAACATTTTTTTTTGCATCTTTAATATACTCACTAACATCTTCGTCTTGTGGTTTGTTCTTTGATAAGTCAACCACAATGGGCTTTGTTTTTAAAAGCTCAACGGCTTCCTGAATAAAAATTTCGTCGCTGAAAAACTTGTCAGCTTTTTCTTTAAGGTCTTTGAATCCTTTGTCGGAAAGAAAAATTGATAAGAGTTTCTTAGGGAGCTTTTTGTTTACCGGTTTATTCTCAATAAGGTCTGCGAAAAAATAGAAAATAAGCTTCAATAGATTCAGCCGGACACTGTCTTTATTAGCTTCGTCTGTTATCTCCTCGTAAATTTTTTTATCAATCTGCTCGAGAATAAAATTCACCTGTTCTTTTGAAACAGTGAGCGGCGAATTTGTGCTTATAAAATCTAAAAGATGATTCGGATAATATTCGTAGAACTGAAAATACTTCAGCCGCTCGGTGACGTATTCTGCCGGACGGGATTCAAACTCACCGAAAACAAATTTCAAAATGGTCTGTTTCGGCTTCAGAACATAGTTGATGTAGAAAGCGACCGCACGCCTGAATAAATCTTCTAATTCATCTTTCGTTACAAAATCATCTTGACCAAGTGAACATTTGCAAAAATGAATTATATAATCGGGAAGCGAAGACGTTTGAATTTGCCGAAAGGAAATCTTACCGGAAGAAAATTCAACCTGATTTAAATACTCAGCAATTTTCTTATTTGAAAATTCTTCAAACAATTATAAATATTTTTTGATGATTTTAAAAAGCTTTACTTTTTTTGCATTATCTTCGGGAGAATATGTGTAAATCGCTTTCAACTCCATATAATAGAGCAATGCTTCAAATGATTTTCCTTCTTTGGCAGCAATCATCCCGAGATAATACGGCAGGTCAATGATATATGTCGAGCCGTTAACCAGCATTTCTTTTTCGTAAGCAGTGTTGAAATATTTTTTTGCTTTTCCTTCTTCATGCAGCTTGTCATAATAAATTCTTCCAAGCTGGACATATGCTTGTGTATAGCCCGGGTCCTTTTTCAGCAATCGATTGTAACCTTTGACGGCATTATCATAGTCACCCATCTTTTCATAAATATCACACATCTGGTAATAAGAGTATGTGTCATTGGTATCTTTCGCCAGAATTTTTTGATAGAACTGAAGTGCCTTTTTATATTCTTTAGAAGTTGAATAAGCATTCGCAAGTGTCGATGAAAGCAAGCCAAGCAAACTGTCGGACTGAAATTTTTCTTTAATGGATGTATAAAGATTTTCAGCTTTAGTGAAGCTCTCACAGTAAACGTATAAGTCCATTAAATTCTGGTAAACACCGAATGAATCGGGCTGCATGTTTAAACATTTTTGATAAAAGCTTTCTGCCTTCGAAAAATTCATCCGTGCTATAGAATCCTGTTTCACAACGAATGTATCAATGGTCTTCATTGTATCTTTTTGTTTGACATAATACCAATTGTTCAATGCTTCATTTTTGAAATTATCTGCGAGCCGAAGATTCGAAAAGAAAAGCGATTCAGCTATTTTCTTCTTGGCTTCTTCGCTGTGTTCGTAATCTGTGATGTTCACAGAGTTTCTTAATTTTACAAAGCTGTTTATTGCAATTGCAAAATTCAAATTTCCGTAACCCGTATATGTGTAAGTTGTGATACCTATAACTTCGCCTTTCTTGTTAAACAAAGCTCCGCCGCTGTTACCCGGAGAAATTGCAGCTGTTATCTGGATGACTTTCTCAAATGATTTTTCGATGTTTAAATAAGTTACCGGGTCAGTGAACGAAACTTTTTCATTCTCACGGATACCTGCAACAATTCCCTGCGAGATTGTGTATTCATATCCAAGGGGGCTGCCGATTGCAAAAACTTCCTGACCGACTTTAACAATATCAGAGTTTGCAAACTTTATAGTCGGGAATTTTGTGCCGTTGGAATTTTTTATTTTCAGAATCGCCATGTCATTTTTTTCATCGATGATAAGAAGCTGTGCATCGTAAAATGTTCCGTCACTTGTTTTCACGAGCAAGCTGTCGATTCCGTCAACAACGTGATAGTTTGTTCCGATAAAACCATCTTCATGAATTATGAACCCGCTTCCGTTGAGAAGGGTTGTGTCCTTATATGTGTAACTGAAGTATGAATAGTAGTTGTCAGTGTGATACCAAATCGAAATCAAAGCTGGCTTATTCATTTCAATTATCTGCTCGGCATTGTAATCAGTGGATGAAGTATCTTTTACAGCATCTTCGATTTGTTCTGCTGGAGGAATCGCTTTTTTTTCTTCCCGAACTGCTTCCTGCGAAAAAATTTGTGCAGTAAGAAAAATAAAGAAGGCGAGAATTAGGATTTGTCTCAAGATTATTTGCCTTTCCATTTTGGTTTTCTTTTTTCAACGAATGCGTTCATGCCTTCTTTCATGTCTTCGGATGCGAACAGCATGTAAAAAGCTTTTCGTTCATACTCCAAGCCGCCTTCGATTGTTGTGTCGAATGATTTTAATATTGCATCTTTGCCCATCTTCACTGCAACGGGCGGCATCGAAGCAATTTCTTTAGCCAGTGCCTGTGCTTCTTCGAGGAAAACAAGGTCGTCAACAACTTTTGTGACAAGACCTGCCTCAAACATTTCTTTTGCTGAAACAAATTTGCCTGTGAGAATCATTTCCATCGAGCGTGCTTTTCCGATTGCCCGTGTTAAGCGTTGTGTTCCGCCCGCACCGGGAATGATTCCGATTTTAATTTCCGGCTGACCGAACTTTGTGCATTCAGCTGCGACAATCATGTCACAAGTCATGCTAAGTTCACACCCGCCGCCGAGAACAAAACCTGAAGTCGCAGCGATGATTGGCTTTTTTATTTTTCTAATCTTGTCCCATGTTGCAAACTGGTCGCGGAGATACATGTCAATCGCACTTTGTGTTGCCATTTCTTTTATATCGGCACCTGCTGCAAACGCTTTTTGATTTCCTGTGATGATGATGCATCCGATTTCATTATCCGAATCCATTTTTTCAAGAGCGTGAAGCATTTCTCCCATCAGCTCGATGTTGAGAGCATTCAAAACATCAGGTCGATTCAACTGGATTTGTCCGACTTTCAATCCGTTCGGATTATTGAGAAGAGTTACGAGAAGATTTTTGTAAGTGTAGTCCATCTAAAACTTTTAGGTGAGAAAAAATTTTCCAAATTTAGTCAAGTGGTGAGTGAGTTGAAAGTTAAAAGTTGTAGGTTGATTGATAAGAACTTAAACATAGGTTTGAAGAATCCTAAGCAACATGCTCTTTTCAATTTCATCTTTCCCAATTTATTTTTATACTTGTAATCCAATCAAAAATAAAATCAACGATAGTTCAAAATGTTTGCAATAGTAAATATCAAAGGAAAACAGTACAGAATCACCGAAAATCAAAAGCTTTTTGTCCCAAAGATGACAGAAGAAGTCGGCAAAAAGTTGAAGCTGGGTGAAGTTCTTGCTTTCAGCAAAGATGATAAATCGATTCAGGTCGGAACGCCGAAGCTTGAAATGTCAATCAATGCAACTGTGCTTGACCACGTTAAAGATGACAAAGTTCTTATCTTCAAAAAGAAAAGAAGAAAGGGCTACAAAAGAACAAAAGGACACAGACAGCAATACACACAAATCGAAATCAATTCAATCAAATAATTTTTTTAAGTCATGGCTCATAAAAAAGGTTTAGGAAGCACAAAGAACGGACGCGATTCGAATGCTCAGCGTCTGGGCGTTAAATGTTTCGGCGGAGAGCAAGTTACCGCAGGAAGCATTATTGTCAGGCAGAGAGGAACAAAATTTCTTCCCGGCTTGAATGTTGGGTTGGGAAAAGACGACACAATTTTTTCTTTGATTAACGGCAAAGTAAAGTTCACACATCATAACAAGAACAAGCAGAAGATAAATGTTCTTCCGAGCGAAGCATAAATTCAAATTGAATTTTTTTGACCCCGATTGTTTATCGGGGTTTCTTTTTTATAGAATAAATCAGAAGGGAAATTAAATTGAAAGTATCAGTAATCGGAGCAGGGAATGTTGGTGCAACTTGTGCTGATGTTATTGCCCACCGCGAGCTTGTTAACGAAGTCGTTCTTCTCGACATCAAAGAAAATTTTGCTGAAGGAAAAGCACTCGACATTTGGGAAACTGCTCCAATCAATTTGTATGACACGCGTGTTCACGGAACAACAAATGATTATTCCAAAACTGCTGACTCTGATGTTGTTGTAATAACTTCCGGCTTACCGAGAAAACCCGGGATGAGCAGAGACGACCTCATAGCAACCAATGCAAAGATTGTAAAATCCGTAACCGAAAATGTTGTGAAGCATTCTCCCGACACAATTATAATTGTAGTTTCAAATCCGCTCGACGTTATGACTTACTGTGCTTACCTCCATTCAAAGTTCAGCCCGAATAAAGTTTTTGGAATGGCAGGAGTTCTTGACACGGCACGTTACAGAGCTTTTCTTGCAACGGAATTAAATTGCTCGGTGAAAGATATACAAGCAGTGCTGATGGGCGGACACGGAGATACGATGGTTCCGCTTCCGCGTTATACAACTGTCGGTGGGATTCCCGTTACCGAGCTTGTAGCAAAAGACAAGCTCGATGCAATCATACAAAGAACAAAAACCGGCGGCGGCGAAATCGTGAACCTGCTAGGGACTTCTGCGTGGTATGCTCCCGGTGCTGCGGCTGCTCAAATGGTTGAAGCGATTGTAAAAAACCAGAACAGAATAATTCCTGTTTGTGCATGGCTTGACGGACAATACGGATTGAAAAATATTTATCTCGGAGTTCCCGTTAAGCTCGGCAAAAACGGAATAGAGCAAATCATCGAGCTTAAATTAAATGACGAAGAGAAAAAACTTCTTGATGATTCTGCAAAAGCTGTGAGAGAGGTGATGGGAGTTTTGGATAATCTGGAGTATTGAGAGTTCTAAAATAAACCTGATTTATCAAAAAAGCCGATTCGTTTGAACCGGCTTTTTTTGTGCTGTCGTGGTATTTTATCTGGACACTTAATATCCCAGTCAGGAGATGAACTCACCGAAGGAGTCCTCCGGACCTGACTACACTTAGAAGATTTTGGTTTGAATTTCTAAACGAGTAGGTTTATGCTTGTAACTCAGTGAATAAAATGTTTTACTTATCATTATGAACTTCATACCTATCGTAAACAAATCAGAGCTTCCACCGGACTCGCATAAAATTTTCAAGCTCGGTCCGAGAGAAATTGTTCTGTTCAATTACAACAGGGAAATCACTGCACTCGGAAACATTTGCATTCACAAAGGCGGACCTCTCGGCAAAGGAAGAATTTATTACATCGGCGACGAGCTTTGCGTCGAATGTCCGTGGCACGGATGGCAATACAATATCAAAACAGGCAAAGCACCCGGCGGCTACACAGACCAGCAGGCAAAGTTTGAAGTAAAGATTGAAGATGACATGATTATGGTTTCCGAAAAGCCAATCATCAATGCGAAAGCCGCACATCATGAAAATGCCGACCTTGAGCTATTGAGAAACCTGCATTATGAAACAACTCCCGATTCGCTGAACATTCTCGGAATATCAACGACGAATATGAATAACAAACTTCCACGTTCGTCAACATCGGAACAAGCGTTGGAGCTTGCTTTGGAATTATCTCAAAAAGAATTCGGTGCTTCTACAAAATTAATCAAGCTGCGTGACCTTGAGTTCAGAGCGTGTGAAGGATATTACAGCTTGCATGAGAAAGCTTGTATCTGGCCATGCTCTATAACAGACGCCAACCCGAAAGACGGAATGACTGAAGTTTATAAAGCATTAATCCTTTGGGCTGATGTTGTGCTTGTCGCAACTCCGATTCGCTGGGGAAATGCATCATCTCTATATTATAAAATGTGTGAACGATTGAACTGCGTTCAGAATCAGATTACACTGCACGACAAAATCTTAATCAAAAATAAAATTGCAGGATTTATCATCACCGGCGGACAGGATAATATTCAAAGTGTTGCAGGACAGATGAGTACGTTCTTCACCGAGCTTGGATTTTCATTTCCACCGTTTAACTTTGTGGGTTGGAGCAGGGGATGGGTTTCGGAAGATATGGAGCATAACGTCGAGCAGTTCAGAAAATCACTTACATAAAACGCTCGGTTAAAGACTTAGTTGCTAATGCTGTAAAGATGAGCAAGACATTTAAGACAATGGATTGCACTGTATTTGAAAGCCCGCTGCCGAAGAGGAAAGAAGCGGACGCTTCTCCTAAATTCTCCCAAAGTGAAGAAAAGAAAACTTGAAAATAAAAAAGCCGATTCGTTTGAATCACTCAGCGGGCTTTTTATTTACCTTTATCATAACCTCCGAACCTTTCCCGGTTATTTTATAATCAAACTCATCAACGAGAGATTTTATTATGAAGACTCCACGTCCTGACTCTTTCATAATGTTTTCGGTGAGAGTCGGGTCAGCGAGAGAGTTGACATCAAAGCCGTTACCTTCATCTTTTACAATTAAAATAATCGAGCTTCCACTTACGAAAACTTCCACAAAAACATTTTTTGATTCATCCTCTTTGTTTCCGTGAACGACAGCATTCACAAACAATTCAGTAGCAGCAATCATGAATTTCCGGAATTGTTCAGCAGACAGGTTAATGATGGAGTTCGCTTTATTCATCAGTGATTCAAAGCGGTGAAGATTTTTCCGTGATGATGATATTATTTCTTTAAACTCATTCATTAAAATTTTACATAAGCGTTAAAAGAAATTGTGCTGTTCCTGTTTGGAGTCAAGTTGTTGCTGAAGTCGATAAAATCATAACTGTAAATTATTTCCAACCGTGAAGAATTTTTCCAGTAAACCAATGCTCTTACCATCGGTCCGTATGTTCTGAAATCAGTATCGAATATTCTTTCTCCGTTTACATAGTTGAATCTTTTTTGCTTGTAGTATCTGTAACCGGCTGAAAGTGTGATAGAGTTGCTGAGAAAATAGTTTAGACGGAAAGTTAAAACCTTGTCTTCGAAATAATTTGTGGGCTTTGTTGCAAACGAAGTCCATTTCAGCTCACCGCGTTCGTATAATTTTAATTCACCGTAATTATCCAAACCAAAATATTTATTCATCGTGATAATCAAAGAGTCTTTGAGATTAACTTGTCTGAACGAATAACTTTTTACTGTTGAGAGTAGGTCCTCGAAATCATAAACCGTATAGTTTGCAAGAACAGAGAAAGTGCCAATGTTCCTCAGCCATTTGGAAGGTGTGAAATAATTTCTTGACGTCAACCGAAGAATTCTGTTCCAGTTATTGTTGGAGCTCTTTTGTGAAAAAATATAAACGGTGTGATAAAGGTTCAGGTCGATTGAAGTTGTCTGAACAAAATTTTTGAAATTGTTATACCTGTGTGCAAGATAGACAAGATAATTTAATTCGTCTCTGTCATCATAATTTGTTTCTGCCTGTGTATCGTATTTTAATATCGAAGCGGAAGAAGAAATTTCGAAACGATTTTTTTTAGTGAGGTCGTAATAAACAGTTCCGCTCAGCATGAATAATCCGGTATGATTGTTTTTACTGAGCTCGAGGTTCTCTGCGTAACTGATGAACGCAGGGTTTATCCTGCCATTGTTGATGAAAGAAAACTTCTGGTCTTTCTCATTGTAAGTTGTTTTGAGCTCCAAGCCGAATTTATTTCCATCGAACCTGATTGCTGCGTCTCCCCCAAGGTCAAGGTCCTGAACCTGTGTGTCATAAATTGAAGGAGATGTAGTGCTGCTGGATGAGATATATTGATTTTCCTTTCTCACGTTTCTGTAATAAGGATAAAGTGTCAGATAAAAAATCATATTGTCATTAATCGTATAATCAAACCTGTCGAAGAAACGCAAGATAGTTTCGTTTCTTTTTTCTATGTTGTTGTTCACTCCGAAATTTATTTTTGTAATTGGGTCGGCGGGGAAATAAAAATCTTTTCGTGAATGGGAAAAGGCAGCATCAAACTGGTTTGATGCAAGCTCGTTACTGAAATTTTTATCTATCTGTAACCGTGCTTTTAGAAAATTATTTTTTCTCGGGTCAAGATTCTGATAACCGGCTCTGAGATTTAAATCGGTAAAATAATCCTCAATGATAAAATTGCTTAGATTAATTTCTCCGTTCATATCAATGCCGCGGTTGATTTCATCAAGTTGGTTCTCACGCCTGTATGCAGCATTCGTTACGGCTCTGAGCTCTGCACCTTTAATCGTTGTTTCGTATTCTTCACCAATCCCGACAGAACTGAAGTTAGAACCTTTCAACTGAACATTTTTTTCATCGGAGTAAACATTACCGGAATAAAATCCAACAAGCTTCAGCTTATCGGTGAGTTTGTATTTTACACCAATCTTTAAATTTTCAAAATCTCTGAATAAGTTTTCATCGAGCTTTGTAACCGAAGAAGTAAAATAATTTCTGAGAAAAAGTTCATACTTTCCTTTCTCGAAATATAGATTCAGCTTCGAGATTAACCCTGCTGATTGAACGTTGTTGTCAAACTGTGTATGAAGAAAATTTCTTGTAGAGGTTGAGTCAACAAAAGTCTGAACATCACCCAGTGTTGTCTGTGCAGAAATCTTAAAACAGAAAAATGAGAGGAGAGAAAATATTATTGGAAGAAATTTCAAATGTATTCAAAGAGAATTTTTCAGTGCTTCGATTTTTGTTTTGTTCTCCGATACATCGATAAGATTTGAAAGAAGTTCGTTTATGTTTTGTCCTTCTTGTTTCAATGAATTGTGAACAATCATTCCGTGATTCAAAACGATTACACGGCTTGCTGAATTATCAAAAGCATCGACATTATGGGTTGAGTAAAAAAAAGTTTTTCCGTTCATGCTCAGTTCAAGCATTAAATCTTTAAGGAGCACTGTTGAGTTATAATCCAAGCCATTCAACGGCTCGTCCCATAAAAGCACGTCGGGGTTATGAATCAATGAAGCTATCAGCAAAACTTTCTGCCGCATTCCTTTTGAAAAAGCAGACATTGGTGTTTTGATTTCGTCTTTCAGCTCGAAGAATTCCAGGAAGTCGAATATTCTTTTCACATAAACTTTTTTTTCTATTGCATGAATCCTGCTTATGAATTCCAAGTACTCAAACGATGTCAGAGATTGAAAAATATTTCCTGATTCGGGAACATATCCGATTTTTCTTTTCACACCGTTTGAATCTGCAGCTACATTTAACCCGCAAACAGATACATTGCCGCTGTCAAAGCTTGTAATGCCGGCAAGAATTTTTATTGTCGTGCTTTTGCCTGCACCATTCGCACCGATGTATGAACAAATTTCACCTTCGCTCAGTTCAAAGCTGATATTTTCCAAGGCAAACGAATCACTTACATATTTTTTTGAAAGCTCTTTAACAGAAATCATTTAATTTTCTTTTTATGATGTGATACAAAAGGATTGTCCTTGATAAAAAACCGCCACAGCTTGTCAGCATTCTTTGTAATTCCAATTCGTTTTGACTTTTCTATTTTGATTTTCAACTGATTGCTGTTCTTTGCAATAAATAATTCATCACTTATTAAGCTCACGCCGTTAAGTTTTAAATCTATTCGCAAAGCTTGTGTCAGCTTTCCGGGACCGTTTGTTAAATTATTAATCTCATCCTGTTTACGATTTGTTTTCATTTTTTCGATTCCTTCTAGCGGCTGCAAAGCACGAATTAAAACTGCATGAGCTGTATCTTTCTTTCCTATGACAACATTCACACAGTGATGGTTTCCATAAGTAAAATAAACGTATGCAAAACCGCCCTCGCCGAACATTACTTCATTGCGTTTCGTTTTGCCTCTGTAAGAATGTGACGCCTCATCTTTCTCACCGAGATATGCTTCTGTTTCAACTATGATTCCGGCAAGAAATTTTCCTTTTATTTTTCTTACCAGAATTTTTTCAAGTAGCTCTTTCGCTATAGTTATGCAATTCCTTTTGTAAAATATCAGCGGTAATTTTCTATATGTTTTCAATCAACTCTCGACTCTTTACTCTCGAATCTTTATCCACTCACTTAAAAAGTTCATTCTCTCCATTCTTCAAGTTCTTTCCTTTTTTTCTTCCGAGATGTTTGTAAGCAAGCTCTGTCGCCTCTCGTCCGCGTGATGTTCTTCTGATAAATCCTTCCTGCACCAAAAATGGTTCGTAAACTTCTTCGATTGTTCCGGGTTCTTCCCCGACTGAAACAGAAATTGAATTCAACCCAACAGGACCGCCTTTGTATGTGTCGATTATTGTTGTGAGAATTTTTACGTCAAGCTCATCTAAGCCGCGGTGGTCGATTTCCCAGTTGTTCAGACATTCATCAGCAATTGCTCCGTTGATTGTTCCTTTATTTTTTATCACAGCAAGGTCGCGTGTAAGCTTGAGCAAACGGTTTGCAATTCTTGGAGTTCCTCTCGAGCGTTTTGCGATTTCGCCTGAACCATATTCATCAATTTTTATTTTTAAAATTCCTGCCGAACGCACAATTATTTTTTCAAGGTCTTCAACATTGTAATATTCGAGACGGCATCTGATTCCAAACCTGCCGAGAAGCGGAGAGCTGAGTAAACCTGCACGTGTTGTTGAGCCAATCAGGGTAAACTTTTCAAGCTGTAAGCTTACACTTCTTGCACCGGGTCCCTGGTCGATGATGATGTCGAGCTTATAATCTTCCATTGCTGTGTAAAGATATTCTTCCACAGTTTTCGGAATGCGGTGAATTTCATCGATGAAAAGTATGTCACCGAATTGTAGTTTCGTCAGCAAGCCGGCAATGTCCCCGGGTTTTTCAAGAATCGGTCCCGAAGTTGTGATGATGTTGGTATTAAGCTCGGTTGAAATTATGTAAGCGAGAGTTGTCTTGCCCAATCCCGGCGGACCTGTGAACAGCACGTGGTCGAGTGAATCTTTTCGTTGCTGGCTGCTTCTAATCGAGATGTCGAGATTTCCTTTTATCTTTCGCTGTCCTGTGAAATCATCGAACTTCGTAGGACGAAGCTCGTTCAGAAAATCTTTGTCTTCGTTTTGATTTATGGGCGAAATATTTTTATTCCTGCTCAATGTGATTTGCTGTTTTTATTGTGAGAAGGTGAATAGTTACTCCGATTGCAATCGCAAATAAAATGAGCTGAACATATAATTTATCTGTTGTATAAAATGCTGAAAATAATATGGCTGCCCAAAGTAAAGTTAAAGAAATAATCTTTGAAGTAAGCGTCATTCCATTTCCCTGACGATAGTTCTTGAGATATTTTCCGAATAGCTTATTATAATGAATCCAGTGATAAAATTTCTCCGAGCTTCTGGCGTAACACCATGCTGCGAGCAATAAAAAAATTGTTGTCGGAAGTAAAGGCAGAAACATTCCAAGAATTCCGACTGCAACGAAAATTGTTCCGGCAATTGCCAGTATAATTCGGACAGTCCGGTTAGAGTGTAATTTTATTTCTTGTCTGTTCATTTAGTTTTATTTGCTCATAAAGATGTTAAAAAAATATCACACTTTAAACGTTAAGCATTCTTCTTATAAATCTTATAGTGCAGCTTCAAAAACTTCCTTCTCCAGATTGTGAGCGTATGGTCTGTTCTTAGCGTGCCGTTTTCATCTTCATAAACATGAATGGTTTCCCTCATCGTTTTCACAAGACGTGTATAACATTTGCTGTTAGATTTTTTAAGTGTAAAATAAAATCCCGGCTCTCCGAATCTCTTTGCATCCGACTGAAGCAAAAGCGAGCCGTCTTCTTTTATAGTTGGCTTCATAAGAACGTTGCAGTTTCCGTTTGGCAATGGGAATACAACTTTGATACAGTTGTAACCAACGTTTCGCGGTTTGCCGAATCCATAACATCCCGCATAAATAATCTGGTTCGTGCCGGATTTCTTCCGCATCCAGATTCTGTATTTTGCTTCACCTGTTGATTTATTTTTCAGCTGAATGATGTCGCTTGTAACCCCGTGAGAAGTATCCATTGGCGAAAGCGGGACGTTAAGCTGCTGAAGACGGCGTGAAAAAATAACCGCAAGCAATTTCCCGAACGGCTTGAATACTCCCGACCACTCGCTCCATACATCAAATCCGTAATTAATCGTGTGCTCATAAAAATCTTTTACCTTCGGATTAATTTCTATCTCCGAATCATTCTTCAGCACATTCAAATCTTTAAGCAGACCGGAATCTTTTTCGTTGACAGCTATTTCAAGATTTTCATCTTCTGAAATTTTCCTAAAGAAATCCTCTCCGATTTTTTCGGTTGCACCCATCGGTCCCAAAAGCCACGGCTCATTTTCTAAATCAACTCTTTTGCCCGTAATCCGAACCCAGCACTGAGTAATCCAGTCCGAAACGTAACCGCGATTTTTGCCAAGCCAGAAATTCATTCTTCAAAATAATTAATCGAATCTGTTTATACTATTTCATTGCAACAGCATTCAAATCAAAAGATATTTGTTTGCTGTGATAAAAAATATTATTGAAAAGATTCCTCACCACCGTAAAGGATTAATCTACATTTCACTTTGTGCATTTCTCTGGAGCTCGAGCGGGCTGTTCATCAAAGTTCTGCAGGTCAGTGCGTTTCATATTTCATTTTACCGCTCGGCAATCGCGGCTCTCACCATTGCAGCCATAACATTTCACAGACACAAAAAAATAAAGTTTGAGCTTGATGCAGTTTCTTTGCTCGCTTCATTTTTTTATGCAGGCATCCTGATTCTCTTTGTAATCGCAACAAAGATGACGACCGCAGCTAATGCAATCTTCCTCCAGTTCACTGCTCCGATTTATTTACTCGTGCTGGAACCGATTTTTTTAAAAACGAAATTCGAAATTAAAAATCTTGTTACGATTATTTTTTGTATCGCCGGCATGGCTCTATTTTTCTTCGGTCGTCTTGAGCTTGGAAATGTTTACGGTAACCTTGTCGCAATCTGTTCGGGAATTTGCTTTGCTATGTTTACACTGCTTCTTCGCTATAAAAGAATCAAACACAAATCGGTGAACACTCTTGGAAGCGTGATTCTCGGCAACCTGCTTGTCTCGGTAATTTCTTTTTTCCTGATTTTTCCTGAGTTCAGTTTAAGCACAACAGAAACTACAATCTTAATTTATATGGGAATGATTCAGATTGGAATAAGCTACATAATTTTTAATGCGGGAATAAAATATGTTACCGCAACCGAGTCGATGATAATTGCAATGATGGAAGCAATCTTTAATCCGGTTTGGGTTTTTATCGGAATCGGGGAAGTACCTTCTGTGTATGCTATTATCGGCGGGTCAATTATTTTCGGAGCGATTCTTTGGAGAACTTTGAAAGTGAGAAGTGCATTGATAATTGACAATTGATAATTGATAATTGAAAAAATATAATTTGGGGCTATAGCTCAGCTGGGAGAGCGTCTGAATGGCATTCAGAAGGTCAGGAGTTCGATCCTCCTTAGCTCCACAACATGAGACCACCCTTACTTCTCGCAATAATCTTTTTAGCCGGAATAACCTTCTCTCAGCAGTTCAAGCTGGGCAATGAAGTGCTTCTTCAATATAAGCCGGAAGAATTAAAATCATACAGGATAGGATTGATAACAAATCAAACCGGCAGGACACAAAAAGAATTCTTCCTCGATGAGCTTGTCAGGTTAAAATGCAACGTAGTAAAAATATTTTCTCCGGAGCACGGAATCCGCGGCGATGAAAGTTATTCGAGCGTTGATGAAAAAACCGGAATCCCGATTGTTTCTCTTTACGGTGAAAAGAAAAAACCATCTGCAAATGATTTGTCGGATGTAGATGTTTTACTTTACGATATTCAGGATGTGGGCTCGCGGTTTTATACTTACACATCGACTCTTTATTATTGCATTCAATCAGCAATTGAAAATTCAAAGATGATTGTTATTTGCGACAGACCTGTTGTGATAAATCCTGATTACGTCGATGGCTTCATGCTTGAGCAATCCTTCAGCTCATTCGTCGGGAAAATCCCAACCCCTGTTTGCTACGGGATGACCTGCGGCGAGCTTGCAATGTTTTTGAAAGGCGAATCTTTCGGCGGAAGTGAATTGATAAAGTTTTCGCCAATGGAAAGTTATTCGCGTAACACGGATTTTGTTTCATTGAATCTAATCTGGGTCAAGCCATCACCGAGCATGTTTTATCCATCGACAGCTTTATGCTATCCTGCAACTTGTTTCCTCGAAGGGACAAATGTTTCCGAAGGACGCGGAACAGAGAAACCGTTTGAATATTTCGGAGCACCATGGGTTAATTCAAACACACTTGCTGACGAATTAAATTCATGTAATCTTTTTGGTGTAAAGTTCGAAGCAGTAACATTTACTCCATCGGAAAAGATTTCTTTATACCCGCCGAAGTTTTTTAATAAGCAATGCTTCGGAGTGTTCATTAATGTTACTGACAAAAATAAATTCGAGCCGGTGAATTGCGGTGTCGCAATTTTGATTTCTCTTAACAAATTGTTTTCAGAGTTCAGGTTCAACAAAGATAATTTTATCGACAAGCTCGCCGGAACAGACAAGCTCAGAAAATCAATTGTGAGCGGAAAAACTTTAGACGAAATTGTTTCAATGTGGAGTGAAGAAGTAAATTCATTCAAACAAACGAGAGAAAAATATTTACTATACAGATAAAAAAATTTTTAATGGACATTGAAAAAGAAATAATTTCTTCGTTCAGAAGCTACAAAACGGACAGCGAAATCTACCACGACCTGATGCAGAGCAGAGTACGCGAGATTCTTCTCGTTACATCTTTGTATGATGCATTTATTCTTGAAGAAGAAGAAAAGCTGAACGAAAAAATCTTCGGTGAGTATTACAACCTTAGTCTTGCCTCAGCACCAAGAATCACAAACGCTGTCGATGCGTCCGAAGCTCTCCGTCGTTTGTCTGAAAAAAAATTTGACCTTGTTATTCTCAGCATCCGGGTGAAAGGGATGAGCTCATTTGAGCTTGCAGAAAAAATAAAACAGCAGCATCCGTCTCTGCCGCTTATTCTCCTGCTGTATGACAACACAGAAATTGCAAAGCTCAGAGACCAGTCGGCGAAAATTTATTTGTTCGAAAAAGTTTTTGTCTGGAATCGTGATACAAAAATTTTTATCACCATAATCAATTACATTGAAGACAAGCTCAATGTTGAAAACGATACTCATGTTGGGTTAGTCCGTGTAATTCTGCTGGTCGAAAATTCCATACGCTATTATTCACGTTACCTGCCGATTCTCTACAATGAAATCATCAAACAAACACAGCGGCTGATTACACTTGATAACCTCGACGAGGCAGGAAAGATTCTTCGTATGCGTGCACGTCCGAAAGTTCTGATGGCTGAAACTTACGAAGAAGCTGCTGACATCTACGAGCGTTTCAATGAATACCTTCTCTGTGTTATTTCCGATGTGAAGTTTCCTCAGAGCGTCACCGCTGATACAGAAGCAGGGATTCGGTTTCTTGAAAATGTGAGAGAAGAAAATTCGGACTTGCCGTTCCTGCTACAGTCATCCGACGAACAGTTCAGGGAAACCGCAATTAAGCATTCAGCTACTTTTATAAATAAAAACTCGGACTCACTTACAACCGACCTCACGAAATTTATTCTGCATAACCTCGGCTTTGGCTCGTTTGTTTTCAGAATCAGCAAGGACAAAGAACTTCTGAGAGCATCTTCTATGTATGAGTTCAAGCTTGCATTAAAAAATGTTCCGGCTGAGTCAATAATTTACCACGGAAGTAAAAATCATTTTTCCGCATGGCTTATGGCACGCGGCGAAATTAAAATCGCAGAGCATCTTCAGACAATAAAAGTTTCTGATTTCCCGAGTGCAGAATCAATCAGAAAATATCTTCAGGATATTATTCAGCAGGTTGATGTGAGAAATAAAACCGCAACAATCGATAACGCTTCTGCTGTGGAAGAGGACATCGGCAGCTCAATCATACGGCTTACCGAAGGTTCATTCGGAGGCAAAGGCAGGGGGCTCGTGTTCGTGAATACTTTGCTTCAGAACAAAAATCTTTTCGGTGACATTTCGGGTGCGGAAATAAAAATTCCAAAGACTTTTGTAATCGGTGCGGCTGAATATGACACCTTCATTTCAGAAAACCGGATTTCCGAGTTAATAAAAAACGCGGACGATACCGAAACAATAAAAAAATTATTTCTCAGCTCAAATCTTTCTTACGACCTTTCCGGAAAGCTGCATAAAATTATCGGTAATCTTTCATCTCCGATTGCTGTGCGTTCATCAGGTATTTATGAAGATTCAATCACGGAATCTTTTTCCGGCGTTTATCAAACCTACCTTCTGCCGAACTCACACATAGATTACGAAACAAAATACAAACAGCTTTGCGATGCAATCAAGCTTGTGTATGCGTCGGTTTATTCCGAGCATGCGAGAATGTATTTCGAAGCAATCAATTACAAAAGCGAAGATGAAAAAATGGCTGTGCTGATTCAGGAGATTGCCGGCTCAAAGCATGAAGATTATTTTTATCCCGGTTTCTCAGGCGTTGCACAGTCATATAATTATTATCCGTTCTCACGCATGAAACCCGATGACGGAATTGCAGTTGCAGCATTGGGACTCGGCAAGTATGTGATTGACGGCGAGAAAGCATTTCGGTTTTCTCCGAAATATCCACGCATGGATACTCTTGACCCCGAATCACAGGTAAAAAATTCGCAGACGGAATTTTACGCAATCGATTTGAAGAAGTCATCTGTAAATTTAATCGAAGGTGAAGACATCACTCTTGCAAGGCTGAGCATTACTGATGCCGAGAGGCACGGCACGCTGCAAAAAATCGGCTCGGTCTTTGATGCACAGGATAATAAGTTCAAGCCGACGTTTACTTCACAGGGCTCACGTGTTGTGAATTTCATGAGCATGCTGAAGTTTGATTCGTTTCCTCTCGCAAAAATTCTCAGCCGCATTCTTGAAATTATAGAAGCATCGATGGGGATGCCTGTCGAGATTGAATTCGCATGTGATTTGTCCGAAGAAAAAAAATCTTTTTACATTTTGCAGATTAAGCCGCTTATCAGGAACAGCTTCGGCTTCGAGATTGACACTGAAAAAATTGTGAGGGATGAATTGCTTTTATATACCGAGCACGGAATGGGCAACGGAATGATTGAGGATATTCATGACATAATTTACGTGAGGGGCGATTCGTTCGATAAAAACAAAACAGCAGAGATTGCTTCGGAGATTGAAAAGCTCAATGCCGGCATGAAGAATAAATATATTCTCATTGGACCGGGAAGATGGGGAACACGCGACAGGTGGCTGGGTATTCCCGTTAACTGGGCACAGATTTCCAATGCGAAAATAATTGTCGAAACCGATTTAAAAGATTTTACTATTGACGCTTCTCTCGGCTCGCATTTCTTTCATAACATTACAACAATGAACATCGGTTACTTTACCGTTAAAAAAATTCTTGATAACTCATTCATCGACTGGCTCTGGCTTCACTCTGCCAAAGCAATCAGCGAAACAAAATATCTCCGCCACGTTCATTCCGAAAAGCCGTTTGTAATTATGATGGACGGTAGGAAATGTTTGTCGGTGATTTATAAAGCGGAAGAGAGCTGAGAAATTCTCTTAATGTTTTTTTCGGGTGTCTTCTGGTAGTGGTCTCTTTCCCTGGGTCGGGCTTCCCGCAGGCGTTCAGACCTTTGCAGTGTTTTCCGACATTCCTAAAACAAAAAACATATCGTGCGTCCCCGTCCCGAACTTATTCGGGATTTGCGGAACATTTTCTTTCGACATGAAGCGATAAGTCCAAACAAAAGCCCCGAACTTCGGGGCTTCTTACTTTCAAACCTTCAACTTTGAAACCTTTTACTTAACCAGCACCATTTTCTTCGTTTGGAAAAAATCATCCGTGATGATTTTATAAAAATAAACACCACTCGGAAGATTACTGCCATCGAAATCAACCTCATACGTCCCCGGTTTGAGTTGTTCGTTCACAAGCGTTGCAACTTCTTTTCCTAATACATCAAAAACTTTTAGAGTTGTTAATCTTGAATCTTTAATCTTGAATCTGATAATTGTATTCGGATTAAATGGATTAGGATAATTTTGCTCTAACTTAAACTCTGAGGGTATGTTTAAATTAATTTGTTTAATTCCCGTAAATGTTCCTTTTCTAAAAACTATACCATTACTCCCAACTGCCCACCCTTTTTCATCACTGAATAAAGATATACCTTTTAGATTATTTGTAGTTTGTGTTTGTTCTCTGAACCAGTTAAAGCCACCGTTTGTTGATTTTAAAATTATGCCACTGTCAGCAGAAATATAGAAAGTATTTGCATCGAGAAACGTAACTGCGTTTAGGGTTTGGTTTGTTCCACTACTTGCAGTAAGCCACCCGACTCCGCCACCATTTGTAGATAATCTGATTCTGCCGTTAGTTCCAGTTGCTATTATTTTCAAAATAATGGGACTAGTCACAGAGCGTAAGCTAGCACCACCCGAAGTTAATGAGGTAATCCAGTTTGTGCCCCCATTACCCGTCCCGAAATACCTTTCTCCATTATCAATTCCTACCAAAGAACCTGTATTTTGATTTAACATATAAATACCATAATACGGAGCATTAACCTGAGTCCATTGAAGCATCCACATTATTCCCGCATTAGTAGTTTTATAAACATAGCCATTTGTAGCGCCGCAAACATAACCGACGCTTTGGGTAGGAAATGATACACAATAATAAGACATGCCCGAGCCGATGGATTGCTGTGTCCAGTTAATGCCACCGTTAGTAGTTCGGAAGATAAGATTATTCATGCCAACAGCTGTTCCATTGACAACATCAGAAAATGATACAGCATTAAACATATCTCCCGATACTAAAACCTGTTCCCAGTTAATTCCCGAAGTAGTGGTTCTCCATATACCTAAGTTTCCTACGGTGATACCGGTGTATTCGTTAAAAAACTTAACGCCATTTAATTGTGTTGTGTTAATAGTGGAAACTTGAGTCCATTGAGCGAAACAAATTAAACATGTAACATGAAAAGTAAAAAATATGAAAAGAAATTTTTTCATTTGAGTATTAACATCTTTTTGGTATCTGTGAAATCCCCTGCTTGTAATTTATAAAAATAAACACCGCTTGCAAAATTTACACCATCAAAAATCACATCATAATATCCAGCTTTTTTAAAGTCATTAACAAGAGTTATAACCTCGCGCCCCAACACATCATAAATTGTTATTTTAACTTTGCTATCTTTTGATATGCTATATTTGACATTTGTTATCGGATTAAACGGGTTAGGGTAATTTTGTGAAAGAGAAAATTCTTTTGGGACTTCGTTGGAGATAGGCATTATGCCAATTATTCCGCCCCCGTTAGTTGTTTTAAATATTCTTGGATAAGCAATTCCGCCTGAACCTCCTGAACAAAAATTGGTTGTGATGTATCCTGTATTGGCATCAACCATAAAAAGATTTCCGACACATGCATTTGAATCGTTTGCAAAGTTAATTGTCTGTTCAAACCAGCTAACACCCGCATTTGTTGTTTTGAATATTTGGGGGGAATATTTTGAATTTCTTAATTTACCACCGATTACCCAGCCTGTATTAATATCATAGAATTCAACATTAAGTAAAGAGGAACTGTCCACACTTAAAATTTCCTGCCATAAGTTACCTCTATCTGTTGTTTTGTAAATTTTTGTTGCAAACCCATCGAGAAGCGAAGAATATCCGGTAGTTACATTCACAAACTCTATATCAAAATATTGGTTAGTTGTTATATATACCCAATTTACACCTCCATTAGTTGTACCAAGTAACTTCATAGAACCTAGTATGTATCCTTCTAAAGAATTTAAGAAATCTATTTGTACTTGTGGAGGATTATATAAAGTATTTAAAATGAACCAATTGGTACCAAAATTTGTTGTCTTGTAAACAAATGCAGAATCAGTTAAAAGATATCCCAATGTGTCGTTAACAAAATCAATACCCGTTAAATAATCATTTATAGAATTACTTATCCAGTTATTTCCACCATTGCTTGTTCTCAAAATATAACTCAAGCTAAAATTTCGATTGCCAATTGCATAACCATAATTCGGCGAAGTGAAACTTATTCTTTCTAAATGATAATTATTCGTTCCGGGAATTACATTCCAGTTCAATCCGCCATTTGTTGTTTTGATAATAGATGAATCGCCTCGTGTTGCATAACCGGTATTAGAATTAACAAAACTTATTGATGATAATACAAAAGGGTCAGTAAAAGTAGATATATAGATTTGATTCCATTGTGCAAAGTTTATCTGGCTTAAAAAAATCAACATAAGATAAAAGAATCTTACCAAATTATTTTTACTTAGAACACACACTATTTTTTTAGCTTATTAAGTTTTTTAATTCCGTTATTGTAATTGTTTGCCGATAAGACAGCATCGAATACTGACGAAATCCAATTAATAGAATATAAAGCTAAAGCTCCAAGTTTTTGATAGCTACTATTACCATCGCCCGCTATGTTAAATGGAGGTGATTCAAAAAACCAGATTGCTGTTAAAACTGATATGCCAACCCTTATTCCAAAATTTAAATATTGTTCATTATAAAGTTGACCCAAAGCAGCTCCTGGTACAATAAAAGAAAGTGTACCGGCTAATAGCGGACTTTTATTTTTTTTGATAGTAAAAGAAGTATCTTTTATAAAATAATTATCAACTTTTTCTGAAAAAATATTTTTCTTAGTCGAAATATTTATCTGTGATTGTAGTGTTTCAATATTGATGAACAATACAACAATTGAGAGAAAGAATAAATTTCTCACTTAACTAACACCATTTTTTTTGTTAACAAATAGTCACCAAATTTTAATGTGTAAATATATATTCCACTCGCAAGATTTGTGCCATCAAATTCTATGTTATATTTTCCAATCTCTTTCACTTCGTTTATTAACGTTGCAACTTCTCTTCCCTGAATATCATAAACTTTCATTGTTACGAAAGATTTTGCAGGGATACTATATTGTATTTTTGTTTTTGGGTTAAACGGGTTCGGGAAGTTTTGTTCCAATGAATATTTCTTAATATTTCCTTCAACATTATTTTTATCATGTCCTACTTGTTCATTAGTGCTGTTCTGGATGGAAGAGCCGTTCAACATATATTTCCCGTTTGTTTCTAAAACGTAATCTCTTGTAAAACCGCTTTGAATTTCAATGCTGTCCTGAAAAGTCATAACTAATATTGAAGAAGTATCTATCGTCGCGTAGAACGTATCAAGATACATCGTTTGCACAGTCACCTCCTTATCATTTGAATGTTCAATTTTTAATGTTGTAAGCTCTGTTATTGTAAAACCACTATACATAATAGGTACAACTGAAAAATACGTAACTTGGAAATCTTGATTCCAGTTGACATCAATATGGTCAACCGTTTCGTTCAGCCCGGCAAAAGGAATAATCACATCTGACATTTCTTCTCTTCTCGCAAACCATTTTTGTACCATGTTTGCACTTGTATAAATCTGGACATTCCCTGCCCAATCTTTATTTACTATTGGTGTTATTAAATCATTGTCTCCGAGCTCTGTTATTAATGCAAGACTGTCTCCAACATTATTATCACCAATCATGAATCTTTTATATTTATTGTTCATGAATCTTATCGCATTAAGCTGACCTGTTGAATCGTAATGTGCATAAATACTGTCACCTCCATCACCACGCACTACTTTTTTCCCATTATAATAATATTGTATCAAACCGGTTATGTTTTGATTTCCGTTTAGAGAAGCAGTATCTGTTGATTGAACAGTTGCAGAATCATACATCACTATGTCATTTGCTTCTGTTATACCTATCTTCGTCCCAATTGGATGGTCAACTGCAATTAAATTGACTTTGTTTATATAGTCAATGTCCAATTCAGTTTCCTTCATTAATAGAGTAACCTTGCTATCATCTATTGTTGGTTTCACTCTTAACAAATATTTGTCAGTAATATCTGTTCCAGCGAATTCTGTAAATTCAGAACGATGTAGTATGTTATTATCTGGTGTAAATCCTGAACTGTCAATGTTATAAACGAATATCCAGGGACACCCTCCCCCACTACAAGTTCTTGAATAATACTCGTATGTTGCCGTAGCTTTGACCGTATTGGTTGCTTGCTGTGCAATGTAAAATATAAGGTGGTTCCGTCATGTTATCTCTATTTGAATTTTGCCCTGCATTCACTGGCGGGTTATAATATAACGTTGCTTCATTGAATTCAAAGGTCGCGTACATCCCGGGCGGTCTGTTTTCCTCTGACCATTGAAAAGTTAGCCCCCCACCTTGAGATAAGTTACAAGTTACTGTTGCATAATTCCCACGGCATAATATTGGAGGAGATTGTGTGAAACCAGTGATAATTGGTGGAGGTGTACTTTGAATACCAAATTTATTATAAACGTACCATAACAAACCGGCTGTTGACCTAATAGAATATAAATAAGGTTTTTCAAGTCCTTCTGCCCAATTGTCCCAAGTCGATGGAAAATCATATGATGAAGTCATACTATTCACAATTGATTGCATATATAAATAATAAGGGTCGAAATTAGGTCCCCATGAAGAATAACTTGCATCTCCGTCATAATCATTACTTGGTAATCTATCAGCAATTTGGTCTGTGGTATATAATAGATATCTTAAAGGGTTATCAGCAGGTCCCCATTGTCCCTGTAAGTTTAAAACATCTACAATTGGGGTTTGTCCAAACGTAATAGCTTGTTGTTTCGCATGAGTCCAATTTCTATCATCAAAATATCCGAATCCATCTGGTCTTATAAAGTATTCAAAATCATCCTCAAAAATCCCATGTACATCATTGTGTGCATGTGCCGGAACTCCAGCGTCACCAAGTAAATGACACATTCTTCCAACGATTTCATAGCTGACATTTTCTATAAAATTTCTTGTACCATTTTGAATATTAAAATTCATTAGTGGTACTGGAGGATTGAAAAAATATGTCTGATAAGGAGGAGATAATCTTGTAGCTCTCGTTACATATACTTCATTATATCTATAAAATCTTCCTAAATCATCATATCTCATACTAAGATTATACCAATCTGGCGTTGGAGAAACTGGTCCACTTAATACGGCAACATTAATATTCAGCCAATCCTGACCAGCATGTTTTTTACCAAACCAATATGCCTTGCTTTTTACATATGAATTTTCATAACAATAATCCAACGGTTTTATTTTTGTGTTGTCAGGATTATTATCACATCTATAATCTTCAGGGTCCCAAAAGTGTGTGCTTGTAGTATTTGGCCATGTATATCCATATACTACATCAAGGTTGTCTTCATGATATGCTCCGGTGACAATGTAACCTGCTCCCCAATATCCATTACCATTATAAAACCCTTCCCACCAATTACCCAGATGATTATGCATTATTGTGTATTGTGACCCAGGATGTTGGTCTATAACTAATTGATATGCATTCCATACAATATATTTATGTACATCCTCGTGATGTGAATAACAAGTCGATATTAAAAATAAAATCATAATTATCTTTTTCATTTTTTTTTCCTCCTGTTAGGTTTAATTAATTTTTTCCCGCACTTGCCCGCCTTCGACCGTCGCTTCCGCACGGCTAAATCTTTTTTTAAATTTTTCTTGTCCCTCTCCCTTCGGGAGAGGTTAGGTGAGGGCTTCTTAATTCCTAATTCCTAATTCCTAATTGCTCACGTTCCAATATATCTCTTCACTCTCCAGCTTCCTTCGGCAGTTGCATCATTATTAGTAACCCAGAACCTCGTTGCACCCGCAGGTCCCAAATCCTGAGCAAGCTTAATCACCTCCTCGCCCGGTGTAAGCACAACGCTTCCGCCCGCCGGATTTCCATCGGCAGAAATAAAAAAAGTCAGCTGTCCCGTCGTCCCGCGGTTTTTTATTTTAAACTTCGTCAGCGGGTTCATAGTTGTGCTCGAAAAAACCATTTCCGTTTCAGTTGGCGGAGTCGTTCCCGCATAAACTCCGCTCGATTCACCGAGATTTCTGATTACCATCGCCGATTCAAGTGCTGAAAAAAATTCCGGCTCACTCGCCTTCTTCACATGTGCAAGCTTTCCGATTGTTTCAACCCGCTCATCCATCGTATCAAAAAGAGTTTCAACCGTATCCGTCATTCCCGACTTAACGCTCTGTGCACCTTCTCTTGCTGAGAGTGCATCGCTGTATGCCGTTATCATTCCGTCAAAAGCCGTCATCCTTGCCGCATCGATTCCGTATGCTCCAAGCTGTGCAATCACTCCGTTTGCAATATCCCTCACCGACTCACAGAAAATCGTCAGAGCAGTATCACGCATCTTTGTCATTTTCGATTCGGTAAAATCTCCCGTCTCAATCAGAGTATTGTTGCTCGTATCTTTTCCCAACGCATAAAGTGCCCCGCCGATTGCCAGCGTTTCGGTTGTCAAAATATTTCTCGCGACGTATTTATCCGTCGCCTTCCCCGAAAGAATATTTGTCTTTTCAGATTCCTTACTGTTAATCTGAACCACATCATTTTTCAGGGCAGCATGTGCCGCTGCAAGTGCCGGGATTGACGCAACTATTCCCGAATAAAAATCAAGCACCTCATCCACGTTCTCCGCTCTCGTCAGCTTGTTTTCCTGTCTTTCATTCATTTTGTTTTACTCCTTGTGTCATTGCGAGTCCCGTTGCGAGCCGTTAGGCGTGGCAATCTCGGGACGTGGCAATCTCTGTTTGGTTGAATTTTAATTTGATTTTAATGTTTTCCCCAATTTCCCCTCTGACTTTTCACTTTTCCTGATTGTATCCTGACTTTTCGTCACTGCAGCTGACATTTCTTCCCTGACAGCTCGCTTTTCCTGACTGTAAGTTCACATTTCCTGACTGTCCGCTCACTTTTCTTGATTGTATTCGAACTTTTCGTCACTGCAACTGACATTTCTTCCCTGTCAGCTAACTTTTCCTGATTGTAAACTCACTTTTCTCGACTGTAAGCTCGCTTTTCTCGACTGTCAAACCGCTTCGATTTCTTCAATGACGGGTTCAATTCCCAGATGGCATGAACATCAAATCTGTCCGTTCAGTGAAAGGACTAATGTTTTTTTATATATCTTTTTCTGTGAGAGAGGTTTCTAATTCGGTTTCTATTTAAGTAGTCTGGTGGTAAGGATTTTTGCACGCATGGTTTCATCTAATCTTGTTACTTCGAATTTTGTTTTTTGTTTGAGTGCAAACAATCCTTAAATGTCTGCCTCATAAAAATGCTACTATGCTTAGTCCGTTTGGTTAGCTACTTTGTCATACAAAAAAGTTGTATAAAAAAAAAAGGCACATCTTTCAACGTGCCTTAATCTTTAATCTTAAATCTTATAATCTTAAATCCATCTACACTATCCCATACGCCAGCATAGCATTGGCAACCTTAACAAAGCCGGCAATGTTTGCACCAGCTTCATAATCACCTTTATTCCCATAATATTCCGCAGCATCGAGGCATGACTTGTGAATGCTTTTCATGATTGCGAGCAAGCGGTTGTCAACTTCATCGCGTGTCCATGGTAAGCGAATGCTGTTCTGGCTCATCTCCAAACCGGAAACTGCAACTCCTCCGGCATTCGCCGCCTTCGCCGGACCGTATAAAAAATTGTTTGCCTGATAAATATTTACCGCATTCATATCCGAAGGCATGTTCGCTCCTTCGGAAACACAGTAACATCCCGCTTTCACCAAACCTTCAGCAGTCGTTTTGTTGATTTCATTTTGTGTCGCACTCGGTAGAGCGATGTCAATCTTTAATCCGGTTTCGGCAATCACATCCCAAACGCTTTTGCCTTCGTGGTAACTGCATTTATATTTGTCTGCATATTCTTTTATTCTTCCGCGTTTAATATTTTTCAATTCCATCATGAAGCCAAGCTTCTCGTCCGTGATTCCCGCTTCATCAATTATTGTTCCGTTTGAATCGGAAGCTGAAATACAAATCCCGCCAAGCTGATTTACTTTTTCGATTGAGTATTGAGAAACATTTCCCGAGCCGCTTACTGCAACACGCTTGTCTTTGAAATCAAGATTTCTTGTTGCAAGCATTTCCGCAGCAAAATAAACCGTGCCGTAGCCGGTTGCTTCGGGGCGAATCAAGCTTCCGCCGTATTCGATTCCTTTGCCGGTGAGAACTCCAGTGTGCTCGTTCACAATTTTTTTGTAGTAGCCGTACATGAATCCGATTTCTCTTCCGCCAACACCGATGTCGCCTGCGGGAACGTCTCTGTCCGGTCCGATGTGCCTGAACAATTCACGCATGAACGCCTGGCAGAATCGCATAACTTCATCATCTGATTTTCCTTTCGGGTCGAAATCCGAGCCGCCTTTTGCGCCGCCCATCGGCAAAGTTGTGAGTGAGTTTTTAAAAATCTGCTCGAAGCCGAGAAACTTTAATATGCCGAGATTCACCGAAGGATGAAATCGCAGTCCTCCTTTATAAGGACCGATTGCATTATTAAATTCAACTCTGTATCCGCGGTTCACCTGAACGTCGCCGCTGTCGTCTACCCACGGAACGCGGAACATTATTACTCTGTCCGGTTCGACAATGCGTTCGTAGATTTTTGCTTTAACGTATTCGGGATGTTTGTCGATTGTGGGCGTAAGCGATGAAAGAACTTCTTCCACAGTCTGGTGAAACTCCGGCTGGTTTGAATCTTTTGTTTTAACTTTTGAAATGATATCCGAAATGAGTGATGGCATAGTTAATGATGATTGAATATTTATTAATGAATTTTTTTTTATAGTATAATCTACAAAGTTACAAATCAAAGTGTGATTGTAACAATGGAATAATTAGTTGAATACCAGTATGCGAATTAAAAAATTTACATGCATCAATTGCGGCTCTCCGAAAGTCAACGAATATAAATCGCCGTATATCATGTGTGATTACTGCGGCTCGTTCACCGATATTGATTTCACTCTCGGAATGAATTTCTGGAATCAATCTGCACTAACAAACATCGGCTATGCTTTCAATAAAATGAATTTCATGAGCCGGATTCAAGCCGCACAGCAAAAAAACGACAAAGAAACTTATTGGAAGCTTCAACGTGAATACTGGGATTATTATTACCGGACATATCCTGCGTATCTTCCGCCATCAATCGATGATGGTTACAAATACCGGGACTATCTTGACGTGTGTGCAGAATCAAGTACTGATGCCGGATTTAATCCGAAGTGGAGTCAGCTTGCAATCCAGCAGCAGCAGCTGCAACAGGCATTGACTTATTATCAAGTTGGCGGAGCAACTAAAGTTAACAGTGAAGGATTTTTTAAGCTGGCAGAATTTTTTATCGGCATGACTAAAGAAGGATTCAAAGTGTTTTACGAAAATCCAAAATACCAGGTCATGCACGAGCTTCTTCCCGAATCGGTTCATTTGAAGATGAAGCTTTCGATGTTTGTCCAGGCATGGCTGCCGTATTTGACTGAGGAAGATTCAGAAAAATTTTTGAAGATGACGGGTTTTTCGATGCAGTATGTCGAGATTGAAAAACCATCAGGCAGGAACGGAACATGTGAGCACTGCAAGACAGAAATTTATCTTCCGGATGGTTCGTACAAAGTTTACTGTGAGAACTGTCATAAGACAACGAAAGTTCAGCCGGTATTTAAATGTATGTCCTGCGGAGCGGAGAACAATGTGCCGGATAATCCGTCCAAGCCGATTGACTGTGAGTTCTGCGGAGTAGAGAACAGGTTGATACAAGGTCTGTTCGGTTGAAAAAATTTTGACGCAGAATCGAGTTGATTAACTTATGATTCCATATGATATTTTTTTTTATTAAATCATAACTTTCATAATTAATCAGCGTCAAATTTTTAAACCACCAAAATCTTTTCTTCGGTCATCTCTTTAATTGCATAAGCAACGCCTTCCCTTGTCTTGCCGGAATCCTTCACTACGCCGTAAAGTGTTAATAGTTTTGTTAAGGTCAAAGAATATATTTGTATCATGAAAATAAAATTAAACATGCAAAAGACAATCAACTCACAACAACTCGCACACAAGCTCTTCGAGCTTTTAAAAGAAATCCCCTGGGTAAAGATAAACGGTTACTCGGCGTATTACCTTTATCTTATCGCATCCAATACTGACATCGATTACCTCATACTTGAAAGTGCACGCAACGAGCCGTTTGATTTGTTCGTGAATGACGTAAAAGCTTTGGTGAACATCATAGAAAAAAGTCCGAGACGCAGAGATATTTATGCTTACCGTCTAAACGGAACCGAGCAAATCATCAAAGAGCCGTTCATCAATAAAAATACAATCTCGCTTGAATGGAACGAGTCAGCGAAAAAAAATGGGAAAGAAAGATTTAAAGTACTCAAGAGGACAGTCAAAAAGTTTGACCCGAAATTCAATATGTTTAGTTACGCAAAATAATTTTCCTCAATCTTCTCAGTCATCCATTACCTCCTTAGTCCCGATTCGTCGGGACTTTTTTTATTTAAAATTGATAATGAGTGTTTAACAAACTATTTTTGTTAACTCATTTTATGAAAAAAAAATTTGTGCGAAAAGAATCTTTTGTAACAGATTCAGGAATTGAAGTACCCGCTTACATTGAACCAGCCGATGAATCTTACAAAGAAAATTTAAACTCACCGGGAAAGTTTCCTTTCACACGCGGCATTCATGAACAAATGTACCGCTCGCGTTTCTGGACAATGCGTCAATACGCAGGATTCGGCACGGCAGAAGAATCAAACAAACGTTACAAGTATTTACTTTCACAAGGGACAACAGGACTTTCCGTAGCATTTGATTTGCCGACACAGATTGGTTACGACAGCGATTCCCCGCATGCAGAAGGTGAAGTCGGTAAAGTCGGAGTTGCAATTGATACTCTGAAAGATTTTGAAATTCTTTTCGGCGGAATCGAGCTTCAGTCAATTACAACTTCGATGACGATCAATGCAACGGCTGCGATTTTGCTTTGCATGTATGTTGCAATATGCAAAAAACAAAACGCCGACCTTTCCAAAATTTCCGGAACAGTGCAGAACGATATTCTGAAAGAATACATTGCACGGGGAACTTATATTTATCCTCCGAAGCAATCGATGAGATTAGTAACAGATATTTTTGCATGGTGCAATGAAAATCTTCCGCAGTGGAACACGATTTCAATCAGCGGCTATCATATCCGTGAAGCCGGTTCAAATGCAATTCAGGAAGTTGCGTTTACATTTGCAAATGCAATTGCTTACATCGATGCAACAATCGCTAGCGGATTAGACGTTGATAAATTTGCGTCGCGTCTTTCATTTTTTTTTAATTCACATTCAAATCTTCTCGAAGAAGTTGCCAAGTTCAGAGCAGCGAGAAGAATTTATGCGAAGCTCATGAAAGAAAAATTCAAAGCGAAAGATACCAAGAGTATGATGCTTAGATTTCATGCACAAACAGCCGGCTCAACTTTAACTGCTCAGCAAATTGAAAACAATGTTGTGCGGACAACTATCGAAGCTATGGCTGCAGTTCTCGGCGGATGTCAATCGCTTCACACAAACAGCCGTGATGAGGCACTAGCACTTCCCACCGATGAATCTGTAAAAGTTGCATTGCGAACTCAACAATTGATTGCATACGAAAGCGGAATCGCTGACACAGTTGACCCGTTGGGCGGCTCATACATAGTTGAACACCTCACCGACAAAATTGAAGAAGGTGTTTGGAAATATCTTGAGAAGATTGAATCGATGGGCGGTGCAGTGAAATGTATCGAGTTGAACTTCCAGCAGGATGAAATTGCAAAAAGTGCTTATGAGTATGAAAAAAAAATAGCGAGCAAAGAAAAAATTATCGTCGGAGTAAACCAGTTCTTAGAAAATGAAGAACAAAATACTGAACTGCTGGAGATAAATGAATCGATACAGAGAAAGCAAATTGAAAATCTTAGAAAAATAAAATCATCAAGGAATAATGAATCTGTAAAATTATCTTTGGATAAGCTTAAGACAGCAGCGGCTTCTGACAAAAATATAATTCCATTTATTCTTGATTGTGTGGAGTCGTATTGCTCGGTCGGAGAAATTTCAAATACACTTAGAGAGGTTTGGGGAGAGCACGAATGAATCGAGTTGTTTGGATAACAGGTGCATCAACAGGAATCGGCTTTGAGCTTGCGAAAGTATTTGCGAAAGCCGGCTATACAATTGTTGCAACGGGCAGAAGAAAATCCCGTCTGGTTTCTCTTGTGAGTGAAATTAAATTTGCGGGACATGAAGCATACGCATTTGTTTGCAACATTCAATCGGAGCGAAGTATTATTTCAACCAAGAAAAAAATTCTTGAGAAGTGTAAAACGATCGACGTGCTTGTCAACAATGCAGGCGTAACAGTTTTCAAATCGTTTGTCGAAACGAAAAGCCCGGAGTTTGATTCTGTCATCGGGACAAACTTACGCGGAAGCTTCCTTGCAACAAAAGCTGTACTTCCTCTGATGATTAAAAGAAAATCGGGGCACATCATAAATGTTCTTTCTGTTTCAGCGAACACAGTGTTCACCGAAAGCTCTGCCTACTCTGCAAGTAAAGCAGGACTGCTTGCAATGTCGAATGTTCTGCGCGCCGAGGTCAGAAAATTTAACATCAAAGTTTCAAACATTTTGCCCGGAGCAGTCGATACAGCAATGTGGAGCCCGGTTATGAGGCAGCGTTACTCGAAACGAATGATGACTCCTCGTGAGCTCGCTGAAGTTGTCTTGACGGTTGCAGTCCAGCCGAAAAAAGTTTTGATTGAAGATGTTGTTGTTCGTCCGATTAAAGGTGATATATAAATTAAGCCACTAATTTCACCTGCCTGTTGCAGGCAGGCAAATCCTCACTAATTTAATTTTGTGTTAATTAGTGTAATTCGTAGCAAAGTTTTATAATGAAACTAAAAAATAAAGTTGCATTAATTACCGGCGCAGGAAAAGGAATTGGCAGGGCATGTGCACAATTATTTTTGGATGAAGGTGCAAACGTTGTTCTCGTTTCCCGAACTAAAAAAGACCTCGACAGCTTTGTAAGAAAGAATTCTCCCCACACAAAAAAAATTCTCGGCATCACTGCTGATGTATCTAAAGAAACTTCAATAAAAAAAAGCTGTGAAAGAAACGATTGCGAAGTTTAAACGAATCGATATTCTTGTCAACAATGCGGGATTCGGTTTGTTCGACCACCTCGTAAATTCAAAGACGAAAGATTTCGATGCAATGTTCAACACAAATGTTCGCGGATTATATTTTATGACTCGTGAATCTCTTTCTTCGATGATAAAACAAAAAGGCGGGACAATCATAAACATTGCTTCGATTGCAGGTAAGCAGGGATTTGCAACGGGCACGATTTATTGTGCAACCAAACATGCTGTGATGGGAATGTCGAAAGCGTTAATGCTCGAAGTCAGACAGCATAACATTCGTGTAGTTGCAATTTGTCCGGGAAGTGTTGATACAAAATTTTTCCGTCCTGAATCAAAGACGTACCTTTCATCACGCAATGAAACTGTTCTTCAGATGAATGATATTGCAGAATGCTGTTTGCTTGCAGCATCACTTCCGATGAATGCAACTGTCAGCGAGATAGAACTCCGACCAACAAATCCGAGAAAATAATTTTCACCACAGAGCCGCAAAGACGCAGAGTAAAACAAAAAACCCCGACTTTCATCGGGGCTTAATCTTTCAATCTTATGAATCTTTAATCTTACGAGTCGTTTAATACATGTCCCCGTAACCACCGCCGCCGTGAGGCATCTGAGGCATCGGTTTTTCCTTTTCAGGTTTCTCGCAAATCACCGCTTCGGTAGTCAACAGCATCGAAGCAACTGAAGCAGCATTTTCCAATGCAACTCTTGTGACTTTCGTCGGGTCAAGCACACCTGCTTTTATCAGGTTCTGGTATTCCTCGTTCAATGCGTTGAAGCCGTAATCATCTTTTCCGTCTTTAACTTTATTCACAACAACCGATGGCTCGATTCCTGCGTTCTCAACGATTTGTCTTAACGGCTCTTCGATTGCTTTCCTGATTATATCGACACCAATTTTCTGGTCAGCGTTATCGGTTTTTAAATTATCGAGAGATGACTGCACTCTTATAAATGCAACTCCGCCGCCCGGAACTATTCCTTCTTCGACAGCCGCTCTGGTTGCATGCAACGCATCTTCGACACGTGCTTTCTTTTCCTTCATTTCGATTTCGGATGCTGCACCGATTTTCAGAACTGCAACTCCGCCGCTCAGCTTTGCAAGACGTTCCTGTAATTTTTCTTTGTCATAATCGCTTTCGGTCTTATCAACCTGTGCCTTGATTTCATTCACGCGTTTCTTGATGTCTTCTTTCTTTCCCGCACCTTCGACGATTGTCGTGTTGTCTTTATCAATCACAACTTTCTTTGTCTGTCCGAGATAAGAAACCGTTGCGTTCTCAAGCTTGTATCCACGCTCTTCGCTAATCACCGTTCCGCCTGTGAGCACTGCGATATCTTCCATCATTGCTTTTCTTCTGTCGCCGAAGCCCGGAGCTTTTACCGCTGCAATTTTCAATGTTCCTCTCAGCTTGTTAACAACGAGCGTTGCCAATGCTTCGCCTTCGATGTCTTCTGCGATGATTAACATCGAGCGTCCGCCCTGTGCAACTTTCTCAAGAATAGGAAGCAGGTCTTTCATTGTGGAAATTTTCTTATCGTAAATTAAAATGTAAGTATCTTCCAGAACAGCTTCCATTGTATCTGCATCGGTTACGAAGTAAGGCGAAACGTATCCCCTGTCGAACTGCATACCTTCGACGATGTCGACAGTTGTGTCAGTTCCTTTTGCTTCTTCAACAGTAATCACGCCGTCTGTTCCGACTTTCATCATAGCGTCTGCGATTAAATCGCCAATCACCATATCGTTGTTTGCAGAGATTGCACCAACCTGTGCGATTTCTTTTTTGCTCGTCTTATCGATGCTCTTGCTCAAGCCCTTCAATCCTTCGACAACTTTTGCAACAGCAAGGTCGATGCCGCGTTTAATATCCATCGGGTTTGAACCGGCTGTAACGTTCTTCAAGCCCTCGCGGTAGATTGCCTGTGCAAGAACTGTTGCCGTTGTTGTTCCGTCACCCGCAACGTCGGAAGTTTTTGATGCAACTTCCTTAACCATCTGTGCTCCCATATTTTCAATCGGGTCTTCGAGCTCTATTTCCTTTGCAACGGTAACACCGTCTTTGGTTATTGTCGGTGCACCGAATTTTTTATCAATGATTACGTTGCGTCCTTTTGGACCAAGCGTAACTTTCACTGCATTGGCAAGCTTATCGACGCCTTTTTTTAAAGCACCGCGTGCCTCGGCATCGAACTGAATTAATTTTGATGACATTGTTTTTGTTTTTAGTTAATAGATTTAGTTAATTTTATTTTTAAGATTTATAAGATTCGTAAGATTTATAAGATTATTTTTTTGCTCGGAGATATTTAATGAAGCCAGAAATAGATTTAGAAATAGTTTCCGCTTTCAACAGTAATTTTTTGAATTCAACTTCGGTAATGTAATTCAAATCGTAAGCAATGTATAATTGCGACCTCACTTCTCCTGCGGAACTTTTTGCAATGAACAGAAATTGAATAAACTCATTGTTGGATTTTCTCTCAAAGCCCTCGGCAATATTCGACATGACGGAAACACTTGCTCTGGTAATTTGGTTTGTTAATCCAAAATCTTTACTAAAGTTCATTGTTTTTGCTGCTGAATATATTTCCTTAACCAATTCTCTTGAAAGCTTCCAAACATCCATATCTTCAAATCTGTCAATCTTCATTTGTTTTTAATCTGATAATCTTATAAATCTTTAATCTTACAAATCATAATCGGCTTTAGCCGGTAATTGCATAAACATCCGACTCTCTCATTATGAGATATTCCTGCTCGTTGATTTTAATTTCGCTGCCGGAATATTTTCCGTAGAGAACTTTGTCGCCCGTTTTCAGTTCCATTACGATGAGCTTTCCGTCATCGGCAACTTTGCCTTTGCCGACTGCAACTATTTCGCCTTCCATCGGTTTTTCCTGTGCGGTATCCGGAAGAATGATTCCGCCTTTTGTTACTTCTTCAGGTGCCTTGGGTTTTACGATTACCCGGTCACCGAGTGGTTTTAAGTTCATTTCTGTTTTCTCCTTTTTGGTTTAGTTTTAAATAATAATTAAAGTTTTTTAGAATATTGTTAGCACTCTTTTTGGGGATTGACAAAGATAATCAACAAGAACTGCGATGTCAATTCAAAGATGAATGGTGAACTTTTAAGTTGTCATCCGTACTTGATAAGTATCTATTTGTGTTTTTATTTACTTTGAATTTTTTTGAGAGGAGAGGTATGTTTGGAATAATTAATCCCTCTTCAAAAAAAACTTGGTAAAGAACTTGCGGACTTTAATACCTCACACTATATTTGTAATATGAATGTTTCAATTAATAGTCCTTTCAGATATGCAGGTGGAAAATTTTATGCAAGGAAACTTATTCTGGCTCACATACCCAGACATGCAGTTTACATTGAACCATTCGCAGGTGGAGCAAGTATTTTCTTTGCAAAATCAAAAGTTGAATTCAACCAACTTAACGATATAGACAATGAACTAGTAAATGTTTATTTGACAATCAGGGATAATCCAGAAGAACTAATTCACTTTCTAAAAAAACGGAAAACAAAAGAAAGCAGAGTTCCTGAAAGTTTAACTGAAGGTATTTTAGAAGGTAATCCTTTACCAGCAACAAAAGAATTGCACGGTTTTTTCAAAAGTGAATTCAAACCTAATAACGAAATTGAGAGAGCAGGAAGGTGGTTTTATCTTAACCGTACTTCATACAGTGGCATAATGAACAACCAAAATATGTATTGGGGCTATGGGGATAAGTTTTCAATGCAACCAAAGCAAACCGCTTAGTCCCAAATACACCAATCAGCTACAAGACATTTTTCCTTTAAGAATTTGAGAAGTTGAATTGCTTTTCTCTTTTGTAAAGATTTTAAATCAAAAGAACGAACCCAATTTTCAGGTTCATAATCTGGGTAATATCCAGTGGGTGAGTTTAAATTATCACCATCATATGAAATGAGTAATTGCTCACCTTTATTAAATGGATTAGGATGAATATCTCCTCCAATAATTTCTTTCAGAGAAGCATTATTTTCAATCTCTGGAAATTTTGAAATTAATTTTGAGTAATTCCAAATTGCAATGTTTCCTTGTGTTGCCATTTTTATTTTGATTTAATTTTCAAATCTCCAAATTTTATTTATTGCTTTCAAGTGTCCTCTTCTTCTCAAATCATTCAAAACAGTTCTAACTTGATGCTTCCAAATTTTTCCGAATTTCTGCCCGTTAATTATCAATTCTTCATCAACACATAAGTCAGGTAACATAAGTTGAACTCTGACTTGTAAATCTTTTGTTGAAAGTGGTTCTCTTGTCAAACAATAAATCACAGCTTCTTTAAAAATTGAATAAGCAGTTTTTTTCCCTACTAATGCCTCTGTAAATTTTATATCTGCTTTCTTTAAAGTTTCATTAAACCTTTTTCTGATTGCCGATGTAGCTGACTTTGCTACTTCTTGATATTCTTCTTTTACTTCTTTAGCAACGGATGAAAGTTCATCTACTTTTTCTTTTTCAACTTTACTTCCAAGAGTTGAGTAATCAGAAATATCTGATCTTATTTTTTGAATATGCTTTTTCTCACTGAACCCAACATTGTATTCATAATTATATTCAAAGCCAGAAGGAGTTAAGTTTGATGAACCTATGACGGCATAAGAATTATCAAACAAATAAACCTTAGCATGTAATCGTGGTAAAGTAACTAATTCAAATTTCTGAATTCTGTTTTGAAATAATTGCAGAGCTTCAATATCAAGTGAATTGTCAAGAATACTTTGAGAACGCAAATCAGTAAGTAGAGTGAAATTTATTTTGTTTGAAATTTTCCGAGAAGAAAAACTATCACAAATAAATTCAGCTTCTGCTTTCTTGATGTATGGTGATGAAATGATTAAATCTTTACTTGTCTTGGATAACAAATTTTCAAAATGATTTCTCCAAGGTCTTTTGTAAAAATCAATCATGTTTATGCAGCAATTTTATTTTCCCATCATTTTTCATTTAGGAATTCCTTTTGTGAATTTTGCAATGTCGCAACCAAGACAGTTAGCAATTTTAACGAGCGTTAAGAAACTTACATTTCTTTCTCCTCTTTCAATACCTCCAATGTATGAGCGGTCAACACCTGCATCATAAGCTAATTGCTCTTGAGACAGACCTTTCTTCTTTCGTTCTTCACGAATTTGGTTGCCTAACTCAACAAGATGTTTACTCTTTTTCAATACAACAAAAGTATTTCAATGGTAATTATAATACCACAGACGATAATACCTCATTATTGTCAGGACTTGGAAGACCTGACACAACAGTAAATACGATAGAATTATGCACTCTTTCCCAGAACCTTCCCAAATCACACCAAAAATTCCCAAATACCTCAAAAATACGCTCAGAATGACTACTCCGGAACCGGACCTCTATGTCTAAGACCTTAGGATGACTACTATTATATGCGAGTGGCAATGCTAAGCCCTTAGGATGGCATGTCTGGAATCCAACCACAGTGTCTAAGACCTTAGGATGTCAGCTCAGGAATCCGACCCCTTTGTCTAAGCTCTTAGGATGGTTGCTCAAAGAGCAGAGTGCCGATGCTAAGCTCTTAGGATGCCAAGTATGATTTTAGTGTTTGAATCTGCGACGCTATGAATTATATTGAAGCATACGTAATTCATTTCATCACAAAAAAAAATCCAACCAAAAAAACTTAACTTGAAAGGAAATACTTTATGCAATTAAAAAGATTTTTCATAAACCCGTTTATAAAATTCAGAATCGGCATCAGCAAGTTCCGCACGTTCTCGGAAAATCACGTAGCGAATCTCACGGCAAATAACGGCGCCGGATTATTCACGCAGATGATTGCCGAAACTTCTAATGTCTATACTTCACTTTTCGGTGCATACCAGGATGAAGACATCGAACGTGCCGCACAAAAATCTATGACGGCATCCAAAGATATTATCCACGTGGAATTCAAAGATAAAGTTCACCAGAAGGAAGGAACAATCCGCGGAGAGTTCGGCGAGGGCTCTCCCAATTACTTATTATTTTTTCCCAACGGTATGGATGAATACTCACAGTGCACGATGGCGAATGTTGCATTGCTGATGAATCGCATGAAAGAAACTTCGGCACTTTTTGTTGCCGAGCTTGGTCAGCCGTTTGCGGATATCTGGTCTGATATTGAAGTCAGATATACTGCGGCTCGCACTGCACAGCTTACGCAAAAGGGAACTGTCCAGACAAAAATTACAAATGAAGATGCGGCACGCACCTCGATGAATGTAAAATTATTTTCCAACCTTCTTAAGATTGCGGATATTTATCCCGACCAGCCGGAACGATGCAATGATTTCTTCGATGAAACGATGCTGCCGGGCGATTCCGGGGATGCAGAACCTGATGCACCACCGCCAGTGAATCCGTAAAATAAATAAAAAATAAATAACGGGGAAGCTGAAAACCGAATAGAGTAGGCGAAAAATTAAAATAAAAATAAAATGAAAAAGACAATTCTGATGATGCTGTCAGTGATTGTGCTCACGGCATTAGTAACCGTACAAACCGCCAATGCACAGGAAAAAACGGAACCATGGCCCGGGGTTACCATTAAAGTTTTAGTCGATAACGAAAGTGTTAACGTATCGGAAGTAACCTTTGCCCCCGGTGCCGTTGCTGACTGGCACTCGCATCTGAAGTACACCGTTTATGCATTAACCAATGTAAAAATGAAAGTGGAAGAAAAAGGCAAAGAAGCAGTCATTGCTGAATTAAAAACAGGTGCGGCAGTATGGTCACCGGCAGTAACGCATAAAACAAGCAATGTAGGCGAAACACCTTTTACTGTAATTGTTACCGAAATAAAATAAATACTGAATAGACATTGAAAAGTATTTCCGCTTTGTAGGTGAGAACACCAACAAAATAAATGTTATCAGGGACGCAGCGAAGCGTCCTTTTTTTTTATTTGCTTTGAATTGTTTGGAGAGGGGCGGTATGTTTGGATAATCACCTTTGTAAAACTAAATCTCATTACAATGAAAAAGAAATTATTCTTAATCGCCTGCATTTTTTTAAATGCATCAGTTTCATTTTCTCAGATTGATGATATTATAAAAAAGGTAACCAGCGATGTTGTGCTATTCGAAGAAAAGAATGTAACGACATCAATAGACGATGCCTATCCGGTTGCGTTCTGGCTGAAAGACATGGATAAATATATTAAACCGGTTGAACCGGAAAATTATTCATTTGAAAATCTCGCACCCGGATATTACAGGTTCAAGCTTCAGTCATACTGCCTTAAAGCAGGAACTCACGGACCAACATACGGAGACGGATATTTGATGTCACCGCTCAAAGGAAAACGGTCGGACATCGTTTATAATATTGTTAAAAAATCTGTTGCTCATCCCGATATAGAGCAGCATGATATTCAGCGATTGCTTTGGGGAATAATTTATGGAACGAAGTTCACGGACTTCAGCCCGGAATTTCAGAACAAAGTAAGACCGTTGCTTACTCCGGAAGAAATAGCGGATTTAAGTGTTGACCTGAAGAACATAGCGTTTGACCTTATGCCGGACGATGTAAAAAAAACTGCAAAGTTTTATGATGACTTCAGAAAGAAACTGACAAACCCTGCATCCTCTTATGCGGATATAGAGCAGACAGCAATGCTTGGCGGTCTTCTCCCCGATGATTTGAATTCCAAGCACGTCAAGAAGGGTTTGTGGTCTTATATAGGCAACGGGTTTTATGCCAGAGCATTCCCGCAACATTATTCGACCACATATCTCGAACTCTACAAACCTGCTGACGTTAATATTATCGAAGACGGCAAAGAGAGAGTTACATCATTAGAATGCCGGGGATTCAGGATTGATATGGCTTATGATGATGAACCCGGCAGGGATATACTTTCTATTCCGGGAAAACCTGATTTACCAATATGGAGATTAAAGTTAATAAGATTATCAGGGACAGGTGTTGAAAATGAAGTGGTCATAGAAAATAAAGGATGGTTAATAAGAGGCGACGGCAAACCGCTGAAAACAAAAGGAGGCGAAACGAATGTATCATGGTTTAACGGAGACCCTACGTATGAAGAATACCAAAAGGCGTTGAAAGATAAAGAAAAATCTGCAATGGATATGAATAATCGTTTGAAGAAAATGGGTTATACAGATAAACAAATATTTGAACTGGAAATGAGGGAATGTAGAAATAAAATAATTTCTAAATTGCCCTCTCCTCTTTACGAATATTTCGCCTTTGGTAAACCAATCGAGGGGTGGCCAATAAAAGGTTTAGACCCCGAATTAGCAAGTATGTTAATGTTGGACTTATCAGAGGAATCGATTAGGAAATGCAGACTTGAAACTATTGGTTTCGGTAATCCCGATATCACAAAATCTCCCGCCGTGCCTGCGACTAACGGCAAGCAAAGAATAATAGTATCGGAGAGAAAGCAAGATTGAGTTGTGAATTTGAACTCTCGCAATCTGCCGGAGGCGGGATTGAATTTTTTTGAGAGGGGCGGAATGTTTGGGAAAAGGAAAAAAACGGATTGACACAATTAATAATTTCAAATGGCTGAAAAAAAATCAAAATTAGTTGAAATAAAAACAAAACCAACCGTCGCAAGCGTTGAGGATTTTATCAATGCTGTTACGAATGAACAAAAACGCAAAGACAGTTTTGTGCTTTTGGAAATGATGAAAAAAGCAAGCGGAGAAAAACCGGTATTGTGGGGCAGCTCTATCATCGGCTTTGGTAATAAAAGATACAAAAGTCCTAATAGCGGAAGAGAAGTTGATTGGTTCCTGATAGGTTTCTCTCCGCGTAAAGCGAATCTGTCCTTGTACCTGATGATAAATCATAAGGAACATGCCGATGCAATTAAAAAGTTAGGTAAACACAAAACCGCTGGCGGTTGTATCTACATAAATAAGCTGGAGGATATTGATATAAAAGTTCTGAAATCCATGATAGACGCATCATTAAAACGAAAGTAGAATAACACATTATGACAAAGAGAAATAAAAAAGAATTGTCACCAAAACAACGTGCCCCTTCAACGTAATAGAAAAATATTTATATGTTTGTTGCATTTATTTCATAACTAATAGGAGAAAATATGGTAAAAAAAGAAATCGCCACTGGTGTAGTTCATAAAGTACCTGCTGATTTAAAAGAAGGTTTAATTTCCAATCCAGAAGTTCTCGAAAAATGGAACAGTCTTACACCTCTCGCACGTAACGAGTGGATATGCTGGACTACTATTGTCAAGAAACCAGAAACAAGAAAAGATCATATAAATCGTTTATGTGCAGACCTTCTTAAAGGAAAGCGAGGACCTTGTTGTTGGCCAGGTTGTCCTCATCGTAGACCAAATGCAAAAAAATGGTTTAAGCAAACCAAATTATCCTGAATATGTACGACCTCCCGTATCACAAAGAAAAAAATGAACAAGTAATTAAAGAATTTATTGCAAGCTATCCGTTTGCTTTTTTAGCGGGAAGTGATTCGGAAAACAAACCGGTTGCCACACAGGTGCCAATTTTTATTGAAGAGCATGACGGCAGGAAAATATGAAGAATACAGACCATCATAAAGCCCTTTTGCATAATCAAAACGTTCTTGTGGTCTTCACAGGTAAGCACACTTATGTAAGCGGCACATGGTATAGTAATCCTCATACGCCATCTACATGGAACTACATGAGCGTGCATGCTAAAGGAATTATCAGGTTTCTGGATGACGCTGCATTAACAGATGTACTTCGAATGATAACTCTTCATTTTGAGAACCATAATAAAAACTCTGCAACGATATTTGATAACCTTCCTGCAGAGTACACACAAAAACTAATGAAGGCAATTGTGGCTTTTGAAATTGAAGTAACAGAAATGAACCATGTTTTCAAATTAAGTCAGGACAGAGACGAGCAAAGTTATCACAACATAATAGAGAAGCTCAAAGAACAGGGTGAAGAGGGCAAGGTGATTGCTGCTGAAATGGAAAAAAGAACTAAGGAACTATTTCCTGATGATAAGGAGTGAGATAACTTTGATATACTAAAAAACGGAGATGCTGAAAACCGAAATAGAGTAAGCGAAAAATTAAAAAACAAACAAAATGAAAATTGTAAAAGTAACATACACAACCAAATCGGAATTTGCCGAACAAAATCAGAGCAACATTAAAAATGTAATGGCTGATTTGCAAAAGTTAAATCACACTGGCATCAACTATAATGCTTGCTTGAGTGCTGATGGCAAAACATTTACTCATACAGCATTTTTCAATTCAGAGGAAGACCAAAAATTGCTCAATGAATTACCCTCGTTCAAACATTTTCAAGAGCAACTTAAATCCGGTGGTCTTGAAGTTCCACCAAAACAGGAACTGTTAACTTTGGTAGGTTCATCAGGCAATATTTTTAATTCATAAAATAAATCCAGAATGACAACAATTAAAACAGACAACATAACAATTATATGGACAAAGTATCTTATCATGAATGACAGCAATCAAATGCTTTTAGAGTATGACAAAAACTATAAAGCATGGGAACTTCCGGGTGCTGGCTTCGAGAGACCAATTACTTTTAAAAATCTAATGGACTCTGTTGCTGTTGATTTGGGTTTTAAATATGATGATTACAAACTTGGCGGCATTTTCACTTATCAAAAACCCGGAGGAAACAGAATCCTAATTAAACCATATTATGTTGTTCATTTTACGGGATACACGAATGGAAATTCTTTCAGCGATACATCACAAACCAAGTGGGTAAGTATTGACGTAGCAAAAAAAATAATTCCATATCCAACAATGGTTTTGATTCTTGAACAACTGATTAAATATCCGACAACAGTTTGGGGTGGTGCGTTTGAAGAATATAATTATGACCCACCAGGTGCAACAAAATGGAAAGTGATTGAACCGTTTTACAAGCTGAATTAAAACGAATGAACTCCGACAGAAAAGTATGAATATCTGCAAAAATTGTAATCAGGAATTCGAAGGGAATTTCTGTAACCATTGCGGACAATCGGTTGGCACACATAAAATGGATTTTCATTTTTTATGGCACGATATCCAGCACGGACTTTTTCATTTTGACAACGGAATTTTTTATACTCTTAAACAACTTTTCACAAGACCGGGGCATTCCATCCGGGAATTTATCGAAGGGAAACGTGTCCGTCATTTTAAACCCTCATCATTAATTTTTATTCTGGCTGCAGTTTACGGACTTGTGTATTATAATTTCCATTACAAGCTATTGATGGAAACTTCAGTAAGCGGCTCACAAGGTGAAGATGTTTTTAAAATCATTACATGGATGTTTAATAATTATGCTCTGACAATTTTTATAGCAATACCATTTTACGCATTAGGTACTTTTTTTGCTTTCAAAAAGCAAGGGTATAGCTTTGTCGAGCATTTAGTTTTAAATGCTTTTTTGACAGGGCAAAAATTGTTTATTCTGATTGCAACATTTCCATTTATTTATTTCTACGGAGGGACACCTGCATTTGAACGGGTAACAACTATAGCCAATTTTATTGCTTTTATACTTATGTTTTGGGTATTTGCTCAATTCTTTAATAAGCTTTCAAAAATAAAATCTTTTTTGCTGACCATTTTAAGTCAAATAATTTCAATGTTGTTTGTCGCAATTCTTGTTGGACTTATTTTATTAATTGCAGTTTTTATTTTTGGTGTGAAACTGTAGCAGACGACCAATAGTGCCGTTACAATTTAAATAACTAATCATGGAAACAAAAATTCAACTCAAACATCCTGTCGGAAAAAAAGCCGTTAGCATGGATAAAGGAAAGTATGATGTCTTAAAGAAAGTTCTTTTGAATCGCCTGAAGACAAAAGGCGAATCAACTCATAAAGAAATTTTGCAGACAGTAACCGAAGATTTTAAAAAGAACAAAATAAAATTTGACGGCTCTATTGAATGGCATATGGAATGGGTTAAGCTTGATTTGGAAGCAAGAAAAAAAATAAAACGGCTCGGAGACAAGCCGCCAATAAAATTCACAGTTGCCTGAAAGAAATTTCTTGATTGTGACGCTTCGCTAATACCAGCAAAGGCATTTAATCCTCAAAAAAATATTTCTTTATGAAAACATTATACTTAATCTTATCCGGTTTATTATTATTTAATATTACATTGCTTGCAGAAAGTACCGATACGACTTTTATCGAAACACAAATTATTTTGCAGACCAAGACGGGTCAAATATTCGGGACTTTAACTACACCTGAAAAGTTTGACAAAATTCCTGTAGCATTAATAATTGCAGGTTCCGGTCCAACAGACAGAGATTGCAATAATCCTATGATGAAAAATGATGCATACAAAAAACTTGCTTCCGGACTTGCTGAAAATAATATAGCTTCATTACGCTACGACAAAAGAGGTATTGCAGAAAGCAAAGAAGCAGGAAAAAATGAATCCGACCTTCGGTTTGATGACTATGTGAATGATGCAAAGGAATGGATTCAATTGTTAAAGCAAGACAAGCGTTTTTCAAAAGTTATTGTAATTGGTCATAGTGAAGGTTCATTAATAGGTATGGTTGCATCAACCAATGCCGATAAGTTTATTTCCATCGCAGGTCCCGGTCAATCAGCAGACAAAATTATTAAAGAGCAATTGAGTTCTCAGCCAAAAGAAGTTCAGGATTTATCATTTCCGATTATTGACAGTTTAACAAATGGAAAAACGGTTGACAATGTGAATCCGATGCTTGCTGCACTTTTCAGACAAAGTGTTCAGCTTTATATGATTTCATGGTTTAAATATGACCCGCAAATCGAAATACAAAAACTAACTATTCCGGTTCTAATTATTCAGGGTACAAATGATATTCAGGTAACTGTTGAAGATGCAAAACGTCTTTCAAAGGCAAACCCGAATTCGCAATTGTTACTGATTGACAAAATGAATCATATTCTCAGAACTGTTGTAGGTGACAAGCATGCGAATGTTGCTACATACAATAACGCTTCTTTACCTATCGCCGATGAATTAATAAAAAATATAACAAGTTTTATTTTGGAAAACTAAAGAAGAATTATTTTCAGCAACAAATAGGAAGAGTAAATTAATTATGCGTTATGATGAACGCTGTGAAGTGTCCCTTTTTAATATGACTATTGCAACATTTTTAATTAAATTTGTAAAAATTAATTAGAGTCCCATCATTATGAAGCATAAACAACATTTCACAGCATTGATTGAACGTGAGGGGAATATGTACGTTTCACTTTGTCCGGAGTTAGAGATAGCGAGCCAGGGCGATACTGTTGAGCAGGCGCGGGAAAACCTTCAGGAAGCAATTGAATTGTTTTTTGAAGAAGCATCCGAGACGGAAGCGAAAGAGCGTTTACACGGAGAGGTATTTATTACTCAATTAGAGGTAGAGGTTGGGTAAGCTTAAAGTTCTTTCCGGGAACGAAGCTTGCAAAATACTTTCTGAAAACGCTTTTGAGCGAGTTCGTCAAAAAGGAAGCCATGTTGTAATGCAAAAGAAAATTCCCGGTTCAACAATTACAGTACCTGTTCCAAACCACAAGGAGATAAGTAAAGGAACACTTCTCTCAATTATAAAACAATCCAAACTGCCAAGAAGATTTTTTGAATCCTGAAACATTTGATAGATTTAAAAGTTTCTTTTTGTGTTTTTAGTTCTGTCATTCTCAGTTACCTTTGCATTAACAGAGTCCTTCAGTTTACTAAGTAATTTCATCCTTCAAAAGAAAATTTGACTCCCAAAACGAAAGTAAAGTTTATTAACGGCGGCAATACTTTATTCTTTGCAACTCTTAAGAAAAGAGTTGACGGCTATTTCAAAGAAAAAAATATTTCCAAACATGCTAACGGAGTGATGATTGTGAAAACAATCGTGATGCTCTCTACTTATCTTCTCCCTTTCTTCCTGATTATAATTTTTCATCCGCCTTTCTGGTTAGCGTTAGTTCTGTGGTTAATTATGGGGCTTGGCTTGGCGGGAGTTGGAATGAGCGTGATGCACGACGGGAATCACGGAGCTTACTCGTCAAACAAGTATATTAATTATATAATGGGTCACGCACTGAATCTTTTGGGCGCATCGACATTCTCCTGGAAATTACAGCACAACGTTCTGCACCATACATACACCAATGTTACTCATTTAGACGACGACGTGAGCGATAAGTTTATGTTCAGGTTTTCTCCGCATTTGAATGTCAGAGTGTTTCATCACCTTCAGCGGATTTACGCATTAGCGTTTTACGGATTGCTTACGTTCCATTGGGTTATTTTCAAGGACTTTGTTCAGTTTATCAAATACACACGTAACGGAGTAAACACAAATACCAGCTCACAAAATTGGGTTACACTCTCGAATATTATTTTGCTTAAGCTGGTTTATTTCTCTGCGATATTAATTGCTCCTGTCCTGTTATTCGGTTTCCAATTTTATCAAGTGCTCTCCGGATTTTTACTGATGCATTTTGGTGCGGGAATTATTTTAACGTTAGCATTTCAGCTGGCGCATTCAGTCGAAGGGACGAGTTATCCAATGCCGAATGAAAGCGGTATTATAGAAAACGACTGGGCAATCCACCAATTGAACACTACGGTAAATTTTTCACGCGATAATAAATTTTTATCATGGTATCTCGGCGGATTAAATTACCAGGTTGAACATCATCTCTTTCCGAAAATATCACACATACATTATCCCTCCATCTCAGGCATTGTTAAACAGACTGCCGAAGATTTTAACATTCCATATCTTGAAAATAAATCTCTTCGTGAGGCGTTACGTTCGCATTTTGCTGTTTTAGAGAAACTCGGCAAGCTGCCTGATATCAACGAGGCACTCGCTTAAAGCTAAAGAAATTCTTTTGAGTTTTTATTAGTCTGCCATAGGCAGACAGGCTTGAATTTTTTTGAGGGGAGAAGTATGTTTGGGAGAAATCAATCAAACAACTTTGTGTTATCGTGAATGAACCGCTCGGTTATGTTTTGTATGATGCAGCATGCGGATTTTGCAGCTGGTGGATTCCTTTTTGGAAGAAAACAATTCAGTCAACCGGTTTTGACATTGCTCCCCTGCAAGCAAAATGGGTGATAGAAAAACTAAAGTTATCGGAAGACCTGGTTAATAAAGATATTCTGCTTTTGTTAAAAGACGGGACAATTATCTCTGGTGCAGATGCTTATATTTTCGGAATGAAAAAGGTTTGGTGGTCAAGTCCTGCCGGTTATTTGTTAAGCTTACCCGGTTTCCATTGGCTTACATGGAAATTTTATAAAGTATTTAACCGCAACAGGTTTTTTGTTTCGAAGTTCTGCAGGTTGAATCCGGAGTTGAATAATATCAGCGAAAGAAATACCTCGGTTGTTCTTAAATAAATATTAAATGGATTCCCGCTTTTGCGGGAATGAATACAAATGCAATCAAAAGCTAAAACTCCTGAAGAATACATCGACAGCCTTCCGGCAGACAGAAAAAAAGCTGTTTCCGAATTACGAAAAGTTATTCTGAAAAATCTGCCGAATGGTTTTGAAGAAGTTATGGGTTACGGAGCGCTTGGGTATGTTGTGCCTCATTCGCTTTATCCGAAAGGGTACCACTGCACGCCGGAACTCCCGCTGCCGTTTATGGGTGTTGGTTCGCAGAAGAATTTTATCGCGGTTTATCATATGGGAATCTATGCCGACAAGAAACTGCTTGACTGGTTTACTAAAGAATATTCCAAGCAAAGCAAAGGAAAGCATGACATGGGCAAAAGCTGTTTACGTTTCAAAAAGTTGGATGAGATTCCGTACAAGCTAATTGGTGAATTAGCATCAAAGATTACTCCGCAGAAATGGATAGAGATGTATGAGAAGACTTTTGCGTTAATGAAAAAATAATTTAGGTAAGAGTTTTTTTCGTATCAATCGCTGGCTTTGATGGTTATATTTGTGGAAAGCAAAAAGGAGGAAAAATAGAGATGAAGATAATATTATTTATTTTTCTAATACTATACACTTCTGCGATATACTCGCAATCAGGTTGGCAACAACAAAGCATAGTATATACAAATCAAGCTGCGGTTACGGATGTATTTTTTATTAATCCTAATACAGGCTGGTTCTGCGGTCAATTTGGAATTTTAAGTAAAACAACTAATAGCGGAATAAACTGGATTCATGTTCCCACTAGTAATAATTATAATCATAACTGCATTTTTTTCATCAATGAAAATACAGGATGGGTTGGACTTGGAACTTATTTTAGTACATACTATAGAGGTTTCATTCTCAAAACAACAACTGGTGGGAATACATGGGTTGCCGATACTTTACCTGAAGAATATAATATAGTTAGTAAAATTACCTTTATAAACCTTACGACTGGTTGGGCGTCAGCAAAAGGAGTTTACAAAACTACTAACGCCGGACTGACATGGTCAAGATATTTTGTACAGGGTTATGAAATTTACGATATACGTTCTATTTCATTTCCTGATTTAAATACTGGCTATTGTTCAGGAACTTTTTATAATAACTATACAGGAGAACGGAGAGACATCATTTCAAAATCTACCAATGGAGGACTTAACTGGCAAATTATAAGACAGGAATCTTCCTTTTCAGGTTCATACCGTTCTTATTATGATCTTCAATTCTTAGATAATAATACAGGTTACTTATGTGGGAATCCTCCGATTAAAACTACTAACGGAGGCAACAGTTGGTTTAATATTATGGAAAACACTATTTACTATTCAATGCATTTTATAAATTCTAATACCGGCTGGTTTGGAAAATGGGATTATTCTGCAATCACAACTAATGGCGGAACATCCTGGGTTAACCAAACTATATCTGCTCTGACCCTATTTCATGGTATTTATTTTGTAAATGAAACTACGGGTTGGGGTGTTGGTTTAAATACAGCATCATATCCTAAAGTTTTCAGAACAACTTCAGGAGGGTTTACCGGTATTCAGCCAATCTCCACCGAAATCCCAAAACAATTTTCTCTTTCGCAAAATTATCCAAACCCGTTTAATCCAATGACAAAGCTCAAATTCCAAATGTCAAAGGGAGCGTTTGCAAAGTTAACTGTGTTCGATGTTCTTGGCAGAGAGGTTGCAACTCTTGTCAATGAACAGCTTCAGCCAGGAACTTATGAAGTTGATTTTGATGGAAGCAATTTGCCGAGCGGAGTTTATTATTATAAATTGGAAACTGAAACGTTTACGGAAACAAAGAAAATGGTTTTAATAAAATAAGGAGAATCAAAATGTTCAAACAAATTACAATTTTATTTTTAGTGTTAAGCTTCGGGTATATTTATTCACAGTGGAGTGAACGTGTTTCCGGCGTAACCGTGCAGCTGACTTCTGTATCTGCAATTGATAACAACAATACATGGGTTTGCGGGTACAGCGGAACAGTTCTAAGGACAACTAATCAAGGATTTAACTGGATGAACGTAAGTGGAAACGGGATCCCCTCTACCATCCAGCTTATCAATGTCTGGGGAATTGATGCAAACACAGCTCTGGTTGCTGGTTATATCGGAAGCGACACATGGGTTTATCGTACAAGCAACGCAGGAGCAAACTGGACTCAGGTATTTACAGAGACAGGGGGTTTTATAAATGGTTTAGTTATACGATTGGATGGAAGCGGATTTATGACAGGCGACCCTGTCGGCGGAAGATGGTCACTTTGGAAAACTAATAACAACGGAGTTACTTGGGACTCAACTGGTTTGTATCTCGTTCAGTCAGGTTCGGAAACCGGCTATAACAATTGTGTATCGGTTGCTATAAAAAGAATTTGGTTCGGAACAAATAATTCAAGAATTTATTATTCTTCTAATAACGGAGCGAACTGGAGCATTCAAACCGCATCTCCCGAGACTCAAATTACAGCAATATGGTTTGACATGAACGGAAGTGCGACAGGTTATTGCGGTGGAAATAATATTCATAAGACAACAAACTATGGAGCAAACTGGGTTAGCATCGGCGGACCGGGAACAGGACTTATTCTGGGAGTTGCCGGACTTACAATGTGGGGAGGCAATCTATGGTATGTCAGAAGCGGAAGCAGTGTTATTTATTTTGGATATGGTGAGGGAACATGGTTTTCTCAACACACAGCACCTGCAGGTACATACAGACATGTTACGACAGACAGAATTCCTAACCAGCCATTTCTGGGATATGCTGTACGAACAAACGGCGGAATTTCATTTACGCAGATATTTGTTCAAGGAATTAAAAATCTTGGCGGTGAAATTCCAGAATCATTTTCTCTTTCCCAAAACTTTCCGAACCCGTTCAATCCGAACACGAAAATTCGTTTTGCAGTTACCTCTTTGGACAATGGGTTGCAACCCATTGTTCAACTAAAGCTGTTTGATGTTCTTGGTCGTGAAGTTGCAACACTTGTTAATGAACAGCTTCAGCCCGGAACTTATGAAGCTGAATTTGACGGCATTGATTTTCCTAGCGGAGTTTATTATTATACTTTAGAAGCAGACCCTGAAACAAGTTCAGGGTTCAGAGAGATGAAGAAAATGGTTTTGATAAAGTAAAAGCGGGGCGATCAATTTTTGAATGAGTTAATGTAGTCTATGTAATCCTTGTCAAAGGATTCGAGATTTTGTCCGAGCAATAATTCCAATTGAGAAATTCCTGTAGGGTCGTTGTCAAAAGTATCTCTGAACTTTTTGTAATACTTTTCAAGCAGATTCTTTTCCTGCAGATACATCAGTAAATATCTTGATTGGGCATAATAGAAAGTGCTTAGTCTCCCGTACAGCTCATCATCGTTTGTTTCCATCATAACTCTCAATCCTGTGTATGTGTTTTCATTAATCGCTCTCCTCAAAGCAAGAATCCTCCAGCTGAAATCACCGGCAAGTTTTCCGTTTTTATAAGTTGCTTTTTCATGGAGAGAAGCAAGCCCTTCATCAAACCACGAAGGCATTTCAGGAAAATCTTTTTTTGTAAATGTGTGAGTAACCTCGTGGCTCGGACTTCCTTTCCAGTTGACATATCGGATGATAATCATGTTCTTTGAAATTTTATAAAAGCCGTAAGGCGAAAGGTCGCTCTCAGGAATATTAAACACACCGGTTGAAAAATTTTTGTAAGAGTTGTAATCATCAAATAAAATTATCGGTGTAACGGTTTCGGGAAGAGATGAACAATAGTCCTGTGTCATTGCTTCAATAGTGTAGCGTATATCATTGTCGATGATTGAATAAGTTGTTGTCTGGTCTAAGTATGAAACAACAACAAAGTATTTGAATTTTGTAATTGAGTTGCCCGATGGTAAACTTGAATAGTATGGAGCCAGCGGAGTTCCGTAATCGTAACCCGGCAGAACTTCCTCAAGCTCATCGAGATTCTTTTTTATATCGGTTCTCTTGGAATCTTTCTGGTTTTCCGGCGAAGAATTTCTTTGGCTGCATGAGCCGTACAGGAAGACAAAACAAACAAATATGATTATCTTATAAATCATAGCTATAAAAAGATAACTTCAATCATTAAATTTAGACTTCTGGAAATTAAAATTCACCTGTGAAATTAAGAATACTTATTCTCTGCACCGGAAATTCCTGCCGAAGCCAGATGGCGGAAGGATTCCTGCGTTCGCTCGATAATCCGCCTCTTGCGGAGCTTGAAGTTTATTCTGCTGGGACAAAACCTGCGACAGACGTGAATCCGTTTGCAGTGGAAGTGATGAAAGAAAAAGAAATTGATATCAGCAGTCATACACCTGAGAATGTTGAAAAATATTTGAATGAAAAATTTGATTACGTGATAACTGTTTGCGATAATGCAAAAGAATCATGTCCCGTCTTTTCAGGTGAAGTAAAAAACCGTTTGCACATTGGGTTCGATGACCCGGCTGAAGCTGTCGGCGGAAGAGAAGAAGTTTTAAAAATTTACAGAAGAGTCCGTGATGAAATTTTCGTTACCTTCCAAAAATTTTATAACGAGCAAATCAGGAAATAAGATTTCAGCACAATTACGTTTTGTAACAAAACTTTTTTGAATATTTTGAAAACATAATTGCACACGGATAACACAGATTAAGCAGATAATCACAGATTATATAATCCAAAAATAAAATAATTCTTAACATGAAGATAGCTGTATTTATTATATCAGTAGTTTTCCTTTTGTCCTGCAGCTCAAAAAAGAAAGATGAAAAGGATGATGGACAAAAAACTAAAAAAGAAAACACTACCCTTGACCTGTATAATGTAGAATCAGATGAGCCGTCATCTATCAAGCTTCCCGAAGCACTCACGGAAATTTCCGGTATGACTATCACCCCCGACGGCCGGCTTTTTGCACACGGAGACGAAGCTGGAACGATTTACCAGCTTGACATCAAAACTGGAGAAGTGATAAAAAGATTTTTCCTCAGCAAGACAGGGGATGCAGTTATTGAAGCTGACTTTGAAGACATCGCTTTTGCGAATGGAAAGTTTTACCTTCTTAGAAGCAAAGGACAAATTCTGGAATTTTCCGAAGGTGAAAACGAACAGAAAATTGAATACAAAAAACATACTACCAAGCTGACATCTGCTAACGATGTTGAGGGTATGTGTTATGATGACGAAACCAACTCGATGCTGATGATTTGCAAGGGTGAGCCGGGTGAAGGATACGAAGGCAATCGGGCGATTTATTCTTTTTCTGTTCAAACAATGGCTCTGGATGAAAAGCCGAGAATTTTAATTCCACTCAAAGAAATAAAAAAACATACTGTGGAAAATCAATTTGCTCCTTCGGGGATTGCAAAACATCCAATCAGTAAAACATTTTTTATTATTGCTGCAAGAGGCAATACAATAATTGAGATTTCAAAAACGGGAGAAATCCTGAACCAAAAAGATTTGCCTGAGAAAGTTCACCGTCAGCCGGAAGGAATTATTTTTTTAAAAGACAACACATTGCTGATTAGCAATGAAGGACGTGACCAGCTTGCAAGAATTTTTTCTTACCCGATGCAAAAGTAATCTGTCAACAAGGAGGAAACGTGAAAATCAAAACTATAATATTTTTAGCGGTAATATTTTCTGTGAATATTTTTTCTCAGCAAACTAAAACCATTGTTCCCGGAAAACATTACGAAGCGGGATGGCTTCATGAATTATTTTTCGGAGCACACTGGCGTGACTTGTGGACAACTCCGGTAAAAGTTGACGTGGTTGATTTGAATACTTACGGCGGAGGATTGACTCCGTTGAAACGCGGCGGTGGTCTGCAAACTCTTTCACTTAGATTCAAAGGCGGTGACGGAAAAGAATATAAGTTTCGCTCACTCGATAAAGACCCGAAGAAAGTTCTGCCGAAAGATTTGCAGGAATCAATCGGTGCTGTCATAGTTCAGGACCAAATCAGCTCATCGAATCCTTATGCGGGTTTTGTTGTGAATGAAATTCTTAAAGGTGCCGGAGTTTATCATTCCGAATATCAGCTTGTGGTTTTACCGAATGATGATAAGCTCGGTGAGTTCAAAAAAGTTTTCGGCGGATTGCTCGGCATTATGGAAATCGTTCCGCAGGAAGAAATGTTTGAAGGTGCAGATAAAATCATCAGCACTGTAAAATTATTTGACCGGCTCAATAAAGAATTCGATGAAGAAGTTGATGCAAAGGAATATCTCAAAGCACGGCTGATGGATATTTTCTTCGGTGACTGGGACAGGCACAAAGACCAGTGGAAATGGATTCGCTTCGAAGAAGATAAAAAGAAAATTTATAAACCTTTCCCGTTGGACAGAGACCAGGCGTTTGCTGAGTTCGATGGCTTGCTTCCGAAAATCGGTGAGGGAGTTATCCCGCAGTTCAATCACTTCGGGGAAAATTATCCGGACATGCGATACATGACTTGGAGCGGTCGATACCTCGACCAGCGTTTCCTTACGCTTCTATACAAAGTAGAATGGGACAAAGTTACAAATGAAGTTTACTCAAAGCTCACAAATGAATTAATTGACCGTGCTGTTAAAAAACTTCCTCCCGAAGTTTACAACCAAGCAAAAGATGAATTGACAGAGAAGCTTCGTTCAAGACGCAACCAGTTCAAAGAAGCATCTAATGAATATTATCAATTGGTAAATAGTGTTGTGGATATTTATACGACTGATAAAGATGATTTTGTGATAATTAGACAAATGCCCAGATTAGAAATGGGGCGATTAAACCCTGCTCTAATGATAGAAGTATATAAAAGGAATACAAGTAAAGGAATAGATAAAGAGAGTTTTATTAAGCATAGATATTATAATGAAGGATTTGTTCCATCTGAATTAAGAATTTATTTACAAGATGGGGATGACAAAGTTGTAATGGAATTAATGAGTATTGATATTCCAACTATACGAATTATCGGGGGTGACGGTAAAGATGAAATTGAAAACAATTCAAACGAAACAATTTTATTTTACGACGATGGTAAAAAATCCTATGTTAAAGGAGATGTCTTCTGGGATAAAGACAAATACCAACTGCCTTACGAAATGCTTCTGAAGGAATACGACAAGAAAAAAAAGAACATGACTGATGATGAGAAGGATAAGTTCAAAGAACAAATTGCCAACCTGCGTTACGACCCGATTCTTCCGCCGGATAAATTCGGGATGTACACTTCGTTTCCGATAATTAATTATTCACCTGATATTGGTTCGTTCTTTGGCGGGACTTATTCTTATTACAAATACGGTTTCAGGATGAACCCTTATTTATATAAATTTTCATTCACTGCGGGGTATGCTCCGCAGAAAAAAGGAATACTTGGCCTGCTGGTTGATGTGAACACTGAGCTCAATGGCATCGTAAAGAATTCCAAATTAGTTTTTCATGGAAGAAAATCCGGAATTGAGTTTAATAATTTTTTTGGCTTGGGAAATAACACTTCGTTCAATGACAGCTTATTCAAAGCGGATTTTTATAAGATTGAGCACGAAGAATATTTATTTTCTCCGTCAATAGAATTTCCGCGAAACAGTAAATTGTTTTTTACTCTTGGCTCAACCATTCGTTCTTATGATGTTAAGAATTCTTTCGAAGGTCCGGTTTTCGGAAGTATATCCAATTTCAATTTGCTTTCTTTTGATGTTGGCTTCACATTTGATTGCCGTGATAATAAGATTGCTCCCTACAAAGGATATTTCATAAACCTTTTGTACTCATACAATCCGCATCTCTTTAAAAACAGTAATGTGAAAATAGAATTTGCAAAAATCATTTGTGATGTTCGCGGTTATCTTGGTTATAAGGATTATGTTTCGCTCGCATTGAGATTATGGGGAGAAAAGCTTTCCGGTGATGTATATCCTTTCTCTGAATCGGTATTTCTCGGAGGAAGCAAAACTTTACGCGGCTTCCCGAGCGAAAGATTCGCAGGTGATGGCTCAGTCATGGGCTCGGCAGAGGTTCGCTTCAAGCTTTTCAAAATGAACTTTCTTTTTCCTGAAACGGTTGGGCTTTTCGGCTTCGCTGAGTCAGGGCGGGTTTTTCTTAAAGTCGAAGATTCAAAAACATGGCACAGCTCATTCGGAGGCGGATTATTTATGCACGTCATCAACCGCGACATAACTTTGAATTTCACATTCGCTCATTCGAAAGAAAGAAAGCTAGTATTTATTTTCGGAAACGGATTCGCTTTTTAATATTAACTCAGATTGACAAAATAAAAAATCGATGGCTTTAAAGAGCAGCACCAAAACAAAGCTAAGAACAGTTTTTTCTGTAACACTTACCGGCGTTATCATCGGTCCTCTTTTTGTTTCGCTTGCATTCGGCTTTGACTTCGAAAGAGTTCTCAAAGGATTAATTGCAGGATTCACAATTACTTTTCTGAGTTCAATCTTTGAAACGTTCATATTCCAAAGTAAGCTCAAGCGTCTGAGCTTTACACTGCTTTTCATAATCAAGACTTTGTTCTATGTAATTCTGATTTCATTTACGGTTATTACAGTTTGGGTTGTTCATGAGAGCTTGTTAAACAACAATTCTATTTTTGTTACGATGGCGACTGATGATTTCAAAAAATTTATGACGACAGGAGACTTTCCCAAGATACTTATATTTGCAGCAACCGTGAGCTTGCTGATAAACTTCTTCGTCCTGCTGAATTCACTTGTCGGCAAAGGTGTTCTGCTTAAATACGTCACAGGAAAGTATCACTCCCCGGTTATCGAGGAAAGAATTTTCATGTTCCTCGATTTGGAGTCGTCTACATCGATAGCTGAAAAAATCGGAGCTGTGGGATATCATAAATTCATGAACAATTATTTTTTCGACATTAACGACCCGATTATAGAATCGAAAGGTGAAATATATCAATATGTGGGTGATGAAATTGTTGTAAGCTGGACACTGAAGAACGGAGTGAAGAATAACAACTGCATAAAATGTTTCTTTGACATCTCGGAAAAAATTTCATCGTTGGCAGAAAAGTATCAAGGAGCTTTCGGTTATGTTCCGGGCTTTAAGGCAGGATTGCATTTTGGAGAAGCGGTAATCGGAGAAATAGGAGATGATAAAAAAGATATTGTGTTTCACGGCGACGTAATGAACACAACATCACGCATCCAAGCACAGTCGAAAATTATGAATAAAAAATTAGTTATCTCGGAAGATTTGTTGAAGCTGCTTTCTTTGGATGGTAAATACAAATCAGAAGATGCAGGAACATTTATGCTGAAAGGAAAAGAAAACGAAATTCAGCTCTTCAGTATTGTTAAAGCCGGCTCGTAAATATTATTTTGGAGGTAATCGCAGATTGCTTCCTGGGAGCGAATCTTGTGCGGTGAATTGGTTTCTCTGAATTTATTCGTCTGCTTCTCATCGATGATTCTCGCTTTCACATTATCGCTCCATTGAATTTCAATTATGTCCTTCACAATTTTTTTCAGTGTCTCGTTATAAATCGGAAAGGCACTTTCAATTCTGCGTGAAAGATTCCTGCTCATCCAGTCGGCAGATGAAAGATAAATAGTTTCATCACCGTTGTTATGGAAAATGTAAACGCGTGAATGCTCAAGGAACTTGTCGATGATGCTGATTGCCTTAATGTTCTCGCTCATTCCTTCCACGCCCGGAATCAAACAACAAATACCGCGAACAATGATTCTTATCTTTACTCCGGCATTGCTTGCATCATAAAGCTTTTTTATCATTCTTTCATCTTCCAAGCTGTTGAGCTTGATAGTAATCTCAGCTCTCAATCCATTATTTGCATTTTCGATTTCCCTCTCAATCATCTTAGTGAAAGATTTACGCATGTTAAACTGTGCAACGAGCAGATGTTCAAACTCCGGCTCTTCGATTTTGCCCTCGAGGAAATTAAAAACTTTTGCAACCTCGTTTGTAAGCCGTTCGTCTTTTGTGAAGAAACCAAAATCGGTATAAAGCCGTGCTGTCTTTTCATTAAAATTTCCGGTCGCAAGATAAACGTAATTTTTTTCTGCACCATCTTCCATTCTTGTAATCATTGCCATCTTTGCATGAACTTTTAATCCGGGCAAGCTGTAAAGAACTTTCACACCTGCCTTCTGCATTTCCTCTGCACTCTTTATATTTATTTCTTCATCGAAGCGTGCTTTGATTTCTACAAACGCAGTAACTTCTTTTCCTCTGTGCGCCGCACTGATTAGAGAATTAACAATAGATGAATTTCTTGCGACACGGTATTCGGTTATTTTTATTGAAGTAACTGACGGGTCATTTGATGCAGCACGTATTGCATCGACCACATAATCGTATGACTGGAATGGAAAGTAAAAAAGATAATCACCGCCGCTCACACAGTCGAAAACATTTCCGCATTTATCGTAGCTTAGGTTGTGAAGCGGAACAAGAGGAGCATAATTCAAATCTTTTATTCCGGGATTGGGGAAATCCATAAAGTCGCTGAAATTATGATAACGCCCGCCGGGGTAAAGGTCTTCTTTCACAAGAAGCAATGACTCTTTAAGAAACTTCAGAAAGCTAGCTGGCATTCCACTGTCATAAAGAAATCTGCAGGGCACACCGCTGCTTCGCTTCGATAAGCTTTTTTTTATTTTTTCCAGAATGCTTCCGGTGAACTCGTCTTCTATATAGAGCTCAGCGTCGCGTGTCAGCTTTAAGGCGAATGATTCGTGGATGTTGTAGCCGTAAAAAATTTGCGGTAAAAATAAACGCATAATATCATCAAGCAAAATTACGTAATTCCTGTCGCCTACCTTTGGCAGAGTTACGAATCTCGAAACGTGATTGGTTGGTATTTCTACAATCGCATAAATAAATCTTTTGCGTGCCGATTTGTTTTCCAAATCTTTTTTCTTCTGAAGCTTGGATGAAAGCTTCACGGCAAGATAGAGACGCTGGTTCCTGAGAAATGTAATGACTCTTTTCTTTACAAGAGTAACTGGCATAATATGCGGCTGAATCTGTTCATTGAAAAATTCTTTTGAGAATGCCTTCTGAACTTCATTAAGCTGTGTGTGGTCGACAACAAAAATATTTTCTTTCTCAAGGTCTGGGATTATTTTTTCCCGGAAAGTGCTTCCGTATTCTTCCTGCATGGAAACAACCGCCTTATAAATCCTGTTGAGAAGCTTTTTAACGTCGAAGTCGAGTTCTTTCTGAGTTTTCTTTTTTAAGCTGAGCAAGCTTCTGAGTGACGCAACCCTTACTCTGAAAAATTCATCAAGGTTAGAAGAAAAAATTGAGAGGAATTTTATTCTTTCGTAGAGAGGAACAGACGGGTCCTCAGCTTCCTGTAAAACTCTGTAATTGAACGAAAGCCAGCTTAGTTCACGGTTATAAAATTTATAGTTTTCCATTGTAATATTTTTTTGGGTATTCGAAGTAAATCATTTTGCCTTTGGTCTCGGCAATTTCATTCCATTTATTGATGTCGAAATCAATTCTCACTATTCCGCAGGTCGGAATATTTTCAATCGCTGCATCAGAAATTGAATTTGCAAAAGAAGTTATCCCGGGATTATGGCTGAAAAGCATAATACTATTTACGTTTTTTTTCTGCTCCGAGATTACATCTATAAAATCTGAACTGCCTGTCATATATAAACGGGTTTCTATCTCAATATCTTTTTTCGGATAACCAATCTCTTCTGCAATTCTCTTTGCAGTTGAAAACGCACGTTTTGCATGGCTTGAAATAATCTTATCAGGCTCTTCTTTCATCTTTTTCAGAATCCTGCCCATTAAGGGTGCATCATGTTTCCCGCGGCTGCTCAGCGGACGGTCTATGTCCTCCAAATCAGGAAAATCCCAACTTGACTTTGCGTGGCGAACGAGATAAAGCGTTTTCATTGGTATGAACAAAAATAAAAGTTAATGAAGGAAGGAACAATGAAGATAGTGCTTGCAGGTTGATATTTGCTTGTTTAAGATTGTTATTTGTTCTTATTTTTTGGTTGAAATCTTCTTTGTTATAATTAGTGTTAATTAGTGGCAAGCATTCTTTTCATCTCCACTGTATTTCAAATTCCAAATCAATAATTTGCATTCACGCAAATGTTCAGAAAGCTTTACACACCTGCAGCAATTTTTATTACCGTGCTTGCCATCGGAACGACGGGCTATTATTTCATCGGCGGAGAAAAATATTCCCTGCTCGATTGCCTTTACATGACCGTTATTACAGTTTTCACAATCGGCTTCACCGAAGTAATAGACCTCAGCAACAACGATGCGGGGAGAGTGTTCACTATTTTTATTGCGTTCACCGGAGTCGGAACTGCGACTTACATGATTTCGCAGTTTACTGCGTTAATTGTCGAAGGAGAAATAAAAGAAACTTTTAAAAAAAGAAAGATGGAAAAAGAATTAAAGAAACTTGAAAATCATTTTATTGTTTGCGGAGCGGGGAGAGTCGGCTCAATTATTATCCGCGAGCTTTATTCCACCAAACGTAATTTTGTCGTCATTGAAAAAGACGAGCAGAGAGTCGAGGAGCTGAATGCTAAATATCCCAACGTAATATTTATACTTGGCGATGCAGACATCGAAGAAGTTCTTGAACGGGCGGGAATCCAAAATGCTGAAGGATTATTTGCGGCTACCGGTGATGATAACCAGAATCTTGTTACATGTCTCACGGCTAAATCGCTGAACTCCAAAGTAAGAGTTGTTTCCCGCTGTCTCGAGTTTTCCAACCAGCACAAAATGTTTAAAGCTGGTGCCGACTCTGTCATTTCGGAAAACTTTATTGCTGGAATGCGTATGGCTTCGGAAATGATTAGACCGACAGTCGTATCTTTTCTTGACAAGATGCTTTCGGACAAAGATAAAAACCTGCGTGTGGAAGAAATTCTTTTGAATGAAAAACATTCGGGCAAAAAAATTCTTGAGCTTGGTCTGGAAAAATTTCCGAATACTTTATTGGTGGCTGTTGCATCGGGACATAAGTGGAGCTACAATCCTAAGAATGAATTGGAAGTTGAGCGGGGAAGCAGGTTAATCGTCATAACAAGCCCCGATGAACGCTTGAAGCTGACCGAACATTTGGGGTAAAAAAAAATAATCAATCGAACAAATCGAGGTTTGAGCCGGGGTGAGTTGCGAATGCAATAATATAAGCAAGTACTGCTGCTATTAACCCGAACATGAAAAATGTGTAACAAACTCTGAGGTACTTATATTTTTTTCCCACCGCCTGACCGAGGAAATAAAAATCCTTAATCATGCTTCCGTAAAGATAATCCTTATCGCTCATCATCTCTTTCATTCCCCATTCAAAATCCGGCAGCTGCATGTTGAAAAAATTTCCGAAGAAAAGTAGGTTTGTTTTCTTGCTCTTGATTTCTTCCTGTGTAAACTTTCCGCTTGTAATTTTTGGTCTTGTTACAACGACCGCAAAGATTATACAGATTAAGCTGACAATCAAAAGCATGAATGTCGGGATTGTAAGATACGGGTAAGCGTCGAGCTTGCGAATCATTGTTGTAACAATAATTCCGATAATTAATGTATTGATGCTAATCATTATGTTTGCCTTGTTGTCAGCCATTCCGCTAAACTCAACGTGAGTCCTGATTGTGTTGCGGAACATAGTTTCGATTCCGCGTTCGGCAACGTTGGCGGATTCTTTTTTCATCGCAAATTTTTCTTTTTCGAACCCCAGCTTGTCGTCGCTTTTTTTTAATTCTATCTTTTGTCTGTCGATGTCTAACTTCTGTTTTTCGAACTCAAGTTTTGCATTCTTCGCTTTTTCAGATTCAAGCTCGCTGATTCGTTTCTTCAATTGCTTCTGCATCTTATAAAGATTCAGCGACTGCTGCTCCTGAAATTTCTTTCTTGCATACGGTGTAAAGAATTTGTGTGAAGAAAGAATATCGATTCCAGCATTCAGCCACTCTGTTTCATCAAAAGTTTTTATGCCAAGGTTTTCCCATTCAGCACGCAGCCGCTCGGATGCTTCAAAAAAATCTTCTAATCCGAGATGAGCCAAATCAGAATCGCAGATAACCTGCCCGGGAATATCTTTCGGTTGCTGCGGAATTCTTGTCGCTTCGATGCAGTCAATCACCTTAGCGATTTTTTCGGCAGAGTAATTTTGTTTTGTAAGAAAATCTTTTGCAATCTCTACGCTTTTGTCTTCATGTCCGGTGTAAATCTCTGTGTATCCGGCGTCATGAAACCATGCCGCAATAATAACAATCTCAATCTCGTCATCGGACAACCCGGATTTCTTTCCGATTTTTTTTGCATGCTCGACAACATCCTGTGTGTGAGATAAGTTATGATAAAGAAAAGAATTCGAAAGCTTTTCTCTGAGAAGCTCGCTTACAAAATTCTCTGCGTTCTTTACAATTAATGATTCAGCCGATTGATTGTCTTTCATTTACTTTAATTTAAAATGTTCCGAAATTTAATTGAAGCATGTTAAATTTGAAATGATATGATTTACTCTTTGACGAAAACTTTTATGTGAATGTTTTCCCATGTTGTCTGCTCTTTAATATAATACTCAATGAATTCCCGTCTGCGTTCGTGCTCGCCGTCTTCTTTATTAAAGTTGTAAAGCGGTATTGATGTAAGATTATTCACTGTGTCTTTATATTCTTTAACCAAGCGAAAGTTTGGCTGTGATTCAAGATAGCTCAGTGTAACATTTTCCTCAACGAAAGGCGAACCATCGAGGTCTTTATTCCAGACGATTAATGACTTTGAAGATTTCTCGATGTTTGATTTTGACATAACCAGAAAATTCTCTCCTCCGGATGCCGGCTCATCCATTGCGTTTGCAAGCTGATGCATGTTTGAAATTATTTTGTAGCCGGGATAATTTGTTCCTGCAAGCTGAACTATTTCTTCCGAACGCTCTTCAACTTTAAACTTGTTGTGAAACGGCGTTGCAAAAGGACCCAGGAAAAACATGAATAACAAAAGCAGAACAGATGCAGTCATTTTCAAAAAAACATTTGGGATTTTCTCAAACAAATAACTTATCCCGACAACAGAAATTATTCCGACTAAAGGTCCGACAACTGCTATATACCTGAACTGTCCGACGCTGCAGGTTAGGTTCAATCCTTTCAGAGCAAACAGAGTTTGTATTACCAATCCGAGTAGAATAAATACAATGAGCAAATAATATTCTTTGAATTTTCTCTGAAACATTGCAACGATTAATCCAACAAAGAAAAATATAATTTGAACATATCCATAAACCATGGGAGCATGCCAGGAATAATATTCCCATTCAATGCCTTCGTTGATTTTCGGAAGACGTGAATGCAAAGTCATATCATAAAAGAACAGTGTAGGAATTCCGGATATGATAGTTGTATATAAATACCACAAGACAGGACCAATCAACACCAACGGTAAAAGCTTGAACTCTTTTCTGAAAGTGTAGATTAGAAAATAAATTCCTGCGACATAAAAATATTCTGTACGGAAAATAAAAATAAGCGAAGCCGTAAGAAGTGTTAAAGCTTTTTTCTCTGTGATGAAAAAATAATAGCTCATCACAATCAGACAAGCAGCCGGGACTTCTGCCAGTGCCGTGTAAGAAATGTTGAACAGCACGGGTTGAAAAGCGATCGCAGGAAGAATCCATTCGGCAAATTTGATTTTCTTTTGGAGAAGGATTTTGTAAGAGAAGAAAATCGTGACAAGAAAAATAAGAGCAGAAAAAATCTGAACACCCTTTAACCCAAGCTGTGAAGGCAATGCAAAAAGCAGAACGCGTCCCAGCCGATGCCATGCCCCGGTGCTGTAATCGTATGATTCTGAGTAATGTCGGTTGTAATTGAAATGACAGCTATCATCGATGAAATAGAAACCGTCGGATTTTGAAATCCAGAAAATTTGAACTGCTACAATGATTAAAAGAAAAAGAAGAGAACGGTTTTTAAAAAAGCTCTGCTGTGTTGTCCCCTGCAATACCGGAATTAATCTTTGGAAATTTTTTCTTTGATAGATGAAGCAGGAACACCGTTTGTGCTGACTCCTTTGGATGATACTGTTGCTGGAATTGAAAATTCTTTTTTAACAGCTCTGTATCTTCTGATTACCGAAAAGAAAAATCCAATCACCATGAGAATTGTTCCTGACCAGACCAGATTTATAAACGGTTTGATGCTCGCAGTTAAAATTAATGTTTCTGTTGATTGATTTTGTTTCGGGAGAGTTTCATCAACGACTGCAATTTTTATGTTGGATTCGTTCTGAACATTAATCTGTGTAAGATAAAAAGTATAGCGGTCGTTATTTTCAATCCTAACAGGAATGTGTTCCTGCGTTCCCTGTGCGATTCTTTCCTGTGCAGTAACTTTGTATTTTTTTCCGTCGAGCGTAACATCAAGCTCTGCTCCCATGATGTTTTGATTTGACATATTTTCACGATTAAACTTCGAGCGGTCGAAGTCGATGAATTTTATTTTCATTCCCTTCATTTCTTTCTCCTCGCCTTTTGTAAGCTCAATCTCGTCATCGATTGAGTATTCTTCGGGAACATCAAGCCCCATTGGTGAAAGATAAAGGTCTTTTGTTATCAGGTTTGCGATGTCCGGATTTTTCATCACACCTTCAGAGTAAGTTGAGTAATACATTACTGGCTGAAGCAAAAATGCTCTGCCGTCTTTTTCAGCGACAACATTGAAATGATATTTCTCAGCATCATTTGGTATTGACGTTGCACCTTTGTAAGTAAACTTATAACCAAGTGCATCTTTGGATTCATTCAGCGGGAGAGAAATATTTTCTTCGACAGAATATTTTGATGAAGCAATTATCCCAAGAAATAAAATCATAACGCCTGTGTGAGCAATGTATCCACCGGCTTTGGTTTTATTACGTCTGAAAATTCTATAAGCTGTTTCAGCGTTTATGAAAAATCCGAACAATGCAGCTGCCGCAAACAACGCAATTAAAAAATCCTGCATCCCGAAGATTACAAAAACTATCGTAACAGCCGAAGCCATTACTAACGGAGGAAGCAATGACCTGATAAATTGTTTCTCTTCCGAGTTTTTCCATTTTAATAAAATACTCGTTCCGTTAATAAAAGCAATAAGAATCGCAATAGGGAGAATCATTTTATTGTAAAAATCCGGCTCAACAGTTCCGCGTGCGAAAATCGGCCAGCTTGTACCGACAGCAATCACCAGAGCAGCGGCACAAAGAGTTATGCTTCCGATGAACAAAGTGGTTTCTTTTGAAAGCATCGATGAAGGTTCCGGGATACTTTTAATATTCTTTGCTCTGAAAATAATCAAACCAAAACTTACTGTTGTGAAAAGAGATAAGAACACAATCAGGAATAAATAAACTTCCTGCCCCGGGTCAACGAATGAATGAACGGAAGCATCACCGAGAATACCACTGCGTGTCAGAAAAGATGAATATAAAACTAACAGATAAGCGAGTACACATAAAAGTAAACTTGTTTTTTTTAATCTGCCGGTATTCTGTTCAGACAACATTGAATGAATAGCAGCAATCATTAAAACCCATGGAACTAATGAAGCATTTTCAACCGGGTCCCATCCCCAGTATCCGCCCCATCCGAGAACACCGTAAGCCCAGTAACCGCCTAGCATAATTCCAAGTCCGAGAATCATTGACCCGAAGAGAACCCAGGGCATTGCGACCTTCGTCCATGAGTCGTATTTATTTTTCAGCAAAGCAGAAATTGCAAAACAGAATGGGATTGACAGTGAAGAAAAACCGGTGAACAAAATCGGCGGATGAATACTCATCCAGAAATTTTGGAGTAGAGGATTTAAGCCGCGTCCATTTTCAGGCAGGAAACCTGCTTGCACATCGTTGGGAAAAGATTCCCAAACCATTTTATAAGGCGACTTTACAATCAGAATAAAAAGCAGAAAAGTTTGTATCAGAGTGAATACGCCCAGAACATACGGTTCAAACTTTTCAGTGCTGTTAAAATCTTTTTTTGACAGGTATGATTGTAAAAAAACTCCAAGCACAGCCATGAGCAAAGCCCAAAGATGAAAGCTTCCTTCCTGTCCCGCGTAGAAAGTTGCGATAAGTAAATTCAGCGGAAGCTCACGAGAGCTGTTGCTCCAAACGTATGTGAACTGAAAATCATGCGACAAAATAAGATGAAGGAGATATGCTGCAGATAAGACGGTAGAAAAAACTGCAAGGTGGAAGAAAATTCTTGCCGGACGAAGAGTATTGTTTTTCTTTGCTGATAAAAAATAAAACACTGTTGCCAGCAGAGCAGAAACAAAACCAATATAAAGTGCAATTGTACCCAAGAATTAAATGTCCTTCTTTTTTAAATCTTCTCCGCTGCCTTCATACTTAGAGGGACATTTCGTGAGAACGTCTTTAGCATGGAAGTAACCGTCTTTAATTTTTCCTTTTGCAACAACGCTTTCCGCCATCTCGAAATTATTCGGCTTGGCACCGTTGAGTACGACTTTCATTTCAGTATTATTTTCATCCCTCATAAAGAATGTAAACTGGTTTGTGTTAGAATTAAATCCGGATTCTTTTTCTTTCATCCAACGTCCTTTCACCTGGCATGTTTTATGCGTCAATGCAGCATTATTAAAATTCGTGTACTCTACTTTGCTGTCCATGAAAACATAAAACCCAACGGTGAGAAAAACTATTATTATAAAAAGTCCTATAAAAAATCTTTTGTTCATTTCTTTTTAAGTCTGTTAATCTTTTTGTTCATGAAAAAAGAGTATGTAAATAATCCTGCGAAAATCAGAACTGCTATTATCAAAACAACATAATAAGGATGAGTATCTAAGTATTGAAACATTTAATTAGGAATAGGCATTCCCATTTGCTGATAAATATCTTCTATCTGTTTTTTGTTTTCCGCAGCTTCTTTATTGTTCGGGTCAATTTCAAGAACCCGACGGTAACGCTGCAAAGCAGGTCGATATTTTTTCTTCGGGCTTATGTTTGCTTCGAACATCAGATAGTTTGCCGCAGTCATTTGCTTTTGGATGCAGGTTTTTTTGTCTGCTTCAGATTTCGTCTGGCTGAACTTTGCATCGGCATCATCTGCATCTTTCATTAATTGATTTGCTTTTTCATCATTTGTAGGGGTGGATTTATCATCGCTGCTCTGCTGAGTATTCTTATGAATCGAATCGTTCGGCATCTGCTGATTCTTCTGTGAGTTCATCAATTCTTTAGGAACTTCTTTCTGACACGAAAAGAATAACAAGCTCAGAATCATAAGATAAAAATATTTCTGCATAAACAAATTTAACTCAAAATATAAATTGAAAATATGATGTAATTCCTTCTTGCTCCAAAAATTAAAAATCCCGCTTCAACAACGGGACTTTAATTATCTTCTATCCTTTTATCGTTTATCGTTTATCAATTATCATTTGATAAGCAGCATCTTCTTTGTCTCTCTAAACCCTGAATTTGTTTCAGGGTCTGCTTCTAACGTATAAAAATAAACTCCACTCGAAAAACCACTTACATCCCAATCAACCTCATAAGTTCCCGGTTTGAGTTGTTCATTCACAAGAGTTGCAACTTCCCGACCGAGCACATCATAAACTTTCAATGAAGCAAAACTGTTAACTGCTAACTGAAAACTGATAACTGTGCTTGGATTAAACGGGTTCGGATAGTTTTGAAATAATTTATATGATACAGGTACACCGTTATTCCCTTCGACTCCTGAAATTGTTTCTGTAAGTCTAATCATACTACCATCAGATGCTATAGCATAACCACACATATTATTATTCTCGTAAGCTAAACCCAATTGAGTGATTCCTGATATGCCCGCAGTTGTCATTGCACTCCAATTAGCACCGGCATTAGTACTCTTTCTTATTGAATTCATTCCAGTTGAACCTGACAGAAAACAAACATTGGTTGAATAAACCCATCTCATATTACAATAGCCCGAACCTCCTGCATTAATAACAAACCATGAATTTCCTCCATCTGTTGTCCGGGCAATGTTTGGTAAAGATGTTGATGTCGCAGCAATTCCGTATTGCTTATCAGAACTAAAAGTAATTCCGGTAATAAAACTACCTGTCAAAGGCAGTGTTGTAATAATCCAGGTTAGCCCACCATTTGTAGTACGGTAAATTCTCGGAGGTGACCCACTAAGTCCAAACCCAAAGAACAAGCTGTCAATACAATATACTGAGTTTAATAATGAAGCTGCTCCGGGAACTCCCGGCACTGTTAAAGATGTCCACGTATTTCCACCGTCATTAGTTTTATATAACCAGAATGGCTGACCGGTTCCGGTGGGCGGGTCACTTTGAATAATTCCAAACCTCTGCAACGGTCTTTCAAAAATAATTCCGTTAATAAAACCCGCACTTCCACCGGTAGAAAGTAGTAAAGTCCAATTTAAACCGCCATTGTAAGTGCGGTAAACTTTAGCATTTCCTCCTGCACCTCCGGAAGAACCTCCGTCACCAACAAAAATCGTATCTTTATTTTTTGCCCATACGGTGTAGAGTTCCAGACTACCCAGATTTCCGGTAATATTAATAAAGCTTCCGCCTGAGTTTGTACTGCGAAATACTATACCTGTACCAACTGGTCCTCCTGCGAGGACAATCGTGCTGCAATTGGGGGTCGATATAGCAAAACCTCCTCCTAAACCGGGAGGTGCAAATCCAGTAAATACCCATTGAGCATTTGTAATGAGTAATGAAGAATGAATAATAAATAATATGAATAATATTTTTTTCATCTAACATCTCCTTTTCTGTTTCCGCAAATATACTACACAAAGGGAGCGATTAGACTCCCTTTAATTTTATTTTGAGCTGGCGAAGGGACTTGAACCCCCGACCTGCTGATTACGAATCAGCTGCTCTACCAGCTGAGCTACGCCAGCAAATTTTAGTAACGGTATAAATCAGTTTTATACGGACCGTCTTTATCAACACCAATATATTCTGCCTGTTCATCGCTGAGTTTTTCAAGCTTTGCTCCGACTTTATCGAGATGCAGGCGTGCAACTTTTTCATCAAGATGTTTCGGCAGAACGTAAACTTTGTTTTCGTATTTGCCGTGGTTCGTCCACAGCTCAATTTGTGCAAGCGTTTGGTTCGTGAATGAATTCGACATCACAAAAGACGGATGACCCATCGCACATCCGAGATTTACAAGCCGTCCTTCTGCAAGAAGAATAATTTCTTTTCCGTCGATGTTGTAAATATCAACCTGTGGCTTTACGGTAATCTTTGAGCTTCCGTAATTGTTGTTCAGCCATGCAACGTCAATTTCATTATCAAAGTGTCCGATGTTGCAGACGATTGCTTTGTCTTTCATGTTTCTGAAATGACGTGCGGTAATCACTCTGCAATTACCTGTTGCCGTTACAAAAATGTCAGCGAGCTTTGTTGCATCGTCCATCGTCACAACCTGGTATCCGTCCATCGCTGCCTGCAAAGCACAAATCGGGTCAATCTCCGTGATAAGAACTCTTGCTCCTGCTCCACGCAATGATTGCGAAGAACCTTTTCCAACGTCACCGTATCCGGCAACGACTGCGACTTTACCAGCGAGCATAATATCGGTTGCCCTGCGGATTGCATCGACGCATGATTCTTTGCAGCCGTATTTATTATCGAACTTCGATTTTGTAACCGAGTCATTCACGTTGATTGCAGGAACAGCAAGTGTTCCGGCTTTCATTCTGTCATACAAACGGTGAACACCTGTTGTGGTTTCTTCAGTGATTCCTTTTATGTGCCGAATCAACTCGGGATATTTATCGAGAACCATGTTTGTTAAATCGCCGCCGTCATCGAGAATCATGTTCAGCGGTTTGTCTGTTGAGCCGAAGAATAAAGTTTGCTCGATGCACCAGTTGTATTCTTCTTCGTTCATTCCTTTCCATGCGTAAACGGGAATTCCTGCTTTTGCAATTGCAGCAGCAGCATGGTCCTGCGTTGAAAAAATATTGCATGAACTCCACTGAACTTCTGCACCAAGCTCTTTCAGTGTTTCGATAAGAACTGCAGTTTGAATTGTCATATGAAGGCAGCCGGCAATCCTTGCACCTTTAAGCGGCTTTGAATCTTTGTATTCTTTTCTGGTTGCCATCAAGCCGGGCATCTCTGCTTCTGCGAGGCGGATTTCAGTTCGCCCCCACTCAGCGAGTGAAATGTCTTTGACTTTATAAGGCAATGTTGTTGTTTTTTCTGCTACGTTTGACATAAATTAATTTTATTATTTTTATTTTGTTTCTTTGAAAATATTTTTTGATTCGTTTGTTAAAGCTTTGTAAGTTTCTTCTTCATACAAACATACAATTATTTTTTCGAGTGTTGAATCTATTTTATCTTTCTTAAGCTGCTCCAGATATTCTGCGATTGATTTCAGAATTATCTTCGCAGCATCGTTAACCGGATAGCCGAAGATTCCGCAGCTGATTGCATGCATTGCAACCGATTTCAATTTTTTCTTTGATGCGATATCGAGAGCAGACTTAACTGCCGATGCAAGCTTTTCGGCTTCACCGGATTTTCCGTCTTTGTATCTCGGACCGACTGCATGAATCACATGCTTTGCTTTTAAGCTTCCGCCGGAAGTTATAACTGCACTGCCGGTTGGAACGTGACCAATCTTTTTGGATTCCTGCTGGATAATTTGCCCGCCGCGTTTTGAAATTAATAAAGCGAGTCCGCCCAAATGCATCAATTGGTTGTTCGCAGGATTTACAATCGTTTCAACATCAAGCATGGTGATGTCGCCTTGAATGATTTCTATTTCTGTGTTTCCGATTTTATTTGTCATTTGATTTTAGTTCTATTCCTAATTCATCTAATTGTTTCTTGTCAACCACACTTGGACATTCATCCATCAGCGATAAAGCTTTCAATGTTTTCGGGAAAGCGATTGCCTCGCGGATGTCACGTGTGCCGCAAAGGATTGCAACTATTCTATCGAAGCCGAAAGCGAATCCGCCGTGCGGAGGTGCACCGTAGGTAAATGCTTCAAGCACGAATCCGAATTTTTGTTTAGCTTCTTCATCGCTCAAGCCGATAATATTGAAAACTTTTTTTTGTATTTCGCTCTTGTGAATTCTGATTGACCCGCTGCCGAATTCATTTCCGTTGCAAACCAAATCATAACAGTTCGCACGGATGCTTTCGATTTCTTTTCTGTCTTTGCTGTCGAGGAATTTTAAATACTCATCTTTCGGCATTGTGAAAACATGATGCTCTCCTTCGAATCGGTTTTCGTCTTCATTGAATCTGAAAAGTGGGAAGTCATTTACCCAAACGAACGACCACGCATTGTTGTCAATCAGGTTGAATATCTCTGCTAACTTAATTCTAAGTTGCCCTAATACTTCACGTATTTTTTTTGGCTCTCCAATTAATAAAAATATAGTATCTCCTGATTTTGCCTGAAAGGTCTGAATGGTCTTTTGCAGCTCATCATCTGTTAAAAATTTTTTTAATGTTGAAACGATTTCGTTATCTTGTATTTTAATATAATTTAACCTTGCATTATAAATTGATTTAATGAAATTGTTTAACTCATCGAATACTTTTCTGGAAACTTCCTTTCCCTCTAATTTTATTCCAGCAAGTTCACCATCTGGAAACGAATCTAGTATAGTTCGAAACTCATCTTTTTTAAAGGAGCTCCATTTATGTTTTATTTCCATTTTATATCTCAAATCAGGTTTGTCTGTTCCGTAAGTTGTCATTGCTTCATCATAAGTAAACCGAACGAACGGACGAGGCAATTCAACTCCAATAGTTTGTTTCCATATTTCACAAATCATTCCTTCGCAGACATCGAACACATCTTCCTGCTCAACAAAGCTCATCTCCAAATCGATTTGTGTAAACTCCGGCTGACGGTCGGCACGCAAGTCCTCATCGCGGAAACATTTGCAGATTTGAACGTAACGGTCGAGACCGCCGACCATTAAAATCTGTTTGTATGTCTGAGGTGACTGAGGCAGTGCGAAAAATTTTCCTTTATGAATCCTCGACGGCACAAGATAATCTCTCGCACCTTCGGGAGTTGACTTCATCAGAATAGGAGTTTCAACTTCGATGAAGTCCAGCTTCTCAAAATATTTGTGAACAATTTGATAAACGTTGCTTCGAAGAATTAAGTTGTCCGTGATTTTTTTTCTCCGCATATCAAGATAACGGTAACGAAATCTCAATTCTTCAGATGCTTTCACTTCTTCTTCGACAACGAAAGGCGGAACTTCCGATGTATTTAGAATCGAAGTTTCACTGACAAGAACTTCAATCTCGCCGGTTTTCATTTTCGGATTCGATGAACTCCGTTTCTGAATTTTTCCGAATGCTGAAATTACATACTCTAATCCCAGCTTCGATGAAAGCTCATAGCTTTCTTTATTGTCAGGATTAAAAGTAAGCTGAGTAACGCCGTATCTGTCACGCAAATTTATAAACACAACTCCGCCGAGGTCACGGATTTCATCGACCCAACCGTTGAGAGTAACAGCTTTGCCTACATCGGTAAGCGAAAGCTCACCGCAGGTATGTGTGTGTTTCTTGAGTTTCATTGAATTACAAAGTTAAAAATAGTGCAGTGGAGTTACAATTCAATTAACAATTACAAATTAACAATTAAGAATTACGAGATACTGCCACGAATCAACACGAATTTTCTCTGATTTTTTTCAGGCAGGCAGGAATTGTTGAGTAGGTCAGATAACTTGTCCGTCAACTGACGGATTCTTGTCTGACGAAGCTTAAGATTAACAAGTTAAATGACAGTCAGGAATGACTGTCCTGCCGATTATTTTTTTGTTGGTGTCACCGCCAACCTCAGCAAATAGCTCGGTTGAGTTAGCAAATAGCTCAGTCGGGTTAGCAGATAACTAAGTCGGGTTAGCAGATAACTAAGTTGGGTTAGCAATTAACTGAGTTGAGCTAGTAAAAAACTCGGCTGGGTTAGCAAATTGCTTGGTGGACGAAGCAAATAACTCGGTGAGCGAAGCAAAAAGCTCGGATTAGTAAGCAAAAAGCTCGGTTGTGTTAGCAATTAGCTGAGTGGATAATGCGTTTTCGCTCTGCTAAGGGTAAAAAACAGTAAAAACTGACTCATACTGCTAGGCGTGAACTCCGCCAACTGGAAATACAAGGCAATCTACCGCCTTGGCGATGAACAGGTGGGACAGTGGAGCGATGAGATAAAAATTACTGTAACACGAAACGTATGATTACAATTAGTAATTAGTAATGAGTAATTAATAATTGCTGATTGAATTAACCCCTCTGTCTTCGGACATGAGGGGTTTTTGTTTTTTCTCGTTTCACATTTGATGGGGATGTGGTAAGTTTGCAGATACAATTCTATGAATTTAATCACAATCAGTCAGGCTAGCAAATGGGCTAGCGAATATCTTAAAAGAAATGTTACGACTTCAAATATTTCTTATCTTATTAATTACGGTAGAATTCAAAAAGCGGCAGAGAATGGGAGTATATATGTTGATAAGAACGAATTAAAAAATTATTTAGATAAACGATTACAAGCTAAGAAAAATGACTGGACTAAAAAATTAGGAGATGATTTAAACTGGCATTTATCATTTGAGCAATACAAAGAATCCGAAACTACCAAACACGTTCACCGGCTTCATCCCTACAAAGGCAAATTCATTCCACAGCTTGTCGAATACTTTTTAGATAGCCGCACCGACGAATTTAAAAAAGAAGTTTACTTTAATAAGGGTGATATAATTCTTGACCCGTTTTGTGGAAGCGGAACTACACTCGTTCAAGCAAATGAATTAGGAATGCACGCTATTGGTATTGATGTATCCTATTTTAACACTTTGATTTCAAATGTTAAAACTGAAAAATATGATTTGAACGATATAATGAAAGAAGTTAAAAATATAAGTTACGTCTTAAACAAATTTCTTTCTGATTCTAAAGTTTTAGAGTTTGATGAAAAGCTTGCAGATAAACTTAATGATATTAATACCAAACATTTTCCGGCTGGTGAATATCGCTATAAGATAAACCAAGGCTTAATAGATGAATGGAAGTATTCCAAAGCTAAACTGCAAAAGTTTTTGAAAGTATATGAAGGACTTGTAAAGAGCTATAATATTAAATTGACAAATGGAAGCCGTAAGAGATTTTTGAATAAGTGGTATTTGTTACCAGTCAAACAAGAAATCAAAGTAGTTTACGATGCAATAAAAAAGATAAAGAATACGGATACGAGAGATATTGTTACAGTTATATTGAGCCGGACAATCCGTTCATGCAGAGCAACTACACATTCTGATTTAGCAACTCTGCTTGAACCTATATCATCGGTTTACTATTGCGGGAAGCATAACAAAATTTGCAAGCCGTTGTTCTCGATTCGTAAGATGTGGGAAAGATATTCTAATGATACAGTAAGCAGACTTGCACAATTTAACAGACTAAGAACCGATACCCAACAAATTTGTTTAACAGGTGATTCAACAACAATCGACTTGGAAAAAGAATTGGAAAAAACAAACCCTGAATTATTTAGTTTGATTGCAAAGAAAAAGATAAACGGAATTTTCTCAAGTCCGCCGTATGTTGGATTAATTGATTATCACGAACAGCACGCTTACGCTTATGATTTATTCCGTTTCAAACGAAAAGACAAATTAGAGATAGGACCTTTAAGCAAAGGACAGGGCAGAGAAGCAAGAGAATCTTACGCAGAATCTATTGCACAGGTTTTGATTAATTGTAAAAAATATTTCGTGAAAGACTATAATGTATTTCTTGTAGCCAACGACAAATATAATTTATATTCTCGTATAGCCGAGAAAGCAGGAATGAAAATCGTAAACCAATTCAAACGCCCAGTGCTGAACAGAACCGAAAAAGATAAAGGGGCGTATTCAGAAATAATTTTTCATTTAATGAATAAGTGAGTTTGAATAAAACAATAATTAATAATGTAGAGGAAGTCTTAAAAACTTCTCTAAGGAATAAGTTTTCTAAGTATAATCCAGAACCTGCTTCAATGCCCTTTCATTTGCGGTTGCTAGGAAAAGACAGGATGGCTTTATTTTCATTTATTCATTCACTCAATACAAACTTCGGAGTTGCCATATTTGAGCCTGTTGCATTGGAGCTTGCAAAAAAGAGTTTCAAAGTTGCAGCCACGCAGGTAGAGTCGGGAAATCAGATAAGTGAAAAAGCTCTTTTCGTAATCCAGCAAATAATGGATAACCTGACAGCAGTACATGTAAAACCGGATAAAGAAAATGAAATAAAGCAATTGAGAAAAGTTTGTCAATCGGGTAAAATGCGAAATGTGAATCCTACCAATGTGGATATTTATTTAATGAATGATAAAGGCGAAGAATTTCTTTTCGATATTAAAACCGCCAAGCCAAACAAAGGTGGATTTAAGGAATTTAAAAGAACATTGCTTGAATGGGTAGCCGCGAAATTAGCCGAAAACCCTAAAGCAAAAGTTAACACAATGATTGCAATTCCTTATAATCCTTATGAACCGAAACCTTATAGTAGATGGACGATGGCAGGTATGCTTGACTTGCCAAATGAATTAAAAGTAGCTGAAGAGTTTTGGGATTTCGTTGGAGGTATCGGAACTTACGAAGAATTACTTGGCTGTTTTGAAAGAGTTGGTATAGAATTGCGTTCAGAAATAGATGCTTACTTCAAGAAGTTTCTGAAATTGTAATCCTGCTCTTTGTGCTGTCGGCACTTCCTCTCCTTGCATTCTCTGTTTTCTCTGTGGTTAAATCTTTTTCTGATGTCTTAATGGTAAATTTCCTTTAGAGTCTAATGAAAAAAAAACAAACATTTACAGCAGCGTTACCTCAGGTTCCCGAGTTCAGGCGTCATATAGAAATGACTCTGCACTTTGTTAATACCTTTATGATGATGGCAGAGGTTAGAAATTTTCCTGCTATGGGAATTGAGAAGCTCGTTACAAAAGCACAGGCACTTGAATTGCACGGGCGTATTAAAGAAGCAGGCAATGAGCCGGTAGATTTATCAACGGAAGACCTGCTTACGGTTTATGCATCTCATAACATTGCAAATATAATATTAGTGAGTGAATACGGTGAAATAATGGCGGATGAGATTTTAAAACGGGTAAGCGAGGGTCATCATCTTAAAACTTTTAAGGCATACCGTCAGTACTGCATTACCTGCAACAATCACATGATAAAAGACATTGAAATCAAAATGCCCAACCTTGATGGTCTTGCAGAGTTGAAAGAGAAACTGAGGATGCTTAATATTTAACATTCCTCTTGTGTCTTAGTGGTAAAAATCTTTTAGTATTCTCCCTCTCTTTTTTTCTCCGTTTAAAACTTTTTAAGCAATGCTTATGTTTACACAATCAACCTAACCTAAATAATCATGTCAGACGAAAACAAAAACCCCGAGAACGAGCAACCAAAAGAGCAGCCGGAAAATACTGACCCTTATATCAAGAGCCAGAAGGAAAACATTAAGCAAGAGCAGCAGTACATCGACAATTACAACGAAACGTTAAAATGGTTCGAGGAAAACGAAGAAGTTAAGAAATTCAGCGAGCTGTATAATTCAATCAGCTGGGGCTCATTTCCAAAACATTATGCATCAAGGAAAGCCCAGTGGAAACGTATCGGTGATTTTTATCTTAAACGCGACCAGGATAGAAAGCTTCGGTATTATAACAAAGCTTTTAAATGCTTATGGGAGATTCAGCAGAAGAAGCTTTTTAATAAGCAGTGTCTCTGGCGTGCAGAGAAAATTGAGATACCTGAGATAAGCATCTGTGAAGAATTTCAATTTTGGGAGCGTCACATTAAATCGTGCCCGTTTCTTGAGCCGGTATCGGAAGAAGAATTTCATCTCTATAAAGGTTACCTGCTCAGCGAGGATTACGAAACCGACCGTATGTGGAGCTGGCATTCATGGCAGGATTACAGGGAATATAAACGCGAGGTTGAGAATGATGACGATACAATTTCATACCCTGAATGGTATTTTTATTATGACGGCAGGATGGGAACATCGGTTCTTCTCACACTGCCTGATATAAGAGGAGACAAGGAAGAAAAATATATGGATGTCTGGCGTAAAAGCTTACCTAAGCCGCCGCCGGTTGATGAATCCAAAATCGACAGACGCCCGGCTTACAGCTATTATAAAGGTGATGCGTTGGAAAAATTTGTTAAGGAGTTTGACCCTGAGATGCTGAAATACTGCCGTGTGATGGAAAAGAGGGATTGGATTCATGATGACATGGAAATAGAGGAAGCAATTGATTATCTCGGTGATGTTTCGGAGCAGGTACCGATAGACGGAGGAATGCACTGGCGTGACCAGGTTGTGAAAGTTTACCACGAGCATTTTAAGATGAAGGTGGGCGAGGAATTTGAAAGTGCATACAATGATTATTTGAGCCAGCTTCAGATGGGGTTCAACTTTGAGGACGAAGAGGAGAGAAAGAAAGATACCTGGCTGGACCATGTGAATTGGTTTAAGAATAATATTCTTGAGGCAAGAAGAATTCTCGGCGAACCTGAGGATTTGAACTTTTAGCATAAAGCTTCTATTCATTGCTTCATTGATACTGCCTTAAATAAAAAATATATTGCGGTTCAATTTATTGGATACGCTCAAAGAAATATTTGATTCGATTTATGATGTAAAGTCACTTGTAATCTGGGCAGGTTATCTGGGTATGGCAGTTATTATTTTCTCAGAGACCGGTTTGCTTGCAGGTTTTTTTCTTCCGGGCGATTCACTTCTGGTAACAGCGGGACTTTTTGCAGCCACAGTAAATCCGGCAACAGGTGAACTTTATTTAAATATCTGGCTGCTCAATATAATATTGATACCTTGTGCAATCATCGGGGATGCTGTTGGCTATTGGATCGGCTCTAAAACCGGTCCAAGGTTATTTAAAAAAGAACAGTCATTTCTGTTCAGAAAAGATTATCTTATTAAGACCAAAGAATTTTACGACCGGCACGGCGGAGTTACCATTGTTATTGCACGTTTTATGCCTATCATAAGAACTTTTGTTCCAACTGTTGCAGGGATTGCTCAAATGAAATATTTCAAGTTTGCCCAGTATAATGTATTTGGAGGATTTTTATGGATTATAAGTATGACACTGACAGGTTATTACCTCGGCAGGTTGATACCGGGAATAGAAAACCACATCGACAAAGTAATAATTATAGTTGTTTTTCTTTCAATACTTCCCGGGATAATTAAATACATCCAACATAAGATACAAAAGAAAAAATCTTCTGCTTAAGATTCAAAAGATTCAAAAGATTCAAAAAATTCAAATCTATATTGAAAAAACCCTTTACTAAAAACTAATTTATTTTTAATCCGATAAATTCATGCCGACATTTTTATTAGATAATAAAGAAATAGAATTTACACTTGGACAAACTATAATAGAAGCCGCACGCGATGCAGGAATAGAGATTCCGCATTTCTGCTGGCATCCTGCGATGAGTGTTGCGGGAAACTGCCGCGTGTGTCTTGTTGAAGTTGAGAAGATGCCGAAAGGTGTGATTGCCTGTGCAACTCTGGCGGCAGAAGGAATGGTCGTTCATGCAGAAAGTCCGAGAGCCGTTCACATGAGAAATGCAATCATGGAATTTCTTTTAATCAATCATCCGCTTGACTGCCCGATTTGCGATGAAGCGGGCGAGTGCAAGCTTCAGGATTATGCTTACAAATACAGTGTCGGCTCCTCGCGTTTTGATGAATTGAAAACACACAAGGACAAAAGAGTCGAGCTTGGACCGAATGTTATGTTCGACGGCGAAAGATGTATCAGCTGTTCCCTGTGCATCAGATTTTGTGATGAAATTGCGGGCAAGCCGCAGCTGACTTTTATTGAACGGGGCGAGCACGTAACTATCACAACTTTTCCGGGTGAGCCGCTCGATAATGATTATTCGATGAACGTGATTGATATTTGTCCTGTCGGTGCGTTGACGTCGCGTGATTTTCGTTTCAAAGCAAGACGATGGGATTTGGCTGACACGGAAAGTATTTGCATCGGCTGTGCACGCGGATGTAACATGAATATCTGGACTCGTGATAATGAAATTCTTCGCTTGACTCCAAGAGAAAATCCTGACGTGAACCAATACTGGATGTGCGACAACGGAAGATTAAACACATTTAAATTTGTGAATGACGCTGACACAAGAGTGAATTCGCCGATGATGAGACCCGATTCGGTTGTTATGAGCGATGACCAAAACATGCCTATTGAATGCGGCTGGGATGCTGCGATTTCAAAAGTTATTTCCGAATTAAAAAATTACCAGCCTGATGAAATAGGATTCATTGCTTCTCCGCTCACTACACTCGAAGATAACTTTGTGCTCAAAAGATTTGCGAACGAAGTTGTTGAAACAGAAAACATAGTTTACATTCCGCACATTGTTAAAGGCGATGAGGACAATCTTTTAATCAGGGAAGATAAATCTCCGAACGCAGCAGGATTGAAACATCTCGGAATAAAACCGATTGATAAAAATTTCATTGACAAAGTTTTATCGAAACAAATTAAGCTGCTTTACGTTGTCCATGATTCGCTTGACAGCATTGAGCAGGGAGAGGAAATGCGAAGAGCACTCGAATCAGGGATTCTCCATGTCAGTAATCTTTCAACGAACACCCGGCGAGCAACGGTGATATTCCCGACATCAACCTATGCCGAGATGAACGGAACTTTGGTGAATTTTCAGAACAGAGTTCAGCGAATAAGATCTGCGGTTGCAACGCTTGAACAGGAAAGATTGCCAGGTGATTTTTCCATGAGCCGTCTCGATAAATTCGGTGCACACAATGATACATGGACTCGCGGAACAAAATTCAACGCAAGACCTGCATGGAATGTTATCTCGCAGATTGCAAATGCAATGGGCGGCAACTTCTCTTACATGAATACAGAAGATGTTTTTGATGACATAGCTTCAAAGGTAAAAGCTTTTGCTGGAATGGATTATGAGCAGATTGGAAATAAAGGAATGTTAATCGGCAAAGCTGAGAAAGTTATTGCATAAGTGTGTATAAATAAATTTCTGTAAACCCACCGACATTAAGGTGGGTTTTTAGTTAAAAGAATCTTTGGACATAAAAGAATACATAAAAGAAAAATTAATTTCGTCGATTGCTAAATCAGGCTTCGATGCTAAAAATATTTTCTTTGAAAAGCCGAGAGAGGAAAAATTCGGTGACATCACTACGAACGTTGCAATGCAGATTGCAAAGGAACAAAAGAAAAAACCGTTTGAGATTGCAAAAACTATAATTGAAAATCTTGAAGTTGATTCATCGCTCATTGCAAAAACAGAAATTGCCGGAGCGGGCTTTATAAATTTTTTCATCGGTGAAAGTTATTTCATAGAAAAATTAAAACCGATTCTTGCGCTTGTTAAAAATTACGGAAAGCTTGAGTTGAACAAAGGCAGGACTGCAAACATCGAATGGGTGAGTGCAAACCCTACAGGTCCGCTCCACACAGGACACGGCAGAGGAATTTCGCTCGGCAAAGCAATAGCAAATCTTCTTGAGTGGTCTGGTTATAAACTGACGCGTGAATATTATTACAACAACGCCGGCAGGCAAATGGAAAATCTTGCGAAGTCGGTTTATTCACGTTACCGCCAGCTGTTCGAGCCGGATTTTTTATTTCCCGAAGAGGGATACGTTGGAGATTACGTAAAAGAGATTGCTCTCATTCTTAAAGACGAGCACGGAGATAAGCTTATTGATTCAGATGACTCTATGTTTAAAAAAGCCGGAGAGAACTGGTGCTTTAAATCAATTCGCCAAACATTACACCGACTTGGAATTGAGCATGATGTTTTTTATAATGAGTCAAGCTTGTATGAATCGAAAAAGATAAACGAAACTCTTGAAGAATTCAAAAAGAAAAATCTTTCGTACGAAAAAGACGGAGCAGTTTGGCTTAAAACATCAGAGCTGATTAAAGATAAAAAGGATGTTCAGGATAAGGTGATTGTGAAGTCAACCGGTGAGCCGACGTATCGTTTACCCGACATGGCTTATCACGTTGATAAAATTATACGCGGTTATGATTTGATTGTCGATATCTTCGGTGCTGACCATGGGGATTACAAAGAAGTTCTTGCAGGCGTGCAGGGACTCGGATACGACACTTCGAAAATAAAAATCATCATTCACCAGATGGTAACTTTTGTTCAGGATGGGAAACCGGTGAAGATGAGCAAGCGTTCGGATAATGTTTATACACTCGATGATTTGCTCGATGACGTTGGAGTGGACGTTACTCAGTTCTTTTTTGTAATGAGAAGTGCAAACACTCATCTTGATTTCGACATTGCTCTTGCCAAAGAGCAGTCGGAAAAAAATCCCGTGTTTTATCTTCAATATGCACATGCAAGAATCTGCAGCATTCTTAGAAATGCAAAAGAGGTTTTTCCGAAATATGAGAGCGGAGACTTTGAAGTAAGCTTGATAAAAGAAAAAGATGAGATAGAGCTGCTCAAATCACTGAATGAGTTTCCGGAAATCGTTGCGTCAGCTTATTTTACTCTTGAGCCGCACAAAGTTATAAATTACCTGAATGAAGTTGCCGAAAGATATCATCGCTTCTATCACAACAACCGTGTGATTAATAAAGATGATGAGAAACTGAGTTTGCTGAGAATAAAAATTTGCGAAGCTGCAAAAATTGTTTTGCGAAACGGTTTTGATATAATCGGAATCAGTGCTCCGGAGAAAATGTAATCAAATGAGAGCTGAACCACTTAACGGAATATCTACTTCTTACACATCTCAATAATTCTCTCCAAATCTTCTGCAGTAAAATATTCTATAACGATATGTCCCGTTGATTTGGATGTCGGCTGTAACTTTACTTTCGTACCGAAGTGCTCCATAAATTTTTGCTCAAGGAATTTTATTGCTGATTTATTCTGGTCATCGACCATATAAATCTTTTTCTGTTTCGGCTTGCGTGATGTTTTCGCGGCTTCTTCGGATTTACGAACAGAAAGTTTTTCGCCGATAATTTTTCTCCATAGCAAAAGCTGGTCAACTTCATCGTCGAGAGAGAGAATTGCTCGTGAATGTCCTTCTGTTACTTCTCCTTTGCGGATGCTGTCCTGTATCTCTGCCGGGAGCTTGAGCATTCGCAGATAATTTGTAACCGCTGTCCTCGACTTGCCCACTTTCTCGGAAACTTTTTCCTGTGTCAGGTTACATTCCGTAATTAATCTTTGATAACCTTCGGCGACTTCAAGTGCGTTTAAATTTTCACGCTGGATATTTTCAATCAGTGCCAGCTCGAGCAAATCTTCTTTTGCTTCTACGCTCATCACGTAGGCAGGAATTTTTTCAATGCCTGCAATCTTCGATGCACGGAGCCGTCTTTCACCGGAAATCAGCTCGAACTTATTTTCACCAAGCTTACGAACTGTGATTGCCTGAATCACGCCTTTCTGTTTTATTGAATCGGCAAGCTCGTTCAAAGATGTTTCCTCAAAATCTTTTCTCGGCTGGTAGGGATTGGTTTGAATCTGCTCAACAGGTAAAAACAAAATCGATTCGCCGTTTGAAGAAGAGGTTTTTTCTATCACGGGATTTTCCGTTCCTGTATTTCCGCCGAATAAAACATCGAGTCCTTTGCCAAGAACTCCGCGTTGCTGGGTTTTTTCTTTAGCCATAAACTTTTTTAAGAATTGAGTTTTGTTTGTGACGCAATGGCGCCAACTTCTTCAAGCTTGGGTGCATCGTAAGTCAGAATCGTATCATACCGTTCTCTGTGCTGCATCCCGTTCTTATTCAAAAATTCATTTGCAAGCTCGATATAATTCTTTGAGCCGACAGAGTAAGGGTCATAAACAACAACCGGCTTTCCGTATGACGGCGACTCGCTGATTTTTACGTTACGCATCACACGAATGTTGTAAACTTTATCGGTGAAATATTTTTCCATCTCTGTTGCAACCTGATGAGACAATCTTAAACGAGTGTCGAACATCGTGAGAAGGTATCCTTCGATTTCAAGCTCCGGGTTTAAACGTGACTTCACCATTTTAATTGTGTTGAGAAGCAGAGTCAGTCCTTCGAGTGCGTAGTATTCGCACTGAACCGGAATCAAAACCGAGTTTGATGCAACAAGAGCGTTCAAGGTAATTAAGCTGAGCGACGGGGGACAATCAATAAAAATAAAATCGAATTTCTCTTCGAGCGTTTTCAATTTATCACGCAAAACAAATTCACGTCTGTCGAATGTAACGATTTCAATTTCTATTCCGACAAGATTTATGTTCGACTTGATGATTGAAAGATTCGGAACTTCAGTCGGCTGGATGCAATCATTCGCTTCACGCTGGCTTGTGAGAAGCTCATAAACAGAGCGTTCCATTGTGGTGTTGCTCAAGCCAAGCCCCGAAGTTGAGTTCGATTGCGGGTCGATGTCAACAAGCAAAATTTTGCAATTGCTCATAGCAAGTGCTGCACAAAGATTAATCGCCGTAGTAGTTTTCCCGACGCCGCCTTTCTGATTCGCTATGGAAATTATTTTTGCCAATTAAATTTCTAATGTGTCTTCAGGGTTCATGATTGAACAATTTTTTCCGATTGATTCTACTTTTCTTTTGAATTCATTTGCATCCGCTTTGATAAGCTCCCATGTATTATAATGGCAGGGAACAGTTTGCTTTGGATTTAAAAACTCGACTGCTTTCACCGCATCATCGACGCCCATTGTATAATTATCTCCGATGGGAAGAATTGCAAGGTCAAGCGGAGTAATATCACCGATTAATTTCATGTCGAGAAAGAGTGAAGTATCGCCTGCGTGATAAATACTTTTTCCTTCGGTTGTTATTATTACACCAGCCGGGTCGCCCATGTACGCTCCGCCAAAAGATGAGCTGTGATGTGCGATTGTATATTTAATTCTGCCGAAAGGGAAATTCCATTGACCGCCGATTCCCATTCCATGTGCAGTGCAGCCCTCGGAAGAAATATAGTTCGCAAGCTCGTGGACTGCTATCACTGTTGCATTGTTTGATTTGGCAAGCTCAATCGTATCACCGAAATGGTCTTCGTGTGCGTGAGTGAGAATTATATAATCAGCTTTTACATCGCCTGATTTGATTTTGCAAACAGGATTTCCTGTGATGAACGGGTCGATTATTAAATTATATTTCCCGGTCTGCAATTGGAAACATGAATGACCGTGATAAGTTAACGTGGGCATTTGAAGTTCAAATTTGAAAAGTGAAAAAATTTCTTTTGAAGCGAAACAAAGTTATCATAAATTAAACTGTGTTTCAATTGAAGAGATAAGGGAATGAGGTAAACATTTTTTTTTTCGTGTCGTTAATGAAAAAAATAATCCGGGATGAGATAATGGAATTAAGATTTAACCACAGAGAGCACTGAGGACACTGAGCAAGAAAGAATGACAGGTCTCGCTCTGTCACTACAAAGATTTTTCGCCAATTTATGAAACAGGATTCTCAGAAAATTTCTAATCTTGAAACATGAATCATTTACGGATAATTTTGTATTAATGAGTATTGATTTAAGCGTCAGAGAAAAAACCATACTTCGCTATATAATAGAGAACTTCATCCGCAGTGCGAATCCTGTTGGCTCTAAGTTTATTTCCAGCACGACGGACATAAATCTTTCTTCGGCTTCGATAAGAAACGTGATGAGCGATTTGGAGGAGAAAGATTTCCTGACTCACAACCATACTTCGGGCGGACGTTTGCCAACTGACAAGGGCTACCGCTTTTTTGTGAACGAGCTGATGGAAGTTGAGCCGCTTGCACAGAACGATAAATCGAAAATCAAAAAGCACATCGAGGAATTTGATTTATCGACCGATGAAATTTACAAAGAGGTTTCAAAGATTCTCGGAAGGTTGACAAATGAAATAAGTATTGTCAGCCAGCCGTATTTTTCAGACGGCATTCTGGAAAAGATTGAGCTGATTAGCTTGTCATCGACGAAGATTTTAATTGTCGTTTCAATTAAATCAGGTTTGGTTCGCACTTTGATTTTTGACATTGAAACTTCTTTGAGCAAAGAACGTCTTGAATCGATTGCAAGAATTCTGAATGAGAAGCTTTGCGGCTTAACGCTCAGGGAAATCAGGAATACATTTCAGGAAAGAATCACGAGCTTAACCGAGGATTCGGAAATTATAAAAGTTTTCGTCGGCTCGATTGATAAAATTTTTCAGGATGAGAAAGAAGGATTAACACTATACATGGGCGGCACGGTTGAAATTCTTTCCCAGCCGGAATTTGAAGACACGAGCAATTATAAGAACATCATCGAGTTCACGGAGAACAAACACATTGTTTACCACGTGCTGAATCAATTGCCGGAAGATGAAGATAATATTTCAATTTCAATCGGCGGTGAGAACACAAAAATTCTGCTTGAGGATAAGCTGAAAAATTACAGCATCGTTTCAACGTCGTATGACAAAGACGGATTGAAAGGAAAGATTGCATTGATTGGACCGAAGCGGATGAATTATTCCAAGATGGTTTCAATGCTGAATTTTACATCAAAATTAATTTCAGAAAAAATATAAATGCACAAATCGAAAAAAGATATAATAGATGAAGCTTTGAAGGAAGAACTTAAAGAAGAATCAACCGAAGAAAAAGATTCTGAGGAAAAATCTGAAGAGGAAAAATTAAAAGACGAAATTGCTTCGCTCAAAGACCAATACTTACGCAAGCTCGCAGAGTTTGAAAATTACAAACGCAGAACAGAGAACGACCTGATGAACTTTTTCAAATATGCGAATGAAGGACTCATCAAAGAGCTGATTCCTGTTTTAGATGACTTCGACAGGGTAGAAAAATCGTTCGAAGAATCGCACGACCTTGAAGCATTGAAAAAAGGTTTCGAGATTGTAGATGAGAAATTCAGGAAGGCAATGGAGAAGCAAGGCGTGAAAGAAATTCCAGAACAAAAAAAGTTCGACGTTCACTTTCACGAAGCAATTATGCAGACACCCAAAGATGATGTTGAGCCGGACACAATTCTTGAGACATCGGAAAAAGGTTACATGTATAAAGACAAAATCATCAGGCATGCGAAAGTAGTTGTCTCAGCAAAACCGGAGAGGGGTGAAAATGGCAAAGCGTGATTATTACGAAATACTCGGAGTGAACAAATCCGCATCGCCGGATGAAATCAAATCGGCTTACCGAAAGCTTGCAATGAAATATCATCCCGATAAAAATCCGGGTAACAAAGAAGCGGAAGAAAATTTTAAAGAAGCGGCAGAAGCTTACGACGTTTTATCCGACCAGCAGAAGAAATCACGTTTCGACCAGTTTGGACATCAGGGAATGCATTCAGGCGGGTACAATTATCAGGGCTTCACTGACATGAACGATATCTTCTCGCACTTCTCGGATATTTTCGGCGGCGGAAGTATCTTCGATGATTTGTTCGGAGCAGGCGGTTCCCGTCGTCACAGCGGAAGACACAAACAGCCGGGGATTCATGGCAGCGATTTGAAAATAAATTTGACGTTGACTCTCGAAGAAATTGCCGAAGGTGTTGAAAAGACTCTGAAGATTAAACGATACAATCAATGTGCGGTTTGTCACGGAAGCGGAGCGAAAGCAGGAAGCTCAACTGTTGAATGTCCGGCTTGCCACGGCTCGGGTGAGCTGAGGCATGTTTCAAAATCTATGTTCGGTCAGTTTATCAATGTAAGTGTTTGTTCAACCTGCGGTGGTGAAGGAAGAATTGTAAAAGACAAATGCGGTAACTGCGGTGGTGACGGAAGAGTAAGCGGAGATGCAACACTCAAAGTAAATATTCCTGCCGGAGTTTCATCGGGGAATTATATTCCTTTGCACGGACAGGGCAACTCAGGGATTCGCGGCGGAAGCTCAGGTGATTTAATCGTTTTGATTGAAGAGATTCCGCATAAATTTTTTCGTCGTGAGCAGGATGATTTAATTTATGAGCTTACAATCAGTATCTCAGATGCAGTTCTTGGTGCGGAAGTGGAAGTTCCGTTACTGAACGGTAAAGCTAATTTAAAAATTGAACCAGGGACACAGTCGGGAAAAATTTTGCGGATGCGTGAAAAGGGAATTAAGCATTTGAATTCTTACGGCAGAGGGGACTTGCTTGTTGTGGTCGAAGTTTTTATTCCGTCAAAGCAAAAGCTGAGTTCAAAGGAAAAAGAAATGTTCACCGAGATTTCCAAGTCGGAGAATTTTAATCCGAAGAAATCGAAAGAAGGGAAAAGCAAACAGAAAAATTTTTTCGGTAAGGTAAAAGAATCTTTTTCTTAACTCGCACATATTTATTTGATAAACAAAATCCGAAATCTCGGCTTCACAAGAACAGAATTGGTCGTGATTGGTTTTCTGCTTCTGACATTGATTGCAGGGATTGTAATCAAGACGTTTAATCTCAAACATGATTTCACTCACGATTATTCCTCCGCAGATAAAGAGTTTGATGTGAGAGTTAAGAATTCTTTTACTAAGCTGAATGAAGAACTAAACGAAGAGCAAAAAAGAAAAGTAAGCTCAATGAAATCTTTTGCGGACAGTTTGCTTATCTCACATGACATTGAACCGAAAAATAAAACTCAGCTTTCAATTGGCAAAAAGATAAATATCAACACAGCGTTGAGCGGCGATATAATGCTTCTTCCCGGTGTCGGTGAAGTTACAGCAGAGAGAATCATCGCTTTCAGGGAAAAGAACGGCGGCTTCAAAAAAATCGAACAGCTTATGGACGTGAAAGGAATCGGCGAGAAAAAATTCGAGAAGTTAAAACCATTTATTACAATAGAATAATTTGAGACGCTCACTCGGCATAAGCTTTTCATCGGACAAAATTTATTTCACGGAAATAACCGAGGATAACGAAGCACTAAAGCTCGACCATACCTCGTTTGCATCGGTTGATTTTGACTTTGAAGATGAATTGGGCAAACACAAAAGTGTTCAGCGTGACCTCGATAACGTGGCTCACGAGCTTTCAAAATATATTTCGAAACGCAACAGGAATTATGATAAAGTTTCGGTTTGTATAAGCACATCGCAGGCGTTTATTCTAAAACTGCCGATTGATTATTCCGAAGGCAAGCAATCTTTAACGACAAAAGTTTACTGGGAGCTGTCGCATTATCTTCCAGACGATTACAACGATTATGTAATTAATACTTACCGGTTAAATCAATTCATGCCTGTGCGTGAGAGCGATTATTTCATTTTAATTGCTGTGCATAAATTCACAATAGAATTTATCAAACGGGTTTTCAAGCTGGCGAACATTAACATCGATGTTATTGACATAGATTATTTTGCTTCTGAGTATGCTCTGCGTCAAAGCTCATCGGCAGAGCTGGAAAATAAAAAAATTGTATTGATTGGATTAAAAGACAACCGAATCGATTTCGGATTTATCGATAATAAAAAATTCAAGTCATACACTTCTGTAAAATACAGCAATCCGGCAGAGTTCAACCTTACTCTTGTAAAAAAATTGAATTCACTTTTGAACGATGGCTTTAAAGGTGCGGAGAAATTTATTTTCTACGGTGATGAAATCAGCGATGACACAGTTCAAACTTTGCAGAAGAACGGAATCAAAGCGGATATATTAAATCCTTTCGAATCTATTTTTGCTTCGGATAAGCTTTTGAACGATGATGAGCTTCGGGGTTCGGTTTACAAATATTCTTCAAGCTGTGGTGCTGCAATCAGGGGATTGAAGGCAAGTTGAGAATAATTGCCGGCAGATTCAAAAGCAGAAAAATTAATTCGGATGCTTCTTGTGTTTACAAATCCACAAACGGCTACAGACCAACAACGGACAGAGCACGCGAAACTATGTTCAATGTTCTTGAAAATAAATTTGATTTCGAGGCAGTAAAAGCTCTCGACCTTTTTGCAGGAACGGGCTCACTCGGGTTTGAATCGTTAAGCAGGGGAGCTAAGAGCTGTGTGTTTGTTGACCGTTCATTCAGAAATTTATCTTTAATAAAAAGAACAGCTAATGAACTTGGGTGTGAAAATGAAGTTGAGGTTGTAAAATCGGAAGTTCTTGCTTTCTTTAATTCATGTTATGAAAAGTTTGATATAGTTTTTGCCGACCCGCCATACAATTATGAAGAATACGGTTCACTCATGAATAAAATAAATAATTTAAGCTTCAGGATATTTGTTTTGGAATATTCGCAAAAGCTGGATGATAAAATCGAAAGCAAAGAAGTAATCAACAAGGCAGTAGGAATTTCCAAATTCAAAATTTTTATCCGATGAAAAAAATTGCAATATACCCGGGCACATTCGACCCGATAACTTACGGGCACCTCGATGTTTTAAAAAGAGCATCAAAACTTTTTGACGAGGTTATTGTTGGAGTTGCCGAGAGCACATCCAAAAAAACTTTGTTCAGCATAAAAGAAAGAATTTCAATTGTAAAAGAATGTGCCTCGAAAAATAAAAATGTCAGAGTTGAAAAGTTCAGTGGCTTGCTTGTGAACTTTGCTAAGAAAAAAAATGCGTCTGTGATTGTCCGCGGGCTAAGAGCAATCTCGGATTTTGAATACGAGTTTCAAATGGCTTTGACAAACAGGAAATTGTCAGAAGGTATTTCGACAGTATTTCTTATGCCGAATGAAAAGTTTATTTACCTAACTTCAACGCTTGTCAGAGAAATTGCTTTATTCAACGGCAAGGTAAAAGATTTTGTCCCGCCAAACGTTGAAAAAGCTCTCCGTAGAAAATATAAAACTAAACCAGAATCTTCTTCAAAAAATTAACTGAGCTTTCGATAACTTTTTCAAAGGCATCGGTTGTTCCTGCAAAAGGGTGTGAAATTCCGAAAGTATGCCCGGTTCGCTCTATTATATATAGTTCTGTAAGGTCTTTGTTTGAAGTTTCAAAAAGCTTTTTTGCTTCATCGGATTTTACTGCAAGGTCTTCTTTACCGTGAATGAGCAAGCAGGGTTTGTTAAGATGTTTCATTGCTGAAGGAATGTCCAGCTGTTCTTTGTTTAGTTCCAAGTCCTCTATTAAAGTGTAATTCATTCTCATCATTTGTTTTGTCCGTGCGTTTTCAATTTCGATGAATCCGTTTTTCTTCCAAAGCTCTTTCTGTCTTTCTGTGTAACGGTCATAAGCCGAAATTGAAGAAAGTGTAATAACACAATTCACTCTTTCATCATTAGCTCCATTTATAATTGTCGCTCCGCCTCCGCGTGAATGTCCCATCAATGCAATTCTGTTTTTATCAATCATTAATTCATCCACGTTCGAATAAAAATAATCTATGACATTGCTAAGCTCTTTGACTTCTCTTGAAAAAGTATTTTTTGCGAAGTTGTCAAGCTCTGTGAATTCCATTGGGTGCTTTTGGGAAACTCCGTTGTGTGTGAAGTTGAATGATGCGGCAGCAAAGCCGGCATTGGCAAGCTGATTCATCATGTAAGGAAACCCGCCCCAATCTTTGAAACCTTTGAATCCGTGTGAGAAGATAATAAGCGGAAGAATTTCTGAATTTGATTTTCTGTATAGGTTACAGCTTATATCCAGCCCATCGTAATTTTTAATTTTAAGACTGTCCATTTCCAAAGCATGCCCCTCGCGCCTGCCAGCTGCAGGCAGGAATGCGGGGGTTAAAGTTCAGATAATATATTAATAGCTGAAAGAAAATACATGAGCAATTTTGTTCTCTTGACAAATCAAATGCGAATAACTATTATCACACTATTCAATTAACATTTTTTAAACTAAATAATCGGAGAAAGTAATGTTCAAGAAGACACTCTTTTCACTTTTATGTTTGGGTGTTATGTCAGCACTCAGCTATAACTTCTTTTCCATCGGAGGAGACGACTTACCGGGCGTAAGTTCTTATTATGATGGTCCGTTGTTCAACAATGAATCGGATTCAGGCGTAAGCTGTTCATCGTTCCCGGCAGGAACTACCGGAATCAGCAGAGATGACGGCACATTCGAAAACGGATACCGCTCGGTTTCCACAGGTGACTCAACCACAATGGTGCACAAGCTTGTTCTTGGTCCCGGTGCTACAATCACTGCTATTTGCTGGACATGGACTGCGTTGTCACCATCAGGCAATTTAACACATAACCTTGTTGTATATGATACAACAGGAGCAGGTGATTCTCCCGGAAGCTTAGTAGGCAAAGTAACCGGTGTTGTTTCAACTGGCGTTGCGTTATTCCCAGCACACTCAAGATACAGGTCAGCAGCGAATATTGGTCCGCTGCCAAATCGTTCTTATTTCGTTGGTGTACAATGGAATAACAACCCGATTCTCCCATTCTTCAGTTCAGCTGATGAAAACAGCACGAACACAATGGGACCCGGATACCAGAGAGTTACAACCACATTCCCGCCGGTATGGCAGAATATAAATATTCCGTTCCCGGCATGGGATAACTGGAGCTACAGAGTTGAAATTACAACAGGACCAGGACCGGTTGGCACAGTTACAATCTGCAGAAATAATGTTAACAAGACTATCCCAGACCTTGGAACAGTAAGAGACACAATTAATGTTAATTTGCCACCGCTTTCAAGAATTCTTCAGTATGTTTTAAGAATTGATACTGCAGACCATACATGGGATGCAGACACAAGATGGTATCTTACAAAAGGAGTATTAGGAGGAAGAGTGATAAACGAGGTTGGCGGTTCAGGAGACAACTTCAGAGGCACAAACGTAACTGATTCTAATGCAGCTAATTGCCAAATCGGACAGGCAGCTTGTAATACACCACCTTTCACAGGTACGTTCAGACCATCGTTAGGTTTCGCTATGACATCATTCTTAAATACAACACCGAATGAACCGTGGATACTAACTATTACAGATACAGTTGGCGGTGATTCAGGTTTGTTAAAAGCTTGGTGTGTGATTATCAGGTATGATAACCTTATTGGAGTTGGCGGCACAAGTAACGAGGTTCCGACTCAATATTCATTGAGCCAGAATTATCCGAACCCGTTCAATCCGAGCACAACAATTGAATTCGCACTACCAAAGAGCGAAAACGTTAAGCTGAGAATATATGATATTCTTGGTAAAGAGGTTTATTCGGTAATCAACGGAAAGTATGATGCCGGAAATCACAAAGTAATATTTGACATGGCTAATTTCTCGAGCGGTATTTACTTCTATAAATTAGAAGCAGGCGACTTCTCGGCAACGAAGAAAATGATGTTGATTAAATAAAGATTTCAAATCTTTACACAACCCCGGTCGGCGAAAGCTGGTCGGGGTTTTTATTTTCCGCTTGTCATTCCTGCGAAGGCAGGAATCCAGATAAGAATAAAAGAAAAAGAATGAATGGATACCCGTTTTCACGGGTACGACAAAATGGAATCAGAACGCCACAAGACCTGGACTTTAGTCCAAAACCGAGAAGATTTTTGGCTGAAGCCATTTATATTATTTTCTCCATCCACAACCTAAAGGTCGTGGCAATTATTTCAATCAGATGAAAAATAAATGAGATTGATAGTAAAGATGATTTTAGATAAGTTGAAAATATATAAAACTTTGTTTTGAAAAATCTCGCATTAATATTATTTTTTACAACACTGTCTTTCTCCCAGCAAAACATGATGTTTATCAATGAGCCGGTTGAGAAAAACAATCACTGGCTTTTCAACCTATCCGATACATCAATCACCGGGAATTGGAATTACATTACTTCACTTTCGGATTCCTTATACGGCGTTAATTCTTTTTACTGGGCTGACAGCAACAAAGTTTTTGTCTGCGGCGGCTCGACTTCGTCTGGTGTCCTTCAAACAAATTGTTACTTTTATAATCTGAGCACAAATCAATATGAGCCGAAAGCATCTTTGCCTATGGGCAGATGTTTGGGCAAGTTAGTAAGAGTAAAAGATTCGCTTTATCTTGTCGGCTCTGTCGCAATCTGGAATGCTCCTGACGGAAAAATTTTTAAATACTCTCCGAATCAAAACACATGGGTTGAGAAAGATACTATGCCAACGCCTTTTCTGCATGAATCGGCAGTGTGTGTTGTTAACGACAGCTTAATTTTTACAATCGGAGGTTCTTCATCAACGTTTGCCGGCTCTGTGAGTTTGGTAAGGACTTTTAATCCACACACAAACATCTGGACAACGTTACCTTCACGGAACAATTATCCTTTAAACATGACAACCGGACACGCCGAATCAATAACAAACGATTCAGCAAGAATAATTGTGGTCGGTGGTTACGGTAGCAATTATATAGGGCAGGTTTATCAGGGTGTCGTTAGTTTATTAGCGGATAGTTTAATTATGACGGATACAATAGTAAGGTGGAGACCATTTAAAGACGTAGCATCATTTCCATTCGGGCAGGGAGTTTACAGAGTCGGCGGAGCGAAATGGAGAGACATGCTTTTATTCGGACCTGCTTCGAGATTTACGACTTCATATCCGCAGATTGTCGGTTTGCAGCTTTTGAGCGAGGATACTTCTTCTTACTGGGTCAGGTTTATGCCGTCTGTGATTGATTCTTCTTCTAACATAACAACATTTGCAGTAAAAGAAAGTTTTGACTCGTCTTATTTTTATTTATTCGGCGGTGTTAAATATCCTCGGACTCTTATGAACGCAAAAAGATTTGCGTTTGATAATAATTTGCTTTCGATTGAGCCGGTTTCATCCGGGATTCCCAAAAGCTTCGAGCTTGAGCAGAATTATCCGAACCCGTTTAATCCGAAAACTAAGATTCGTTTTACAATTCCTGCTCCCCTCTCCATTGGAAAGGGGCAGGGGGTAAGGCTCGTCGTGTTTGATATTCTCGGCAGGGAAGTTGCAGTTTTAGTCAATGAAACGCTTCAACCGGGAAAGTATGAAGTAACTTTTAACGGTGAAAATATGGCAAGCGGGGTGTATATTTGCACTATCTCATCAAACAGTATTCGGAAATCAATTAAGATGTCTTTAATTAAATAACAAAGCATGAAACCAATTTTTCTATTTTTATTAATGACGATTAGCCCGGTATTATATTCACAAACATTTACTAATGTGGCTCAATCGATGGGCTTGAATCACACTTTTACCTCAGGATTTAACGGAGGCGGTGTTACATTTTTTGATTTTAATAATGACGGGTCTGATGATATTATTTTTTCAAGCTCATTAGGTTCTTATCCGGATATTGAAAGAAACGATATTACTCATTTTACCAATGTTAACCAGTCTTATAATATTTTAGATTACTGGGAATCGAAAACTATTTTATGCGTGGATTATGATAATGATGGTGATAAAGATATTTTTCTTTGTAACTTCAGAGGTCAAAATAAATTATATAAAAATACAGGTTCAACTTATTCAGATGTCACTCAGCAATCGGGAATTATGATGAATGATAGCTTGCCTACGACAGCTGCGTTGTGGTTAGATTATGACAGGGACGGATGGCTGGATGTTTATGTGGGAGTTTACAGCGGATTTGCAAGCAATACTCTACTCCCGAATAGATTATACCGTAATCTTCATAACGGAACATTTCTTGATGTAACAAGCTCTTCAAATGCAGGAAATATTGGTAATAAAGTTCTTGCTTTGTCTGTCATAGATTATAACAATGATTTCTGGCCCGATATTTATATTGCATCCGACAGAAGAGTAGGCAACACAATGTTGAAGAATAACGGTAACGGAACGTTCAAGACGTAAGCACTATTACAGGAACCAACATGGAGATGGATGCAATGGGTTTAAGTGTTGCAGATTATAACAACGATGGTTTTTTTGATATTTATGTTTCCAACGGTCAAGATGGGAATGTATTTTTAAAGAACAATGGAAACGGTACATTCACTGATATTGCATTTTCATTAGATATGTCTGTAAATAGAATTTGCTGGGGAAATAATTTTTTTGATTATGATAATGACGGAGATTTGGACTTATATATTTCTGTTTCCGGTGGTTCTCCGGACAGAATTAATGTTCTGTTCAGAAACAATGGTAATAATACATTTACCAAAATGACCGGAATTGGTTTGGACAATGATGATTTTCAAAGTTATGGGAATGCAATAGGTGATTTTAATAATGATGGTTATTGTGACATTACAGTATTAAATGAGGGAGACCCATGCACCCTTTGGAGGAACAGCGGAGGAACCAACAAATGGATAAAAATAAAACTGCAGGGTATTTACAGCAACCGTGAAGGGGTTGGAAGTGTAATTGAAATATTTCGGGGTAATACAAAATTTATAAGAACTGTAAACTGTGGACAGAGTTATTGCTCACAAAACAGCTTAACTCCTCCTATTGGTGTAGGTAATGTTTCAACAATCGATTCTATTAAAATTAAATGGCCGAGCGGAGCACAAAATACTGTTTCGAATGTTTCTGTTAATCAAACGATAACAATTTTGGAAAATCCTCCGATTGGGATTAATCCTCTGGGTAATTCAATACCAGCTAACTATAAACTTCATCAAAATTATCCGAATCCGTTTAATCCTTCTACAAAAATTGTTTTTGAAGTTCCCCGTAGCAGCACTGTCACAATGAAATTATATAATCCCCTCGGTCAGGAAATAAAGACTCTTGTTCATGGATTTTATACAGCAGGAGTTTATGAATTGTCTTTAACTTCATTAGAGCTTGGTAATCTTGCCAGCGGTATATATTATTATAAAATAATTACCGGTGATTTTTCCGATACAAAGAAAATGATTTATATTAAATAGTTTTGACCATGAAGCTTATCAAATCAAGTATAGTTCTTTTTATAGCATCGTTAGTATTTTTTCAAAGCTGTAAAGAAAATTTTATTGCTCCAACCTATTCTCTTTCAACGTATGCACGTAACTTTGAGGGTGAGCCGGCTATGGACTGGATGGTGCTCCTTTGCAAGATAATTGCAAACGAGAGCAGATATAATCCTCCAAAGGCATCCCGCATATACGCTTATACATGTATTAACTTGTATGAAAGTGTTGTCAACGGAATGCCGGGTCATTTATCTTTAGCAGGACAGCTAAATCAGATGCCGGCGATGCCAAAGCCGGACGATGAGTTAATATATGACTGGCCTTCTGTGCTGGCTGGCTCAATGCCCGTGGCTATAAAAGGAATTTTGGTGAACGCATACTCAAACAGTATTGCATCAATTAATGCACTTCGTGATTCACAGATAGTTCAAAGAAAAAGAATTGTATCTTCGGATGTAGTTGACCGCTCGGTTTTATACGGAGAAACTGTTGCAAATAAAATTTTGGATTGGTCATCAACCGACGGTTATGCTCAAACCAGAGGTCTTCCCTACACACCTCCCCCGCGTTCACAGAATCCGGCAAACTGGGAACCTATTAATCCCGGAGATACTGCAGAAGAACCATACTGGGGAACATTGAGACCATTTGCAATGCCAACTCCAAATGCGTGTGACATCCCGCCAACGTTTCCATTTGATACAACAATAGGTTCGCTGTTTTATAATGACCAGCTTGAGATTAAAAATTTACGCTCCGGACTAACACAGGAACAAAAAAATATTGCTTTGTTCTGGAGAGATAAACAATTAACGCCAACACCTCCGGGGCATTGGGTTTATATTGCTGCACAAATGGTTACTAAATTGAATTTAAGATTAGATAAAACCTCAGAGATGTTTGCATTGGTCGGTATTGCTGTTGGTGACGCTTTTATTTCTGCATGGGAAGCAAAGTATCATTATAATTATCTCAGACCGCAATCATACATCAGAGATTATATTCAACCGGGATGGACGCCTTATTTACCAACACCTCCTTTTTCTGATTATCCTTCTGGGCACTCTACCGAATCCGGCTCATCCGCTTATGTATTAACGCAGCTGTTTGGAACTGTTGCGTTCACAGATACTACTCATATCAGTATTGGTATGGCTGCCAGATATTTCAACTCATTTTATGACGCAGCGGATGAATGTTCTGATTCAAGACAATATGGAGGAATCCACTATAGAGATGCTTGTGAAACAGGAGTGCTGAGAGGTAAATTAATTGGACAAGTTATCTTCCAAAGAGTAAGATTAAGAATTTATTAAATTAAAAGTATTCGTAAAATCAATTTATAAGTCTTTAATTAAATAACAAAGCTATGAAAAATATTTTTCTATTTATTTTAATTACGATTAGTTCAGTATCATTCTCTCAGACATTCACAAATGTTGCAGGCACAGTTGGAATAAATGCATTTACACATGACGAATATTATGTCCCCGGCGGCGGCGTTGGCTTTGCTGATTATGATAACGATGGTGACATAGACCTGATTGTTGCAACAATAACTCATTTCAAAGTTTACAGGAATGATAATGGGTTATTCACCGATGTTACATCATCATCCGGTATCAATCATATTGGTGATTGCCTGAAGGCGGTTATTTGGGGTGATTACAATAACGACGGCTGGCGTGACGTTTATTTAACAAGCTGGTATTCGGGAAATAAATTATATAAGAATAACGGCAACGGAACGTTCACGGATGTTACTTCATCAACAGGTGTCGGCGTTCCGATAACTTATCAATCGACAACTGCCGCATGGGGTGATATAAACAAAGACGGTCAGCTTGACCTTTATGTATGCAACTACGGAAACATCGAAGGACACGGTGAAGAGCCGAATATTCTTTATAAAAACAACGGCAACGGAACATTCACTAACATAACAAATACTGCCGGCGTTGCAGACAGCATTTTTAAGAAACCTCTCGCTGTGGTAATTTTTGATTATGACTTAGACGGCTGGCAGGATATTTATATCGCAATGGATAAATATCAAAGGTCAACGCTTTTTAGAAATCTCGGCAACGGCACATTTCAGGATGTAACATATTTTTCCGGCACGATGTGTTTCTTTGATGCGATGGGAATTGCCGTCGGGGATTATAACCACGACGGATTATTCGATATGCACGTAAGCAACGGACCTCCCGGCAACGCTACTTTCAAAAATAACGGCAACGGAACATTTACAAATACGGCTGTCCCCACCGGGACGGCGGTTAATAAAGAATGCTGGGGAAATTTATTTGTTGATTATAACAATGACGGATGGTGTGATTTATTTGCGACTGCAGCATCGGGAATCGATATGATGGATGCCTTCCTGAAAAATAACGGTAACAATACTTTTACAAATAACGGCTTCTCGATTGGAATAAGAGACAGTGCTTTAAGCTATGGAGCAGCAAAATGTGATTATAATAACGACGGTTATCCTGATTTATTCGTTGTGATGTCTGATACAAATTCACATTTCTACCGAAACAGCGGCGGCTCGAACAACTGGATGAAGCTGAAATGTATCGGAGTTCAATCCAATAAAGATGCAATCGGTACGATTGTTACAGCTTATTACGGCGGACAAATGAACAGACAGGTTATTCTGGGAGGTAACAGTTTTCTAAGCAGTGACGATGTTGAATTGATTTTCGGAATCGGCACTTCGGCTGTGATTGATTCGGTTGTTATCAGATGGACAAACGGAATTGTTGACAGGTCACAAAATATTATCCCCAATGCAAGATATACTGCTGTTGAAGGAAGCGGCGTGATTGGAATCACTCCGGTTAGCAATGAAATTCCTTCGACATATAAGTTGTATCAGAATTATCCGAATCCTTTCAACCCATCGACAAACATTAAGTTCTCAGTTCCTGCAAGAAGCTTTGTTCAGCTCAAAGTTTTTGACCAGCTTGGCAGAGAAGTTGCAACTCTTGTTAATGAACAACTGAATCCCGGAACTTACGAAACTAATTTCAATGCATCGGGTTTTTCAAGCGGAGTATATTTTTATAGTATAACCGCTGGAGATTACGGAGAAACAAAGAAAATGATTTTAGTAAAATAATATTACATAAGAACCAATGAAAAAAATTATATCTCATTCTTTCATCTTATTATTTACAACACTTTTATTTTCCTGTAAAGATACTCCGGTAACAAATACCGGAATCCCGTCTCCGTCAGCTCCTGCATCAACTATTGATGCCAAGTATGCGTTGGACTGGATGGATATTGAATACCAGATAATCGCTGACCAGCATAATGACAGTCCGCCGCCGCCTTCACGCCTTTTTTGTTATTCATGTATTACGATTTATGAGTGTGCTGCACCGGGAATTCAGTTTTCACGCTCATTATCGGGACAGCTTAATGAAATGCCAGCCATGCCGCAGACATCCCAGTCCCTTGAGTATGATTGGGCAACAGTGATTGCTGCTGCAATGCCTTTGATAATCAAAAACGTACACGATACATTATTTCCAAACGCATTAAATCTTATAGACCAAAAATATAATTCTGTTGTAGCAGAAAGAAGTGCTATCTTTTCACAGGAAATAATCGACCGTTCATTACTGCATGGCGAAGCTATTGCGAATACAATTTTACAATGGGCATCGACAGACAATTACGAACAGACACGTAACCTGAATTACACTCCACCGCCAAGAAGTCAGAACCCTGCTAACTGGGAGGGGATTAATCCCGGTGATGTTGCCAACGAGCCATATTGGGGAACACTGAGACCTTTTGTTGTACAGAATGCAAATACTTTTTTTACGGTCAACCATCCGCCTTTCAGTACGAATTCAGGAAGTCAGATTTACAATGAAGCAATGGAGCTTGTTACAATTTCACAAAACCTGACTCAGGAACAGAAAAGGATTGCAAACTTCTGGAACGATAAAGTGAGAACGGGAACACCTTCAGGGCATTGGGTTTCTATCATGAGCCAGATTTCAAGAATATTAAATTTAAAGCTCGACAGAGTTGCTCAAATGTATGCGTTGATGGGACCGGCTATGGGGGATGGATTTATTGTTTGCTGGAACGGAAAATACCGTTACAATCTTCTGCGTCCGCAATCTTACATCAGGGATTACATCGACCCGAATTGGTTTCCATATTTAATCACTCCGTCATTCCCGGCTTATGCTTCAGGTCATTCTTCTTTGTCGGGGGCTTGTGCAGAGATTATGACACATCTTTTCGGTGATGTTCCTTTTACGGATTATACTCATCAAAGCATTGGACTTCAGCCGCGTTCGTTTGCTAACTTCGATGCAGTTGCTGATGAAGCAGGGCTCTCGCGTTTATACGGCGGGATTCATTACCGTTTCGATTATGTAAATGGTGTTGCAGCAGGAAATGTTCTCGGAAGATATATTATCGACCATATAAGGTTGACAGTTTTCTAAACCAATAAACAAAACTAAAAGCCCAGCCATAAAAAAATTATAGGCGGGCAAGGAGAAACAAAATGAAGAAGATATTATTTTTATTCGCGTTTTGTGTAAGCACATTTTCACAAATGGCAACTTATACTCCAAGCGATATTACATGGAATGATGCAACTGCACCATTACCACCAACAGTTAAAATAGCTGTATTGGAAGGAGACCCGTCAAAAGAAGGTGAGTTTACCATGCGTTTAAAAGTCCCTGCCGGATGGAAGATTCCACCGCACTGGCATCCTGCAATTGAACATGTTACGGTTATTTCAGGTACGTTTTATATGGGACACGGCGAGAAGTTCGATGAAATGATGGGGACGGCACTGCCTCCAGGCGGGTTAGCTGTTATGCAGCCAAAGACACCTCATTTTGCATGGGCGAAAGTAGAAACAATAATCCAGGTTCACGGTATCGGACCTTGGAAAATTGTTTACGTTAATCCTGAGGACGACCCGGCTAACAAGAAATAGAAAATAAATTTTAGATATGTCAAATAAGGGCTTGTCCGTCAGCTGACGGATGAGCCCTTTTGGTTTATGCGAGAGGGTTTTGTGTAATTTTGTTTGTTGGTAAAAAATCCCGAAGGGATAACTTCCGTCACCAAGACAGCTCTTGAGCTTGGCACAGCAGGTAATACTTTCCTGAACGTGCAGAACCTTGATGCAACAAATCAGGGAAGCTGGAGGGTGAAATTTTTGTAAGCAAATTAAAATAGTGATGAATGATAAAGGGAGTCTAATCGCTCCCTTTTGTAGTTATATTTGTGGAAAGACAAAAGGAGGTTTCAAAATGAAAATCACAATTACCTTTCTGGCAATTCTTCTCTTAGGTATCAATTCAAACTCACTGGTATCACAGGACTGGGTCGCAAGATATAACGGACCATTAGGAACCGGTTACGATGCTGCACGTTCAATCGCAGTAGATGGTTCGGGCAACGTGTATATAACAGGTTATAGTATTGTAAGCGGAACCAATTATGACTACGCCACGCTCAAATACAATTCCGCAGGAGTTCAGCAGTGGGTATCAAGATATAACGGACCGGGAAATGCCTGGGATTATGCGCTTTCAATTGCAATAGATGGTTCGGGTAATGTGTATGTAACAGGATGGAGCACCGGAACCGGAACATCAAGTGACTATGCCACAATCAAATACAATTCCGCAGGAGTTGAGCAGTGGGTGGCAAGGTATAACGGTCCGGCAAATAGTAATGATAGTGCTTATTCAATTGCAGTTGACGGCTCGGGGAATGTTTATGTGACGGGCAACAGTGCGGGAAACGGAACCGGAGATGATTACTGCACTATTAAATATAACAATGCCGGAGCAGAGCAATGGGTTGCGAGATACAACGGTCAAGGTTCGAGCA